>ERZ791899.26-NODE-26-length-206079-cov-11.282719_pt1 | contig 206079 bp, 186 predicted proteins | sample MGYA00510151_ERZ791899 | MGnify/ENA primary metagenome ERZ791899 (study PRJEB30046, sample SAMN00792118) | human gut metagenome | study: EMG produced TPA metagenomics assembly of the A metagenome-wide association study of gut microbiota in type 2...
AGCCCGAAGGGTCGAGTCGACAGACCTCACCGAGGACGAAAGTGGAGTGCTGAAAGAAAAATGCGCCGTTGGAATCGAAAGAACCGTTGGGCGCCTGACTGACCTCAGGGAGAAATCCATGAGTGCTCAGAGCGAACAAATGTCAAAAGGCGTGCGGTAGATTTGTTGCTTTTTGACAAACGGCTGTCGTCGAAGCTCAATGATCGCAGTCTGAATGGACTTGAACAAGAAAATGGCGTAATACGTCCAAAGAATCGGGTTTACCCTAGTTTGGATTGCAACAGGCGGGTACGAGCTCGCATTGTCCAGCAATTGCGCGGATCAAGTGTTGCGGAATCAGAAGCTGAAGTGATTGGCTCTGAAAGAATGTGTTTGACTTTGCTAGGCCAAAGCGAGGTGAAGATGACGGACACCGAACAAAACAAGGAAACCTTAAGGCAGGCAAGATAAATTCTCGTACGACGTTAGAATTGTTTGATCATTCAAACTTTGAGAAAAAAATTCATTTATGCAGGGTTCTCAACCGCAAGAAAATTCGCGTTTACAAAGGATTAAATTCGGTCCCTTGAAGCGCGAAGCCGATACAGTGCTTGCTATGGTTCGCATCTATTGTCATGCCCATCACAGCACCAAGGGCGACAATTTGTGTTCTGAGTGTCAAGAACTTGCGGACTATGCCTTCAAGCGACTTTCCTGCTGTCCCTTCAAAGAAGACAAGCCCGTGTGCGCCAAGTGCAAGGTTCACTGCTACAAGCCTGCTTACCGAGAAAAAATTTCCGAAGTGATGCGTTTTGCAGGCCCTCGTGTCATGTTCAAGCACCCGATTCTTTCTCTGGAGCATCTTTGGAAGTCGCTCACGGTGACGCCGCCTGAAAAGCCGCGCGGAAAACCGAAAAAAGTCACTCCGATTCGAGAGGTTCCTACTGTCGACAATGCTGCAACAAAAGGAGATCGGCCGTGATTCGTTTGGCTCTGATTTTCCCGGTGCTGTGTTTTGTTCTCTTCGGCGCGCATCTGCTTTTCCATGGGTGGGGGTTGGAAATTGCGCTTCTGCCTTTGATTCCGGTCGTACTTTTGTTCGTCCGTCACCGCTATTGCGCAGTCATTTGCGGCATGTTGCTCGTTTGTGCGGGCTTTGAGTGGCTCTACACGGCAATTGATCTGGCCTTGACGCGGCAGACCTACGGGATGCCCTGGGTGCGTGCAACGGTCATCATCGGCACGTGTGCCGCCGTGACTTGGCTTGCGGGAGCCATGCTCTTTTGGCGTAAATTTGACAATTTCTACAACCGAGTGCATTGAACTAGAAAAAGAGAGGTGGCAGAAACAAGAAACGGCGTCTCGGAATAATTTCCTTGACGCCGTTGCCTTAAAGTCGGTCAGATGGTCTTACTTTCTGGAGCCGTCGGTTGCAAAGACATTGTTAAGTGCCTCAAGCACAATGCCGGCCAAAGCATTTTTGCTCTTTTCCACTAAGCTGAACTTGCCGTCCTTGTAGACAAGGTTCGAGAGCGAGATGTCCGAAGAGGCGATTTCCGCCGCCTTCTGAGCGCGCTCGGCCGTGTTTTCATGTCCGGTCAAAGCTGCGATGGCACCGATCAGACCCGCGGCCTTGCTGACGTTCTTGGTAACCTGCTTGGCCGGTTCCTTGACAGTAAGGTTTTTTACGGCGATGTTGACGGGGTCAAGGCTTTGCAGATCCACGCCGATGGCCTTGGCCTGTGTCCAGGTCATCAGCGTCTTGCCTGCGGCATTCTTGGCTTCCAGATTCGAGACGGCCAGGTCGCCGTTCCACTTGAGCGCCAGTTTCTTGTCGGACTTCAGATCAACCTTGCCGTTGACGTCGGCTGTGCCCTTGGTGAGCTGAGCGCCCGCAAGAGCCTTGATCCACGGATTGAAGGTGGCAAAGTGCAGATTCTTCACGTCGGTGGTGGCGTTGACAGCCAACGGCAGAATCGAAAGTTTGCCTGAAGAGGAGAGCTTACCTTGTGCAACGTTTGCGCTGGCTGAATATGTACCGGTCTTTCCCTTGTCCGACGAGAATCCCTTGGCATCCAGATTGATGGCTGACACCGACAATGTGGCTGCGGGTTTCAGACTCGTGTCGGTGACCTGTACCGAGCCGTTGCTGATCTGAGCAGAGCCGACAGACCACTTCCAAGCAGCGCTGGGAGAGGCTTCAGACGTTGATGCCGCAGAACCGGATGTCTTTGCAGCCGAAGCATTTGTCTGCGAAGCAATCGAGAGTTTGATTGAAGGCTGAACGATTTTGACGCTGTTGACGTCAGCTTTTTGCGCGGAGACATCAACGCTCTTGAGATCAATAGATGCGGACTTGACGCTGACAAACGGTTTGTTTTTGGCGTCGCGCACATCAAGGTTGTTTGCCGAGGCCGTGCCGCTAACTTTGATGCCGGAGACACCTGACTTAGGCATGTCGAAGGACACCTGCAGGTTGCACGAAGCGGAAGCTTTTTCAATCGCGACGGGTAACGTCACTGGCGCAGCCTTAAGAAGTTTGGCGACGTTGAGGTTGTCGATTTTCACGGCCATCGTGGCTGTGTCTCCCTTGAGCGCACCTTCTGCTTTGATCGGCGTGCCGTCAATTTTCAGGGAGAGCTTGGGATTGACGGACGCACTGGCCGAAGAGGGAAGCGTCGACAAAATGGGCAGTGCAAAATCAATGTCGGTGATTTTGACGTCAGCTCCGTTCTGAGCATTTGTGAGTCTCACGCTGCTGTTGGTGACGCGGACGTTGGCTAGAGAAAAGGCGGGGAGCCCAGAAGATGCCGAAGCATCGGCCGGAGCTTTTTCAAATGCCTCTTTGGCCTCCTTGTTGTTGGTCGCATTGGCAGTGAGGTGCATATTGAAACCGTCGACCGTGATGGCTTCGACGATCGGGGCCATTTCGGTGAGGGTGCTGCCGCTCAGGTCAGCCGAAAGGTGCTTGAGGGTGAGCAGATTGTTTTTCGGAGAGTGGGCGGATTTGATTGCCAAATCGTTGATTTCAAGCGACCAATTCCAAGGATTAAACGAAACATTTCCGACAGTGGCATCGCGGCCGCCTAAAGCATCGGGCACAACATTGGAAACAGCCCAACGAACGCCCGCGGGCACACCGATATATCCCGCTGCGGCATAAAGACCGACGAGAATGACAACGCCTGCGACGGGCTTGAGGACTTTTGATCCGGCCATAGCAATTCCTTTCGTTACAACTAAAAGGCGGCCGTTGCATCGCGCAGCGGCCTTATCCATAGCACTACTTTATAGGCCAGACGGAATCAAATGGCGTTAAAGAGCAATGAATTTTTGCAAAAAGAAATTACCGTTGGGCGAGCACGATCAAGCGGCTGCTTTCGGTCGTGAATTCCGTAAAGCTCTGTCCGTAGAAAGCGACCAATTTCAAGCCCGCTGCAGCAAGCATTGAGCGGTATTCATCGCACGTATATACGCGCACACTTGCCGACACCGGTCCGCGGAATTGCGTGGCCGGAAAAATGACGGTGGCTCTCTTGGATTCGGCGTCCCAGGTTTCGCAAACTTGTTCGCCGGAAGCAATGATGCGGGTGGCTTCTCCGGCAAGCACGCGAGAGGGGTTGGCTACTTCGATCAGAAGGCGACCGCCATCGGCAAGGCTTTTTGCAAAACGCGCCAGCAGATCGGCGTTGTCTTTGTCAGAGAAGTAACCGAACGAACTGGCCCAATTGATGATCAGATCCATTTTCTCGGGAAACTGCGCCGTGCGCATGTCGTCGGTCTTAAATTCACCCGACAAGCCCGCTCGGGAGAATTTGTTCTTGGCGGCGCTCACAAAGTGGGAGTTGAAATCAATGCCGCTTACCTTGGCGCCGAGACGCGCCAACGGAAAACTCAGATCAGCTTTGCCGCAGGGACATTCAAAAACGCGCACGCCGGCAGTGAGATCGAGCTTGTCCCAAATGGCCTGTGCATCGGCACGGCTGGCGGCCGGATCGCGGAGCCACTTTTCTTCGGGAACGTGACGGAACCATTCGGTAAGCGTATTGGACATCGAAAATTCCTTTGTAAACAATTTGGACACGCGAGGTCCGCAAAAATTCTCAACCTTTCGATTGTACCGCCCGCGGACGGCTGTGACAGTGTTGGTGCCTGTCGTTCTTGCAGTCAAGCCCGTTTGGTATGGGCATAATGCACACGTTGTTTGTCATTTCTGAAAAGAATTCTTATGGCGCTCGGTTTTCTCTACGGTGTCCTAGCCTGCATGATCTGGGGCTTTGTGTACCTGGTGCCGGAGGTCTTGCCGGGGTATCCGCCGGCACTGATGGCCGCCGGGCGCTTCGTCAGTTTCGGTCTGGTAGCGGTGCCGCTGGCATGGATGGAGCGGCGTGAATTTGCATACTACACATTACGAGATTGGATTGACGTCTCCAAACTTGGCGTCATCGGAAACATTGCCTACTACTGGTGCCTGATTGAGTGCATCCAGAACGCAGGCGTGCCTGTGGCTGGAATGGCAATGTCGGCAGTGCCCGTTCTTGTGGCAGCCGTCTCCAACATTCGCGACAAGAAAAAAGGCACGGCTTTGGCCTGGTCGCGTCTGGTGCCGGGGCTTTTACTCATTGTTTGCGGTTTTGCGCTTGCGAGCATGACCGAGTTTGAAATGGTTGTTCGTGCTTCGGCCGACGGCGGCGTGAAGTTTTGGTACGGCGTGATGATGGGTGTTGCCGCTTTGCTGCTCTGGACGTGGTATCCGATTCGAAACGCCGACTGGCTGCTGGCCCACCCCGGCCGTTCCCCACGAGCCTGGTCCACGGCGCAGGGACTAACGACGTTTCCTTTTGCCGTCGTGATGTATCTTTTTTTCTGGGAGCTGGAGCCCGACGGAACGCCATTGCTTGGTTATGACCCGATGTGGTTTGTGTTTGTCATGGTGTTCAGCGGACTGATGGGGTCTTGGGTCGGTATTGTCTTCTGGAACGCGATGAGTCAGCGTTTGCCGACGGCACTGGCCGGCCAGATGATCGTTTTTGAGACGATCTTTGCCGTGACCTACGCGCATGTGTTGCGTATGCAGTGGCCGGCGTGGAACATGCTTGCCGGCATGGCTTTGCTTTTGGCGGGCGTTACTTTGTCGTTGAAGGTCTTTCAGGCGGCCAAGGCCAAAAGAGGAGAAATTGTCGTTTGACAGTAATCAGGCTGACGTCAAAATCGTTCTTTGCGCATAATTGCGACAGAAAAAATTAACGCGCGAAATTTGAATTATGAATACGACTTCAGAAACAAGCGGCGAGCGGGTGTCGTTGGCTGTCATCGGAGCGGGCACCTGGGGGTCGGTACTTGCGCACATTGCAGCGCCATGCGCCGATGTCGCGCTTTATTCGGCGACGGGTAAAAACGTTCAAGCATTGCAGATGGATCGCCGACATCCGAAGTTGCCCGGATTCATTCTGGATCCTCGCGTTGATGTCAGATCAACGATGGGCGAGGAGCTACGTGAGGCAAACGCCGTCATTTTGGTGGTGGCATCGCGTTACATTCGCGACATGGCTCGCCATATTGCTCCGTTGATTTCTTCCAAGACGGTTGTCTGCATCGCCGCCAAGGGCCTTGAACAAGGAAGTGCTAAGACACTTTCTGAGGTAGTTGCCGAGGAACTTCCCGACGCAGACATTTGTGTCTTGAGCGGAGGATCGCACGCCGAGGAGGTTGCCACCAATCTACCGTTCGGGATTAGTCTGGCTGGTAGTTCCTGTGCCCGTTCGGTCATGAAGCGCGTGTTTGCCAAAGCTCGCGCCCGCATTTCCGAGCAGGAAGATGTCAAGTCTCTGGAACGGTTCGGTGCTGTGAAAAATTTAATTGCCATTGCGGCCGGCATCGCCGAAGGTCTTGCATTGGGAGATAATTTTCGGGCCTGTTTCCTGACGGATGCCATTGCCGAGGCTCGCCGCTTTGTGGGAGCAAGTGCGGATGATGTTCTGAGCTATGGCGCGTTGGGGGATTTGTTGGCAACGGCTCTAAGCGTTCACAGCCGCAATTTCACTTATGGGTGTTGGCTCGGGCAGGGACTGTCGCCCGAAAAAGCGCTGGCCGAGGTAGGTATGGTGGTCGAGGGACTCAATGTTGCCCGTGTTTTCGATCAATTTCCCCGAAGTGACTGTCCGCTTCTGACGCGTGCGGCTAATATCGCCGTGCACCATGAAGACCTCACGCGCGAACGTTTCTTGTCGCGCCTTGGCTATTGATTTTTAATAGCAAATAAGTAAAATTGCGCCTTTCTCACGGTGTAGGCTCGACACCCGCACCGCATGTGTTTAACCGCCTCTTTTAAGGTGAAAAATGTCTGAAATCAACAAGGCAGAAGTTATTGCCCAGTACGCCCGCGCCGAAGGCGACACGGGTTCCCCCGAAGTTCAGGTCGCTCTGCTGACCGCTCGCATCAATTCCTTGACCGAACACTTCAAGGAACACAAGAAGGATCACCACTCCCGTCGTGGCCTTCTGAAGATGGTGAGCCGCCGTCGCAAGCTGCTCGACTACCTCAAGGGCAAGGACGTGGCTGCCTACCGCAAGCTGATCGATTCGCTCAAGCTGCGTAAGTAAGAATTGCCGAATCCCGCGGCCTGTTTGTCAAAGCGCAAACAGGCCGTAAGCTTGTCTAAGGACAGCTGAAAAAACAATTGATTAACCCGCTTTGCTCCGGCAAAGGCTCTTCGGATGACGGTAACGCGCGTTGCGACACAAGCCTCTGACAACGGATCGGAATTTTGTGCCGCAGCGTGCCATCAAGCACCGAACGAACCAAAAGCCATACGGGAAGCAAAGCACCTGAGAACAAAGGAAACTCAAAAATGAGCATGTTCAACAAGGTCTCCAAGAGCTTCATGTTCGGCCAACACGAAGTGACGCTCACCACGGGCGAAATCGCCCGCCAGGCTTCCGGCGCCGTCGTTGTTCAAATGGGCGACACGGTTATTCTGGCTACTGTTGTGGCCAAGAAGGAAACCAAACCCGGACAGGATTTCTTCCCTCTTACCGTTGATTACATCGAAAAGGCCTATGCTGCCGGTAAGTTCCCCGGCGGCTTCTTCAAGCGTGAAGGCCGTCCGTCTGAGCACGAAACTCTCACGAGCCGCTTGATCGATCGCCCGATCCGTCCGCTCTTTCCGGACGGATTCTTTAACGAAGTGCAGGTGATTATTCACGTGCTTTCCGTTGATCCCGAAATCAACCCGGACATTCCTTCCATGATCGGTGCTTCCGCCGCTCTGACCATTTCCGGTATTCCGTTCAAGGGTCCGATCGGCGCTTGCCGCGTGGGTTATGTCAACGGCGGCTTCGTGTGCAATCCGACTGTTTCTCAGCTTAAGGATTCTCGTCTTGACCTTGTCGTAGCCGGTACCGAACGTGCCGTGCTGATGGTCGAGTCCGAAGCCGATTGCCTGCCTGAACAGACGATGCTCGATGCCGTGATGTTCGGGCATCAGCAGATGCAGGTGGCCATCAATGCCATCCACGAACTGACCGCCGAAGCCGGCAAGCCTGCTTGGGATTGGCAGCCTGCTCCGAAGAACGAGGCGCTCATTGCCCGCGTGCACGAAATTGCTCAGGCTGACATCGAAGAGGCCTACACGATTCGCTCCAAGCAGAGCCGTACCGAAAAGCTGCGTGCTATCTACGAAAAGGTGGAAGCTCAGCTGACGGCCGATGCCGAAGCCGCAGGCACCGAAGTTGCCGACATGAACGAAGTTCACGGCATCCTCTTCGAAATGGAAGCCCACGTCGTTCGCACCAATATTCTCGAAGGCAAGCCCCGTATTGACGGTCGCGATACCCGTACGGTTCGCCCGATCGAAATCCGTCAGTCGATTCTGCCGCGTACCCACGGTTCTGCCCTCTTTACCCGTGGTGAAACGCAGGCTCTGGTGCTCACCACGCTCGGTACCAAGCAGGATGAACAGATCATCGACAACATCATGGGCGAAAGCCGCGATCGCTTCATCATGCATTACAACATGCCTCCGTTTGCTACCGGCGAAACCGGTCGCGTGGGCAGCCCCAAGCGTCGTGAAATCGGTCATGGTCGTCTCGCCAAGCGCGCTCTGAAGGCAGTGTTGCCCAGCGCCGAAGAATTCAACTACTCGATTCGCGTGGTTTCCGAAATCTGCGAATCCAATGGTTCCTCCTCGATGGCTTCCGTCTGCGGCGGCTGCCTGTCGATGCTCGACGCCGGTGTGCCGCTCAAGGATTACGTGGCAGGTGTTGCCATGGGGCTCATCAAGGAAGGCAACAAGTTTGCCGTTCTCACCGACATTCTCGGCGACGAAGATCACCTCGGCGACATGGACTTCAAGGTGGCAGGTACCGAAAATGGTGTGACCGCTCTTCAGATGGACATCAAGATTGAAGGTATCACGGCCGAAATCATGCAGGCTGCTCTGGCTCAGGCTCACGAAGGCCGCATGCACATCCTCGGCAAGATGCACGAAATGGCCGGCGACGGCGCCAAGGAACTCTCCGTTTGGGCTCCGCGTCTGCTCACCCTCAAGATCAATCCGGAAAAGATCCGTGACGTGATCGGTAAGGGCGGTGCCACGATCCGCGGTCTGTGTGAAGAAACCGGTTGCCAGATTGACATCGAAGACGACGGCACGGTGACGATTGCTTCCAACGATACGCAACGTGCTGAATTCGCTAAGAAGCGCATCGAAGAGATCACGGCCGATGTCGAAGTGGGCAAGATTTACGAAGGCCCCGTTGTCAAGCTGCTTGATTTTGGTGCCATTATCGGTCTGCTGCCCGGTAAGGACGGTCTGTTGCACATCAGCCAGATCGCCAACGAACGTGTCAATCAGGTCTCCGACTACCTGCAGGAAGGCCAGACGGTGCGTGTCAAGGTGATTGGCTTTGACGATAAGAATCGTCCGCGTCTGTCGATGAAGGCTCTTCTCAACGAAGAGTAACATGACGGCGGTCTTCAGCCGGCGCTTCATTGCCGGCTGAGGGCAAAAGCGAGGAAAAGCAAAGCGGACCGGTCGGTCCGCTTTCGCCGCCTTAAGAAACGAAGCAAGATCAGTTAAAATCTTAAATTCACTTTCGACAGCGGTTTTTGGAGAACGAAGGCATGCGAAACAGACTGGTAGTCGCCAACTGGAAAATGAACGGATCGCTTCAGGCCAATGCCCAGTGGGCAGAGGCGTTTCTTGCGTTGGAGAGCGCAGGTTGCGAAACGGCTGTCTGTGCGCCTGCCGTATATCTGTCCCAAATGGCTGGTTTGCTTAAGAACTCGTCGGTGGCGCTCGGTGCTCAGGATGTTAACGAATTCGAGTCCGGTGCCTATACCGGTGAAGTAAGCGCTCGTATGCTCGCCGAAATCGGATGCCGCTATGTGATTGTCGGTCACTCCGAACGCCGTGCACTATATGGTGACACGGACAAACGAGTGGCATTGAAGACCAAGGCTGCCTTGGCTGCGGGGCTTGAGCCCATCGTTTGTGTGGGTGAGACGCTCCAAGAGCGTGAAGCCGGTGAAACGATCGCTGTGGTGTCGCGCCAGCTCGAAGCGGTGATGCTCGAAGTAGGAACAGAGGATTTTGTGCGCTGTACGATTGCCTACGAGCCTGTTTGGGCGATTGGTACGGGTAAAAGTGCAACGCCTGAGATTGCGCAGGAAGTGCATGCCGCTTTACGTGCGGAACTTGCTGGCCATGGAGCTGAGCTTGCTCAAACGGTGCGAATCCTCTACGGCGGCAGCGTCAAGCCCGCCAATGCGGCTTCGCTTTTTGCCATGCCCGACATTGATGGCGGTTTGATCGGCGGGGCAGCGCTTAAGGCACAGGATTTTTATGAGATCTGCACGGCGCACTGATGGCGCAGGCAGATTGAGAGCTTTTTAATAACCACAATCAGAACCCTCACGGAAAACACACAACTATGCAGATGTTGATGAGTATCGCAATCGTTGTGCAGATCATTGCTGCGATTGCTGTCATTATTCTGGTGCTCCTGCAGCACGGCAAGGGCGCCGATCTCGGTGCTGCTTTTGGTTCGGGCGCCTCCGGTTCGCTTTTCGGCGCCACCGGCTCGGCCAACTTCCTGTCGCGTTCCACGGCTGTGGCTGCGACGATCTTTTTCTGCGCCACCATTGCCATCACGCTCGGCTCCGGTGCTTTCAACAAGCAGAGCCAGCAGCGACAGGGTGGCGTGCTCGGTACGGTGACGACCGAACAGACGACGCAGGCTCCCGCTGCAGCTGGCTCTGAAGCGCCTGCTGCGAAGGATGACTTGCAATCCAACCAGGTTCCGCGTTAATATTCGCGGCCTCGCAGTTGGTCCCGGTTATGTCCGACTGTGAGTGACTCAAAGAAAACAAAAGTTTTCTTGAGTGCCAAGCGGTCGTGGCGAAATTGGTAGACGCGCAGCCTTGAGGTGGCTGTGGTGAGAGCCATGAGAGTTCGAGTCTCTCCGACCGCACCAAGTGCTGGGGTATCGCCAAGTCCGGTTAAGGCAGCGGATTCTGAATCCGCCATTCGTAGGTTCGAATCCTACTACCCCTGCCAAAACGCTTGAAAACCGGGTGATCTGAAAAAAATTCAGAAAAGGCTTGCAAAGTTCGGAAGCCTATGTATAATTCCGAACTCTCAGCAAGACGGAAGTCGAGTTGGGAATTAAAAATCTGAAATGCGGTCGTGGCGAAATTGGTAGACGCGCAGCCTTGAGGTGGCTGTGGCGAGAGTCATGAGAGTTCGAGTCTCTCCGACCGCACCAAGTGCTGGGGTATCGCCAAGTCCGGTTAAGGCAGCGGATTCTGAATCCGCCATTCGTAGGTTCGAATCCTACTACCCCTGCCATCGCACTTATCAGATTGATGAAGAGGCCGCGCCGAAAGGTGAGCGGCTTTTTTCATGCCTATTTTCCAGACTTGCCCAAACAGAACGGGCAGAAAAAGCGTGTTTGGCTCTTCCGCCCGTCCGAGCACTGTTGCTCTTCGTTAGGCCTTATTGACAGAATCGCTGGATTCGTTGTCAGTCGTTCGCTCGACTGCGGCTTGTTTTTCCATTTCACGTCGCACTTCGCATCCGCTCTCGGAAAGCGCTTTGGGCATACCGGTCGCGGGGGCCGGAGCCTTCGGGCGGAAGAAGTAAAGGATGGCGACTACAGGAAAGAGCATGGCACCGGCGGCCGCTAGCGTGACCTGATTGCTTGCCCATGTGGCAAGTGCTCCGCCCAGCACCGGGCCAATCACACTACCGAATTGCTGAACAGAGTAAGAGTAGGCGAACACTTTGCCGCGATCTTGAGGATCAGACGATTGCGTCAGTACAGCGTTGATGGCCGGGAAGATGCCGGCAAAGGTCAGGCCACCTACGAAGCGCCAGATCGTAAACCAAGTGAGGTCGTGAGGAATAGCTTGCACAATGCCGAAGATGCCGCTCAGAAAGAGCGAAAGATAGAGGACCGGACGGTAGCCCCATCCCTGACCGAGCATTCCCCATGGCGGAGAGGCGATCACGCCGGAGATGCCTACGATTGAAAAGACCAAACCGGAAATGAAGACGATGCGATCCATTGAGCCCTGCAGTTCCGCGATGTAAAGCGGCAGCACGGGTTGAACCATCAGCACGCTCATTTGAACTACAGCTGCGGCAAAAAGCATGCGCAGAATGACGGGGTTGCGCAAAGGCGTAACTCGAACGGGATCATCGGCGCTTTTTTGTACGGGCTTGGCTCGCGGCGGTTCCTTAATCAATACCGCCAGCGCGATGGTGATGGTGGTGAGCGCTACAGCGGCGATCTGAAACGTCGAGCGCATCCCAAACACTTCTGCGAGAAAACCGCCCACAAGCGGTCCCAGAACGCCTCCTGCGGTCAGCCCTGCTTGCATCAGGCCCATGCTAAAGCCGATCTTCTTGTGCGGAATGACGGAAGTCAAAATAGCCAGCTGAGCCGGCCATAAGCCAGCGGCAAGACCTTGCAGTACGCGAACCCCGAACAATTGCCAGGGGGTCTGGACGATGGAGCCCAGAAAGTAGGTGATTGCCAAACAGCTGGCGGCGCGCAACGCCATGAGCTTGCGAGAGCCCTTATCGGACATAGCTCCCCAGATGGGAGCGAAAATGCCTGAAATCAAAAAGCTCACGGCAAAAATGATGCTGCTCCACCAATTGACTTCCGAGGTTTGAACGCCGAGCTCTTGGATAAGATACATCGGCAGGAACGGAATCAACATGGTGTAGCTTGCCGACATGAGAACCGTGCTGCACGTCAGGACGGCTAAAACCACACGCCAGTTCATAAAAATCCTCAGTATTTTTTGGGATCTCAAATTTTGAGTCTACGCCTAAAAAACGATTTGTAGCGCAGGTGTTGCTCAAAGAAAGTCCACGATGTGCAAAAGAGCTCGTCGCAGTTTGAGACGTTTGGCAATACATGCGAAAAATGCAGCTGCAGTAAAATTTCGACTCCGAAGGTTCGGGAGCAAGAAACGCCTTTCGCCTCGAACCGATAACTGTATTCATTTCATCAATTTCTTGCTTCTGTTATTTTCCCCGTGAAAGCTCTTACGCCCATTCTTTTCGCTCTTTTTATGGCTTGCACCACTCAAGCCTTTGCATTTGATCCTGATCTTGCTGCGATCGAGAATCAGGCGCTGATGCAGCGGTTCCCGAAGGGATCAATCACGACTCGAGAAGCCGCGGATCAGGCATTGCGGGAAGTACGTGCCGCCAAAAGCAAGTTGAAGGAACTTTCGGAATATTCCAAGCGTCGCTGTAATGAGAACATTTTTGTGAACAGTTGCGTAGAGGATGTCCGTAAGGCCGAGTTGCGTCAATCTCGCCGTCTGCAAGCGATCGAGTCCGAGGCTCGCCGTATTGTGCGCGAAGATGAAACCCGCAAGGAAGCGGTTCGACAGAAAGAGCGTGATGCCAAAGCCGCTCAGCCGCCCAAGTCGGTAAAAAAAGCAACGCCGCGTAAACCTACCGAAGCGCAGAAAAATGCTCAGGAAAACAAGGCAGCTCACGCCAAGCGCATGAAGGCTCTTGAAGAACGTCAGGCTGAGGCCGAACAAAAGAAAGCGAAAGAAGCCAAGCATCGCGCAGAGTACGACAAGAAGGTCGCCGAACGCGAGAAACGCCGTGCCGATCGTGAAAAGGCTTTGGAAAAGCGAGCCAAACAAAAGGCTAAAAAAGAACAGGAACAAAAAAAGAGCGAGGCAAACAAGAAGTGAAATCAGGGCTCAAGAGCGGACGAGCGGACCTTGAGCTCGACGAGATTGCGAGAAGTTTGCTTGCTGATGAGAGTTTTTTAGCTGATGATCTCGAGCAAATGGCTCATATCACGGCGCCAATTGATGCGCCGATGATCCCGTTTGCTGAGTTTGAAAACGGCATCGGAAGTCCTGCGAAATCGGCAGAGCGGGAGGAATCTGCTGTCGGACAAGGAGCAGTTTTCCCGGAGGACTACGAAGCGCGTGTGCAGCAGGCTTTTGCTTCTGACGGCTCTTTGGCGCACGCAACGACGGGGTTTGTTTCGCGTCCGGCTCAAATCGAGTTTGCTCTGGCTGTGGCTAAGGCACTTCAAAGCAAAGGCAAGCTTTTGGCGGAAGCAGGAACAGGTACCGGTAAGACCTTTGCGTATCTCACCCCAGCTTTGATCGCAGGCTGTCGCGTTATCGTGAGTACGGCGGGTAAATCGCTTCAGGAACAGCTCTGTCGTAAAGATATCCCGGCTCTGATGCGGGCCTGCGGATTGCCTGCCAATGTTGCGCTTCTCAAAGGACGCTCGAACTATTTGTGCAAGCATCGCATCAATATGTGCGAACGCGGAGAAATCACACTAGCTTCGCGGGATGCTGTGGAGGATTTTCGGCGAATTCGTATCTTTTTGGATCGTACAAAAACGGGGGACATCAGTGAAGTAAGCGGCGTGGCAGAAGACAGCGCCGTGTGGCCTTCCGTCACCAGTACGGCTGGCAATTGTCTCGGTAAACATTGTCAGTACGCTCGTGAATGCTTTGTGACTCGAGCTCGCTTGAGAGCTCAGAAGGCAAATGTCATTGTCGTCAATCACCATCTGTTTCTTTCGGCGGCGGCCATGGAGCTCGAAGGCGGTCAGGACGACGGGATGCTGCCGCGTGTGGACGCCGTGATTTTTGACGAAGCGCACAAACTTCCCGAAATCGCCACGAATTACTTCGGCAGCGAATTGTCCACGACAGCCATTCGCGAGGTCGTTGAAAGCATGCGCCCCATTCTGATGGGCAAGTTCAAAAGTGCTGCCCCCAAGGGAACCTCGTGGGATGTCATCACGCAGACGATCAAGAAGTCTCTTTATGACTTTGTGTTGGGGCTCGAAGGCGCCGGTGTGCTCGAAGGCGACAGCCGCAATATTGAGACCATCAGCGGCATGCAAGGATCGACTCAGCATTTGGAAAATGCCGCGCTTGTGCTGGAAGTGTTGCTGGAAGCGGCTGCACCTTTTGTTGAAATGAGCGACGATCTGGGCGTCTTCATTGAGTCGGGCACCGCCATCCTGCAGGACATGAAGCAGTGGGTGATCTGGCTTAAACACGCCGGAATGCCGATGCCGCCGGAGCAAAAGCCGCTTGTGCGCTGGATATCGCGCAGTCGTAGTGAAGCGCGCCTTACAGTGACGCCTTTGGATATTGCCGAACCGTTCTCTCGGATGATGAATCTGCGTAAAGAAACGGCCTGGGTTTTCACGTCGGCAACAATGGCTGTAGGTGATGGGGAATTCAAGCATTTCACGCAGGCGCTCGGCATCGAAGGTGCCGAGGAGCATGCTTGGAATTCTCCGTTTGATCATGAGAATCAAGCCATGCTCTATGTGCCGCCCGATATGCCGAATCTCAAAAGCGGCGTGGCGCGGGACGAATTCACGGATGAACTCATAAAACAGGTCTGGCCAGTGATTGACATGGTGCAGGGGCGAGCTTTTGTGCTGTGCACCAGCTATCGAGGCATGGAGCGTGCAGCCGAGCAGTTGCGCGAATACATTGCCGCCAATGGGCGTGACTATACGGTTTTGGTCCAGCGCGAGGAGTCAAAAGAGAAGCTCCTGGATAAGTTCCGCCACGAGCAGCATCCCATTTTGGTGGCAACGATGAGTTTCTGGGAGGGCATCGACATCAAGGGCGATCAGTTGTCACTTGTGATCATTGACAAGCTTCCTTTCCCAAATCGTGAAGATCCCGTGTTTGATGCGCGTTGTAAATGGCTCGACAGCCAGGGGCAGTCGTCCTTCAATATTCTGTCCGTGCCCGCTGCTGCCATTGCGCTCAAGCAGGGTACAGGGCGTTTGATTCGCAGTGAAGCCGATCGCGGCATTCTTATCATCGGTGACGTGCGTCTGGTTCGCTCGGGTTACGGCAAGAAGATTTGGCAGAGCTTGCCTCCATACACAAAGACGCTCCGATTAGAGCGTCTGATGCAGTTCTGGAACGAACCTGACTCTTGGCAGTGACGAAGCTCAGCTTTTGCTTGAGCGCGTGGCTTTCTCCGCTTTGCTACGAGCGGTCTTTTGGGCGGGCCGCTTTTTGTGTCGCACGCGTTGCGGCAGTTGATTGGCGGAGTGCGAAGCTTGAAGAACTTCGGCAAGGATCCCTTCGCAACTTTCCAGATTGTCGAGGCAATATAGGACGCTCAATACGGTACCGATGGAAACCGTCGTGTCGCCCTGTTCAATGCGCTTGTAAGTCGAAAGCGACGTGCGGCTTTTCTGCGCCAATTCTTCTTGCGTAAGTTTGCAGCAACGGCGGGCAGCGGAAATGCGTTCACCTAATTCTTCCGTGAAACTTTGTACGGGAAGGATGAAAAAGCGCTTCTGAGGAGCGCGCGCAGGAATTTGTTTAGGCGCTGCTGACATGATTGAAAAGCGTCGAAAATTTCAAACGTGAACAAACTTAGCCTAGCAAACTGAGTCTCTGAGATCAAACAGAATCTCAAAACAGACCTTGGAATACATCATGCTCGTAGAGCACTTTAAGTCCGATGGCAAACAAGACGGCGGCGCCGAAAAGCGAGAGTTTGGCGCTGTGGCGAGCTGCTCTGCTTGAAAGTTTGCTGCCGAGCATAACGGCAATAGCTGTCAGCACAAAGCAAACGGAGCCAATGACGACCGAGGGCCAGAGGATCGGGAATTTGGCCATGGCAAACGAAAAACCGACGGCCAGTGCATCGAGGCTCGTCGCAACCGACAACGTCAAAAGTGTCCCCCAGGGCACGGTACCGCAGACTTGGCACAGTTCAGGTTCTGCTTCATCGCCGAAAGCCTCGCGAACCATCGATAAGGAGACCCAGGCAAGCAGTGCAAAAGCAATCCAGTGATCCCAAGAGCTGACCAAATCCGCAACGGTATTGCCGGCAAGTCCTCCCGCAAGTGGCATCAGGAACTGGAAAAAGCCGAAAGCTGCAGCGAATTGAAAGATGTGTTTGGTCGTAACGTGTTTGCAGGTGGCGCTCCAGCATAGAGCGACGACCATGGCGTCGATGGAAAGTGCGACGGCAATACCGAGGACTTGCAGGATAAGCATTTTCAAAACTACATACGAAAACCCCGCAGGATGTAAGTCCTACGGGGTTAAGAATCTTGGCGGAGAAGGAGGGATTCGAACCCTCGAGACCAGTTATTTTTGATCTGCACCCTTAGCAGGGGTGTGCCTTCAGCCACTCGGCCACTTCTCCGACCGCGCAAATTCCACCATACATGGAACAGCACTGCGGTGAGCGCTGAATATTACAGAAAAGTTCGGATGATTGCAAAAACGACAGAACAAAAATTGACTCTGAACATTCTCGGTTGTTTGAGGATAACTAAAATCCGATCAACGAATTTTGTCCGAGCCAAATGAACCGACTTTTTTTCTTAGGTTTTCTTTTTACCGTCATAGCTTCCGTCTTTTGGGGTGCCATGGGCACGGCCGTGCAACATCTTTTTCAGATTAAAAGCGGCTTTTTTGCCTTGGGTTTGGTGACGTTGAGACAGTTGTCTGCAGGGATGCTTTTTGTGGCGATCGGTACGCTGATCATGCCTCGGAAGATGTGGTCAATATTCAACGATCGCAAGTTGCTTTTGGAGATCCTAACGAGTGGGGTGCTGGTATTTCTGGCGCACTTCTGCTTTTTTCAGTCGATTTCATACTCCAATGCAGGTACTGCCGCGATATTCCTGACACTCAATCCTATGCTGGCGGGACTATGGTTGGCGCTGACGAGAGGCACGAAAATGACGTCCGTGGAATGCATTTGCGCCGTGTTGGCTGCGGCCGGTGTTGCGCTGATGGTGACCGACGGTGATTTCTCCGGTTTGAAATTTTCGCCGATGGCTGTTGTCTGGGGGCTGTGTTCGGCGGTCTTCGCAACAGCTTTCAGTATCCAACCGCAAAAACCTTCGGCAAAAGCGGGCGTTACGGTTGTCGTTGCGTGGGCCTTTCTTTTTGGTGGAGTGATCGCTTCTTTCTTCTGCCCGCCCTGGACGCTTAATGTGAATTGGAACTGGGTGGTGACGGCCGATTTTGCCTTTATCGTGGTTTTTGGCACGGTGGCGGCATTCTGGCTTTATCTCACTGGGCTGAAATACATTTCGCCGGTGCTCTCTGGTTTGGTGGTGTGCCTGGAGCCGCTCTCTGCCATCGTTTTCTCGATGGTGCTTTTGGGTGATGTGCTTGGCCTTTGGCAGGCAGTAGGCGTGGTGCTGGTGCTTGCCAATATCTGCCTGCTTGCTTTGGCGCGTCGATAGGTTAAGTCGAAAGTTTGTTCGATTGAGCTGCGAGGCGTGTCGCTATTTCGGACGCACGCTTTTGGGCGTCGCGATATGAAAATTCGCAACCGCACCATGTCTGGTTATAAAAACCGTAGAACTTCAAAAGGGCATTGCGCCGATCTTGCAAGCCGTCTTTTCGCCAGTTTTTGTCCCAATATTGGACATCAGCATAATGTTCAGCCGCTTCTTGCCCTGCGGCATTGACTTGGTCAAGATTCTTCCAGCGGCTAGAGGCCAGAGTGGTGGTAAAGCGGGCAATGCCGCGGTCGTGAGCAAGTTTTGCAGTCGCACGCAATCGAACGGAGAAACAAACCGAACAGCGTCGGCCGCGTTCCGGCTCATTTTCCAGCCCTTTGACGGCCTCCAGCCAGGTGTTGTGATCCCAGTCGCCATCAACGACTTCAACACCGAGCCTTTGACAGTGCACTGTCAACTCGGCTTTTCTTTTTTCGTACTCGGCCTGAGGAAAAATGTTTGGGTTGAAATAAAAGACAATGGGGCGGATGTCATGAGCGAGCATCCACTCAAGTACGGCCGCAGAACACGGCGCACAACAACTGTGAAGAATGACTGTTTCCATGATGGCGAAGTTTAGCCTTGCGGATGTGGCAAAAGCCTGAATTCGCAAAAAAATATTGGCTCTTTGTGTTTACTTTATGTCGGTTTTGTGTCAGAATGCGGACTCTCTAATTTTTTTGGCGCACCGGATTTGCGCCCGCGACCGATCGAGATACGACGGCGCCGGCAATCCCGTGCGATGTGTCAACAACTAACATCCTAGGATCAGGTGCTTATCAATGCCCACCATTCGCGTTAAGGAAAACGAACCCTTTGAGGTTGCGCTTCGTCGTTTCAAGCGCACCATCGAAAAGTCCGGCCTGCTGACCGAGCTTCGTGCCCGTGAGTTCTACGAAAAGCCCACGGCTGAACGTAAGCGCAAGAAGGCTGCTGCCATCAAGCGTCAATACAAGCGTCTTCGCAGCATGATGCTGCCCAAGAAGCTGTACTAATCGCTCGCGCAGTACAGACTGAAGCCGGCTTTGATAAAGACGCCGGAATTAGCTTGATAAGCCAGAGAAAGACGGCCGTCTCGACAATGAGTTGGCCGTTTTTTCTTGCAGTTGGAGAAAAAGAATGACGATCAAAGAACGCATTACCGAAGACATGAAGAACGCCATGCGTGCACACGATACGGCACGCCTGTCGGCTCTGCGCTTGTTGCTTGCCGCAATCAAACAGCGCGAAGTAGATGACCGCGTTGAGGCCACCGATGAACTCGTGACCGGCGTCATTGGCAAGCTTATCAAGCAGCGTCGTGATTCCGTGAAGCAGTACACGGATGCCGGCCGCGCAGACCTTGCTCAAAAAGAGCAGAACGAAATTGACACGTTGTCCGTGTATATGCCTGCTCAGATGTCCGACGAGGACATCAAGGCGGTGGTCGCTGACGCGATCGCAGAAACCGGCGCGAGCGGTATGGCGGCCATGGGCAAAGTCATGGGCATCGTCAAGGCTAAGTGCGCAGGCAAGGCCGATATGGGTCGCGTATCCGCGCTGGTGAAGGCAGCATTGTCGGCCTAAGCGGATTACTGTCGGCGACACGATTACGGTCGCTCTGATATAAGAAAGCTGCGGTGCGCGCCATGCTGACGGGTCAGCGTCATGGAGCGGCGTGCCGCAGTTTTTGTGTCTTTTTTCTTTCTCTTTTTTATTGCAGCAAATGATCCCGGAGAGTTTCATTCAAGAGCTTTTGAGCCGCATTGACATTGTTGAGGTGATCAACAAAGTCTCGCCTTTGAAGCGCACCGGGAAAAATTTCATGTGCTGCTGTCCGTTTCACAAGGAAAAGACGCCGTCTTTTTCTGTGAGCCAGCAAAAGCAGTTTTTCAAATGCTTCGGTTGCGGCGCATCGGGTAACGTCATCGGCTTTCTCATGCGCTACGAAGGATTGTCGTATCCGGAAGCCATCCGCAAACTCGCCGAATCGATCGGCATGACGGTGCCGGAGACTCCGCGCGATCGCGAAACTCGTACGCGCGTGCGCTCGCTTACCGACATGATGAAAGCGGCTTCAGACTATTACAGCGCAAGTCTGAAGACGAATACCCGCACCATTGAGTATCTGAAACAGCGCGGCATCACGGGCGAGACTGCCGCTCGCTTTGCGCTGGGATATTCGCCTGATGCCTGGCAACCGCTTAAGGATGTTTTCGGCGATCAGTACGCCAGCAAAGATCTGGAGGAAGAAGGCGGTTGCGGCCTGGTGATTCACAATGGCGACAAACGCTATGATCGTTTCCGCGGTCGCCTGATGTTTCCAATCCGCAATCCGCGCGGACAGGTGATTGCGTTTGGTGCTAGAACCCTCAACGGCGACGAGCATCCCAAGTACCTCAACAGTCCCGAGACGGCGCTCTATCACAAGAGTCGTGAAATCTACGGTCTGTACGAAGCTTCCGCAAGTATTCGCGAGAAGCATCGCGCCATTGTCTGCGAAGGCTACATGGACGTGATTCAGCTGTCGCAGGCGGGTTTTACCGAAGCGTGCGCGGCACTTGGCACGGCGGTGACGGCCGAGCATGTACAAAAACTTTTGCGAGCGGTTGATACTGTCTACTTCAGTTTTGACGGCGACAGTGCCGGCCAGCATGCTTTGCGCCGTGCATTGGAAGCAGCTTTGCCGGTCGTGGAAGACGATCAGGAAATTCGCTTTGTCGTGCTTCCGCCTGAGCACGATCCGGACAGTCTTATCAAGGAAAAGGGCGCTCAGGCATTTGAAGACGAGCTGCAAAAGAGTCTTACGCTCACACAGTATTTCGTCAGAACCGTATCCCAAGGTAAAGATTTGGGGACGGCTGAAGGGCGAAGCCAATTTGTCGCTGAAAGTAAGCCCCTGATCGTGTCCATGCGATCGGCGCCGATTCTGCGCAAGCAGCTCGTGGGTGAGCTTGCGATGCACGCACGAATGAGCCCCGACGAGATTGAACGCTTGTGCGGTATTGCGTCGGTGAGGAAGCTGCCTGCGGCCAATCCCGCCACGGGTATGCATTTTGATGCGCGTCGCAATCGCAGTTACGGAGGTTTTACGCCTCGAAAGCCTTTTTTTGGAACCGGCGGCGAACCCGTGTCGCTGGCGCCCACGAGCGATATTCGCGAACGACTGTTGCAAAACCTTCTTAACTATCCGGCGCTTGCCATGGAATTTTCTTCCCGTATTGAAGAAGAGTTTGTTGGCAGTGAAGCGGAAGCGGCACGAGAAATTCTCGAAGTTTGGCGCACGGTGACGGCTGACGAAGAGCCTCTTTTGCAAAGTCAGCTCATTTTGGAGCGCCTGCAGTCCAGTCGTTATTACGCGCATTATTGCGATCTGGTGGCTCGAGAAATGGTGCTGCAGACGCCGGAAAATGCTGCACGCGTTGAAGTGGAACTGACGTTCGATCGGTTGGAGCTTCTGCGCATTGAATCCAACCTCATGCAGGCGACGCTCGAAGCAAAGCCCGATATTCAGCGCATCATGGGGCTTGATACCAAACGCAAAGTCCTAAAGGCTCGCATTGATGAAGTCCAAAAGCAGTTTGCGCTTCATCACGGTGCAGAAATTTAGCTGCTGATCGGATTTGTCACGAGCGTGAGCGCGATTGCCCACATTACAACAGCGATCAGCGAGTCGAGAATACGCCATGCCTGCGGCTTTTGAAAGATCGGAAGCAAAAGACGCGCTCCGAACCCGAGTCCGGTGAACCACAGTATGCTGGCCGTCAAGGCCCCTGCGGCAAACACCCATTTCAAATCTTCGCCGTACTGCGCGGCAATAGAGCCAAGCAGCACGACCGTATCTAAATAAACGTGGGGATTGAGAAACGTAAAGGCCAGACATGAGGAAACGGCCTTTATGAGCGACCCCGCACGATTTTCCGAAAGCTCCAACGCAGCACCGCCCGTTGCGGCTCGTTTGGCGGCCGATATTCCATAAATCATTAGGAAAAGTGCGCCGCCCCAGCGAAAAAGATCCAATAACCACTCATTGGCGCGAATCAGCGCCCCCATCCCTGCCACTCCGGCGCAAATGCAGAGAACGTCTCCGATGATACAGACGAGAACAACCGGTAAAACGTACTGACGCAACAGTCCTTGCCTCAGCACGAAGGCATTTTGCGCGCCGATAGCGATGATGAGTCCGGCACCGGTTCCCAGTCCGGAAAGAAACGTGGCAATCATGAAACAAAAGAGAGCGGCAACAAAAGCGCAATGCACCGAAAACGGTTCAGGCTAAAGCAATCTACTGATTTAAAGCGGTGCAAGGTGCAAACGATTGTGCAATGAAAATTAACCCGCGTCGATAGACACGAAGGGGAGACACTTTAGCCCAAAGCGAGCGCAACTGCGCAAAAGGCCTTTCTCTCAGCTTTGAATTTCGTCGTATGCGGCATTTTCGAGCAAATTGGCATGACGATTGCTTGTTGACTCATTGGAAGTTTTATGCAAACAGCAAGGGAGACCAAGCATGAAATTCATTGTGGCAATCATCAAACCTTTCAAACTTGACGAGGTACGCGAAGCGCTCTCCGAAGCCGGTATCAACGGTCTGACCGTGATTGAGGCAAAAGGTTTCGGCAGGCAAAAGGGACACACGGAGCACTACCGCGGCGCCGAATATGTGGTGGATTTTCTGCCGAAGGTAAAGCTTGAAATTGCCGTGTCGGACGATATGGCCGAGGTTGCTGTCGAGACGATTCAAAAAGCGGCATACACGGGAAAAATCGGAGACGGAAAGATTTTTGTCTTTGACCTTGCCGCAGCCGTACGTGTTCGAACGGGAGAAATTGACGATGAGGCGCTTTGACGCCTTCAGACAACATAAAAAATCAAACAGGGAGACTCAACATGACTATTTCAGGAAAAGCCGCCGTAATTGCGGCGCTTCTGGTGACATCGGGGTGTGCTGCGGCCGGTACGGCCGCCAGCACAATCGACAAGGCCGACGTGGCATGGATGTTGGTGGCAACGACGTTGGTGCTTTTCATGACAATTCCGGGAATCGCGCTTTTTTACGGCGGCATGAGCCGCAAGAAAAACGTGCTCTCCGTTTTGGCGCAGACAACCGTTATTTGCTGTGCGCTGACATTGGTGTGGTTTGCTGTGGGCTACTCTCTGGCGTTTGCCCCCGGTAACGCCTTCGTGGGCGGGTTGGACCACGTCTTTTTGCGAGGCATGGACATTAAGTCAACGACGGGCAGCATTCCTACGTTTCTCTTTGTCATCTTTCAGATGACGTTTGCCGTGCTCACGGCTGCGCTCATGATCGGATCTTTTGCCGGCCGCATGAAATTTTCGGCCATGCTGGTCTTTATGGTGCTGTGGTCGGTTTTTGTTTATTCTCCGATATGTCATTGGGTGTGGGCCGAAGGAGGTTTCTTTTTTGAAATGGGAGCACTTGACTATGCGGGCGGTACAGTCGTTCATATCAATGCAGGTATTGCCGGTCTAGTGGGCTGTCTCGTTGTCGGCAAACGTTTGGGATATGGGAAGGAGCCGATGAGTCCGCATAACCTGACGTTCACTATGCTCGGTGCCTGTATTTTGTGGATCGGCTGGTTTGGCTTCAACGGCGGTTCTGGACTTGCGGCCAATGAACGGGCTGTGCTTGCAATTCTGGTTAGCCAGATTGCAGCAGCAGCGGCTGGCTGCAGTTGGATGGCCTGCGAATGGATTTTGCGCGGTAAGCCTTCTTTGCTTGGAATGGTATCGGGTGCGGTGGCCGGACTCGTGGTGATTACGCCTGCATCAGGCTTTGTCGAACCGCTTCCGGCATTGCTGATGGGGCTTGTAGGAGGAGTCGTGTGCTTCTGGGGTGCCACGGTGCTTAAGCGCCGAATGGGCTGGGATGACTCGCTTGATGCTTTCGGTGTGCACGGCGTCGGCGGCATTGTAGGGGCCGTGCTTACAGGTGTGTTTGCTTCAAGTGCCGTGACCGGCGCGACAACATTGCCGATTCTTGAGCAGGTGGGCATCCAGACAGCCAGCGTGGCGGCAACGCTTGTTTACGGCGGTGTGGCGAGCTTCATTCTCTTTAAGCTCGTCGACATACTGCTCGGTTTGCGCGTTGAGGCTGATGCCGAGCGCCAGGGGCTGGATGTGGCTTTGCATGGCGAGCGTGTCGAATGATGATTTACCGCTGAGGCTACTTTTCTGAGCGCGAGTTCTGGCTAGCAGAAACTCGCGCAGAAGAACTAGAAACTTGATGCTGAAAAGACTAAAATGCGAAACTCGTGTAGGAGTCTTTTGATACCGGTAAAAGACCGCCCAGGAGATGAGAGCAATCCATCGGAGGCGAGCGACACGATACAGTAGCGTACCCGCAATCATCCGGCCGATTCGGCGTTGAGCAAGAGCATCCCGCCGACGGCGTGCGCGATTCAGCTCGTAGTGAACTCAAGGGACGCAAGCTTTGACGCAGACACGGGAACGCGTTTTTCCGACTGCTCGAATCAGAAAAACAATGAAACCGGTAAAGGCAAGGCGTGCCTGTGGGGCGTGCTTTGGAGAAGAAATAGTCGACTTGAGAAGAAGGATCTGAGCAGTTTCGTTGTTTTCTAGCAGTTTAAATTACCGCCCGCATTCGAATTCGAAAGTGTTGCGGGCGTTGTCGTGCGCGCTTGTTTTTCAAAAAAAACGAATGCTTGCGGATGGCGACAAACACGGTTGAACTGCCGATTCTTTCTTTTTCCTGACTGAGCTGAAGTTTTACTTAGTTATGACGAAAAAAAACGAAAACACTGTCGTTGACGTCGTTTTTCCTGATTTTGCTGCCATTGAATGGATTGCACACGCGCCAGCAATCAAAGTGGGCGGCAATGTGGTCATTGTGAGCGACGAGCTGGCCGACGAAGAGGCCGCCGCGCCCGCCAAGAAGCCCCGTAAGAGCTCTAAGAAGGCTGAAACAGCCGTAGCTGACAAACCCAAGGCCAAACCCGGACGTAAGCCCGGACGCAAGGCGGCAGCCAAGAACGACGACATGGATGACGTCGGTGATGACGAGATGATTGATCTCGACATGGATGCCGATGAAGAAGGCGGTGAAGATCTTTCGGAACTGGAAGAACTTGATCGTGTATCTAGCGGTGTTGATGCGGCCGGTGAATCCGAAGATCACGTTCCCAACGGTTACAGCTCTCTGGTGCGACTCGGCCGTCAGCGCGGCTGGGTGACTGTGGCGGAAATCAACGACCACTTGCCCGACAACGTCGTGCGCAACGAAGAGTCGCTGAGCGAAATTACCGAGCAGCTGCTGCGTTTGTCGATTCAGGTGTTTGAAGCACCGCCGAGTGAAGACGACATTTTGATGAATGAGCCGGTGAGCGATGACGAGGACATCAGCGAAGAAGACGCTGCCGCCATGCTTACGCCGGAAGAAAGCGCCGGCTTATCCAAAGATCCGCTGCGTGCCTATCTGCGCGGTGTGGGTTCGCACAAGCTACTGACGCGTGCCGGCGAAATTGAGGTTGCCAAGCAGATCGAAATGTATACCGCCAAGCTTTTGTCGGCCATCATTCAGCATCCGATGGCTGTCGAAAAGTTGGTTGAGATCGCCGAGGGTTTGAAGGAAGACAATGCCGACATTGATACGGTGATTGACGGTTTCACCGACAATCAAGCGCTGGCAGAAATGGACGAAAGCGAAGAAGTCGGCAGCGACGAAGTTGCAACCGACATCGGTGCGGCGGCCATGACGACCGAACAGCTCGAAGAGATGAAGCAGCGTGCCATCGAAATGTTTGAATCCTGCAGCAAATACTTGCAGGCCATTCGTGACAGCTTCGGCGATCCCAAGCGTCTGCAGGCATACAAGGATGCACGTGCCGCGATCGCTTTCGAACTCGCTCCGGTTCGCTTCGCTGTCAAGGCTGTGACGGTGCTTACCGAACACATCACACATCATATGGATGCCGTCAACGAAAACATCCGTCAGCTGCGTGCTCTGATGGTTGATCGTTGCGGCTATCCGCTCAAGACTTTCCTTGAAGAGGTCAACACGCGCATCACGGATCCCGCTTGGATCGACGAAGCGCAGAAGGCGGGGCAGCCCTACAGCGTGCGTATTGAAGAGAATCGTCCGTTGCTTGCTCACCTGCAGGATCAACTGCGCGTGGCTGAAAAGACGGCGTTGCTCTCGATTGCCGATCAGCGCGATCTGGCCCGTCAGGTGCGCTTGGCTCAGACTAATTTGGCCAACGCCAAGGCCAAGATGATCGAAGCCAACCTTCGTCTGGTGATCTCGATTGCCAAGGGTTACGTCAACCGCGGTTTGGCAATGACCGACCTGATTCAGGAAGGCAATCTGGGACTGATGAAGGCCGTCGACAAATTCGAATATCGCCGCGGCTACAAGTTCTCGACCTATGCTACCTGGTGGGTGCGCCAGTCTGTCACCCGTGCTGTGGCCGACTACGGTAACACCATCCGTATCCCGGTGCACATGACCGAGTCCTACAACAAGATTCGACGTGTGCGTCAGCGTATTTTGCAGGAACGCGGCCGCAATCCGACCGACGCCGAACTTTCGGAATTGTCCGGCGTGCCGCTTGCCAAGGTGCAGTTGCTTACGCAGGCCATGCGCGGCGTGGAATCGATCGACGCTCCGATCGGCGACGACGAGGATGCAAGTCGTCTGGACTTCGTTAAGGGTGACGAGTCTGATGATCCGCAGCGCAAGTTCCTTCGCATGGCGATGGAAGAGGAAATCAAGCGTTCGCTCAATGAACTGATGCCGCGTGAAGCTCAGGTTTTGCGTCTGCGTTATGGCATTGGCACCAACCACGACCATACGCTTGAAGAAGTGGGGCAGGCCATGGGGCTCACGCGCGAACGCGTCCGTCAGATCGAAAGTGCGGCCATTCGCAAGCTGCGCAGCCCTGACTTCCAGGAACGCTTGCGCGACTACCTGCAGGTGGCGAATTCTCTCGACTAATCGCATCGGCTGAAAGCTGATTCGAAGAAGGCGGTTTCCAAATTCGGGACCGCCTTTTTTACAGCCTGCTAACTGTCTGACAAATTTGTCTTCAACCGCTTCGATTTTTGCTGAAAAAGCGGCAAAAATTCATGAAATTTCTAAAAATGCGCTCTATTTAGCCGTTAAACTTACTCCCTAGAGCTGCAGCGGCACAACAATACGTTTGTCGCGCATGCCACGTCGTTTGAACTCTCTATCTGCCGCACCGCCCAATGGATCACTCCCTTCCGCTTCTCTTTACTTTGGCACTGGCTTTCGTCTTGGCGCTCATCTTCGGCTGTATTGCTGAAAAGTTGAAGTGTCCGGCCTTGGTTGGCTTTTTGTGCGCGGGCATCCTTTGCAGCAGTCACACCCCCGGGCCGACGGCCGACATGGAAATCGCCATGCAGTTGTCCGAAGTCGGCGTGATACTCCTGATGTTTGGGGTGGGCTTGCATTTTTCGATTTCGGATCTTCTGAAAGTCAAAGGCATTGCTGTTCCGGGGGCGGTATTGCAGATGACGATCGCAACCCTGCTGGGGTTGCTTTTTGCCGTCTATGTCTGGGAGTGGAGTCTGTCTTCCGCGCTCATTTTCGGTCTGTGTCTGTCGTGTGCTTCAACCGTGGTGCTGCTCAAGGCGTTGGAAATGCACGGACACCTCAATACAGTCGACGGGCAGATTTCCGTGGGCTGGCTGGTTGTCGAAGACATTGCAACGGTATTGATTCTCGTGCTTTTGCCTCCGGTGGCCCAGATCATGGGGGTGACGCCGGGTGGGGGCGAAGCGGCTGAACCGATGACGGCAAGCGGCATTGCTTATGTGATTGCTTCGACGCTCCTGCATGTCGTGGCTTTTGTTGCCATCATGATGGTGGTCGGCCGTAAGTTCATTCCCTGGGTGCTGTGGCAGATTGCCAAAACGGGATCGCGAGAACTCTTTACGCTTTCGATTCTGACGGCTTCGGTGGGCATTGCATACGGAGCCGCGGCTGTTTTTGACGTGAGCTTTGCTCTGGGGGCTTTTTTTGCCGGTATGGTAATGCGTGAGAGCAAGTACGCACACCGAGCCGCCACCGACTCTTTGCCCTTGCAGGATGCTTTCTCGGTGCTCTTTTTCGTGGGCGTAGGCATGATGCTCGACTGGCGAGTCATTCTTGAGGAGCCCTGGTCGATTCTCACGATGCTTGCCATTATCATGATCGGAAAGTCGCTCACGGCGTTCTGTCTGGTGCACTTCCTGCGCTATCCCTTGCATACGTCGCTCAACGTTGGTGCGGCACTCGCTCAGATCGGCGAATTCTCGTTCATTTTGGCCGCGCAGGGTATTGCGCTTGGCATGACAGATCAAAAGATGCTTTCGATGGTGGTGGCTTCCGCCATTTTGTCGATTGCGCTCAATCCGCTAATGTTTGCGATGATTCCCTATGTGCGCCGTTTCTCGGTGCGCTATTTTGCTTGGGCGAGGGCGGCGGCCATGCTTACCGATCCCTACTCGGTGCTTCCCAAGGAAACATCTCGCCGCATGCTGATGGGGCAGACCATCTTGGTGGGGAGCGGTTCGGTGACGCGCTCGGTAGCTAAGCGTCTGGCGACCGATGACGTGCCCTTTGTGTGTATTTCGGAAGACAAGTCTTTTGCCGAAGAATTGCGTGAGCAAAAGCACGCGGTCATCAGCGGCGACGCCGCCGATCCGATGGTGCTTGTGCAGGGGCACATCGTTACCGCCGCACAGCTGATGGTAATTGACATTGATCCGGTGAAGACGCTCAAGATTGTTGAAATGGCCAAGCAGCTCAATCCTGAACTTAACATCATGGCCCGAGCAGGATCACGCGACGAAGTCGAGCACCTCAAGCAAGAGGGCATCGCGAACGTCTATCTCGATTCCGAGAGTATTTCGGAAGTGCTCACCGGCAATATTCTCGATTACTATAAAAAGGACGAAGAACAAGACGGGCAGGATAAGGCAAGGACTCAATCTGCTCACTGAGTGAGAGGAAGACGTCAAAATGGAAATTTCTCCGGTTGTTTGCTGGCTTGTGGCCGGACTTCTTCTGGTAGGTGTCGATATGTTGCTCGGCACCTTCTATCTTTTGGTGATGGGGCTTGCGGCCGGCTGCGGAGCGCTGGCAGCCTGGGGCGGATTGTCGGCCGGCTGGCAGTTTTCCGTTTTTGCTGTCGCCACCATTGTGGGCAGTCTGATCGTGCAGCGTTTTCGTAGTGCCAATCCATCCGAGAGTGACGCTTTGCAGCAGCCCGACGTCGGTCAGACCGTCACGGTTAAGAAATGGAACGACGACGGTACGGCGCAGGTTTCCTACCGAGGTGCTCTGTGGACCGCGTACACCGAGCAACAGTCCGAGCGTTCGGTCGGCGTTTGGCGTATTGTGCGAGTCGAGGGCACGCGGTTGCTGATTGAACCGGCTTCACACTGAATATTTTTGTAGCAGGATTGCATATGGCCATATCCAACTTTTTGATTTTCTCGGTTTTCTTTGTTTTGCTTGCTGTCGTGTTTGTGACGCAATGCATTAAAGTGGTGCCGCAACAAAACGCATGGGTGGTTGAACGTCTCGGTAAATTCCACAGCGTGCTCACGCCCGGACTCAACATCATCATTCCCTTCATCGACCGCGTCGCTTATAAGCACAGCCTCAAGGAAGTGCCTCTGGACACGCCTAGCCAGGTTTGCATCACGAAGGACAATACGCAGCTTACTGTCGACGGCGTGCTCTTTTTCCAGGTGACGGATCCGCAGCGAGCAAGCTACGGTACGAGCAACTACATCATCGCCATCACGCAGCTTGCGCAAACCACGCTTCGCAGCGTCGTGGGCCGTATGGAGCTCGACAAGACCTTCGAGGAACGCGATCTCATCAACAAGTCCGTGGTGACGGCCATTGACGAAGCCGCTCTCAACTGGGGCGTGAAGGTTCTTCGCTACGAGATCAAGGATCTGACGCCGCCCGCAGTCATCTTGCAGGCTATGCAGCAGCAGATCACCGCCGAGCGCGAAAAGCGCGCCGTGGTAGCGGCTTCCGAAGGTCGCAAGCTCGAACAGATCAATCTGGCGACTGGCGCTAAGGAAGCGGCGATTGCTCAGTCCGAGGGCGAAAAACAGGCTGAAATCAACAAGGCTCAAGGTCAGGCTGCCGCCACGCTTGCGATTGCTCAGGCAACCGCCGAAGCGCTTCGCATGGTGGCCGAAGCCACTAATGCCCCGGGCGGCATGAACGCCGTCAATTTGCAGGTGGCTGAGAAGTACGTCGAAGCTTTCTCCAAGCTTGCCAAGGAAGGCAATACGCTGGTGGTGCCGGCTAACTTGGGTGATTTGTCCACCTTAATCACCTCTGCAATGACCATGGTCAAGGGCACGGGCTCTGCCAATGGCGCAACGCAGGTGCTTCACAAGCCCTAAGCAAGAGGAAGCGGTATGTCGCGAGATAAAAAGCCCGAACATCTCGGCTTTGAACTTTCCGAAGGCGAGGGATTCAACCGCGATCGCGTGAGCGTTTTTTTGCTTTTGAATCTCGTGGTGCAGTCTTACGCAGAGCATCAGATTGCCGGGTTCGGAGGAAAATCTGAAGATCTTGGTTTGGCGGCATTCATGCGTGAGCTCACGGGACTTTTTCAAGGGAGTTATCCCGATGTTCTCAAGGGCTACGGAGAGGAGGAAGGTTGGAGCGGTAAATCTTTTACCGCCTGGCTTCGCGCGCGTCTGGCAGATTCTTTGACAGAGCAGGATCTGGACTGCTTCGCTTGGAAAGACGATGCATATCTCGTGCATTTTGCAGTGAGCAAGATGATCGTCGAGTTGCACGGCCTGTTTGCCGAGCTGTTGCAGGAAGACAAAGGAATGAACGACGCACAGACGCTCGGCGGAACGATTCTCACCTTTTGCGCCCGTTGGTCGCTGATTTTGAGTGGTGACGAAACGCCGCTTCCGGATTTTGCAGATAACACAGAGGTTAAGTTCAATGAGTAGTTGCGGATCTTGCCGTTCGGGACGATGCGGTGATTTTTCTTCCAAAGCGGTTGGTTTGCCGAGTCTGGCGGCCATTGATGTTGTCGAGCGTATTCTGCTTCAGGCTGTTAAAAACACGGCGCAACGCTCGGTGGATGCTTCGCAGGGCAAACTTACGCGACAGGACTTGGTCGAAGCCGATCTGAAGCTTGTGTCGTGGCTTACCGATACCTTTGCCGGCCGCAACCGCCATTTTGAAACAGCCGAAGGTTGGAACCCGACGGGCTTGGCACAGTATTTGCGTGAAGGCATGGGAGAGCGGGTGCGTGACGTTTTGGGCGGAAAGTTGCCTGACGGTGATTACGAGATGATCGAAATCGGTGCCCGACTATTCTTGAACAATGCTTATGTGCTGTTGGAACAGATCGGCTTGATGGGCAACGGCAATCTTTCGGGGCTGGAGCAAAATGACAGCGTGCTCTCGTTTGTCAATTATTGGTCGTGCCTGCTTACGGGCTGTCCGTTTGCCGATGACTGATTGCCATGCCCTTGTTTCAGCGCAGTGCCCTTAAAGAGGGCGTAAGTCCTCGAGAAGCATTTGGATGGGCGCTTTTTGACGCCGCCAATTCTGGTTACAGCACTGTAGTGCTTACGGCTGTCTTCAATGCCTATTTTGTTTCGAAGGTCTGCGGTGACGCCAGTTGGGCGACGTTTCTGTGGAGTTGTGCCGTAGGGGCGGCCAATGCGCTTTCCATGGTGCTGATGCCTGCCATCGGTCGCATGGCTGATCTGACAGCAACAAAGAAAAAGTGGCTTGTTGCCGCAACGATGCTTTGTGTGTCGGCCACCGCACTGCTTGCCTTGTCAGGCCCCGGCACCTATGTGCTTTCGGTGACGATGCTGATCTTGAGCTACATCGGCTACAACGTAGGTGAGTCGCTCAATTCAGCTTTCCTGCCGGAAATTTCCAGACCAGAAGCATTGGGGAAAGTATCAGGTTGGGGCTGGTCTCTTGGTTACGTCGGCGGCCTGATTACGCTTGGTTTGTGTCTTACGGTGGTGACGGCAGGTCAAGCGCAAGGACTTGGAATGGACGCCTTGGTGGCAGCAACGAATATCATCACCGCGAGTGTGTTCCTGGTTGTGAGCATTCCTGTGTTTTTGTGGCTCAAGGAGCGTGCCATCCCGCAGGTGCACAGCGCAGCAGAGCTCAAAGTGGCCATGACGCAGGATCAGGACAAAGGAAAGACGGCGGAAACGCTCATGAATTTCATTGATTTTCGCTACCTTGTCGTCTGTGGTTTTTTCTACCAATGCGGCGTGGCGACCGTCATTACGTTGGCAGCCGTTTACGCGTCGGCTGTGATGGGGTTCGGGCTTACCGAAACGCTGTTTATGGTGTTGCTTGTCAATATCACGGCGGCGCTCGGAGCTTTTGGCTTTGGCTACGTACAGGATAGAATCGGACACAAATTGGCGCTTGCGCTGACATTGTTGCTTTGGATCGCGATGGTGGCCACGGCAGCCGCTGCGCAGACAAGTGCCGTTTTTTGGGTGGCGGCAAATCTCGCGGGCTTGGCGATGGGTTCGAGTCAGTCGGCCGGGCGAGCGCTCGTGGCTGTGTTTGCCCCCGAAAAGAAACTTGCCCGCTTTTACGGGATTTGGAATATGGCGTTGTGGCTCTCGGCTGTGATCGGTCCCATCACATATGGTGCCGTGACCTGGATGACGGGGAACAATCAAAGGCTCGCCATTGTCGTGACAGGGCTTTTCTTTGTTGCCGGGCTCATTGCGCTGATTCCGGTTAAGGTTGCCCGCGGAGCAGCGCTCGCGCAGGCCGAAAATCAATTACATGGACACTAGCAATGCTTGATTTTTCATACTACAACCCGACGCGTCTTATTTTTGGTCGTGGAGCCGAAACGAAAGTGGCGGCATCTTTCCGCCCGTTTGCCGGCGATGCCGGCCGTGTACTTTTGGTTTACGGCGGCGGCAGTGCCATTCGATCCGGCTTGATCGGACGCGTGACGGAAAGTTTTGAAAAGGAAGGCATGACCGTGATTGCCAAGGGCGGCGTGCGCCCCAATCCCACCATTGATTTGGTGCGCGAGATGATTGCGGTGATCAAGGCTGAAAAAATTGACGCTGTGTTGGCCGTAGGTGGCGGCAGCGTGATTGACACGGCAAAGGCCGCGGCGGCAGGTGCCGTCTATGAAGGCGACGTTTGGGACTTCTTCTGCGGAAAGGCTGTGCCGAAAGCGGCAATGCCCGTGGCAACCGTGTTGACGATTCCCGCCGCCGGCAGCGAACAGTCAATTCGCATGGTTATTTCCAACGGCCATGTGAAAGCCGGTTGCGGCAACGAGTTCGTGCGTCCGAAGGTTTCAGCCATCAATCCCGAGCTTTTCTTCACATTGCCTCAGAACCAGATTTCCGCGGGTGTTTTCGACATGATGAGTCACATCATGGAGCGTTACTTCACGAATACGCCGGCTGTGGATTACACGACGGCGCAGGCTGAAGCAGCATTGCGCGTGATCATGGAGCAAGGTCCAAAACTGATGGCTGACAGTCAGGACTATGATGCCTGGGCGCAGATCGGTTTGGCGGGCAGTTTTGCCCACAACGGCTATTTCGGTTTGGGTTTTGAAGAAGACTGGGCTTGCCACGGCATTGAGCACGCTATTTCCGGCTGGGACGCTGAAATTACGCACGGTGCGGGACTTGCGGTTGTGACGCCTGCATGGCTGAGCTATGTCTGGAGCGCAAATCCGCAGCGTGTTCTGCGCTTTGCTCATGAAGTGCTCGGCGTGAATGCGCCTGAAGGAACCGATCCTGAACAGGTAGTGAAACTTGCTGTGGCCAAACTCACGTCATTTTTGATGGTGATGAATTTGCCGACGCGTCTGCATGAACTGACCGACAAGGAAGTGCCGGTCAAGGAAATCGCTGCTGCGGCAGCTGCCGGCGGGACGCTCGGCCATTTCAAACCGCTCACGCAGGGCGACATTGAAAAGATTTTGATGCTTGCTGCCTGATTCTTTTTTCGTAACCCGGACATAGGAGACGCCTCGTGCTGCAAAACGATGTTGCACAAGCCGGCCGCTTTACCAGTAAAAGCGCTGGACACTACAACCGTCTGACCCTTCGCAACGGCGTCTCTTTAAACGGCCTTACCCGCAATCCGCTCGATCTGGAAATTTTCTTTCAGACGGCGCTTTTCTTTGTTTCTCGGGCTGCTCGGGAGTCGGTTCTCGGGCAAGAGACATTTTTGGCACGTCTGGAGTATTTCCGCAGCCACCACGCAGCGTGGCTTGCCGGAACGACCGAGGTAATCTACGAGTGGATGCAGGGGTGCGGTCTCGTTGTACTTACCGATGACAAGGTTCGCTTCACGGCGCCCGAATCAAGCGAGTTTGAATCCACGGACGAGGTGGTTGCCTATTGGCAAGAGCTAGAAGGCGAACGAGTGAAGCGACGACACCGTGTGAGGGCTCAGCTGCAGGCCAAAAACCGAGAGGTCAATGCTCCCAAGACTATTTCTACGGATCCGGAACTTGATCGCCGTCTGATGCAAGAAGCGCTTCGCATGGCACAGCTTGCGTACGACAATGATGAGGTGCCGGTGGGTGCCGTCATTGCCATGGACGGCAATATCGTTGCAGCGGCCATGAACGAAGTGGTGACGCGTCACGATCCGACGGCTCACGCCGAAATACTCGTTATTCGCAAGGCGGCGGCGTTGCTGGGAAATGAACGCCTAAACGGTGCGACGCTTTATGTCACGCTTGAGCCTTGCCCGATGTGTGCGGCCGCCTGCAGTTTGGCTCGTCTGGCTCGCGTGGTTTGGGGGGCGGATGATCCCGATTGCGGCGGTATGAGAGGCGCCATTGATGTGGCTGCCAAAGCGCATCTGAACCATCGTCCTGAGATGACTCCCGGTGTGCGCCGTGCCGAATGCGAGAAGATTCTTCAGGATTTCTTTAAAGCAAAACGCAAAAAAACACAGGCTTGATTTCGATCGCGAAGCTTATGACTCACGCTCATCAATTTTCCGAAACAGTCATCGCGCCGGAACTGTGGATTTGTGCGCCTTCTCGTGCGCTTACTGTGTCGCCCGGCGACGAGAAAATTGATCATGCACGCATTGATGCGGCTGTCAGCACCTTGCGGGAGTTGGGCTGGTCGGTTAAAGAGGCAGCCAATGTGCGTAAGGTGCACAAAAGTTTTGCGGGCACCGATGCCGAGCGCGCGGCCGGGTTTGAAGAAGCGATGTGTGCTCCCGAGGCTGACTTGGTGCTGGCGCTGCGAGGTGGTAGCGGCACAGCCCGTCTTTTGGAGCGAATTGATTGGGAGCGTATCGGTGCGTCACAGGCCGTATTCATGGGCTTATCCGACCTCACGGCCGTCAATCTGGCGCTCTATGCAATGTGCGGCAAAGCAAGTTGGCAGGGGCCGTTGGCCGCATCTTTTTCAAAGCACGATGAAAAGAAGATCAGTTTTTTCATGAGAGCGATGAGTCGTCCCCTGTTTGAGGAGACATTTCCAGCAAAGGGAGAAACGGTTGACGTTGAAGGCACCCTCTGGGGCGGTAATCTCTCGGTGCTTACCTCCCTGATCGGAACGCCGTATTTTCCGCAAATCGAAGGCGGCATTCTGTATCTGGAAGACATTAATGAACCCGCGTGGCGCATTTCGAGGATGATTTCTCAACTGAGACTTTCAGGAGTTTTGAAGCGTCAGCAATTGGTCCTTGTAGGGGACTTTACTGGATCGGATCGCAACGCGGGAATCGGTGCGGGTCGCTACACGCTGCAGGATGCGATGGCCGAGTGTGGCTTGCCGGTTGTTTTCGGTCTGCCTTACGGGCATATCGCTTCGACCATGAGCCTGCCGTTCGGTGTGTCGGCTCGCGTGGTCATGCAAGACGAAACGCTTGTGATTCGGGCAGACAATTGTCCTGTGCCGACAGAATTCCCGGGAGCCCAGCAAGCCAATGCGCCGTTGTGGTGGGTTTGACGTGAACTTTGAAGAGACACAAAAGTGAAGTGGCTACGATCAATTAAGCGATTATTGACGGGGATGGATGCTCAGCAGCGCCCCACAGCACGCATTCTTTCTGAACAGATTCACGTTTCGCTTCGTTTGCTGCCGGTGTCGCTTGCCGGACAAATCATCGGCGCGCTCGGCATTGCGGCTCGATTCTGGCCCCTTGTTAACCACATAATGTTGATCGGCTGGCTGGTGGCATTGACGATTACCATTTGGTTGTGGGCGCGTTTGCGCCGGCGCTTTCTGGCCGACACGCAGCGTGAGGCACATATTCGTGAGTGGCTCAAGCAATGGATGATTCAGTCGGTGGCAACCGGTATTGTCTGGGGGTTTGCGGGCGTTGCTTTTCTCATCACTCAGGACACGATGGATATCGTTGTGTTGGTCTCGGTGATGGTGGCCGTGGTATTTGCTTCTTGGCCGGCCTATTCCTGTTGGATTCCGAGTCTTTTTGCCGTGATGCTTCTTTCCCTGGGACCTTTGACGCTGGGGCTTACGAGCGCTTTGGAAATTGGGCGGACGGCGCTTACGGTTATCGTGATCGTGCTTATCTGTTTTGTACTCTATAGCGGCAGACGTCTGAGCGAAGTCGTTGTGATGGCCGTGACGCGTGACGCGCAAAATGAACGACTGGTGGCACGACTCAAAAGCGAAAAGTCACGTGCCGAAAGCGAACGCCGAGCTGTTGCGGCGGCCAGCGAACGTCGAGCGAAATTTTTTGCCGGCGCCAATCATGATCTTCGTCAACCGCTTCAGGCCATGGGGATTTATCTGCAAATTCTTCAGATGCAGTCCACGCCTGAGTCAAAGGATGTCATCGCACAGCTTGGGGCTACGGCACAAAACATTTCCACGTTGGTCGAACAACTTTTGGAAGTGAGCCGTATTGAAACCGGACACCTTGATGTCAAGATGGAAAACGTCAATGTGACGGAACTTTTTAACGAACTTGCCGCTGAATTTGCGCCGGTCGCGGCGACCAAAGGTTTTTTCTTTCTCACGCGCCCTTTGCCGCTGACTGTCTACACGGATCCGTTGTTTGTCAAACGCATTCTCACGAATCTCATCACCAACGCGATTCGATACAGCCAAAAACCCGGTTCCAAGATTGTTTTGGCGGCCCGACGTCTGCGCAACGGTCGCATCACGATCGGCGTTTACGATCAGGGACCTGGGATTGCTTCTGAGGAAAGGCACCGTATTTTCGATGCGTTTTACCGTGGAGAAGCGAGCAAAACTGCTGAAACCGGCTATGGTCTCGGACTTTCAATTGTGAGCGGTCTGGCCAAGCGCCTGGGTATTCCGATCACCGTCGGAAGCCGCTTTGGCCATGGTTCGGTGTTTCGGTTGGAATTTGCCAACGTTAAGAATGCACATGCCGAACATGCCGGAGACGGGCTGCCGCTTACCACGGATCTGGATATGCGCGGTGTCGTGGGAGTGCTTGAAGACAACGATATCGTGCGAAATGCTGTAAGCGCCATTATTCGCAGTTGGGGTGCGACCGTGGTCGCATCGCGCGAACCTTCTCAGGAATTCATCAGCCGCATGGTCACTGAGGCGCAGGACGGCAATTTGGCCGCATTGCTGTCGGATTACAACCTCGGTGAAGGCGTCATGACAGGGCTCGAAGCAATTTTTGCCGTACGCATCGGGGCGGCACGCAATTTTCCGTGCGTGTTGCTTACGGCTGTGAGTGAGGACGTGATTGCGAGAGCCTACCGCACACTGGTTCTCAATCCTGATAACGAAGGACAGGCCATGCCGGTGATTCTGCAAAAGCCGGCTGGAGCTGAAGCGCTGGCTTCTGCGCTCCGACGAGCAGTTGCAGAAAACCGAAAAACGACGGACTAAAGAACGACGTCAAAACCGGCACGGCGAGCAGCGATGAGCGCTTCGGTGCGGTTGCGCGCGCCGAAGGCTCGATAAATGGCCGAGATGTGCGTTTTAACCGTGCCTTCCGACAAATTCAGTTCGCGGCAAATGCGCTTGACGGGAAGCCCGCGCGCTAGCGTGCGCAATACGTCTTGTTGCCGTTGCGTCAGATGGACTTTGGGGGTCGACTGTGGCAGGCCGAAGGTTGAATCCGTAAAAAGTCCTTCTTTTTGACTTTGGCTCAGCAACTTGGTTGGGATATAGACGCCGCCTTGCAGCACGAAGGTGATGGCATCCGAGAGCATATTGGTGTCAAGCGACTTAGGTACGAAGCCAGCGGCACCTAACTGCAGTACCCGCATGATATTGGCCTGATCAACAATGCCGGACAAAACCAGAATCTTGAGCGCGGGATTCGTTTGAACCAATTCTTCGAGAAGGCTTGTCGGTGTCTGTACGCCCGGCAGATTCAGGTCGAGAATCAGCAAGTCTGTGTCCTCGCTGTGTTCTCGTACGAGAGTTCGAGCGTCTTCGGCCGTGCTGCCGGTCAAGACTTGAGCTCCTTCAAACTTTGTTTTCAGAAGGACGGAAAGAGCCTGGACAATTAGGGAGTGGTCGTCGACAAGAAGAAAGTTCATACCAAAAAAATCGTTGGTGCTACCAAGTCTCTTATTTTACGGCGGTGAAGGTCGAAAAATTCGATCTTTGAAAAACGACTTTCAAACCACGCAAATGCCTTTGTTTTCTGAGCAAAAGTGCTTATGTCGATTTTTGACGCTCGTGGCATACTACAAAAATCGGCTCTGTTGCCTTTATTCCAAGGGTGATGGGAGCCCTATTGAAAACAAAAAATCAAAACTCTCGGACATTGCCCCATGTCAAAAACTCTTTACGACAAGCTCTGGGATGAACATGTGGTGACCGCCGAAGGCGACGGTACTGCCACCATCTACATTGACCGCCACTTGATGCACGAAGTCACCAGCCCGCAGGCCTTTGAAGGTTTGCGTCTTGCAGGACGCAAGCCTTGGCGCGAGTCCTCCATCGTGGCGACGGCCGACCACAATACGCCGACGACAGGTTGGGAAAAGGGTCTCGCCGGCATCACTGACCCGATTGCACTGCTTCAGGTTGAAACGCTGGACAAGAATATGAAGAGTATCTGTCCGGCAGCGTACTTCCCGTTCATGGACAAGGGTCAGGGCGTCATTCACGTCATGGGCCCGGAAGAGGGAGCGACGCTGCCCGGCATGACGGTCGTATGCGGCGACAGTCACACCTCGACTCACGGAGCCTGCGCTGCTTTGGCTTTCGGCATCGGTACTTCCGAAGTGGAGCATGTGCTCGCTACACAGACGCTCATCACCAAGAAGAACAAGAACATGCTTGTGCGAGTTGAAGGCAAGCTTGGCCCCGGCATCACCGGTAAAGACATCGCTTTAGCTGTCATCGGCAAAATTGGTACGGCTGGCGGCACGGGCTGCACGATTGAATTTGCGGGGTCTGCGATCCGTTCGCTTTCGATGGAAGGTCGCATGACGCTCTGCAATATGGCCATTGAAGCAGGTGCTCGCTCGGGGCTTGTCGCCGTCGACGAAAAGACGATCGAGTATATGCGCGGTCGTCCGCTGGCGCCCAAGGGAGAAAATTGGGACAAGGCGGTTGCCTACTGGAAGACGCTTGTGTCTGATCCGGACGCTCATTTCGACGTCGTGGTTGAACTACGTGCCGAAGAAATCCGTCCGATGGTGACATGGGGAACGTCTCCCGAAATGGTGACTTCAATTGACGGTGTCGTGCCCGATCCCGAAAAAGAAATGGATCCGGTAAAGCGCGAAGGCCAAACGCGCGCGCTCAAGTACATGGATCTGGTGCCCGGCACCAAGATTACCGATATCAAGCCTGATCATGTTTTCGTCGGCTCATGCACGAACTCTCGCATCGAAGACATTCGTGCGGCGGCATATGTCGTCAAGAAGCTTGGCAAGAAGGTGGCTCCCAATGTCGTACAGGCTCTGATCGTGCCCGGTTCGGGTCTTGTGAAGATGCAGGCCGAAAAAGAAGGCCTGGACAAGATCTTCATTGAAGCGGGCTTTGAGTGGCGTGAACCTGGCTGCTCGATGTGTCTGGCGATGAACGCCGATCGTCTGAGTCCGGGTGATCGCTGTGCATCCACGTCCAACCGTAACTTCGAAGGACGTCAGGGCAAGGGCGGTCGCACGCATCTGGTGAGTCCCGCCATGGCGGCTGCTGCAGCTGTGGAAGGTCATTTCGTTGACGTCTCCAAACTCTTTTAACGCTTACAAGGCAAACGCATAAGGAAAACAAAATGGAAAAATTCACTGTGCTCACCGGCCTTGTCGCTCCGCTTGACCGTAGCAACGTTGATACCGACGCCATCATTCCGAAGCAATTCCTGAAGTCAATCTACCGCACCGGATATGGTCCCAATTGCTTTGACGAATGGCGCTATCTTGACAAGGGAGAGCCGGGGATGGACTGCACCAAGCGTCCGCTCAACCCCGACTTCGTGTTGAACGAACCCCGCTATCAGGGCGCGAGCATTCTGCTTGCCCGCAAAAACTTCGGCTGCGGCTCAAGCCGCGAACACGCGCCCTGGGCTCTGATGCAGTATGGTTTCCGCTGTGTCATTGCGCCGTCCTTTGCGGATATTTTCTATTCCAATTCGCTCAAAAACGGCTTGTTGCCCGTAACGATCCCCGAGCTGGTTCTGGATCGCCTGTTCGAAGACTGCAAGGCGACGCTCGGTTACAAGCTCACGGTTGATCTTGATCAGCAGTTGGTGATCGAACCGAGCGGTGCGTCCACGCACTTTGACGTTGCGCCTTTCCGCCGCTGGGCCATGATGAATGGTTTTGACGACATCGGTATTACGCTTTCGCGCAACAAGCAGGCGATCGAAGAATACGAGGCCAAGCGTTTGGCTGAAAAGCCCTGGTTGGCTCCGATGCTTCAGCAAACCGAAGCCTGAAGCCCTTTCATAAGAAACCAAACAACATCAAAGCAAAAATGAGTAAGAAAATTGCAGTGCTTCCCGGCGACGGGATCGGTCCGGAAATCGTCGAACAGGCCGTCAAGGTACTCAAGGCGCTCGGATGCGACTTCGAAATGGAATACGCCGATGTTGGCGGCGTTGCCTATGCCAACCACGGTCATCCGCTTCCCGAAGCCACGCTGAAGCTTGCCAAGGAGTCTGACGCGATTCTGTTTGGCGCTGTGGGCGACTTCAAGTACGATCATCTCGAACGCCATCTGCGTCCCGAACAGGCGATTTTGGGCTTGCGCAAGGCCTTGGGGCTTTTTGCGAACCTTCGTCCCGCCAAGTGCTTCAAGGAACTGACGTCGGCTTCGACTCTTCGCGAAGAAGTGGTCTCCGGTCTTGACCTGGTGATCGTGCGCGAACTCACGGGCGACATCTACTTCGGAACGCCGCGCGGCCGCCGCACGGCTCCGGACGGCAACTTCCCGGGAGCCCCTGAAGCGTTTGACACGATGCGCTACACGGTGCCCGAAGTCGAACGCATCGCACGCGTGGCTTTTGAAGCCGCACGCAAGCGCCGCGGCAAGGTGACGAGCGTGGACAAGGCTAACGTTCTGGAAACGAGCCAGTTGTGGCGTGATACGGTCATCGAAGTTGCTAAGGAATACCCGGATGTGACGCTCGAACATATGTACGTTGACAACGCCGCCATGCAGCTTGTGCGCGCCCCCAAGGCGCTTGACGTGGTCCTCACGGGCAATATCTTCGGCGACATTCTCTCGGACGAAGCCTCCATGCTCACGGGCTCCATCGGCATGCTCGCATCGGCTAGCCTCAATGACAAGAAGCAGGGTCTGTTTGAGCCTTCTCATGGTTCGGCTCCCGACATCGCTGGCAAGAACATCGCCAATCCGATTGCAACTGTGCTTTCAGCGGCCATGATGTTGCGCTACAGTTTTGACATGAATGACGAAGCTGACGCCATCGAAAAGGCCGTAGAAAAGGTGCTTGCCGACGGCGTTCGTACGGGCGACATTATGAGCGAAGGCTGCCGCAAAGTTTCTTGCTCCGAAATGGGCGACGCTATCGCCGCAGCCATTCGTTAAAGCAGAAAACAGGAAGGGCGGCGTATGGGAACGCGCCGCCTGGTTCTCACAATAAAACTAAAACGCGCACAATCCTCGGTGTGCGCATACGATTCCCGACAACGGCACTAAAAGATAGGGAGGCATTGCCATGATTCTAGGTATGGTGGGCTGGCGCGGCATGGTGGGCAGTGTGCTCATGGGCCGCATGCTGGAAGAAAATGACTTTGCGCATGTGGAAAAGACAGTTTTCTTTTCCACGTCGGCGGCAGGCGGCAAGGCGCCTGATGTCAAAGGCGCTGCCGAAGTTCTACAGGATGCTAAAGATGTGGCGGCGCTTTCTCAGTGCGACGTGATTATTTCGTGTCAGGGCGGCGATTACACCAAGGAAATGCACCCGAAACTGCGCGAATTCGGCTGGGACGGCTATTGGATTGATGCGGCTTCAACGCTGCGCATGCAAGACAACGCCGTTATCGTGCTTGATCCTGTCAATCGTCCGGTGATCGACAAGAGCCTTGCCGCTGGCATCAAGGACTACATCGGCGGCAACTGCACGGTCTCGCTCATGCTGATGGCGATGGATGGACTTATCAAGGCCGACCTCGTTGAGTGGGTGAGCTCCATGACCTATCAGGCTGCATCCGGTGCCGGTGCTCAGAACATGCGTGAGCTGCTTTCCCAGATGGGATACCTTGCCAATACCGTGCGTGAAGAGCTTGCCGATCCGCGTTCTGCCATTCTCGACATTGATCGCAAGGTGACGCAGGCCTTCGACGCAGCTGACTTCCCTAAGGCGGCCTTCGGCGCTCCGCTTGCGGGCTCCCTGATTCCCTGGATTGACAAGGATCTGGGCAACGGGCAGTCCCGAGAAGAGTGGAAGGGGGGCTCTGAAGCCAACAAGATCCTCGGCTTGCCCGCACACGGAGAGCCCGGTTCGCTGATTGTCGAAGGTTTGTGCGTACGCGTCGGTGCCATGCGTTGTCACAGCCAGGCTCTGACGGTGAAGCTCAAGAAGGACGTGTCGGTTGAAGAGATCGAAAATCTTCTCGACAATGCCAACGAGTGGGCCTATGTGGTGCCCAATCGTAAGGAAGAGTCAATTGAGGAGCTCTCTCCGGCCAAGATTTCCGGAACGCGCCGTATTCCGATCGGTCGTATTCGCAAGCTTGCCATGGGACCGGAATATATCAGCGCCTTTACGGTCGGCGACCAGCTGCTTTGGGGCGCCGCCGAACCGTTGCGCCGTATGCTTCGCATCCTGTGTGATTACAAGGCGGCTTGATCGCTGAACAATTCCTAATTGACGCACGGCTCTTCGTTGCGCAGAAGCAAGAAAACGGAGAGCCGTCTACACAGGTAAGTGCAGTTTTTGCAACGGATTCCTCGCGGAGATCACTGAGCTAAAACTGTTTTTGAAAATGAAAAGGCCGGAACACCGTTGGCGCTCCGGCCTAAGTTTTTCGCAAAACGCCGAACAGGCTTACCGTTGAAGTGCCGTGCTCATGAATTGAGCCACATTCATCAGTTCATCCTGGCAGATTTCGTGATCAATGTTGTATTCGCGCCAGATGAGGGTATCGAGCGTGTTTTCGAGCAGGTCGGCACCGTGTTCGGCAAGCACCGAGGGAATCACGCTGTCAAAGGCACCATGCGCCATGAAGACCGGTGTGCCGCGACCTGCCGGTGTGACATCCTTTTCTAGCAAATCAGCAGCAGGGAAGTAGCCTGAAAGCGCAATGCAACCAGCGAGTGTACGCACCTGTCTTACGGAGCTGTAGAGCGACATGGCCGCACCCATCGAGAAGCCTCCCAGGAAAATGCGTTCGGCTCGAAGGCCGCTGGTGACGATCTCGTTGATGATCTGAGAGACTCGTTGGTGCATTTTTGCCAAACCCTGACGATCTTCGTTTGGCGAACCGAAGTCGTCCGAGAGCAGGTCATACCAAGCGCGCGTCTTGTAGCCCGGTCGCACCGTCAATTCGCGTTCCGGGGCGTTGGGAAAGATAAAGCGCGCGGCAGGAGCGCCAAATTCTCGTAGTTGCTGAGGCAGCGTCAGGAAATCCTGTGCGTCGGCGCCGAGCCCGTGCAGCCAGATGACCGTGCATTCAGGCGAGGAGCCATCTTCGGGATCGCGTACGATGACTTCAAGCGGTTCGGGTGTGGCGCGGGTACGTGTGGCAAAAAGCGGAATGCCGTGTTGTACCGAACGACGTGCAATCATTTCGGCGCTCATTGCCGGCTTGTCGTTGCTTTCAGTCGAGTGTGGACGAAGAATTCTCTGCACGCGGGGTTGCTGAATCTGCTGCGGTTGCTGTTGAGGTTGAGCAAACGCGGCGGCGAAACTGGCGGCGTTGTTCGGATTGGCATGCGTCTCGGGCGTTGCAATGCGTGTTTGTGCCGGGCGTAGGATGCGCTGAGCGGGCTGAGCCGGTTCGGGCGAGGGGGTTGAAACCGCTGCCTGCTGCTTGGCGGGTTGCTCGGAAGTGAGTTTTCGCACGGCGTTTTTTGGACGGAACGCTGCGATGATTTCGGGGTCGGTCTCGATGTACGGACCACCGATCAAGTCGATGCAGTAGGGAATGGAAGCGAAAATGCCTGCATCGATCACTTCGCCGTCGTCGCTTCTAAAACCGCCGAGCGTTTCCGAGATAGACTTGGGACGTCCGGGCAGATTCACAATCAAGGCGGCATGCGTGGGCGTTTCGCGAAGCACGGCAACCTGACGCGACAGAATGGCGGTCGGCACAAAATTGAGCGAAATGCGGCGCATCTGTTCGGCAAAACCAGGCAGTTCGCGGGTTGCGACGGCTAGTGTTGCTTCAGGCGTCACGTCGCGTCGGGCCGGCCCCGTGCCGCCCGTTGTAAAGACCAGGTCGCAGCCAACGCGGTCGACAAGTTCGCGGATGGTTTCCTCAATTGTGTAACGGTCGTCGGCAATCAGACGGGTATGAAACTGTACCGGCGTGATGATGGCGTCGTGAAGCCAGGCTTCAAGCGCGGGGATGCCTTCATCAACGTACTCGCCGCGGCTTGCACGGTCCGAGATAGAAATCAGACCGCAGATCAGTTCATTTTCCGAATTGCGTTGTGCCAACATGTAAATCGTTCCTCAAAACAGGTCGTGCAAAAGGAGGATAGAGAAAAGCTTGAGCCAAGCAAGACTATGCGTCAGCTTCTTCGTCATCAGCCTTTTCAAGCGTCAGAGCTGGAAGTTCGGCGGCGTGAAGGAAGCGATAGAGCTCACGGAAATACTTCGGTGGTTTGGCGGCTTCCTTTTCTTTGCGAGCCAGGCGAATCAGTGTGCGTAGCTGCTGAACATCGACTTCTGGGTGCGAAGCAACGTATTCGGTCAGTTTATCGTTGTCGGTAAGAAGCGCATCGCGCAGCTTTTCAGCGCGCTGGTGAGCAGCAGCGGCAGCACGGCTTGCGCCAGTAGCCCGGTCGATGGCTTCGCGCACGGCGTCGTAATCGAGACGGCGCATCAATTTGCCGATCAGCTGCATCTGACGGCGCAGAGCTCCGAAGGACTTCAGGCGACGGTATTCGAGAATTGCATCGCGGATGTCTTCCGGCAGGCCGGTGACGCGGTCAAAGGCATCGGGAGCGAGCTTGGCGAGTTCTCCGCCGAGCTTTTGCAGAGCTTCTGCCTCTCGTTTTTTTTGCGATTTGGACGGGCCTTCGTAGAAGTCGTCTGATTCTTCGTCCTGCAAACGGTCGTCAATATTCATGAGTAAAAAAGTGCGGTAGCAAAAGAAAGACGCAGCCCCTTCGGACGGTGCGCTTTTGGAAAAATCCCGAGGATTGTACCGCAAGGCCCCGAATGCTCGATCGGACTTTCCACGGTAATGGTAACTACTACCGTGTCAAAAACAATTTGTTAATAAAAACAGCATTTCCAAGCGAAGGAAATTCTCATTCCTCATTACACTTTCGGAGCAAGTAAAACCGCGACAATCCTCGTTGTTTGCGTGAACAATACGTCAAAAATAAAAGGTCAATTGGAAAGCATATGAAGCGAATTGCGCTTTTGATTCTTACGAACATTGCCGTTGTGGTGATGCTCGGCATCATTCTTACCGTTGTGAGCATGCTCACGGGCATCAATTTCGGTCAAATGGCCGGAAAGAGTCTCAATGTGGGCGCACTCTTTGTGTTTGCTCTGGTGGTGGGTTTTGCTGGTTCCATTATTTCGCTTTTCATGAGCAAGTCCATGGCTAAGATGTCCATGGGTGTTCAGCTGATCAATACGGATAATCCTTCTCCCGGTCTGGAACAGTGGCTCGTCGGCGTCGTGCGCGCTCAGGCCGACAAGCTTGGCCTGCAGATGCCTGAAGTCGGTATCTATGAAGGCGAACCCAACGCTTTTGCAACTGGCGCTTCTAAGAACAGTTCTCTGGTGGCTGTCTCAACGGGGCTTCTGAGCATGATGAATCAGAAGGAAGTGGAAGCCGTTTTGGCTCACGAAATGAGCCACGTTGCCAACGGCGACATGGTCACCATGACCTTGATTCAGGGTGTAACCAATACGTTCGTGGTTTTCCTGTCCCGTTTAATCGGCTGGGTTGTTGACCGCCAGATTCTGCGCAACGAAGACGACGCTCCCGGCATTGGCTACTACGTAACGAGCATCGTGCTCGACATTGCTTTCGGTTTGCTGGCCGGCATCATTGTGGCCGCCTTCAGCCGCTATCGTGAATTTCGTGCCGATGCGGGTGCCGCTCAGGTGATGAACAGCCCCGAACCCATGATCAGCGCGTTGCAGCGCTTGGGTACCATGCAGCCTGCCGAACTGCCTGCGGCCGTCAAGGGGTTCGGTATCTCGGGCGGCATTGGCAGCCTCTTTGCCTCGCATCCTTCCATCGAGGATCGCATCGCAGCTCTGCGCAACGGCCGCTAATATCGTATATCGAACGGTTCGCAGCAGCGGACCGCTGAACATAGCAAAAGGCGTCTTGGATTTGCTTCAGGCGCCTTTTTTGCGTTGAAGGGACAAAGGTGCGATCTCCACCTGCTAACAGGAATTAGCAGGAGGCTTGGATTGCCGACGAATGTGAGGATTTGCCGCACTTTTTGACTGCAATTACCACAAAATAAGCTGCAACGGCGGCACGATGCTTCAGTTGACCGTGTATTCTTTGAGCGGCAAAACCACCCAAGGAGTTTCCGTTCATGCAGTCAAGCCGCCAAGCACACGCCCAGGCCGGATTGAAGCGCACGCTTTCGATTCGGCACCTCGTCATGCTTTCGCTCGGCGGTTCCATCGGAACGGGGCTTTTTTTAGCCTCCGGTGCGCCTGTTTCTCAGGCCGGTCCCTCCGGTGCACTGCTCGCTTATGCCCTGATCGGAGTGATGGTTTATTTCCTGATGACCGCCTTGGCGGAACTTTCTGCTTTTGAGCCGGTTTCGGGCTCTTTTGCTGTCTACGGCGAAAAATACGTCGACAAGGGCTTCGGTCTGGCGATGGGCATCAACTACAGTTACAACTGGGCGATCGCGGTGGCCGTGGATTTGGTGGCCGCACAGATCATCATGCAGTACTGGTTTGCCGATGTGCCCGGATGGATTTGGAGCGCTTTGTTTCTGGGCGTGATGTTCTGCATCAACTTCTTTTCGGCCAAAAGTTTCGGCGAGGCGGAGTTTTGGTTTGCTTCTGTTAAGGTTTGCGCCGTCGTCGCTTTCATCATCACGGGCTTTATGCTGGCCGTCGGCGTTCTGCCCGGTCACGATGCCGTGGGACTCAAAAATTGGAACCTGAACGGCGACGGAAGCTTTGTGGGCGGATTTACTGCATTTCTGGGTGTGGCAATGGTGGTCGGCTATTCCTTTCAGGGCACCGAGCTCGTGGGGGTGGCTGCCGGCGAATCGAAGGATCCGGACCGTACGATTCCGGCCGCTATACGTACGATCTTCTGGCGCATCATCCTTTTCTACGTGCTGAGTATTGTTGTAATCGGGCTACTGATCCCGCACAATGATCCGCGGCTGCTCGAAAACGATCTCGCCGACATTGCGTTGAGTCCTTTTACGCTCGTTTTTGAAAACGCAGGCTTCCCGTGGGCCGCGGCTTTGATGAACGTGGTGGTGCTCACGACGGTTCTCTCAGCAGGCAATTCTGGTATGTATGCCGCCACGCGTCTTGTACATACACTTGCACAAGAAGGACGCTTGCCGAGCACTTTTGCCAAAGTGTCTGCATCCGGTGTGCCGCGCAATGCTCTCTATGCGGTGACGATTCTTTCGGCTTTGTGTTTTCTTACGACCTTTCTGCAGACGCAGAGCGTCTACGTGTGGCTGCTCAACACCACGGGCATGGGCGGCTTCATGTGCTGGCTGGGTATCGGCTTGAGTCACTGGCGCTTTCGCCGAGGTATGCAAAAACAGGGTTACGATCTGAATCTGCTGCCATACCGATCGCCTGTGTTTCCGCTGGGTACGCTCTATGCATTTGCGGTGTGCCTGGTCGTAGCGCTGGGACAAAACACCGAAGCCGTATTTAACGGCGATTGGCTTGGAGTTCTTGCCACCTACATCGGAGTTCTGATCTTCGTCGGCATCTGGCTCGGTTATCGGCTTACGCATCCCGAAGATCGCTTCGTACGTTATGAGGACATGGAATTCTCGGCCCGATTTGCCGAATTGGAGGCTCGGCGATAGAAAAAATTATCGTTTGAGTTTAGGGCCCGAGACGCCGTCCTGAATCCAGACGCGGTTTTCCAGCGCTTCGAAAATCGCGGCGGCGCGTTCCTTTTGAATGTGCAGACCGACGGCCATCAGGCGGATTGTTTTGTCGCGATCAAGGTAGAGAAAATCAAGCGCCGACTGCATTAGGGGATCCTGCATGTTTTCAGGTTGCATGGCGCAGGCTTCAAGTGCCTGACGCACGCCCTGAGCCATGGCGCGCACGCATTTTTCCGTGGTGTTTTTCGATGGCTGCGGCAACGCGAGCATCTGCAACTTCGACCACTTCTGCACGTAGGCGGCCAATCGTTCGGTGGTGATGCGTCGGCCATGATCGAGCGGAGAGCCGCACGCGTCCGAAAGAACCTCGAGACTAGAAGGCAGATTGACGGCCTGCCACAGATAGCAGGAAAGAAAGATCACAAGGCGAGGACGCCTCTCCAATATGCTGTCGCGCAGCGCAAGGATGTGCTCGGCAATGTGGGGAACGGTCTGGGGGCCGTGACCGGAAACGGGGACCTCGGGCCACTCGAGCGTGAAGAAGCTTCGCTCGAAGGCGCCTTCGGTGCCGCGAACACGTTTGACGTCAATGCCCCACAGTTCAAACCAGTCACCGAAGCGGTTTAAAACGGGGCCTCGATCCACGCTTTTGTCGAACAAAAAAGCCCGGCGTGCGGACGAGTATTCCTCAGGTCCGTACCCGGGCTGAGTGACCACTAAAACCCCGCCCAGGGCGTTTTCCTGGGTTCGGACGACCTCCGGGACAGGCAGACGAGTGGTCACAGTGCGTGGCAGTCGGGCGTTAGGCCGCCGGCAGCTTGGCAAGCTGTTCGCGCAGCTTCGAGGCCAAATCCGTGAAGTTGGCCAGACGCGTGCGTTCCTGCTCCACAACGGCAGATGGGGCGCGTGCAACGAAGCGTTCGTTGCCGAGCTTGGCGTTGCACTTGGCGATTTCGCCGTCGACGCGTTCGATTTCCTTGGTGAGGCGGACGCGTTCAGCGGCCACGTCAATTTCAACCTTGAGCATCAACTTGAAGTCGCGCACGATGGCAACCGGAGCGATCGAGCCTTCGTTGGCCTTGTCGATCGAGGCGACGTGTTCGACACCCGACAGACGACCGAGGAAGGCAATGTAGGGACCGATAGCCTCAATGGTCTGTTCGTCGCCTTCGACGAGAAGCGGCACGCGAACGGACGGAGCAAGCTTCATTTCTCCGCGGAGATTGCGAACGGCGTCGATCATCTGCTTGACGAGCGCTGTCTTGACTCGGGCTTCTTCGTCGAGCTGAGCCGCGTCAAACTGCGGGTACGGGGCGATCATGACGCTCGTTTCTTCGTCTTCGCCGCGCACGCCTGCCGCAACCGACACCTTCTGCCAGAGTTCTTCGGTGATGAACGGAATGATCGGGTGAGCCAGACGCAGAACGCCTTCGAGCACCGTGGCCAGAGTATGACGCGTGGCGCGTGCCGCGGCCTCGTCGCTGCCGTTGATCTGAACCTTGGCAAGTTCCAGATACCAGTCGCAGAACTCGTTCCAGACGAAGCTGTAGATGGCATTGGCGACATTGTCGAGACGGTATTCGGCAAAGCCCTTGTGGACCGCATCAACCGTACGGTTGTATTCGTCGAGAATCCAACGGTCGACGATCGAAAGATTCATCGGCTTGCCGGCGTCGGCACCCAGACCGCAGTCCTTGCCTTCAATGTTCATCAGCACGAAGCGCGTGGCGTTCCAGAGCTTGTTGCAGAAATTGCGGTAGCCTTCGCAGCGTTTGATGTCGAAGTTGACGTTGCGGCCGAGCGTGGCGTAGGCGGCCATCGTAAAGCGCAGTGCGTCGGCGCCGTGCGCGGCGATGCCGTCGGGATAGTTCTTGCGTGTCTTGGCTTCCACCAGCGGGGCCTTTTCGGGCTGACGCAGACCGCGAGTGTTCTTTGCCACGAGTGATTCGAGATCAATGCCTTCGATGATGTCGAGCGGATCGAGCGTGTTGCCTTCGCTCTTACTCATCTTCTTGCCTTCGGCGTCGCGCACCAGACCGTGGATGTACACGTTCTTGAAGGGGACGCGGCCGGTGAAGTGCTTGGTCATCATGACCATGCGGGCGACCCAGAAGAAGATGATGTCGTAGCCGGTCACCAGTACGGAAGAGGGCAGATAAAGGTCAAACGCCGTCTTTTCATCGCCCTGCGGGTTGGGCCAGCCGATCGTGGAGAAGGGCACCATGGCAGACGAGAACCACGTATCGAGCACATCGTCGTCCTGCGTGAGCTTGACGCCTTCGCCTGCCTGCTGTTGAGCTTCCTCTTCGTTGCGGGCGACATAGACGTTGCCCGCTTCGTCGTACCAGGCCGGGATGCGGTGGCCCCACCAGAGCTGACGCGAAATGCACCAATCCTGGATGTTTTCCAGCCACTGACGGTAAACACCCTGCCATTCTTTCGGGAAAATGTTGACTTCGCCCGATTCAACGGCTTCGAGACCGACCTCGGCGATGGACTTGCCCGGATAGCGGGTGCCTTCGCCGGCCGGCTTGCTCATGGCCATGTACCACTGTTCCGAGAGCATCGGTTCGACGATTTCGCCCGTGCGGGACACGCGCGGCACCATGTGCTTGTGCGCCTTGATGTTGACCAGAAGGCCGAGCGCTTTGAGGTCTTCCACGGCGGCCTTGCGGCATTCGTAGCGATCCATGCCGCGGTACTTGGCCGGGCAGTTTTCATTCATGTGAGCGGTCTTGTCGAGAACGCTCAGCATTTCGAGGTTGTGACGCTTGCCGACTTCAAAGTCATTAAAGTCGTGAGCCGGCGTGATCTTCACGCAGCCCGAACCGAAATCCTTGTCGACATATTCGTCGGCGATAACGGGAATTTCGCGGTCGGTGAGCGGCAGCTTGAGCATCTTGCCCACCAGGTGCTTGTAGCGTTCGTCGTCGGGGAGAACAGCAACGGCCTGATCGCCGAAGAGTGTTTCCGGACGGGTAGTGGCAACCACGACGCCTTCGGAACCATCCACGGCCGGGTAGCGGATTTCCCACATGTGGCCGTTTTCTTCTTCGCTTTCGACTTCAAGATCGGAGACAGCCGATTGCAGTTTCGGATCCCAGTTGACCAGACGCAGGCCCTTGTAGATGAGACCTTCGTTGTAGAGTTGGACGAACGTTTCGCGAACGACGGCCGAAAGCTTGTCGTTCATCGTGAAGTACAGACGCTTCCAGTCGAGACTGTCGCCCAGGCGGCGCATCTGATTGAGAATTGTGCCGCCGGAGAACTTCTGCCACTCCCAGATAAGTTCGACGAATGCGTCGCGGCCGATGTCGCGCTTGTCTTTGCCTTCCTTCTGCAACAGACGTTCCACCACGATCTGCGTGGCGATGCCTGCGTGGTCGGTACCAGGCAGCCACATCGTGTTGTAGCCCGACATGCGGTAGTAGCGCGTGAGCGAATCCATAACGGTTTGGTTGAAGGCGTGCCCCATGTGAAGAATGCCCGTGATGTTGGGCGGAGGCAGCTGGATGCTGAACGAGGGCTTGGAAGGATCAAGACCTGCGTCGAAATAACCGCGCTGTTCCCAGACGGGATACCAGCGTTCTTCAATGCCGGCGGGTTCAAAGCTCTTGGCGAGTTCTTTCGTATTGCTCATGACGCGTTTAGAAAAGAAGACTTTGCAAAATTCATTTGCTCGTCGCGCCGCAGGCGAGGGTCCGATCGGTTTTCCACGCACAACAAAACCCGCGCGCAGTCCGTCAGGTGGAACATGCCGCGGCACACAAGCGGTATATCCAATTTTTATTAAGGCCGTATTTTCGCACGTCTGCGGTCGGCTTGCTCAACGCGCGGCCGGCCGCGCATAAAATTCGAGAACCGACGGCAGTCGTATTGCCGATTTGCAACAAAAAAGCCGCGGCATCGACGCTTTTTGAGCGTGGTGCCCAAAGGCCCGATTGGTGAGAGCAGTGATCTATCCGTATTTCAGCAATTCTTACGACGTTCTCAAGGCGCTTTTCATGAATGCCCTCATCTTGAGGCGACAGTCGGCAGCAAGTTTGCGTTCGGTCTTTTTCTTCGCCGAAGCGGTGGTGCCGGACGAAGCCGTCAAGGATGAGCTCAATCGTTCTCTGGCCGATGCCCAGGGCATTGCAAGCGGTATTCGCTTTGTGACGACGCAGGCATGGCTCGATCGGATGAACCACGGCTCTCCCGATGTGAGCGGACGTGCGAGAGCGCTCGAGTGGGGAATTTACGCCGTCGTCACCGATCAGGCGTTCCTTGCACGGCCCGAATGCGCGCGCCTTAAAAAATACATTGAGGACAACGCCTCTGCGGCTTTATGGCCGTTGGTAAGCCGCATCGCCGGTCTTTTTTCGACTTATTTTTCCTATCGCGCCGATTGGCTCTGGAACTGGGCGGGCAAAAGTTTGACAAACAACAATGTCGAACGAACCACGCGCGAAGCCACCGTTTTGAGGCAACACCCGGACTTTGCCTGGCAAAAGGCGCTCTGGCTGGAACTTTGTTCCCGTACCAAGGCCGACGGTACCAAGCTGTGGCCCACGGCCGATACGTTTTTGGAAATTCCCGAGACGTGGCTCGAGCGCATGCGCGAATCCGAAAAAAACATCGATCCGCTTTACGTCTTCATGCCGAGGGAATTGCCTCCTCTGGCTCTGCCGCAGTTGTTGGCTGAATCCCGTCGCCGTTGCGTCTATCTTTATGTCCAGAACCCTTCGTCGGCGTTTTGGTTCGATCCGACGGTCAAGGGAGAAGACGGCTTTACTTGGTTTCACCGCAACGCGGCCGTGCGCCGCGCCCTGATCGATCGTCTACGTTGTTTCGTAACTCAGGATACGGGCGAAGATGCCGTCTTTTTGGAGGATGACTTGCCTGAGGTTCCGCGCACCGAGCCGCACAATCAAACGGTGGGTGCGGAGGCGCTCGCCGATATGCTCCAACTCAAGGCTAAAGCCGAGCAGTCCGCTGATATTTACCTGCGTCCTCGCGAAAACAATGTTTTGGGGTCGCTGCAGCAGGCGGTGCTTGAAGACGATCCGAATGCATTACCCCAAACGGTGGCCGATGACGACGATTCTTTCCTGATCGTTCGGGCACCCAACGCTGTTCGCGAAGTGCAGACGCTGTGCGACTGGATCGCTTCCATGATTGAGGCTTCGGCAAAGACGGACGAACCGCTCAAGGCGTCCGACTTTTTGGTGGTGACGCCGGACATTGATGCGATGGCTGGCGTCATTGCGGCGGTGATGGGAGCCAGAAGCGAGGAAGAGTACCTGAGTTACCACATAGCCGGTCAGTCGGAGCTTGACGTCAACAGCGCCGCGCGCGCCATGCTTGCCGCCATGCGTTTTGTGGGCGGTGCTGCCACCGCAACGGAATTCATCGAACTGTTGGAGATGCCAGCCTTTGCCGCTGCACGTTCTCAGGGCAACGCCAATGTTTCTCTGATCTCCAACTGGCTTGCGGCAGCCGGATACCGCTGGGGACTTAACGAGGCGCACGCCAAAAGTGCGATCGCGCGTTCTGCGGCTTGGCCCGAAGGGGGCGATGCGTATGAAGGCACGCTTGAACGTGCTCTCGAACGCCTGGTCGCGGGCAATCTTGTGGGACAGTCGGACGGACTTGTCGCTCACGATGTGTTTGCCGTGAGCGGATGTGAGCTCGGGGGATTCGATGGGACTGAAGAAGATGGCGAGACCTTTGACTTCTTGCTGGCCTTGGCGCGTGCGTTTCTTGACATCGGCCAAATGCCTGAGCGGCAAATGGCTGAGGCGTGGCTTGAAACCACGCGTCGCTTTGCCGACACGCTCTTTGCGGGATACGCCAAGTCGCCCGAGATGATTGCTTTCGTGCTGCGAGCCTCGTCGCTGGCGCAAAGCGCAACCGAAGTGCTCGGCGCTCAGGAAATTACGTTTGAGACCTGGTGTTCGGCGCTGGAAAAGACGATGCGTACGAACAAGACGACGGCGCGCGCCACGGGGCGAGTCACGTTTGCACGCACGGGAGACTTCGTCGGCATGCCGTTTAAGTGTGTCGCCGTCATCGGACTCAACGACGGTGAATCTTTCCCGGGCAGTTCGCGACGCGAAGAGTTTGATCTCACGGCCGCCAAGCTTGTTGTCGACGGCAAGGAACTTCACGTGGCGCGTCGCGGCGACAGGGACTCGCGCGAGAGCAACCGCGGCGTCTTTTTGGATTTGCTGCTTGCAGCGCAACGCCATTTCTATGTGTCGTATTCGATCGGTTCTGGTTCGGTGCCTGCCAATCCTTCGGTCGTTTTGCAGGATTTGAAGCAAGCTCTGGCCGAGGGGCTCGACGATCCTACGGAAATCGAACGCAAACTCACCAAGACTGTGCCGGCACTGGCTGCTTCGCCCGAAAGCTTCTTGCCGCAGATGGGAGTGCTTCGCTGCCGTAGTGCTTCGCTTGCCGCAGCCGTCAATAAAGCTGTTGAGAGCGGCTATTTGGCTCAAGAGGAGCCTTTTGCCGACGCTCCGATTTCCGTCAGTCGACGAGCAACTTTGTCGGTCGACAGCCTTGTCAAGTTCTTTACTTACGCCGAAAGCAACTCGCTCAAGCTGATCGGTTTGACCTCAGCTTCGTACGAGCAGGCGGAGACGACGCCGATCCGGCGATACGGCAGCAGGGACTTCTTATTCAGGAGCAAAGTTCGTCGCCGTATGGACAGTGCGTTTGCCGAAGGGATGACGGAGGATGAAATCCTGAAGGTCGCTTCCTGCGACCCGACAATTGGCGAGCAGAGCGTACGCCGGCTGTTGGTCGAGAAGTTCGTGGATGTGCTCGGTCAGATGCACGAAAAGCTGACCGAAGAGATGCTTTCTGACGCAGGGGTGCCCGTGCGTGTTGAAGGCGGACGGCTTGTGTTTGAGGAAATGCGAAATCGACCGTTCAGTACGCTTGCGGTGCCTGACCATGACGGCTATAAAAACAAAAAAGACGAAATCGTCGTCGGAGTGATCGGCATTTCCGACAACGACCTGCTGAAGACTTTCCTGCAGTTTGCCGCGGTTAATCTGATGGCCTTTAAAAAGGGGCACAGGCCGATCGATTTTGTGTTCTTTGGCGGGGATGAGTCGAAGGGGACATTCCATTACCGCTGGCATGTCAGTGACGATGAAGGGGCAAGCAATACGACACGGTTGCTGCAGGATGTGGTGACAAGCATGCTTGCTCTTGTCAACCGCCATGCGGAGGACCGACCGATTCTGGCAGACGATTCGGCCTGCGATGGAACTTCCCTGATCTGGCGGGGGCTCAAAGACGGCGATCTGGCGGCTACAAGCTGCAAAAAGCTCAAGGAAGCGGTGGTGGCCATAGCAGGTATGTTCGATATTGCCGAAAAGCCGACAACCTCGAAAAAATCAAAGAAACCGAAGGGAAGTCCCGAAGAAATCTTTAACGCAGCAGTGGCCAGCTTCGAGGACATCGGAATTGAGACGGACGCAAGGAATTGAGAGATGAACGAAACCGAGAGAAAAGAATTGACGTCCGGCTTTGATGTTCAGACGGCTGACCTAAGCGGGCGCTGGCTCGTGGAAGCAAGCGCCGGCACGGGAAAAACGTTTGCCCTTGAGCGCATCGTGTTGCGTTTGGTGATTGAAGAGGCGGTGTCCATCGACAGAATCCTTGTCGTGACCTTTACCAATGCGGCGACGGCCGAGCTGCGCGAGCGCGTGCGCGCGCTTTTCTACAAAGCATCCGCAGTACTCAAAAACGGCGACGAGCAATCCGAATTCGAAACTTTTTTCGAGCGCTCCCGTTTGCGTGAGCATGATCCGGCAGCGCTGATCGAAAGTGCTCTCGAACATTTTGACGAGGCGAGCATTCTGACGATTCACGGCTTTTGCCAGAAGATGCTGAGTGAATTCATCTTTACGCGTGCCGGTGCCTACGACGTTGAGTTCGTGAGTGATACTGGTTTTGAAGCCGAAGTCACTCAAGCCTTTTTGCGGCGTGAATTGCCGACGCTGACGCCCGAGCAAAGAGCCAAAGTGCTTGAGTGGGGATCGTTGCCGCAGTTACTTTCCAAGCTCGGAGAACATGGCAGCAGCGTTAAGCCTCAGGCTCGGATTGACAGTGACGATTTGAGCGATCCGACGCTTAAATCGCTTTTCGAGCGCTTTCTGCAGGAAGGTCCGCGGCGCGTACGCGAATTTGAGCGGCTGCACGGCGTCAAGAGTTTTTCCGCGCTTCTGACCGAGATGTATTCGCTTGTTCAAAGCGGCGATTCAGCCCTTGGGCGCATCCGCAATCGTTACGATGCCGTCCTGATCGATGAGTTTCAGGATACCGATCGCATCCAGTACCGAATTTTTAAAACGTTGTTTTTGGCCGATCTGCCCGAGGCTCCCAAGAGCGTCTTTTTTGTGGGCGATCCTAAGCAGGCGATCTATGCCTTTCGCGGCGCAGAGCTCGATGTCTATCTGCAAGCGAGAAACGACATCGAGCAAATGGGCAGCCAAAGCGAATCGGCGGGGCTTCGTACGCTCGAGACCAACTACCGTTCGACCCCGGCACTAGTGACGGCCGTCAATGCTTTTTTCACCGCTAACGGTTCCTCAGGCAGTTTTCTGTCTGCCGACATTCGCTATTCGGATCTCAAGACCGGTGCTTCGGCCATGCCCTTGGTGAGGATTCGCGATGGTGAACCGGAATTCGTGCCGGTCATGAGTCTTTGGGTGGACGACGAAACGCTGTCAGGCTCCAAAATCGAGGCCGTAAGACAGGCCGAAGCCAAATACATGGCCGATGACATCGCCTCTTTGCTGGACGGAACGGTTTATATCTATCGACACAGACAATGGCGCGTGCTGCGTCCCGGTGACATCGCGATTCTGGTTAAAAAGCGTTCCGCCTCACAGCACGTTCAGCGCGAACTGCTCGCGCGCGGCGTACGCACGCTGCTTGACGATCAGACGAACGTTTTTACGACGCCCGAAGCCGGTGACGTGAAGGCTGTTTTCGAAGCGATGCTTTCGCCGACGGATACCAAAAAGTTTGCGACGGCCCGGACCACACGATTGATCGGACGAACGCTCAAGAACATCCGCGAGGATTTGTCGGCGGCGGGGGCCGATCGTCAGCTTCTTAAAAGCGCTCTGGAGCGGTTCGAGGCGAGTGGACCCGCTGCTGCCTTGTCTTACATCGCCCGCGAACGTCGTTTGCAGGAACGGCTACTGCCGATTCAAGGTGGCGTTGCGATGCTGATGAACCACGAACAGCTCGGTGAGCTTCTCCAGGAAATTTATCGGCAGGTAGGTTCGCCCGGGGCCGTTTTGCGCGCTATGGAACGCCTGGCGCATCCCAGCCGAAGCAATGAAAACCATTGCGTGAGAAAGCCTAACGATGAGAATGTTGTTCGCGTGGTAACCGTTCATGCCAGCAAAGGGCTCGAATATCCGGTCGTGTATTTGGTGCAAACCGAATCGATGAGGACACAAAAGCGAGACGCCGATACTTTCTGGATGTCCGGAGGCGCCGACAGTGATGAAGTGAGTGTCAATCCCAATGAAAGGGAAGACACGAGCGGCAAAGTATTCGAGGGCAGGCAGCTCGAGCTTTTGCGTCAGGCCTACGTGGCCATGACGCGTGCGTCGTCCCGTCTGGTGTTGCCGCTTTTTATCGCAGCCAACAGCAGGCAATACTCCAGGGACAGTGCGAACAACGCCTATGTACAGGCGATGACCGGCGAGGTATCTCCGGTTGCCCAAACGATGAAGGAGTATGTTGACGTTTTGGGAATTGTGCGTAATGCCGCCGAAGAAACCCGCCGTCGCTATCTTGCATTGATCAAGCAATCAGGACAGTTGCCCGACGTTCGGGCCGTCTGCGAGGCGCTTTGCCGAGATTTGCAGCAAAACTTTGTGCCGTTGGAACCGTGCTCGGGGGAAGATCTTTTTGAAATCCGCTCGAGCGTTCCCCCTGCCGCTCCCGTCATGAGTGTGCAGGCCCTTCGCGTACAGGCTGCCAAGCCGGTGAGCGTCCATTCGGCCTGGCATCGATCCAGCTTTACGGCAATTGCCTCCGGTTTGGGCGCAAGTGTCGGCGAAGAGTTCGAAGCTGAGGAATTCGAAGGCGCCGATGCCGTTTTGGAAGCTGATGAAGAAAATCAACGCGCCTTTGCTGCTCCCACAGTCAAGCAGGATGTGACTGTTGACATTGAAGAAGGACAGGACGAACACCTACTGCAGGCGCAGTTGTTACTACGCGGTGCGGCGGCCGGTGACTGGATTCACAAGCTACTTGAGCGCGTGATGAACGCCAAACCGGAAAACCGTGAAGCCGTTCTTGAAAACATTCGGTCGTTGCTGGCTGCTTCCGCATTGCTAAGGCGGGCGGACCCGCAGCAGCGTGAGGCCGTGCTCGAGGCCGGCGCTGAACTCATTGCCGGTTACGTTAGAAACACCGTGTCATGTGAACTCTTTAACGCAAAGACGATAGGTTCGAACGAAGCGACACCGCCCTTTGTGCTCGATCGACTCACGTTCGGCGAGCGTCAGTGCGAAATGCCGTTCCTGCTTTCGGTTCCCAATTCGAAGCTTCGCTCCAAGGATGTAGCCGAGTGCATGGCCTCGCACGGTTTCCCGATGCAAAGCCTCCGGGACAATGTTTTGCAAGGGTATCTGACCGGTGCGATCGACATGGTGTTCGTTGCCGACGGCAAGTATTACATCCTCGACTGGAAGAGCAACTGGTTGGGAGCCTCGCCAGAGGATTATTCGCAAGAGGCGCTGCGCGGGGAAATTGAGCGCAAGCATTACGCGCTACAGTACGTGATTTATTTGACGGCGCTCAAGCGTCATCTGATGGCAACAGCGGGGTTGACGCAGGAAACGGTATGGAACGTTATCGGTGGCGCCTTTTACGTTTTTGTGCGCGGGGTGAACGCACAGTGCGCATTGGACGAAAAGGGAAGACGTACCGGCGTGTATTTTGATTGTCCGCGAGAGGCGGTGGATGCGCTCGATGCGCTTTTGGGTGACAGCAATGACTAGAAATCGACGCGTACAGACCGACAGCCGTCAGCAGTCTTTGGATTTCGGTCCTGTCTTTTTCGACATACAGGCGCAGGAGCAGCAGACGGTGGAGAGAACACTCCGGCTTTTGGGTTCGATCTCGGCAGCAACGGATGCCGAGTTGGACGCGGCGCGCATGCGTTCGAGAGTAATCATCAATATGCTGAAGCGCCACGGACAAGCCGATCTGAAGTCTGATAGCGAAGACAAACTGTCGCTTTTGATGTTCTGCGTTTTCGATGCGCTCAACGACGGAAGCTTGTGCGTCGGAAAAGAAAAGTTCAAGCGTCGTCTGGAACTTTTTAACAGTACGATGCAAAGGCGCGCGTCTTCGAGCGATAAGACTTTTGTTCCTTTGCCCCAATCGCTGACATTTGAAGAACTGGTAGACGATCTTCGTGCTTTCGGTTTGGTTGGAAACCCAGGTTTAACGGCGGGCGAGGGGGTGTTTGCGGGCGGACCGGCTTTGTTGGTTGCCGAAGCTACAGACAGAGAAACGCTTGTCTATACACAGAAGTCCTACGCACAAGAACAGGCGCTCGGCGAGTATCTTGCTGAACTTGCCTTCGATTCTGTGACTGTGGAATCGGTCGATGCCCTGCATGAAGCTCAGCGAGCTGCTGACATTGCGTTGGCCAACCGACTGACGGTGATCAGCGGCGGGCCCGGCACCGGCAAAACCACGGCCGTGGTTAACATTCTTAAATGCCTGATCAAAAAAGATCCCGAATCTGTCATTCAGCTTGCCGCGCCGACCGGTAAAGCTGCCTCGCGCATGAAGGAGGCTGTGGCAAACAACGTCAGCCGTATCGAGGAAAAAGGCATTCAGGAAAAGCTTATGGGGCTGGAAGCCAAGACGCTGCACCGTTTGCTCTACACGCCCGGAGCCGACGGCAGAACGCCGAGCAAGAACAATCCTCTTCAAGCTGACATCGTTGTGGTTGACGAGTCGTCCATGATCGATATCCGCCTGGCAAGCAATTTGTTCAAGTGCATTGATGCCGACAGAACCAAAGTGATTCTGCTCGGCGATCGCTTCCAGCTTGCTGCCGTCGGTCCCGGTTCGTTTTTTGCGGACGTGAGCGACCTGAAGGGCCCGTTGGCCGATAACATCAGCCATCTCACAAAGAGCTGGCGTTTTGATGCAAGCAAGGCGCTCGGAAAAATTGCAGAGGCAAGCCGCGAAGGTGAGGAACTGATTGTGACGGACGCTTTTGTCGAAAACAGCGACAACGATCCGCGAGTCGACAACCCGCTGCGACTGCACGAGGATGCCCCCAAGGGCGATCTGTCGGCGAGCTTTAAGAAATGGTTTGAAAACGAATTGTCCTCGCCGCTCAAGGTAATTGCGGAACTGCGGCGCAATCGCACAGAAAAGTCGCTTCACGATGCGGCGCGTGAGCTTGCGCGGCTCTACTTTTCCGTTGGCGTACTTACCTCCAACCGCGAGGGGCCGATGAGCGCGCAGGCCGTCAACGCGTTTGCCGAATCGATTTTTGTCAAAGAGGGTATTCCTTATCCGGCGTTTCGTCCGATGATTGTCCGCCGCAACGACTCGATGCTAGAGGTCTACAACGGCGACATTGGTGTGGTGATGCCGGGGCAGAGCTGGTTTGAAGGAGCTGAATTCGATGCAACGCAGACCAACGTCTATTTTCCGGACAGCGCACGCCTGGTGCGATTCGGCCTGATCGGTCACATTGAGCCTGCTTTTGCCATTACGATTCATCAATCGCAAGGCTCGGAATACCATCACGTTGCCGTACTCATGCCCCAGGATCCTAACTCGGGGCTGGCTACGCGAGAGCTTTTCTACACCGCCGTCACCCGCGTGCGTGATGAGCGCAACGGTAAGCAGACGACCTATGGATCGCTGGACGTCTTCGGAAAACTTACCGTAGTAAAAAAGGCGCTGCGCACGCCTGTTCAGCGTCAGGGCGGTTTGATTCGACGTATTGTCGAAGCCAAGGACAGAATGCAGAAAACAAGGAGATAACGATGTCGAGACAACGAGCTCTGGCTCAATTGCAGACCGAAGGGTGGGGCGATCGCGTACGCTTTTTTGAAGCCAACACGGCAACGGTGGCGCTGGCCGCCCAGGCTTTGGGCTGCGAGCCCGCGCACATTGCCAAGACGTTGGCGCTGCGCTCGCCCGACGGCGCCGTTCTGGTGCTGGCTGCGGGCGACGTGAAATTGTCAAACGCCAAGTTTAGGGAGCACTTCGGCTTCAAAGCGCAGATGATCCGCGGTGAAGAGGTGGAAGCGCTCGTGGGACATGCCCCGGGCGGTGTTTGCCCCTTTGGCGTCAACGAAGGCGTGCAGATTTATTGCGATGTAAGCCTACAGCGCTTCGAGACGGTTTACCCGGCCTGCGGAGACGATCAAAGTGCGGTGCGTTTTACGCCGCAGGAACTGTTTGAAGCCTCGCATGCACTCGGTTGGGTTGACGTGACCGTCGTGCGGGAATAACGGAATTCAGAGCGGTTTGCGCCAGCCGTAGCGTGCATCGCGGCGCAGCGAGAAGCTCTCGGCCGCCTCTCGGACCGCAGCTTCAAAGTCGGGGATTTGCTTGCTGCGAAAAATTTTTGAAGCGGCTTTCTTGATGCGCGCTTCGTCTCCGTCTTCGCCAAACAGACACAGCTGAAAGAACCAATATTCCTTCATGCGCATCATGGCGTTTTTCTGACTTTCGAAGAGCGTCGTGTAGGCCTCAAAGAGCGCCTCGTGAAAGGAAAGGATTTCCGATAGGCTCGCCGCATTTCCGCCCTTGGATTTGCGAAAGAGGGCGGGATCGGCCATCAGTGCCCGGCCAACCATGATTTCGGCCAGACCGCCTGGAGCGCCCGAGTAGCGCAAGGAAACCTTTTCGATGTCCCCGGGAATGATCAGGTCGCCGTTGTAGCCAAGCGGCATCGGCAAAGAGGACAGAACCTTGTCGAGAACCTCCAGACGCACGTCTCCGCGGTAGAGATCCGTTTTTAGGCGCGGATGCACAATGAGCCGCGTCATGGGGAAACGCGCGTATATGTCGACGAGGTTTTCAAATTCGTCGGGTGAGCGATAGCCCACTCGCGTCTTGAGGGAAACGGCTATCGGCAAGTCCGCTTCAAAAATACGGGACAAAAAGGCGTGCAGCTCCGTCGGATACTGCAAAAAGCCCGAGCCTTTGCCTTTGGCGGTAACGGTGCCCGCGGGGCAGCCCAAATTGAGATTGACTTCTTTGTACCCGAGATCGGCGAGAGCTTTGGCCGCCCAGATGAAATCGTCGGCGTTTCTCGTGAGCAGCTGAGGAATGGCGCAGATTCCTTCATTGGCCTGCGGAGCAAGTTCTCGCATCTGCCGATCGGTGAACTTCGGCTCACGCGTAGGCGTGACGAACGGAAGGTAGTAGCGGTCGGCTGCGCCGAAAAACTGCGCGTGCAGACGGCGATAGACAACGGTCGTGAGACCTTCCATGGGCGCAACGGTTAGTTCGGGCAAAGTGGAGAGCGTCATGAATGGGAATCGGCGAAAAAAGCGAGAGCGGCATTGTATCGATACAGTCTTAGACTCTCAAACGAGGAGTTGGTATGCGCCAAAGTTACTGCTTTCAGATTGCTCCGAAGCTTCTGTAAAATAGCGGCCTTTCTTTTCGACAGTAAAAACAAGAAGATACAACGGGGGATCGACAACATTGACTGACGGATTAAATCAATTTGCGCATATCCTTGGAGAACTTGTCGGCACGGTCAACAATTTTCTCTGGACGTACATTCTCATCGCCGCCCTGATTCTGCTGGGGCTGTGGTTTACCTACAAAACGAAGTTCGTTCAGATTCGCTGCATTCCCGAAATGTTCCGCCTTATTGGCGAAGGCGTTGGCAGTCTGCCGCGCGAGGGACACATCTCGACGTTCCAGGCCTTCTGCGTGTCAACCGCTTCGCGCGTGGGAGTCGGCAACATCGCCGGCATTGCCATCGCGGTGGTTCTCGGTGGTCCGGGCGCCGTGTTCTGGATGTGGGTGATCGCAACGATCGGCGCGGCTTCGGGCTTTGTGGAATCGACGCTTGCTCAGATCTACAAGGTCAAGCGTCCTCAAGGCGGTTTTGCGGGTGGTCCGGCCTACTACATCCGCAACGTGATTGGCTCTCCCTTCTTTGCGGGCCTCTTTGCGGTCTTGATCTCGGTGACCTACGGCCTGATCTTCAATTCGGTTCAGGCAAACACGATGGCCTTGTCCGTGCAGACGAGCTGGGGTGTTTCGACCTTTGCCACGGGGCTTACGGTTGCAGTTCTCACGGCACTCATCATCTTCGGTGGTCTGACTCGCATCGCCCGCGTCGTGGGCGTGATGGTGCCTTTCATGGCGGGCGCCTACCTGATGGTCGCGATCTTCTTTACCTGCATGCACATCGATCAGTACCCGCGCGTGCTCTATGAAATCGTCACGAACGCGTTCGACTTCGATGCCGCCTACGGTGCGACGTTCGGCATGATCGTGATGACCGGCATCAAGCGTGGTCTCTTCTCGAACGAAGCCGGTATGGGTGCCGTTCCGAACGCTGCCGCTGCGGCCGATGCTACACATCCGGTCAAGCAGGGGCTGGTTCAGGCGCTCGGCGTTTACTTCGACACCATGGTTGTCTGTACGGCTTCGGCCATGATCGTTCTGATCGTGCCGGGCTGGAAGGAATCAGGGCTTACCGGCATCGAACTCATCCAGCACATGCTTTCCTCCGAGATCGGTTCCTGGATGAACCATTTCATCACGGTCGTGGTGCTTTTCTTTGCGTTTAGCTCCATCATCGGCAACTACTTCTACGGTGAAATGAACATGGGCTTTATCAGCAAGCATCCGGCGGCGCTGTGGATTTTCCGTGCTCTGGTGGTGCTGATGGCTTTCATCGGCAGCGTGACCGAACTGGGTTTGGTGTGGAATCTCGCCGACCTCTTCATGGCACTGATGGCTTTGGTCAACCTGGCGTCCATTGCGATAATCGGACGCTATGCCTACAGGGCGCTGGACGATTACGTCAAGCAGAAAAAGGCCGGTATCGAGAACCCGGAATTCGATCCGAAATGTCTGGACAATATGCGCGGCGTACAGTGTTGGCCTCGTAATAAGGACGAGGAAATTGTCCAGTAAATCAATTGGTTACAATTGATTGGCGGCAGTCGGAAGCGATTTCGGCTGCCGTTTTTTTTGAGATTTTCCAGACGAAACAAGGCTTTTTGAGTGTTATAGAAAAAAGCTATCAAAAGAGGTCTTAAATAGTATTGGACGCGGGCGCAATAGCATCCCATAATGCACTCAACACAGCGAATGACTCGCTGCACCGATTTGATAGGAGAAATGAAAATGACTTGCCCTCATGCTAACAACCAGACTTGCGAAACTTCTGCCGTTTGCCCTGTCAAGGTTTACCTTGCCAACCTCGCTGTCTTGAATGCCAAGCTGCACAATCTGCATTGGAACGTTGTCGGTCGAGCTTTCATTCAGGTGCATGAATACACCGAGGGCCTCTACGACGAACTGTTCGAACAGTTCGACGCTGTGGCCGAAGCCATGAAGATGCGCGGTGGCTTCCCGCCGGTTCGCTTGAGCGAATTCCTCAAGATCGCCACGGTTGAAGAACTTGACGCCCGCGACTTCTCGGTGTCCGAAGTGCTGCAGATCGTGACCGAAGACGTTCTCAAGATGCAGGCGCTCGCCAAAGAAATTCGCGAAGGCGCCGACAAGATGGGCGACTACCTGCTTTCGGCTCAGTTTGACGGCTACCTTGAAAGCTACGCCAAGCGCGTGTGGTTCCTCAAGGCGATGCAGAAGGACTGCTGCTGCAGCGGTGAAGAACAGTCCTGCGGCTGCCACCACTAAAAGTCGATAAGGAGCGACAAGCGTCTCCGAAAGACTCGCAAAGCACTGTTGGAGATTTTTCCGGCAGTGCTTTTTTTCAGCCCAGCGTCGTGTCCAGGAGCATCATGACCACGAAACCTGCCATGACGGACAAGGTGCCCAGATCGCTGTGTTCGTTGAGATGTGCGGCCGGAATCAGCTCTTCGACAACTACGTACATCATAGCGCCGGCGGCAAAGGCCAACAGCCATGGCAAATATGGTACGACGAGGCTCAACGCCAGAACGGTCAAGACGCCGAAAAGCGGTTCCATGGCGCCGCTGAAAACGCCCACGGCAAAGGCCTTGGCACGACTCATGGTGCCGCAGGCTAAAGGAAGCGATACGGCCGCACCTTCCGGGATGTTCTGAATGCTCATGCCGAGTGCAAGCGCAAAGGCGCTGGAAAGCGCTGCCGGATCTTGCGAAAGAGCGGCAATGGAAAAGGCCAGTCCCAGACTCATTCCTTCGGGAATGTTGTGCAGCGTAACGGCGCTTACCAAGAGCGTCGTGCGGTCAAGCTTAACGTGCGGGCCTTCGGGCGTGTCAGAGTCCGGGTGCATATGTGGCGTAATCTTGTCCAAAAGCGCCACAAAGGCTACACCCAGGATGAAACCTCCGGTTGTCGGAAGCCATTGGTTTGCTCCGTTTTCCTGCGCGTGCTCCATGGCAGGAATCAAAAGCGACCAGATGCTTGCGGCAATCATGATGCCGGCGGCAAAGCCCATGGCAAGCGGTTGGAATTTGCGGGCGCGCTGCTGCGACATTGGCACGAAAACAACGGCGGCGCCCAGAGCCGTGGCGGCAAAAGAGAGGCCGGTGCCCAAAAGTACGGCAGCAATGGGACCGGACTGCATCAGGTCGGTCAGAAACGAAAAATTGGTCATGTTGCAAAAAACGGGCGAACGCTGAGGACAGGACAATCTTAACAGTAGACAATCTTTGGTACGGGCAAATGTCGACACAAACCTAGCCGAACAGATGACCTTGAGCGCAAAACGCGTGCCGTATAATCGTTTGAATTCGAGATTGGAGCAAATCTTCATTTTGTTCCAAGGTTTTTGCGTGCGCGTTTAAAGCCGATCTCTTCGGAGGTCAGGGTTGGATGTGTGCGTGTTATTTCTGACGATTCAATCAGTAACCATGAGCTGGCTCACCCGAATCCTTCCAAAAATTGCTTCAAAACCTGCTGACGCTGAAAACAAAAAGAAGAGTCCCATTCCTGCGGGCTTGTGGACAAAGTGTCCCAAGTGTGATCAGGTGCTCTACAAGGAAGAGCTTGATGATTCTTTGCAGGTCTGCCCGAAGTGCGGACATCATTTGCGTCTGAGCGGCCGCAAGCGCTTGGATGCCTTTCTTGACTGGAAGGGCGTACATGAAGAAATCGGGGCGGATGTCCGCCCCGTCGATACGCTTGGCTTTGTGGATTCCAAGTCTTATCCGACGCGTCTGGAAGCATCTCAGGGTGCCACGAAGGAAACCGACGCGCTGGTTGTCATGCGAGGCGAGTTGCGTCGTCGTCCTGTTGTGGCGGCCGCTTTTGACTTCGCCTTCATGGGCGGCTCCATGGGCAGTGTTGTCGGTGAGCGTTTCGCTTTGGGTGTGGAACGAGCTCTGCGTGAAAACATTCCGTTTGTGACGTTCACGAGCACGGGCGGCGCCCGAATGCAGGAAGGACTTTTGTCACTTATGCAGATGGCCAAGACCAATGCGGCGGTGACGCTTCTGGAAAAAGCGCGCATTCCGTACGTGTCCGTGCTGACTGATCCGACGATGGGAGGCGTTTCGGCTTCGTTTGCATTCATGGGCGATGTTGTGATTGCCGAGCCGCAGGCGCTCATCGGCTTTGCCGGTCCGCGAGTTATCGAGCAGACGGTTCGCGAAAAGTTGCCTGCGGGTTTTCAACGCTCGCAGATGCTGCTCGAAAAAGGTGCCATTGACATGATCGTGGATCGCCGTGATATGCGTCAGGTGGTTTCCGAACTGATTGCACTGCTCTCGAATAAGCCAACCCCCTCGGTGTAAGGACTGGTTCGGGTGCAGAGGTAGACGTTCAACAACGAACACAGGGAGTAGAAAATGTTGATTCATGGTTCTATGGTGGCGTTGGTCACCCCGATGACGCCCGACGGCGCCGTTGATTGGGAAGCATACGGTCGGTTGATCGAGTGGCACATTGCCAGCGGTACCGACGGCATCGTGACGATGGGAACAACGGGTGAGTCGCCCACGCTCGACGTAGATGAGCACAACGAGGTGGTGTCCTTTACGGTAAAGACGGTGGCAGGCCGTGTGCCCGTGATTGCCGGCACCGGCGGCAACTCTACGGCCGAAGCCATTGCATTGACGCAGCACGCCCGAGACGTCGGCGCGGATGTGTCGCTTCAGGTGGTTCCCTATTACAACAAGCCCACGCAGGAAGGTCTTTATCAGCACTTCAAGGCAATTGCCGAAGCGGTCAATATGCCGATGTGGCTCTACAACGTTCCCGGTCGGACGGTTGCGGATCTCAAGAACGAAACCGTGCTGCGACTGGCTCAGATTCCCAATATCGTTGGTCTGAAGGACGCTACCGGCGACATCGCCCGTGCGATTGATCTGCTGCGTCGCCTGCCGGAGGTTGTGGGCGATAAGGAGTTTGCCGTCTATTCCGGCAATGACGATTCGGCTCTGGCGCTGATGCTCGTGGGCGGAACAGGTGTGATTTCTGTGACTGCCAACCTGATGCCGCGTGAAATGCACGAAATGGCTTCGGCGGCTGTGGCTGGCAACGTGGCCGTGGCGCGCGCCATTAACAATCGACTCATGCCTTTGCACCAGCAGCTCTTCTGCGAACCCAATCCAGTGGCGCCAAAGTGGGCTCTGTATCGCATGGGGCGCATTGGTCCGGGGATTCGACTGCCCCTCACTCCGCTTTCGGAGGCCAATCGACCGGCGGTTGAAAAGGCGATGCGAGAAGCCGGCGTTGAGTTCTAAACTTGGCTCAAACTGTGACTGACTCCGGTTGCGGGCCTAGTCCCGTTTCAACTCGTTTCGAGTTGTGTTCGTCGGCTGTCGTAAAAGCCATCCTTTGCTAAACTTCGCAAAATTCAGTTTTTTCGCCCGCATTCATGCCAAGGTTCTGGTGCGGGCGTTATTCAGGGAAAGAACACTTTTATGGTGAATCGTGCTTTGAGGACTGCGGCTGTTGTTTCTGCAATTGCTGCTTTGACCGGATGTAATTCGCTCGGGGTCAACTTCGGCGACGACAAGGTTCAGTATGAAACCTCCACGTCGCGCGCTCCGTTGGAAGTGCCGCCGGATCTCAATACCGTGACGAACAACGACCGTTTTGCGGTTCCAACCCGTCCTCAGATTGTGAGCGCTAATGCTGAAGCTGCTAAGGCTCGTATGGATGCAGAGACCCGCGGCGATGAACCCTCTCAGGTTCTGCCCGAAACCGACTACGCCAAAGTTGTCCGTGACGGTCAGTTCCGCTACGTTCACGTTACAGTATCGCCCGACCGTGTTTGGCCCTTGCTGCAGGATTTCTGGGCAAGCGTGGGTCTTGCGGTGAAGTATCAGGATGCCAAGACCGGCATCATCCAGACGGAATGGGCGGAAAATAAGGCCAATCTTCCCAAGGACATCATCCGAGCCACCATCGGTAAGGCGCTGGACGTTGTCTACGACACTGGCACGCGTGACCAGTACCGTGCCCGCATGGAACGAGCTGAAGACGGAACGACGAATATCTTCATCACGCATCGCCAAATGGTGGAGGTGCTCAAAGGGCGTCAGGAAGAAAGCACGATTTGGCAGCCCGGTCCGAGCGATCCCGAACTCGAGGCCGTGATGCTGACGCGTTTGGCTCAGATGCTCGAAACCGAATTCAATCCGAAGGCTAAGCCCGAGGAACAGAAGGCGCTCGAACAGATGGCCGCCGTGAAATATGCTCCGATGAGCCGGATTGAAGAAGGCGCTGACGGTAAACCGGTGGCTGTTGTGATCGACGAGCCTTTTGATCGCGCGTGGCGCCGCGTGGGTGTGGCACTCGATCGCGGCGGTTTTGAAGTGACCGACCGTGACCGTAGTCAGGGGCTTTTCATGATTAACTATCTGGATCCTGACTACGAACAACAGAAGAAGAGCGAACAGGGCTTCTTTGCAAACCTTTTCTCCAGTGCGAAAGCTGTGGATCCGGTTCCGTATCGCATCCGTCTGAGTCCGGACGGCGAAAAGACGCGCGTGACAGTGACGGGAGAAGACGGCCGTTCCGATACGACCGGTGTCGCACCGCGCATCCTTACGCTGATCGGCGAACAGACGCGCTAATCGAAACGTCGGTTCAATGCACATTTTCTGAATGTGCCTGAGAGCGGGACAGCCTCTACAAAGAGCGTGTGTCCCGCTTGTGTTATCGAGGAAAAAAGAAGTGAGTTCTGGTTCGGTTGTCGGCGAGGCTTTAAGCGTGCGTTTTTCAGGACGCGTACCGCGTCGAGTGTTCTGGGTGTCCGCCTTGTTGTGTTCGGTTTTGGGCTGGCTTGTCGGCTGGCTTTACGCAACGCTCTACATGACCACGATGACGGAAATCACCTGGGACTTCGTGACGGTTGCCGCCGGAGCCTTTCAGATCTGGCTTGCTCTCATTTCCGTTTCTATTTCCGTGCGGCGATTGCACGATGTCGGCCGCAACGGCTTGTGGGTTCTGCCGATCGTTTTCATTCCCGTACTGGGGGCTATTTTCTGGTTTGTGCTCGGTTGTCTCGTCGGTGAACAGCATGAAAACCGTTACGGACCGGATCCCTACGCTTCTCGAAACAATCTCAAAGCCCTTACGATCGCCTCATAAAGGTGAGGCAAGCGGAGTAAAGAATGCTTATTGAAAAGGACTGCGTCGTGGGTATCCATGTACGCATGTTTGACCTGCAGAAAAATTTTCTGGAAGAAACAGAACCACAGGGCGTGACGTATCTGCACGGTCACGGCGACATCTTTCCCAAGCTCGAGCAGGCTCTCGAGGGAAAGAAAGCGGGTGACACGATTACGGTTCAACTTGAACCCGAAGAAGCCTTTGGTGATTACGACGATGAGGCCATCCGTTTAGTGCCGGTAGAGTCCTTGGGTGATCCTGAACTGATCGTTCCCGGTCTGGTTTTTTCAAGTGTTCCTGGCGAGACTCCCGACGGCAGAAATTGGCGGGTGACGGATGTTGCTGCAGGGCAGGCTGTGCTTGAAGCCAATCATCCCTTGGCAGGCTGGTCGCTTAAATTTGAAGTCAAGGTGCTTTCCGTGACCAAGCCCGAGGGCGAAGTCACCGGCAACGACGATGTGGTGGTGCCGGGGTTCTTGGGTTTTGCCGAGAAAATCATCGACGACGAGACCGACTGAGCGCGCCGTTTATAATCTGCTGATGGACAGCGCAAAGCTCGACTTTGTGCTTGAGACTCAGTGAATTGAAATTTCAACCATTTTCACTTTGTTATTACAAGACGGGGTTACCATCCATGACCATGCGACAAGACGAAACCGACGTTAATTTCCTCGATATCAAACCGGCTGATCTGGAGCATGCAGCGCAGGTGTTGCGCGGAGAGCTCGAAGCTAATCGACGCGCTTGGGAAAAAACGTGCTGGTCGCTGGAATACGTCAAGAAGAACCATGCCGAAGATACGGTGCTTATTGAGGCGCTGGAGACGATTCGTCATCATCTTGAACGCCGTATGTGAGGCGTCGTAACCCGATCTAACTCTACGGAGCTTTTATCTTGGAACGCATTTATCCGCATCCGTTCTTTGCTCGTGAAGGCTGGGCCATCATGGGCATCGCTTTCGTGATTGCTCTGCTCGTGCAGCTTTTCGTGGGCGGTTTTGTTGCCGCCATCTTCTGGCTACTGTTTATCTTCGTGGCGCAGTTCTTCCGTGACCCTGCTCGTGAAATGACCGACGACGAAAAGGCCGTGGTGGCTCCCGTTGACGGCCGCGTCATCAAGGTTGAAGAAGCGGTATGCCCCTATACGGGGGAACAAACCAAACTGGTGTCGATTTTCATGAACGTTTTTAACGTTCACAGCCAGAAGACCCCGGTTGCCGGAAAGATTGAAAAGATCGAATATTTCCACGGCCGTTACCTCAACGCTTCACTTGACAAGGCGAGCGAACAGAACGAACGCAATGCGGTGACAGTTGTGACCGAAGACGGTCAGCGCGTATGCTTCGTGCAGATTGCCGGACTTGTGGCCCGACGTATTCTGTGTTATCGCATGGTGGGCGATGTGGTCAAGAAGGGCGAGCGTTATGGTTTTATTCGCTTCGGCTCCCGTGTGGATGTCTATTTGCCGATGAGTGCTCAGGTGCTTGTATCAATTGGTGAAAAGACGACCGGCGTGGAAACGGTGATCGCTCGTCTGGGCGAGCCCGTGTCGCAGCCTGTCGAATCGCAAGAGGAAGCGGCTGAAACCGCTGACTCGACCGCGAAAACAACAGTGACCGAGGCATCCGTCTCGTCTGACGTCGTTGAGGCCAAAACCGAGGACAAAGCTCAGTAAGCGCTGAAAGCTTCGGTTACCAAAAAGAGGCCGGCCCGCACCGAAAAAGAAATTCCCGTGGAAGAATTCCCTGTAGGTTGCGGGCTTTTTGTTTTTAAAAACTCGCCGGTAATACTCTTAGGCAAGAAATCGTATGGCTGTTGAAAGAATTCGCCGTCGCCGTCCGGTACGGCAACGCATCATCGAAGTAGGCCGCAAGAAGGTTGTGAAGGTTCGCTCGCGCGGTCTTTTTGTGTTGCCCAACTTGTTTACCACGGCTTCGCTTTTCTGCGCGTTCATCTCGATCGTACAGGCAATGGAGCAAAACTTTGGTCTGGCCGCCTTGATGATCATGCTCAGCATGCTCTTTGACGGCATGGACGGACGTGTGGCTCGTTTGACGCACACGCAAAGCGAATTCGGCGTGCAGTTTGACTCGATTGCCGACATGACGGCTTTCGGCGTTGCTCCCGCACTTGTGATGTACAAATTCTGCCTGTATACGCTTGGTGGTCTAGGCTGGGCGGCAGCTTTCGTCTATTGCCTCTGTGCGGGGGTTCGTCTGGCTCGTTTCAACTGCAACGTCGGTGTTGTCGACAAGCGCTTCTTCCAAGGGTTGCCGAGCCCGGCAGCTGCGGCGCTTCTCGCTGGCTTTGTATGGCTTGCTGTTGAAAATAAGATGCCGACGTTCTTAGGCGATTCGCTGCCTTGGTTTGCCTTCGTGCTCACGATCTACGCCGGTCTTACCATGGTTTGCAACGCGCCGTTTTATTCCGGCAAGTCGGGTGTGTCGCTTAAGAACGCACCGTTTATCGTGATGGTTGCCGGCGCTTTGATTTTCATTCTGATTTCGAGCAATCCGCCGTTGGCCATCTTCACGATCTTCTGCGTGTATGCCTTGAGCGGCTACGTTTATCAGCTGTGGCTTTTTATCAGCGATAAGCCCAATCCCGTTTTACCGGGCGAATATACCGCTGATATCGGGACGACGACGAACGAAACAAGTTCTGATTTTCCGGAGGAAGATTCAGCCGACGCTTCCGTTGAAGCAAATAGGCAGCCCGGTGACGCTGGTCCTTCCGTGAAGCCCTGATTCCGTTTTTATTGTGTCCCGCTTTAAGACATCGCTTTTGAGGCGGGATCTTTTTTTCGATAAAGAGAGTTCTCATGTTTGTTTTTGCTCCTGCTCCGCAGGCAGTCGTGCCTGTTTCTGGCGAGAAGAATGTATTTTTCCCCGTCAATCGCGTCTACTGTGTCGGTCGCAACTACGCTGATCATGACAAGGAAATGGGGGGCACCGGTAAGACGACGCCGTGCTTTTTCTCCAAGCCCGCTGATGCCGTTTTTCCTATTGATTCAGGCAAAACCGCCCAGGTGCCGTTTCCTCAACGTACTGAAAATCTCCAGCACGAAGTTGAACTTGTGGTTGCCGTCGGCAAGTCCGGCAAAGATCTCACGGTCGAGCAGGCTGCCGAGTGCATTTGGGGCTGGGCCGTTGGCGTGGATCTGACGCGTCGCGACCTGCAGGCTGAAGCTAAGGCCAAAGGGCGTCCCTGGACAACAGCCAAGAGTTTTGACTATTCGGGTCCTGTTTCGCACATCGTACGCAAAGAAAACGTGCTGGATCCGAGCGACACCGAACTGTGGCTTTACGTCAACAACGAATGCAAGCAAAAGGGCAGCACCCGAGACATGATCTGGTCGGTTGCCGAAGTGCTTGCCGAAATCTCTACGTATTGGGAATTGAAGGCCGGTGACTTGGTCTTCACCGGCAGTCCGTCGGGAGTTTCCACTTTGCATCGCGGTGACATTGTGCGCGCTGGCTGCAACGGTATCGGAATGATTGAGTTCGAGCTGATCTGAGTCGGCAAGGCCTCAAAATTAGCAAAAAAAAGACGGTTCTTTTAAAACCGTCTTTTTTTTATGTGTTGCATAGGGTAACTACTAAATTAAAGGTTTTTATTTCACATATTGTCTGCATAAACTGTTTCAAAATCTTGCCGTGGTTTCCGGGGCGGGTTTTTTTGCGGCTCTCTCTCGGGTGCCGCAAATAAAAAAAGAAATTTTTGAAGAGAAAGGAGCTCTCATGTCGTCGCTCGACGGAGTCAATGCCGTAACGATTATCTTTGCAGCGCTTTGCGTTTTTGCAATCGGTTATCGTTTCTACGGCCTGTTTATTGCAGCCAAGGTGCTCAACGTGGATGCCAACCGCGTGACGCCTGCTGTGAAGTACGCTGACGGTCAGGACTATGTCAAGACCGATAAGTTTGTGCTGTTCGGGCATCATTTTGCCGCTATTGCCGCAGCCGGTCCGCTACTCGGTCCCGTACTGGCCGCCCAGTTCGGCTATTTGCCCGGTTTGTTGTGGATTTTGATCGGCTGCGTTCTTGCGGGCGGCGTGCACGATATGGTCGTGCTGTTTTGCTCGGTGCGCCACAAGGGCCGTTCGCTTGCATATATTGCCACGCGCGAAATCGATCCCACCACGGGGTTTGTGGCTTCCTGGGCTGTGCTTGCGATTCTGATCCTGACGCTGGCGGGGCTTTCGATTGCTTGTGTCAACGCCATGCACGATTCGCTGTGGTCGACCTACACGGTTGTGGCAACGATTCCGATCGCCATCATCATGGGCTTGTATCTGCAGATCTGGCGCAAGGGTGACGTGCTTGGTGCAACGCTTCTGGGCGTGGTGCTGCTTTTCCTGTGCATCCTTTCCGGTCCTTGGGTCGCTTCGCACCCTGAGTATTTCGGCTTCCTTGACATCGATCGCAAGACGATGTCGGTCTTGATCCCGATCTACGGCTTCTTTGCATCTGTTCTTCCGGTGTGGCTGCTGCTCTTGCCGCGCGACTACCTGTCGACGTTCCTCAAGGTTGGTACGATCCTTGCTCTGGCTCTTGGCATCGTCTTCGTGATGCCCGAGTTCAAGATGCCTGCCATTACCGAATTCATCCATGGCGGCGGCCCGATCGTGGGTGGTCCGGTGATCCCGTTCATCTTCATTACGATTGCCTGCGGTGCTTTGTCGGGTTTCCATGCCACGATTGGTACGGGGACGACCCCGAAGATGATCGGAAATGAAAAGGACGTGCTCTTCGTGGGTTACGGTGCCATGCTTACCGAAGGTTTCGTGGCTGTGATGGCTCTGGTGGCTGCCTGTGTGCTTGTGCCTGCCGACTACTTTGCCATCAATGCGCCGGCAGCCAAGTTTGCCGAACTCGGCATGCAGGTTCAGAACCTGCCGATGCTGGAAGCCGAAGTGCAGGAAACGCTGGCTGCTCGCCCGGGTGGTTCTGTGTCGCTCGCCGTCGGTATGGCCTATATCTTCTCCCGCATCCCCTGGATGGAAGACCTGATGGCCTACTGGTATCACTTTGCGATCATGTTTGAAGCTGTCTTCATTCTGACCGCCGTTGACGCTGGCACCCGCGTCGGTCGCTTCTTCCTGCAGGAAATGATCGGCCGCTACATCTCGCCGAAGTTCAATCAGAAGGATTGGGTACCGGGCATCATCATCACTAGCGTGCTCTTTACCGGTTCCTGGGGCTACCTTGTGTACTCGGGTGATATCTCGAGCATCTGGCCGCTCTTCGGTATCTGCAACCAGTTGCTTGCGTCCGTGACGCTTTTGATTGGCACGACCGTGTTGCTGCGCATGAATAAGGGCAAGTACGCCTGGATGACCGGCGTGCCCGGTTTGCTGATGACCGTCATCACGATCTGGGCCGGCATCTGGTTGGTTGTTAACCAGTATCTGCCCAATGGTCAGCATCTGCTCGCTACGCTCTCTTGCGTTGTTATGCTGCTGATGGCGTTCGTGATTTTCGGTACGTTGCGCCGCTGGATGGTCCTCATCAATATGAAGACCCTTACGCGCGATCAGTACGGCGTTGAAGTAAAGGAAGTCGTTGAAGAATAAGTCTTCACTTCCACTACTTTGAAGAAACTGCAAAACCTCGCTTCGGCGAGGTTTTGCGTTTCGGAAATCCGCAAATTTCGGCAAAATTCGAACGTACTGCAACCGACGGTGTTTTTAAATGACCCGCTTCCAAAGATTTTTGACGGCCTTAAGTTGCACTTTTTTTTGCGCGACACTCGGAGCCGAGACTGTAGTGCCGGCGCAGGACGGCATTGTTCTTAATTTGGTTTCGCGACTGGATGATTTTGGTGCATATGCCACCTCAGTGCAATTGCCGCGACCAATCAACTTTGGCATTGTTGCCTTTACTCGCCCGTCGCCCAATGAAGCGGTGGTTGAAGCGACGATACAAAGCCTGCGGCGATCCTTTGGGGAAGAAAACGTACGAGTGCGCGAATACACGATGACCGAACTAGCACAGGCCATTCGTGATGAAGAAGTCGATATTTTTCTTTCAAGCGCGGGTTTCTATTGGCGCCTGATGCAAAGCGGAGCGGTGGCAGTTGCTTCTCTGGCAAGCAAAGCCTATCCGGATCCTAATCATGGGGAAGGGTCGGCTTTTGTGGTCCGATCGGATTCGACAATTCAAAGCTTTGTCGACATGAAGGGGAAAATGGCGGCAGCATCAAGTGCCGGAGGCTTTACCGGTTATCTGATTCCGATGGGAGAGGTGGTACGGCGCGGCTTCGCGTTTGAAAAGTTTTTCAGCTCAGTCGCTTTTGTCGGTCCCGACGACCGGCTCAAAGCCGGTTTTGATCTGATGCGTGAAGGCAAGGTTGACGTAGCAATTCTGCGTCAATGCTGGCTTGAGCATTACCTGCAAAAGCACCCGCAGGAAAGGGGTATGTATCGCGTCATTGAACCGCGTGACAGAACGCCCGCGCAATTGAAAAATGGTGTGTGCCAACGCTCGACTGAACTGTATCCGAGTTGGGTGCTTGCATCGGCTCCCGCTGCTCCTCCCGAAATCACCAAAGCCGTGGTGTATGCGGCCTTTTCAATGGCGCCCACCGGCGACGGTCACTACTGGACGGTCGGCACCGACTACCGTGCCGTCGACGAGCTTTACCGCTCCCTGCGTCTTGGCCCCTATGAGTGGATGCGCAACTGGACGTTTAGCCGCGTATGGGATGAGTACGGCAACCTTATCATCGCGTTTCTCGTTTTTCTACTGGCTTGGATAGCGCACTCGGTACGCGTGACAAGGCTCGTGACCGTCCGCACCCAGGAACTTCGTGATGCGCTGGAGCGCGAGAAGGAACTCAAAGCTCAGACCAACGAAACGCACGAACGCATCGAGCGTTTGCAAAAAAGCGGTATTGTCGGTCAGCTTTCTTCGATGATTGCGCACGAACTGCGTCAACCGATGAGCGCTGCGTTGCTCTTTAGCAAGAGCGCTCGCAAAATTCTTTCACGCGAAAACCCTGACAAGACATTGCTTGTGAATGTGCTCGGCAATATTGAGGCTCAGATTGAACGCGCCAACTGCATTATTGACAATGTGCGTGCTTACGCAAAAGGGTTACACAAGACACGTCAGAAGGTGGATTTGAAGGTCATCATTGATCAGTCGATAACAGCTTTTCGCAGTACGGGGCGCTACCCGAAAGTTGACATCTTTGTGGAAACCGACCCTGGAGTTGTTTTTGATGCTAACCCGCTTGAATGGGAGCTTGTGACGCACAATCTAGTAAAAAATGCCTGCGAGGCCTGCCAAAATACGGAACGTCCAATCGTGCGCGTGGGGCTGGAGCATTTGGCGATTGACAAGGTTCGCATGACTGTCACCGATAACGGCGAAACGATCGGCGAAGAGGATTTTGCGCGTTTGTCTCAGCCCCTGATGAGCGTTAAAGACGAAGGTCTCGGACTTGGACTTCAGATTGTGCGCGGCATTGTCGAGTCGCATGGAGCCCGACTGCACTTTGTGCGCAACAGAACGCGTGGGTTGACAGCGGTCATAGATATTAATTTGCGTGGCGCAGTAGCGGGCGACAGTAACGGTACAACAGACGAAGAAGACGAAATGGCTTAGGACAAAGAACCATGGAACTCGACTACATCAAGCAAAAAGCCCTGATACGAATTCTTGACGACGACGAAGCGCTTGGCGCAGCGTTAAAGCTCTATTTAGAGCTCGACGGCTGGCAGGTGGCGGCTTACACTTCAGCTCGCCGCTTTTTTGCCGAAGATCGTCCGTCTGTGCCCGGCTGCCTTGTGCTTGACGTGCGTATGCCCGAACTGACGGGCTTGGAGTGCCAACGCCTACTCAACGAGCGGCAATCAAATATCCCGATTGTGTTTATTTCCGGACACGGCGACATTGACATGGCCGTACGGACGATTCTTGACGGCGCCTACGACTTCCTGCAAAAGCCGGTTGATGAGGAGCGCCTCGTGCGCTCGGTGATGCGGGCCGCCGGCGACAGCGTTATGAAGGCCGAAGGCAAGGTAAGCGACGAAGCGGCTGTTGCTCTTGTCGAATCACTTACCGATCGAGAGCGCGAGGTAGCCAAACTCGTGGCGCAGGGGTTAGTGAGCCGCACGATCGGTGAGCGACTCGGTATTTCGCCGCGCACTGCGGAACTGCATCGTTCGCACGCCATGAAAAAGCTCTCTGCGGCCAATCCGGAACAACTTAGAAATATTCTCAAAAGTGCTGGTGTGCTCTGAGGTTCCGGGATTTTTGAATTTTTTTGCTCCAACAAATGGAATGGTGATGACAAAACCTTAAGTTTTCAGAAATCAAAGCGAGGCATTCTCGCTTCAAATAAATTCCGCAGGATTCTCCTGCATTCAAGCAGGGGAGGAATGCGGCTCTAAAACCCTGAAGCTATTTTTTGGGGAGGCAGGCAACAAATAGATGAATGTTGTCTGTACACTGCGTTCCTCGTGAAAGGAACCCTATGCTCACCGGACGCAAATTTGCCGCCAGGTTTAAGAATTCATCTGCACGCGAGGCCTACCTCACCTGGTCGGCCGGGCAGATGTCTATCTACAACGAATGCGTTCTGGAGCAGAGGTTCTTTGACAGCCTCAGCCGACTGATAGCGGAAACTGAACGGCATAAGCAACCAATTCGCAATGAATGCCGCATTACGCGGCCCAAGCCCGATCAGAAGTACGCGCATTTTGTTGATAAGGCACAAAGACCGTGGTTGTCTCAGGTGCCCTCGGCAATTCTGGGTATCGGTGCTTTCCGTTTTTGTCAGGCTTCCAAGAGAGCAGCTGCCGGGTTGGCTGCTCGTCCCAAGTTGCGCGCTATCAAGGACGCCGAGCGTCATCTGCTGCTGACGCGAGCCTACTTTACGATTGAACCTACAAGTCGCGCGGGCTGGTATGAACTGCGATTCGGATCCGCACGCATTCTGGGCGGAACGATTCTGTTTCGGGCACACCGTGAGTTTGTTGTGCCGGCAATGGTCAGTGTGACACTGACAAGTAAAGCTCTTTTTGTTTCCATGAGCTACGAGGAGACAGAACAAAAGCAATTTCCGGAAGCAGAAAAGAAAATGCTTGAGCGTCTGCGGCAATACTCCGAAGAGAACTCATCGCATGCGGAAACGGGATCGACCGAGGTGTCGTGCGCCCGGTTCAGACAAGTAACGATCCTGAGCCTTATTCGCTGACAAAAGATCAGTTGGAAAGGATTCGTCGCAAAGAACGTCAGCGCAAGCATTATCAGAAGTGCATGGCTCGTTGCGAAAAAGGCAGCCGTAACAGGGCAAAAATGCGTCGAAAAGTGGCACGGACGTTTGACTATCGCAAGAATGTCATCAACGACTTTGCGCATCAGACCTCTCACGCCATGGTCAGTGACGACAAAGTACAGTTTTTTGTGCTTGAGGACTTGAGAGTCAAAAACATGACCAAGCGGCCTGAGCCGAAATACGATGACAATGCGAAAGCATTGCCCAACGGAGCACGAGCCAAAGCCGGACTGAATCGAGCCATCCTCTCAAGCGGTTGGGGGAAGACGGAAGAATATTTGAAGTACAAAGCAAAAAAGGCTGGCAAACTTGTCATAAAGGTTGAGCCGGCCTACACCTCCCAGCGATGCCCGAAGTGCGGTCGGGTGGAGCGGAAGAACCGGCCGTCGCAGTCGGAGTTCCGTTGTGTGAGCTGCGGATTTGAGTCGGCGAACGCGGATTATGTGGCAGCAGGAAATATCCTGATGGCAGGCGTGAAACTGATCCGCGAAGGCAGACTCGAACCGGAAAAGGTGAAAGCTACGCTGCGTGGGAAACCAGCGAAGGCAACAAATGTAAAGCTAGGTCCGGGCTGGGCCGATGTTATGCCTGTGGAGCCGGAGAGGTGTCAGGGGAAACTCAGATGCCAAACCCGCTATGAGGCAGGAAGCCCCTAACTTCACTGAGGGGAGAAGTCACTTGGCGCTTCTAAACAAGTCTGGTACAAAGAAAACGAGCAGCGCTTGTCGGGCGATCTGCTCGTTTTTTTCAGAAACGAGATGCTAGCGTCAGACGCAGGCTTCGATTTGCTCCGAAACTTCAAGCCACTGAGCTTCGAGCTCTTCCAGAACGCCGGCTGCTTCACCTCGCCGGCGCGTGACTTCGGCCACGGTCTCGGCTGGTGTCTTTTCGTACCAGGCGGTGTCGGCCAACTGCGCGTCAAGCGAGGCAAGTTCTTCGCTCACCTTAGCCATTTCCTTCTCGACTTTGGTGAGTTCAGCCAAGAGCGGCTTTTTGAGCGCCGCAATGCGATTGCGTTCGAGCGCTTCGAGTTTGCGCTGTTCCTTGCGGTTGACGCCCGAAGTTGCCTGCGGTGCCGCATCGGGCTTATCTGTTGCCTGCGAGAGCTTACGCTGTTGCAGCACGAAGGTCGCGTAGTCGTCGAGGTCGCCGTCGTATTCGGTCACGGCTCCGTCGTGCACCAAAATGAGCTTGTCGCAGACGCTGCGCAGAAGATGGCGATCGTGCGAAACGAGCAGCAAGGTACCCTCAAAGGACGAAAGCGCCACAGTGAGTGCTTCACGGGTGGCCATGTCGAGGTGATTGGTCGGTTCGTCCAAGACAATCAGATTGGGCTTGTCCCAGACGATCAAAGACAATGCAAGGCGCGCTTTTTCACCGCCCGAAAGGACGCCAATCAGGGTGTCAACCTTGTCGCCCGAGAAGCGGAATTTACCGAGGTGATCTCTCAGCTGTTGCTCGCGTGCCAGAGGAGCTTTGCGCTTCATGACGTCAAGCGGCGTTTCCTCGGGATCGAGTGCTTCTAGCTGATGCTGGGCGAAATACCCGATCTGAAGGCCTTGTCCGTCGCGTACCGTACCGTGCAGCGGCTCGAGCTTGCCGACAATGGTCTTGATGAGCGTAGATTTGCCTGCGCCGTTGACGCCGAGCACACCGATGCGTTCGCCCGAGCGGATGCAAAGATTGACGCCGTTTAAAACGCGGTTCTCACCATAGCCGGCCGCAACATCTTCAAGGGTTACCAGCTGCGTGGGCATGCGTTCGGGCTGTTCGAACGCAAAGCGCCAGCTGGTGGCACTACGCACGGGTTCGACGACTTCGAGACGCTCGAGCATCTTGATGCGCGATTGTGCCTGACGCGCCTTCGTGGCCTTGTAGCGGAAGCGCTCGATGTAGCTTTTGAGGTGAGCGGCCGTACGCTCATAGGCTTTGCGGTTGGCCTCCTGCAGGCGCAGGTTCTGGACGCGCTGCATTTCGTAGAACGAATAGTTGCCGCCGTAGCGGGTGATAGTGCCGTCTTCAACGGCCCATGTTGTCTGTACGGCGCGATCGAGAAATTCTCGGTCGTGGCTGATGATGATGACGGTGCAGGTCAGACGCTTGAGCCAGGCTTCAAGCCAGATGAGACTGTCGATGTCGAGGTGGTTGGTAGGTTCGTCCAAAAGAAGCAACTGTGCCGGGTTGATAAGGCAGCGTGCCAAGGCCAGACGATTGCGCCAGCCGCCGGAAAACTCGCGAACCGTGCGGCTTTCGTCTCCCGGCAGAAAACCCAGACCGTTCATGATCGTGAGCGCCTGAGCTTTGACGGCACCCTCGTTGATTTCTGCCAGGTGCGCCGTTGCTGCGGCAATGCGCATGTCATCGCCGCTTTCATGAGCGGCCTTTTCTTCGGCTTGGGCCGCCATGAGCGGAGCGTGACCTTCAAGCACATATTGCAGCGCCTCACGATCGGTTTCTTCCACGCTTTGCGCGACTTCAGAAACCAATTCAGGGACATCAATCGTGCCCGCTTCGGGGCTTAAATCTCCGAGAATAGCGGCGAAAAGCGACGATTTGCCGCTTCCGTTTTCCCCGACGAGGGCAATGCGCTCACCGTCGGAAGCGACCAGGTTGACGTTGTCGTAAAGCGTACGCGTACCGCGCACAATCGAAAGGTGTTGCAGTCTGAGCATGGAAACAATTTCAGGGCGCGAAAAGCTGCGCCCTGAGGAGTTTTGTCAAAAAAGTCGGCTTAGAGATTTTGCAGGTCTTGAGCGCGCACGGCAAAGACCATGTCCTCTTCTTCTTCGGTGGAAAGCCAAGTGACGGGTAGATTGGGCCAGATCGCTTCGAATGCTTCGCGACCGTCGCCGATTTCAACAATAGCCACTCCATTTTCGGTCAAGTGGTCCTTCAAGACGGGCATGAAGCGGCGCATGAAGTCCATGCCGTCATCTCCGGCTTCCAGCGCAAGCGCCGGTTCGTGACGATATTCGGCAGGTAGTTCTTCCATGGCCTGATGCGTCACGTAGGGTGGATTGGAGATGATGAGATCGAACTTACGTTTCCCCAAATGCGAGAAAATGTCGGTTTGAACGAGTTCCAGATCGTCGTCAAGGCCATATTTCGTGCGGTTGATTTTGGCGACCTCTAGCGCATCGGCGCTTATGTCGGCTCCGGTGACCTGTGCTTCAGGAAATGCCATCTGAGCAAGAATGGCCAGGCATCCGCTACCCGTACACATGTCCAGAACCGTATGCACGTTTGCAGGTTCAACCCAGGGCTCCAATCCCTCTTCAAGGAGTTCTGCGATGTAGCTTCGCGGAATCAGCACGCGCTCGTCAACATAGAAGGGGTGTTCGGTGAGCCAGGCTTCGTGCACGAGATACGGCGCGGGGACCTTGTTGTGCACGCGAGACTCGATGTTTTTCAGAACTTCCCAGAGCTCGTCCTGCGTGAGGTGCGCATTCCAGAAGGCTTCGAGGCGGTCAAACGGAAGCTTGAGGGTGCGCAGCACAAGAAAAGTGGCTTCTTCCCAGTAGTCGGCCGTGCCGTGCCCGAGACTCACGTCAAAGCGCTCCATCTCGCTCATGGCCCAGCGAACCACGTCGCAGACGGTGTGCAGTTCGGTCGGATATTGATGATGAGACATCAGAAGTTCTCCAAATACGCTTTAGCGGTGCGGTAGTAGATTTCGGCGAGCGCTTCGAGTTCGTCAATGCCCGCACATTCGTTGACGCTGTGAATCGTTGCGTTGATAGGCCCGAATTCTACGGTTTCGCGGCTGATGCTGCTGATAAAGCGTGCGTCAGAGGTACCGCCGCCGGTTGAAAGTTCGGGGCTCACTCCCGTGACATCGGCAATGGCCTGTGTCAGCTTTTGCGTCATGCTGCCCGGATTCGTTACAAACGGTTCGGCGCTGCGCTTCCATTCAAAGCACGCATCAAGTGTGTATTTGGCGGCAAGATCCTCGATGGTCTTGATGAGGCGCTCAGCCGTCCACTCGGTGTTGAAGCGAATGTTAAAGAGCGCCGTGAGTTCTCCGGGGACCACATTGACGGCGCCGACGCCCGCCTGAATGTTGGAGATCTGGAAGGTGGTCGGTCCGAAATAGTCGTTACCCTGATCCCATTGGCGGGAAGCAAGTTCGGCAAAAAACGGTGCAGATTCGTGAATCGGGTTTTTCGCCAGATGCGGGTAGGCGACATGTCCGGCTTTGCCGCGGATTGTGACTTTTCCGTTTAGAGAACCCCGACGACCGTTTTTGATCGTGTCACCGAAAAATCTCGAGCAAGAGGGTTCGCCTACGATGCAGGCGTCAATCGTCACACCTTCATCTTTGAGCTTTTGCACCACACGTTTGGTGCCTTCATGTCCGTCGCCTTCTTCGTCAGAAGTGATCAGAAAAGCAAGCGTTCCCGGATGATCCGGTTTTTCCTGGACCAGACGCGCAAAGGCAACGGCGGCTGCCGCAACCGATCCTTTCATGTCGGCTGCGCCGCGGGCGTAGAGCTTGCCATCGCGCACGGTCGGCTCAAAAGGAGGCGTTGCCCATAAGGCAGGATCGCCTGCCGGAACCACATCGACGTGTCCGGCAAAGACGAACAGGGGCGCGCCGTTGCCGTGCGTGATCCAGGCGTTGGTGGTGCCGTTGGGCGTGCGTTCGATTTCAAACGCAAAACCCGAGGGCTCAAGCGCTGCTTGCAAAACGGCCATGCATCCTGCTTCGTCGGGCGTGACCGAGGGGCGGGCAAGCAGCTTTTTGGCTAGATCAATGACGGGCATGACCGATCAGTCGCGCAGCAGATCGTTGATGGAGGTCTTGGAGCGGGTCTTGGCATCGACGCGCTTGACGATGACGGCGCAGTTGAGGTTGTAAGTGCCGTCCTTGCTCGGCAACGAGCCCGGGACGACCACGGAACCGGCCGGCACACGGCCGCGCAGGATTTCGCCCGTAGTGCGGTCGTAGATCTTGGTTGACTGACCGATGAAGACGCCCATGGAAATCACGGAGTTTTCTTCGACGACCACGCCTTCGACGATTTCGCTGCGTGCGCCGATGAAGCAGTTGTCCTCAATGATCGTGGGGCCAGCCTGCACGGGTTCGAGAACGCCGCCGATGCCAACGCCGCCCGAGAGGTGGCAGTTCTTGCCGACCTGAGCGCAGGAGCCCACGGTGGCCCACGTATCGACCATCGTGCCAGAGCCCACGCGTGCGCCGACGTTTACAAAGGAGGGCATCAGCACGGCGCCCGGTTCAATGAAGGAGCCGTAGCGGGCGATGGCGCCGGGGATGGCGCGGATGCCGGACTCGGAAATCTTCTGGCCGTCGTTGTCGTGGAACTTCACGGGTAGCTTGTCGTACCAAGTAAAGGGACCGGCCTTCATCACTTCGTTCGGCATCAGACGGAAACTCAGAAGAACTGCCTTCTTGATCCACTGGTGCGTGAGCCACCCTTCGGCGGTCTTTTCTGCCACGCGCATCGAGCCGTTGTTCAGACCCGCGAGCACGCTCATGATGGCTTCGCGCTGATCGGTAGCGATCGTTTCGGCATTCCACTGATCGCGGCTGTCCCATGCGGATTCGATGATGGAGGTAAGTTCCTGAGTCATTTCTTGTGTTCCTTTCAAAGGTTGGCGCACTTGCTCGCGTACCGAGCCTCCCTGCGCGCCGTTTGTTAAAAAATCGGTTTTACGGATGATAGGTCACTTGCGCGATAGAGCAAAGTTGCGGATGCGCTCTGCCGCTTCGCCGATGCGCTCGGGCTCGGCAACCAGTGCGATGCGCACGTAGCCTGCGCCCGGGTTCATGGTCGAGCCGTCGGCAAGTGTCACGTTACGCGACAGGTAGGAACCCGGCAGCACCGTGACGCCCGTCTGACGGTAGAGTTCGCGAGCAAAGACTTCATCGTCTTCACCGACGTTTGCCCAGAGGTAGAAGCTTGCCTGCGGCATGGGCGCGTCAATCACAGAGTTCAGAATGGGTTGCGCGACGGCAAATTTTTCACGATACAGACGGCGGTTTTCCACGACGTGCGCCTCGTCGTTCCAGGCAGCAATTGAAGCGGCCTGAATCATCGGGTTCATGGCCGAGCCGTGATAGGTACGGTAAAGAAGGTAAGAGGCGATGAGCGAGCGGTCACCGGCCACAAAGCCGCTGCGCAGACCCGGCGCATTGCTGCGCTTGGAAAGGCTGTTTAATACGATGATGTTTTTCAGATCGGTTCGGCCGCAGGCTTTGGCTGCCGTCATGGCGCCGATCGGAGCGTTGCCTTCTTCGAAATAAATTTCGCTGTAGCACTCGTCGCTTGCGATGACAAAACCGTATCGATCCGAAAGAGCAAAGAGTTTGTTCCAGTCGTCCAGATCAAAGACGGATCCCGTCGGGTTGCCCGGAGAGCATATGTAGACAAGCTGAGTTTGAGAAAGTGTTTCGGGACTCAATACGGACAAATCGAGTTTGTAGTCGTTTTCGCGCGTCAGCGGCAAGTACACGGGTTCGGCTTCGGCCAGAAACGTTGCGCCTTCGTAGATCTGATAGAAGGGAACGGGCATCACGACCTTGGCGCCGCCTTTGACGGTCGGGTCGACAAGGCATTGGACCAGACTGAAAAGGGCTTCGCGGGTACCGAGCACCGGCAGGATTTCGGTCGCGGGATCCGGGGCCAGCCCGTAGCGGCGTTCGCACCAGGCGCTGATGGCTTCACGCAGGGCAGGGTTGCCTGCCGTGCCCGGGTAGGAACTCATGAGCGAAACGTTTTGCGCAATGGCATCGCAAATGCACTGCGGAATCGGATGACAGGGTTCGCCGATTCCGAGCGAAATAGGCTCGAGTTTGCCTTCAGCCGGAACAATTCCCTCAAAAAGCTTGCGCAGTCGGGCAAAGGGGTAGGGGCGGGTGCGAGAAAGTCCGGGATTGGGCACGGGAGAATCCTTTGAAAAGTAACGGCCGAAGTGAAGGACGGCACGGGCACATCCAAAAAATTATACGGTTGGTTTCGTCTTCAAAACGTGAGGTAACGGTACAATCCGAACGCAAGCGCCGAACTTTCCTTTTCAGGGCGCTTTCTTTTTTGTTTCGCTTCTTTTCCCGTAACACACAGTGCGCTTAAAACAGCTTCGTATTTCCGGCTTCAAGAGCTTTGCCGATACCACCGTCATCGAATTTCCAGAGGCGGTGGCCGGTATTGTTGGCCCCAACGGCTGCGGCAAATCCAATGTGATCGATGCCATCCGCTGGGTGCTGGGCGAAGCGCGCGTCTCCGAACTGCGCGGCTCGACGTCCATGAGCGAACTCATTTTTTCGGGTTCGGTCAATCGTCCTGCATCTTCGCGCGCTTCGGTCGAATTGGTGCTGGACAATTCCGACGGAACGGTAAAGGGCGCCTGGGGCCGCTACACGGAGCTTTCCGTCAAACGCGTCGTGACGCGTGACGGTAGCAATGCGTACCTCATCAACAATCAGCAGGTGCGCCGCCGCGACGTTCAGGACATTTTCATGGGGACGGGCCTTGGCCCCCGCTCCTACGCGATCATCAGCCAGGGCATGATCAGCAACTTCATCAAGGCCAAGCCCGAAGAGCTGCGCGTGTATCTGGAAGAAGCTGCCGGCGTGAGCAAATATAAGGACCGTCGCCGTGAAACCGAAACCGCACTAGCGGGTACGCGCAACAATCTTGAAAAAGTCAGCTATTTGCAGGAGACAAAGCGCAATGAAATCCAACGCTTGTCGGCCGAGGCCGAGGTTGCGGCCCGCTGGAAGGAGCTGACCGAACAAAAAGACAAAGCCGAACTGCTGTGGTATTTCCTGCAGGAACAGGATGCAGGTGCGGCGGTTAATAAAGTCAACACGCAGATTGCGGCGCGCGAAGCCGATTTGCTGCAGGGTAGGGGTGAACTCCAAAAACTGACCACGCAGATTGAAGTGTTGAAAGAGGACGTTCGCGTCAAGCGAGAAGCGGCCGACAAGGCTCGTGAAGTCGCCTGGCAGGCCAACGCGCGCGTCACGGAACTCGAAGGTGCCATTGCCCGCATCATTACCGAAAAAGATTCACTGGCGCGAGAAATCGCCAATGCGGCAGAGAGCATTGCACGACGCCGCAACGAACGGGATACCGCTTTGAGTCGGTTGGCCGAACTCGCCGCCAAGGAGCAGGAACTGCGCGAAAACGCTGAGGCCATGACCGAAGAGTGTGCGGCCGCTCAGGAAAGCGCTTTGGAACTTCAGCAGGAATGCGAGGAGAAAAAAGAGGCTTACGAAAAGGCCCGACAGGATGCTGCCGCACATGAAAAGCGAATGGAAGTTCTAAACGTCCAGATGCAGGCATTGACGCGTGAATTAAACGACGTTGAAGCGCGGCTGGAAGCGATCGAAGCCGAGCGCCGCTCGGGACAGGCGCCTGATGAAGAGCGCTTTGCCGAGCTTTCGGCGCTGATTGAAGAGACGCAGGCGCAGTTTGAAGAACTGACGGCAACGGTTGAGGAAAAAAAGACCGAGCTTGAGTTGTCTCGCAACGCCAACGATGAGACCCGTGCTCAAAAGGAACGCCTGAGTGCGATTCACGCCCGTACCGTAGCGCGACTGCAGGCGCTTGAAGCGCTGCAGCAAAAGTCGCAGGCCGAAGGCAAGCTTCCTGCATGGCTCGGCAAAATGGGACTCTCCCAAGCCACGCGTCTTTTCGAAAAAATTACGGTCGAAGACGGTTGGGCCGTGGCGCTCGAAGCGGTGTTAAGCGCCAAAGCAGGGGCGCTCAATATGAGCGTTCTCGAACGAGCGGCCGGTTTTGAATACGATCCGCCTCCCGCGCGCCTCGTGTTTTACGGTGAACCCAAGGGACAGAAGGCATCTCTGCCTAAGCTTGCCAAACCGCTTGCCGAAAAAGTCACCTCGGACGACCCTAAGGTAAAAGGGGCGCTCGAGGAATGGCTTGCCGGCGTTTATGTCACCGATACGCTCGATGAGGCGGTGGCTCGACGCTCGGAACTTGCCCGTGGCGAGCGTTTTGTCACGCCAAAGGGCCATATTGTTGACCCGATTTCGATCAGCTTCTGGGCTGAGGAGAGCGAAAGTGCAGGCGTCATGTCGCGAGCGGCCGAAATTCGCACGCTTTCGGAACAGTCCACACGCGAGCGCGATGAGCTCGATGCGATTGACGAAAAACTGGTAGCTCAGCAGGGTGCCCTGAAAGTGGTCCAAGCGCAGGCTGCCGAAACGAGCCGCGCGGCCGATGCAAGCCGCAACGAGCTGCACATGCTGCAGGTCGAGTATTCGGCACTGTCCGCCGCCATTGATGCCTGGCGTGAAAAGAGCCGTCGAACGGCCGATCAGGAAGCCGAACTGAAAATGCGTCACGAAGAACTCATGGCGCAGCAGGAAGAGACGGATGCGGCGTTCGAGCAGGCCGATCAGACGCTTGCAGAGGTTCAACAAAAAACGCTTGACGCCAAGGTGGCGCTTGAAGAGGCTGAACACGCTTCGTCGACTCTGACGGAAAAAGCCAGAAGTCTGGAAAGTCAGATCGAACTCTTGCGCGTGCAGTTGCAGACCAATCAGGAACGTGTGCGCGATGCGAAGGAGCGACAGAGCGGAGCCGACGAGGAAATTGAAAATCTGACGGCGCATATGGAAGAACTGGCCGCTCGCCGCGAAAGCCTGGACGAAACTGCCCAACGCGAGGGGCTATCGCGCGTGCTTGAGGAACTCAACGGCAAAAACGAAGCGCACAAGGCGGCCGAGGCTGAGTGCGCCCGAGCCGAAGAGGAACTTGAAGCCGCACGCACCCGCAATGCGGATTTGAATGCCGCCCAGACGCCGTTGCTGCAGGAAATCGCGGACCTCAAGGTGCGCCGAGAAAGCTGGATTACGCAAAGCGCGGTCTTTACCGAGCACTTGGATGCAGCTCAGGCCGATCGTCAGGCGCTGGCGCTACAGGTGCAGGAAGAGGGGTTGCGCGCGTCCACGCTCAAGAGCCGCGTTTCGCGTTTAAATGAAGCGATCGCTGCCTTGGGACCGGTCAATCACGCTGCTCTTGAAAATTTGCAAGAGAGTCGTCGTGCGATGGAGGAAACCGAGCGGCAGGTGGCCGATCTAGAAGAGGCGATTGCCAATTTGGAAGCAACGATTCGCAAGATTGACGCAGAAACACGAGAACTGCTCCGCAATACCTTCACCGAAGTCAATAAAAACTTCCGGGAAATGTTTACGGGGCTCTTCGGTGGTGGCAGCGCAGAGCTGCGTATGAGCGGCGAAGAGATTCTGGAAGCCGGCGTAGAGGTTTCGGCACAACCTCCGGGTAAGAAAAACGCAAGTGTCAAGCTCCTTTCGGGCGGAGAACAAGCGATGACCGCAACGGCTCTGGTGTTTGCCATCTTTAAACTCAACCCGGCTCCTTTCTGTTTGCTCGACGAAGTCGATGCTCCGCTCGACGAAGCCAATCAGGACCGTCTGGCGCGTCGCATCTTGCAAATGAGCAGCAACACTCAGTTCATGATGATCACGCATCATCGCGTCACGATGGAGCATTTGCGCACGCTCGTGGGCGTCACCATGAAGGAACCCGGTGTCTCGCGCGTGGTGTCGGTGGACGTGGAGCAGGCCTCGGAGATGGCTGCCCATTAAATCGGTCTCTTGCACTACAATTTCCGATTGTTCGAACGTTAACGGAGTCAGGCGCATGCCTAATATTGAACCCCTGTACATTGCCATTCTCATTGCGATTGTGATCGGCGTGGTCTGGTACATCCAGCATAAGAAAGAGAGCGATGCGAAAAACAAAGGCGAGTCGATTCTCGGCAAGGTCAAAGACAAGCATGATCGCGATGATCTTCCGGATATTGTTTCCGTTGACGAGGAACAGGTTCCGCGGCTGACAGCTGAAGACGAGGATCCGTCGGCTGCGGCAAACGCGGCTTCATCGGTGGCAACGCAAGAAGTTGACAAACCGATGGCTCCTCCTGTGGCTCAGTCTGAAGAGCCGATTGCCGTGTCGGTGGAATCGAAGGAGGCGCCACGCGTTCCGGTGGCTCAGCGTCGTAAAGCGGAAGTCGATCCTGCCGTTGAAGCGGTGATCAATATCACTCCGTTGGAGGGCTCTTTTGATTTGCGCGCGCTTAAGCAACGCATTGCCGACATTGAGGCCGAGCCTCTTCTCAAGGATCTAGTGCGCGTTCAGTGCTTCGATAAGGTGAGCGGTCTGTGGTACGACGGAGCCGATCGTTTGACGGAATGCACTCAGATTTATCTTTCGATGCTGCTAGCCAATCGCTCCCGTCGTGTTGATCAGCCGACCGCATCGAAATTCATGATTCATGCCGAACAGTTTGCGATCGAACTCAAAGGCGAATCCGAAACTCCTGACTCCAACGAAATGATCCAGGGTGCCGAGCGCATCGAACGCATCATTCAGGCATTTGACAAGCGCTTGTATGTCAAGCTTGTGGCAGCCAAGGACATCGAAGACGATGAACTTGACGTAGCCGCCAAAGCCTGCGGGTTTGTGAAGGAAAACGATCGCTACAACAAGTACGTACCAGGCATTTCGACACCTGTTTTCCATATCCTTCCGCCGCAGACACTCGGCAACGAAATCGAGCTGTCGTTTGAAGTGCCGCTGATGGCTCCCGCTTCCGACCCGTTGAGTCAGTTTTTTGCCATTGCTAACGATTTGTGCTGCCGAATTGACGCCGTGATGACGGATGCTTCGGGCAATCCGATTGGCTCGCGCGCTGCCAGCCGCATTGAGACCGCTTTGAAAGGTATGCACATGACTATGGCCGAACACGGCGTTCCCGCCGGCTCCCGCCGTGCCTGCCTGATTTTCTCGGCTGACTGACGGCAGAGGACTTTATGTTACAGAGAGCCTCCGGCGCCGCTTGCTGCTCCGGAGGCTTTTTCAGATTCAAGGACACAAAAAAGGAAACCAGATCGTGACGGACGACCGTTTTGATGGGCCCGACGAAGAAGTGCGCGCACGCATGCAGCAGTACGCCGAGCTGTTGGATCGGTGGAATTACGAGTATTACGTATTGGACAACCCGTCCGTGCCGGACGCCGAGTACGACCGAGTGTTCCGGGCTTTGAGCGAGCTCGAAGAACGCTATCCGCAGTTGAAGTCGGCTACGTCCCCGACCTTGCGTGTGGGGGGAGAGGTACGCAGCGATCTCACCAAGGTGCGTCACGCAGTACCCATGCTTTCCATCCGAACCGAAACGGATTTCACTGATGAGGGCGCTCTGGCCTTTGACGAGCGTGTGCGCAAGGAATTGGGGCTCAACGAAACGGACGCGGCGATTGTCTACGACGCGGAACTCAAGTTTGACGGGCTTGCCGTTAATCTTCGATACGAAAACGGTGTTCTCGTGGGCGCGCAGACGCGTGGTGACGGAACCTTTGGCGAAGATGTGACGGCCAATGCCCGCACGATTCGTTCCATTCCGCTGCGAATAGATCCGAAGCTTGCGCCCGCAGTGCTCGAGGTGCGAGGCGAAGTCATCATGCACAAAGATGACTTTGAAAAGCTCAACGAAAAGCAAAAGGAACTTGGAGAAAAAACGTTTGTCAATCCTCGCAATGCCGCCGCAGGCGCCTTGCGCCAGCTCGACAGCCGCATCACGGCTCAGCGTCCCCTTCATTTCTATGCTTATGGAACTGGAGAGGTGAGCGAAGCTAATTTTGCTCAGTCCATGAGCGAACTTTTCGAAAAACTCACTGAACTGGGCTTTCCGGTAGCAGAACAGCGCCGCACGGTTCGCGGCGCGCAGGCGCTTGCCGAGTTTCATCGCGACGTGTTGGCGCATCGCGCTGAACTGCCGTTTGAAATCGATGGCGTCGTCTACAAGGTCGATTCGTACTGCCAGCAGCGAGCACTCGGATTCGTGGCCCGTGAACCGCGTTGGGCCTGTGCGCACAAATATCCTCCGGAGGAAGCATTATCCGTCGTGCAGGCGATTGACGTTCAGGTCGGCCGCACGGGGCGTGTGACGCCGGTTGCTCGTCTTGTTCCGGTCTTCGTGGGTGGAGTGACTGTGAGTAACGCCACGCTGCACAATGAAGATCACATCAAGGAATTGGGGCTTTTGATCGGGGATACGGTTGTGGTGCGCCGCGCCGGAGATGTGATTCCGGAAATTGTGCGTGTGGTGACCGACAAGCGCCCGGAAAACGCACAGCCCTTCGTCATGCCGTCCGTTTGCCCAATCTGCGGCTCTGCCGTGGTGCGTGACGAGGAGGAGAAGGATTCGCGGTGCACGGGCGGACTGGTTTGTCCCGCGCAGCGAAAGCTCTCTTTGGTGCACTTTGCGCAGCGTCGTGCCATGGGTATCGATGGGCTGGGCGAAAAGATGGTCGACATGCTTGTTGAAAAAGAGCTCCTCAAGACGCCGGCCGACATTTATCGATTGACGGTGGAGCAGCTGACGGAACTCGAACGCATGGGGCAAAAGAGCGCCGCCAATCTCATCGAAGCAATCGAAAAGAGCAAAGAAACGACGCTTGCGCGCTTTGTGTTTGCGCTTGGCATTCGTCACGTGGGCGAAGCAAGCGCCCGCGATTTGGCGCTCTTTTTCAGAACGCTCGACGCTTTGCGCAGCGCCACGGTCGAAGACCTCATGCAGGTGCACGATGTGGGCGAGGTTCTCGCGGAGTCAATTCGCGCGTTTTTCGACGAACCGCACAACAACGCCGTGGTGGACGAACTCATTGCCGAGGGGGTTCACTGGAAACAGGAGGAAGTGCAGGTCAATCCCGAGGTCGCCGGAAAAACGTTCGTGCTCACCGGAACGCTTCCGACGCTTTCGCGAGACAAGGCCAAAGACATGATCCTGTCGTTGGGCGGCAAGGTTTCGGGATCCGTTTCCAAGAAAACCGATTACGTTTTGGCCGGAGAGGCTGCCGGAAGCAAGTTGGAAAAAGCGCAGGCGCTCGGAGTGACTGTGATTGACGAAGCGCGCTTCTTACAGATGATCGGACCGGGTGTCGGGCAATCTGAGCAAGTGTCTGATGCAAAAGAAAAAACGTCCGAAACCGAGACCGCGCGGGAATTGGCGATCGGAGAGACTGGATCTCTCTTCTAAGGCTTGATTTTTTAGGAAATTTGCGCGTAAAATTGCGCCTTTCGCAAAGCGGCCGCGTGCGGTAGCTTTGTACCCCGGACTTGCCGGTCGGCAAGACGGGAAATTTTAAAAGCGCCTGGTACGGGCGCATTGTTTTAAAAGAGGAAAAATACAATGGTTATCATTCGTCTGTCCCGCTCGGGCTCCAAGAAGCGTCCCTTCTACAACATCGTCGTGACCGATTCCCGCAATCGTCGTGACGGTCGCTTCAACGAACGTCTGGGCTTCTACAACCCGATGATCGCTGAAGGCCCGCAGCGCCTGACGTTCAACGAAGAACGCGTGGCTCACTGGGTCAAGAACGGCGCTCAGATGAGCGACACCGTCGCCCGCATCCTCAAGGGTGCCAAGAAGGCTGCCGCCTAATTAGCGACAAGACGACGTAAGACGGAACTTTCAAGCGAAGGAAAATTAACCCGACCGCCCGACGGACTGCCTGCGAACCTCGCTGCTTCGGTGCCGTGCCTCTCGTGTCCAAGCACACCCGAATGCGCCGACGGCTATCCTCTTTGAGATGGGTTCGGTATCTAACTCGCAGTTCACAGCGGTTTCCTGACCAAGACAAGTGACGTCCGATCAATGCCGAAGGCGGTCTTTCCGGAAGACGGAGAGGCCGCTTTTTTCGTTTTCCGATTTTTGTGTTATGTCCGATAACAAAATCCTGACAGTGGGCCGTACCAACGGTGCATACGGCGTGCGCGGCTGGGTTCGCCTGGTACCTTTTGAAGAACCGGAAATTCTTGCCGCGACCAAGCGCTGGTTTTTGACCGACATCCGAGGCAACACCAAGACTCTGGAAGTCGAAGAGCTCAAGGTTCACGGCCAGATGTTGATTGCCCGCATTGCAGGCATTCTCAATAAAGAAGATGCCGACGCTTTGCGCGGCCGTATCGGTGTGTTGCGAGAAGACTTCCCCGAAGCGGGGGAGGGCGAAGTGTGGGCGGCAGATGTGATCGGATTGCCTGTTGTCAACCAGCAGGGGATCGAACTCGGTCGTGTGACCGAAATCGGTACCAACACCGTGCAGGACATCTTCAAGGTCGAAGGCGGTCCGAAGGTCAACGGCAAGGATGCTGTGTACCTGATTCCCGATGTTGAACAGTATGTTTTGGAAGTGGATCTCGAAGAAGGCGTCGTGCGCGTCGATTGGGATCCGTCCTGGATTTAACGAAGGAATTGAGCTGTGGCAGCGCGCTTTGACGTCATAACGCTTTTTCCGGAAATTTTCACGGCAGTGAAGGATTTCGGCATCACGTCCCGAGCCAAAAAGCGAGGACTGTGGAATGTGCATTTCTGGAATCCGCGTGACGTGACGACCGATTTGCATCGCACTGTTGATGATCGCCCGTTTGGAGGCGGTCCTGGTATGGTGATGATGGCAGAACCCCTCTTTCAGACGCTGCAGTGCATCCGTGCATCGGGCAACAACGGCCGCGTGATCGCCTTTGCCCCGTCGGCAGCGCATCTGACGGACGCACGAGTGCGCGAATTCTCTTCTTGCGAGGATCTGCAGTTGGTACTCATCTGCGGTCGATACGAGGGTATTGACGAACGATTCCTGAGCACTTGCGTAGATGAACTCATCAGTCTGGGCGACTTCGTGCTTTCGGGAGCGGAATTGGCCGCTTGCGCTCTCATAGATGCGATCGTGCGGCAGTTGCCTGGTGCCATCAAAGATTTGTCGGCCTCCGACGAATCGTTTTCAACGGGATTTCTGGACGCTCCTCACTACACTCGTCCCGAGGAGTGGCACGATATGCGCGTGCCCGATGTGCTGCTCACGGGGCACCACGCCAACATCGAATTGTGGCGGAGAGAAAAAAGCCTTGAGGCGACACTGAAAAACCGACCGGAACTCATTGAAACCGCAAGACAAAAAGGTCTTTTGACCAAACGCGATGAGAAAACGCTGGCGGGACTTGTGTCCAAGCTGAAAAAAATGCCTGGGTAAGGTGGAATTTCTCCAATCAATTCAATATAATCACGCGTTCCTTGGTGCTTTCTGCTCACCTTGGAACGCTTCTTTGATCAATCGTCTCGCTTGAGACATACAAAGGTTCCATCCTCTGGACGGCTGCAGAAACAACTGAAAAGATGCCGCCGCATGATGGTCACGGAGTTAAAAATGAACATTATTCACACCCTGGAACAGGAAGAGATCGCTCGCCTGTCCGCTGGCAAGACCATCCCTGAATTCCGCGCAGGCGACACCGTCAGCGTTCTCGTGAACGTGATCGAAGGTTCCCGCAAGCGTACTCAGGCCTATGAAGGCGTGGTTATCGCCAAGCGCAACCGTGGTCTCAACAGCTCCTTCATCGTTCGCAAGATTTCGAGCGGCGAAGGTGTTGAACGTACGTTCCAGCTCTACTCGCCGACGATTGCTTCTATCGAAGTCAAGCGCCGCGGCGACGTGCGTCGTGCCAAGCTTTACTACCTGCGTGAACGTTCCGGCAAGGCTGCTCGCATCCGCGAACTGCTCGTGCGTAAGGAAGCCGTGCAGGCTGCTGCTGAATAATTTCAGCCGGACACACGAAAGAGAGGCGGATTCGTCCGCCTTCGTAAAGCCTCGTGAAGTGATTTGCTTTGCGGGGCTTTTTTGCGTTTGAAAAAAACGAAAAATTTCTCATCAGAATCGTCCCGAAAGACCGTGGATGCGGCTTGCTTCGCTACAATCGCAGTGCATGTCAACGGTCGCCTGCTCATAGGCAGATGGATAAACAAGGGGGAGGAAGCATGTTGGTTGTCGGATTTACCGGCCATTCGGGTTCGGGCAAAACCACACTGATTGAGAAGGTGCTTGAGGCACTGATCTCGCGCGACCGCAAAGTGTCGGCGATTAAAAGCAGCCATCACGGTACCGATATTGATGTGCCGGGCAAGGACAGTTATCGCTTTCGTCAAGCCGGGGCTCAGGAAGTAGTTCTGGTGAGTGATCAACGCTGGGCACTGATGCGAGAAACCGAAGAGCCGGTGTCTCTTAGGGAAATCCTTTTGCGCCTGTCTCCGGTCGATATCGTTCTCGTCGAAGGATATAAGAGCGAAGAAAATATTCCGCATATTCTTGTGCATCGCCGAAATGCCGGTTTGCAGGCGCCCGTGTTGACGGCAAATGTCGTGGCGGTTGCAACCGACGACGATTCGCTTGCTTTGCCCGAGGGCATTGCCAGACTGGATGTTAACAATCCCGTTGCCGTCGCTAATTTTGTCGTTTCACTGAAGGCTAATCGTGATCACTTATAACGAAGCGCTCCAACTTTTTTTAAACCATGCTCATGTAGCGGTCGGCACGGAAACGGTGCCGACGCTTTACGCAGAGGGTCGCGTTCTTGCTGAAGACGTGGTGAGTTCCTTAGATGTTCCTGCTTGGGACAATTCGCAGATGGACGGCTACGCGGTTTTTAGTGAAGATCTTGCCTTGGCCACGCCCGAGACGCCCGTGGACCTGCCTGTGTCGCAACGTATCCCGGCCGGATCTTCTGGTCAGGCGCTTTTACGCGGCACGACGGCGCGCATTTTCACCGGTGCGCCGATTCCGCCGCAGGCCGATGCCGTCGTTGCTCAGGAAGACGTGACCGTCAATGAAGACGGTTCCGTTCGCTTCATCAAATCAGCTGCTGCCGGCTCTTGGGTGCGTCGTCGCGCCTGTGACATTGCTTCGGGCAGCGTTGTTGCCGAAGCAGGTCGCGTGCTTGAGCCCGCTGTACTGGGGCTTGTGGCTAGCGTTGGCTGCGGTTACGTGACGGTATACCGTCATTTGCGCGTGGGCGTCTTCTTTTCCGGTTCCGAGCTGGTTGCTCCCGGCGAGCCTCTGCCCGAGGGCGGTATTTACAACTCCAACCGTTACACGATTCGCGCGCTGTTGAAGCGTCTGGATTGTGAGGTTTATGACCTCGGAAGTATTCCCGATACCTTGCAGGCCACGCGCGAGGCTTTTGAACGTGCTGCCAAGACGGCCGACGTCATCATTAGTTCCGGCGGTATGAGCGTAGGTGAAGAAGACCACATCAAACCCGCTGTTGAGTCGCTTGGCCGCATCGATATGTGGCGCGTGGCTCTTAAACCCGGCAAGCCCGTTGCCTTGGGCGAAGTGCAGGGCAAGCCCTTCATCGGACTTCCCGGCAACCCTGTTTCGAGCTTCGTAACGTTCCTGCTTTTGGCGCGGCCTTACCTCCTGAAGCTTCAGGGGCGGAAAGACGTGCAGGCGTTGCCCGCTCAGATTCGAGCTGATTTTGACTGGACTAAACCCGGAACGCGCGAAGAGTTTGTTCGTGTGCGCCGTAACAACAAGGGCGGTCTGGATCTCTATCACACGCAAAACAGTCAGGTACTCACAAGTTGTGCTTGGGCAGACGGTCTGGTGGACGTTCCTGCTGGTACGACTGTTAAGAAGGGCGATGTTGTGCTCTATTACCCGTTTGGGGATCTTTTTAAGTAAAGAATAAAAAGTGAAAATCGAAGTGAAATACTTTGCGCTTTTGCGCGAAGCCGTTGCCGTTGATTCTGAAATCGTTGAACTGGAGGCGTGCTCCCCTACCGTCAACGATGTGCGTGAAAAGCTATGTGAAGACGCGATGCACCGTACGGCTTTTGAAACCGTCAAGCGTATTCGAGCAGCTGTCAATGGAGAAATGGCGCCGATGTCGGCAGAAGTCAAGGACGGAGACGTCGTGGCATTTTTCCCTCCTGTGACCGGAGGCTAACGCCATGACTTCCATGACGAAAATTCGTGTCAGTCACGATGATTTCGATGTTTCCGAGGAAATCGCAGCTCTCGAACGAGAAGGCCGCAATGCGGGTGCCGTGGTGACTTTTACAGGCGTTGTTCGCAGCGACGACGGTGTGACGGCGATGCACCTTGAGCACTACCCGGAGATGACAGAAAAGAGTCTGGCCCAGATTGTTGAAAAAGCCCGCGCTCGTTGGAACATTGAAGACGTCGTGATTATTCACCGCGTGGGTGAGCTCAAGGCAGGCGATCGAATTGTTCTGACGGTTGTGACGTCTGCACATCGCCGGGAAGCGTTTGAAGCGAGCGAATTCATCATGGATTGGCTCAAGACCGAAGCACCCTTCTGGAAAAAGGAAGTGACCGCTCAGGGCGGTCGTTGGGTTGATGCTCGCGAAAGCGACGAGGTTGCTAAGAATCGCTGGGGAAAGTAACGATGGAGACCCGAGACGGAGCCCTCTGGGCCGTACTCCTGGCAGTCGGTACCGGCGCAGCTCTCGGTGCCTGCGGACGTTGGGCGCTAAGTTATGTGTTCAATAACCGTATCGCATTGTTACCGCTCGGAACACTACTGTGCAACCTGCTGGGAGGTCTGCTGATCGGTGCGCTCACAGCTTGGTTTTCGACGCATCTGCAAGTGTCTCCGATGTGGAGACTCTTTCTGGTAACCGGACTTCTGGGCGGACTGACAACGTTTTCAACTTTTTCGGCCGAAGGCGTGCAGATGATGATGGCTGGCGACTGGCTGCGAGCTTTGGCGCACAGCGGCTTGCATCTGTTCGGTTCGTTTGCTGCGACCGCCGTGGGTTTTGCGGTTGTCAGACAACTGACGGTTTAGTTTTCTAGAGTGTGAGGAGAATTTAATTATGCGTAAAGGCGCGGCAAGCATTTTGATTCTGGCAACAGCGGTATTGAGTACATCGGCTGTTGCTGCGGACGCGTTGGCCGAATGTTATCGCACGGCAGACAACCGTCTGGAAGTTCAGGCTTGTCTGAAAAAAGAATTGGCCGAAACGGAAAAGTTCTACGACGACATTGTTGACCGTGTACTGGCTAATGCGCGCGACCTGGATCGCATTCAGAAACGCAAGGGTGCAGCCAAAGCCTTTGAGGAGTCCAATAAGGCTTTTTCTCGTTATTTGGATGCCGAGTGTAAGTGGGTTGAAGAAAGTTACGGATCGGGGACTGGTTCGGGTGACGCCATTCTTGCCTGCCGCATCAATTTAATGAAGATGCGTGCCGGATCTCTGGATGCCCAGTTCTTGAGCCGCTAGCACTGATGTTTTGTGATCAATTGATTACTTGATGCATAAAAAACCGCTGGACGGAGAAGGCTTCTCAATTTGAGAGGCCTTTTTCGCCCGGCGGTTTCCGTTAAGTCGACTGATGCAAATTATTTCGCCACGACGTTCACGAGCTTGCCCGGCACCACAATGACCTTGCGTACCGTGGCATCACCCACGAAGCGGATCGTATCGGGGTGCGCGAGCACAGCCTGTTCGATCTCTTCGCGGCTTGCTTGTGCGGGCACCATGATTTGGCCGCGCAGTTTGCCGTTGACCTGAATCATCAGCTTGATTTCGTCTGCAACGAGCGCTTCCTTGCAAACTTCGGGCCATGGCGAATCGATGATTTCGACGCCGAAGTCCTTCACAAAGCCAAGATCTTGCCAAAGCGCCGTCGTGATATGCGGAGCGAGCGGATAGAGCACGCGCAGCAACAGCGACAAAGCAAGCTTACGGGCGCAAGCCGAAATTTCGTCGGTGCCTTCAAAGGCATCAAGCGAATTCATCATCTTCATGGCAGCCGACACAACCGTGTTGAACTGCATGCGGTCGAAGTCGCTTTCGGCCTGCTGCAGAGTCTGATATACCTCGCGCAGCATGTCTTTGACATGCTTGGGAGCGGTGGCGATATCAACTTTGCAAATGCTGGCGTGGATTTCATCGTGGCGCGCATAGCACCAGTTCCACAGACGACGCAGGAAGCGGTAGCAACCTTCGGCGCCGGAGTTTGACCAGGCGGCGGACTGATCGGGGGGACCAGCGAACATCACAAACGTACGGGCGGTATCGGCACCGAACTGCTTGATGATGTCGCGCGGTTCGACTACGTTGTTTTTGCTCTTACTCATCTTTTCGATGCCGCCGGAGACAACGGGCAAACCATCGTCCTTGGCAGTTACGCGGCACGGACGTCCCTTTTCATCGTATTCGATGTTGATTTCGTAGGGGTAGTACCAGCGCTTGCTGCCGTCGGGTTGTTCGCGATAGAAACATTCGGCCGTGAGCATGCCCTGCGTAAAGAGGCGCTTGAACGGTTCATCAAACTTCACCAAACCGAGATCACGCATCACCTTCGTCCAGAAGCGGGCGTAGAGAAGATGAAGCACGGCGTGTTCGATGCCGCCGATGTACTGATCCATCGGGCTCCAGTAGTCGTTGCGCTCGTCGACCATGGCCTTGTCGGCGTCAGGAGAGCAGTAGCGCATGTAGTACCAGGAGCTGTCGACAAAGGTGTCCATCGTGTCGGTTTCACGACGTGCGTCGGCTCCGCACTTCGGGCACTTGCAAGCGAGGAACTCTTCGCATTTGTTGAGCGGATTGCCTGTGCCGTCCGGAATTAGGTTTTCAGGCAACAGCACCGGCAGATCTTTTTCCGGAACCGGAACGGGACCGCATTTCGGGCAATTGATGATCGGAATCGGCGTGCCCCAATATCTCTGACGGGAAATGCCCCAGTCGCGCAGACGGAACATGGTCTGACGATCACCCAAACCCAGTTCCTTGAGATCTTTGGCGACGGCTTCGATTGCATCGTGGATGTGCAGACCATCGTATTTGCCGGAGTTGACACAGTAGGGATTGAGCGTCTTGTCGCCGTACCATTCTTGCCAAGCGTCGGTGGAGAAGGTTTTGCCTTCGACGGCAACGGACTGAATGATGTCGATGCCGTATTTCTTGGCAAAGGCAAAGTCGCGTTCGTCATGTGCGGGCACAGCCATTACAGCGCCTTCGCCGTAGTTCATCAGAACGTAGTTGCCGATCCACACCTGAACCTGGCGGCCGTTTAAGGGATGAGTGACGTAAAAGCCCGTAAAGATACCTTTCTTTTCCATCGTGGCCATGTCGGCTTCAGTGACGGAACCTTTGGCGCATTCGTCGATGAAGGCCTGCAGTTCGGGCTTATCTTTGGCAAGACGCTTGGCGAGCGGATGTTCGGCGGCAATCGCTACGAACGTTACGCCCATGATGGTGTCGGCACGCGTCGTGTACACCTTCAAAAGCTTCTTTTCGCCGTCGATTTCGTAAGGGAAGCCGAAGTTGACGCCGACGGATTTGCCGATCCAGTGCTCCTGCATGCGGCGTACCTGTTCGGGCCAGCCGTCAAGCTTCTTGAGATCGTCGAGCAACTCTTCGGCGTACTGCGTGATTCCGAAGTAGTAGCCCGGAATCTCGCGCTTTTCAACGAGAGCGCCCGAGCGCCAGCCGCGACCTTCAATAACCTGTTCGTTGGCGAGAACCGTCTTGTCGACCGGATCCCAATTGACGATCTGCGTCTTTCGGTAGCAGATGCCGCGTTCGAGCATCTTCAAGAACATCCACTGATTCCAGCGGTAATACTCGGGCTTGCATGTGGTAACTTCGCGCGACCAATCAAAAGCCAAACCGAGGGGGAGCATTTGCTCCTTCATGTCAGCAATGTTTCGGTAAGTCCATTCGGCCGGAGCAACCTTTTTGGTCAAAGCAGCGTTTTCGGCCGGCAGGCCGAAGCTGTCCCAACCCATGGGCGTCATGACGTTGTAACCCTTCATACGGCGATAGCGATAGAGCACATCGTTGAGGGTGTAGTTGCGGACATGACCCATATGCAGCTTGCCCGAGGGGTAGGGCAGCATGGAGCACACGTAGAACTTGGGCTTTTCCTTGCCGTCAGGGCCGAGAGCGTGCTCAACGGCGCGGTAGACGTCGTTTTGCCGCCACTGTTCCTGAACCTGGGATTCGATTTCCTGAGGATTGTAGGTTTCGCGCATGGGGCGCCTTTTTTGTTGTGTTTGAAGGAAAAATTCGACCCATAAGTATAAGGCCTTTTGCCCTCCGTTTCAGAGTCGAAAATCCAATAACGGCGCGCTTTCGAGGCGAATTTCGTGTTGAACGCCCTGCCTTTGTGCAAACGTGTGTCCGAGTGGCTTTCAGGCTACAATCGCCGCTTGCTTTTCGTTTGTAGATGGAGTGCTGACACCGACGGCTCAGATGAGGCGTCGCAAGCGTGATGCGATTGACGAGAAAAGAGACAGAGAACGTACCGATGCTTGATGATTATTTGAATTCCCTTAATCCCAAACAGCGCGAAGCAGCCGAACTCGGCTGTGAAAACGCACTTGTGCTTGCAGGAGCCGGATCCGGCAAAACCAAAGTACTCACGACGCGCATTGCTTTGCTGTTGTCGCGAGCGATGGCTCGTCCTTCGCAAATCCTTGCCGTGACTTTTACGAACAAAGCGGCCCGAGAAATGCGAGATCGCTTGTCAGCTATGGTGGCCTGCGATTTACGTCACTTATGGATGGGAACATTTCACGGAACGGCGCATCGCATTCTGCGTGCTCACGCCCAGGAAGCAAATTTGCCTCCTACCTTTCAGATCATTGACACGGCCGATCAGCTGTCGCTCATTCGCCGCATCATGAAGGAGGCGGGCATTGATCCCAAACTGCGTGATCCGAAGACCGTTCAGTGGTCAATCAACAGCTACAAAGAGCAGGGTTTGCGTGCGGCAGCTGTGGCGGCTCGTGAAGAGGACGAGACACGCGTTACGCTTTATCAGACATACGAGGCGCGCTGCCAGCGCGAGGGACTCGTGGATTTTGCCGAGCTGATGCTGCGTTGCGTCGAACTTCTCGAAGGCAATCAATTGGTACGTGAGCACTACAACGATCGCTTCAAGTATGTGCTTGTGGATGAATTTCAGGATACGGACTCGCTTCAGTTTCGTCTGATCAAGGCCTTGTGCCCTCCCAAGCAGCTCAACGCATGTGTGTTCTGTGTGGGCGATGACGATCAGTCGATTTATGCCTTCCGAGGAGCCAAAGTAGGCAATATGTCCGACTTTGTCAAAGAGTACAAAGTCGAGAAAATCATCAAACTTGAGCAAAACTACCGTTCGACCTCGCACATTCTCGATGGGGCCAACGCTGTTATCGCGAACAACAAGGACCGCATGGGAAAAAATCTCTGGACCGATGCGGGAGCGGGCGAACCGATTCGGTTGTATCGAGCCGACGCAGATATGCAGGAAGCCCGTGCCGTCGTGCAGGATATCCTCGTTGAAAAGCGTCGCGGCAAAAAGTACAGTGATTTTGCGATCCTCTATCGCAATAACAATCTGTCGCGCAATTTCGAACGTATGCTTTCGGCCAACGGCATTCCGTACCGCGTTTACGGTGGACTGCGCTTTTTTGATCGTCAGGAAGTCAAGGATGTGGTTGCCTACCTGCGCGTGCTTGCCAATGCTGACGACACGAGTCTGCTTCGCATCATCAATCAGCCGCCGCGCGGCATCGGTGCCACGACGGTCGAGCGTGCTACGGCGATGGCCGCCGATCAGGGCGTGACGATCTGGGAAATTCTTGCTGAAGCCGAATCGGCGCCCGAAATCCGGCGAGCGCACGCGTTTGTGGCCTTGCTCGAAGAAATCAGTGCCGAGGCTGAAGGAAAAACCTTGCCGGAACTTATCACGTTGGTTTCCCAAAAGTCAGGACTGGAGGCGTTCTACCAAAAGCTGCAGGATGCTGACGTTCGTCTTGAAAACTTGGGTGAACTTGTCAATGCTGCTGTGGGTTACTGTGAGGAAAACGGCATTGACGAAGATGCACCGGCGCTCGAGCCCGTTGCCGGCGGCACAATGTCGCCTTTGGATGGGTTCCTATCGCAGGCGGCGCTTGAACCCGACGACAAGAATGCGGAAGAAGATCCCGACGCGGTTCGCCTGATGACAGTGCACGCTTCCAAAGGATTGGAGTTTCCGTATGTTTATCTGACGGGGCTCGAACAGGATTTGTTCCCGCATTACATCCGCGAGGATGAGAATCCGGAATTTCAACTTTCCGAAGAGCGGCGTCTGATGTACGTTGCTATGACTCGCGCACGGCGCAACCTATGGATCAGTTGGTCAAGACAGCGCATGATGTGGGGCGAAACGCGAATGCAGGAGGCTTCTCAATTCATTGACGAAATTCCTGCCGAGCACGTGCAAAAGCTCTACAGCGAAGAGGATTCTTCTGACGATTGGGCCGACGAAGATCAGCGTTGGGGCTCCCGCAGTTTCGGAGGCGGTTATTCATCACGAAGCAGCGGTAATATCGGCTACGGCAGAAACAGCGGCTTGGGGGCTCGCGGCAACGCTTCTTACGGTAGCGGAATGCGTACGGCAAGTGCTTCTTCGTACTCCCGCGTTCCGAGCGGTACGGCGGCTCGCAACCTTAATTCCGAGTCCTGGAAGAAGGCCGGACTGATGAAAGCAAGCGAGTTGCTTGCCAAGAAAAAGACCGTTACGGCAGGAGGCTTTGCTGTGGGCGACAGGGTGAGCCACCCGACGCTTGGCCAAGGAAAGATCGTTGCGATCCATTATCCGGAAAAGCCGGCAGAAACCAACCTTGAAATTGCTTTCAACGGCTCGGATAAGCCCAAGACACTGAAGCTAATGTTCGTGCAGGAAAAACTCAAGAAGCTTGACTAAGCCCAGGCGGTTTGGAAAGACACGCGCTTTGTCTCTGGCGAATACTTGCCCGATACGAAGCGCTTTTTTTACTGTGCCTGAAGACGGTTGAAGTAGCCTTGTTTGTTGCGTGCCTTGCCGGAGATCGACTCGATCGCCACTTTCCAGAACACTACAAACTTGCCGCCTGCGACATAGTACTTTTCTATGGCTTGATCGCCGGCCTGAGGAACGTGCCTTTGGCAAAACGCTGTGGCTACGCGATGCTTTTCATCTTCATCCGACACAAGAGAAATATGTCCGGAGACGATGGCCGAGGCGTAATTCACCGAAAAGTCTTTTGGAAGTTCATCGGCGGCTGTCTCACCGCGTCCGATCCAGACGATTGAAACCTTGTCGTTTTGCAGCGCATTTTGGTATCGCCGCCCGTTTATATCGCTGGAGCTGTGAAAGTAGACGGCACCGTCAATGAGAGCTGCCGTCACGGGCGTTGCATAAGGCGTCCCGGAACTGTCGACCGTTGCGATGACGCAGTGCGGCGTGTGTTCGATGATGGCAAGCGCTTCTTCACGCGTGAGTTCTCGATCTTTGCGGCGCATGGGACGATCGGTACTTTGCAACATGGTTGTCTCCGGGTAGCAAAAGATAGCGCAAGTGTAGGTCGAAACTTTGACGAAGGACAGAAAAAAAGCGCCGCAGTAGTCAAAACTTTACGGCGCTTTTTTCAAGTCCCGAGACTTTAACCGGGTCAGGCAACAAATTACTTGATGCGGCTGCGGTATTCGTTGGTACGGGTGTCGATTTCGATCTTGTCGCCCGTGTTCACGAAAGCGGGAACGTCAAGGGTGAAACCGGTGGCCAAACGGGCGGGCTTCATCACCTTGCCGGACGTGTCGCCCTTGACGGCGGGTTCGGTGTAGACAACTTCGCGAACGAGCATGGTCGGCAGTTCGATACCGATCACGCGGCCTTCGTAGAAGACGGCTTCGGCCGTCAAGTCGTCTTGCAGGTACTTCTTGGCATCTTCCATCGTGTCTTCGTCGACTTCGTACTGGTTGTACTCTTCGTCCATCCAGACATAGTGCGGGTCAGCGAAGTAGGAGTAGGTCACTTCCTTGCGTTCGAGGATGATGTCTTCGAACTTGTCGTCGGCACGGTAAACCGTTTCAGTCACGGCACCGTTGAGAAGATTCTTCATCTTCATCTTGACGGTGGAGGCGCCGCGGCCACCCTTGGAGTATTCGGACTTCAGGACAACCATCGGATCCTTACCGACCATGAACACGTTGCCGGAACGCAGCTCTTGCGCGGTCTTCATAATGTGTGTATTCCTTGATAAAAAGTTTTGACGCACGCCCGAAAAGAACGCATAAAATTCAGCGCGCCGGGCTTTCAAATTTTTGTGAACTCAAAATTTTAGCTTTTTTTCAGCCAATTTGGAAATGCTTTCGGCCAGGGTCGGAAGCGAAAAAAGTGTCTTTTTCCAATCGGTTGCGCCTGACTGCAGCGCGGCAAAGCAGTCTCGCCACTTTTTCCAGACATCTTCATGTACCTGCCCGTTGTTGACGTAGTCTTCGATTTCAAGCCACGCCCTGCGGGCTGCCTGCGGCAGTGACTGAGCATAAAGCGAAGCAAAGGCGGCAAGTTTGGTCAGGTGCGTATCTTCCTGCTGAGGGTACAGCGTCCAGATCATAGGAATTCCGGCAAGCTGGGCGCGCAGCACGCTGTCTTCGCCGCGGATAAGCGCTGCATCACAGCTCAGTAGCACGTCGTCAAAAATGTCCTGCGCCACCATCGGTGCCTGGACGAAAGAAATATGCCGTGCCTGCAGATTGACCAGAGCTTGTTTCAAGCGAGCGGAGGCAAGGCCCGGAGCAGCAAGGACTTGAACAGGGCGCGGATCTTGAGCAAGCAGATTGGCAAAACCTTCCACGGGCATTTCCGGATACGTGAAGAAATAAAGCGTAAAGGGGTGACTTGGATCCGCACCGAACGATGCAAAAAGCCTGGACCGCACGCTTGAACGACGTTCTCCGGAAAATTTCTGCAGCAAATCGCGCTCGCGGTTGATGCCGCAGGTTTTATCGGAAAATCCCGGAAACAGAAAGGTTTTGTCGTATCCGTAGCGAGGATGAGGGCTCGGCAGCCCGTTGCCTTCTTCGGCGTATTTTTCGGCTGTCAAATAATCCAGGGCAAACACGGCGCAGGGGGAAGATTCAACGCGCTTTGCAATCGCTGCTTCGTAGACGTCGGGAAGACGGCAGGAAAACAGTTCGATCACTACATCGGCGGCTTGGCCGCTCCATGAGGCAAAGGGAGTATCGGTACTGTCGTCGAGCCAGTCGCTCACCACGACTTGGCCGGGGACGGCAGGGGTAGCTTTGGTCTGTGCCGTCGGAACGATTGCCGAAAGCACGGCTGCATCGTCTATGATTAGGCGCACCGCCCAGTTGTACTCTTTGGCTAACATCTGAGCCAAACGCCAGGATACCCCGGCGTCGCCGTAGTTGTCGATAACGCGGCAAAACATGTCGCAGGTGCGCATGTCGAAACTCTCCTAGATTGAGAAAACCCCAAAAACGATTGAAAAACACAAATGATGTCAGCTATCAGCGCCGACAACAATAAGGAAGTTCTTGCCGGCCTGCCAAGTTTGCCCGGTGTCTACCGTTATTTTGACGAAGCGGGGACGTGTTTGTACGTCGGTAAAGCGCGTGACCTCAAGCGCCGCGTCTCCAGCTATTTCCGAAAAACGGGGCAAAGTCCGCGTATCGCGCTGATGGTGCAGAAAATCGCCCGGCTTGAGACGACCGTCGTTCGTACCGAAGCCGAAGCGCTGTTGCTTGAAAATAATCTCATCAAGACGCTCAATCCGAAGTACAACATTCTTTTTCGAGACGATAAAAGCTATCCGTACCTCAAAATTTCCGAGGGGCCGTTTGCTCGTGTGAGCTACTATCGCGGCGCCGTTGATCGGAAAAACCGCTATTTCGGTCCTTATCCCAACGGTTCGGCCGTGCGCGAAGCCATCGGTGTGCTTCAGAAGGTCTTTCATCTGAGGACGTGTGAAGAGGCCGTGTTCCGCTACCGAACCCGCCCTTGTCTGATGGGGCAGATGGGGCGTTGTTCAGCGCCTTGCATCGGCAAAGTAACGGCTGATGAATACGCGCGAGATGTGGAAGACGCCTGCGCTTTTTTGCATGGCAAGACAGAGGAGATTATGCAGGCGTTGACAGACGCCATGATGAACGCCGCCGAAGATCGCCGCTATGAAGAGGCGGCTGTTTTGCGTGACCGCATCAGCTTGTTGCGTGATGTCATGCATCAGCAGGCCGTAGAAACGACGGGAGGGGATACGGACGCGGACATCATTGCGGTGTTTGTCAAAAACGGAGCTGTTTGCGTGAATCTGGCTGTTGTGCGCGGCGGCCGTCATCTCGGAGATCATGCGTATTTTCCGGACTTTGCACGCAATTTGGGAGATGATCTCACGGAAAGCGAAGTGTTTGAGGCTTTCATTTCACATCATTACTGTAATGTGCCCGTCCCCGACACCGTGATATCACAGGCTGCGGCGGACCCGGCAGCTACCGCACAGTTACTTTCAGCACTTGCAAACCGAAAGGTTGCCTTTGTGCATGAACCACAACTCACGCGACGCAAGTGGTATGAAATGGCAGTGACCAATGCGGTAATCGCTTTGGATCGTCACATTGCAGAGAGTGCAGGCGAAACCCAACGCATTGATGATTTGATCAATGTGCTATCACTCGAACTCACTGATCAGGAAAGAGCCGAACTTCGAATCGAGTGTTTCGATATTTCTCACACTGCGGGGGAAGCGACGCAAGCCTCCTGCGTGGTTTTTGACGGAACTCGCATGAATAGTGCGCTCTATCGGCGCTTTAACATCGAAGGTGTGACGGGCGGCGACGACTATGCGGCCATGCGTCAGGTGTTAGAGCGCCGATATGCGCCGGTAGCTCGAGGTGAAGCCAAGTTGCCTACATTGGTCCTCGTCGACGGCGGACGCGGGCAAGTGCATATGGCCAAGGACGTTTTTCACGAGCTCGGTCTCGATATTTCCGTCATCGTGGGTGTAGCAAAAGGCGAGGGCCGCAAGACCGGATTGGAGACGCTCATTTTTGCAGACGGTCGGCAGCCTCTTGTACTTGGTGCGTCAAGTCCCGCCTTAATGCTCATTGCCATGATTCGAGACGAAGCTCATCGCTTTGCCATTACCGGGATGCGTGCCAGGCGCAGCAAGACGCGTCAAACGAGTCGTCTCGAAGATATCGAAGGCATCGGCCCCGTGCGACGTCGCAGATTGCTCACGCATTTCGGCGGTATGAAGGCACTAAAAAATGCGAGCGTGGAAGATATCGCTAAAATTGACGGCATTTCGCGCAAACTTGCCGAACAGATCTATTCTCAACTTCATGGGTCAGATTGTGCCTGACAAACGTTTCAACATTCCAATGGCGCTCACTTGGGCGCGCATTGCTTTTATTCCGCTGATCGTTGGCGTCTTTTACGTACCCGACGTCATTTTGAGTCCGCACGTCAAGAATCTTCTGGCGTGTGTGATGTTCGTGGTGGCTGCCATTACCGATGCCCTCGACGGCTATATTGCGCGCCGCTACAACATGATGACCAATATGGGAGCGTTTCTCGACAGTGTGGCCGACAAATTGGTGGTGTGTTCGGCCATCGTGGTGTTGCTGGCGTTTGATCGCGTCGACATGTTGGTCGCGTTGATCATTGTAGGCCGCGAAATCGCCGTGACAGCGCTCAGGGAGTGGATGGCAAAGATCGGAGCGGCGGCAAGCGTCAAGGTTAACTGGTTCGGAAAGATCAAGACCATTGCGCAGATGACTGCCATCCCGATGCTTCTTTATTTCGATCCGGTTTTCGGTTTGCCGATTGCATGGATCGGCACTGTCCTCATTTACATTGCGGCGATTCTGACCATTTATTCGATGTGCGTCTACATGTCCGCCGCCTGGCCACATTTGCAGCGGCAGGATCAGCAACGCAACTGAAATCCAAAAAATCGGGAACCGGGATGTGCTCGCTCGGCAATCGCATCAATTCTGCGGCTTTTCTTCTGTTCCCGACGATACCTTCGTAATGACGGGGTTGGCCCATGGCCCCTTGATGGTGTACTCGACCTTGAAGAGGTGACTTAACGGGGTGCGCAGTAGCAGTTGGGCTAAGAACGAACCGATACCCACGGCGGGATTGACGAAGGCAAGAGCCAGGCTTGCGTTGCCTGCGTTGATTTCCGGCAATACGATTGCACGACTGTCAACGCTGCCTTCGGGAACATTGATGTTGCCTGAGAGCAGAATCGTGCCGTGTGTGCCAACGATTTTGGTGTTGTCGGTTGAGAATACGCCGTTGGTGACAATTGAGCTTCCGGTTAAGGTATCAAACGAAAAACCACTCTTGAAGTCGGAGAAGTCCAGCATCAAGCGCTTAAAGAGCGATTGCATCGATACGAAAGATAAAAGCAGACCGCCCGCGCCGGTATCCACCTTGGCGATGGTGCCTTTACGGAAGTTGATGGCGTAGTTGCCTGCGATGGTGTCGAGCTTGGGTGACCAGGGAATCCCATCGAATTTGAAGTGTCCTTCGGCTGTTCCGGTCGAGTTTTCGATCACGCCGGGGTAGCCTAGATCCGTGAGCGTCTGGCCGAGATCCTTTGTAGAGAACTTCAGCGAGAACTGAGTCTCTCCCGGGTGCTGCTGTGTCAGTTTTTTGCCTTGTGTCCAAAAGCCTGTACCGGTCAGAGCCGAGACGTCGGAGAAAATGGCAAAGTTCGTGATCCGTAGTGTTTCTTCATCAGCGGTTCCGGAAGCCTCTGCCTGCAGCACCATGCGGCCGATTTTCTTGTCGCCGTAGGAAAATTCATCAACAACCAGGTCAAGACTCGGCAGCACAGTAGGCCGGGGTGTGAGTACGACATCGACTGATTCTCCTTGAAGGAAGCGGCGAATCGTGGAGACATCTTTGGGGGCGATTTGCAGACGCTCGAAGCTGCCTGTGACATTGCCTCGGCCGGCGGGCTCGTAACGTAACTTGCCGCGAATTTCGTCGGAAGCAAGATCAATTGAGATGTTGTTGGCGTCGTCGAACCCCAATAGCGAATGAGTCTTATGAATGGGGCCGCTGGCGAGCATCAGTTGATCGGCAGTCACTTCCACGCGAGAAAGTCCCGCTTGGGGGGCGGCCGACATTGGCAACGGATTGCTTTCGACGCTTGTTTTCGGTGCTTGAGCAGCGGCCGTATCGGTCATGGTACGCACGAAGGGCTGCCAGTCGACGAGGCTCAATTCCTTGGCCTCGACGGTGACGGCGATACCCTTGTCGGGAAGTCCGGCTCGATGTCCCACGGCAATATTGCCCAGGGGGACGAGTCCGGAGCCATCCGAAGGCAGCTGCAACAGTACGTCGAAGCGATTGGCCGAGCCCACTTTGATCATGTAACCCGACTGGCGGTTAAGGGTGACGGGGGTAAAGCTAAAGGCCGTATCCCAAGTTTCCGTCGGGCTTTTCTTGAGAGGTGCCGGCAGGTCAATTTCTACTCCCTGAAGCGAAGAGCGTGCCGAAACAGTCACGCCGTGCCCCTTTTTCACGACAACCGTAGAGACAAAGGGAAGCATGCCGGACATATGCTTGGCAACCGGATCGAAATACGGATTTCGTGCAAACCAGGGCAGATGAGAAACGTCCGTCGAACCCGAAGCGCTGATCACGATAGAGCCATCGGTCGTGGTGTGTACCGACACGGAGGCGTCGCCCGAACCGAAGGGGCGTGCGTGTACGTTGCTCGCTGTCGCGCCTTTTTCGGAGAAATGAACAGTGCCTTCGACATCTTTTAGCGGCGGTTTAGGCCACCCCATGGCTATGTCGGCTTTTTGCATGGAAATTGCACCTTTGACCTTGGTAGCCGTGGCATTCTTCAGCGGAATGTCGAGATACAGATCCAAATGCCCCGGTCCTTTGGCTGCGGTGCCCTTGAACGCACCCGACACAAATCCGGTGACGGGGCTGGCTTCCACATAGTCAAAAAACTTTTGTAATTCTGCGTCAGCTTTACCGTTGATGATCAGTCGCGTATCGTCGCCGGCTCCTAGGTTTGGAATGTCGGCGCGGGTTTTTGAAACCGTCGCGCCGTGTGTTCTGGCGGTATCGGCCAGCACCGTCATTGACGCGCCTTCAAAGATGAGACGCCCCTGAATGTCGGTGAGTAGAGGCCAGTGGGCGGCGCGCTCAAAATTGCCGTCGTCAAGCACTTTCATTGACGGAACATAATCAATGGCGGCATCCTTGAGTTCTGCCGAAACAATGAAGTGACCATCGTCTTCGTGCAGGCCTACCCAGGGGTATTTCACAAGATCGCCGCGCAATTCGAATGTGCCGTTCTGCGCCTTGCCCGAAACAAGACCGCCCTGCAGCCAACGGCGAACGTTTTCAGGGACTGCAAACGGCATGTAGCGCCAGGCGCGGTCGGCTTGAAGTCGTTCGATTTGTCCTGAGAGATCGATACGGCCGGCGACTGTTTCATTTTGCTGCCAAGTGCCATGCACGCTGACCGACAAATCTTCATTTGAAACGGCAATGTTGTCAAAAGCAATCGCTAACCGCTCTTTGTCGGAGCCTGCCGGTCGGGTCAGTTGCCAGTTGACGGCACCGGTGAGAGAATCCACCGATAAACGCGGAGTTTCAAAAACGCCCGGAATAGAAACGGCTCCCTTTTTTGTGGCAAAAGAGACATGTCCATGTTTATTGGCGACCTCAAGGGAACCGGAAAGATTCTCAAAACCGGAAAAGATCAATTTGGCGTCTTCGGGAGAATTGTGCGCGACCGTTAAGCCGGAGAAGTCGGTTTTAATGCGCCAGTCCTGTGTATTTCCGGGCGAACCGAGCCACGACACCTCGAGGTTAGAGATGGTGCCGGAAGCTTCGTGCATGCGGATCAAATCGGCTGCCGCTTTGGGAAAGGGAACGGAAGGAAGCAATTGTTTGAGCGTTTCAACATCAAGCTGAGCGACGCTGAAACCAGAGCGATGTGTGGCGGCGTCCGGTGTTGAATCCATGTGAACGATGGTCTGCAACAGTAAATTCTGTGCCGTCGTGCCGTCGCTGAGCTCGAAATTGAGGTTTTCCGCCTTGGCGTGAAGTTCGCCTTGGTCCAGTGTTTCGCTCAACCGTGTGGACAGGGTTTTGACCTGAAGCGGCTCGGCGTCTTTCGAAAAAGTGAGCAGAACATCAGATAGACCCAGATAACTTGTCAGTTCGCTCGGATTGCCGTCTTGGAATTTAAGCCACGTGCGCGTACTGCCGCGGCCGGATTTCAACAATTTGCGGGCCGCCGGAATGGGGCGAGTGAGTCGCGCGACGTCAAGGTTGTCTGCGCCGAAGAAAAGTTCACCGGACCAGGTTTTCCAACTGCGATCGCCGAAAAGCGGTGCAGTGAATTTCGTGCGGATGTCAATGCGGTTTTCGTGACGTCCGGCCAACTCGCCCTGAATACCTGCGCGATAGGAACTGACGTTTTTTTCAAACGTGAGATTAATGTTCTCGAGCGTGGTCGTACGGGCGCGCGGTTTGGCGGTCAAATCTTGAAAACGCAACTTGCACGAGGTGACGTCAATGCGTCCCTGACGAAGCAGCCAATCCGTAAACAATGAACTATTCTCAGCATCTCTTCGAGCGGTATCGTTGAAATTGAGAACGAACCCAGCGATGTCATACACGCCCTGATCAATACGTCGAACGGTGATTTCAGCATTGGGAACTTCAAGTTTTCGAAAGAGAGGCTGCCCGAAGACGGAGCGCCAGTAAAAACTTGCCTCGACTTGAGGCAAATGCAGAATGTTGGCGTCGCGCGAGCGAGGATCAGGACGTTGAATTACGACATCGCGCAGAGACAACTGAGGCCAGAACGTGTCCCATCGCGGAGAGACGAGTCCGATGCTTACCTCGGCGTGTAGCGAATCGCTCAAAAAGCGAGCGATGTCATCCTTGTACTTGTCGACTTGCGGCAACAGCACCCAACGTGTGGCAAGCACCAGAGCACAAAAGAGGAAGTAAAAGAGTACGACGCCCCAAAAGAAAGATACCCATGCCGCGCGCACTTTGGGGTGGCGCAGATAGGCTCTGAATCTGACCGGGAGTATGGAAAACGTCGAACTCATGCCGCAGGAATTGCGAAGATCACGGACTTTAGAGGAAAAAACGACTCAGCGCGGGGCTCACACAGCTAAAATGAGCCGAACAAGCAAGCGCCGAAAACCGGTCGAGCTGTCACGCAAATGAAACGAAAAATTCACACAAGGCAATATACCAAAGCTCGTTGCGGACAACTCAGGCGATTTTGTATCTCGCCGCAAATTGACCTCGATTTGAAACAATTTTTTTACGCAGTTTTTACGTCATGGGCGAATTGAACTCCATCAAACCGCGTCTGTCTCCGCAAGAAGTTCCTCAGTTTTCTCAGTATGCCGCGCGTTCTCTCAATGCCATGGCTCTGCAGTGCGGTTCGACCCCTCAGGATTTGATCGAACGCTTTGAGAAGCAACCTGTGACGCGCGATTCAATGCGAAGCCGTCTTGAAAAGATCGATGACCCGGAAATGCTTGACATAGTCATGCGTCAGCTGCGCCGGGAAGTGATGACGGCTTTGATCGTTCGGGATCTGAGTGCTCGTGCAGACTTTCAGGAAGTGGTAAGCACGGTGACGGCTTTGGCTGAGGAAGCCGTTTCAGCTGCCGTGCGGGTGCATTCTCGAAAACTTGCGCAGCGCTTCGGTGTTCCGATGGGTGTGTCCGGAGCCCCCCAGGATTTGCTGGTTGTCGGAATGGGCAAATTAGGCGGAGAAGAGCTCAACGTGAGTTCCGACATCGATCTCGTGTTTGTTTACGACGAAGGTGGTGAGACGCAGGCAGTCGGTGAATTTTCTTCGGCTCGCCGCCAGGTGACAAATCATGAGTTCTTTGATCGGTTGGCTCGCCGCGTCATAGCCTCCATCAACGAAATCGACGGCACCGGTTTTGTGTTTCGCGTGGACATGCGTTTGCGTCCTTTTGGTGACAGCGGTCCCTTGGTGATTTCCTCGGCAATGCTTGAAGAGTATCTCTACAGCGAGGGTCGCGACTGGGAACGCTTTGCCTGGCTCAAAGGACGCGTTGTCAACCGTAGCGTTTTTGCTGGTGAAGAGAACTTTGCGCAGGCCGTCCGCAATCTCAATTCGTTGGTACGGCCTTTTGTGTTTCGGAAATACGTAGACTTCGGCGCCATCAGTGCCTTGGCGAAAATTCACGAAATGATCCGTGCGGAAACCGCACGTAAAGAAGCCGTCAAAGACCGCGGTACCAATATCAAACTCGGTAGCGGCGGCATCCGAGAAATCGAATTCATTTGTCAGACATTTCAGATCATCCGCGGCGGACGCGAAGCCGAGTTGCGCGGCAAAACCACCGGTCCGATGCTCAAGGCCTGTGCCGCGAGCGGTTGCATTGATGAACAGACGGCCGAGCGGCTCAACCGAAACTACGTGTTTTTGCGCAATCTCGAGCACTGCCTACAGTATGTTGACGACAAGCAGACGCAAGTTTTGCCTAAGGACGACGAAGAACGCTCTCGCGTGGCCAAGATGATGGGCTTGACGCTTGCCGAACTTGATACGGAAGTTGCCGAAATCCGAGCATTTGTAACGGCAACCTTTGACGGTGTCTTTCACACCAAGGCTCCATCGGATCGGGTAAGCAATTGGCCGGTCGGCTGGTCGACGGGTGATCCTGCGCTTGAAAGCGAACTGACGGATGCGCTTGCCGAGGACGGGTTTGTAGAAGCCAACAAGTTAGCAGGACGCGTTCTCAAGATGATGCGTTCGCGTTACTTGAATGCTCGTACGCAACAGACGCGTGAACAGCTTGCACGCTTTGTACCCAAGGTTGCCAAAAAGGCGGCAGGATGGGCGCAGCTGCGAGAAAGCCGAGTTTCGGCTGACGAAGTGATGGAGCGTTATCTTTCGATTCTGGAAATGGTGCTCGGACGCGCGACCTATATTGCGCTTCTCAACCAATACCCGGATGCGGCCGATCGAGTCGGTCGTATGCTTGCCGTATCCCGTTGGGCTGCCGACTACATTGCTGCGCATCCCTTGGTGCTCGACGAATTGGTCGATGCGCGCAATCGCGTGATTGACGACTACACGCCGGTTGATCGCAGTCGTTGGCTTGAAGAGTTGCGTGCGCAGATGCGAGCGGCCGACGGCGACCGTGAGCGTCAGCTCAATCATCTGCGCGATGCTCACCATAGCGCACTTTTCCAGTTGCTCACGGCCGATTTGGAAGGACGTCTCACGGTGGAACGTTTGGCCGATCATTTATCGGCTCTGGCCGATGCTGTGCTGGCGGTGGTGATTGAACTTGCCTGGGATTCCATTGCAACGCGGCATCGCGAATACCCGAAGTTTGCGGTAATCGGCTATGGAAAACTTGGCGGCAAAGAGCTCGGTTACGCGTCTGATCTTGACTTGATATTTCTCTACGACGACGATGCTCCGGAGTCGGAGAGCAACTACGTGAAGCTCGTCAAACGTATGTTGAGTTGGCTCACGCTGCAGACAAGCTCCGGCATTTTGTTTGATGTCGATATGCGTTTGCGTCCCAACGGGCAGGACGGATTGATTGCCTCCAACATTGAGATGTTCCGCAAGTATCAGCGCAACGCCGACGGGCACGGCGCTTGGCCGTGGGAACATCAGGCGTTGACGCGAGCCCGTTTCTGTGCGGGCGATCCGCAGGTGGGCCAACAGTTTGAAGACGAGCGTCGTTACATTCTGACGCTGGAGCGCGATGCCGCTCAGGTGGCAAAGGACGTCATTGAGATGCGCGGCAAGATGCTTGAGGGCCACCCCAATCAGACCGATCTGTTTGACGTCAAGCACGATCGCGGAGGTATGGTGGATTTGGAATTCATCGTGCAGTATCTGGTTTTGGCCAAGAGCTCCGTTTTTCCGGAACTTGTTAACAACTTCGGTACGATTCATTTGACCGAAATGGCCGCCCGACTGGGACTACTCGACGAAGAAACGGCGGCTCAGGCTGTCAAAGCCTATCGCCATTACCGCAATATCCAGCGCGAAATTCGCCTTTCACGTGGTGAAGACGTACGTTGCCGCGTCGAGCCCCAGAGTGTCGCGGATGAACGCAAGGCTGTTCTGAAGCTTTGGAAGGACGTGTTCGGAACCGACGCACCGTTGGTCTGATCAGGAAAGCGGCGGCGAACCGTGAAGGTTGCCGCCGTTTTTCTTGAGCCGGAATCAGAGAATGCCGCTGTGGCGCAGCAGCGGTTCGATCGAAGGATCGCGACCGCGGAAGGCACGGAAGTTTTCTATGGCGTCGCGTGACGAGCCGCGGCTTAACACTTCATCGACCCAGCGCTTGCCTGTGGCCGGGTTAAAGAGTCCTTCTTCCTCGAAAGCGCTGAAGGCGTCGGCAGAAAGCACTTCGGCCCACTTGTAACTGTAATAGCCGGCGCTGTAGCCGCCCGCAAAAATGTGTGCAAAGCTTTGTGCGAAACGGGAGTACTCGGCTGCAGGGACCACTGCAACTTCTTTTCTCACATTGTCCAGAACCTTTTCGAAATCCTCGGCATGATCCGATTTGTCGTCGTCATGAATGCGCAGATCAAAAAGCGCGAACTCGAGTTGACGTAGACAGAACATACCGCTTTGGAAGTTCTTGGCCGCGAGCATCTTGTCGAAAAGATCTTTAGGGAGAACCTCACCGGTATCAACGTGCGAGGAAAGCGTCTTCAGGGTGTCGTAGTTCCACGCCCAGTTCTCCATGAATTGACTTGGCATTTCTACGGCGTCCCATTCCACACCGTTGATGCCAGAGAGTTGCGCCTGCGGCACGCGTGAAAGCATGTGATGCAGACCGTGGCCAAATTCGTGGAAAAGTGTCGTGACGTCGTCGTGTGTCAAAAGCGCCGGTTTGTCGCCGACGGGGTGCGAGAAGTTACAGACGAGGAAGGCGACGGGCGTGCGTACCGAACCGTCGGGCAATACGCAGTAGGTGGTGTCGCTGTCCATCCAGGCGCCTCCGCGTTTACTGGCGCGAGCGTAGAGGTCGGTGTAAAAACGCGCGATGAGGTTGCCGGAAGCGTCTGAAATCCGCCACAGCTTGACGTCATCATGCCAAACCGGAGCCGAGTCTTCGTTGATGCGCACGTCAAAGAGCTTTTCCACCAAACGGAACATCCCGTTGAAGACGGCCGGTAGTGTGAAATAGCGTTTCACTTCATGGTCGCTGTAGGCGTACTTGGCGCGGCGAAGCGACTCGGAGACCCACGCAACATCCCAGGGATGCACTTCGTCAAGGTTCAGTTTCTCTTTTGCAAACGCCTTGACTTCTTCCCAATCGGCCAAGCCTTTTGCACGAGCCTTTTGAGCCAGTTCCGTTAAAAATGCTTCGACTGCGGCAGGAGAATCAGCCATCTTGGGTACAAGAGAAACTTCTGCGTAGTTCTTGAAGCCGAGCAGCAATGCTTCTTCGCGACGATTCCTGAGCAAAGAGCGAATGAGCGGCGTGTTGTCGCGTTCGGCCGGCCCGAATTCGGAGGCACGTGTCGAATAGGCGCGATGAAGCTTTTCACGCAGTGAGGCGCTGTTGGCATACTGCATGGCGGGAAGATAGCTCGGGATGTGCAGCGAGATGCGCCACTTCCCTTCGAGGCCTGCGGCTTTGGCCTCTGCAGCGTACATATCAATGACATCCGCAGGAATGCCATCAAGCTCCGAGACATTGTCTACGTCAAGCGTAAAGGCGTTGGTTGCGTCGAGCAAGTTTTCGCTGAATTTCTGGCTTTCGGCGGCATCCTGCTGACCGAGCGCCTTGAGGCGAGCCTTGGGTTCGGGGGCAAGTTCCGCACCCGAAAGACGGAAGTCACGGATTTCTCGCTTGATGATGCGTTGACATCCTTCACTTAAGGCTGCAAAGCCTTCCGAGCTTTCAATCGCTTTGTATTTGGCAAAGAGAGCTTCGTTTTGAGAGAGCTCGATATAAAACTGCGTCATGCGCGGCAGGTTGGCGTTATATGCCTCGCGCAACGCTTCACTGTCCATGACGCCCGAGAGGTGGCCCACGGCCGACCAGGCGCGCGAGAGCTTTTCAAGCGCCTGTTCTAGCGGATCGACGACGTCGCTCCAGGTGGCGGGTGTCTCGGGAGCCGTGACCTTGGCAACGGCGTCACTTGCCTTGGCGAGCAGCTCGTCCAAAGCCGGAGTGATGTGTTCGGTTTTGATGGCGGGCCAGTTTAAAAGAGAGCCCTGATCGATCAAAGGATTGGTCATGGGAAAATTAAAAAAACAAGGAAAATCAAGACAAAGAAATATCGTGTCGCATCTGAGCGGCAAGCACTGTGTTTTGCATCAACATGGCGATCGTCATGGGGCCAACGCCTCCCGGTACGGGCGTGATGCTGCCGGCAATTTCTTTTACTTCAGCAAAGTCCACGTCACCGCAAAGCTTGCCGGTTTCGTCGCGGTTCATACCGACGTCGATCACAACGGCACCGGGCTTGACCATGTCGGCCTTGATGAGCTTGGCGCGGCCTACGGCGGCCACCAGAATGTCGGCGTTGCGCGTGACGGCGCTCAGATCGGATGTGCGGCTGTGCGCGACAGTGACGGTGGCATCGGCAGCCAGAAGCAGCAAGGCCATGGGTTTGCCCACGATGTTGCTGCGTCCGACGATGACGGCGGATTTGCCGCGGGGATCGACGCCCGATTTTTCAATCAAACGCATCACACCGAACGGTGTGCACGGGACAAAGCCCTGTTTGCCGGTGACGAGAGCACCCGCATTGGCTACGTGAAAGCCGTCGACGTCTTTGGCAGGGTTAATTGCTGAGATCACGGCGTCGGCATTGATCTGTTTGGGCAGCGGCAGCTGAACCAGGATGCCGTCAACGCTGTCATCCGCGTTGAGTTCGGCAATCTTGGCGAGAAGTTCTTGCTGCGTCGTTTCGGCAGGCATTCGAAATTCGAGCGAACGGATGCCCGTATCCGCGCAAGCCTTGATTTTGTTGCGCACATAAACCTGGCTGGCTGAATCGTCGCCGACGAGAATCACGGCCAGCGCGGTGCAAACGCCCTTTTCGGCAAGTGCGGCAACCTGTGTTTTCACTTCGGAGCGGATTTCAGCGGCAAGAGCCTTGCCGTCGAGGATTTGTGCTGACATAGACGAAATTTCCTAAAAAAGCGAGCGGTCTTGCGACCGCCCGATGTTGAGATTCGGTTAGCGTTTGCCGGTAAGCTTGTTCCTCTCATCATGAGCGCGGCGGGAAGCATCGGCTTTGGGCAGTACCTCAGCGATCGCCTGAGCGGCTGCGGCGTTGAATTTCAGGCGGAAATCTGTGACCGGTTGGTTGTTGCGCACGATGCGAACAGGAACCACCTGCATGCGTGACTGGCCTTTGTTGCCGCGCACGACTTCGGCAAAGCCCACGTCAATGCCGTCGTTGTTGATCGGCTGAATGCCAATGTCGGAACTTGGCACGTCGGCGTCTTCGGTGAGTTCAAGAACACGCGTTCCCTGAATACGGCTTATCTTCCAGGAGCCGCCCTTTTGTGTGCCGTTGGGCAGTCGTTCGCAGAACATATTGCTGCGCTGAACCTGTGAAAGAGTGAAGCGTCCTTGGGGAGCTGACGCACGGTACTTGCCACGCTCGCGCACGGGTCGCTCAAAGGACAGACCGTAGGGCGTTGCCTCCAAATGGCTCACGTAGCTCATGCAGTAGGGCGTTGTCTTGGCTGTGTAGCGCGCAATCAAGCTTTCGAGATTGCGGGCGCCCGTAAAGGCCGACCGCGACGGCTGCACGATTTCATCGTCGCCGAGCCAATAGGTGGCGAGATACGCAACGGATCCCTGAGGAAACTTAGCGTCGGCCGGCACAAACCAGGCGAGCGAATCCGGCTGGTTGTTGCCGTTGCGAAGGAAGTGACGGATGGGCTTGCCTGAGATGTTGTAGGCGCGCAGTTCAACGGCAAGGTTAAAGACCGCCTGACCGGAATTCTGCAAAAGGATGCGACCGTCGGGCAGACGGGAGGCAACCATCGGTCCTTCGTTGTTGAGCACTCTGGAGTTACGGATGAGCTGCACGGCGCCCTGGCCCCAGGTAAAGCAGCGTTCCCCGGCCTGCGTTACGGTTTCACTGACGGTCCAGCTACCCGTTTGAGCGGGTTGCAGCTGAAAGAAACTGCGGTGCGTGTCGTAGAAGGTGTAGATGCCTTCCTGCAGGGCTGCAACGGAGTCAACGGGAATTTCCGTGCTGCGGAAGGGCGGACGAATGTTCGATTCGGGGCGCCACGTTGCGTCGGTGAATTCCTTGTAGTTGGCTTTGGGTTGGTAGTCAACAGTATGCGTCGCGCACCCGCTCAATAGGACGGCTGCGGCAAATGCAGCGGAAGTGGCTTTCAGAAAAAGGCGAAACGTCTTCATTTTTCTTCGCGCTCCGTAGCAAGATCAGTTTTAGGGCGACACGACGGCGCCCGGATTGAGTCGGTTGTCAGGGTCGAAAATGCGCTTCAATTTGCGCATCAACTGCAGTTCATCTGCCGGTTTTGTTTGCTCAATAAGGTCGCGTTTCATGCGCCCGACGCCGTGCTCGGCGGCAACCGAGCCGTTAAATAGTGCTACATGTTCGTAGACGATGGCGTTGATTTCCTTTTCAAAGGCAAAACAAAGCCGGGGATCCTGCCCCGGAACGACGCCCATATTGTAGTGGAGATTGCCGTCTCCGAAATGACCGAAAACACTCGGTTCGATCCAGGAAAAACGCTTTGCGAGCGCAGCATTGGTTTGTTCGACGAACTCCGCAAGGCGGCTTCGCGGCACGCTGATGTCGTGCTTGACGTTGCCTCCGGTCTTCTTGTGCGCTTCAGGGACTGCTTCGCGCACTGCCCAAAGCACCTCGCATTGGATCTCGCTTTGCGAGAGAACGGTGTCGGTAATGATTCCTTGTTCGAGAAGTCCTTCAAGCAGCGACTCGAGAAGGTCGGCACTTTGAGTTTCATCTTGGGTGTCGGAATAGGAAAGTTCAACGAGAACCGACCAGGGCGAGTGTGTATTGATTTTTTTGACTTTCTCGGGAAAGACCTGCGCAACACGCTGCAGCGGCGTTTGATGAACGATTTCAAAGGCGCTCAGGGCGTGACCTGCCTGTGCTTGAAAGGCGCAGAAAAGCGGTTCGATTTTGCGCAGAGAATCCAGCGACAGCCAAAGCACCTTGCGCGAAGCCGGAAGCGGGTGCAGTTTCAGTATTGCCTTTGTGATGAGGCCAAGCGTTCCTTCGCTTCCGATGAAAAGAGACTTTAAGTCGTAGCCGGTGTTGTCCTTGCGCAGACCGCGCATCAGGTTGAGCACGCGTCCATCGCAAAGAACGACTTCAAGTCCCAGACATAGGTCTCTGGCGTTGCCGTATCGCAGAACATGTACGCCGCCCGCGTTGGTCGCAAGAACGCCTCCCACGGTAGCCGTTCCGTCGCTCGCAAGGCTGAGTGCAAAAAAACGCTTTTGCAGAGCGGCCGTTTCTCTGACGGTTGCGACCGTAACACCCGCTTGTACGACGACCGAATCGTTGACGGTGTCGATTTTTTCAATGCGGCGCAGACGGGTTGTCGAGAGCAAAACGGTTCGCGAGACATCCGTGTCGTTCACAACGGGGGTAGCCGCCGCGGCGTTGCCTGTGTTGCCGCCTTGAGCAAACACGAGCGCGTTGTGTCGGCAGGCGACGCGCATGATTTCCGAGACTTCTTCGGTTGTGGAGGGGAAGACGGCACACAACGCGCGGCCCTGCCAGCGGCCGCGATTATCAAGCAAAAGCGGAGCTAGGGCCGTCGCGTCGGTGAGAACGCGATCGGAGCCGAGACACGCCTGAAGGTCTGACAGAAGTGAAGCCATGTTTTTTCCGATAAATCGAAACGAGACATAGTTTACGCGGCGCCGACCGTACGTTTGTCTTGAGAAATACGTATAAACAAAACAGGCGCTCCTTCGAAGAAAAGAGCGCCTGTGAATCGACGTCAGAAGACCGCGATTAGATCGTCAGCAACGGTACGATGAGCAGAGCCACGATGTTGATGATCTTGATGAGCGGGTTGACGGCGGGGCCGGCGGTGTCCTTGTAGGGGTCGCCGACGGTGTCGCCCGTCACGGCAGCCTTGTGAGATTCGCTGCCCTTGCCGCCGAAGTGACCGTCTTCGATGTACTTCTTGGCGTTATCCCAAGCGCCGCCGCCCGTGGTCATGGAGATGGCCACGAAGATACCGGTGACGATCGTACCCATCAGCACGCCGCCGAGAGCCTTCGGGCCGAGGATGAGGCCGACGAGGATCGGGACTATGACCGGGAGAACGGACGGGATGATCATTTCCTTAATAGCAGCGCCGGTGAGCATGCCGACGGCCTTGGAATAATCGGGCTTGGCCTTGCCTTCCATGATGCCCTTGATTTCCTTGAACTGGCGACGGACTTCAATCACCACGGAGCCGGCAGCGCGGCCGACGGCTTCCATAGCCATTGCGCCGAAGAGGTAGGGAATCAGACCGCCGATGATCAGACCGGCAATCACGTACGGGTCGGAAAGGTCAAACTGGAAGTCAATGTTGAACTGCTGCTTCAGAGCGTGCGTGTAGTCGGCAAAGAGCACCAGAGCGGCCAGACCGGCCGAACCGATGGCGTAGCCCTTGGTGACGGCCTTGGTCGTATTGCCGACTGCGTCAAGCGGGTCGGTCACGTTGCGGACCTTTTCATCGAGTTCGGACATTTCGGCAATACCGCCGGCGTTGTCCGTGATCGGGCCATAGGCGTCGAGAGCAACGATGATGCCGGCCATAGTCAGCATTGAGGTTGCGGCGATGGCAACACCGTAAAGACCGGCAAGCGAGAAGCTCACGAGAATGGCGATAACCACGGCGAGAACCGGAAGAGCGGTGGCCTTCATGGAAACGGCCAGACCGGCGATGATGTTGGTGCCGTGACCGGTGGTGGAAGCTTCGGCAACCGTCTGCACGGGCTTGTATTCCGTACCGGTGTAGTACTCGGTGATCACGACCATCAAGGCAGTCAGAACGAGACCGATCAGAGCGGAACCGAACAGGTGCGTGGTCGTCACGCCTTCGGGCAGCATCTTGGGATCGGAGAAGACGAAGTCGCCGACGAACCAGAAGGCAACGGCGGCGATGACGCCGGCGACGATAAGGCCGCGGTACAGAGCCGTCATGATCTTCTTGCCGGGCAGGTACTTCACGAAGAACGTACCGATGATGGAAGCGACGATCGAGACAGCACCCAAAACGAGCGGGTATTCAACCATGCGCATAGTGTCGCCCGTTGCCGAAAGCGCGCCGATCATCATGGTGGCCACGATGGTCACGGCGTAGGTTTCGAACAAGTCGGCAGCCATACCGGCGCAGTCGCCCACGTTGTCGCCCACGTTGTCGGCGATCACGGCGGGGTTGCGGGGGTCGTCTTCGGGAATGCCGGCTTCAACCTTACCCACAAGGTCGGCACCGACGTCGGCGCCCTTGGTGAAGATGCCGCCGCCCAGACGAGCGAAGATGGAAATCAAGCTCGAACCGAAAGCCAGACCGATCAACGGCTTGATCGTGGTGTAGAGGTTGGCGTCGGGAGCAGCCGTGCCGATCAGCACAGCCATGTAGCCGGCCACGCCGAGAAGGCCCAGACCGACCACGAGCATGCCTGTGATGGCGCCGCCCTTGAAGGCGACGTTAAGAGCTTCGGCGATGCCTTGGCTGGCTGCCTGAGCGGTGCGAACGTTGGCCTTGACGGAAACGTTCATTCCGATGAAGCCGCAAGCGCCGGAAAGGATGGCGCCGACGGCAAAGCCGCCTGCCGTCTTAAAGCCCAGTGCGGGAACGAAGGCGATGATAAGGAAAAGAACCACGCCGACGATGGCGATGGTCGTGTACTGCTTGGTCAGATAGGCCGTTGCACCCTGCTGAATGGCGTGCGAGATTTCCTGCATGCGGGGATTGCCGGGATCGCGGGCCAGAATCCAGCTACGGGAGACAAGACCGAAAATCACGGCGATGATGCCCGCGGCAATGGCGAGCCACAAAGCTGTAGTCATGATGTTGAAAGCTCCGGGTGTCGACTCAACGTCCGAGGAGGGTCAAGCCGACGCCAAAAGTGTTAAAGAAAAAAACAAAAAAAGAAGGGAACACGGTGATTTCACACATCGTGTTCCCTTTTAATTTTTTACTTCAGCGCCTCGAAGATCGCATCGCGGATGTCCGTAATCGAACCGACGCCGTTGACCTTACGGTACTGCGGCACGTTGGGTTCGCCGGACGCTGCGAGCTTGCTGTAGAAGTCGACGAGTGCTTCGGTCTGAGCATGGTAGACAGACAGACGCTTCATCACGACTTCTTCGCGGTCATCGTCACGCTGTACGAGGTCTTCGCCCGTCACGTCGTCCTTGCCGGCAACCTTGGGCGGGTTGTACTTGACGTGGTAGCTGCGGCCCGAGGCGGGGTGTACGCGGCGGCCGGACATACGTTCGACAATTTCGGAATCGGGCACGGAGATTTCGAGCACGAAGTCAATCGGCACTCCGGCGTCCTGCAGCGCCTGAGCCTGCGGGATGGTGCGCGGGAAGCCGTCGAAAAGAAAGCCGTTCTTGCAGTCGTCGGCAAGCAGACGTTCCTTGACAAGCCCGATGATGATGTCATCGCTCACAAGGCCGCCCTGATCCATGATCACTTTGGCGGCTTTGCCGAGTTCGGTACCGGCCTTGACGGCGGCGCGAAGCATGTCGCCCGTCGAGATCTGCGGAATGCCGAAGTGTTCTTTGATGTAGTTGGCCTGGGTGCCTTTACCGGCGCCGGGGGGTCCGATCAGGATCAAACGCATGAAAAATCTCCAATTAATTCAACGTAAAACCAGTAAAAGACAGATTTACGTCGGAAACTCTTTCAAGAAAAATTCCGCGAGTCCCGAAGGTCGCGCCGCTTTGCCCGCCGCATCGCAACAAGCTCACAGTTTTTTCTTGCACTGCGGAAATTGTAATTGAAACATTCTGCAAAACAATAGCGAAACCTTTGTTACATCTTTCGGACGAGGTAAAACGCGGCTTTTCGGAACCAAAAAAACTAGTTTTTGAGAGATTCGGCGTACACCGCACGCACGCGCTCCAGATCTTCGGCGGTGTCCACGCCCGAAGGCAGGTTCTCGTCGAGAATCAGTACGCTGATGCGGTACCCGTGCCAGAGGGCTCGCAGCTGTTCCAGCGACTCGAACTTTTCGATGGGGGCTGGAGCAAGCTTAGGAAACGCCTTCAAAAAGCCTGCACGGTAGGCATAAAGCCCGATGTGGTGATAGGCGGGCAAATCTTCGGGCAGCACAGACTTGTTGCTACGAAATGCGTCACGCGGCCAGGGAAGCGGCGCGCGAGAGAAGGTAAGCGCTCGACCCTTGGCGTCGATTTCGACCTTGACTACGTTCGGATTGAAGAAGTGTTCGGCGTCGGATATCGGGTGCGCAGCGGTGGCAATGGCGCAATCGTCGTGCTTTTCAAGGTCTTCGGCAACGGCGCGTATGACATTGATGGGAATCAGAGGTTCGTCGCCCTGAACATTGACGACGATCGTGTCGTCGGTTAGGCCCAGAGCCGCGGCGGCTTCGGCGAGACGGTCGGTCCCGGTCGGACAGTTCGGATCCGTCAGAAGCGCCTTGATGCCGTGTTCTTCGCAGGCCTTGACGATGGCCGGTGAGTCGCAGGCGACGAAAACCGCATCGGCACCGCACCAAAGAGCGCGCTCGGCGGTACGCACAACCATCGGCTTGCCGCAGATGTCGGCAAGCGGTTTTTCTTTGAGGCGCGAAGACGACATGCGCGCCGGCACGATTACTACAAAGCCCATGGCAAATCCTTCGTTAGTTGGCAGGTTTGATACGAGCGGCTTCTTGTTCCTCGGGCGTGAGTTCTCGCGCTTCCTTGGTGAGCATCACCGGGATTTCTCCGTCAAGCGGGAAGCCGAGCGCGCACTTGGCGCACTGCATTTCAGACTTCTGCTGATCAAAATGAAGAGGCCCCTTGCAGACGGGGCAGACCAAAACTTCGGTAAGGCGGCTGTCCATAATATTGTCGTTTCAATGTTCGGCTGACGAAGCGTTCGTCAGCGGGAGTTGTATTTGCTCGGAAGAGTGCGTGTGCCGGGGAGCATCTCATTGAGCAGCTGAAAGATCTTATCTTCCGTGCTGATGAATTTCGAGATGTTGATTCCGTTTGTCGGCGCATCGTACTTGGCTTCGCTTACAAGCTTGCCGTGCTCCCAGTATTGCAGATGGATGTTGGAGGTGTAGTTGGCGATCTGCCAGCGGGAAATCGACTGACAGGAAAAGACGCGGGAACAGTTTTTCGTTTGCCCCGCGCCGACGCGCTTCACGGAAAAACCCTTGCGCTTGAGACCTTTGATGACGGAGTTGTAGGCGACCTTTCGGTTGCTTGAATCTTGAATGACGCAGACGTTGCCGGGTTTGATGTTGTACGCGGGTGCCCGGACTGACTGCGTGGAGCAGCCGGCCAGAAGGCAGCAGGCGGCAAGACCGATACTCAGGCAAGTGCGATTCATGGTTTGTTTCAGTGCGTGATTTCTTCCGTGGGCGGTACGATGTCAATGTGTTTGCGTTCGGCCGCATCCGTGAGCTTTTCCACTACGAACTGGATGAGGTAGGGGTCAAGTTGTGTTTGGTACTCGACGACCCAAATGCGGCGGTCGTTCTTGATATCCGCGTTCTGCATGGCTTTGACCGCGTCCTTGCCGGTGATGAAGATGTAGCGTGCGTCGGACTGCGCAAACGGATTCGTATCAAAGGCAAAGTGATCGCCCAATCCCAAGTTCTTGCCGACGATGTCGTGAGCGGCGAGCATATTGAAGAAGCGATCGGGCGCGGCAATGCCGGCCGCAGCAAGTACCTTGGCTTCTTTTTCGGCGATACGGTGCGAAATGTCCTCGATTGAGCGGCGGCGGCCGTCGCACAGACGCACGACATCCCCGAGCTGGGAAGTGGCGGCAAAGCGAGGCGTACGACTTTCAATAGTATCTTCGGTAGCGCTCAGAACGATGGCATCAACAGAGTCCAGACGCGAAGGGAGTTCGCGCAGGGGGCCTGCGGGAAGCGCCCAGCTGTTGCCTAGCCCTCGAGCACCGACGACGGCAAGTTCAACGTCGCGCGCAAGGCGCCGATGCTGCAGACCGTCGTCGCTGACAATCACATTAACGCTCGGATTGCTCCGAATCAGCAGACGCCCTGCGGCCACGCGGTCGCGTCCCACGGCTACAGGAACCCCGGTGGCGCGGCGAATCAAAAGCGGTTCGTCGCCGACGGTGCTCGCCGGAGAGTCGTCTTCGACAAGGTGTTGCTCTTCGCTGGCGCGCCCGTATCCGCGGCTGATGACGCCAGGCGTAAAGCCCGCGGCCTTCAGTTCGCGGACGAGCTCGATCGTGATGGGAGTCTTGCCCGTGCCGCCGACGTAGATGTTGCCGACAACGACAACGGGCACCGGCAGTTCAACAGGTGTAGTCCTAGCTGCCCGGCGTCGTGCGATGGCAAGGTAGACAAGCGAAAAAGGGTAGAGTAGAGAGGCGGCAATGCCGCGGTGCGACCACACATCGTGCAGCACACGTTCAACAGCGGCGCGCATCAGATGTGCTCCTTGCGGGAAAGAAAAGTTTCCGGTCCAGGATGTGGTTGATCTGACATTCTTGTCTTACAAAAAAGGATAGGACTGACGGCGTGAGCGTGTTACTGACAGGCTCGACCGACAGGCGATTTTCTAATCATAGCGCAGGCGCTCGGATAGCAAAAATTTTCGATGCAGGAATCTGTTTGCGCAATACATCTTTTTTGGTTGTCAGAAATCCGGAAAATCGGCCGGCGCCTTGAAAGTGACCGGTTCGCCGGAAGTCGGATGTACGAAGGTGAGCTCTGCGGCGTGCAGACACAGGCGCGTGGCATCGGTTTCGCCTTCAAGTCCCGGATGACCGTAAAAGGGGTCGCCGTCAATGGGGCAACCGAGCCCTTTGGCGCAATGCACACGCAGCTGGTGCGTGCGGCCCGTGACGGGGCTCAAGCGCACGAGAGTTTTCGGTCCTCCGGCAGTCTGCTGCGTGCCGATCACGACAAATTCTGTGGCCGAAGCCTTTCCGCCGCCATCTTCAGTGAGAGTGCATTGCCGCGGACGATCGAGCCAATTGAGTGCCAGAGGGAGTTCGATGCGGCCCTGCTGTTCGCTGATGACTCCTTCGAGGCGTGCTTCGTAGATCTTGTGCGTGTCACGCTCGCGAAACGACTTGTTGAGATGTTCAAGCGATCGCTTGTTACGAGCGAAAACGAGCAGGCCCGAGGTGTCTAGGTCCAGTCGATGCACGACATGCAGTTCGCCGTATTGTAGTTCTAGCATGGTCTTAGCGCAGACTTTCTCGCGGACGCCTGGAACGGAACTCAAACGTGCAGGTTTGTTGATTACCAAAATGTCGTCGTCGCTGTAGAGAACGACGGGGCGCGGCGCGGACTCTTCAGTCTGCATTGGAGAGCTTTTGCAATGAGGTCGACCGATCAGCATCCACTCGAGCAGAAATCGAGCCCCTGAGCGCGGCGCGTAGAACGTTTGATCCCAACGGCATTCAAACGTAGGGCTTTTGCCGCACCACCATTCGTTGAGGTCTGTCAGCCGAGCGTCGCGGTGACGAACGTTGAGCTCTTGGACAATACGCACAACGGGACTCGTGAGAGCATCGGTCAAAACACGGCGCCACAACGCACGACGTTCGGCCTGCTCGCGTCCGCCCCTGAAATAGTCTCGCTGCGGAAACGGCTCGAAAATCTCGTCCAGTCGTGTCTTGAGAGTTTTAGCTTCGCCCTTGCCGTTGATCAATTCGATATTGGGAACATCTTCTTCTTGCATGCCGGGCCACAGGCGTTTGGCTGACAGCTTAGCGGGAGGCGCAAACAAAAGCGGCGCAGCTGGTTCCAGCACCAGCATTCCCCAGGTGCGACCATTTTCTTCGAAAATGCCAAGGCCGACACGCCCCTTGAAGCCTTGGCGGACCATGCCCTTTTGCATCACAAATTGTCTGGCGACTTTCATGCGTGCGCAGGGAGCCTGTGTAAAAGCATCGGGCAGGGATTCGCTCGCAAGGGGTAGGGAGCAGGTGATTTCGAAGACGCAGGCAGAATGCGGAGACATTGAAGTAAAAGATAAAAAAATCGAACGCAGGCGGATTCTAGCCTTTGCTTCCGCTAAAAAAGAAAAGGTCGGAAAAGCGAAGAACTTTCCCAACCTTCAAGTCTGATACAGCGGTTGTGCTGTCAGTCTTCTTTAAATGCGACTTCACGGGTCTTTCTGAAGGCCGGGGCGGCAACCAAAAAGACCATTAGGACAGCAGCGATGAGCAGTCCGCACGAAATCGGACTGGATACAAACACAGAGGGATCTCCGCGAGACAAAAGCATGGCGCGGCGGAGATTTTCTTCCATCATCGGACCCAAAATAAAGCCCAGAACCAATGGCGCGGTTTCACAGCCGAGCTTACCGAAAACGTAACCCGCGAAACCGAAGAAGATGGCGATCCAAACATCCCATACGTTGTTGTTAATGGAATACACGCCGATGCAGCAGAAGACCAGAATTGCAGGAAAGAGCCAGCGGTAAGGCACACGCAGCAACTGCACCCAAACTCCGATCATCGGAAGGTTTAGAACCACGAGAATCAGATTGCCGATCCACATGGAAATGATCAAGCCCCAAAAAAGCCCCGGGTCAGACTGCATGACCTGAGGTCCGGGCACAATGTCGTGAATCATCATGGCACCGATCATCAGAGCCATTACGGCGTTGGAAGGGATGCCGAGCGTGAGCATGGGGACAAACGACGTTTGTGCACCAGCATTGTTGGCTGATTCGGGACCGGCAACGCCGCGGATGTTGCCGTAGCCGAACGGAGGATCGGCTTTGTCGCCAGCGAGTTTCTTTTCAGCCGTGTAACTTGCAAAAGAGCTCAGGAGAGCGCCGCCTCCTGGCAGTACACCCAGAATGGAACCCAAAGCCGTTCCGCGAACAATGGGTCCCACGGATACTTTGATTTCTTGCCAGGACGGAAGGATATTTTTCACTTTGTTCGGTACGAGCGATCTGCTCATATTGCCTTCCAAATTGCGCATGATTTCAGCAAAGCCGAACAAGCCCATGCTCAATGGTACGAAATCAATGCCGTCTTGCAGCTCGTCTATACCGAAGGTGAAACGGAAAGCTCCGGAATTGACGTCTGTGCCAATTAACCCTAAAAGCAAGCCCAGCAACACCATGCAGATGGCTTTGAGCAACGAACCGGTGGCAAGTACCGTAGCACTGACGAGACCGAGAACCATCAAACTGAAGTATTCGGCCGGTCCGAACTGAAAGGCGAGCTCGGTCAGAGGGGGCGCAAAAGCGGCAATCAGAAGCGTAGCTACGCACCCGGCAAAGAAGCTGCCGAGGGCCGCGATGCCAAGCGCAGAACCTGCGCGTCCCCGTTTGGCCATCATATGTCCGTCCAGGCAGGTGACAACGGCAGACGCTTCGCCGGGTATGTTGACCAGAATAGCGGTGGTTGACCCGCCATAGGAAGCACCGTAATAAATGCCGGCGAGCATGATCAAGGCTGAAGTTGGCGGCAGAGCGTACGTTGCCGGAAGCAGCATGGCTACCGTTGCAACTGGTCCCATGCCGGGCAGCACTCCGATCAACGTGCCGATGGTCACGCCGATCGTGCAGTAGAGGATGTTCTGAAGTGAAAGGGCGGTTTCAAAGCCTAACATCAGATTCGAGATGAGTCCCAGATCCATTTCCGGCTCCTACTTACATGAAGACGGGCCAGACGGGCACAAGCATCCCGACGCCGTATACGAAAATAAGCCATGCCAACAGATCCATTACAAGGATGATGGCGAGTGTTTCTTTGAAGCGAAAGTCGGGCGATGCAAGTCCGGCGATCAAAATCATTGCCGCCAATGAGAGCATTAGTCCGAAAGTATTCAAGGCTAGCCCAAAGACCAGAATGGAGCCCAGAATCAAAAACAGAATATTCCAACGAAACGGCATGATCTCGCCGGTGTCTTCGCCGGTTTCCGTGATGGGGGCTTTACGAAAATAACCGAGAAGAGCGACGATAAGTCCGATAGCTATCAGCAGAATGCCCAAAACTGTTGGAAAGTAGGCTGGTCCCATGCGGGATGCTTGACCGAGTTCGTGCTCTTGGGCAAATACGATGAAAAAGACGCCGAGCAGGGCAAAAAGGATGCCCGACCAGAAGTCTTTGCGATTCCCTACAACCATAAATGTGTTTGAAGTGACCGAGGAAAGGCGCCATTTTGTTCTTCTATGACGTACGGCGCCTGCGCACATACACCCGGCCGACGACAATCAAACGCCGGCCGGGATGCTCCGTGAGCTGTTGATCAGTCGACGCGAGCTCCGGAGGCTTTGACGATCTCGGCGTATTTTGCCAATTCCGTCTTGATCAAAGCGGCAAACTCTTCGGGTTTGCACGGTGCAGATTCGCCGCCTAGACGAGCCAGACGTTTCTTCATGTCGTCGCTCGCGAGCGCTTTGGTTATTACGCTATTGAGGTGCATGACGATGTCGCGAGGCGTCTTAGCCGGCACGAACAGACCGTACCAGGTCGAAATGTCAAACCCGGTCACACCGGCTTCGACCATGGTGGGCACATTGGGAAGTGCTTCTGCGCGTTTGGTGGTGGTGACGGCAAGCGGAACCAGTTTGCCGGCCTGAATGTTGGCGGAGGCTGACGAGAGGTTGTCGAAAATGAGGTCGGTTTGGCCGGCAAGAACGGAAAGCTGAGCGGCTGAAGCCCCGGCATAGGGCACATGCACCATCTTGATGCCGGCTTTGGCTTTGAGAAGTTCGCCTGCCATGTGTCCTGCCGAACCGTTACCGCCGGAGGCATAGTTGAGCTTGTCGGGGTTTGCCTTGCAGTAGGCAATCAAATCTTTGACGGACTTGATACCGGTACGTTGCTGAAATTCCGGCGTGACGACAAGCACATTGGGAACGTGCGCGATGAGCGTAACCGGCTCAAAGTCTTTGATCGGGTCGTAGGGAAGTTTCTTGAACAGGTTCGGGTTGACGGCGTGTGTGGCAACGGCTCCGACGCACAAAGTCATGCCGTCGGGCTTTTGTTGCGCGAGATAAGTCACACCACGGTTACCTCCGGCGCCCGGACGGTTGTCAACAATAACGTTGCCAAGCTCGTCGTGAACGGCTTCGGCAATGGCGCGTGCCGAAACATCCAACGGGCCTCCCGGCGGATAGGGAACAACGATTTTGATGGGATTGGAACGGGTGCCGGTCTGAGCCGAGGAAGTCAGAGGAACACCGAAAACAGAGACGGCACACACGGTACCGATTAAATTACGACGACTGACAGTCACTTCATCTTCCTTTCTTCATGAACGCACAGCCCCTCGCAGTGACGCGCGATTGGCCGAGCTTTTTTATACAAATTGGAAAAACTGCCAAACATTTTAGCCCCGCCGAAGACGGGTGCGGAGATAAAACACAACAAACAGAGAAAAATTCGGAAACCTTTTCGACGGCTTTTTTCTTGAAATGGGAAAAAACAACCCCACATAGCCATTAACGCCGAGATGATGATGTCTCGGCCGAAAGTAAGGAATGTGTTTGAGATGAGACAAGACAAACTGACAACAAAATTTCAGCAGGCCCTGGGTGAAGCTCAGTCCCTGGCGCTTGCTCACGACAACCAGTACATCGAGCCGGTGCACCTGTTGCTGGCCGTCATGAATGATCAGGAAGGCAGTGCTTCGAGTCTGATTGAGCGCTCGGGTGGCAATCCCAAGCGTGTGCGCGACGAGGCTCAAGCTGCGGTAGATCGTCTGCCAAAAGTCACCGGTACTTCGGGCGACGTTCAGGTCGGCCGTGATTTGATTCGCGTTTTGAATCTCACGGAGAAAGAGGCGATGCAGCGAGGCGATCAGTTCATTTCCACGGAAATGTTCTTGCTTGCCTTGACCGGAACCGATATGGAAGCTTCGCGCATTTTGGCCGGAGCCGGTGTCACGAAAAAGCTTTTGGAAGCAGCCATCCAAGCTGTGCGCGGTGGAGAAAACGTGACGGACGCTGAGGGCGAAAGCGGGCGCGATGCCATTAAAAAGTACACGGTGGATCTGACCGAGCGAGCTCGCCTTGGAAAACTCGATCCGGTGATCGGCCGTGACGACGAAATTCGCCGCACGATGCAGATTCTGCAGCGCCGCACAAAGAATAACCCGGTGCTAATCGGCGAACCCGGTGTCGGCAAGACGGCTGTGGTTGAAGGATTGGCGCAGCGTATCGTCAACGGAGAAGTACCAGATGGACTCAAGGGTAAGTCCGTCTTGTCGCTCGACATGGCAGGCCTTATTGCGGGCGCCAAGTACCGTGGTGAATTTGAAGAGAGACTGAAGAAACTTCTTAAGGAAATCACGGCTGCCGAAGGTCGCATCATTCTTTTCATTGATGAATTGCATACGATGGTGGGGGCGGGCAAGACCGAGGGCTCAATGGACGCGGGCAATATGCTTAAGCCTGCCCTGGCCCGCGGTGAACTGCACGTGATCGGTGCGACGACCTTGGACGAATATCGCAAGTACGTCGAAAAAGACGCCGCTCTCGAACGGCGTTTCCAGAAAGTGCTTGTTGACGAGCCAAGCGTAGAGGACACAATCGCTATTTTGCGTGGTTTACAGGAAAAGTACGAAGCTCACCACGGTGTTGAGATCACAGACCCTGCCATTGTGGCGGCGGCCGAACTCTCACATCGTTACATCACGGATCGTTACCTGCCTGATAAGGCCATTGACCTTATTGACGAGGCAGCCAGCCGCGTCAAGATGGAAATCGACTCCAAGCCCGAAGCGCTCGATAAGCTGGAACGCCGTTTGATTCAGCTCAAGATCGAACGCGAGGCGATGAAAAAGGAAACCGACGACGCCAGTCGTCAGCGCTTGAATGCCATCGAAAAAGAGATTGAAGAACTCTCTCGCAAATATTCAGACTTGGAAGAAATCTGGAAGGCCGAAAAGAGTCAGGCGCTGGGAGAGAAAGATGTGCGTGACGAAATTGATCGCGTGCGCCGCGAAATGGAAGCATGTCGTCGTGAAGCACGCTATGAACGTCTTGCCGAGCTGCAATACGCCGTTTTGCCCAAGCTTGAGGAGAAGCTGAAAAAAGCCGAAAGCACCGAGAAAAAGACGCTCGAGACGCAGCCTAAGTTGCTTCGCACGAGCGTCGGGGCTGAAGAGATTGCTGAAGTGGTTAGCCGTGCTACCGGCATTCCGGTAAGCAAGATGATGCAGGGCGAACGTCAAAAGCTATTGCACATGGACGAAGCGCTCTCTAAGCGCGTCGTCGGACAAGATCAGGCTGTGCGTTGCGTGACCGACACGATTCTGAGAAGCCGTGCCGGACTCTCGGATCCGAATCGACCTTACGGCTCGTTCCTCTTTCTTGGCCCGACAGGCGTGGGCAAGACAGAACTCACAAAGGCGCTTGCCAACTTCCTCTTTGACAGCGATGAAGCAATGGTTCGCATTGACATGAGCGAATTCATGGAAAAGCACTCGGTGGCCCGTTTGATCGGTGCGCCTCCGGGATATGTAGGCTACGAGGAAGGCGGTTACCTTACGGAGGCCGTCCGCCGCAAGCCCTATAGCGTGATTCTGCTTGACGAAGTCGAAAAAGCGCACCCTGATGTGTTCAATGTGTTGCTGCAGGTTCTGGACGACGGCCGCATGACCGATGGCCAGGGCCGGACGGTGGACTTCAAGAACACGGTCATTGTGATGACGTCCAATCTTGGTTCGGGCGAAATTCAGCAAATGCAGGCTACGGCGCAACCTGAAGCGATCAAGGACGCTGTGATGGAACAGGTTAAGGCACATTTCCGCCCTGAATTCATCAACAGAATTGATGAAATTGTGGTCTTCAACGCCCTTGATGATGAAGCCATCAAGTCAATTGCCAAGATCCAGGTGGCCAAACTTGCCGAACGCATCGCCGCACAGGACATTGTCTTTGAGGTGACGCCGGCGGCGTTGGACGCGATCGCGAAGGCCGGTTTCGATCCGGTCTACGGTGCCCGTCCGCTCAAGCGTGCCGTGCAGGATAAGCTGGAAAACCCGGTGGCTCGACTGCTTCTCGAAGGTCGTGCCGCTCCCAAGGACAAGGTGGTGTGCGACTACGGCGAGAACGGCTTCGACTTCAAGGTCGAAAAAGCCTAACGCCATCTTTGCTCGGCCGGCTCTGTTGTCGGCCGATAACAAAAAGCCTGAATGCGGGAAGAACCTCGCCTTCAGGCTTTTTTGTGAGTACGCCGACAAGTCAGTTAAGTGTAGGTGCGAATTCACCCACCGATTCTGCGCCGGAGAGTTCCACATGCACGACCAGACCATCCGGAGTGGCGTAAAGCGGCGAACCGCAGTCTTCGCACCATTCAAGAGAGAAGCTTTGTTCGTGTTCTACGATATTGCAGAGACCTTTGCTTTCAAGAATGTCGCGAGCAGTCCCTGAGAACGCATCAACCTCTTCGGGGATCACAGGCCAGGAGACGCCGCAGATAACGTGGTCGCGTTGGTTCTTTGGAGACAGGCCGATGCGCAATTCGCTCATTTTGTCCTGTTCGCGCGCGTTGGGTACGAACAGGCCAAGTGTGGCTATGAGTTTGTCGGGATCGTATCCCATGCTGTCGGCAAAGTCGACAAGTGACTTGAGCCCCCAAGTGCGCATTGTCGTTTCGGATTCTCGCCAACTTTGGTAGAAGCCGCCGACAGGTTGCACTTCGAAGACCGAACCGATCATCGTAAATTCGAGCTCAGCGTGCACCTGCATACAAAAATTCATCATTTTGCGAGCGATGTCGACTAAGCCCACGTGAGTGTTGCAGAAAAGATCTGCCGTTTCTTGAGCCGATACGACGCACAACATATAGCGGCTGTCGGCAAAGTCCGGCGGCGGTACTTCACGCACTAAGGCCCCGATGTTGTAGACCTCGCCGTGATTGAGACGTCGCATCCGTTCGAGAAGACCGCGCACGTCTCGGAACGCTTCGGGAAGATGATCGGCCGAAAGCATATGCGAACCCATGACTACACTGGCTTTGTCCGAGGCAAAGTTGGAGCGCACGCTGTCGGCAATTTTTTCGAGGACGTCCTCGTCGAGAACGCCGTGGTAGTTGCGGTAGCGGCTCCAGGCCATAACCGGAATCAGCAAAAGAAGGGCGCTGCCGCGTTCATCGACTACGGCTTCGGCGCAGTCTTCTGCAACGGCAAGCAACTTTTCGTAGCTGTAGCCGCCGGGCTCCTCAGCTTTGAAGTGGGCAAGCGCAGCTTCGATGTCTCCGTCTTCGCCCTGGGCGAGCACGGCATTGCACAACTCCCGCAGGCGAGCTTCATAGGGCAGAGACTGCAGATGCGATGTGCACTGCGCAAGAACGCTCATGACGCGGATAAGTTCGTTGCGGACATTGTCGAGACGGATTTCGGAGCTCACGATCAAGATAAAGGATGGAAGTGAAAAAAGGAAACTGAGTCTAGCGCAACGGCACCCAAAAACAAAGATGCAGGTGCACGAAACTCTTTTTAGAAACAAACCGAATGCCTTTCGTAACAAGCATTTCTGACATTGGTTTTTCGCCTTTTTCGGAGCAAGCCGCATGATAAAATGCGCCAACATTTCCCAGAAGGTCGGTTGCGAGGCTTGGTGTGACGGTGTGCCTTTGGCTTTACGCGCAAAAGGGTCGTCTCACGAGTCCTTGGAAATGCTTGATCAACCGGCCAGTACCTCACGATAACTCCAAAAAAATTTTCAATGGACAACATCCGAAATTTTTCCATCATCGCCCACATTGATCACGGCAAATCGACGCTAGCTGATCGTCTGATTCAGCGCTGCGGCGGTCTGAGCGACCGTGAAATGAGCGAGCAGGTGCTCGACAGCATGGACCTAGAGCGTGAGCGCGGTATCACGATCAAGGCGCAAACAGCCAGTCTTAAGTACAAGGCCAAAGACGGGCAGATCTATGAGCTTAATTTGATTGACACTCCGGGGCACGTTGACTTTTCTTATGAAGTAAGTCGTTCCCTGTCGGCTTGCGAAGGTGCCCTTTTGGTGGTTGATGCCACGCAGGGTGTTGAAGCGCAAACGGTAGCCAACTGCTACACGGCCATTGATCTGGGCGTTGAAGTCGTGCCGGTACTCAACAAGATGGACTTGGCAAGCGCCAACCCGGATGCGGCCAAGGAAGAAATCGAAGATGTCATCGGTATTGACGCTACGGATGCGGTGGAGTGTTCCGCCAAGACCGGCATGGGTATCGATGACATTCTCGAGCGCATCGTGCGCGATGTGCCGCCACCCGCCGGTGACGAAAAGGCTCCATTGCAGGCACTGATCATCGACAGCTGGTTTGACAACTATGTTGGTATTGTCACGTTGGTACGCGTTGTCAACGGTGTCATTCGTCCTAAGGACAAGGTGATGCTGATGGCTTCCGGAGCCACTCATCTCGTCGAGCAGGTGGGCGTATTTACGCCCAAGGCGCAGGTGCGTGATTGTCTTAAGCCCGGCGAAGTGGGTTTTGTTGTATCCGGTATCAAGGAACTCAAGGAAGCGCGCGTGGGCGATACGTTTACGCTCGCACAGAATCCTGCTCAGGCTCCGCTCCCTGGTTTTAAGGAAGTCAAACCACAGGTGTTTGCCGGGCTCTATCCGGTGGAGTCCAACCAATACGATGCGTTGCGCGAAGCGCTTTTGAAGTTGCAGCTAAACGATGCGGCGCTGCAGTTTGAACCCGAAGTGTCCCAAGCTCTCGGCTTTGGTTTCCGTGCGGGCTTCCTCGGACTGCTGCACATGGACATCGTGCAAGAACGTCTCGAGCGCGAATACGACATGGATCTCATCACGACGGCGCCGAGCGTGGTCTATGAGGTGCTGATGACTAACGGTGAAGTCATTCGCGTGGAAAACCCGAGCAAGTTGCCGCCGGTAGACAAGATTGCCGAAATTCGCGAACCGATTGACACCGTGACGATCTTTGTGCCCAACGATTACGTGGGTGCGGTGATGAAGCTTTGTCAGGAAAAACGCGGCGTGCAGATCAATATGGCTTACCACGGCCGCCAGGTGCATCTGACCTATGAGCTGCCGTTGGCTGAAATCGTGCTTGACTTCTTTGACCGTATGAAGTCGATCACCCGCGGCTATGCGTCGATGGACTATGAATTTAAGGAATACCGTGCCAGCGATGTCGTCAAAGTCGATATGCTTATCAACGGTGATCGCGTGGATGCGCTGAGCACCATCATTCACCGCACGAATGCGCAGTTCCGAGGTCGTGAAATCGTCAGCCGTTTGCGTAGCTTGATTCCGCGCCAGATGTACGACGTGGCCATTCAGGCCGCCATCGGCGCCAACATCATTGCCCGCGAAAACGTGAAGGCTTTGCGAAAGAACGTGTTGGCGAAGTGCTACGGTGGCGATATCACGCGTAAGAAGAAGCTGCTCGAAAAGCAGAAAGCCGGCAAGAAGCGCATGAAGCAGGTGGGCAGCGTGGAAATTCCGCAAGAAGCCTTCCTTGCCATTCTGCAGGTTGACGACAAGTAAAACGGTAGGCCGGCGGCGGTGCGATTTCATCGTTGACCGGCTTTTGTACAAAATTCAAATCATTTCTGCCCTGTCGGAAAACAGCACGAGGCAGATTGCTCTAGAAAGCTTTCAAAATGAACTTTGCTCTGATTTTGTTCCTGCTCACGGTCCTTACAGGCGTGATGTGGATTGCCGAGAAGTTCTACTTCCGTCCGCGTCGCCAGGCTCAGGCCGATGCCAATGCGCGTGAATTTGAAGCGGCTAATCGCGAAGCGATTGACCGAGGAGAGGTCGGCGTTATTAAAACACGCAACGATATGTACGCACGTGATGTGCGTATGCCATGGTGGCTTGATTACACCGCCGGGCTCTTCCCGGTGATTCTGATCGTGTTCCTGCTACGATCTTTCCTTTTTGAACCATTCCGCATTCCTTCGGGTTCCATGTTGCCGACGCTTTACATCGGGGACTTCATTCTGGTGAATAAGTACACCTATGGCGTTCGTCTGCCGGTGGCCAACACCAAGATCATCGATGTCGGCACGCCTCAGCGCGGTGACGTGATGGTTTTCCGCTACCCAATGGATGAGTCGATGGACTACATCAAGCGCGTTGTTGGGCTTCCGGGTGACACGGTGACGTATGTCAACAAGGAAATTCGCATCAACGGCGAACGTGTTCCGCAGACGTTGGTGGGTGACTGGGTTGATCCATTCTCAATGGTGACGCTTTCGGAACGGACGGAAAAATTGGGCGAGCATGAACATCGTCTCGCCGTAGACAACCGTTACCCGGCAGGACTGCGCGGTCAGCCTTATCCGCGTGTAGGAAACGCCTGCCGCTATTTCAGCAATGGCTTTACCTGCAAGGTGCCGGAAAATCAGTATTTCGTGCTCGGTGACAATCGAGACAACAGTGAGGACAGCCGCTATTGGGGTTTTGTGACCGACGACATGATCGTAGGCAAGGCGGTTCTTATTTGGGCCAACTTCAGTGACATGAGCCGAGTCGGTTCGATCAAATAAGGCGGGAAGAACTATGTCAGTTCCGGTTACACGCGTCCTTCTGCCGGCCGAAGCACTCGAGGCACGCATCGGGTATCAATTTAAAAACAAGGCGCTTTTGAAGCGCGCGCTTACGCACCGCAGTTTTGCGGCCGAACACAACGAACGTCTTGAATTTCTGGGTGACTCGGTACTCAACTGTGTGATCGGCCACGCCCTTTTCCTGCGCGACCGTCATTTCACCGAAGGCGTGCTTTCGCGTGTGCGCTCCAATTTGGTTTGTGAAAAGGCTCTCGACGAGATTGCCGCCCAGATTCAAATCGGGCAGTTTATCTATCTCGGTGAAGGTGAACTCAAAACCGGCGGGGCCGATCGTCCTTCGATTCTTGCCGACGCGTGCGAAGCAGTTTTCGGTGCGGTTTTTCTCGACGGCGGATTTGAAGAGGCTCAGCAAGTGATTTTGCGCTTGTATGAACCGATTCTGTCTGCCAAAGCGATGTCAAGTGAGCGTCTGGCCAAGGACCATAAGACGCTCCTGCAGGAATTTCTTCAGGCTCGTCGTCTTCCCGTACCAACTTATCGCATCATCAAGGTGACGGGGGCTGCACATTGCCAGCACTTCGTCTGTGCTTGTTCCGTTCCCAAGGCTGAATTGGAGGAACTGGGCGAGGGCAAGAGCCGTCGCGCCGCCGAACAGGAAGCGGCCGGACGTATGTTGGAAAAAGTGAAGGCGAAATTCCCTTACTCGAAGAAAAAGCAATGAGCGATAACGATTTTGAAGCGATGTTGGCTGCGGCCGGCATGGGAAATAAAAAAGAGATTCAGGAAGACTACCGCTGCGGTTATACCGCGGTTGTCGGTCGTCCGAACGTCGGTAAATCCACGCTCATCAATGCGATTGTTGGCGAAAAAGTTTCGATTACCTCGAAAAAACCGCAGACGACCCGTGATCGTGTTTTGGGCGTGGCAACTGACGATGATGCTCAGATCGTCTTTGTCGATACGCCGGGATTTCAGTCTAAGCACACGTCGCAGCTTCTCAAGCACATGAATCGTACGGTTCGTACCGCGTTGGCCGATGTTGAGGCTGTGCTTTTCGTGATTGACGCTGCCGGATGGAAAAGCGACGACGAACTGGTGTTGAAGCTTTTGGATCGGGAAGCTAAAAACGTCATTTTGGTGCTCAACAAAATTGACCTTGTCAAAGACAAGGAGCATCTGTTGCCGCTTATGGCCGAGTCGATGCAAAAGTTTCCGTTTGCCGCCATCGTTCCCGTGAGTGCGGAAAAAGGCAAGATGCTCGATGATCTCAAGGGGGAGATCAAAAAACTTTTGCCGGTCTCGCCGCCTTTTTTTGATGCCGATCTCTACACCGATAAATCGCCGCGCTTTATTGCGGCCGAAACAATTCGCGAAAAGGCATTCCGTCTTCTAGGCGACGAATTGCCTTACGGTTTGGCCGTGATGATTGAACGCTGGAACGAAACTGACAACGGAGCCGAAATCGTTGCTTCGCTTTGGGTCAATCGCGAAAGTCACAAGCCAATCGTGATCGGTGAAAAGGGGGCTAAGTTGCGTGAAATCAGCCGTCTGGCACGAGCCGACATCGCAGAACTTTTGGGTAAGCGCGTTCACCTGGAAGTCTGGGTGCGAGTGCGCCGAGGCTGGAGTGACGATGCTCGTATTCTGAAGTCTCTCGGCTACGGCGACTGATTTTTTCTTATGGCTTCGGGGACCGTTTCCAAGGAATCGGAGAGAGCGCCTGTTGTACGCGTGCGCTCAGAACCTGCTTTTGTACTCTCCAGCCAGCCCTGGAAAGAGACGAGTGTCATTGCCGAATTGCTCACGCGACATCACGGTCGTGTGACTGTAGTGGCGCGTGGCGCCAAGCGGATTTCGAGTCGATTTCGCGGCATCATCATGCCGTTTGTCCCCCTTGTGGTGAGTTTCTCAGGCACGGGTGAAATCAAAAACCTCACCGATGCCCGCTGGATGGGACCGATGACGCCCAATGAGCATGAAGGGCTTGTGTCGGCCTTTTATGTCAATGAGCTGATATTGCGCATGACGGTGCGAGGTGACTCCTCGGTTTGTCTTTACAACGATTATCTGCAGGTCTTGAGCGATCTTACGCTTAGGGAGGGCAGGGAGTTGTCGGTGGCCCTGCGTAGCTTTGAAATCAAGCTGCTCAATTCGCTTGGCTGGAGTCAGGCATCCAAAGTTGAAGAGATTGACAAGGGTGGCATTTGGACGGTTCGACAGGGGGAACTTGTTTGCGTTGATGTGCTGTATGAAGGCGAAAGAGCAGTGACCCGCGACACAGCTCTGGCCGTTGCCGCAGCCAAAATCACCCCGTGTGCTGATTTGCGTGAGGTGCGCGACGTTCTGCGCCGCATAATCGGTTACTATGTTGGCGACAAGGGTTTGAAGACCCGCAAGACTCTGGAAATTTGGTCGCAGATTTGACGCTCAATATCATGTCGACGATTCGGATTTCCGAGAAAAGGCGATGAACCGATTCTGCCGTCTCATGACGGTTGCAGTTTTTTATGTTGACCAAACTATCCGTCAATCTCAATAAGATTGCTCTGATTCGCAATTCCCGTGACGGCAATACGCCGTCTGTTACGCTTTTCGGTGCCGTAGCTCTGAAAGCCGGCGCTGCCGGTCTGACGGTCCATCCGCGTCCTGACGAACGACATATCCGACACGATGACGTTCCGGCACTCTCCAAACTTCTCAAAAACTGGCCCGGCCGCGAGTTTAATATCGAAGGTAACCCCTTCATGAACTTGATGGAGCATGTCCGCGCCGTACATCCCGATCAGGTGACGTTTGTCCCAGACAGTGAATCACAGAAAACGAGTGATCACGGCTTCAATCTCATCGAACAAGGTGAAAAACTGCGTCCACTGATTGCCGAAGCTAAGGACCTCGGCTGTCGCGTCAGTCTTTTCATGGATCCTGATCCCGAACAGATCGTGCTTGCTAAGGATCTCGGCGCCGACCGCATTGAACTCTACACCGAAGCGTATGCAGCGGCGTGCGGCACAGCCTCTGTCGGCCCGATGCTCAAGAGGTATGCCTTGGCGGCTCGCGCTGCTCGGGAGGTCGGACTTGGCGTGAACGCCGGGCACGATCTCAGTCTTACAAATTTGCAGGAATTGCTTGTAGCCTGCGAGTGCATTGCCGAAGTTTCCATCGGCCACGCGTTGGTGAGCGAAGCGCTTGAGTATGGCATGACTGAGACGGTCGGTCGTTACAACGCTTTGTGTTTGCGCGCCGCCGAACAGATCGCATACAAGAACAAGTCTTAAAGGAAAACAAACATGCTTGGTCCCGTTGTTTGTGACATTGTTGGAACGACTCTGTCGGAAATCGAAAAAAGGCGCATTGCACACCCCCTTGTAGGCATGGTGATTTTGTTTGCCCGTAACTATGAAAATAGGACTCAACTCGAAAAGCTTTGCCGGGCGATTCACGATATCAAGCCGGGTGTTCTGATCGGTGTGGATCACGAGGGTGGTCGCGTACAGCGTTTCCGCGACGGCTTTACCGAAATTCCTGCGATGAGCGCCTACGGCCGCGCCTATAGGGACGATCCGGAAGCGACGGCGAGAGCCCTGACGGCCGCAGGTTTTGTGATGGCTTCCGAACTGCGCACGGCTGGTGTCGACTTTACGTTTGCTCCTGTGCTTGACTTGGATTGGGGGCAGAGCCAAATCATTGGTGAACGCTCTTTTGCGCTCGATCCTCGTGTTGTCACGCGCCTAGCTCGTGCTCTGAGCCACGGTATGCTCATGGCGGGCATGGCCAATTGCGGCAAGCATTTCCCTGGCCATGGCTATGCGGCAGCCGACAGTCACGTGGCTCTGCCCGTTGACGATCGTGAGGTCTCGCGCATTGAACACGCTGATGCGAAACCCTATACATGGATGGGCATCGGTCTGGCTTCCGTAATGACGGCGCACGTCTTGTATCCGGCTTACGACGAAGTTCCAGCAACCTTCTCCAAGCGCATTCTCAAGGGGCTGCTTCGCGATACGCTTCACTTTCCAGGCTTCGTTTTCTCGGACGATCTGTCGATGAAGGGGGCTGGGAGCGGTACACTGACACAGAGAGCCCAAAAGGCGCTCGAGGCTGGGTGCGATGCCGTTATCTGCTGCAACGCACCCGAGGAAGTCGATCAGATGCTGCAAGAACTGCTGTTCGAGCCTGACGCCGGATGGCGCGAGCGCGCATCTGCAGTTGACCCGAAGCCCTTCCCGCCGAATCATGCAGAGCTACTTGCTTCCAATGTTTACAAGATTTCTCGTTCGTTGATGACAATCTGAACGAGTAACGAAGTCAGGACAAACTACCGTGATTATTGAGTCGCTTCTCGACACCGACCTCTACAAGTTCACGATGATGCAGTGTGTGCTGCATCAGTTCCCGGACGCCAACGTGAAATATCGCTTCCGGTGCCGAACCGAAGGGGTGGATTTGAGTCCCTATGTGGATGAGATTCGAGAGGAAATTGAGCATCTGTGTACGCTTACGATGAAGGAAGACGAGCTGGATTACCTCGGCAACCTTCGCTTCATCAAGAGTGACTTTGTGGATTTTCTCAGTCTCTTTCATCTTAAGTCGAAGTACGTAACCGTTGCGGTCAGTTCCGAAATGCCTTGCGGCATTGACATCGTGATCGAAGGACCGTGGTTGCACACAATTCTTTTTGAGATTCCGATTCTTGCAATCGTCAACGAGGTGTACTTTCGCCACACCGTTCCTGAACCTGATGAGGAAGAGGGCATGGCGAGACTGCGCCAGAAAATCCGTTGGATCAAGAACGAGCCCGACAACGGAAACCTCAAAATCAGCGACTTCGGTACGCGCCGCCGCTTCTCCCGCGATTGGCAGCGCAAAGTCATCAAGATGCTTTGCGAGGAACTTGGTCCGACATTTTTTGCGGGCACGAGTAACGTCATGTATGCCAAGGAGTTCGGTCTTATTCCGATCGGAACGATGGCTCATGAATATCTGCAGGCCTGTCAGGCCCTCGGCCCGCGATTGCGCGACAGTCAGACCTTCGGGTTTGAAATGTGGGCCAAGGAATACCGAGGTGATTTAGGCATTGCACTCTCCGACGTATATGGCACAGAGCCATTCTTGCGCGACTTCGACATGTTCTTCTGCAAGCTCTTCGACGGCGCGCGCCATGATTCGGGCGATCCGGAGAGCTGGGGAGAGCGCATGATTCTTCACTATGCTGCCAACAAGTGCGATCCGCGCAGCAAGACGCTGATCTTTTCGGACGCGCTCACGGTGCCGAAGGTGATTTCGCTATATCGGCGCTTCAATCATCGCATTCGCGTCGGCTTTGGCATCGGCACAAACCTGATGAACGATTTGGGCCCGACGCCGCTCAATATCGTCGTGAAAATGGTTCGGGCCAACGGGCAGCCGGTGGCAAAAATTTCCGACACTCCCGGCAAGGGGATGTGCGAGGACGAAACCTATCTTGCCTATCTGCGGCAGGTGTTCGGACTGGATCCGGGCGCACCCGTCGGTTCTTCCAAACGGTAGTTTCTTGACGGCGTTCCGGCACTATCGGTCGATTGCTCAGGGCGATCGGCCGATTTGGTGTTTTTTAAGTGGGACTGCTGTCGGTTTCTAAAGGCTACAACGTTGATTCGTGCTTCGTATAGCGGTGAAATTTTTGTAAACAGATCCCAAACTTTTAGCTAAAATCAACAAGATTAGTGTTTGAAGGTGTGGTTTACATTTTCGAACACGCCTTCGAAACGTTCAGTGCACGGAGAAACAAAGACAATGCATGCACTCAAGATACTTCTGGCAACGGCAGCGGTGCTTCTGCCGACCTTGGCTTCGGCAGCTAGTCTCAACGGTGCCGAGCTCGCCATTACATGGGCAATTCCGTTTGCGGGCATTCTTTTGTCCATTGCCCTTGTGCCGCTCATCGCGCCCAACTTGTGGCACCACCACTACGGCAAGATTGCCGTTGCCTGGGGGTTGGCCTGCGTAATTCCGATCTTTATGTCTTTTCCGACCGACGTGGCAGTCGGCTCGGTTGCGCACGCCATGATCGGTGACTACGTTCCCTTTATTCTGTTCGTCGGCGCACTTTTTATTGTTGCGGGCGGTATTCACATCCGCAGCAGCTTCGTCGGTCGTCCGATCGTCAATGCCGGCATTCTCTTTGTGGGGGCTTTTGTTGCTAACCTCATGGGGACGACCGGTGCGGCTATGTTGCTGATTCGTCCGTTGTTGGCCGCCAACGAAGGGCGTCGCTACAAGATGCACACTTTTGTGTTCTTCATTTTTATCGTGGCCAATATCGGCGGCTGCCTGACGCCCCTGGGCGATCCTCCTTTGTTTCTGGGTTTCTTGCGCGGCGTGACGTTCTTTTGGACTGCGCAGCACCTGATTCTGCCCTTACTCGTGACGCTTGCCATTTTGCTTACGATCTATCTGGCGATCGACACCTATTTCTACAAGAAAGAAGTGGCTGAAGGGTCGTTTAATCCCAATGCCGTGGAGTCGAAGTCCTTCGGCATTGACGGCGGCATTAACTTGATCTATCTGGCCATCATTGTTGGCGCTGTGTTGATGAGCGGCATCTGGAAGTCCAGCTTTGAAATCAACGTTTTGGGTGTGCACTTGACAGGTCAGGGCCTGTTGCGCGACGCAATTTTCATCGCCGTCGCCATCTTGTCTGTTTTGACTACTTCCAAGAGTGCTCGTGAAGCCAATCAGTTCTCCTGGGAGCCGATCAAGGAAGTTGCCAAGCTGTTTTTCGGGATCTTCCTGTGCATCGTGCCGGTACTCGAAATGTTGCGCGCCGGTCACGAAGGTGCGTTCGCTCCGCTCGTCTCTCTTGTAACGGACGAAAACGGCGAATTCAATAATGTGATGTTCTTCTGGCTCACAGGTACGTTGTCGGCATTCCTCGACAACGCACCGACCTATCTGGCGTTCTTCAACCTGGCCGGCGGTGATCCCATTGAGCTGATGACCACGCATTCGCATACCTTGATGGCCGTTTCCATGGGCGCTGTGTTCATGGGCGCGGTGACCTACATCGGCAATGCACCTAACCTGATGAGCGTGAGCATTGTGCGCGAGCGTGGCGTCAAGATGCCTTCCTTCTTCGGCTATATGCTCTGGTCGGTCGGTATTCTCTTCCCGACGTTCTTACTCGTCGACATCATTTTCCTCTAATCGTTAGAACGGCCGGCCCGATGTTTTGGGAGGCCTTCAACGAAACGAAAAGCGGCATCCGTTGAGGTGTCGCTTTTTTTTCGTTTCGCATCAGTCCCACTTTTAAGGGGAAACACCTAATATAAAAAGAAATCAATAGAATTTTGCCTTTTTGTTAATAATCTAGTTAACGGAAAGGAGTATCGATTCATGAACCGCTCGAATGTCACGACATTGACAGCGATTCTTTTTGCCGTAGGGGCAATTTCTCCGGTTGCTTTCGGCGGCCAATTTCATCCGCAAGCTGATCTGACTTCGTTGGTTGTTGCGGACTCTTCGGGGATTCAAAAGGGCGAGGAGTTCATTCGGGACGACACCCTAGAAATCACAAGTGATATCTACGGATCAATTGGCATAACTGCCGTGGATGCAGACGGCACCGGTTTTGAAGCCAATTTATGTCGACGCGATGATTGCACCGGGCTAAAAGTTTCTGTTGATCTGGGACAGACTGCCGATTCCGTCGGCATTTTGCTCGGTGAGGGTGCATCGTTGAACTTGTTCCAGGATGCACAGATCAAGGCTGAAACGGCGATTCGCGGCAGCGGTACCGTGTATTTGGGCTTTGGGGACCCTGCCCGCTATGACATCGTCGGCGGGTTGGACATGAGAGAGGGGACGATTCGGAGCGAAGCCGAAAATTCGTTTCACTATGTCGGCATCGGCGATTTGGGACGATTTGAGGCCCAGGCAGGGCATTTGATTGTCGGAGAAACAGACAAAGGGGGTAGTGAAACGTTCCTTCGCATCGGAACATTACAGTTGGGTGACGGGGCAAGTGTGACGGTTGTCGGAGATCAGGTCGATGGTTCGGGATATCTCGCTGACAATCGAGTACTGATCGTTCAGAGGCTTGAAGCAACAGCAAGGCCGGAGTGGGCGCCACCCTCAGAAAGTGAACAGCGAGCCGTGAATCTGAAGGGGGAAGCCACGCTGATTTTGGGTACGGAACTTGCACAAGGAGAGTCTGTCAAGGATTTGCGCGCAAACATACTCAATATTCTTAACACGAGCGAGGTCAATACCGGTTCATTTTCCAGAGCGACATTGATCACGGGAGCTAATGTCGAGATTGATGAGGGCATTTCTGTCGTGGTCGGCGAAGAGGTAAGCGAGGAAAACGTTGCTGCAGATGGCATCCATATCGGCAATGACGGTCGCTGGATCGTACATTTTGAAGACGATGCCGCTAAAAGCACCGTTCGCGAACCGGTGAGTCTGGGCGAACTTACCGGGATGGATCAAAGCGGCATTACGGCCGAAGCTGAGGCCGAGCTAATTCTCTACAACTGGAACGGACAGGCTTTTGACATAGGCGAGTTTGATCCGAACAACGTTCATGCTTTCGGAGGGGCCCGCCTGCAAATCAAGGATAACATTGCCACCCGCTTGTGGTGCAAGGACTTCGCTGGTTTGAGAGGTTCGGCTTTGGTTGGGTATGTGGAAGATTTGGCCGATCGCGAAAATGAAAACGGGATCCTGATGCATCGTCCCGGCTACGGCTTTATTTTCGATACGTTGCCTGAAGAAAACGTCGGGCGCGACGCCTACGCCAACTTGGTTGACGGCGCTATCTTCTTGCCTGTGACTTCAGGTATTGCCACGGCGGCAGAACGAGCAGTTCAAGATGCGATCACGATAGTGATGGCACACGATCTGACGCTATTTGACGGAAAAGGACATTGGTGGGCACATGGCCAGTCCGGTCGCATCAAGGCCAATGAGATTTTTTCGGGCGGCAGCGGTGACTTCGGTTTTGAGGCGGACGTGACGACCGGAGCATTGGGGTACGATTTCGCCATGTCTCGCAATTGGATTACAACGCTGGCCGTGTCTTTTGCCGGGATTGACACCGACAGCAAGGGCGTGATTGAGCGCACTTCGGGTGATATGTCCGTCGCGACGGTGTCCGTGGCAGCCGCAAGACATTTTGAGGACTTTACCTTGCGTTTGGGGCTGGCATATTCCCGCGCTTCGGGCGAGGCCGATCAGCGCACCGTCGGTCATCGTCTGGAAACAGACGTGGACATTGACTACGTCACCGCCGTAGCTCGCGTGACGGCCAGGTCGCTTACGGAAAATATGCAGTTCGAACCGTTTGCTCAGTTGTCCGTAACGACGGCAAAAATGCACGACGGCTCGATTTTAGATAACGACAGCGACGGTGCGGTTGCAGGCGAAGGATTCAAGACCTCTGCGGACAATCGTGTCTGGGGAACAATGGAAGCAGGGGCCGATGCAGGTTGGCAGTTTGACATTGCCGATCTCATGCGCGTGAAGCCTCAGTTCGGTGTGTCCATGCGTACCTCTGTCGGTCAGACCGATTGGGAAATCAGAAGTCGCTTGTTTGACGGAAACGGATTATCCAAGGCGTCTTATGACAGCGCTCAGCGTTTTGCTGTGCGACTTCGGGCGGGGATTGAGCTTGCTCGCAGCGGCTATTGCGAAGTCAAACCACTCTTCTGGAGCCGAGACAAAGAGGTGAAAACGGAACCCTACGCTTGGACTTTGCTTCTGGCGGGCACTTATGAACGTGCCTCGGATCAGGAGCAGTCCGGCTCGGTTTCGCTACAGTACCGACAGATTTTCTAAAAGCTGACGGACTACAAGTGCAGGCAGGAAAACACTTGAGAAGCCTGCCTGCGCAAACGAACAGGCTAACGTTTGCAAAAGTGCGTCAGCCTGTATTTGCCTGTTTCGATTGATTGCTGCATTCGTGACGAAATTATTCGAGCGTTAGAATGTAACGCCTTAGCGGACACCATTTTTTTGTCCGTACGTAGTTCGGAAAGACTGTTGCATGCCACCGCAGGCCGTGAGCATGCAATACAAAAAAGAAGAGAGAAATATGCAGCACAAAGAAGACATCGAGGTCAAGACCCCCGCGGCAGACGGGGTAGCGGCTCCGGTGGACTGGAAGTTGGCCCGCAGCTTGGTCGAACCGCTTTACCTGGATCAAAAGCTTTATACCGGGGAACCCCGACTGGCCCATGCCGACGGCATGGCAGAAATTTTGAAAGGCGTTCGTAACGACGACGAATTGATTGTTGCGGCGTACCTCTTTTCCGTGACGGATTGCATCCACGACGCAGACCGTTGGATTGAAAAGACGTTCGGGAAGAACGTTTTGCAGCTTGTTCGCGATCTTGAGCAGCTGATGCACGTCAGTCAGCGTGCTCGATCCGATAACCGCGAAAGCGGTGCCGTTTATCAGTCCGAAGCGCTGCGACGCATGCTGTTGGCCATGTGCCACGATCTGCGAGTGGTGGTTTTGCGTCTGGCAAGCCGCCTGCAGACGCTGCGTTGGTTCGCGCAGTCGCGCGCACCGGGTGCAGATGAGTACGGTCGCGAGACTTTAGCTCTTTACTCGCCCTTGGCTAATCGTTTGGGTATCTGGCAAATGAAGTGGGAGCTCGAGGATTTGTCCTTGCGCTTTACGGAACCCGAAATCTACAACGAGATTTCCAAAGAGCTCGACGAAACGCGTGAGCAGCGTCTTGCCTTTATGCGTGGTTGTGTCGAACGCATCCAGATGTTGTTGAAGGCCAACGGCATTGAAGCCGAAGTGAGCGGTCGCCCGAAACACATTTATTCCATCTACAAAAAGATGGTCCGCAAGCACTTGCGTTTCGATCAGTTGTTTGATATCCGTGCGGTGCGCATCATCGTTGATACGGTGGAGCACTGCTACGAAGTGCTTTCGCTGGTGCACGAAAACTTCACAGTGCTCTCGAAGGAATACGACGACTACATCGCCAATCCCAAGCCCAACGGGTACCAGTCTCTGCACACTGTGGTGACCGATCCTCACGGACGTCCGGTGGAAATTCAGATCCGTACACGCGCGATGCATGAGTTTGCCGAACTTGGTGTGGCTGCGCATTGGCGTTATAAGGAAACCGGCAATTCGAACAAGGACAAGGGAGCCGAAGCCGAAGAGCAGCGTGTTGCCTGGCTGCGTCAGTTGCTGGATTGGAAGAGCGATGTAGCGCCGCCTGCCGAACCAGGCCTTGAAGATGACCATGTTTATGCGCTGACGCCACAGGGGCGCGTAGTCGAACTTCAAAAAGGGGCGACCCCCATCGATTTTGCCTATCAAGTGCATACTGAACTCGGTCATCGGTGCCGCGGTGCGCGTATCGACGGCCAGATGGTGCCGCTTAACACGCAGATTAAGACTGGTCAAACCGTTGAAATTGTGGCGGCAAAGACGGGGGGGCCGTCCCGTGATTGGCTTAACCCTGAGCTCGGCTTTGCCGTTAGCGCGCGCACTCGGACCAAGGTGCGACAGTGGTTCAATGCACAAAAACTGGCGGAACAGACGCAGGCTGGGCGCGAACGACTCGATAGGGAACTTGCACGTTTGGGCAAGACTGCCGTCAAGCTCGAGGAACTGGCCAAGCGTTTGGGCTATGACTCGGTTGATGATCTGTGTGTAGCTTTTGCAAAGGAAGAGTTCAGTCTAAAAGCACTCGAGCAGGCCGTTCAGCCCCAAGTTGAAGAGCCCGAGCCTCAGCCCGAGGTGCTCGTCAGAAGCTCTCAGGCACAAAAGAGTCACAAATCCAATGTGCTTGTCGTTGGCATCGACAGTTTGATGACGCAGTTGGCAAAGTGCTGCCATCCGGCTCCTCCCGACGAAATCATCGGATTTATCACGCGCGGGCGTGGTGTCACGATTCATCGCATCGACTGTCCCAATGTCAAGAACCTTGTTGCTAACGATCAGGAACGCATGATCGAAGTCGGCTGGGGCAATCAGGCTGAGGCCGTTTACCCGGTCGATATCTACATTGTGGCGCGTGACCGACAAGGACTTCTTAAGGACGTCAGTGAAGTGTTCATGCGTGAAAAACAAAACATCACAGGGCTGAATACTGTTAACGTCAAGGGGGACGCCCATATGCGCATCTCGATTGAGATTCGTTCGTCGGAAGATCTTCGCCGATCACTCTCTCAATTGCGTGAACTAAAGGGCGTGATGAGCGTGCGTCGAGCCTGATAAACAAAGGTGCCGTCCGGACTTGTCTTCCTGACGGCATTTTTTTTGATGGTTTGTTCTTAGGATTGTTTTTCTGTAAAATCAATATCTTATGTGCTTTAGTGCAAAAAAGTTCAAAAATTTTCGGAAAAAGACTTGCATTCCTGAAAAAGCACGGGTATAGTTCGCATCTCTCAGGCACATAGCTCAGTTGGTTAGAGCATCACCTTGACATGGTGGGGGTCGTTGGTTCGAGTCCAATTGTGCCTACCAGAATTTTTTGGAGACACCTAGCAAATGCGCGCGTCTAAGATCGTACGAACGACGAAGACCTGCAAACAGTAAGTCTGCGGGCGCGCGAAGGTGTTGAATAGGAAAAGAGTGCGGCTCACAGAGTCAGCACTCTTTTTTTTATTTCGGCCGCGCGTGAAGCCATTTGCGCAACGCTAAAACGAAAGGGATTAGAAATGCTTTCCATCACTTTGCCCGACGGTTCCGTTCGCCAATACGAAGGACCGCTCTCTGTGGGTGACATTGCTGCATCTATCGGTACCGGCCTTGCCAAGGCTGCTCTTGGCGGCAAGGTTGACAACAAGCTCGTCGATTTGTCTCACATTGTTGAGACGGATGCCAACGTTGCCATCGTCACGGCAAAGGACCCCGAAGCTCTTGAGCTGATTCGTCACTCTACTTCGCACCTGATGGCTCAAGCTGTCAAGGAGCTTTACCCGACGGCTGAAGTGACGATCGGACCGGCCATTGAAAATGGCTTTTACTACGACTTCAAGTTTGAGCGCGCCTTCACGCCCGAAGATCTCGAAAAGATCGAAGCTCGAATGAAGGAACTTGTGAAAAAGGACATTCCGCTCGAGCGCTATACGTTGCCGCGCGATGAAGCCATTGCATATTTCAAGAGCATCGGCGAGCACTACAAGGCTGAAATTATCAGCGAAATTCCTGCAGGAGAAATTATTTCTCTTTACCGTCAGGGAGACTTCACGGATTTGTGCCGCGGACCTCACGTACCGAGCACGGGCAAACTCAAGGTCTTCAAGCTCATGAAGGTGGCCGGTGCATATTGGCGTGGCGACAGCAAGAACGAAATGCTGCAGCGCATCTATGGTACTGCCTGGGCAAAGAAAGAAGATCAGGAAGCCTATCTAACGATGCTCGCCGAGGCCGAAAAGCGTGACCATCGCCGTTTGGGCAAGGAACTCGATCTTTTCCATCTGCAGGAGGAAGCTCCGGGTCTGATCTTTTGGCATGCCAAGGGTTGGACGCTGTGGCAGGTTGTTGAACAGTTCATGCGCCGCATTTATCGCGAAAATGGCTATCAGGAAGTTAAGGCACCGCAGCTGCTCGATCGCTCTTTGTGGGAGCGCTCCGGTCATTGGGCCAAGTACCGCAGCAATATGTTTACAACCGAATCGGAAAACCGCTACTACGCGCTCAAACCGATGAACTGTCCGGGGCACATTCAGCTCTTTAATTCGGGCTTGCGCAGCTACCGCGATCTTCCGCTCCGCTACGGCGAATTCGGTCAGTGCCATCGTAATGAGCCATCGGGTGCATTGCACGGTTTGATGCGAGTGCGTGGTTTTACCCAGGACGACGGTCATATTTTCTGCACGGAAGATCAGATCCTGAAGGAATGCATGGATTTCACTCGTATCGTGCGCGATGTCTATCACACGTTCGGTTTTGAAGACATTCTCTACAAAGTGGCGACTCGTCCGGAAATGCGTATCGGTGAAGATGCTGTTTGGGACAAAGCCGAAGCCGCTTTGATCGAGTCGCTCGATGCCTGTGGGTTGCCGTATGAAATTCTGCCGGGTGAAGGTGCCTTCTACGGCCCGAAGATTGAGTATCACCTCAAGGATTGCCTCGGCCGAACCTGGCAGTGCGGTACGATTCAGGTCGACTTCCAGATGCCGGGACGCCTGGGTGCCGAATATGTTGCCGAAGACAATTCACGCAAGGTGCCTGTGATGTTGCATCGTGCCATTCTCGGTTCGCTCGAGCGTTGGATCGGTATGTTGATCGAACACTACGCCGGTGCTATGCCTGTGTGGCTCTCTCCGGTTCAGGTAGCAGTGGCTTCTATTACGGATGCACAGTCCGAATTTGCCGCCGATGTTGCGCGAAAGATGCGCGAAGCCGGAATTCGTGTCGTTGAAGATTTGCGCAGTCAAAAGATCAACTATAAAATCCGCGAACTGACTTTGCAGAAGCTGCCTTACATCGCCGTTGTCGGTGACAAAGAGGCTCAGTCCGGCACGGTCAGCGTGCGTGCACGCGGAGGCAAAAACCTTGGCGTCATGCCTATTGAGGAATTTATTGCCCGTGTGGTGAGTGAGGATCAGTCCCGCAAGAACACGGACGATTGATCACACATTGATCAGAATGCGCCATGCCTAGTGGAGGCGCATCAAATAAAACTATTTTGGGAGACGTGCCATAGCACAAGATCGCAATCACCGAATCAATCGTGAGATTCGGGTACCTGAGGTTCGACTGACGGGCGTTGACGGCGCCCAGATCGGTATTGTTTCGACGGCCGAAGCGCTTCGGATGGCTGAAGATTACGACGTGGATCTCGTAGAGGTCGCGCCTAACGCTCAGCCCCCGGTTTGCCGCCTGATGGATTACGGTAAGTTCCGTTATCAGGAGCAGAAGAAGGCTCAGGAAATGAAGGCTCGTCAGAAGGTGATTCAGGTTAAGGAAGTCAAATTCCGCCCTGCCACTGACGAAAATGACTACCAGACCAAGCTGCGCGCTCTTCGCCGCTTCTTGGCCGACGGCGACAAGGCCAAGGTAACGCTGCGCTATCGCGGCCGTGAAATGGCTCATCAGGATTTGGGTGCCCAGATCATGCACCGCATTCGAGATGAACTCGCAGAAGAAGCACAGATCGAGCTGCAGCCGAAGCTTGAGGGGCGCCAGATGATCATGGTGCTCGCTCCCAAGCGCAAAAAATAAAAATGCGTGTATAATCGCACGCTCTTAACGCCCAGAAGCGCAAGGGAATTTGCGCTTCTGGCTTTTTAAAAAGTCGGGGCGGGCAAAAGAAGTCGGGAGCAAAGATTCCCGCGCCTGGAGTTCCGACAAATCATGAGGAAATACGGCAAATGCCGAAGATGAAAACTAAGAAGGCTGCGAGCAAGCGCTTCAAGGTCCGCGCCGGCGGTTCCATCAAGCGTGCCCACGCCACCAAGCGTCATATCCTGACCCATCGTTCGACGAAGAACAAGCGTCACCTCCGCGGCATGGTCACCATCCACGAGTCTGACAGCAAGTCGATTCACCGCATGATGCCTTACGCTTAATAAGAGGAGAGGATAGAGATGCCCCGAGTAAAACGTGGCGTGACGGCTCGTGCCCGTCACAAGAAGATTCTTGCCCTCGCTAAGGGCTTCCGTCTGCGTCGCAACAACGTTTTCCGCGTTGCCAAGCAGGCTGTGATGCGTGCCGGTCAGTACGCTTATCGTGACCGCCGCGACAAGAAGCACGTGTTCCGCCGTCTGTGGATTGCTCGTATCAACGCTGCAACCCGCTCCAACGGTATGACATACAGCCGCTTCATGAACGGTCTCAAGAAGGCCGGCGTGATGCTCGACCGCAAGGTTTTGGCTGACATGGCTGTGTTCGACAAGGCCGGTTTCGCCAGCCTCGTTGCTCAGGCTAAGGCTGCTCTGGCTTAATCCGAGCAGGGAGCATGTGTAGAACCGTTTGCTGACGGTGTTGCCGGAAGCGGCGGTTCGATCAAAAAAGAGGTTCGGTGCTGAAAAGTGGCCGGACCTCTTTTTTTTAGACGAAAATTCGCCAAAATTGCGTCATCTTGTTCTCGTGAACATGAGACGGATGAGTCGACACTTGTGCGCAACCGCTCGAGCGCCGATTCGAATAGACAATTGATTGAAAATCCACCGGGTGTGAAGAAATGGATGATTTAGTGCAAATCGTGGAATCGGCACGTGCCGATTTCGCGGCCGCTCAACAAAATGCCGCGCTCGAAGACGCCAAAGCAAAGTACATTGGCAAAAACGGAGCCATCACTGCGCTGATGCGTGGACTGGCCGGCCTTACGCCGGAGCAAAAGCGCGAGCGCGGTCCGGCCATCAATAAGGCAAAGGCTCAAATCGAGGCTCTTTTGAATGCTCGCCGCGAAGAGCTTGCCGATGCAGCCATGCAGGCCAAGCTGACTGCCGAAGCGGTTGACGTGACGCTACCGGGCCGCCGTATTGCCCGCGGTGGCATCCATCCTGTAATTCGTACCTGGATGCGCATTGAAGAAATTTTTGCTTCCATTGGATTTGATGTGGCTGATGGCCCCGAAATCGAAAGCGACTGGTATAGCTTCACTGCGCTTAACAATCCGCCGAACCATCCTGCTCGCTCCATGCAAGATACCTTCTATGTGGATCGTTGCGATGAAAAGGGAATGCAACTGCCGTTGCGTCCGCATACCTCGCCGATGCAGGTGCGTTATGCCCGGACCCACACGCCTCCGATCAAGGTAATTGCACCGGGACGTACGTATCGTGTTGATAGCGACGCCACGCATTCGCCGATGTTCCATCAGGTCGAAGGTCTTTGGGTCGCTGAAAATATTTCCTTTGCAGACCTGAAGGGCGTCTACACCGACTTCCTGCGTCGCTTCTTTGAAACTGAAGACCTTAAGGTTCGCTTCCGTCCGAGTTACTTCCCCTTTACCGAACCCAGTGTCGAAGTGGATATGGCCTTTACCAGCGGACCGCGTAAAGGCAAGTGGCTTGAAATTTCCGGTGCCGGCGAGGTGCATCCTAACGTCATTCGCAACTACGGTCTGGATCCTGAAAAGTACATTGGTTTTGCCTTTGGTTCCGGTCTTGAACGCCTGACGATGCTGCGCTACGGCATTGACGATTTGCGCCTGTTCTTTGAAGGCGATCTGCGCTTCTTGCGCCAGTTCAAATAATCGGTGAGGAGATAGAAAAAATGTTGTTTTCCGAAGAATGGCTGCGCAGTGTCGTCAATCCTGATTTGACGAGCGACGAGCTGGCCGAAGCCATGACCATGGCCGGTCTTGAAGTCGAAGATTGCTCGGCGATTGCGCCTGCTTTTGAAGGCGTGGTGGTTGCCGAAGTCGTCGACTGCGTTGATCACGAAAATTCTGATCATCTGCATGTTTGCAAGGTCAACGTTGGCGCACCGGAATTGCTGCAAATTGTGTGTGGTGCTCCCAATGTTAAGACCGGCGTCAAAGTGCCTTGTGCTTTGATTGGCGCCGTGTTGCCCGGCAACTTCAAGATCAAGAAGGCTAAGATGCGCGGCGTCGAAAGTTTCGGCATGCTGTGCTCGTCTCGCGAACTCGGCATCAACGAAGACCATCAGGGCCTGTGGATTCTGCCGGCGGATGCTCCTGTCGGCATGGATATTCGCGAATACGCCAAACTTGATGACAAGCGCTTTGAAATCAAGCTCACGCCCAACCGCGGCGATGCGCTTTCGATCATCGGTGTAGCACGAGATGTACACGCCATCACAGGTGCGCCTCTCAATATGCCCAAGTTCGATGCTGTGGAACCGACTTGCGAGTGCGTCAAACCTGTGCACATCGAAGCTCCTGAGCTGTGTGGCCGCTTCACCGGTCGTGTCATCAAGGGACTCAACGCTAAAGCCCCGACGCCTCAATGGATGAAGGATCGTCTGGAACGCTCGGGTCAACGCAGCATTTCCGCCTTGGTCGATATCTCCAACTACGTCATGCTGGAGCTGGGTCGTCCTACGCACTTCTTTGATCTCGACAAGCTTACGGGCGACGTGACGGTGCGCTGGGCCAAGCAGGGCGAAAAGCTCGAATTGCTCAACGGTCAGATGCCTGAATTGAACGAATACTTCGGCGTTGTGTGTGACGAAGCCGGTCCGCAGGCCATCGCCGGCATTATGGGCGGTGAACCGACCTCAATCAGCGATGATACGGTCAATGTGTTTATCGAAGCCGCCTTCTGGCAGCAGGTGTCCATCCAGGGCCGTTGCCGTAAGCTCAATTTCTCGACCGATGCCGCTTATCGCTTCGAACGTGGTGTTGACTGGGCTTCGAATGTCGAGCACATGAATTACGTTACTAAGCTTGTGCTCGAAATTTGCGGTACGCCCGAGACCCGCGTTGGTCCTGTTGACGATCAGTGCGTCAATCTGCCCGCTGTTCGCGTGGTTCGCATGCGTCCTGATCGTTGCCGCAAGATCGTCGGTGTTGACATTTCCGACGAATTCATGGCCGAAGCCTTTACGCGCCTTGGCTTTGAATTCACTCGAGAAGGTGCCGATTTTGTTGTGACAAGTCCCGCCTACCGCTTTGATATCGAAATCGAAGAGGATCTTGTGGAAGAAGTTGCTCGTTTGTACGGCTACGAAAAACTTCCAGATTTGCCGCCGTTGGCACGTTGCGGCATGCGCAGTCCTGCAGAAGGCTCTCGTTCCAACCACGCGCTTCGTCTGTCTCTGGCCGGCCTCGGCTACCAGGAACTCGTGAACTTTAGCTTTGTACAGGAACAGTGGGAAAAAGACTTTGCAGATAATGACAAGCCGATTCGTTTGCTTAATCCGATCGCAAGTCAGCTTTCGGTGATGCGCACGCAACTTTTGGGCGGTCTTGTTGACATTCTGCGCTTTAATCTCAACCGCAAGGCGGATAACGTTCGCGTCTTTGAACTCGGCCGCGTGTTCTTCCCGGATGAAACAGTTGGTGATAGCGAAACGACGGTCAAGGGTGTTCGTCAACCTTTGCATGTGGCTGGCCTTGTTTACGGCGATGCACACGAAGATTGTTGGGCAGAGGCCAAGCGTCCGGTAGATTTCTTTGACGTCAAGGGCAACGTGGAGAATCTGGTCGCTCCGCTCAAGGCTACGTTTGAGGCGGCCACGCATCCTGCCATGCATCCGGGACGTTGCGCTCGCGTGATTGTCAATGGCAAGGCTGTCGGTTATGTTGGAGAACTTCATCCGAAGGTGTGTCGTGTCTATGAACTTCCGAAGCCCCCTGTGGTGTTTGAGCTTGAAGTTGCGCCCTTGTGCGAGTTGGATGTGCCGAGTGCTCGAGCAGTGAGTAAGTTCCAGCCGGTTCACCGCGACATTAGCGTGACGGTGCCCAACGATGTCACTTGTGCTCAGTTGCAGGATGCCGTTGCTCGCATTCGCCGTACGAAGCCTGAAGCGATGATCATTGAGTCGCTTGATCTCTTTGATGTCTATCGTCCCGAAGCTTCTGCGGAAAAGAGCATGGCGTTCCGCCTAACGCTCTCGACGCAGGGCTCTGAGGCCATCGGCGAAAAAGACGCTGAAGCGGCTTTTGTTGCTGTGGAACAAGCATTTGCTGATCTGGGTGCAACGCTGCGCAAATAACAGGAAGGAAATTTTCCTGTAGAATGCGACACCCTTTTGATTTAACTTAAAAAAAATAAGAAAGATGGATAATCAAAGCTCAATCAGCAGCTCGCTTGATGCCATGTTCCCAAACACGGAAGGGACGACGCCGACGGTTACGAAAATGCATTTCATCGAAATGCTCAAGGAGCATGTCGGTCTGTCTCGTACCGAAGCCAACGAGGTGGTCGAGTCTATTTTTGACGAGATGCAACAGGCACTTACCGAAGGCCGAGAAATTAAACTCGCTAACTTCGGTACATTCAGCACTCGCGACAAGCAGGCTCGACCCGGTCGCAACCCTCGTACGGGTGCTCCCTATGAGATCAGTGCTCGTAGGGTTGTGACGTTCCTTCCGGCACCGTTCATGCGTGATGCTGTGGCCGGTTATGCCGGCCCTGTGTCTCAGGATGGAGCTTGATCGGGCAAACAAGATCGCTCTGATCCGCTAAACTTGACAAGCTAATTTGCCGTGTGCGGTTTCGGATCAAAAATTCACAAAACCGACGCACATTTTTCGATGTTCGTCGGTTTTTTATCGTCTAAAAGAAAGAAAGTTCAAATGAGCGACAACAATCAGTCCGGTCGTTTTTATTCGTTGCAGGAAGTTTCTGCCCAGTGTGGCCTTGCTCCTTACATCCTGCGCTATTGGGAGTTGCATTTTCCGGAGTTGACAGCGGATGACTCCAAACCGAAGCATATGTACAACGCTTCGGATATTTCGCTCATTAATCGCATCAAGACGCTGCTGTACGTCGAACACTTGACCATTGAGCAGGCTAAGGGGCGTCTGAAGCAGGAGATGGCTTTCCCGGTTGATTACTCTGGCAAGGCAAAGGAAGCCGCAACTGTAGAAGCGAAGGCTGAACCGCAACAGGCTGCGTCCGTTCAGGAAGTAACGCCCGAACCACAGGTCGAAGTAGCCCCCGTGGTAGTTGCACCGGCACCTGAAGTCGTCGAGCCCGTGCAGGAATCTGCTCCTGAAACCGCAAAGAGCGAAGAGACCGCTCACACTGCGACCGAATCCGTTGCCCTGCCGATAGACGAAATCCATCGCGCAGCGGCTGCCGAGCTTGCGAATCTTCGCGGTGAAGTTCAGTCGCTTCAGTCTCAGCTTGCAGAAGAACGGCAGAAGACGGCAAGCGCTCAAGAGCTGCTGTCGGCCGAAGTCGCTAAGGTTCTGGAGACGAGTCAGGCTCTGCAGGCCAAGACGGATGAACTGGCTCAGGTCAACCAAGCTCTTGTTGTAGCTCGCGCTCAGTTGGCCCAGCTCAATGGAGAACTGACGGCGGCTCGTGGTGAATTGGCGTCGAAGCAGAGCGAACTGGCGACTGCATTGCAGTATTCGGCCACTAACGAAAGTGCACGTGCGGCAGCCTTTGAGCGGTTGGAAGCCGAAAACGCCTTGTTGCGTGGCAAGGTTTCCAATTTCGTCAATCAACTCAAGGACTTGTCGGCTGTTTTGACGAAGACGAAGTAAGAGACAAATTCGCAAGGAGATCGTCTCTCGACTCACACTCAAAGAAAAATTTGCGGCTTATGCGGTGGAAAACTTGAAAATTTTTTTCGAATGCCGCATAATGCGCAACTCGTTCGGGGCGTAGCGCAGCCTGGTAGCGCACTTGCATGGGGTGCAAGGGGTCGCGAGTTCGAATCCCGCCGCCCCGACCATAATTCCAGGAAGAGACGTGTTATCACGTCTCTTTTTTTATTATCTTCTTCTACGTATTCCCAGCCGTTCAAGGCTTTTAGCTCGATGCCTTTCCTTGTAGCGTCATATTAAGCCTTGTCTTCTTTTGTCTACTGCTCTAAATTTTTGGTACCAATGAGGGTTGTAATTTACGGTACCAATGGAAAAGCACTTTTTGATTCTCGGATTTTTTGGTACCAATAGCTCTCTTTGCCGTTTGAAAAACTCTTTCAAATCAATGGCTTGAGCTGGAGGTGTCATGAAAATCGTTGCTCCAATCTCTGAAAAGAAAATCAAGACCCTGCAAAAGTCATCAGCTTGCGGTGTCGTGCCTGGCTTGTGGGTGAAGGTTGTTCCGCTCAAGAACGGCGAGCTGGCGAAATACTTCGTCTTGAGGGAGCGATCAATCAACCGAACCTTCAATCTCGGCAAGTATCCGGATATGTCTCTCGCCGAGGCCTTCAAAAAAGCCGCAGAATGGAAAGAGAAGGTCAAGCAAGGGGTAGACCCTGCCAAGGAGGAAAAAGAGCGTAGAGACGCGCTCAGACGCGAGCGCGAGAGTGTTTGTGAGGCGCTCGACATCTTGACCTTCGAAAAACTGATCCGACAGTGGATCGAGTTCAATGAAAATCGAGGCAAGTGGAGCAAGACCTCGAAAAGCAAGACCGAGATCTGGGACGGGTTCTTTCGAAACCATATCCCTGAGTCGTTGCGTGTGTGCCCGGTGGCACAGCTGACGGCACAGATGTTTTACGACGCTCTGGCAGAAAAGTGGCGCACGATGATCGATACGCCCGAAAGGATCCTTTCGGATGCTCGCCAGGCGATCGACTGGGCAATGCGCTCTGAAATGATCCCGCCGATGATCAACCCATGCATCGTTAAAGACGGTAAGTTAGGGGACCTGCTTCCGCTTGATCGACCTGCCGGAGGACACGAGCCGGCATTGCCTCCCAAACGTATGCCGGCGTTCTTCAAGGCACTGATGGATCTGGTGCCGGTCAGTCAGACGGCTCGCTGTCTGGCCTTTGCCATCCTGACGGCAGCACGCAACACGACGGCACGCGAGGCAACATGGGACGAGATCCAACAGGACGACGAGGGCAATTGGCTGCACGTGATCCCCAGAGAGCGCATGAAGGTCAAGAGCGAAAAGATCCCGTTTGATCGCAAGACGCCTCTGAGTCCGCAGGCTGTGGAGCTGCTTGAGAATACGCCGAGGATCGGCTTTGACGGCTCGCAGTTGATCTTTCCGAACATCAACAAGGGCCAACGGTCAGCCTTTACGCGCGACGCCGTCCGTGCCCTCATCAAACGTATGCACGACAAGCAGCGCAAGATCGATGGCATCGGTTGGGTGGATCCGGATCAAAAAGATCGAACTGGCAAACCTCGCATCGTGACTCTGCATGGCTGCGCACGTGCGACCTTCAACACGTGGGCCAAGGATGCGCGAGGGTACGGCCATAAGGCGTTTCCTCGAGACCTCCGGGAGAGCTGCCTGGATCACCGCAATGAGTCCTATCAGTGCGCTTATGACCGCGAGCAGGCACTCGGTGATATGCGAGAGGTGTTTGATGCCTGGGGCAAGTTTTGTTGTTCTGGTATGTAGAATGTGACAATAACAGACGCAAGGCAAAAAGACTAGATACAAGAAAAATGCCTATTCCACAGTTTGATGACCGCGGTCTTCTTCCTGCCGGTGTACATGTATGCACTTTGACTGAGTTCAAGATTTGGGCAGGCTCGATTCCTAATGCCGAGCACCGACTCATGTTGGTGGAAAAGTTTGAGAGATTTTTGAACGACATTGTTCGGCCGATAGCGCCCGGATGGCCACTAGTTATTGACGGTTCTTTTGTCACGGACAAGAAGCTGCCTAATGACATTGACTTTGCTCTTGATTTGAGAGATTGTGGTGACCCAGTGGTGCTCGGGGAAGCTTTTTTTACTATCTTCAGAGGGAATTCTCAGAATAAGGTTTCTTACAATGTTGATGGGTACGTAATTCTTCCGGGCGGGAATGATTTTCAGGACTTTTTTGGGTACGTTGGGCAAAAAACGGGAAACATTAAAGGTATCAATGAAAAAGATCGTAAGGGTACTTTGAGGGTAGATCAATGGTGACTCATGCAGACAATGTAAGAGCTCAAGTAGCCTTTTTGGTCGATAATGCGCGATCCATCCCAGACAGTGTCTGGCAGATGTTGAAGCCGGAGGACAGGGAGGCCGCAATTGAGGTGTACGTACGGAAAATTGAAGAATTAATGACTGATGAGTTGTCTCTAGCAACAGTGCGAGACAAGTCTGATGTGATTGTCCATGCAGATGGTCCAGCTTTGAGTGCAGGGAAGTGGAGTTTCAGGGCATTCAACTCCGTGGTTGACTCTCTCAATGCTGCTCTTCGCGGACTGGTTGCCGATAGCTTGGTCAAAGTCAGTCAGCGTTCACTGACGTCCAAGGCTATCCGTCAGCAAGTCGATGTTCAGGTCACTGGATTCGCGCCGGGAAGCCTTTATGTGGGGGCGAATGTTGCTATCTTGGAAAAGACAGAATTCTTTGATTACAACGATGTGGAGCAGCTTGTCGAGAGTGCAGTTAATTCGTTGCCGCAGGCGGGCTCGCTTGTTACGGTCAAGGGGATTAGCGACGAGATTTCGGACGTTCTGGAGGATCCAGCAGTCAGAGATTCTGCCCTTGTGGCTGCTTCGCTGTTGTCTCCGTCGGGCAAAATTGGGGTAAATGAGGTTTCCGTGACTGGCAATGGAAAAGGTCAGCTGGTTCGGGCGATCCTGACTCCGGAGAAACGGCACATTCTCCGGAGGGCGATCAAGTCTGGCGCAATCGGAAAAAATTCAGGACATGAGAAAGTGAAAGGCGTTGTGCGAGAGGTGAACCTTGATACGAGTCGATTCTCTCTTAGGTCTAGCGATGGCTTTCTAGTTCGGTGCTTTCTGAAGGGGTTGGATCATGTGACAGCCACAAAGATGTTGGACAAGGAGGTTGTTGTTGAAGGGACTGCACAGAAAGATAAAGAAGGCCGAGTTCGACTGATTGCACTATCGAATATTCCACTCATCTTAAGCACCACATAAAAGAATAAGATCCCTGCCACTACGGCAGGGTCTTTGTCTTCAGGCCGGCTGTGCGGCCTTATCGTGGTTGAGGCCTTTGACCCACTTGAGGATGTCAGACTTCCTCCAGCGCCGGGCGCGTTCCGTGATGTAAAACGGTTGCGGGAAGTCACTATCCGCCGCGTTCGTCTTCTTCCAGACGGTACTCACTCCGATGCCGAGCATGGCCGCAACCTCGGTGTCCGAAAGCAACAGTTGCGCGGGAGCCGGGAACGTCACTTCGTCTTTTCTGCGTGTTCTCATTTTCTTCCCTATCAATCAAAACAAATCCAACCAAAACTTGATGCCGGCGCAAACCATCCCCAGCGATAGGAGTGCGATTGCCGCCAGTATGGCCAGCCCAAAAATGATCTGAAACCATTCCTTCATGCTTGCCTCCGTTCAGTGACTGCAAAGCCAAACAAAGCCACAGATGGCGATCGGCAAGCCGGCAATGACAGAGGCGCCAGCGGCCATGGGGCCGAAGTTGTCGGCGATCCAGTAGTGCAGGCCGAGTCCGGAGGCGATGCCGGACAAGGCGGTTACGTACCAGACGCCGAAGCGGGCGCAAAACTCGCGCGTGCGGCGGTGCCAGGCGTAGGCGCTGTCGCAGTACCGGAGTTCTGCCCGGATCATCTCTTTGAGGTCGGTTGAGCCGGCCATCTCCCGCAGCTTGCTGATGTGCGATTCGACCTGGGCGTCTGTGATGATTTTGTCGGTCATTATTTCGTCTCCTGATAGGGCTTCGGCATCTCTGCCCAGGCTTTGATTTGCGGCCAGTCGTTGGCGTCGAACCGGTCTTCGTCACGGTCGTAGAAATCGCATTCGACCTGCGGTTGATCGGCTTCGTTGAGCACACTCACCAAGTACCAACCGTCGTGGTCGGGGCTGAAGTGCGTGCCGTCGGCTTGCACAGGCATCCAGCAGGGCTTCCACAACTCTTTGGCCTGGTACAGCGTGGCCGTGGTGAGGCGTATGTGGTCTTCAACCGCTCGTTCGAGACGTGCGATGCGCAGTTTGACTTCATCGAGCGACTGATCAATAGTCATTTCGGCCGGGGCCGATGCCTTGGCCATGGGGGTTACAAATCTCATTCCGGAATTCCAATAAGTTGTTTGCAGATTCGAGTGACAAGGGTGTTGTGAAGCTTCAGGCCGTCTTTGCCGTAGCTTTCGCATTGGTACTGGATGGCTGCCTTGCCTTCGCCCGGCAGCGCGTTTACCTGGTGCTTCCAAGTTCCCTTGGCGGCCTGGACGTCGTAGGTGGTTGTGATCGATGCGTAGCGGTCGCTGCCTCGCATCTCGGTCGTGACTGACAATGGCCACGTCTCGATCGGGGTGCCGGACTGGCGGCGAGTCAACAGGCCCATGACGTAGTTCAGCTCATGGTCCGTGAGGTATCCGCGCTTTAGCGATGGCTCAGAGCATGCCTGTGACGGGCGGTACGTGACGAAGTTCATCTCGTAGCCCGGGCATTCCGTGATCGTCAGCGACGTTCCGTCGTCACTCTCCCAGCGCGAGATCCGAGACTTGTCGTCTTCGGTCATCTTTAAGGTCCAGAACACCGACTTGGTGACGTGGTTGCAGAGGGTTTTAAAGTTCATGACTTTCATTTGCTTCGCCTTTCAATGCCCGGGCATGGCCGCGAGGTAGTAGAGCCATGCGTAAACGCCGCATGCTGCGATTAGTGCGTAGGCCACGCATTTGATGTCTTCGAGCATGGCTACCTCGCTGGTTCATTTCTGAAAAATTGGACCGACGTTGCGATGACTTCCGTGATCTGCTTCTGGACGCCTTCACGGGTCACGTATTCGCGCATGTGCATCTCGCCTTCAACCCACAGCAGGTTGCCTTTCTGGACATAGGCGCACACGTTCTCGGCCAGGCGGCCGTAGGCGACCACGTTGTGCCATTCAGTGCGCTGCTCCTTGGTGCCGTCGGCGCGGTAGATGGTTTGAGATGTGGCCAGTGAGACGCGAGTTGCCTGTTGGCCGCTTCGCGTTTGACTCAGCTTCGGGGTGTGGCCGACATGGCCGAGTAAGAATGCTTTGTTGATGGATGGCATTTGCAGTCCAGATCATCAAGTGTTGTATGAATGACTGCAAAATTATCAGTTGATGAATGTATTTGACAAATCAAAAGATGAACAACAGAAATAAATTTGATCATCTTTTGATGAAAATCAAACAAAAAAAATAGCCCCAAGAGATGACTCCTGGGGCCGTGATGGTTCGTTTGTAAAGGTTAGCTAGTGAGTGACTTCCGCAATTCGATGGCTACGCCTTTGATGATGATCTCTGACGTTGCGCTGGACAAAATAGGAAAGTCAGCGTTTAGCGGCACGAGTTCAAAAGTGCCTTTCGAAACGGCTTTGTATTTCCGTAGAACAGCCTCTCCATCAGCAATAGCGACAACAAATGCCGACGGTGTGGCCTTTTTGCTCGGGTCAACAATGACAATGTCGTCGATGTCAAAAAGGGGTTGCATCGAGCGATCACGAATCGGTAGTGCCAGAGCGGTAGACGGTATGTTATTTGAAGCCATAACAATTCCTAACGGTTCCCCGCTGTCATCACTCAGAAGGGATTCCCAAGTGACCAACGGGACTCTTACCCGATCAAGAATTGTTTTGAGATTGTTCTCGGGTTGGGCCCCAGTTCGATCGAAATAACCCTCGTCTAGACCAAGGCTTTTCTCAAAATCTCGAGCTAAACGTTCTCCCAAATTTCTCCAGCCTGTGGTGAGGCTAGATATTTGGGTTTTTGATCTGCCAACTTTTTCAGCAAATGTGGCCAAACCAATGGCGTCAACCAAGGCCTGGAGGTTTGTTCGGCGAATCTGATTGATTTCCATGGTGAGTCCTTGTGGATTGCTTTGAAGTGATTTTTTCACCAATTGATGTACGTAACAAGAAAAATTGATATATGATGCCGTTTATCAAATGTTGGATAAACGCCATGAAGTTGAGCGAATTTTTATCTTCTCTTTCAAAAGACGAAAAGAAGCGTTTTGCCGAGGACTGTAGCTGTTCTCTTGGTCACCTCTACAACATTGTTAGTGGCCAGCGTAGGTGCGGAGCGAGTTTGGCAGTACGGATCGAAAAGCGCACATATGGCAAAGTGACCAAGGAAGAGGCCGCGCCTCATGTTGAGTGGTAGGCCGTTATGGCAATTGCCTTTTTTGACTATGTTGCAGCATTGCGCGAAAGCGATTTGCCGGGGCCAGCTCGAAGTGTCGCGTTCTGGATTGCTTCTCGTTGTGCCAATGGTTGGCCGGTTACGCGAGAAACGGTTGCTGCGGACTCAGGCTTTTCCAGGGCAACGGTCACCCGTGCCATCTCCGAATTGCGAGAAAAGGGGTGGTTGGTGTCAGATCGCAACCGTCGCCAGGGCAACAGTTACCAGGTGAGTATCCCTCGCCTCTTATCGGCTCAGAGTGAGCCTGTAACAGGCTCAGAGAGAGCCTATAGGGAGGCTCACAGTGAGCCTAAAGAGGCTCAGAGCGAGCCTTTAAAAAAATCCTTATCGGCTCAGAGTGAGCCTACAGTAGGCTCAGAGAGAGCCTATAAGAAGGCTCAGAGTGAGCCTACCTATATAAGAACAATACAAGAACAACAAGAACATCCCCGCGCGTGCGCACGCACGACCGCGCGCGAGGGAGACGCCGCCACCATCAAACACTCCGACCTCAACCAGCCGCAACTCTGGGGGTGGGTGAGGGAACTCGAGAAAGATCCGGACGCCAAGGCGGAAGTTTTGAAGAGTGAGTTCTACCGGACGTCGACAGGTGAGATTCGCAAAGATGCGTTCGTCACAGCGTTGTTGTATGACGAACAAGTTTTTGAGCGTTTCAGACCGTTGTTTGAGCGCATGAAAGCGGAGGGGCGGCTATGAGTTTTCAAAAGTGCGCAATCGAGGGTTGCCAGTACGCCGGGGTCTCAAGCTACTCGGCAGGGCGCTACTACTGCGACTTCCATGGTGAGCTCTTTGACCGTGGTTCCGACTTCAAGCGTTGCACGTACAAGGTGACGCAATACGCGTCCTGGTGGGCTGTGCGGGATCTGAAGGCAAAGCTCGGCCGCATCGCGTCCTGCACGCTCGAGTCGGATGCCAAAAAGCTGATTGACGTCGTCCAGCAGAGCCCTTTGCGGCAGTACCTGCCTGATCCTTCGGTTTTGGATCGTAAGGAGATCGTCAACGGTATCGGCGAGCGCGTGCCGGAGCCGGCGCGGATGTATGCGCTGCGAGTCGATTCGTGTCTCGTCAACTTCATCGTCGACAAGGCGATTTTCGACATGGGGCTGCCGGTGCTGGGGGAAGGGCTGCAGGGAGACCTGCCGCTTGGGCAGGCTTTGAAGGAGGGCACCGATGGCTAGGTTGCGATGGGTTCAGGCCATGCTGCGCGAATGGGCGGCCTGGATCGAAGGTTTCGGAGGTGGGCTTCACAGTCCCGAACTGGATGGCTTGCCTCGTGGCAATGTCTTTGGTTCACACCTGCCGAAGGACACGTTTTCGCTGCGCCGGACACAGCAGGCGATCGACCGTTTGGACCCGGAGTATCAGGCCGTTTTGGCGCTGGTGTACATCGAGGGGCCGAGGGCGAATAGGTGCAATCTATCGCAGATTGCAGAGTGGAAAGGGGTAGAGCGAACGGCGTTTTACTACCGTGTTTGCAGAGCGGAACAAAAATTTTCGGAAGAACTTGATTTTATTGGAAAAAGTTTCGAAGACATCAAAAATTCGATGTCTTGACTTGACGGGGGTTTCAACAAAATGATAGATTTTTTCTACAATCGCGCGGAGCTTGTAAGTAGAGCTCTTTTCGAGGTCACAACGGCCTCGGTTTCCCTTCCTTGCCTCAGTTGGTTTAACCTTACTTTCTCTGGCCAGAGAATTGAGGTTGAAAAATGTCCGACTGGGGCAAATTCCTTTTGTGGGTGTTGGAAAAAATGCCGTGGGTAGTTCTCTTGGCCCTGGCAGCCTTTGTCCTTACGCCTGATGAATGGATACCCGATTATGCGCTTGCGTTTCGGCAAGAGTGGAGAGCTGAAGCGTTGTGGGCGTCAATTCCAATTGCTCTCATTACGTGCCTTTGGATTTTTGAGCGTTGGCAAGCAAAGAAGGAGCAACAGCAAAAAAAAGATGCAGAGACGCAAATGGAGGAAGATCTTGAGCGACATGAGCTAGAGAATTTCAGTCGGATGACTAGTAGACAACGGTCAATTCTGATGACTCTGTACAACGAACTCGGAATGTCTACGATGGTCAAGGAGAATGATCGTGATATCCAAGCTTTGGTTATGGAAGGATATTTGGAATCGGGCGTTCCAGAAAGCGACAGATTTGGCGAGTTGGTGGTTCGAGTTCGGCTTTCCAGGAGAGCAAGAGAGGTGATTGCGCTAGCTCTTCAAGCTCGAAGTTAGGATGGCAGTTAGACGGGAGTTGAGAACGAGACAGAGACAGGTTACTCAGCTGAACGCAGGGCTAAGGTTGTATCCATGTGGGATACAATGAGTCACTTGATTTTTGTGCACCGTTTATTGCGGACTGAGAGGGAAGGAGGCGCACAATGAGGTTGCGGGTTAAGAACATCGGGATTCTGAGTGACTCCGAGATTGAGATTGCGGGGATCACTGTGGTTGCTGGTGAAAACAACACTGGCAAGAGTACGTTTGGGAAGGCTCTCTATGCCATTTTTAACGCTCTTAACCGTTTGGAATATAGAGTTGATTTAGCTAAACGGCGTAGTACAGTTGATCTTATTAAGGGGATGCTTGCAAGGGGAATGACTTATGATTTGGAGAAGTGGAATCATCAATCAACTAAAAAACTGATGAATAATAAGCTAACGGAAGATCTTATTTCTGAAATTGCCTCTGCATGTCCTCAGCAAAATATCAACGAGAAAGAGATATTCATAAAAAAGGCTGAAGAGATTTTAAGGATGGATGAGGATTTAATTAAAAAGAAAATAATTTTATCCTCTCTGAAAGGTGAATTTCGTGGCCAAATTAAGAATCAACTAAAAATCAATGAAAAGTCACAGATTTCTTTGATCGTAAAAGGTGAGACGACGTCTGTGGAAATTGATGATGAGTCTGCAATATATGCTAAAGGCTTAAGAAATCTGGAGCATACACCTGTTTATATTGATGATATTTCGAGCATATTTGGTAATGCAAGGCTTCCAAATGAGTTGTTTCAATTTGTTTTTAATCATCGACATAATATTAATATGATGGACTTGCTTAATAGCAAGATAGGGAATGGTGCAGCTGACGCTGAAGAGGATATAAAGGTTATTTGGGAGATTTTGTACGATCAGCAATTGGAGCCTGTGTTAAAGAGACTGAAAGAAATTTGTCATGGTTCATTAATACTGGTTGATGGAGAAATTAAGTTTGTTGATGAAATGATGTCTGGTGTTAAATTGAATTTGGCAAATATTTCATCTGGGCTTAAAACATTCTTGATTCTACAACAATTGATAAGAAGTGGCACAATTTGTGAGAATGGCACTGTCATCATGGATGAACCTGAGATTCATTTGCACCCTAAGTGGCAGGTTGTATTGGCTGAGTTAATTGTGATGCTTCAGAAGGTGATGAGTCTACATATTCTTGTAACGACGCATAGTCCTTATTTTATTTCTGCGATAGATGTTTTTTCGAAAAAGCATAAAGTTATTGAGAATAATAGATATTACTTTAATTCAAGAAATGGCAATGATGTTAAAGTTGAGGATGTCACAAAGAGTATTTATGTTATATATGATTCATTAGCAGGACCGTACCAAACAATTCAGGATGAGGCAATGGCATGCCAAGCATGAGAATTCCATCTGAGTTTTGTGAATACAAGGCTACAGTCGAAAAGTGTTCTTATGATGAAGACAATAATGTGACCTTAATTCGTAGTCAAGAGGAAATGGTTGATTACGACAAGGTTAAGTATGATTATGCTGTAGCGGTGTCTCCAGAACTTGTGCCATGCTCGGTTGACGGTTTGTTTTTAGATGAAAAAGATGAGTATATTCTAGTTGAATTTAAGGCTGGAGTAATTGAGATTCCTAATATTTTAAAAAAAGGCTTATGATTCAGCTTTTATTCTTGCCGAGAAGAAAACTGTTAACGTCTCGTGGTTAAGAAAGAATGTAGAGTTTATTTTAGTATTTAATCCTGAAACTGCTTTTAGTGATCCTAATCAGAAGTCAAGGTATAATATGATGAGGCTAGGTACAAAGTATTCTACAAAGAAGATTGAGTTTTTTCAAAAGGCCATGAGAGGACTGAAGGGATTTATATACAAAAATGTTTCAGAGCTCACTGCTGATGAGTTTTCAGATAAATATTTGAAAATCTGATTAATATGCATTTATATTCTTAATGATTTATGGTGTTTACTTGAACTTGATACAAATATAATTGCATATTAGTTTGTGGATAGATAATGCCCGGCCAGCACCGGGCATTTTTGTTGGTGAGAATTGCGATATGTCCGAGGTGTTAAACCAAGCTCGACTGGCGTACAAGGCAAAGCACGAGTTTTGTTACGTCAAACCGTGTGACCCCGAAATCATTGAAATCAATGCATGCGGACTATCGGGCTTGCCATTCGTAAACCTGACAATCTGGCTTCCAAAGCCTTGGTTGCCATACTTTGGGGTGCCAATGAGAAATTCTGAAGGAAAAGACATTGGCACCATGATTTTCAAGATTACGAAATACTCTAGAGAATCGATTGGGCGGCATTTAAGACGATTTGAAGCAATCGAATTGCTGCCTCCGGACTCGGAAGTGCCTCACCCGCTACTTCAGTTAACCACTTTTTCAGTGCGCTCAAAGGAGCACTCTTAAGAATGCTGATAACGGTTTCCTTCTCTTTTTGAGATGCATTTGCGCTTTGGGCAATGATGATGGCCAATTGCCGCAGTGAGGTATCTTCGATGCGGACTGTATGGGTGTTTAGAATCGCACTTAGGCCTTCGTCGCCTAGAAGAAAGTCAATGCCTTTTTCGGTGATTTGTGGGTGATAAAGTGTTGCTGGCCCAATAGTTATTGATCCGTCTCCATTTTCTATCGATGGTCCGAGCGTTTGGCTTTCGTCTTCTCCCAGGGCGGCATATATTGCTTTCTTCTGTTTTTCGTGTTCGGAAAAGCTTAAACCAGGCCTGATTGATATTGCATTTTCAATTAGGCCGTGTCTTTGCAGGTAGAGTAAGTTCCCTGAAGTGCGTTCTGGTTCGGCTTCGAAAATTTTGCGAAAGTAACGGAAAGACTTTTCTGAGATGCTAGGGTATTCAGCAAACAAAAACTCAAGCATTTGCTTTTGTTGCTCTCTGTCAACATTCATAGTTTTGCCTCACTGGGTAGGTTGAACTTTGCAATCAACAATCATAGCCAGTAAGGCGTGGACGCGTAGCTTAATTCGGGAAAGCGGGAAGCTATTGGCTGACACAGTTGCACGTTCAAGTCGTGCCGCGTCCAAACAGAATCGCTACCTTAGTGCCGTTGTTCTTCTGACGGTGCGGGGTCTTGAGGTTGTCGAAAGGCAGCCTCTTTTTTATTCCTGGTTCAGGCTTACGGGTCCTTCCTGGGCCTGAACCATCGCGGTGGGCAAGCCCCCGATTTTTTTCTACTTGCGAGCCTCCTAAGGGGGTTGTATTTCCCACAGTTGTTGCTTTCAGAGTGGTTGCTCGAGACTTTATAATGCTCGGGACATCAACAAGGAGCGCGATGCAGATACTGTTTGCAAACTCAGATATAGCCGAAATTTGCGAAGACACTGCAGTAGCAAAGCGCAAAATAGGTCAGGCATGCTCAAAAAAGCTGCAGAGATACCTCAGTATGCTTCAGGCTGCCGAAAGAGTTTCGGATGTGCCGCCGCTTGGCGGTTTGCATGATCTTGTGGGTGATCGTGCCGGACAGAAAGCGTTTTGGCTTGATGAAAAGATGAGGCTTGTTTTTGCGTCTGGACATAAGCCTGAGCCAAGGAAAGCTGATGGTGGCATTGATTGGACGGCGGTCACGATTGTCAGCATTGAGTTTATCGGGAATTACCATGACTAAGAGTTTTGAAAGGAGTTGGGCAACACCCCCAGGCGAATTGCTGAGAGACGCAATTGAGGATGGGACTTGCCTCCGTGAGAGCGCTCGTGATGCTCTTGGGTTGGGTGAATCCGACTTTGAAGCATTTCTTGGCGGCTGCATTGCTGTGTCGTCTGTGCTGGCAGATAAGTTGGCTGCTTTGCTCGGGGGCACGCCAAATTTCTGGTTAGATATGGATGCTCAGTACAGGTGCGATTTGATGCGGCTGGCACCTAAGACTTCAGTTCGAGAAGAGGTTGGCATCATGCCTCGCATCAAACAAGGCGTCTGGAGCGTTGCGGTATGAAAGTTATCAGTGAGGAACCGTTACTCATTACTTCGGTGAGCGTAACGTCCAACCCAGACGTTTTTACGTCTCCATCATTGAAGGGAACCACGCAGCTGTCTTTCCCGGTTACGACAAAACTGAGAGAGGATGGAAAAAAGCTCATTGTAGAGGGTACATTGATTTCGAAAGGAGTGCTGGCAGACGGCAATGTTCCGATGTACTCCGCATCTTGTACTGGACGAATTGCTTACCTTCTTGATGAGCCAATTGAAAACTATGAGGAACATGGTCGCGAAATTTACGATCAGTTTATTAAGCCAGTTTATTGCGTTTTAGCTAGCAAACTGCAGCAGCTTATTATGTCAATCGGTTTAGTCGTGAGGTTTCCTTTGGCGATCCCTCCAATGGAAGACGTAAAGAGGATTGACACTGAGTAGATTCAATACAATTCAATTGCAGCAAAATGCCCGGATAGTTCCGGGCTTTTTTGTACCCATGACCACACAAACCGAAATTGCAAACCACCTGGGGATTTCTCAGCAAGCTGTCTCCAAAACTCTCTCGAAAATGGGGATCGAGTGGAAAGACAAGTCTCTGGACGAAATCCGGCTGGCCTATTGTGCGCGACTCAGAGAACAGGCATCCGGGCACGCTAACCAGTTGATGCTGGAGCGAGTCGAAACGGAAAAAGTTGACCGCGAACTGAAGCTGTATCAGCTTGCCGAAAAGAAAAAGGAACTGATTAATGTTGAAGATCTTAAGTCGGAACTGGTGAATATTTTCGCTGGTTTCCGGCAGGAACTTTTGTCACGCGATGACAAACTGAAAACTGAACTTGACACACTCTACGGGATTGACATCGACGTCAGTATTTTGAACGAGTACACATACAATGCCCTTTCACATCTATCTGGATACCTCGGAGGGTATCAGCCAGCTGCTAAAGGAGCTGGGGCAGATACTGCAGCCTCCGAAGAAGATGGGGACAACGGAGTGGGCTGAGAAGTTTCGCGGGATGAGCGCGAAGTCGACAGCTCTCCCCGGCAAATACAACGTTTCTTTAACGCCGTGGGTGCCTGGCATCCATCAGGCACTGGATGATCCTGCAGTGCGAAAGGTCGTGGCGCAGAAGTCGGCGCAGGTGGCCTGGACCGACGGCGTGTTGCTCAACTACCTTGGTCGAAGGATTGACATTGATCCTTGTCCGATGATCGTGATGTTCGCCAAGGACAATGCAGCCAAGGAATTCAACGACGAAAAGCTGATGCCGATGATTGAGGCGACTCAGTCGTTGGCGCAGAAGATTCCGGTTAAGTCTAAACGGGACAAAGACAACCGATGGAACTTCAAAGGATTCCCGGGTGGTTTTCTGAAGCTAGTCGGATCCGGATCTCCTTCAAGCGTGAAGTCGACGCCGGCACCGGTGGTCTGCGTGGAAGAGCCGGACGACTGCGTGACAAACATCAAGCAGCAGGGCGACACGATCACGCTGCTGATTGAACGAACCAAGACCTTCGCCAGATCGAAGGTGGTTTACGGCGGAACGCCGACGGTTGAGGGTTTCTCGGCTGTTGAACAGGCCTACAAAGAGTCCGACAAGCGCAAGTTTTTCATTCCGTGCCCAGACTGCGGCCAGGAACACGTGCTGTCATGGGATAACGTCAAGTGGAATGAGCGGGACGATCTGCACCATGAGGTCTTTGGATCCGCAGACGTCGACTCGGCTCACTATGTGTGCCCACATTGCGGCTGCATCTGGGATGACGCCAAGAAGAACCGGGCGGTTCGCCACGGCGTCTGGCGAGCGACAGCTCCATTCCTGGGGACTGCCGGCTTCTACATCAACGAGATCTACAGCCCGTTTCCAGGATCGACGCTGCGCAATCTTGTCATCAAATATCTGACTGCCAAAAAGGCACTCGATCAGGGCGATGACACAAAGATGCGCAGTTTCTACAACTCGCAGCTGGGGATTCCTTACGCCTTCAAGAACGATTTGCCGGAGCCGGACGAACTGTCCAAGCGTGCCGAAGCCTACGAAGAACTGACGGTTCCGAAGAATGGCCTCGTGATCACGGCCGGCGTCGACGTCCAGCACGATCGACTGGCTGTCATCATTCGCGCCTGGGGGCCGGAAGAAGAAAGCTGGTTGATGTACTGGGGCGAGATCCCGGGCGAAACCATGACGCCCGGCAAGGGAGCCTGGGTGGATTTGGCGGACCTTTTGGAGCGCAAGTTCAAGACGCCGTCCGGAGCTTCGATCAAGATCCGGGCGGTGTCGATCGACTCTTCCGATGGCCAAACATCAGATGCCGTTTACAGCTTTGTTCGAAAGCGTCGCGGCAAGGGCTACATGGCCATCAAGGGCTCGTCGGTCAACGATGACTCGAAGGAAATTTTCACAACGCCGAAGCCTTCGGTTGACCTGGGCTTTAGACACAAGTCATCAAAGTACGGTCTGACGCCTTTTATCGTCGGCACCAGCCGAGCCAAAGACTTGATCCTCGGTGTTGACGCGAAAGCCGGACGTATCAAGCTGACCGGTGACGGTCCCGGGCGTATGCACTGGTATCACGGCGTGCGACCTGACTACTGGGAGCAGATCACGTCAGAAGTCAAAGCGCCAACCTCTCGAAGCAGCAAGCGCGTCTGGCAAAAGAAGTCAGGGGTACGAAACGAGGCGCTTGACTGCGAGGTCTATGCGCTTCATGCCGCTCGGTCGCTGAAGCTTCATTTGTGGTCAGCGGATCGTTGGCAGATGGAACTGCAGAGTCAGATGCAGATCGATCTTCTGCCACCGGTTGAGCAACAGGCAGAGGAAAGTGCGCCGTCGGCACCGGCAATTGATCCGGAGCCGGCAGTCAAACGAGATGATTTTTACGACGCCTTCAATGGCGGCAATGGGAGTGATGACGCGTGGTAGCGACGAAAGACATTGTGGCGGGTGACTCGCGGGTCTGGAATCTTAACCGTCAACGGCTGTTGGCGATGGGTGAAGCCCCACAAAACCCGAAGATCGAAGCGCTCTTGCGCACGTCTGAAGGCGGTCTTGTGAATTTGACTGCTGTTGATGCCAATGGGCTTGTGATCGTGACCTTGGCGGCGGATGTCTCAGAAACGCTGCCGATGGGGACGACCTATCTGATCGTGCGATTGACGGCCGATGAGTTCTATCGTCGGACGATGGTGCTTGAGACTTTTCGGGTTCTGAAAAAGGTAGCCGACGCCGATTTTGATCACCGAACTGAAGCAGAGCGGTGTCTGGCTCAGGCCGAAAAAGCTCTGATGGATTACACGACAAACGGACGTTCAAAGTACAAGAGCTACACCATCGGCAGCCGAACGCTGAGTTTTGGCAGTGCTCAAGAGCTCATGGATTTGGTGGCCTACTGGCGCAATCAGGTGTATCTGGAGAAGTGCGCTGCCTCCGGTGCTGACCCGCGAAAAATGCTTGTGGAGTTTGTGTAAATGGGGATTTTGAAACGACTGTTCCAAAAGGAGCCGGAGCAGCCTCGCAAAGAGCCGACCCTTATGGTGCGGCAATACGAAGCGGCCGAAGGGGGACGCCTATCTGGAGATTGGATGGCGCCGGCGACGTCCGAGGATTCGGAGTTAGCCGGCAGTCTTGAGACGCTGCGCAATCGCAGCCGCAAGATGATCCGGGACAATCCGCACGCCTCAAACCTGAAGCGCATTGTCCAAGACAACATTGTCGGCACCGGCATCGGCGTTCAAGCTCAAGTCATGAAGGCGGACGGGACGCCGGATGACGAACTCAACAACCGCATCGAAGAGGCATGGTTGCAGTGGACGGAACGCGATAGTTGCCACACTGCCGGACAGCTCTCGATGAATTCGATCTTGCGGTTGGCGGTGGGCGCCGTGTTTCAGGATGGCGAGGTGCTGATCCGAAAGGTTCAGTCGAAGTTCGGTCGTAGCCGCGTGCCGTTTGCTCTTGAGATCATCGAGTCCGACCTTTTGCTGGGGCAAACCGAAGGGACGTTCGTGGCCAGAAACGGCAACAGCGTTCGCTTTGGTGTTGAGGTCGATCCGTGGATGCGCCCGGTCGCGTACTGGATGAATACGGCGCATCCGGGCGACTATCAGTTTCAGTCGGTCAATCGAGGCCCGCAGCGTAAACGACTGTCGGCTGCCGATGTCGATCACATCTTTTTGATCGACCGATGGCCGCAGACTCGAGGCGTGCCGTGGATGCACTCGGTCTTGCGCAGAATGAACGACTCGAGCGAGTACACCAAATCCGAACTGGTGGCTGCACGTGCGGCCGCAAACATCGTCGGCTTTATCCAGCAGTCAGAAGGCTTGATGGATGATGCCCGGTTCCAGAATTTGAAAATCGGTAACCGTGTCCAGAGTGAGCCGGGTACTTTCCGGCGCCTGCTCCCGGGTGAAACGTTTGCAGGTTTTTCTCCCTCACGTCCGAACCAAGCGCTCGAGGCTTTCATGCGTTACATGTTGCGCGAGATGGCCGCCGGCGTCGGTGTTTCCTATGAGTCTCTGAGCCGAGACTACAGCCAGTCCAACTACAGCTCGAGCCGCTTGGCATTGCTCGATGAGCGCAGCCTGTGGCGCGTGCTGCAGGGCTGGCTGATCCGAGACCACTTGGCTCCGATTTATCGCTCTTGGCTCGATGCCGCAGTCCTGTCCGGGGCCGTGGACATTCCGGACTACTTCCGCCGTCGAGACCACTATCAGAAGGTCCGCTTTAAGCCGCGCGGTTGGTCTTGGGTCGATCCGGCAAAGGAAGTCCAGGCGTATGCAATGGCGGTCGAGCAGGGCTTTATGTCCCGATCGGATGTCATCGCGCAGATCGGAAACGGCAAGGACCGCGAAGACGTCGACAAGGAAATTCGATCGGATATTGATCGAGCAAAAGCACTGGGGCTGTCCTTCGGAGCATCCACAGCTCCGGCAGTTCCGATCCAGCAAGATGAAGTCAATGAAGAATGACAAAGAGCCGGCAAACAAGCTGGCTTTTTTATTGGGGAAAAAGCTATGTCAGACAAAGTGCAACACCGGTCGGTGGTCATTGACCAGGCGGTTGATGTTGAGCATCGCACGGTCACTGCATCGGTCGCGTCGGAAACGCCGATCCAGATGTGGTCCGACTGGAAAGAAGTCCTGAGCCACGCGCCCGGGGCAATGCGAATGGGGCAGCGGCAAAAGTCGTTGCCTCTCTTGCTAGGTCACGACCCGGATCGTGTGGTGGGGGTGATCGACGCGATCCGGCAGGAAGACGGCCGCACTTACGCGACCATGCGATTCGCATCGGACGAGGAAGGTGAAAAGGCCTTCACGCGAGTCAAGGACCGCATTCTCACCAACGTCTCAATTGGCTATCGCGTCTTTAAGCGCTCGGAGGATGAAGAGCAAAAGATCACGACGGCGACCGATTGGGAAATTTTTGAAGTTTCACTTGTAGCAATGCCGGCAGACGCATCTGTCGGTGTTTATCGAAGTCTTAACCAAGCAACCGAAAAGGAGCCTCTTATGGGTGACAAGAACCAGACCACGGCCGCAACGGCCGCTCAGAAAGAAACCGCACCGGCTGTGCAGGTTTCTGAAAACGAAGTTCGCGCTGCAGAACGTGCACGTATCCAGGAAATCGAAACGATGTGCCGCCAGTTCAATATTGACGACAACCGTCGCAACGATTTGATCAATCGTGGTGCAAGTGTCGATGAGGCTCGTGCGGCCATCATGGATACGCTGAGTGCCCAGCGTCAGGCTCCGGCCGCCGACAGTAAGCGCGATTTCGATATCGGTATGTCCGAAGCCGAACGTCGCAGCTATAGCCTTGTGCGTGCTTTGAACGCACACATGACGGGCAATTGGCGTGAAGCTGGCCTCGAACGCGAAGTGTCCGTTGAGCTGGCTCGCCGCATGGGTCGAGACAGTAACGGTTTCTTTATGCCGACCGACCTTCCCATGATGCGCGATGCCGGCTACTACGTCGGTACGCCGACCCAGGGTGGCAATCTTGTGAAGACCGATCTTCTGATGGGATCCTTCATTGACATCCTGCGCAATAAGGCTGCAGTCATGCAGCTGGGCGCCACTTTCTTGCCGGGTCTTGTCGGCAAGGTGGAAATTCCGCGTCAGTCCGGGGTCTCGGCTACACAGTGGATTCAGGAAACCGGCACGGTGACGGGCTCTAATGCTACGTTCGACAAGGTTGCTCTGGACATGAAGACCATTGCGGCCAAGTCTTTCGTCAGCCGAAACATGCTGCGACAGGTGACGATGTCTGTCGAAAACTTTGTTCGCAACGAACTGGCGACGTCTATCGCTTTGGCGATCGATCTCGCAGCTTTGTCCGGTTCCGGTTCTGGCAGTGAACCCAAGGGTCTTGCCTTCCAGACTGGCATTCTGACGGTTGAAGGCGGCACCAATGGGGCGGCCATCACGTTTGATCATTTGATCGACATGGAAACCAAGGTCGCCGATGCCAACGCTGACGGTACGTCGATGGCATACCTTGCTAACGCCGTGACGATTGGCGCACTGAAGAAGATCAAGGACGCCAACAACAACTACATCTGGAAGCCGATTGTGGGTGCTGTTCGCAACTCGATTCCCGGCGAAGTTAATGGCTATCCGGTTGCCCGAAGCAACCAGGCTCGAAAGAACTTGACGAAGGGCACCTCCTCGGGTGTTTGTTCTGAAATCTTCTTCGGCAACTGGGCTGATCTGCTCATCGGTGAATGGGGTGTTCTGGAAATCCTTCCGAACCCGTATTCGGCCGCGGCCTACGACAACGGTGGCTTGGAAATCCGAGCTCTTCAGTCCGTAGATATTGCTGTGCGCCATCCGGAAAGCTTCTGCCGCATGGCGGACGTACTGGTCAATGGTACGACGCCTGAAAGCGTTGACGACGATGTCGGTGGCTAACAATGTCTTTTAAAGACATTGTCCGGGAAGACATCCAGGCGGTGTTTTTCAACCTTGACGAATTTGCCGAAGAGCACATGATCGACGGCCAGAAGATGGTTTGCATCATCGATCAGGATGCAAACGTGGCGTCGGCTGTTCAAAGTGTCATGGGGGTTTATGCCGCCAATCGTCGAATCTACGTCAAGGAAGAAGACATGAAAGTGCTGCCTAGGGAAGGCAAGCGCTTGAACCTGGATGGACAGTTTTTCTTTGTTACGGATGCCCGGGTGGAAATGGGCGTTTTTGTCATCGAACTTCAGGCGAATCGAGCATGAGCAAGGTCTCCATCAAGATCGATGGCGGAGCCATTGACCGTGCTCGTGAGATGCTTTCGAGTGTGCCGGGCGGGGTAGGCAAGATCCTGCCTCGCGCGATCAATCGAGCGCTCACGGCAGGTCGAGCTCAGGTCAGCAAAAGCGTCCGTGAAAACTACACGGTTGCTGCGGCCGAGATCAAAAAGACGCTTCGCGTGACCAAGGCGTCCAAGTCTGAGCCTTCCGGAGAAATCGTTTCGCAGGGTATGCAACTGCCTTTGCGGGAGTTCAAGCATTCGCCGGCGGACGAAAGCACGACCGGTGGCAAACGTCGCAAAGTTCGCGTGACGATTGCCAAGGGTAGCCCCTTCAATTTGGAGCGCGGGTTTAAGTGGCGTGGTCACATCTTCGCTCGGCAGGCTACCGGCATTAAGAGCCGCGTTTACTTTGACGCGAAAGGGAAGAAGCGGCGAGGCGAACCAATCAAGCGGTTGGCAGGTCCTTCAGTCCCTTCGATGCTTGAAGGTTCTGCCGAGAAAGTTTCGGCCCGGATGCACGAAGTTTTTGAGCTGCGTCTGCAGCATGAGGCCGAAGTTTTGCTGGAGAAAATTGTCAAATGACGGAGATTTTGTTGTGTCGAGCGCTTTGCGACCTTATTCGTGAGGCGATCAAGGACTTGGCTCTGCCATGCCCGGGTGGCGATGTCGCTGTTCCGGAAGTGTTCAACGGGTTCTTGAAGTTCCCGCAGCAAGAGGTCGAAGGGTTCCCTTTTGTTGTCGTTCGACCGATGACGTCGACCACAGACGAGAACTCGGTGAGCGTCGAAGTTGCGATCAGCATCGGTGCCTACTACGAACTGCAGGACGACGGTAGCTGCGTGGATGGCTATGAAGAATCCTTGAATGTCTGTAGCCGGATTCGCCAGGCGCTATTTGATCTTCCGAACTGCTGTCTGGATGACCAGTACATCCTTGACTTACCGATTCGAATCGAAGTCAGCGAAGAGCAGGCGCATCCTTACTGGCAAGTTGACATGACGACCAAGTGGACGTTCCGCAAGCCGGACGTTGTGAATTGGAGTGAACCATGAGTGAAAACAACATTGGGCTGCAGCCGAAAGTGGTTTATGTCGGCCCGACCCTCAAGAAAGGACTTCTGAGTCGATACACGGTTTTTCGGGGAGGCGAGTTCCCAAAATCGATTCAAGAACTCCGAGAAAAAAGCCCCGCGCTGCGGGGCCTTTTTGTACCCGTCTCGATGCTGGCTTCGGCGCGTCAACGCGTGGCTACTAAGGGAGACATTCTCAACACCTATGTCACGCGCTTGCGCGACGAACTGAAGTAAGGGGGAACCATGGCGTACAAGCATGGTGTTTATGTATCCGAAGTTCCGACTTCGATCTTGCCGGCAGTGGTGGTTGATTCGGCCTTGCCAGTGATTTTTGGCACGGCACCGGTCAACATGACCGATCCGACCAATGTCAACAAACCGGTTTTGTGCAACAGCTACGAGGAATTTGTTGCGGCCTTCGGTTTTGTGCCGGCAGCCGATGACTCCACCAGCGGCTTGAAGAAGTTCGGTTTCTCGCTTTGCGAAGCTGCATATTCGCAGTTTGCACTCTTTGGTGTGGCGCCGGCCGTCTTTGTTAATGTGTTGGATCCGACTAAGCACAAGAAAACGGCAGACACGGTTTCGGTTACGCTTGATGCGAAAACCGGTTCGGCTGTTGTGACAGAGCCCGGCATCATTTTGAGTTCGGTGACGCTCACGAATGTCGATTCGCCCTACACCGTTGGCACGGATTACGAGCTGTCCTTCGACGATGACGGCAATTTGGTCGTGACGTCTTTGTCGGACGATGATGGTTTCAAGTGTCTGGTCGGATCCAGCATCACCTTTGCGGCAGACAAACTGGATCCGTCTGCGGTCGAGGCTGATGACATCATTGGTGGAGTGAGTGTATCCGGTGAAAAGAGCGGTTTGGAGTTGGTCGCTGAGGTCTACTCGCGCTTCCGCCTTGTTCCAGGCACAATCACGGCTCCGGGCTTTTCGGGAGATCCGGAAGTTGCGGCCGTTATGGCGGCCAAGTGCGTTGACATCAACGGTCGCTTTAAAGCGATGTGCGTGATCGATGTGCCGACCGACACTGCTACGGATTACACGAAAGTTCCGTCCTGGAAGACCACGAATAACGTCACCGACAAGCATCAAATTGTTTGCTGGCCGATGTTGTCTTTGTCCGGAACGCTCTTCCACATGTCCAGTCAAGTGGCCGCTTTGATGGGGCTTGTCGACAGCGAGAACAACGGTACGCCCTACGTCAGCCCGTCCAACCACACATTGCAGACCACGGCCACGGTTCTTGAATCCGGCAAGGAAGTTTGGCTCGATTTCGAGACGGCGAACTACCTCAATGGTCAAGGTATTTGCACGGCGATCAATGAGTCGTCCGGCTGGGTGTTCTGGGGCAACCGAACGGGAGCCTATCCGGGATCCTCTGATCCTAAGGATGCTTTTATCCCGATTCGCCGCATGATGAATTGGATCGGCAACACATTGATCACGACATACTGGCAGCGACTTGATGCTCCACTGAATCGACGTCTGATTGATACGGTGGTCGACAGTGCCAATTTGTGGCTCAACGGTCTGGAAGCGCTGCAGTACATCCTGCGTGGTTCAGTGAGTTTCCGTGAAAGCGAGAACAGCACGACAGACCTTTTGGACGGCATTGCGAAATTCCATGTGTTGGTCAGTCCGCCTCCGCCGGCTCGAGACATCGAGTTCGTCATGGAGTATGACGCCGAGGCTATGACTGTGCTTTTTGAGTGAGGATAAAAAATGGCGGGAACGAATCAAATCCCTGAGCGACTGATCAATTTCCGTTGCTATCGCAACGGGACCGATCTTCTGGGTGTGGCAACGGTGACGCTGCCGCAGTTTCAGGCAATGACCGACACCGTGTCCGGTGCCGGCATTGCCGGCGAAGTGGAAACTCCGGTCTTGGGGCATTACAGCTCTATCACGACGACGGTGGCTTTCCGAACGATCACGGCGGACGTCACATCGCTTGCAGCCCAGATGGCTCATCCTCTGGATTTCCGAGGCTCGCAGCAGGTCTACGACGCTTCCTCCGGAAAGTTTGTGACGCAAGCTGTGAAGCTCTCTATTCGCGGCGTTCCGAAGAACGTCAACCTCGGCAACTTCGAAGTTGGCGCAACCACTGGGACGGAAGTCGAAATGGAGTGCACGTACATCAAGCTTGACGTCGGCGGCAAGACCCTTGTCGAGATTGACAAGTTCAACTACATCGCTCGTTTTGGCGACGAAGATGCGCTTGAGAGCGTGTGCAAGGACCTTGGTTTGGCTTAATGCTTTTGCCGGGGAGCTGAAGGGCTTCCCGGCGTTACAGGATCAATCATGAAAATCGAACTTTCGAAACCTTATGACTTTGACGGCGTGGAGTTCACGGCTGTTGAAATGGATTTGGATGCCCTGACCGGGCGTGATGTGTCGGCGGCAAAAAAGGAATGGACGCGTCAGGGTAACTTTGCAGCAGTGACGCCTGTCGATATTGACTTCTGCGCCTACTTGGCAGCAAAAGCCTGCAAGCAGCCGATGGAGTTTGTCGAGGGATTGCCAGCCAAGGACTACTGCAAGTTGGCGCAGGAGGTAAGCAATTTTTTGCTCGGCTAGGCTTCCCGGAACAGCGAGACCCTGACAAGTGGTTGAAAGTTTTTTTTGTGCGGATCTCTGCGATGACTTTCAGTAGCCCCTTGCAGTGGACAGGCATTCCCTTAACCGAACTGGGGGCATGGGCCGAAGCAATTGAAACAGAAAATCACAAAGCAAAGACGTAAAATTTCCTATATAGATCAAGGAAAGAGTCATGTCATATTTGCTTGCGATTGCGTTTTTTATTGCAGCTATCGGCGGATTTGTACTCGAAGTTATCTCGGACTATTGGGTTTGGATTGTTGCAGCGTGGATTGTGATTCCCGCTTTGTGTATCGGTTTTTTGAAGATGTACGACAAACCTGATTAAGGGAAAGTAGCAGCAAAGAGATCCAAAAGGGCGCGGTTTCATCCGCGCTTTCTTTTTGGGGAGAAACATGGCTTTAAAACAGTATGAAATCGCCTTCAAGCTTGCGGCAAAGATGAGTGGGGATTTTCCCAAGTCGTTTAAGAATGCCAGTGATGCCGTTGAGAAACTGGGCGATCACATGCAGAGTTTAAACAGCGACAGCAGAAAGATTGCTGGTCTTGTGGCCGCACGAAAGGCTGTTGCCGAAAGCTCCAAGGAATACGGGCAGGCTCGTAGAAAGGTTGCAGAGCTGGGTAAGGCTATGAGCCAGACGAGTCAACCGGCAAAAGAGCTGGTTCAGAGTTTCAACTTGGCAAAGCTAGCGCTTGACAAGGCTAAGACAAGTCTCCAAAAAAATCGTACGGCACTGCGGGAGTTAGACGCCGAAGCCGGCACGGCATCAGTCTCATTGGCAGGCCTGGTCAAACGTCAAAAAGATCTGGAGCAGGCAACCGAAGCAGCCTACAAGGCTCAGCAAAAAGCGGCAAAGCTACAGCCGTGGGTCGACCTGGCTCAAAAAGGCCAGGACGGTCTCAACAAAGCACTTGATTTTTCAAACTCGGTAAATGCCGGAATTGTCAAGATCGGTGGCGCAGCTAATGCTACAGCGCTAGTGGCTGGCGGAGCATGGGCAAAGGAGGGGGCAGACTATCAGGCCGCTATGGCTCGCGTGCAGGCATCAACAGGGGCGAGCGCCGAGCAGATGAAACAGATTGAGGAAGCGGCACGCGCGGTTTTCAGTTCCGGCATGGGGGAATCTTTTGACGAGGTGGCGCGAGCGATGTCCACGATCAAGCAAGTTGGAGGGCTTGACGGAAAGGATTTGGAGTCTGCCACTAAGAATGCGATGGCTCTTGGCAAGACATTTGATATGGATGTCAACGAAACAGCCAGAGCAACATCGGCCTTGATGAAGAACTTTGGCATTGACGGACAAAAAGCGTTCGATTTGATTGCTTATGCGGCTCAGAACGGCGCCAACAAGAACGGCGATCTTTTGGACACCTTTAACGAATACGCCGTCCAATACCAGGCATTGGGCTTTACGGCCGAGCAGTTTGCGGCGCACTTGGTCAAGGGCGCTGAAGATGGTGCTTTCTCGATCGATAAAGTTGGCGACGCTATCAAAGAGTTCAACATTCGAGCAAAAGACGGTTCGAAGTCGAGCATGGAGGCTTATGCCGCGCTTGGCTTGAATGGGCAAAAGGCGACTCAGATGTTTGCTGCCGGCGGGCAATCGGCACAAGTTGCCTTTGCTGAAGTAGTGAAACGTCTTAGCGAGATGGAAGATCCGGTAGCTCGAAATGCCGCCGGCGTTGCGCTTTTCGGAACCCAATTTGAAGACTTGGAAGTCAAGGCGCTGGAAGGATTCAAGGCGATTCAAGGGAGCCTTCCTCAAATTGAGGGAACCATGCAACAGGTTTCTCGAGCCATCAGCAGCGCTTTGGGAAGTCAGCTTCGAATTGTGTCGCGGTCTTTTATGGATCTCCTTTTGCCGGCTGCAGATTCCGCTGCGAAGGCGATTACAGAGCAAATGCCCAAGATTTCAAAAGCGCTGGCAGCTCTTGCGCCCCAAATTGAGGCGCTTTCTCAGACGTTTACTAACGCACTTCCGGTTATTACGCAGTGGTTCAATAAAAGCCTGTCAACGGCTGTTTCTTTTGTCTCATTTGTATTGGACAACTTCGATGCAATTGCAAAAGCAGTGGCCTATGCCGGACAGGCCTTTTTATTGTTTCGGATTGGAGTGACCGGGTTGAAGGTCATAGTCACCGTAGCAAAATGGGTCCTAATGGCACGACAAGCCTTCATTGCGTACAGAGTAAGCGTAGCTGCTGCGGCAGTGACTTCCAAAGCGACAGCGGTGGCCATGAATTTGCTTTCAGTTGCAACAAAGGGTGTAGGAGCAGCTATGAAGTTTTTGATGGCTAATCCTATCGTTCTGTTTTTGGCTGGAGTGGTTGCGGCCGGTGTGGCCGTTTACAAAAATTGGGACGAACTCAAGGCTATGGCGATTAGCGTTGCGCAAGTTATTTCAAACGCTTGGAGCAGCGCAATGACATCTATTCAAGGGTTCTTTGCGAACACGTTTGACTCGCTGGCATCCATCATGAAGGGGCCGATAAACACGATCATTGCAATGATCAACTCTATTGTCGAGTCGATCAACGGCATGGCTTTCAATGTTCCGGACTGGGTGCCTGCCATCGGAGGGCAAAAGTTCGGAGTTGAACTGCCAAAGATTCCACAACTGGCTGAAGGCGGTATCGCAACACAACCGACGCTTGCGACGATTGCGGAGGCGGGGGAGGCCGAGGCAGTTATCCCGCTGTCTCAGCTTTCGACGATGCTCCAGCCCATGCCAGCAGCCGGGGGCGAAGGATCGGGAGGCGGTATGACGATTAACTTTGCTCCGGTGATTCATGTGCAAGGTGAGGCTGGTGTTGAAGGTGTAAACCAGGCAATGGGGCTGTCTTTGCAGAAGCTTGAAGAAATGCTTGCAAGGGTCCAGATGAATCAGAGGCGCAAGTCTTTTGCGTGAGGTGAAAAGTGGGCACGTATACAACAAAGTCTCAAGACACTTGGGACATTATCTCCAAGACCGTCTACGGATCCGAGCTTTTCATGGACCGCTTGATCGCCGCCAATTTGGACCACCGCAAGGTGGTTTTCTTTTCTGATGGGGTAGTGCTGAACGTTCCGGACATTGTGACGACATCGAGCGACTTTGAAAAGAACTTGCCGCCTTGGAAGAGGAACAGCAATGTCTAATCCGATTCGCACGAAGTTACGTTTACTTTTCACGTCCGCCGGGCAGGATGTTTCACAAAGCGTTCTGCCCGATTTGCTGTCCTTCACCTTCTCAGATAAAGAGACAGGCGAGGCCGATGAGCTTCGCCTTACTCTGAAAGACGAGACGGGGAAGTGGGCGGCTACTTGGAAGCCGGATGGCGGAGAGGTTGTCGATGCCTACCTAGCAACGGGCTCCGGAGCCGACGAGTTGCATTGCGGGTGGTTCTATGTCGATAGCATGAGCGTTTCGGGTGCTCCACGCACTTTTGAGATGCAGGCCGTATCGACGCCTTTGAATCAGCCAATTCGACGCAAAGCAATTACCAAAGCTTGGGAATCCAGAACTCTTCGCGGTATTGCCGAAGAGATCGCCTCCGGAAACGGTTTGCAGCTCTTTTTTGATGTCGAAGAGGATCCTCAGTATGACCGTCGAGACCAAAAAGAAGAGAGCAATCTCGCTTTTCTGCAACGTCTTTGCGAAGACGAAGGATTTTCGATCAAGGTCACTGACCAGAAGATCGTGATCTTCGATCAACGGTCTTACGAAACGAAGGAGCCAATCAAGACGATCACGCTGGGCGTTTCGGACGTGCTTTCATGGTCTTTCAGCTCACAGCAGTCAGAGACCTACAAGACGTGCGTGGTGGCCTGGCGTGACATGAAAAAGAAGTCGAAGGACTCGGCCGGTGGCTACGACTTTTCCAAAACACCGGAAAAGCCTGGGACCGTAGATGAAGAGCTTGAGAAGCTTCGAACACCTGATTACCGGGCTCAAAAGAACCCTGCAGTTAACTACTTCAGCTATACGGATCCGACCGTAGATGCTTCCGGGCAGGAGTACCGCGTGCGTAAGCGCGTTACTTCAAAGGCTGAAGCCGAACGTCTGGCCAAGGCGACGCTTCGCAAAGTCAACCTGCGGCGCGTTACCGGAAGCTTGACGGTGATTGGGGATCCGTCGCTTTTGGCCGGGTGCGTAATCGCTTGTGAGGGGTTTGGAAGCTTTGACGGAAATTTCATTATCGAATCGTCTTCGCACGACGTTGGCGGCGGAGGTTACACGACAAGCTTGCAACTGCGGCGTGTGAATGGTGAATACTGATGCAGTTTGACAACTTCAAGATCGGCGAAGTCAGCTCGATTGATCCGGCAAGATGCACGGCTCGAGTCATCTTCGATGATGAGAACTCGATGGTGAGCTACGACTTGCCCATCATGCAGCGCAACTCTTTTGGCAATCGTGACTATCAAATGGTCGATGTCGGAGAGGATGTGCTGTGTCTTTTCCGGAGCGATGGCTTTGAGGATGGTGTGATCATCGGCTCGTTTTACGCCGGTGATGTTGAGCCGCCAGAGACAACGGCTGATCGCCGCACGGTGGTCTTCAAAGATGGCACTCGGATCTGCTACGACCGTGCCGCGCATACGCTGACGGTGACTATTGCCGGCACTGAGATCGTTTTTGATCAACAGACAGGATCAATTACGGTGCCGGACTCGGTTACGGTCAACTGCACGACGGCAACTATCCATGCGTCAAAGTCAGTGACGATTGACGCGCCGGACACATTTTTCACAGGAAACATCACGGTCCAGGGTTTGATCACAGGCCAGGGCGGCTTTACGGTGACTGGCGGCGGTGGTGTGGTGGCCAACTGCAACATCCAGCTCAACGGCACGCTGACGGCAACCGGAGACGTGGTGGCAAGCGGCATCAGTCTCAACAGCCATACTCACACTGCCCCGCATGGCGAGACGTCTGGGCCTCACTAAAGGAAAAGAAAATGGCAAGCGCATTGGGACTATTAGGGGTGATTCCATTTGTGTGCAGCTCATCGGTGGTGATGACTTTCAAGGACCTTCAGGTCGACCGTTCAGACCGATGGGCGACGCATGAAGTGATCGGCCAAAAGCCAAAGCTCGAGTACATCGGGCCACAGCTTTTACAGGTCAGCTTTTCGATTCAGCTGAACTCGGCACTAGGTGTTACGCCTCTTGTGGCGTTGGTTGCTCTGCGGGAGATGATGGAGCTGCATGAGCCGCAGCGACTTCTGATCGGTCCCGATTACATGGGCAAATTCATTATCGAGTCGATTTCTGAAAGTAGGAAGCATCACAGCGGCTTAGGAATTTGTGTGTCGGCAGATGTGACGATCAACTTGCGGGAGGCTGCATGAACTTTGTTGTCAGCTTGGACTCGGATGTGAACTTTGCGCCGGAGACCGAAGTGGTCGAAATTCTCCAGAACGTCCGGACGATCTTGGCGACTCGAAAGGGGTCGGTGCCTTTGGACCGAGATTTTGGATTGTCCTGGCAGTACCTGGATGCTCCGACGGCTGTGGCTCAGATGCAAATGAAGTCGGAAATCATCGACGCAATTGAGACATACGAGCCTCGGGCAAAGGTGAAGTCGGTTGAGTTTAAAAGTTCACAAGCAGACTCTTTGGATGGGATTTTGAAGCCGGTTGTAACGGTTTCGATTGGAGAATAGCCTTATGGCAGAGACGATTCCACGGTGGAAGTTGGATCCGGTCAACTTTCTTGAGACGGATGCGGAGACGATCCGATCTCAGATCATCACAGGCTTTGAACAGGCCAGCGGTGACACTTTAGCGGCGGGCGATCCTCGCCGCCTTTTTTTACTCTCGATCGTTGACGTTATCATCCAGCAGCGAACCGCGATCAATTTGGCGGCACAGCAGAACCTCTTGAGCTATGCACAAGGCGGATACCTTGACGCTCTCGGTCAGCTCTTGGCCGTAGAGCGTATGGCTGAAAGCAAGGCTGTGACGACGATCGAGTTCACGCTTTCTCAGGCCCTCGGATCCGTCTACACGATTCCGGCCGGAACGCAGGTCACAAATGGTGTCGTGACTTTTGAAACCGATGAGGATTTGCTGATCCCGATCGGCCAGACAAAAGGCGAGATGTCGGCATCTTGTACGGTCGCCGGGCCTGTCGGCAATGACTACCTCGCAGGGCAGATCAGCACGATTGTGACACCGATGACTTTTGTGTCCGGTGCGCAGAACACCACGATCACGACGGGTGGCGCGGACGCCGAAAGTGATCCGGATTTCGCCGATCGAATCCGCCTGGCACCGAACTCGTTTAGTGTTGCTGGCCCCGAAAAGGCCTACGTCTATCACGCAAAGAGTGTGTCGCCGGCGATCATCGACGTCAAAGTCGACTCGCCCACGCCTGGCGAAGTTGATGTTTATGTCTTGTTGACCGATGGCACGCTTCCGACCGAAGACACGCTTGAGCAGATTGAAGAGCATCTGTCTGATGAAAATATCCGGCCTTTGACCGACTACGTGGTGGTCAAGGCGCCGACAGCCTCGAATTATGAGATCGAGTTGCACTACTGGATCAGCCAGGAAGACTCGAGCAAGGCTGCTCAGATCCAGGCCGATGTCGAGGCGGCTGTCGAGCAGTATCGCCTATGGCAGCAGACAAAGATCGGGCGCGACATCACGCCCGGAAAACTCTTGCAACTGGTCTTTGCAGCCGGCGCTTCTCGAGTCGACGACTCGAAGATGAAGCCTGCTGCATGGAAGAAGCTCGAAGCGATGCAGGTGGCGCAATGCACGAAGGTCAGCGTCGTCTATGAGGGATACAAAGATGAGTAAGACCCTCGATCAAACTTCGCTGCTGGATCTTGTCCCCGATTCGATTAAGCGAGACAAGTCGGTAAGTAGCGCAGGCAAGGCGCTTGATCCTTTGCTTCAAGAGGTGACGGCTGCGCTGGATCTTCCGAGCATCTACGTGAGCATCGACGGACTCTCGAGTGAGCAGCTTGACCATCTTGCTTACGCGTGGGATGCGTCGGTCTGGCGTGACTCTTGGCCGATCGAGCTCAAACGCTCGGTGGTCAAGAACGTCGTTACAGAAAAGCGCAAGAAAGGGACGGTCAGAGCAGTGCGCGACGCGCTGGCTTCGATTCAGTCCGCCGCCACGATTAAGGAGTGGTGGGAGACGGATCCGAAGGGGACACCGCACACTTTCACGATCTATGCGACGCTCGGGAAGATCGAGGGCGTGCTTGACGCTGAGATGCAAGAGGATTTGATCCGACTCATCGATGATGCCAAGCCTGTGCGTAGCCACTACACCTTTGTGATCCAGCAGCAGGTCGGCGGAGGCATGGGCATGTGTGCCTACCTTCGACCGGTTGCTTTCGCCCGGATCCGATCCGAATCCATCACTTCTCTTGACGCCGATGGAGCCATCGGCCTTGCCGCTGGTGCGCGAGCCATCGTGTCGCGCTGCCTTGTGGCCACAGCTTCATAAGAGGTTATATGCAAATCATCATTACAAACGCCGGCCTGGCGGCGATTGTCAACGGCGAGGCCACGGGTACGGCTGCCGTTCGGATCACAAAGATCGGGCTGGGATCCGGACGCTACACGCCAAGCAAGACTCAGACCGCTTTGCAGTCCGAGTTCAAGCAGATCGATGTGATCGAGGGCGGGAACACCGGAGACAACACCATCCATGTGGCTATCCGGGACGACTCCGAAGATAGCTATGCAGTCTACGAATTTGGCTTGTACCTAGCCGACGGCACGCTTTTCGCTGTGACATCGCAGCAATCGGTGATCTTGCAGAAGGTCTCGACGTCGCAGGCTTTAGTGTCGGTTGACATCAAGTTTGACGGGATCGACTCGGCATCGATCACGTTTGAGGGCATGACGTACAGCTTTGCAGCGGCCACGACTGAGAATGCAGGCATCTGCGAGCTGGCCACGGAAGCCGAGACGCTTGCCGGCACTGACTCGCAGCGCGCTGTGACGCCGTCGGCTCTTGCAAAGCTTCTGGCGACGGATACGCGTGCAGGCTTGATCAAAACGGCCACGGCAGACGAGGCTAAGACCGGCACGGACGCCGAAAAGGCTGTCACGCCAGCGGCTTTGAAGGCTGCAGTCGATGCCCGGGCCGCCAGCGACGATGTGGCTGCAGGTGGTTCGTCCACGACGTCGTTCCTGACACCGAAGTCGGTTCTGGCTATTGAGGCCGGAACCGGCAAAAAAGGCCTTGTGGAACTGGCCACAGAAGCCGAAGCAAAAGCCGGCACTGATGCGACCAAGGTGATGACGCCATCCACTGTCAAGGCGGCTTTCGACAATGCTTTTGCCTCTGCAACGGAAGAGCAGGCGGGAACGGTTCGCCTGGCGACTCCGGACGAAGCACGAGCCGGGACAGATGCCACGACAGCGGTTTCTCCGGCCAATTTGAAGGCGGCTGTGGATGACCGAGCGGCAAGTGCTGAAGAGGTGTCAGTCGGCACGTCGACCACCAAGTTTGTGACGCCAGCCACTTTAAAAACCGTGATCGACGCTTTGAACCAGACAATTGCCGAGCTGTCGGCACAAGTCGAAGAACTTGAGGGTGGTTCGGAGTCTGAAGCCCCTCAGATTCAGCCATTGGGAGACTAAACGATGCCCGATACTGCAAACGAACTCAAAATGATCATCACGCAGGCCGGCCTCGATGAGGTAGTGGCCGCGTCGCAAGCCGGCACAGATGCTGTTTTGATTACTGAAGTCGGGTACGGAACCGGGCAGTACACGGCCACACCTGAGCAGACTCAGCTGCAGGCTGAGTTCAAGCGACTGACAACGGTCGCCGGCGGCGCTGTGGCCGACAACGTCATCCACTGCACGGTGCAGGATAGTACGGATGACGCCTACACGGTCTACGAAGTTGGCCTTTATACCGACAAAGGAACTCTCTTTGCGGTCTACTCGCAGAACACGCCGATTTTGCAAAAGTCAGCGATGGCCATTTCGATGCTGGCCATCGACATCGCGGTGACGGACTTCAGCGCCGACCAGGTCATTTTTGGTGACGCCAACCTTCTGAACCCTCCGGCGACGACGTCGACGTTGGGTGTGGTCGAGCTGGCGACGAACGAAGAGACCATCACGGGCACGGATGCCACACGTGTCGTCACCTGTGCATCCTTGTCGGCTCGCACAGCTACGACCGGGCGCACCGGTCTGATTCGCATTGCGACATCCTCAGAAGTGGCTGCCGGCAAGGATCAGACCAAGGCTTTGACTCCGGCAAACCTTCTGGCTGCCTTTTTGAAGGCGCATGGCGACTGGGGGATGCAGAAGCTGCCGAACGGCCTGATTCTGCAATGGGGGCAAGCGATGCTGGCATCGAACGGAAACAGCGTGATTGCTTTCCCGGTGGCCTTCCCAAGCAAAGCGGTCTTTGCGGTTGCAGAGGCAAAAGGGAGCTTCGCTCCGACCTTTGCGCTTTCGACACTCAAGCGAGGAAACGTAGCCTTCAAGCACAACGGTAACGGTGGTGTTTCGAGCTACTGGATGGCAATCGGCTACTGACGAGGTATAGATATGGCTTACTACTACAGCGCGGCTGAACGCGCTTTTTTTTCGTCCGAACTTATGTCAACGGACGCTATGCCGTCCGACAAGGTGGCTGTTGCTGATCAGGCATACAAGCAACTGATGGCTGATCAGGTGGCCGGCAAGCTGATCCGGACGGGGTCCGGCAACGCGCCGGAGTCGGTTGATCAGGGGTTGACCGCAGCGACTCGCTTTGGCGACGTGAGCTTTGGCAAGGTCACTGGTACGAGCCTTGACATCAACGGCAATGGCGATGTATCCGGGACTTTTGTGGTCGGTGGAGCTGTCACCATCAAAGGGGCCTTGAACGCTCAGGGCGGTCTCAACGTGACATCGATCACGGCGACTGGAACATCCACCTTGGCCGCTGTCAATGCTACAAACCTGTCGCTGTCGGGCACGCTGAAGGTCAATGGCGCGAGCACTTTGCAGGCTGTCTCTGCCAAAAAGATCACGGCCACGGAGATCGATCTCAATGGCTCGATGGATGCGTCCGGGAACGTCGTTGTCCACGGCAAGACGACTCTAGAAGCGCTCCAGGCGAATGGTGATGCCACCATCGGCGGGTTACTGAAAGTCACTGGAGCCGCGAGCTTAAATGGAGGCGGGACAGTGAAGACACCTACGTATGCCGTCTCAGATACATCACTCGTAAACGCTTCGTGGGTTTGGAATTTAATTCAGCGATATGGGCTTTCGGGCAAGGCGTCGCAAGCTGACATTTTGTGGCCATCAAGAGATTTGAATGACATTGATGTCACAGGGTTCTACACGGTTGCTTCTGATTGGAAAAACTCGCCGAGGGGAGAGGAAAGCCAAACATTCACAGGAATTCTCATTCACGTTCAAAGGTACTTCAATGCCGGCCCCATTTCATGGCAAATGTGCGTGCATCAGACCACTCCGAACGTCATTTTTTACCGAGTCAAAAACGGGAGTGTGTGGTCTGAATGGCTCAAGATTGCTCAAGACGATGACGTCGTTCACTTGGCTGGCTCAGAGACTATTGTTGGTGAGAAGAGCATCAAAAATCACATCAATTTGATCAGAGCCGTAAACAAAGGCGACAAATCAACAATCTCTCACCGACAAATCAAGTGGCTAGATCCAAATGGCGAATCAATGGGATTGATTTCGCTTCGAACAGGAACAGACGGCAGTACCCGATTGGAGTTTTACGCATACAAAAACGAAAGCGGAAACACTTCTGAAGCAGCTCACTTTTTCATAGAGGTCACAGAAACAGGAGTGGCAAGGTGCTATCTACCAGCCACCGCGGACAATGCGACCTCAGAAGAGGGAGTTACTGCTAGATGGGCTCGGTCAAAGTTCTTGGCGTTAGATGGCAGCACGAGTATGGCGGCCAATTTAAAACTTGGTCCGCATGCTCCCGTCATCGAATCGACTCAAACCGTTGACTCGAATGATTCAATTCCCGATGTCTCTAGATTTAACGGACATTCCGTTTACGCTGAAAACGGCGATCGAATTGCATACATACAGCTCGCATCACGAAACGATGGCCGCCGTGAATACAACATGTATGTGCGTAACCCATATGTTGCTGGAGAAGTCTTTCACGGACTCAAATGGGGGTTTGCAGCTGATGCCAGTTTCTACGCGCAGCTGACTCAAGGTCCAGTTACGAGCAGTGACGACAACTCGATTGCGACGACCGCGTGGGTAAGAGCATTGCTCGAAGCCGGCTTGGGAGAGGCTATCCCGGCAGGGACGATCTTGCCCTATGCCGGAAAGACTGTTCCCTCTGGCTTTTTGGCTGCCAATGGGGGCAATGTAAGCCGCACAACTTACGCCCGGTTGTATGGGGCCATTGGCACGACATGGGGTTCTGGGGATGGCTCCACGACCTTCAAACTGCCAGACTTCCGCAATCGCACAATCTGGGGCGCAAACGCTGCATCAGAGGTCGGCACTTATCTCGAAAGTGGTGCACCGAACATCACGGGTTGGCACGGTGGTCACGCGTATAAGTCATACGACCATAATGAAACTGGCGGTGCTTTTTACGGCATGGACGAAAAACATGGTGGTGCAGGTGCAACCACTAACTGTGACGTTTGGAAAATGGGTTTTGATGCATCGCTCTCTTCGCCGATTTACGGAGCATCGGACATTATTCAACCTCCTGCTGGCAAGGCGTTGTGGATTATTAAAACGTAATTTCCGAACATAACTGGCTATGTGACCGGCGGCGGTCAGGGGAACAACACCAGCTACGGCGGAGCTTTCTACGACTATGGCCAGGTCAGCGACACTGCTGACTCGGGACACACGTCAACTCGAGTCGTAGGCTTTGACGCAAGCCGCTCAAATCCGATCTACGGAAATGCCGAGATTATTCAGCCTCCGGCTGGTAAAGCGCTCTGGATCATCAAAGTTTGATGATCCACAAGGCCTTCCCGGCTGGTGGCTGTATTTCCTCTGAACGGCCATAAACTGAGCTGCTTCTTGATGCATCAAAGCAAATTTGCGGATTGTCATAATCGGAATCGCCTGAACCGACGCCGGTTACGGAATTCAGATAAAAACACCCTTCAGTTACCGTTCCTGATTGCTCTATGCCGCTGTGAAGGCCTGTGATGTTCGGTTATTGATAAAGGAATTAAAAATGGAAAATTTAATTGACGTATATGAATACGATGCAAAAGGCTATTTCGCAGGAACGACAATTGCTCAAGTTGACGACGTAACGCGCGAAATTATTTCAATGCCAGACAATTGCACGACAATTAAACCGGAGTGCAAAGAGGATTGTTTCTACCGGTTTGATGGAGAGAAGTGGATCGAAGAGAAGATCCCGACTACGCCTGAAGAGTGCGTTGGCATGGTGGTTGCGCATGAGTCTCGCACCCCGCACGACTACACGCTGAAGAAGCTCTTTGTGGCGCTCACCGCCGGTAGCAAAACTCATCGTTTGGCTCGAGGCAAAGACCTGTCCTGGAGCGTCGAGGCGATCCCTGAAAAGACGCCTGAAGAGGTCAAGGCGGAAGCGTCGGCACAAGTCCGGGCGCAGCGCGATGCGCTACTGGCTGAGACCGACCATCTTGTCATGCCGGACTACCCTTTGTCCGACGAAGAGCGTGAAGCCGTAAAGGCTTACCGACAAGCGCTGCGCGATGTGCCGCAGCAAGAGGGGTTCCCGCTTGATGTTATGTGGCCGAAGAAGCCGGAAGTCTAGGAACGCGGGCTCGGAGTATCTTCCGAGCCTATTTCTCAAGATTGGCCTTATTTGAGAGGCATTTGCTGAGGATAGTTCGTGACTGATGATGAGAGGGGCGGTGATCTCGTCGATCTGCTTGCGGCCGAGTGCCCGGATGACGTGATTTTCGAGGCGTCGTCGCTCTTCTTTGTACGAAACGATTCGCCCTTTCTTTAGCCCGCACCATAGGCGAAAAGCGTCATTTAGGACGTAGCCGCGGGGGGGGGCCAACTTCTTTGCGTCTTCTACGGACCAATATTCGAGACTGCTTGAGGCTCATTTCAGGCCAGTGGCCGATGGTCTCGTCTGTGATGCGACCGGAAAACCCAGGACTTAAAACCGGATGGCTGAACGCGGAGGGTAAGACCGTTGTCGTCTGCTATGGAGTAGCGCGATTCGCGCGGTTTTAAAGATTGAATTTGTTTTGTTGTGAGTGTCATTTCAAGGCTCCTTGACGTGTGTCGGGAGCCTTAATTTTTGAAGGAGTTGTCCGCTATGGCCTATTTCAAATGGTTTCTTTTTCTATTGATCGGAGTCCCGTTCGAACTTTTCGCAAAGCTCTTGTCTCCAGTTTTGGCCTGCTTTGTCCAAGACGACGGCTGGCTTCCAAAGTGGCTCTGGATGTTCCAGACGCCTGACAACACATGTGACGGCGACCGTGGTCACAAAGAACGATGGCCGCGTGACGGATTCTTTTGGACATGGATGCGCCGCTGTGCGTGGCTATTCAGGAACTCTGCTTATGGATTCAACTACTACGTCTTGGGGGTTCACTACCAGCCGGGTGATCTGGCTTGGCATGAAGGGAATCCAGAGATCGGCGACAAATCTGGTGTGAGCGGCCTTTGTCGATGGTACATGGAACGGGACGGGAAGCTGATTTGCTGGCAGATCTACTACGTCTATCACTACCAGATCTTTGGCCACTGGAAGTGCGTCCGGATTGGTGCCGGCTGGAAGATGTGGGGAGATGTGGCCTCTGACCCGTACTGCCCGCATTGGGCGTACTTCAATCCTTTTAAAGGGTCAGGGCTTGAACAGAAGGAAAAGGAATGATCCAGAGAGTTTCAGATATTGCCGCCTATTTTTCGAGTCTCGGGCTTGATCGATCAATCACGGCCATAGGATCTCTGGCCGGGGCGGTCTGGGGCTTCGCTTTCACGGAAGCGATCTGGCCTTTGGTTTGGTGGCTGGCGATCTTTGTCGCCATTGACTTTATTACGGGCTGGGTGGCCGCATCAAAGACCGGAGATTTTGACTCCAGCATCCTACGGGATGGTGTTTTAAGGAAGGTTCTCATCATTTCCGTCTGCGGCCTCTCACACGGTCTTGACGTGCTCTTTGAACCAGTCATTGGGGTGTCGATCTTTCAAACGATGGTCATCTGTATGTATGGCCTGGGAGAGTTTGCGTCGATCATCGAGAACCTTGAGAAGGCGGGGTACGGTCAATCGATCCCTCCGATCCTTAGACGCTTGATCGGAGCTTTGAATCACCGCCTCGAAGACACAGTTGAAAAAATTGAAGGAGATACAAATGCCGACGCGCGGCCTCAGAAATAACAACCCGGGAAACATCGACAAGACGGGCGAAGTTTGGGAAGGACAGGAGTTGCCTGGAAGCGACGAACGTTTTTGCACGTTCTCGAGCATGGCCTACGGTTGCCGAGCTTTGATCCGCACTCTGATGACGTACCACACGAAGTATGGCCTTTCGACGGTGCGAGAAATCATCATCCGCTGGGCGCCGCCAGTGGAGAACAACACGGATGCTTATATCAAGCACGTGTGTGACCGACTTGGTGTTGCGCCGGATCATCCTCTGGCCTTTGACGGCAATCGGCAGGTCTATCTTCATCTGGCACGCGCGATTGCTTATCACGAGAACGGTTCGGCAGCAGACAACATCAGTCTCGAAACATGGAAGGAAGGCGCTGAGCTCGCCGGGCTTAAGGTGGCAGTATGAACACTTGGCTAAAAGTGGCTACGTGTGCTGTGGCGGGGTTTCTTATTTTCGGTGCTGGCTACAAGTATGCGGCCGCACTTTACGAGGCTGATATTGCCGACCTGCAAGCACAGTATGCCCTGGCCATGAAGGAAAAGACTGATGAGTATCGAGCAAAAGAACAGAGTCAAGCCAAGCAGCTCGCGGACGCGTGGAGTGCGCTTGAGCGTGCTCGCGCTGAGTCTGCTGATTTGCGGGTTGACGTTGACCGGGTGCGCAACCAAGCCGCTGCCCTTGAGCGTAAACTGTCCAGAAGTAGCGCCGCTTCCTGTGCATCTGAAAGAAAGTTGCTTGCCGGATGTACAAGCTTGCTCGCAAGAGGCGCAGGCTTGGTTGAACGATGTGAAAAAGTGGCTCGCGACAGTGCAACAAAGCACGACGCCGTAGTGTCATTACACCCAAGCAACTGAATCTTTGGTAGCAACAAGGGTAGTAATAAGAAATAGAGTACTTTGGAACCACTGTAAATACAGGTTAGTTCGAGTCCCGCCGCCCCACGAAATTCCAGGAAAAGGAGATGTACAGATTCGGTATGTCTCCTTTTTTTGCGTCAGTTCCGGCCGTAAACCATTACGGCGAGCGCATAAACAACGACGGCAACGGCACAGAATAAGATCGCCAGATCAACCGGCATCGCGAAAAAGAGTTCGTCTCGCGCGACCGTGATGTAGGACATTTCGCACATCAGAAGAAAGGCAAAATCGCACCGAATCCAAATCTGAACGGACAACACGATCAATATCGCCAAAATTCCGTACTTGCCGAAGACGACTACCCACCCGGGAACTCGAGTTCTCAGAGACGTTTCCCACTTACCCAGGACAAGCCGCGCGTGCAGTCCGACATGAACGGCAGCAGCTAAGAAGAACCACAGAGAAAGCGCCACATGGACCGTTCGATAGGAAAGATCCATGCGCCAAACCTGTGGCGTGACGGAGGCAAACAGAGTTTGCGAGCACATTACTCCTGAGATGAAGGAGGCGGCAAAGGTCGCAAGCAAGACGACGTTGGAAATCGTGCTGATACGGTTTTTGACTGACGGACGGCGTGGGCGCCTGACTGCCATGCCGAACCATGCTCCGAAGTGTTGCCTCAGCCAGGTGCGATTGACAAGCAAATGTGTGCAGACGATGAGAAGACTTGCCGTGCCCAAGGCCTCATGTAGCGGGTTTTGCGTGAGACGGTCGCACATGACAACGAAAAAGAGTAGCAGCAGAACCGCATCAAGGCGCATGCGCCGAGTCCAATTGAGCAGAGGGTCGGCGGTTTCGAAGCAAGAAACAATCCTCATGGCAATTTCTCGGTTTTATCGAGTGCCGACTTTTTTCCCAAGCTCGTAAGCCATTTGGGGAAAATCGGTTGATTCACACATGCCGCGGGTGCCGCTGTCCGTAGCAACGACTCGCCCGACATCGGTCCAGCCCATGTATCGAACTAAGGTTTCGTAATGTGACTCCAGAGCGGTATACGTCCAATCGTTGTTGTTCCAGGCCGCGGCAAGCAAGACTGTTTGGCGAGGACTGTGCAATTGACTGTTGATGGCGTAGAAGCGGTCGATCACGAGCTTGAGTTGAGCGGAAAATCCGAAGTAGTACAAAGGTGTGCTCAGAACAACAAGATCGCAATCGATGAGATGAGGATTGAGCTCAAACATATCGTCGCGATAGACGCACGGCGAAGAGCCCTGGCCGCAATGATCACAGCCGCTGCAGGCCGTGACGCGCTTGAAGGCCGCATCGAATCGGTAGATTTCGGCGCCGACTTCCTTGGCGCCTCGAATGAACTCGTCAGTTAACAAAAAGGAAGCGCCTCGACGGTGCGGGCTGCCGGTGACAACCGTTATTTTTTTTGGCACGGAGGCTGCACTGACAGGCAAGACGCCGACAGCGGCTACTGCAGCAGCGGTTTGAAGAAGTTTTCTGCGTTCAACGAAGTGAATGGGATGCTCGAAGTCGAAACCCCTCTCTGTAGACATGGTTTTCTCCATATTTGAGCCGAAGACCTTTTGTGCGAAGGCTTTCGGCTCGGTGCGGCACCTAACGCTCAATGAGGTGCTTGAGGTGTTGTCAGTACGAAGTACGCGCAAGACTGCCGGCCGTTACTTTGCATTAGCGCTACGCTTCGTCAGTACCTTGTTAAGAACGCCTTGAGCCGTCTTGGCGTAGTCGGCACCGACTTCCATTTCAATCACCTTGACGAAATCACGCATCTGTTCAGCTGTGGTACCGGTGTTCATTGCGGCGTTGAAGTGGAAGTTCAATTGGCCGGCGGTGCCGGTCATGCCGCCCAAGGCTCCGATGGTTGCAAGCTCACGGCTTTGTGCGTCGAGGTTGTCACGAATGAAGATGTCGCAAAAGAGATGCTCTTTGAGAAACGTGTCAATTCCCGGTGCAAAAAGTTGATAGCCCGACGGAGGCGGAATCTCAGTACGACCGCCGAGCTTGGCACGAACTTTTGCCCCATATTCGTCTTTGTTGAGATTGACGGGAATGGGAGAGGGTTCTTTGCCGTCGGGAGCATTGATACCGGCTTTTGTGCGTTCGTCCATCACTCGCATGAACGTGTGAATAGCGTTGAGACTGCGTGGAAACCCGGTGTAGGCATAGAGCTGAATGAGCACTTCTTTGATTCCGTTGACCGTCAGGCCTGCCTGCAGTCCTTCCACAAGGTTGCGTTCCAGGGCGGTGAGATCGCCATTGGCGGTATGTGCAGCGATCGCAACGATGGCGCGTTGACGCGGTGCGAGCGTGTCGGAGGAAGCTGCCCAAAGATTTGAGCAAAGAAGAACGGAAAGGGTGGCAACGGTGACTTGGCGGACAAAAGAGAGTTTTGTCATGATCGACTCCTTATTTCTTAAGCGCATCGAAGGCTTTGGCCGAGAACTCTGCATATTCCTTGTCGCTTACGGCCTTACCCCAGACAGCCGTTTTGCCGTCCTTGTTGTTGGTCATGGCGATGTGCGACATAGCAGTATCGGGTGTTGTGCCGTGCCAATGTTCAATTTCGGGAGGACACCAGACATAGTCGCCGGCTCGCACAACGTGAGTGACACCGTCAGCGGTACCCACGAAGCCTTTTCCCGAGACGATCAACAGACGCTGTCCTGCCGGATGCGAATGCCAGAACGTGCGGGCTCCCGGTTCGAAAGTGACGACCGTGATGCCGTTGTGGCTGTATTGATCGGCGCTTGCAATGGGATCTTGACGGACTTTGCCCGTGAAGATTTTGGAAGAACTGACAACGGAGGGCTTGTCGCCGGCATGCTCAATGACATGACCGGCCGCAAGAGCACATTGAGCGGAAAATAGACCGGCAAAGACGGCAAGAAGAACTGTGGATTTGAACATGATTGGTTGCCTCCATCAGAGAAAATGCGAATTGGGAAGAATGTGATTCACATGCTAGGAACCGCATCTTTCGGAGGTATTTCAGTTTTCTTCCGTTCCTGCTCTGCAACCTTTCAGAAATGTTGCAGGGCTGCAAGAGTTTGTCGGACTCGGTTGCTATCATCGTTTCAAGCTTTTTTCGGACGAAGTATTTCTATGACCACACCGGCGCCTTTGATTTGGATCGTGGAAGATGAGGCGGAAATCGCTGAACTTCTCGAAGAAAACCTCCATGCTCTGGGCTTTGAAACGTGCGCGGTGCGTGATGGAGCGGGATTGTTCGACGCCCTGTCGCGACGCAAACCGAGCTTGATTTTGCTCGACATCATGCTGCCCGGTGAAGATGGGCTTTCTCTCTGCAAGCGATTGCGAGTTCCCGGATCTGGTTTTGAGACCGTGCCGATCATTTTTCTGAGTGCGTTGGGTGAATTGGCCGATCGTGTGGTGGGTCTTGAAATCGGAGCGGATGATTACCTTGCCAAGCCCTTTGAGATGCGCGAGCTGGTAGCTCGAATTCGGGCGCTTCTGCGGCGTTCTTCAATGTCCGGCATGTCGGAAACGCAACATACAACGATGCACGTTCCCGAAGAGGTTGCCGAGATCTGGAAATTCGGTCCCTGGCGCATCAATATGGCTGCGCACCATTTGATCGACGAAAACGATGTCGCTGTGGCGCTGAGCGCCAACGAATTCAAGCTCTTGAAGTACTTCTTGATGAATCCGCGTAGGGTTTTGACCCGGGACATGATTCTCGATCGGATGGGATCAAGGTCCGATACGTATGATCGCAGCATTGACGTTCAGATCAGCCGACTGCGCTCGAAGTTGCGTGACAGCGGACGCAACGCTTCGCTTATTCGCACTTTGCGAGGCGACGGCTACATGCTGGTTGTGCCTGTAAGCAAAGCAGAGGACTAAAGATGCGCTTTAAGGGATTGTTCAAATTCCTCGATTCGTTTTCAGGGCAGCTCCTGACGCTCATTATCGGCGGCATTGTGCTTTTCCAGGTCGCCAACTTTGCCGTGGTCTGCAGCGTGCAGTGGCTGTATGTTCAGCAGGCCGAGCAAACGCGTGCGGAACACTTGGCCTCGTATTGGACGCTTCTGAATTCGATGCCGGCCGCGCAGCGTGACGCTACTTTGGCTCGAATGCGCGACGCGAATTCTTCGGGCTTTGTGAAAGAAACGCTTGGAATTTCGAATCAGGCTCCAGAATGGGGGCGCACGGACCACCATCTGACGCGCCAGCTTTCCTTGATACGCAGTGTGTTCGAGGATGCGGGCATGACGGCGCCTGCAATTGCCGTGCGTCGGATGGAAGGAGAGGCCACGCTTCTGCCGCAGCATCTACCGAGTCTTGAAGTAGCAGTGGAATTGAGCGACGGATCGTGGCTACGGATTACAACGCCGCACGATGTAGATGATCGCGCCGTTGTCTGGTCGCAGCGACTGTTCGTTCTTCTGGAATCAGTAATTATGCTGTTGCTTGCCGTGGTCATGGTTCGTCGCTATACCCGACCGATTGAAAAACTGGGGTCAGCCGTTGAGATGCTCGGGCATCGTCCCGATCTGGTAGATCCTTTGCCGGAAGAGGGCGTGAAGGAAATTCGAAACGCTTCGCATTCGTTCAACCTCATGCGTGAGCAGGTGCTGGGGAATCTGGAGGAACGCAACCGCATGATTTCCGCAATGATGCATGATCTGAGAACGCCGCTTACCAAACTTCAGCTTCGTCTGGAAAGGGTTCAACCGCAGGAACTTCGGGAGAAGTTGCAGGCGACGACTGCTGAAATGAGTTCAATCATCGTGCAAGGGCTGGAATTTGCAAGGAGCTTGACCACCAACGAGAAACCGATTCGACTTGAACTCGTGTCGTTTCTGCAGAGTCTGGTCGACGATGCGACCGATGTGGGCGGCAAAGTTGCGTTGCAGTGCGAGGGAATCGGAGAAGAAGAGACGGTGGTTGTCAGCGCCAGAACGTTGTGCCTGCGCCGCTGCCTTGAGAACTTGATTTCAAACGCCAACAAATATGCCGGCGAAGCTAAGGTTGTTTTGCAAAAGGACGCCGAGGCCGTCGTCATTTTGGTTCTGGACAACGGACCGGGCATTCCTGAAGAAAAACTTGAAACTGTATTTGAGCCGTACTATCGACTTGAATCTTCCCGAAACAGTATGACGGGTGGAACGGGTTTGGGACTGTGCATTGCTCGAAACATGGCTGCGCTCAATGGCGCGGAACTTACGTTGACAAACCGTGAAGAAGGCGGTTTGTGTGCTCAGGTGCGTTTTCTGAGGCGGTGAAAAAGAAAATAAAAAGAGAATAAAAACAAGGTATTAGAGTATATCCGGAAGAAAATAGGAAAAAACGCACAAAAAATATTTGACAAAAGAGTCGGAGGCGATCATAATTCGCAACCTCGTTTGACGGGAAGCAAAAAATGAGTCGCGAACAACGAC
>ERZ791899.29-NODE-29-length-194648-cov-10.552790_pt1 | contig 194648 bp, 163 predicted proteins | sample MGYA00510151_ERZ791899 | MGnify/ENA primary metagenome ERZ791899 (study PRJEB30046, sample SAMN00792118) | human gut metagenome | study: EMG produced TPA metagenomics assembly of the A metagenome-wide association study of gut microbiota in type 2...
CAGGCTAAATCATTAAAGCGAACCCCCGTTGGAGTCTCTCCTTCGGGGGTTTCGTTTATGTGCTGTTTCAAATTCCACCTCTCCGAAAGACCTACTCCTAGCCCATTCCCGTTCTGCTCTCTGTATCCTTACTCTGGTTCCGAATAAACCGAGTGTGAAAAACACTTGTGCTTTGTTCGTCGACTTGGATTCTCAGAGAACAGGAAATGCCCATCAAAGACCTCGAACAGTCAAGCTGGCTGAACGGCCCCAACGCTTCCTACATTGAGTCCTTCTACGAAAGCTGGCTCAAGGACCCGGCCTCGGTCTCCGAGCAGTGGCGCAACTATTTCGCTCAGATGCTTATGGAAGACGCCGGAGACATCTCCCGCGAAGCGCTACATTCGGAAATTGTCACGAGCCTTGCCAATAGGCCCCATGCTGGTGTCGTTTGCGATGTCAGCCGTCAGGATCTGGAAATCGCCGGTAAACAGGTTTTCGTGCAGCAACTCATTGCCGCCTATCGTGTGCTCGGTACACGCCGTGCTCAGCTTGATCCTCTCAAGCGTCACGAGGCGCCGGTGATTCCTGAGCTCGATCCAGATTTCTATGGCTTGACGGACGCAGATCTCGACACAGAGTTTCACATCACTAACACCTATTTCGGCGCTAACAAAATGCCGTTGCGCACGCTGCTCACCGCCTTGCGCGAGACATATTGCAGCTCGATCGGTGCCGAATTCATGTATATCTCTGATCCGGTCCAAAAGCGCTGGTGGCAGGAAAAACTCGAGCGCAGTCGTTCTCGACCGATGTACACGGCTGAACGTCGCCGTAAGATTCTCGAAGGTCTGACGGCAGCCGAAGGTCTTGAGCGATTCCTTCACACCCGTTACGTTGGTCAAAAGCGATTCAGTCTCGAGGGTGGCGAATCTTTCATCACGGCCATGCAGACCGTGGTGCAGCAGGCTGCGCACGCCGGTGTCGAAGAGTGCGTGATCGGTATGGCCCATCGCGGAAGGCTCAACGTTCTCGTCAACATTATCGGAAAGAGTCCGCAGGATCTCTTTGCAGAATTCGAAGGTATCGCAGCATCCAATTTACCCGCCGGCGATGTCAAGTACCACAACGGCTTTTCTTCCGACATGATGGTAGACGGTCGCCATATTCACCTGGCATTGGAATTCAATCCGTCTCATCTTGAGATTGTTGATCCGGTCGTTGTCGGCAGTGTCCGTGCGCGGCAGGATCGCAGAGGTGGGGGCAAAGCGGCGGAACGTTTGGTTTTGGGTGTGATGGTGCACGGTGACGCAGCTTTCCCAGGCCAGGGCGTAGTGATGGAAACACTCAACCTTGCCGATACCCGTGGTTACGGAACGGGCGGTACGGTTCACATCGTCATCAACAACCAGATCGGCTTTACAACGTCCGACCCTCGTGACAAGGGGTCGATGACCTATTGCACGGATCCTGCCAAGCTTATCGAGGCTCCCGTATTGCATGTTAACGGAGACGATCCTGATGCCGTTGCTTATGCGGCTGAACTTGTTTGTGAATTTCAGCGGACGTTCCAAAAGGATGCTGTACTTGACATTGTTTGTTTCCGTAAGTTAGGCCACAACGAGCAGGATACGCCTGCGGTCACTCAGCCTTTGATGTATCGGGCCATCGGCAAGCATCCCGGAACGCGCGCCCTGTACGCTCAAAAGCTTGACGGTGCCGGCGTTGTTTCGCTCGAGGAAAGTGAACAGATGCGAGAGGAGGTGAAGGCCCGACTCAAGGAAGGCCGTCCGCCTCTGCCGCTGAACATTCTCACCGAACGTCACCGCTACCGCGCTGATTGGACTCGATTTGCAGGCGGTGTTTTGAGTAATGACATCGATACCCGCGTGCCGATGGCCGAACTTACTCGTTTGGGGCAGATGATCACCACGTTGCCCGAAACCTTCGAACTGCATCCGATCGTTGCCAAGGTCGTTGCTGACCGACGCCGGATGGCTGCAGGCGAACTCAGAGTCGACTGGGGTATGGCCGAACACTTGGCCTACGCGACGCTTTTGTCGGCAGGCTACGCCGTGCGCCTTACGGGGGAAGACAGCGGCCGCGGTACGTTCAGTCATCGTCATGCCGTGTTGCACGACCAAAAGCGCGAGAAGTGGGATGAGGGCGACTACGTTCCGCTGCAGCATCTCGGTTCCGAAGCGGCTCCGTTTACTGTGATCGACTCGGTGTTGTCTGAGAACGCAGTGCTCGGTTTCGAATACGGCTATGCCACGGCTGCTCCCGATGCGTTGGTGCTCTGGGAGGCTCAGTTCGGCGACTTTGCCAACGGCGCCCAGGTCGTGATAGATCAATTCATCAGCTCCGGCGAAGTCAAATGGGGACGTCTTTGCGGTCTGGTTCTTTTGTTGCCGCACGGCTATGAAGGACAAGGACCTGAACATTCATCGGCGCGCATTGAACGTTACTTGCAGCTGTGTGCAGGTGACAATATGCGCGTGGTCCAGCCTTCTTGCGCGGCCCAGATGTTCCATCTGATACGGCTTCAAATGCTTCAAAAGGCACGCAAGCCGCTCATCGTCTTTACGCCGAAGTCTTTGTTGCGCAACAAGGCAGCCTCCAATGATTTGACGGAACTTTCCGAAGGTTTTTTCCGTACAGTAATCGACGACGCGTGCGATTCGCCCGAAATCGTGCGCCGCATTGTCTTCTGCTCCGGCCGTGTCTATTACGATCTGGTGCGCCGTCGTGCTGAAATCAACGAAGAGGCTCAGAAGCATTACGCGATCGTACGCATGGAACAGCTCTACCCGTTCCCGCACAAGCAGGTTAAGTCTGTCATTGACCGTTACCCCGACGCCGGTGAGATTGTCTGGTGTCAGGACGAACCGCAGAATCAAGGCGTTTGGAATTACGCCAAGACGCGCATTCTCATGAACATGCGCCCAGGTATGCGGTTAGCCTATGCCGGTCGCCCTGAAAGCCCGTCGCCTGCGGTGGGCTACAGTGCTCGCCACGCGCAGCAACTCAAGGATCTGCAGGATGCGGCTTTTGCCCCGATCAAAGGTTTTGTGCTGACTGCCTAAAGCAAAGCCCCCACAGAAAGAATAAAAACACACACAGAGAACACAGCTATGAATACCGTACAAGTGAAAGTCCCCGAACTCTCCGAATCCGTGAGCGAAGCGACGCTTCTGGAATGGAAACGCAAGCTGGGCGACATCGTAGCCGCCGATGAAATTCTCATTGAGATCGAAACCGACAAGGTGGTGCTGGAAGTGCCGTCGCCTGCGGCAGGTCAGCTTGCTGAAATTCGAGCGCAAAACGGTCAAACGGTTGTTTCGGGCGAAGTGATCGCCGTGATTGATACCGATGCTTCCGTGAGCGCTTCTGCTTCTACCGACTCGAGCAGAGCTCCGTCTCCTGCACCGGTAGAGGAAACCGTTACCGAACCGCGTGTCATGCCGTCAGCAGCCGCCGTTCTTGCCGCTGCCGGCATTGATGCTAAGACCGTGATCGGTACGGGGCCAGGAAACCGTATTACTAGGGTTGATGCGCTTGCGGCGGCAGAGTCTTCGGTTCCCCCCAAGATTGTCGAATTTGCGCCGCGCGAGGTTGCGACTCCGAAGTCCGCGGCGTCGCCTGCTTCAGCCATCTCAGCCCACGAACCGATCGCGCCCGATCCGTACGGCCGCAAGGAGGACCGTGTTCCGATGACGCGCCTTCGCCGCCGCGTGGCAGAGCGTTTGGTTCAGAGTCTTGCCGGGTCCGCGCAGCTCACCACTTTTAACGAAGTGGATATGAGCGCGGTCATAGCGCTGCGTGCCCGATACAAAGAAAAGTTTGAGCGACGCCATGGCATAAAGCTGGGCTTCATGTCATTCTTTGTTAAGGCCGCCGTTTATGCACTTGAAAAGTTTCCGGTACTGAATGCCTCGATTGACGGCACCGACATCATTTATCACAGCTACTTTGACATTGGCGTTGCCGTCGGTACGGAGCGCGGTTTGGTGGTTCCCGTGGTGCGCAACGCTGATCAAAAAAGTTTTGCGCAAATCGAACTTGAGATTGCCGACTTTGCTAAACGAGCCCAAGCGGGCAAGCTGTCGATCGAAGAACTTTCCGGCGGCACTTTTACCGTGAGCAACGGCGGCGTTTTCGGTTCGATGCTTTCCACTCCTATCATCAATCCGCCCCAATCGGCTATTTTGGGTATTCATGCCACCAAGGAACGTCCTGTCGTGGTCAACGGCGAAATCGTCATTCGTCCCATGAACTATCTGGCGCTTTCCTACGATCATCGACTCATTGACGGACGCGAAGCCGTGCTGGGTCTCGGCGCGATGAAGGCAGCGCTTGAGGATCCCACCGTGATGCTTTTGGACATTTGAGAAAAGGAAAAACACGATGGACGCACTCTATGACGTGGCGGTGATTGGTGCCGGGCCCGGTGGCTATGCTGCAGCGGTACGCGCCGCAGAGCTCGGCTTAAAGACAGTCTGCCTTGATCCGATGGTCAATCCTGATGACGGAGAGTCTGGTGCTCTCGGCGGCACCTGTGCCAATGTCGGATGTGTGCCGAGTAAGGCGCTTTTGGCTGCAAGTCTGGCTTATGCAAAGGCAAGGAAGGGCTCGTCAGCTTTCGGTTTGAAGCCTGTTATTCCGGTTATGGACTTTGATCAGATGCAGCGCCACCGTGCCAAAGCGGTGAAGGATTCCAATCGCGGCGTTGCGATGCTTTTTAAGAAAGCGGGCGTTGAGTTCGTTGCCGAAAAAGTCGTTTTTCGCGCAAAGACGCAGACTGGTTGGGAACTTGAGACGGCAGGCGGTCAACGACTGCAGGCCAAACACGTGATCGTTGCCTGCGGTACCCAGCCTCGTGCCTTGCCGGGGCTTCAGTTTGACGAAGAAGTGGTGTGTTCCAATAGCGGTGCTTTGGTATTTAAGGAGCCTCCGAAGAGTCTCGGCATTATCGGTGCCGGCGTGATCGGGCTTGAACTCGGAAGCGTCTGGTCTCGCTTGGGCTGCGCCGTGACCGTTTTCGACATGGCGGCCGACGTTTTGTCCTTTGCCGGAAGGACCGTTAGCGAAACGGCACGCAAGATTCTCTCTGAGCAGGGGCTACAGTTTGAACTGGGAGTGCTCATTATTGACGTGCAGCGTTGCGCAGAAGGCGTCAACGTCACGTTCGAGCGCGACGGCGTCAAGGAAACGCGCACGTTTGAAAAACTTCTTGTGGCAATCGGCAGAAGTTCCGCTGTCGAAGGCGTCAATCCTCAGGCGGTAGGCTTGGCCGTGAATCCCGCAGGCATTGTTGAAACCGATGATCAGTGCCGTACCAATTTGCCCGGTGTGTGGGCCATAGGAGACATCGTCAAAGGTCCGCAGCTTGCGCATAAGGCTTCCGACGAAGGCCGCGCCGTGGCCGAGCGCATCGCCGGCGGCGTGCGTCCTGCGCATGTCGCGCCGGTGCCTTCCGTCGTCTATACGCATCCTGAGTTCGCCTGGGTCGGATTGAGTAAAGACGCTGCGCAAGAAGCCGGAATGGCCGTTCGCACGGGCAAAGCCGCTTTTGCGCATAACGCCATGGCGAGAGCCTGTGATGAAACGGCTGGTTTTGTCGAACTGGTCTGCGAAGAATCAACCGGACGCCTAGTGGGTGCTCAGGTCGTGGGCGCTGCTGCCGGAGACCTCGTGTCTGCTCTGGCGCAGGCCATTGCGTTTGGGGCGACCGACGAGGATCTGTCGCTTGTTATCTGGCCGCACCCCGGCATGTCCGAGACAATTCAGGATGCGGCCTTTGCCAGTCTGCGTGTTTCCGAGAAGAGGCGAAAATAAGCAAAAGCGCCTAGTCGGGGCTATTATTTTGATCCGTTAAGGTGCGGCAAAGGCGGCTGTAGGCACTTGCGGCACATCTGAATTTTGCTTGGACACCCATAACGGAGGAAGTGTCGTGGCTGAAGAAAAATCAGTAAAACTCGTGTTTTCCGACGGTTCGCCGGAAGTTAGCCTGCCGGTTCTGCCCGGCTCCGTCGGTCCGGAAGTCATCGACATTTCGACGCTCTACAAGAAGACGGGAAAGTTCACATACGACCCGGGCTTCATGAGCACGGCCTCCTGCAAGAGCGCCATTACGTACATTGACGGCGCGGCGGGCAAACTGCTCTATCGCGGCTATCCGATCGAGGAGCTCGCCCGCAACTGCGACTACCTTGAAGTCTGTTATCTGCTTCTCAAAGGCGAATTGCCCAACGCAAAAGAAAAGGAAGACTTCGAGTACCTCGTGATGCACCACACGCTCATTCACGAGTCGATGCATCTCTTCCTGCAGGGGTTCCGCCGCGATGCACATCCGATGGCGGTTTTGACCGGCCTGATCGGAGCCATGTCCGCGTTCTATCCCAAGAGCTGCAACCTGCTCGATCCCGAGCAGCGAGCCATGGCTGCCGTGCAGCTCATCGGCAAGATGCCCGGTCTTGTCGCCATGACTTACAAGTATTCGGTGGGCGAACCCTACATTTATCCGCGCAACGATTTGTCCTATTCGGCCAACTTCATGCGCATGATGTTTGCGATTCCGTGTGAGGAATACAAGATCAACGATGTGCTCACGCGCGCCATCGACCGTATCTTCATTCTGCATGCTGACCATGAGCAGAATGCATCAACTTCGACCGTACGTCTGTGCGCAAGTTCCGGCACGAGTCCCTTTGCGGCCATTGCCGCGGGCGTAGCTTGTCTGTGGGGCCCGCAGCACGGCGGCGCCAACGAAGCGACGCTCTCGATGCTCTATCACATCCAGGAAGAGGGCGGCATCGCGAAAATCGGCGACTTCATCAAGAAGGTCAAGGACAAGTCGAGCGGCGTGCGCTTGATGGGGTTCGGGCACCGTGTCTACAAGAACTACGATCCTCGAGCCAAGCTCATGCGCGAAACTTGCTACGAAGTGCTTGATGAACTCGGTTTGCACGATTCGCCCATTTTCAAGCTTGCCTTGGCTTTGGAAAAAATTGCCCTAGAAGACGAATACTTCATTTCTCGCAATCTTTACCCGAATGTTGATTTCTATTCGGGTATCGTACAAAAGGCTATTGGCATTCCCATGCCGCTCTTTACGGCCATTTTTGCAATGGCCCGTACCGTGGGCTGGTTTGCTCAGCTCAACGAGATGATCGATGATCCGGCCTTCCGCATCGGTCGACCCCGTCAACTCTTTACCGGTTGCACGGAGCGCCACGTCAAGCCGATCGAAGAGCGCTAAATTCGCACAACACAACACAACGCCGCAGAGTTCTGCGGCGTCGTCGTTTGTGCAGCCGGATCAGGCTGCGTTCATCAAGGCGTCAATCAACTCGTTTTCCACCTGCACAACGCCTTCGGGATTTTGCAGCGCCGGACCGTCAATCAAAAATACGTCTTCGACGCGCTCATCGAGCGTGGAGATCTTGGCGGTGGCAAGGTTGATGCCGTGTCGTGCCAACACGACGGCGATGGCAAACAAAAGGCCGATACGGTCGTTGCAGGTGATGCGAAGCACCCAGCTGCGCTGACTCTCGTCGCGCTCGATTTCCACGATTGGCGTCACAGGGAAACTTCTGCCGCGGCGAGAGAGCTTTCCTTTTTTGGGGTCGGGTAGCGGCTTGGCCGAGCTGATGACGTTTGCAAGATTTTTTTCGATGCTTGCTCCGAGAGCTTTAAGATCGCGCCCGCGCTTATCCTGTACGAGGAATGTGTCCAGCGCCCAGCCGTGGACGGTCGTGTGAATGCGCGCGTCGAGAATCGAAAGACCTTCGCGCTCGAAAAAAGCCACCACGCGGGCAAAGAGATCTTTTTGGTCGTGCGTGTAGACAAGTACCTTGCAGACGTTGCCCTTGCGGCGCGCACGGCACTTGACGACGGGGTCGTGCGAGCGGGAGCATCCGGCGAGTTCCACCGTGTGCCAGGCGATGTCCTGGGGCGAATGGCGAAGGAAGTAGACGATGTTGAGTTCCTTCCAGAAAGCGTCTCTCACATCTTCGGTCATGCCGGTCTGCGCGATCAGTTCGCAGGCCTTCTTGCGGTGTTCATCGAAAATGCCCGCCCGCGTTTTGGGTTCGCCACCTGCTTCCAGGCACAGCAATGTGCTGTGGTAGAGATCCGTGAGAAGCTGATACTTCCAGGCGTTCCAGACCTTGGGACTGGTGGCGCGGATGTCGCAGACGGTCAAAAGATACAGACCGTCGAGTCGCTCCTTGTTGCCGACCTTTGAGGCAAAGCGTTCGACCACTTCCGGATTGGTGATGTCTTCGCGCTGTGCAACCGTGCTCATCAGGAGGTGCTGCGCCACCAGAAACTCCATGTAATCAGCGTCTTGCGGATTGATTCCGAAGTTGGCGGCAAAAGCTTTGACTTCCTTGGCGCCAAGCTCGGAGTGGCTTCCTCCGCGACCTTTGGCAATATCGTGAAAAAGTCCGGCAAGTGTCAGACGCCAGGGCTTTTCAATATCGTTCATGATCTGCGAGCACAAGGGGTATTCGTGCGCGTAGGAAGAGTGCGACAGGCGGCGGAGATATTTGACGACGCCGAGCGTGTGCTGATCGACCGTGTAAATGTGAAAAAGATCGTGTTGCATCTGTCCGACGATGCGTCGCCAGACGGGCAGGAAGCGTCCGAGAATGCCCCATGTGTTGAGGTTCTTTAGAAAATGATAGGGACCGTAGCGGAGTTTGACCGTATCGAGAAAGAGCTTTTTGTTGATCGGGTTGCTTCGAAATTCCGTGTCGATCGAGGAGCGTTCGTGCCAGAGCGCTCGCAGCAGATTCGTGGACATGCGCTTGAACTCCCGATGCAAGGCAAAGAGCACGAAAGCTCGGATCATATTTGTTGAGTCTTTGCGAAAGTCGTCTCGGCTCTTGATGTCGAGAATGTCTCCGCGGGCGATGAAGACATTGTCGATGCTCTTCACAAAACGCGGCGCGGCCTGCCGGAAAAGCTTTTCGGTGATGGCAGCCACCAGGATCTGCGTGAGCTGAACGATGTTCTTAGCGTTGAGATAGAAGCGCTTCATGAGTGCTTCGCTCGGAAGTAGCGACCCTTTGGGTTTGTAGCCGGCGTTTTTTGCGAGCGCTGTCTGCACGTCGAAAATCAGACGGTCTTCATGGCGGCCGCAGATGAGATGCAGGCGGATGCGCAGTTCTCGCAGAAAGTGCGTGCACTGCGTGAAGTGATAGGCCTCGGTGTCGGTGATGAGTCCTGCCTGAGCCATTTCTTTCCAGGATGTGCCGTAACCGGCGGCTTTGGCGTACCACAGAAACACCTGCAGGTCGCGCAGACCGCCCAAACCTTCCTTGATGTTGGGTTCGAGGGCATAGGGAGTGTCGCCGTATTTTTGGTGACGCTGCCGCATTTCGAGCATTTTGCTGCGAAAAAACATGCGGCTGTCGAGCTCCTGCAAAAAAGTGTCGTGGGTGTCTTTAAAAAGAGCTTTGTTTCCGTAGATCCATCGCGCCTCCAAAAAGGCGGTTGCCGCCGTGATGTCGGAGGCGGTGATTTTGAGCGTTTCGGCTTTGGTTCGGACATTGGTGCCGACCGTCAGTCCCAGGCTCCAGAGCAAGGTGACGAACTCCGCAATGGCGGTCTGATCGGCTTGCGAGAGGCCTTCGGGGGTGAGCACCGCCACGTCGATATCCGAGTACGGGAACATTTCTCTGCGGCCGTAGCCGCCGAGCGCGGCGATCGCGCAGGTGGGGGGAACTTTGGCAAACGCGGCGCAATCTTTGACGAACTTGTCGATGACGGCAGTATGGTGCCGCAAATAAAGGCCGACCTGGGGGTGCGCCGAAAAGTTTTGGGCAAGCTTTTCTCGGAGGTTGATGTACGGTTTGACGGAAAAGTTGCGTTCGGACGCCATGATGCGGGTTCCCAAAATTCGTGACAAAGACAAATTCTAGAGTGTGCGCGGCCTTAGCAAAAGGAAACCAAAGGTTAGGCGGTCGTGCGAAGAGAAGTCGGTTCAGGCACACTTCGCCTTATTTTGATTCTGGGATGGAAAAAAGATGATCAAGAAAGTAATCGCGGGCTTTTTGACGTTCGGTTTTGCGTTCAATGTCTGCGCCGATGTCAATGTCGAATCGATTCGCTACGAAGACTCCGCTGTCGTCGGTCAGACGACGCTGCAGCTCAACGGCGCAGGCTTGAGAAAGAAGGTGTTCTTCAAGGTATACGTAGCAGGCCTTTACGTGCCGCAGAAGGCTCAGACCGCCCAAGGCGTGCTTGAGCAAAACGGTGCTGCGCGCGTACTCCTGGGGTTGCTGCGTGACGTTTCTGCCAAGAGCTTTGTCTCGGCTTTGGAAGAAGGTCTGCAGGACAACACCGATGAGGCAACCCGCAAAGAAATCGCACCGGAACTTGCCAAGCTCATCAAAGCGATGAATGAAATCGGCGACGTCAAGGAAGGCGACCTGGTGGACTTTGACTTCTCGGGCAAGACTACCTCGGTGCTTGTCAACGGCAAGCTTGTGGCCGACAACATTGGCGGTAAGAAGCTTTTTGACTCGGTCCTGCGAATCTGGCTGGGCGAAAACGCGATTGACGACAAGCTCAAAAAGAGCATGCTCGGTCTCTGACGAGCGAGAAGTCGGAAGCCAAAACGAAACGGGAGCAGTGTTGCAACTACTCCCGTTTTGAGTCTTGTTTAGTCGAAGCTGGGCTTCTTCCAGCCTTTGACCCAGGTCGGCGGCTCGGGCATGCCCTTGGAAACGGTAAGAATGTCGTAACCGGTTTCGGTCACGACCACTTCAAGCTCCCACTGAGCCGACAGACTGCGGTCCTTGGTGACGACCGTCCAGCCGTCGTTGAGATCCATGATGTGGCGCTTGCCGGCGTTTACCATAGGTTCGACGGTAAAGATCATCCCCGGCTCGAATTTGGCCGTCGGCGTGCTGATGGGCACGTGGCAGACATGCGGTTCGCCGTGAAAAACACGACCGATGCCGTGGCCACCGTATTCGTGCACGATCGAAAGGCCCATGGGTTTGACGAAGTTGTGACATGCTATGCCGATGTCATTGAAGCACTTGCCCGGGCGCACCTCTTCGATGCCCGCCCACATACAGCCCCAGGTTGCTTCCACAAGGCGTTTGCCGGCAATCGTGGGCTTGCCGATGATGAACATACGCGAGTTGTCACCGAAGAAGCCGTCCTTTTCAATGGTGACGTCAATGTTGACGATGTCGCCGTTTTTAAGAATCTTTTTCTCGCTCGGGATGCCGTGGCAGATCACGTTGTTGACGGAAATGCAGGTGGCTCGGGGGTAGGGAATGCCGTTGCCGCCCGGGTTGTACCCCAGACAGGCGGACTTTGCCTTGAGCACGTTGACCGTGTAGTCGAGCATGAGCTCATCGAGCGCCAGAGTACTCACGCCGGCCTTGACGTGAGGCGTGATGAAGTCAAGAAGATCGGCCGCTTCGGAACCGACGCGGCGCATCGCCTCGATTTCTTCGGGAGTGTGGATCGTAATCTTTGCCATGGTGATTCTTTAAGCGGCCCGTGCCGCTTTCCTCGTTATTTTTGACTTATTTGGTGCGGGTCCAGCCGTAGGGCAGGGGCAGGCGGTGCAGTGTTGCCGCTGTTGTATCGAGCGCAACTTCGCTTTGAGCCGTCTCGGTGGAGACTTCTGCCAGAAGGAGAGTACGGTCGGCAAGCTTGGCGCCGTAGAGCACCGTTGCCACGACTTGGCCCTGATTGTCCGTCAGATCGGTACCGGGCGCGAGTTCAAGCGGATCGTTGGCCGCAAGCAAAACGGTACGGCGGTTCGTCTTGCCGATGTGCTCGATGCGGCTAACCACTTCCTGGCCGGTGTAGCAGCCCTTATTGAAGGAGATGCCTCCGATGAGATCCAAATTGACGGCGTGCGGCGTGAAGCGCTCGGCTGTTTCGCCAAACACCCAGGATTGACCGGCAGCGGCGCAGGCGGCCCACCAGAGGGGTTCCGAGCCGGCGCAAGCCGTTCCTTTCGGAACAATTGTCAGCCCCAGACCGCTCGGCAGTGCCGCGGCAATGCGCGCCTGCGGCAGAGCGCAGGGCAATTCGAAAACAAGCGCACCGTCGCCGAGATTTGTCGGAGCCGAGCCGACAAAACCTGCCACTTCACGATCCGCAGCACGCTCGATCGTCACCTTGCTGCGCAGCACGTACATCTTGAGGCGCTTGACGAGATAGTCGGCGTTGGAGGCCGCTACGATCATGCCGATGGTGTCGCCTTCCTGGAACAGGCGCGGCGTAGCCAACAGTCGGCCCTTGGGCGAGCAGTACCCGGCCGGCATGAGCTCGTTGCCGAGCTTGGTGACGTCATTGGTGAGCTGACCTTGTAAAAAAGTGAAACGATCTGCGCCGGAAACGGTAATGAGCGCAAGAGAGCTTAGGCAGGAAAGCGTTCCTACCGTAGAATTCGCATCAGTCATTTAGATTCGCAAACTGTGGTTTGAAACGGCGCATCTCCGCAAAAAGGAGGAGAACGGCGCCCTTTTGCTATGTGCGCGTATTGTACTCGAGCTCCTCGTTTTCTCTGAAGCCGGCACGGTCGACTTGACGCCGTTGGCGGTCCTGATTCGATAGCTAAAACGCGCGATGCCCTGGTATTCTTCGGCGAATCTGCCGATTCCATTTCTGAGAGACGATCCGCGTGAGTTCCGAGACTGACAATAAAAACCTTGAAAATGCGCATGAGGCCGGCGCCGGCTCCGAGAAGCCTTCTGAAAAACCGGCTCGAAAGCCCCGTAAATCAACTGCGGAAAAGAAAGCTCCTCGCGCGCGTAAAACGACCGGCGTGAAAAAGACTGCCGCGCCTCGCAAGACGTCGCGCAAAACGAAGGTGGCGCAGCAGCCGTCGAGCGAAACTCCGGCTGAGCCCAAGACGCAGAAAGTTTCTATTCAAGAAGTTGAGTCTCCTGTCTACGAGACGCCTGAAATAAAGACAAGTGTCAAAGCAAACTCCGTTATGACGCAAGTCTCGGAACCGACTGTGACTTTGTCCGAGCCGGTGGCTTCCATTGAAAATAAACAGCCGGTCTCTGCGCCGGCAGTCTCCGCTCAAAGCGAACGGGGTGCTGTCGAGACGCCGACTGCGGTGACTCAGGAGCCTGTTTTGGTGCCTTCTGCGACGGAAGCGTCGGTAAAGCGGGAAACCAAGCAAGCACAGTCTGATCAAGAACTGTCTGTGCCCGTAAGAGCAGACGAAGCCGAAATACCGGCGGCCAGGGCTCAGCAAGAAAAAGCGCCGCAAGAGCAGGCAAAAGATTCTGAACAAGTCGTGCAGCCGCTCGAAAAGACCGAGAAAAAGAAGCTGGCGAGCGCGTCGAAATCGGACCAGGCTCAGGACGAAACACACGCCGAGAAGTCTTTGCCGGAATCGGACGAAACCGGTGCTGTCGATTCCAAGACCAAGGAAACGACTGAAAACCCGTTGCTACCGCAGATCTGCAAGAGCCTCTGGGCCAAGCTGGCGGTGGTGCTCGTCGTCGTGGTGCTGTGCTGCACATTGCCGTACTGGTGGTATTTCAAGCGCTCGGTTGATTTGCCCGAAGGCGTCAGTTACGTTGATGTGACGGTCCCGGCGGGAGCTTCAGGTCGCGCAATTGCCAACCGCATTGCGCAGGCGGGCATCGGCGTTTCGCCCGATACGCTAATCGGTCTGTTGCGCGTGCAGGGAACGGCGCTTTCGATTCATGCCGGTCGCTATCGTTTTACGCCGGGGATGACACTTGCGGACATTGTCGACAAACTGCAACGTTCGGATGTGGAGAAGTTTTCCTTCCGCATTGCCGACGGCATACCGCTGTGGGATTTGAGAAAGGCGGTGACGGCGCTGCCCGACATCGAAATCAAGACGGCCGGCATGTCGGACATGCAGTTGCGATCGGTGCTGGGAATACAGGAGCCCCACTTGGAAGGCGTGTTTGCGCCCGAAACCTACAGCTTTCGCACGGGGTTGACCGACATCGACGTGTACCGCGCGGCTTATCGTGAACAGATGAGGATACTCAATGCAGAGTGGGAGAAGAAAAGTCCACTCGCTGCGGTTAAAACGAAATACGAAGCTTTGATTCTTGCGAGCATCATCGAAAAGGAAACGTCGCTACGCACAGATAGAGCACTTGTGAGTTCGGTGTTCAACAACCGTTTGCGGTTGCGCATGCCGCTTCAGACCGACCCCACGATAATCTACGGCCTCGGGGAAAACTTTGACGGCAACCTCCGACGCCGCGACTTGCAGCAGCCCGGGCCCTACAATACGTACCTCAATGCGGGACTGCCGCCGACGCCAATTTCAATGCCTTCGGCAGCGTCCATTCACGCCGCTTTGAATCCGGAGGACACGAAGTTCTTGTACTTTGTAGCGCGCGGTGACGGGACGACACATTTTTCCAAGACGTTGACGGAACACAACCGCGCGGTCGAAAAATATCAAAAGGCGCCGGCTCGTAAAGCTCGCGCTATGCAAAAGCGTCAGAATGACGCACGATGAGAGATCATGGAACGAGGAAAATTCATCACTTTTGAAGGAATCGACGGCGCAGGGAAAACCACTCAAATTGAAGCGTTGCATCGTTTTCTTCTTGATCACGGCATCGAAGTCGTGCGCACGCGTGAGCCGGGCGGCACGCCGCTCGGAGAAAAAATTCGGGCCATGCTGCTAAATGACGATATGGATGTGACCGCCGAGACGTTGCTCTTTTTCGCCTCACGTGCACAGCACATCCGCGACGTGATTCTGCCTGCCGTTGAACGGGGCGCCTGGGTGCTCTCCGATCGTTTTACGGACGCTACTTATGCTTATCAAGTAGGCGCCAAAGGCTATGACGCCGAGAATGTTCTGCAACTTGAAGCCATCGTGCAAAAAGGGTTTCAACCAAACAAGACGGTGCTCTTTGATTTGGATCCCCGCACGGCAGCCCGCCGTTTGGCTCTCTCTCGCACGGCCGATCGTTTTGAGACGCAGGATTGCGATTTCTTTACTCGTGTGCGCGAAGCCTATCTGGCGCGTGCTGCGGCATCTCCCGAGCGTTTTTTTGTGCTTGATGCCGGCCAGACGCCGGAAGTGATCACAGCTCAGCTTCTGGACGAAGCGAAAGGATGGTTGTGATGTCGCTTAAGCTTTACCCTTGGCAGGATGCGCTTGAAAAATCGCTTCTTGATTTAAGAGACAAACTGCCCAACGGACTTCTTGTCTACGGTCCGCGAGGTGCGGGTATTTTCGATCTGGTTCAGGCTTTTGCAAAGTCGCTTCTGTGCACGCAGCCCGCGGCCGACGGTACGCCTTGTGGACGTTGTCACGGCTGTCATCTGGTCCGCGCTGGAACGCACCCCGACATTCGCTATGTGGTAAGCGAAGCCGAAAGTCTCCCACGCGAAATTCCTTTTGTGCCGCCCGATACTGCAGCCAGCGACCGCAAGACCGTTTATCGAGAAATTCTGATTCATCAGACACGAGCGCTTACCGACTTTTTAAATCTTAAAAGTCACGAAGGCGGCGTTCGTATCGTTTTGGTGTATCCGGCAGATCGCATCCGCGCCGAAGCAGCAGCTTCGCTTCTAAAGAGTCTTGAAGAACCGCCGGAAAACACCGTGTTTATGCTTGTGGCTGATGAAATTGACCGCGTTCTGCCGACGATTCGTTCCCGCTGCCGTCTGATTCGTGCGGGTGCTCCCACTAGGGAGCAGTCGCTCGAATGGCTCAAAAGCCAAGGCGTGCAGGAGGCTGAACGAAAATTGACCGAAGCGGGCGGCATGCCGCTTGCGGTGTTTGACGAAGACGCGAGGTTCCGTTTGTCGGACGAGATGCGCGAGCGCTTTCTTGCCTATTTGAAACTTGGTCGTGCAGCACCTCCGGCGCAAGCGCTTTCTGTTGCCGACAAGGACGTGACGCTTTCTGCTGCCGCACTCTTTTTGTCGCGTTGGGGTTGGGATCTGGCAAGTGCTAAGGTTGGCTGTGAGCCACAGTACTTTCCTGAATTTGCTGAAGAAATTAAAGCTATTGCACAAGTTGCCAGCCCGGCTGGACTCTATACTTGGATTAATTCGGTGCGCGATATCCGACGCGTTGCCGAACATCCGCTCAACGCAAAAACAATGATTGAAGCGCTTTTGATTTCCTACGCGCGCAATATTTGAGAATCCAATTGATGACCACGCAGAAAATAAAAACGACGGTTGCCACGTTCGGCGCTATGAAAGCCGAAGGCAAGCGCATTTCGATGCTTACGTGTTACGACTACACGACGGCGCGACTGATTGAAGAAAGTTCAGTGAACGCGATTCTCGTGGGCGATAGCCTCGGAAACGTCATGCTGGGCTATCCGGATACGCTTGCAGTGACTGTCGAGGACATGATCACTTACGGAGCGGCTGTGGTTCGTGGCGTCAAAAATACGATGGTCGTGGTTGATATGCCCTTTATGAGCTATCAGGTAACGGTCGAAGACGCCGTGCGCAATGCGGGACGCATTCTCAAGGAAACGCATTGCAATGCTGTCAAACTCGAAGGTGGCAAAGCTATCCGAGAAACGATTGAAAGGATTGTGGCCGCCGGCATCCCCGTGATGGGGCATGTCGGTATGACACCGCAGTCGGTGATGCAGTTTGGCGGCTTTAAAGTGCAAGGCAGAGGCGACGAAGCGGCCGAGCGTGTGTTTCAGGATGCTCTGGCAGTGCAGGAGGCGGGGGCTTTTGCTGTTGTGCTCGAATGTGTGCCTGCTGCGCTGGCCGCCGAAATCACGCAGACGCTCCATATTCCGACGATTGGCATCGGAGCGGGCGTGAATTGCGACGGGCAGGTACTCGTGACGCAGGATATGCTTGGTCAGTATTGTGACTATGGTCCGAAGTTCGTGCGTCGCTTTGCTCAGGTGGGTGATACGATGCGTGCCGCCTTTAACGCATACGATGAAGCTGTCAAAGGAGGAGAATTTCCGTCGGAAAAAGAGACATTTTCCTGATGATGACGTCTTCTGATTCTAATTGTTGTTAAAAAGTTTTAAATCCGCTTTACCGGATCGAAAAAATGGAACTCATGATTTTGTCCAATCCTGCTCAGGTGCAGGCGCAGGTACTCGCTTGGAAGAGGCAGGGATTGACGGTCGGCCTGGTGCCGACGATGGGCTATCTGCACGAAGGACATGCAAGCTTGATTCGCCGAGCGGCCGCCGAGTGCGATCGAGTGGTGGTTTCTGTGTTTGTTAATCCCACGCAGTTTGGACCCAATGAAGACCTGGAGTCGTACCCGCGCGATCTTGAGCACGACACGTTACTAATCAAAGAGTGCGGCGGAAATCTGGTCTTTGCTCCTCAACCTGCGGATATGTACGGTCAAGGAACGCGCACGTGGGTCACAGTTGAAGGACTTACCAAGGAGCTTTGCGGGCGCAGCCGTCCGATTCACTTCCGTGGTGTGGCGACAGTGGTTTGTAAGCTGATGAATATTGCCCAATCAGACCGAGCCTACTTCGGACAAAAGGACGCGCAACAGCTGGCGGTCATTCGGCAGATGGTTTCGGACCTTAATATGCCGGTGCAGGTTGTCGGCTGTCCAATTGTTCGAGAATCTGACGGTTTGGCCAAGTCCAGTCGCAATACGTATCTGAATGCTCAAGAGCGTCAGGCCGCGTTGGTCTTATTCCGCTCGCTGGCAGAAGGCCGCAAGCTACTCGAAGCCGGAACCACAGATACCGGTCGGGTGCTTGCTCGCATTGAGGAGGTTCTCAAGAGCGAACCTTTGGCGCGTATCGATTATGTGCAAGCGGTGGACGCCGACACCATCGAACCCGTACATAAAGTCTCGGGCAACGTGCTTTTTGCCATTGCTGTTTATATCGGTAAGACGCGTTTGATCGACAACTTCTACTGGACCGCAGAATAAAGTCATGCAAATCGAAATGCTTAAGGCGAAGATTCATCGCGCCACCGTCACTCAGGCCGAACTCAACTATGTCGGCTCGATCACCATTGACAGTGACCTTCTGGAGGCGAGCGGCATTCGTGAGTATGAAAAGGTAGATATTGTCAACATCAACAACGGCGAGCGCTTTGCAACGTACACTATCGCCGGCGCTGCCGGCAGCGGCGTCATCTGTCTCAACGGCGCAGCCGCTCGTTGTGCGTGCACGGGTGACAAAGTGATCATCATGAGTTACTGCACGATGACGCCTGAAGAGGCTCGCGGACATAAGCCGACCGTACTTTTTGTCGATGAGGAAAATAAGTTGGTTCGGCTCGCTCATTATGAAAAACACGGATATCTGGAAAACCAAACCGGTAATCCCGCCTAAAATGGAGCACCTTGCAGTCGATCGGTAGGCTGCAACAAGTCAATCGTATAAAGCACTTCTCACTCAGAGGGCTCAGTCAAAATGTCGAAGTCGCACCTGTTGCCGATTTTCTCGCCGCTTCCCGTGTGTTTTCAGAAGGGGGAAGGCGTTTGGCTCACCGATACGCAAGGCAATGTCTATCTTGACGGCTTTGCGGGTATCGCCGTCAATGCTGTCGGGCATAACCATCCTCGATTGGTGTCGGCGCTTCAAAAGCAGGTGTCCGAGCTGATTCATGTCTCTAATTACTTCCGTATTGATCTGCAGGAAGGAGTGGCGGCCAAACTTTGCGAAAAAAGCGGACTGCGCGGTTGCTTTTTCTGCAATTCCGGTCTCGAAGCCAACGAGGCCGCCATCAAGCTTGCCCGGAAGTATGGTCACCTCAAGGGATTCAACGAACCCAAGATCATCGTCTTTGATCACGCTTTTCACGGCCGATCGATCGCGACACTTTCAGCGACGGGCAATCCCAACGTGCGCCGAGATTTTGCGCCATATTTGCCGGACTTCATACGAGTACCTGCCGGTGACGTTGAGCTGATTGAAAAGCTGGCGTCAACGACTCCTGGGATCTGCGCGGTCATGTTTGAGCCGGTGCAGGGCGAGGGAGGCATCATTCCGATCCCGGATGAAACGATGCGAGCCATTCGCGAGCTTTGCAATCGCCATGACTGGCTGATGATTCTTGACGAAGTGCAAAGCGGTATCGGTCGCACGGGCAAGTGGTTTGCCTACCAACATTCCGGTATTGTTCCTGACGTGATGACGCTAGCCAAGGCTCTGGGCGGCGGCGTTCCTGTGGGCGCTCTCGTATGCGGCGAAAAGGCTTACGGCGTGTTTGCACCTGGCAATCACGGCTCGACTTTCGGCGGCAATCCGCTTGCGATGCGCGCTGCAACGACGGTGTTGCAGATCATCGAAGACGAACAGTTGGTGAGCAATGCCGAAAAGATGGGACAGTACCTGCAGGAAGGCTTCCGTAAGGCTCTCAAAGGTGTGCCTGGCTTTGTAGAAGTGCGCGGCCGCGGTCTGATGATCGGTATTGCCCTCGATCGTCCGGCACATCAGTGTTTGGCCATCGGCTTGAAGCATCGTGTACTTTTCTCGGTGACCGCAGGAAACGTCATCCGCATCGTGCCTGCGTTGAATATCGCACGACGCGAAGCTGACGAACTCATTAAGCGCGTCACTGCAGTCGTAAAGGAATTTACTGCCGCCACTACCAAGTAATGAGAGACAGCGATGGATAATGAAAAGTTCAAAAAGATCCTGGAAATCGTCGTGCGTGTTGCAGGTGCAGCCGTACTGATTTACTTCCTCTACAACATTATTCTCACGCAGCACGAATACTTCAGCTGAACAAAGAAAATTCCTTCGGGTGAGAGATTGGCCGTCGGCAGAAATGTTGGCGGTCTTTTTTCACAGAAAAACAAAAACCGCAGGGAAAACCTGCGGCTGAAGTCTTTGGCGGAAGCGGTGAGATTCGAACTCACGAACGGGGTTAACCGTCGCCGGTTTTCAAGACCGGTGCATTCAACCACTCTGCCACACTTCCGTTTTGAGAGAGTGGTGATATTAGCAAATATCCGGCCCAGAAGAAAATTTTGCGTTGCAAAAGTTCGTCTGCAAATATCGTCGATTCCCACAAAATCAGCCGATCGAATCATTGACATCCCCACTGTTTGGTGTTGTGATTGAGAGATGTGCCATGAAAACAATATAAAAGATGCCTCGCATCAAAAAATTCAACCGGAGGGGACTCATGGGCGATAAGGATAAGAAAAAGGATCAAGCCGAAGGCGGCAAAAATATCAAAGAAAATAAGACGGTTTCGACCCTTAACGACACATTGGAGAAGGTGTTTCGCGATGTCGCGCTCATAGATCCAAAAGAAAATGTTGAGGGCGTCATCAAGGAAATCCTGCGCCAAGTGCGCGCGATGAAGACCGAGCTTACGGCCGAAGAGATGGCGCAACTTGTTTTCGAGAATATGCAGCCGAAGTCGCGTGACTATATGTTGGCCGGCCTATTGACCGACATTTTCGCAAAGTACGGCGAAATGAAAACGCGCCATACCAAGAACATGGATGAGCTTTCACCCGACATCAGTAAGGGCGTCTTTCCATATCTTCACAACTACGACGACGCGCTCTACAAAGAAGAGCTCTATGCACTGCAGGTTGAATTGCTGAAGATGCAGCGCTACGTCAAAGATGCCGGACTCAAGATCGCCGTGATTTTTGAAGGCCGCGATGCTGCCGGTAAGGGAAGTACGATTTCCCGCTTTACACAGAATATCAATCCTCGAGGCGCACGCGTGGTCGCTTTGCCCAAACCCACGGAAGCCCAGGCGGGGCAGTGGTATTTCCAACGCTATGTTGCGCAGTTGCCAAGCCCCGGTGAAGTGGTCTTTTTCGACCGCTCTTGGTACAACCGCGCCGTTGTGGAACCGGTGATGGGATTCTGTCGTCCCGAACAGACCCAGCTTTTTTTGAACGAAGTTCCGGCGTTTGAGCGAAGCCTTGTCGAGCACGGAATTCATCTTACGAAGTTCTGGCTTGACGTGAGTCGCGATGAGCAAAAGCGCCGCTTTAAGCAGCGCCGTGTGGACCCGGTTCGCCGTTGGAAGCTTTCTCCGGTGGATATTGCATCACTCGATCGCTGGGACGATTACACGGCTGCTATCGAAGAGATGTTTCGCAAGACTGAGTCGCCCGTGGCGCCTTGGACGATTATTCGCAGTGACGATAAACGTCGAGCTCGCCTGAATGCGATTCGAGTTTTCTTGCACAGCATTGAATACGCCGAAAAAGACGAAGAACAGATCGGACCGGTGGACGGGTTGATCGTGAAGTCGGTACCGGAATACCTGCGTGGATATCGTATGGGCCCAGCTATCTGACAGCTCGCCTGATGAGCAACGGCTGCCGGAAGGTAAGCTTTATAAAGTTTCATATGTGAAACTTTATATGAGTTGACTTTTCCCGCGGCCGTTTTTTATTACCCACAAAAGAAGAAAGTAAGACGTATTGATTTTAAAGATTTTTGCTAGACATAAAGATCTATAAACAACCTATTAACTTGATTTTGACTTAAGAAAAAAGTCCCTTGATTTTTACGATAAAACTTTCGGATTCATACGGACCGTACTCATAGGATAAAAAATCGTAACCGCTCGACACAATGGCTTGCCGGATAGTGTCCTTGTCGATGACACCTTCGGATACGATGACGGCTTGGTGAGTCTTACGATTGGCGCGAACGGTTTTGATGCCGGGAACGGCACTCCGAATGGCCTCATTGATATGTGCTTCGCACATTTGGCAGGACATGCCTCCCACTCCGACAATGGTTTTGATCACGTTGAGTTCCTTCGATTTGGGAATATAAATTCAAGACAGAATGATAATCAATCTCATTACAATTGTCCTGCGAATGCTTGAGAATTGTGTTGGATCGAAGGTACACATAGAATGCTGACCGTCTTTCAAATACTTCGTTTCCCGTTGGTATGATTTCTTCCCGAGACTTTTTGCGCGGCAAGTCCGCGGTCATTTTTGATTTTGACGGCACGCTAGGCGATACCATCGATTTGTGGAATAGGGTAGACGTTGTGCTGGCCGAAGAGCTCGGTTCCCCGGGACTTGATCCGCGCGAATGTCATGCGTTTCGAGAAGCGGAGTTAAGGCGCCATAAAAACGAAGAAAATCCGTATCGCTGTTATTGCGGAGAACTGGGAAAGAAAATCGGCTGCAAGCTTTCGGCCGAAGAAGTCCACGCGCGACGCTACCAGATCTCGCGTCGCATGTTGCGCGAGGATGTTCGATTGCGGCAAGGGGTGGCAGCGACGCTAAAGCGTATCAAAAATCTAGGTCTAAGAATGGCGGTGGCAACGACCACTCGTCGCGCCAACATTGAAATCTATTGCCGTCAAAATCAGAATATCCTCAACGAGATTCAACTCGACGAAGTATTCGAGTACTTTGTGTGCGCAGAAGACGTGCGTAACATCAAACCGGACCCGGAGTGCTATTTCAGGGCGATGGAATATTTGGGACTGCCGAGAGAGAAGATCTTTGCCGTCGAGGACTCGCTTTCCGGAGTGGAAGCGGCTACGCGTGCGGGCCTTGTCTGCATCGGCATCCGAGAGGAAAACTCGGTGCCGGATGCAGACGAGATCAGAGCTCGTACAGCGCTTTACTTTGATGACTACGCCGCTTTTCTCTCTTGGCTGCGTTAGGCGGTGTGTTTTTGAGGCGTAAAGCCTTCCTGATTGGTGAGGCTCGTGTGGGCGTCCTTTGGAACGATGTGGAGTTTTCCAGAGGACTTGAGCTGATGCGCACGCGTCATGAAGAGCTTTAGACGGTTAGAGACGTTGCTTTCGGCTGTACCGCCTTCAAAGTCGATGCCGATTAGATTGGCTTTGGGATAGCGGGAGCGAAGAGCCGACATCACTCCTCGTCCGGTGATGTGATTGGGAAGACATCCGAAGGGTTGCAGACACACGACATTGTCTGTACCTGTTGCCAGGAACTCCGCCATTTCTGCAGCCAAAAGCCACCCTTCACCGGCCTGTTGTCCTGGGGAAATTATGCCTTCGACGCGTTTGAGGTAAGCGTCGAGCGGAGGCATATGGCCGAGAGGATTGTCCTGTCCCATAGCAGCTTGCGCTACGGCGCGAAGCTTTTCCAGATACCCCAGCAGGAAAGCGCTGACGATAGCTCGCAGTTTAGAGCCTTCGGCATGCTGACTCTGCCAGATGGGATCGGCAAGGCAATACAGGAAGAAAGTGGCCAGATCGGGTAGCACGGGTTCGGCACCAGCCTCGCGCAAACGATCAGCCGTCGCTAGATTGGCCTTTGGATGGTACTGCAGAAGAATTTCGCCGACGATGCCGACTTTTGGTCGTGTTTTACCGTCAAGTTCAACAGCATTAAAGATATTGATAACTTCGCGCACAGCAGCGTCGAGTTCGGTGATCTTGCCGGTTGCTGATGCTTTGGCAGCGGTAGGTGTGGCCAGTTTAAGGGCGATGTCGGCACTGCCTTTGACGACTTCTCCGGCCAAAGCATGCAGGTACAGCCGCTGCAGGACGTCGCCGAGCACAACAGCCATGGACAGACGCTTGAGGCCTTTGAGCCCCAACTTGAGGTGAGCGTGCCCGGTAAGGGCTCTCCCTGAAAGTGTCAGTACCGGAAGGTTCGGGAAGCCTTTGTCGCGCAACGCCCAGTCGAGCAGTGTCGGATAGTTGGTGGCGCGGCAAGGGCCGCAGGTTTGGCTGAAGAGAATCGCACTTTTTTCCGGTACAAAGTCCTTAGCTTCAGTAGCTTCGAGCAACTGACCGATCGTAACGATGGCCGGGTAACAGGCGTCGTTGTTGACGTAACGTAATCCCAGCGTGACCGCGTGGTCGGACACGGTCGGCAGAAGTTTCAACGTGTAACCGAAGTCCTTGAGCACATGCACCAAGAGCGGAAAATGCACCGGAGCCATTTGCGGAACGTAGAGGGTGCGTTCGCGCAATTGCTGCGGAGTGAGGGACTGCCCTTGCTGCTGAGCAGACGCAATCCGTTCGGCTTCGGTGGGAGCCGGCTTAAAAAAGCGCGAGAAGAATCGGATCGGAGACTCCCTGATCTGATCTTTCGGTTCGACGAAGTCCGGTAACTCTTCAATGGATTGAGGTGCAACCTCCACGCCGTGCACGGCAAAGAGCGAGCGCAAACGAATGCGGGCGGCGCCCAGCGTATCCGTTTCGTCAATCTTGAGCATTGTGTAGAGCGACTTGTTTTCGTGCGCAATGCGCTTCATCTGCTCGCTCGTGATGGCGTCAATGCCGCAGCCAAAGCTCACCAGCTGCACAAGTTCCGTATCGGGGCGAGTGGCGACCGCTTCGAATGCTCGGTAGAGTCGACCGTGAAACGCCCATTGGTTCACAACATCCAGTTTAGCGGCCCTGTCTGGAAGATCCTGAGCAATGAAGCTCACGGCGTCCTCGGTGAGTACGTGAGCTCCCATTGATTCGATCAGAGTAGGAATACCGTGATGAATGTAGCTGTCGAGATGATAGGGGTGACCGGAGAGAACAACGACAAACCCCGGTTTGTTCCAAATTTCGAGCGCTTTTTCTTTGATGTCGCGACGATAGGTCTCAAGTGCGGCCGAAGCTTTCTCGCAGGCTCTCATGACATCTTTGTGCTTGAGTTGCGGGAACGCTTCGCATAGGGCGTGCGCGACGGTCGAAAACTTTTCAATCGACAAGAAGGGAGTCAGAATGCGCGTCTCGGGAGCGGCCGATTCCAGCGCCAGACGCAGCGCTTCCGGGTACCCGCCGACAACCGGGCACGCGTAGGAATCCTCTGCTTCGGCAATGAGTTTTTCTTCTTTGGGAATGCAGGGGAACCAAATGTTGCGTACTCCTTTTTCTGCCAGCGACAGGGCGTGACCGTGCGCGATCTTGGCTGGCAGGCACAGCGACTGAGAGGGTACAGTGTCGGATCCCTTGGCCATGATGGCAGCCGTTGTCGGATCCGATAGAACAACGCGGAAACCCAGTTCGGTGAAAAGGGCGTGCCAATAGGGATAGTGTTCCCAGGTGTTAAGCACGCGCATGATGCCGATGTCGCCCATGGGGGCAGCATCCGAGGACAGGACTTCGCCGCTGAAGAGCCGTTTGATTTTCCAGTCAACAAAGCCCGTGTGCTTTTTCTTGCCGCTTCCAAGACTTTTGAGGCCGAATTCGCAACGGTTACCGCTGACGAATTTGTTGCCGGAGGCAAAGCGATGCAACGTCAGTGCGCAGCTGTTGGAGCAACCACGGCAACGAAATTCGCGCTTGATAATATCGGAGGTGTTAAAAAGCTCGTCTGAGGGTTGCCATACCGGCGTTTGATCGTTCGTACGTTCGCGGGCTAGAAGTGCCGAGCCATATGCTCCCATGAGCCCAGCAAGTTGCGGGCGAATCACCTGCAGTCCGGTGTATTTTTCAAAGGCGCGCAACACGCCGTCATTTAGGAAAGTGCCGCCCTGTACGACAACCTTGTCGCCTAGCTCTTCGGGAGAAGAAATGCGAAGAACCTTTTCAAGAGCATTGCGGACGACCGAAATGCAAAGGCCGGCGGCGATGTCCTCCGAGGTTGCTCCGTCGCGCTGGGCTTCCCGTACCTTGGAATTCATGAACACGGTGCAACGCGACCCCAAATCCACGGGGTGTTTGGAGCGCAGCGCAGCTTGAACAAATTCGGGCATTGTCAGACCGAGTTGCTTGGAGAAGCTCTCGAGAAAGGCACCGCACCCTGAGGAGCAGGCTTCGTTGAGTGCCACGGAAGTGATCAACCCGTTTTCGACCTTGAGGCATTTCATATCCTGGCCGCCGATGTCAATCACGAAGGTGGCGTCAGGGATAAAGGAACTGGCAGCTTTCTGATGAGCGAGTGTTTCGACTTCAGTCATTGACGAGCCCAATGCAGCGGCAGCCAGATCGGCGCCGTACCCGGTGGTCAGAACCGAGCGGATGCGTGCGCCGGGCGGCAGAGACTGCGCCAGTCTCTTCACGCGAGGCATGAGCTGCTGAAGTGGTGCCCCTTGATTGCTTTCATACCAAGTGCAGCAGATTTCTCTGTCCGAGGTGATCAATACGCCTTTGGCGGTGGTGCTGCCAAGGTCAATGCCCAAAAAGAGATCGCCGCAGGCCTTCGAGAGGTCAATCGTGGGAACGCAGGCCTTAGCGTGGCGATCAAGAAAGGCTTTGCGCTCGTCTTCGCTGTCAAAAAGCGGTTTCGGGCCGTTACGCTTGTCAACGAGATTGACGGCTTCGCGTCCGACGGCTTCGATCAAATTTTCAAGTGTCCAAAGATGCTCCTCGGCCTGCGCACCCTGGGGCGAATTTTCCAGCGCGGCGCCGTGCGCTACGGCGTACTGTGCGTCGGCAAATAGCTCCAGTGTCACGGAGTTTCGGGCCAGACGTCTGGCAAAGGCTTCTCGCAACTCGCTCAAAAAGGAGAGCGGACCGCCCAAAAGGGCTACACGACCGCGCAAGGGGCGACCGCAAGACAAACCGCCCACGGCCTGTTCGGCCACAGCGTCAAACACGGAGCGTGCGATTTCGGATTTGGGTATGCCGGCATTTAACAAACCGACTACGTCGGTTTTGGCAAAAACGCCGCAGCGAGAGGCAATCGGGTGAGAAATCGAGGCTTCGCCTGCCAAGCGGTTGAGTTCATCAAGCGGCAGCCCTAGCGCGGCCGACATCTGATCCAGAAAAGCGCCGGTGCCGCCTGCGCACGCTTCATTCATGCGCAGTTCCTGACTGCCTGTCAGATAGAGAATTTTGGCGTCTTCGCCGCCGAGCTCAATGGCAGCGTCGACAGGATGTCCTTCGCCGTCTTCTGCGACGGCATTTTGCAGATATTGCGCGGCGGCGATTACTTCCTGTACGAAACCGATGCCGAGACGTTCGCTCAGGAAAAGCGCTCCAGATCCTGTCAGTCTAACGCGGGTGTTCAGATGCGGAAACGTGCGAACCAGATCCTGCAAAAGCGAAATAAGTGTGGCGGTCACTGCGCTGGCGTGTCGCTGATAGGCGTGTGCCAGAACGGAGCCGTCGGGACTGAGCAGGACGTATTTGACGGTGGTACTGCCCAGGTCAATGCCCAGGCTAAATGTTTCTGAGGAACCTTCAGGAATATCCGTTGTCATTACAAAACCGACGTAGACAAAACGCTGTCAAAAAGCAGACAAATCCGAGCCTAACAGTTTCGAAAAGCAACAGGGAACCACCTGAAAATTAGGGGAATCCCGCAATGAAGTCTCATCGCCCGCACTTACCGCTTGTCAAAAAAAGGTTAACTCAAATCCAATGCGTTTGCGACGAGAACAATTTAAATTACGGTTTGATTTTTGGATTTCGAAATTTGCACTTTTGTCGATACGGCGGAACTAAACAGCGGAAATGGATTGGAGAAAAGAAAAACGCACCCGAGGAGCGATCGGATGCGTTTTCTTGTCTAAATGGCTAAACCGCTGACCTGAGGGAATCAGGCGTTTTAGCGTCGGAGCCTTTCGGCTCAGTGCCTAAAAGATTAGGCGAGCGCCTTAATGGCAGCAGACAGGCGGCTCTTGTGGCGAGCAGCAGCGTTCGAGTGAAGAACGCCCTTGCGGCACATGGAGTCGATCACGCTCTGGGCGTTCTTGAAAGCTTCCTGAGCAGCGGCCTTGTCGCCGGCGAGGATGAACTTGCGAACGCGCTTGATAGCGGTACGGTACTGGCTGCGCTGAGCAGAGAGGTGCTGGTTGCGGGCAAGGGCCTGACGGGCGCGCTTGCGAGCTTGGTTGGTATTGGCCATTTAGTTTTGAATTCCTGAAAGTGGATGCCGCGGTTTTCGGATTCTCGCCAACGAGCGCAAGCTTGAGCTTTCGCTTTCCAGACGAGCCCGTTTGCAGCTCGGCATCTGGCCGAAATCGGCCGGGTCTAAGTTTTACTACAATGTTGCTTTCTGCGCTTCGAATGACTCGCCGCTGCAACTCTGCGCCGAATCCGCCCGAAAGCAGAAAACGCGGCATTGTATCAAATCAGAATGACCGATACAAGCACTTAAGCCAAGGAAAAATTTCTTTTTCAAAGAAAGGCCTAGCCGCCGCGCAGGAATCACAATATTTCGTCTGACTCACCGCTTCTCATGTCTTTACTCAAGTCGGCCGCTACGGTTTCCGTCTTCACGTTGTTGTCGCGCATCACTGGTCTGATCCGCGATATGCTGATCGCGCGCTATTTTGGTGTGTCGGCAGCGACCGACGCCTTTTACGTCGCTTTCCGTATTCCGAACATGCTGCGACGCCTTTTTGCCGAAGGCGCATTCAGTCAGGCATTCGTTCCGATGCTCTCGCAGGTGAAGGAACAGCAACCCGAAGGCGAGCAAAAGACCTTCATCAGCGATGTGTTTTCGCTTTTGGGATGCGCTGTTTTTATCGCGAGCCTTTTGGGTATCGCTTTTGCTCCAGTCGTGGTGTGGCTCATTGCTTCCGGCTTTAAGAACAATCCGGAGACCTTTGATCTGGCCGTTTTTCTGACACGCTGCATGTTTCCTTACATCATTTTCATGAGTTTGGTGTCGTTTGCCGCGGCCGTACTCAACACATGGAAACACTTTGCGGTGCCGGCCTTTACGCCCGTGCTTCTTAACGTGAGCTTCATTTGCTGCACGCTTTTTTTAGTTAACTACTTTTCTGTTCCGATTTATACGCTGGCATTTGCTGTCATTCTGGGCGGTGTTTTGCAGCTTTCCATGCAGTTTTTTGCTCTTAAGCGAATCGGGTGCTTCCCTCGACTCTCCAATCCCCACAAGGCGCTTAAAAACGCTAACGTGCGCCAAGTTTTGAAACTGATGGTTCCTGCGGTGGTGGGTGTGAGCGTCGCTCCCATTTCTATTCTCATCAACACCAACATAGCTTCGCACCTGCAAAAGGGCGCCGTGACATGGCTCAACTATGCCGATCGTCTGATGGAATTCCCGACGGCTCTGCTTGGGGTGGCCCTTGGAAGTGTTTTGTTGCCGAGTTTATCGGCGGCGTTCAATCGCGGCGAACTCGATCGCTATAACCGATTGCTCGATCGCGGGTTAAAGCTTGTTTTTCTTTTGGCCATTCCGGCGGCTGCCGGTTTGGGGTTCTTAGCCGAAGGTTTGGCTGCGGTGCTTTTTCAGGGCAAGAACTTTTCCGGGTCTGATGTTTCGATGACGGCCATTGCGATCGAGGGGTATGCGGTCGGGCTTCTCGGACTCATTTCAATCAAGATCCTAGCGCCTGCGTTTTATTCGCGCAAAGACATCAAAACGCCAGTCAAAGGTGCAATCGCTTCGCTTATTGTCGTGCAGTGCTGCAACATTGTTACCGTGCCGGCATTCGGGCATGCGGGGTTGGCGCTGTCCGTGGGCCTCGGCTCCGTCTTTAATGCGCTGGTGCTGTTCACATTGTTGAAACGTCGCGGTTGGTACGTGCCCGGCAGCGGTTGGTTTGTCTATATGTTGCGCGTTTTGATGGCGACTGCCGCAATGACTGTTTTTCTTATTTGGATTCAAACAGGGATCGACTGGTCGGCCATGCAGCCTCAATGGGCGCACCGACTAGTTCTTGTGGCGGGTGTTATTCTTGGTGCGGCTGTGACATACTTTGCAGTACTTGCCGTTTTGGGTTGGCGTGCGCGGGAATTGCGCGGCGCTGACTAGTTAATTTCGCGAAAGACTACAACGACATGATTCCTATATCCGAGGCTTTGCGCAGCCGTCTGCGCGTTATAAAAGCGGACATCACGACGCTTAACGTTGATGCCATTGTCAATTCGGCCGACGCCGACCTCACGGGAGGCGGCGAAGTCGACAAGGCGATTCACAAAGCTGCCGGTCCCGAGCTTCGCAAGGCATGCCGCACCTATGTGCTTGAACAGGGCCGTTGTTTTGCCGGCGGTGCGTCTCTGACAGAATCTTTCAATTTGCCGTGCCGTTTTGTTATTCACGCGGTTGGGCCTACCTGGGTCGGAGGCGGCGATGGGGAAGTAGCGCTTCTGGCTCGTGCTTATGCGCGCAGCTTTGAGTTGGCTCGTCTGCACGGAGCGCGTACCATCGCATTTCCGGCTATTGCTACCGGCCAGTACGGCTTCCCGAAGCCAACGGCCGCTGCCGTGGCGCTTACGGTTGCGGTACAGGTGCTTGAACTTGAGCCGCAGTTTGAGTCCGTGACGTTCTGCACGTATGACGACGACACGCGTCAGATTTACGAGGCTCTGATCGAAGAGGGTTATCAGAACTATTTGCATAAAGGCAAGCAGAGACCGCCTGCTTAACGCCGGAATGAAAATGAAAGCGGCTACTGAGAGCAAATGCAACTCGGCAGCCGCTTTTGTAGTTCAGCAGCCTAACAAATTCGAGGCAATGGATCGGAGTTGAGCCAATCGACCAAACGTTTGCCACCGATCGCTGTTTTCATGCTCACGAATCCCGGTTGCTCGGATGACACGCGACCGATCACTGCAGCATTCTCTCCGTACTTGCAACTGCGGATGATTGACAAAGCTTCTTGGGCGACATCTTCCTCAACAATCACAATCAACTTGCCTTCGTTAGCAATGTAGAGCGGGTCAAGCCCCAAAAATTCGCAGGCCGAGGCCACAGCCGGGTGGATCGGCACGGCTTGTTCGTCAATTTCAATGCTCACCTTGCTCTGAGCGGCAATTTCATTGAGCGTCGTGGCCAATCCTCCTCGGGTAGGATCGCGCAGGACGTGAACTTGCTCGCCCAAGGCTGTCAAAAGCGCTTCGGTAATGTGGTTTAGGGGAGCCGTGTCGCTCTGCACCTGGGCTTCAAAACCAAGTCCTTCACGCTGTGACAGGATCGTGATGCCGTGATCCCCCATTGTTCCTGTGACAAGCACAACGTCACTGGGTTTGGCTGATTTACCGCTTACGCATGTGCCGGGGATTTTTTCGCCGAGACCCGACGTTGATATAAAAAGTCCGTCGCCGTGGCCTTTTTCCACCACCTTGGTATCACCCGTGACGATGCTCACGCCTGCTTCAAGTGCTGCCTGCGCCATGGAATTGACGATGTCGACTAAAGTTCGAATGGCAAGCCCCTCTTCAATGATGAAGCTCGCGGACAGATACAGTGGTCGGGCACCGCAAACGGCTACGTCGTTGACAGTGCCGCAGACGGCGAGTCGTCCGATATCACCTCCTGCAAAAAAGAGGGGGTGCACGACATGCGCGTCGCAACTCATGACAGGTTCCCCTTTGAGAACGGGCATTACGGCACCGTCATGGGCTTGCGCGAGATAGGCGTTGCAAAAGGCTCTGGAAAAGATTTCGTCAATGAGCTGCGCGGTGGCTCTGCCGCCGGCGCCGTGCGTCATGTCGATGATTCCGTGTTTGATGTCGATCGGACGGATATAAGTTTCTTTTGCCATGACTCGATATTCCTCGAAAGGGGTTTCCGTTACGCGGCGCGACGTGATTCGTAGGAGAAGTAAGCGGCGCAGGCGCCTTCGCTCGATACCATGCAGGCACCGATCGGGTGAACGGGTGTGCAGACGGTGCCGAAGGCTTTGCAGTCTCGTGGTTCTTTTTCGCCGCGAAGGATCGCGCCGCATTCACAGGCCTTGTTGTCGGGGACGTCGTGTTCGATCAGATTGAACCGTTTTTCAGCGTCGAACATTTCGTAGGCAGGTGACAACGCCAGTGCACTGGAGGGCAGTCTGCCCAGGCCACGCCAAGCAAAACTCTCACGCAACACGAATGTTTCGGCCATGAGCGAGAGCGCCAGCCGGTTGCCTTCGGCGGGAACGGCTCTTGTAAACTCGTTTTCCACTTTAGCGACCCCGGCGTTTGTCTGTCGCACCAGCATCAGGATGGATAAAAGCATGTCCAGCGGCTCAAAGCCGCAGATGACGACCGGAATTTTCCATTCGTCGACAAACGCTCGATAGGGCATCTCGCCGATCACGGCCGAAACGTGTGCCGGCCCCACGATTCCGTCAATAAAAGGCTTGGCGTCTTTTCCGTGCGAGAGCATGATGTGGCGCATGGCTGCCGGTGTGATGACGTGCGAACAGACAACGGAGAAGTTTTCGACGTTTTGGTTTTTTGCCGACTTTAAAACAAGAGCCGTGGGCGGGGTAGTGGTTTCAAAACCGATCGCAAAGAAAACGACTTGACGATCGGGATTGTCGCGGGCAAGTTTAAGTGCGTCCGTAGGCGAATAGACCATACGTACGTCGGCACCCTGCGCTTTGGCTTTAAAAAGAGTTTGGCCTCCCGATCCCGGTACGCGCATCATGTCGGCGTATGTGCATAGCGTCACGTTCTTATTCAAAGCCAGATCCAGCGCCATGTCGACACGTCCTATTGGCAGCACGCAGACCGGGCAGCCCGGGCCGTGGATCATCCGGATGTTGAAGGGCAACAGATCAGTCAGTCCCCAGCGTGCGAGCACATGTGTGTGACCGCCGCAAAATTCCATATAGCGATATTGACGCGAGGAATCGACTTCGGTGCGGATACGTTCGGCAAGCGCGAGCGCTTCGTCTTTGTTGCGAAATTCGACGGTGTACTGCATTCCGTTGCCTCCTTGTTCAAGATGCTGCAACGGCTTCGGAGCCTAGGCTTCCAGCGATGCGCATTGCTTCAAGCGTTTCCAGAGCTTTCTGAGGATCAATTCGCTGTAAGGCATAACCAACATGTACCACCACCCAGTCGCCGGGGGCCACCTCGGGGGTGAGCGTCACGTCGATTTCCTTTTTGATACCTGACATTTCGGCTACGGCGGTCATGCCGTCAAGCGAGATGATTTGTGCGGGTACTGCTAAGCACATGATTTTGATTCCTTTATTGTTCAATGACCGGCGGCATCAAGTCGTTGCCGGGCAACGGCACATTGCCCAAAACTGATCGCGCCGTCTCCGGGCGGCAGTTGACTCGGCAGGTAAGTTTGGTAACCCATTTGTCGCAAACGCCGGTTCAGGTCGGCGGACATAAATCGGTTTAGGAACGTGCCTCCCGAAAGGCATACCGAGGAGCCGGCGGGAATGCAGATGCGGGCGAGCTCTGCCATCCCGGCGCTGAAAGCGGCGTGAAAGCGCTGCGAAATCGTTTGAGGTGAAGCTCCGTCGAGACGCATGGCAAAAAGGCGTTTTAAAAGAGTCGTAACGTCGAGAACATTTACGTCTGCCTCTTTCGTCACAACAAAGTCATTGTCGTCGTAGACGGCTTGGGCAAAATCACCGCCTGCAGCTTCCAAAAGCATGGCGGCCTGTGCTTCGTCGCTTTGTTCCTCGCACAGACCTGCAATGGCGCTCACAGCATCAAAAAGGCGGCCAGCCGAACTGGTGTTGCCGGTAAGACGCGTATTGGCGGCAAGCACCAACATGGCGGCAACGGGACGGTGCGGCCAAAGAGCAAGCGCTTCGTTTTTGCAGTCAGTCTTCAATGCGGCTGATACCGCCATTCGCCAGGGTTCTCGGGCGGCGGCGTCGCCTCCGGGGAGAGGCAGGTTTTGCAGATGACCCAGGCGTTCAAACGTACCATTGCTTCTGCAGTGCAAAACTTCGCATCCCCAGGCGCGGCCGTCTGTGCCCAGTCCAACGCCGTCCAACGACAAACCGTAAACATCGCCTTCAAGTCCGTACTCAAGCGCAACGGCCATCGTGTGGGCATGATGATGCTGTACTTCAAAGAGGGGAATTTTCCTTGCTCCAGCAATTTCACGCGCCAGACGCGAAGCGTAAAAGTCGGGATGAAGATCGCAGGCAACGGCTTTTGTCGGGTGTGTTTCCAAAATGTCTTCAAAGTGAAGCAGTGCTTCTTTCAGTGCATTGCAGGAAGCAACGTTTTTGGTGTCACCGATGTGTGCGGTTACGAAGATTTCCGTACCGCGACCGAGTGCGGCAGTTGCTTTGAGCGAAGCTCCCGTAGCGGCAATGCCCGTCATGTCGCGGTTTGTTTTGACGGCAAGAGGCGTGTATCCGCGAGCTCTTCGAACGAGTCTTGAGGCGCCGTCAACCACGCGCACCACTGAGTCGTCGCAGCGGCAGACAATCTCGCGATCGTGCGTGAGAATAGCATCGGCAATGCCATCAAGGCGTCTACAGGCTTCCTTTGTGTGAATGACCAGGGGCTCGCCGGAGGGGTTGGCCGAGGTCATCACGAGGGCAGTGTCAGAGGCGATATCGAGCCACTTTGCCTCTTGAGGTTGACCGATCAATGCATGGAAAAGCAGAAGATGAACCGGCGTGTAGGCTGTCATGAGCCCGATTTCGTTCAAGCCGTCGGCAACAAAAGAAAAAGCGCTTCGGCAACGTTCGGTTTTGCGCGCCAACACGATGGGGCGAGCTGGGGAACGTAATAGACCAAGCTCGGTATCGTCGAATTCGCCCCAGAGCCGCGCGCTGGCTTCGTTGACTGTCATCACCGCTAGTGGTTTGGCTTCGCGGGCTTTGCGCTGACGCAAACGGGCGACGGCTTGAGCGTTGTGTGCATCCACCGCCAGATGAAAACCGCCTAGACCTTTGACGGCGATAATTCTGCCTTCTTGCAACAAACGTGCGGCGGTCACAACGGGATCAGAGCACTCGATGGGGGCGCCCTTCGTGTTGATCAATCTGAGTTGGGGGCCGCAAACGGGACAGGCGTTGGGCTGAGCGTGAAAACGTCGGTCGGCCGGATTGTCATACTCACGCCGGCACTCCGGACACATGGCAAAAGAGGCCATGGATGTCATCGGGCGATCGTAAGGAATGCTGCGCGTAATTGTGAAGCGCGGACCGCAATGCGTGCAGTTGGTAAAAGCGTAACGCCAGCGTCGGTTGCCCGGCGTGAACATCTCAATGGCACAGGCTTTGCAGGTTGCCGCATCCGGCGTCACCATCGTGTGTGCCACTCCTTGACGGCTTGCCGTGATCACGAAATCGGTTGCGCCGACGGGGGGCTGCGTTTGCACCAACTCTACAGAATCAATGCGGGCTAGCGGCGCCTCATCTTGCACGGTTTTGCGCAGCGCTTCTTCGAAACAATCGAGGACAGAGACATTTCCCTCGAGAATCGCTCCGACGCCCTGTGCATCGTTCCAGACTTCGCCAGCGAGTTTCAAGGCGTGCGCCACGCGCCAGAGCGTCGGCCGAAAGCCCACGCCCTGCACAAGGCCTTTGATCCGATAGGTGCGCCGTTGCACAGTCATGACCGTTATCTCGGCTTAGAGTTGCGCGATTATCAGGTTGGCCTTGAGCCATGCCCACCACTTTTCCAGGCCTTCGCCTGTTGTAGCCGAGACGCGAAGCGAACGAATCGAGGGGTTAACGCGACGGGCGTATTCCTCGCATTTGTCCATGTCGAAATTAACGTAGGGGGCCAGATCAATTTTGTTAATGATCATCAGATCGGCCGCCGCAAACATGTCAGGATACTTCAGCGGCTTATCGGCACCCTCGGTGACGGAAATCACCACCACTTTGTGTGCTTCACCCAAATCAAATTCGGCGGGACATACCAAATTGCCGACGTTTTCGATCAGTACGAGGCTGTTATCGGCGGGCGGACGGATGCTTAATGCCAATTTGACCTGTTCAGCGTCAAGGTGGCAACCCTTGCCTGTGTTGATCTGTACAGCATCTGCTCCTGTCGCTCGGATGCGATTGGCATCGTTGTCGGTTTGCTGATCGCCTTCGATGACAAGAATTTCGGGAGCGTCGGCGGGTTTGGCGCGCACAGTGGCACATAAAAGTTCCGTTTTGCCGGATCCCGGAGAACTCACAAAGTTCAAGGTCAGGATTTTCTTGGCGGCAAAAAGGGCTCGGTTTTCGTCGGCAATCGCATTGTTGCGGGCAAGGATATCTTGCTCGACGGTAACGGTACGTGTATGTGCGTGACCATGGGAGTGATCGTGGTCGCCGTGATCGTGAGCGTGAGTGACAACGTTGCCTTTTTCATCGATATGCGTATGGTTGTGAGGATTGCCGCAGCCGCAGGTAGTACACATGGAGAACTCCTTAAAAAACAGAATCGGGTTGGATGTCAATCAGGACGCGTCAACGGCAAGTTCTAGACTCGCGACCTTCAATTCGTGTCCTTTGACGGGCATTAGCTGATAGCCGCCGCATTGGGGGCAAGGATCGCCGTGGCGGTGCAGCGGCACGTTCTTAGCGCATTTCATGCACCAGGCTTCTCCAGCGACCTGCTCAATCACAAGTTTGGCCCCTTCGGCAAGCGTACCGCGCACTACCGAATCCCAGGCAAACAAAAGAGCCTGGCTTTCCACGCCAGCCAATTCGCCGATGTTGACCGTTACCGACGAAACTTTTGCGTCGGATTCGTTGACCAGCGTTGATTCAACAGCTGACAGAATGCCTTCGGCGATGGAGACTTCATGCATGGTTACTTTCGTTTTGCAAAACGTTGTGGAACCGAATTGAGTAGGGCACACAAGGGTCAATGGCCGCCAAAATCCAGGCTGCGTCGCGCCTCCATTGATCCTCTGAACTGAATTCGATCATGGAAAGCGCTTGCTCTGCGCAACTGCCTGAAGCGAAATTCCATTCGGTGGGGGCGATGGTTTTGACGCCTGCGATGATGCCCTTTTCGACAATGACGCGGACAATCAAAGAGCCGCGCGCGGTCTGAACGTGTGCCAGACCGGTGTTCGGAGCGGTTTGTCCTGCTTGAACGGACCACTGCGGGTCACGCCGTATCTTCCAGTAGAGCATGAGATCAATGAGACGTGCGACAAATTGGGCACGAATGCCGCAGCCGTACTGCTCGGCGATTTCATTCAGGAGCGGTTGATTCTCGCAACGTCCGAGGGCGCTTGTCTGATGCGCCGTGCCGTTGATGAGAGGGCAATTTACCGAAACGTCACCCGAAATCCACGTTTCGATTGTTTCGAGAGAACAACGCGGGTTGAGCATGGCAACTGAGGTGTGTCGGCGGCAGGGTACGGTTTCCCAAAGTTGTGCATAAAGTCGGCTCGCAGCCGTTGCGCCGTGCATCATCCAGGCCTCAAAGTCAGGCAGAGATTGCAGTGCCTCAAACAGATCGGGACCGGATCCCGTCACGAAGGTTTGAATGGCAGGAGCGATGGCTTCGTCGAGACGATCGAAATCGGGGATTTCTTTGGAGAGTTCCGCAGTGGTCAACGCGCGCAGTTGACCTAGTCGACGCACTTCTTCGGCAGGTTTGAGACCAACGGATACGCATGCGTCAAAGGCCAGGAAACGCAGATGTTCGTTGATGATTTCATAAACGACTTTGCGGGTGCGTTGCGGAATTTCTTTTTGCTGAGCGGCAGCCATGGCGCATTCAAACGCGGTCAAATGGGCCTGCGGACAGAGTGCGTATAGTGACTCGATGAGCGTCTTGGGTAGGAGAGAGTTGACCGGTTGTCCGGTAATGGCACGACTGATCTCACCCTGTCGCGTCGAGCGGGTCGTGACTTTGGGGCGGGTTTGCGACGTCATATCAACGTCAATGAGGACGGAACCTTCTGTGAAACTCATACTTTATCCCCAGTGGTGATCGGTTCAGGAACTGTGCCACGAGACCGGCTGTCGGCATCGCTTGATCGGCGCTTTTGTTCCAAATCTACAGCAAGCGGTTGTGCGTAGCGTCCGAGAAGCTCTCTTCTTGAGAGTGTTTTTTTCATTGGTTCAAGTGGCGGTGTCTGTTGCGACAGGATCGGATTTTCAGGTTCGCTGTCTTCTTGAAGTTCCTCACGCCCGAGCAACAAATTCAGACACGTCTGAGCGAAGGCTTTGGCGCTTGCCATATCTTGGAACTCGAAAACGGGACTTTTAAGCGAAAGACTGCGGTAGTGTCCGAGAATATTGTCGGCGCATGCCACAAAACGGAAGGTGCCGGCAGCCAATTCAATTTCTTCAATGCCGCCAGCTGGAACGAAACTCCAGCCTTCGCGAGCAGCGGGAGCAAGAATTGCCATGACTGCCCAGGGGGTGACGACCACCCCAATCCAGGCTTGCGTTTGATCAATAAGGATGCGTACGAAAGGTGTGGCGGCAACGGAGAGCTTCGCGTTTACGATCGGAAGCCCAGCCATGCGAGTGGCCAGAATCTCAGTAAAGCCTGCTTCAAAGAAACGCTGAGGATCGTTCGGAAAGACTTTCAGACTTGTGCCGGCATGACGCGAGCGCAAGGCCTGCATACGTGTCTGCAGTGCCTCAGGATGTTCCTTTTCGTAGGCACGCATAGCCGCATCGCGATCAAAGGGCTTAGGACGGCGCAGGAAAGAGATTGGAGTAGGAGCGACATTGTCGAGTCGAGAACGACTCGTACCGGTACCAGAGGCTTCGTTATGCGTCATAGCTGTCACTCCGAGGTGTCGTCGACATCAAGAAACGGGATGAAGACATGTTTGCCGTTGCCGCAATCCGGACAGGTCCACCATTCGGGCAAATCTTTGAAAGCGGTGCCGGGAGGCGTTTGGTTTTCCGGGCACCCTTCCTGCGGATCGTAGACGTACCAGCAAATCTTGCATTGCATTTTGGTACTGTCCGCGATGCGCGCGTTGCGCTCAGCATTGAGCCGATCAATGATGTCGAGTCCGGTGGCGATGTCGCTCATAGCGCAAAAATCCTTCAAACAACCGTTTATCCCAGAGCACCGCGCTCCAGGTCGCGTTCGATCCACTCGATGGTTTCGCGCACAAGTTTGGCGCTGCGACCCATGTCGTCCAGAGACGCGGGGACTTCGGGCGGAACGTGAGTCACGCATAGGCTGTCGAGAAGCACTTTGTGATTGTTGTTGATGATGACCGAGCGCCACAGCCCACGTACTTTTGTCGAAAAAATGCGGCTTTCGGCAAAGCCCGACAGTTCGATTGAAAGGGAACCTTCGCCGATGCACGTCAAAATGAAGGTGCGGTCGGTGGGCGTAAGCGGCTGACGCACCATGTCGATCTGCCGCGGCACTGTGTCGGGATCGGTCTTGGAAATGTCGGTTTGAGCAAGAGCTTCGTTGATTTCTCCGAGAATAGCCGGAGCGGCAAAAAGACCTGCCGGCAGTTTTTCAGGGATTTCAATGCGATCGGCTCCGTTTGAAATGGCCGCTTCGATTGAACGAGGCAACAAGGCTGCAACGAGGCTTTTAACCTGCCCGATCTCCAGTAGCCACAATCCGGGGATGGCCGTTTCGCAAACTTTGACTTCGCCGTTGTGAAGTGAGATGCGCACTTCACCTTTGCCAAGGCAGTGAAGCAAAAAGGCTGCGCTCTGAGAATCCATTCCGCCGAGGTCATAGATCCAGTCCGGAGATGTCTGTGTTTCGTAGGCCTGCAGAAAGACTTGTTCGAGGTTCTTAAGGATTTTGAGCGACAGGTCGGCGGCGCGTCGTTCGGCGCCTCGATCCAGATCCGGGCCGTCCCAACCGGTTTTGCGTTTGAACTTTAATTCGATCATGAAATGAACCTCTCAGATTAGATCCAGGCGGCATCGTAGGCCGTCGTCGATACGGTCAGCTATGAACCGGAGCGATGACCAATGTTTTCTTGTGCGGTTTGGTACGTGAGGTCAAAATGGCAATGAGTTCGTTTTGATATTCCCCCCAGGGACGAAGCCCTTCGATGGCGCCCAGCATTTCACCACAGCAGTAGACGGCAACGGCGGGCAGCCGACGAATGCCAAGGCGAGTAGCTAGCTCTCTTCCGATTGCTGGGGAAGTGAACCAGGCGGCAGCCAGCGTTTCTTCAAAGAGTTTTTTGATTTCGGGGGCAAGCACGGCCATGTCGAGTGTCTCTTTGAACATATTGGGATCATCTACGATGCACAGAAGCCCGAGACCGTCGAGGGTTTTCATCGGAGCCTCATCGGCTTGCGTAAGCCATATGAAATTTCCCGACTCCTTGAGACGTAAAAAGAGCGGGTGCTTGTCAGGGTCGATGTGCACAAGCGCTTGCGTAACGGCGTTGAGTTTTGTTTTTCCCATAGAAAGCAGAGTCCCAACAAAAAAGAGACACGAAGCGCAGGCGGCATGACGCGCATCCTGGGCCGCTAAGGACACAATCCATTCTCAACGGATTTGGTTTCTGATTCAATAATTCAGAAGAACGGCAGGGACTAATTCCCGATTGGCCGAAAGAATTAGTCCTGAGCCGGAAACTTACGGCCGTAAAAGATTGTTGTAAGAATATGGGGTAAATACCTACAACAAAAGTCAAATCATATTTTGATCCTCAAACCGGTGTGCCCAAATTTTAGGCACAGCAAAAGGCCACTGATTTTTATGAAAAAAATGACTTTCGTCCACAGTAATTCACAAAACGCGTGAATAAGTGACAAGAGGAACTGAAAGCCTGATGGCTAGGTGCTAACGCACTGAAAATAAACAGAAAAATTAACAAGATCAAAATTTTGCTTGACAAGTTGAATCCGGTTTGCTTGGACGGAAAAAGGAAAAGCGCGCGAAAATAGCCGCAGAACCAACAAAAGCCCGGCCGATCCGATGTTGTGGATAACTTAGACCATGCAGCACGACAAAACGCTGAAATTTCAATCTGTTGCAGGTCTTCGGTTAAGACAAACTTCAGGAGTGTGTAACGATTTGACATAGGTTGAGAGGTCGGAGCGAACACTTTGTCCGCACACGAGCGTTTTGCGCTACGCTTGCGCTCACAATGCGGCCGAGCCGCAGTTGGAATTTAAAGGACGAAGATGACACAACGAGAAGAGGGAATTGCGTATCGACTGGAGCAGGTCAAATCTACGCTGACGGCGGTCTGTATACGAAGGCAAAGCACGGTGGAACTCGTGGCTGTTTCCAAGACATTTCCAGCTGAAGCTGTGCTCGAGGCGGTTAATGCCGGACAAAGTGTTTTCGGAGAGAACTACGCACAGGAGGGTTGTGCCAAAGTCGATTGGTTTAAGGATAACCATCCCGAACGAAAACTCGTTTGGCACTTTATCGGGCCTCTGCAGGCCAACAAAACGCGACCTGTAGCCGAGCGCTTTGATTGGGTTGATAGTGTCGATCGCTTGCGCATTGCCAAGCGTTTGAATGATCAGCGCCCTGAGGATATGCCTCCTTTAAATGTGCTGATTGAGGTCAACATCAGCGCCGAAGAGAGCAAAAGCGGCGTTATGCCCGAGGAGGTTTGCGAAGTGGCAAGAGAAATTGCCAAGCTGCCACGGCTCAAATTGCGCGGGTTGATGGCTATCCCAGAGCCTGCCCAAGACGATGAGAGTGTGCGTCGTCCTCTGCGAGCCATGAAAGCTCTGTTTGATGCGCATAAGGCGGAATTTGGCTGGGATACGCTTTCGATGGGAATGAGTGCCGATATGGTGCAGGCTGTAGAGGAAGGTGCCACGATGGTTCGTGTAGGAAGCGCTATCTTCGGTGCGCGTCATTATCCGACAAAGGCATAACCTAAAGGCGTTTCCTATGTTGAGAGTCGGCTCGTTGACGAGCACACAAGCAACGTTGATCGGACTTTTTGCGCCGATATGCTGGGGGATGTCCGTGAGTCTTGTGCGCGGCATTGCTGAAGGTTTCGGCATGGCGCAAGGACAGTTTTTTCTCTATTGTGTTGCAACGATCTGCGTTTTTTTTCATTGTCGGTTTGCCGGACTTTCATCGTATCGACAAGCGGTATCTTTATTTCGGCATACCGACGGCAAACCTGAGCTCTCTGAGTTTCTGTCTGTCCATCTTTACTTCGAGCGGCGGCGCGCAGACGATGGAAGTAGGCATGGTTAACTATTTGTGGCCGTCACTCACAATTCTCTTTGCCGTGCTCTTTAACGGTGTGCGTACGCGTTGGTGGCTCTATCCGGGACTTCTCGTCGCCTTTGGCGGCATCATTGTGATTCTGAGTGGCGACAAGGGTTTTTCCTTGACCGAATTCGTAGTGCGTTTTGCTGAAAATCCCGTCTCCTACTTGCTTGCACTCGTTGCGGCCGTCACCTGGGCTGGGTACTCGAGCATGACGCGCGCCTGGGGTAACGGAATCAATCCGTCGACGATTATTTTTGCCGTTGACACGCTTGTGTTTCTCGTTTTGTGGCTTCTTGACATCGGCTCACAGCCGGTTGCCGCAAGTGCGCACGGCCTCATGAGCGTGATTTTTGGCGGTATCGCTGTCGGTATGGCATATGTCGTCTGGACACTCGGCATGAGCAAAGGAAACATCACCGTGCTTGCTGCGGCGTCCTACTTCACGCCTGTGCTTTCTTGCGTTTTTGCGACCTTTTGGATAGGTGCCGAGCTGAATTCGAGTTTTTGGATGGGAGTGGTTTTGGTCGTGGTGGGCTCACTTCTGTGTTGGGACGCCACAGGGCGCGGCATGAAGAAGTTTCTTAAGGCCGCTTGATTGAACCAACAAAAAGGCCTTCCGTCGAAAAGGGACGGAAGGCCGATCCAAGTCGAGCGTCAGCTGACTTTAGCTCAACACGGCACCCTTCATGCCGGAACTGACCTGTTTGGCGTAACGCGACAGGTATCCCGTCGTTACGCGCGGCTGGCGCGGTTGCCACTGTGCGCGGCGGCGTGCCAGTTCTTCATCGGACACATCAACGCTGATGGCGTTGTTCGGGATGTCAATTGTGATGATATCGCCTTCTTCGATCAAGGCAATCGGGCCGCCGACGGCAGCTTCCGGTGAAACATGACCGATGGCGGCGCCTCGGGTTGCGCCGGAGAAACGGCCGTCGGTGATGAGCGCCACGCAGTGGCCCAGTCCGGAGCCCATGATGGCAGATGTCGGGTTGAGCATTTCGCGCATGCCCGGACCTCCCTTGGGACCTTCGTAGCGGATCACAACCACTTCACCCGCATTGATTTGACCGCCGTAAATGGCGTTCAGGGCATCTTCTTCACAGTCAAACACGCGAGCCTTGCCGCTGTGTGTCATCATTTCAGGTGCAACGGCAGCACGTTTGACCACGGAGCCTTCGGGGGCAAGGTTGCCTTTTAAAACAGCGATGCCGCCTTCCTTGGCGATCGGGTCTTCGACCGTGTGAATAATTTCGTGGTCCAGGATCTTGGCACCGGCGATATTTTCTCCCACCGTTTTTCCGGTGACTGTGAGGCAATCAAGGTGCAAAACACCGAGTTTGGAGACTTCATTCATCACGGCGCGGATGCCGCCCGCTTCGTCAAGCTCTTCAATGTAGTGGTTGCCGGCAGGTGCCAGGTGGCAAAGATTGGGTGTCTTCTTGCTGATTTCGTTGGCAACCGACAGGTCCAGATCAATGCCGCATTCATGGGCGATGGCGGGCAGGTGCAGCATGGAGTTGGTCGAGCAGCCCAAAGCCATGTCGACGGCCAGGGCGTTTAAGAACGCATCCTTGGTCATGATTTGACGCGGCAAGACGTTGTTCTTGACGAGTTCCATGATCTTCAAGCCGCTTTCCTTGGCTAGGCGCAGGCGAGCCGAGTGCACGGCCGGAATCGTGCCGTTGCCGGGCAGAGCCATACCGAGCACTTCCGAGAGGCAATTCATCGAGTTGGCCGTGAACATGCCCGAGCACGAGCCGCAGGACGGACAGGCCTTGTTTTCCAAATCTTCAAATTGAATCGGCGTGATTTTGCCGGTGCGGAACTGACTTACGGCTTCGCTGATGTTGGAGTAGGAAACCTTGCGGCCTTCAAAGTGACCGGCAAGCATAGCGCCGCCTGAAATCACGATCGAGGGGATGTTCAGGCGAGCTGCAGCCATCAAAAGACCGGGGACATTCTTGTCACAGGCGGCAACGAGAACCAGGCCGTCGAAGGGGTGCGCCGTTGCCATGGCTTCCGTACTGTCACAGATGAGTTCGCGAGAAACCAGGGAATACTTCATGCCGACGTGGCCCATAGCCAGACCGTCGCAGACGGCAATGGCGGGAAAGACGATCGGAACACCGCCGCCGAGAGCAACGCCCTGTTTGACAGCGTTGACGATTTTGTCGAGATTCATATGCCCTGGCACGATGTCGTTTTGCGAGCTGACAACGCCGATCAGCGGTTTGCCGATTTCGGCGTCGCAAAGACCGAGTGCTTTCAAGAGACTGCGTTGTGGTGCGGCATTGATGCCTTTGGTAAGCGGATCACTTCTCATGGTTATCCTTTTTTTGAGTGCGGTTGCAGAGTGCAAAGGTGCAATATCCGGGGTGGCCAACCAAGCTAAAAGCAGTCGAAACAGGCGCTTTGAGCATGATCAAACCGCGATTTTTTGATTGTATGACCGAGGCCGTCTTTTTCGAAATAAGCAAGAGTGCTTAGAAGGAGGTGAAGATGCGGAAAAAAGCGGATTTCTCTAACGGTAGACAAGTCCATCCTAAGACTGCGTTAATCGGCCGAAATTAAACTCGCCCAAGACTAAAAAGACACATTCCCGAGCTTTCGGCAGCTCTGAATTCAATGTGCGAACGAAAACGATGCGCAGCCCGTCGCCCGATCAGCGTCACGGGTTTTGTTTCAGAAAGCCGGTTCGGCGGATGACTTCCAATTGGATAGACAAATTAAACCCATGACCCAAATAACCGAGGCCGCGTGCCTGAAAGCCGACGCACTTGAACTTGAGCGTGGCGAGAGGCTTCTTTTCACGGGGCTTACTTTTGAAGCTCCTGCCGGTACGCTGGTGCGCTTGGCCGGCGCCAACGGTACGGGCAAAACTTCTCTGTTGCGCCTTCTTACCGGTCTCATGCAGCCCGATGCGGGAGAAATTCTCTATAAGGGTCAGCCCATCCGCACTCTCAAAGAGGACTACTACAAAGATCTCGTTTACATCGGCCACTTAAACGGCGTCAAAGACGATCTGTCAGCCATTGAAAACGTGCGCATTGCCGCACGCATGGGCAATATCATTGCCAAAAATGAAGAGCTGATTGATGCGCTCGAAAAGGTGGGGCTGGGAGAGTTCATTGAACACACCACTGGAGAACTCTCGCAGGGACAGCGCCGCCGCGTGGCGTTGGCGCGTTTGTTTGTTAGCCTCAGCAAGCCCGTCTGGGTTTTGGACGAACCGTTTACGGCGCTTGACGTTGCCAGCGTGGCTAATCTTGCCACCGCAGTGGCCGAACACGTCAAGGCCGGGGGCATCGTGATCTATACGACGCATCAGGAAGTGGAAATGAATCTGCCTGCCGAGCGGACGAAGACCGTTGACGTTTCCTCCTTTGCGCCGGGCAAGCGTGTTTGCGGGGAGGTTCGGCATGCTTAACTTGTTTCTTGCTGTCGTTCGCCGTGATCTGATGCTTGCATTGCGTCAGAAGAGTGACATCATCCAAACGCTCTTTTTCTTTGCCGTGGTAATCACGTTGGTGCCGCTTGGCGTCGGTGCTGAGCAAAACTTGCTGCGGACCATGGCGCCGGGCGTTGTTTGGGTGGCGGCTCTTTTAGCTGCTCTGCTTTCGTTACCGCGCATTTTTGCACTTGATCACGCCGACGGTACGCTTGAGCAGATGGTCATTTCGGCCGAGCCTCTTACGATCATCGTTCTGGCAAAAGTTTTTGCACATTGGCTCACCACCGGTGTTCCGATCACGGTCTTTACGGCTCTGTTCGGTGTGATGTTCGATCTGCCGATTGATCAGTGCGTGGTGCTGATGGCTTCTCTTCTGCTCGGTACCCCCGTACTCAGTCTCGTGGGGGCCATTGGTGCGGCTTTGACTTTGGGGCTTCGTGCGGGAAGCGTGCTCACGAGCCTTTTGGTTTTACCGCTTTACATTCCGGTGCTGATTTTCGGCGCCGGTGCGACGGTGCAGGTGGCCATCAGCGTTTCGCCTACGGCATACCTGATGGTGACGGCCGCCTTGTCATTGCTGGCTCTAGCCGCGGCTCCCTTTGCCATCGCTGCCAGTCTTCGGATTTCGATTCAATAACAGGAAACGGGAGAACACATGCGTTCGCTCTTTGATCCCCAGGGCTTTTACTTCTTTGCCGGAAAGACGATCAAGCCGCTGTTTGCGCTTGCTGCCGTGCTTGCGGCCGTTGCGCTTTATCTGGGCTTTTTTGTTTGCCCGATTGATGCCACGCAGGGTAACTCTTACCGCATCATCTTCATTCATGTTTCTTCGGCTTGGATGAGCATGCTCATCTACGTGCTGATGGCGGTTTTCTCCGCTTTTGCCTTAGCGACCAACAACCGCATGTGCTCGATTTTTGCTGCTGCGATGGCTCCGACGGGCGCTTTTATGTGTTTCCTCGCGCTTTTCTCGGGTGCTGTCTGGGGGCGTCCGACCTGGGGCGCCTATTGGGTTTGGGATGCACGATTGACGAGCGAACTGATCCTGCTGTTCCTTTATCTCGGCTTTCTGGCGCTCCAGAGCTCTATTGCGGACATTAAACGAGCCGACAAGGCTTGCGCGCTTATTGCGCTGGTTGGCGTGGTGAATGTGCCCATCATTTATTTCTCGGTGCGTTGGTGGAACACGCTGCATCAGGGCGCGTCCATCACTTCGCGCGGCAGCTCCATTGCCACCATCATGCTGGTGACGCTCTTGTTGATGGTTGCGGCCTTTTGGATATACAGCCTGGCGGCAACGTTTGCCCGGACCCGTACCATCATTCTCGAGCGCGAACGTCGTGAAACTTGGGCGCAAGAGGCGGCCATCAAGGGTGAAATCTAATTCGAGCAACAGACTCAAGGAATACGAAAATGGATTGGTCTTCTTTCTCACATTTTCTGCACATGGATGGTCACGGAGCTTATGTCTGGGCGGCCTACGGCATGTGCGTACTTTTGCTCGTGATCGAACTTTTCGGATTGCGCAGTCGTCGAGCTAAGGCCGCGCAGCGTCTGACGCGTGAGGCTCGTGCTTTGCGCAGTACGCGTGAAATCTGATCTTTTAACGACTATTGATAAACAGCGCCTGTCAATCGCACAAGACCGGTCGCTTTAGGAGGGAACGGATATGGCTAATGCCGCAACCAAACGACTCGCACTGATCGGCGGTGCCGTTGCCGTGGTCGGCGTCGGCGTCTACCTGATGCTCTCGGCATTTAACGACAACCTGGTGTTCTTTTATTCGCCTATGCAGGTCGCCGCCAAAGAGGCGCCGCAGGGGCGTACGTTCCGCATGGGCGGAATGGTCGAAGAAGGCTCCGTTAAGCGCCTGCCCGACGGCGTGACCGTGACTTTCGGGATCACTGATACGGCTGCTGTGATCCCGACGGAATACAAGGGTATTCTTCCTGACCTCTTTAAGGAGGGTAAGGGTGTTGTCGCTCAGGGAAAACTTGATGATCGCGGTGTGTTCGTGGCAAGCGAAGTGCTTGCCAAGCATGATGAAAACTACATGCCGCCCGAAGCGCAGGAAGCCGTGGATAAAGCTCATGCCGCCATGAAGACTTTCGACGAGAAGGGCAGTAAGGAAGCGGCGTCTCAGGCTGCGAAAAAGTAAAAGGTCGGTCCGTCCGAACCCAAGGATTTTGGCGTCTCGAGTTTGCTGTCGGCGGACTTGAGACGTCTACAACATATCAAACTTGATTTTTCAACCTTAAGGGAGATAGCTCCGTGATTGCTGAAATCGGCCACTTTGCGCTGATACTTGCGCTGGTGCTCTCGGTCGTGCAGTGCGTGCTGCCGCTTGTAGGTGCCGCGCGCGGCATCGGCTCGTGGATGGCGCTTGCGCGTACCGTAGCCTATGCCAATGCGCTTTTTCTGACAATTTCCTTCGGCACTTTGGCGTATTCGTTCTATATCAGTGACTTTACGCTTCTGAACGTGGCGAGCAACTCGAACTCGCTGCTGCCGTGGTTTTACAAGGTTGCCGCCTCTTGGGGCAGCCATGAAGGTTCTATTTTGTTTTGGGCCTTGATGCTGACCTGGTGGGGATTCTTCGTTGCCTTGACGAGCCGCAAGCTGCCGCAGGAAACCGTGGCCCGCGTGCTCGGCGTCATGGGGTTCATCACGGCGGGTTTCGTGGCATTCATGCTTTTTACCTCGAACCCGTTCCTGCGTCTGTTCCCGGCAGCTCCCGAAGGTGCCGACCTCAATCCCTTGCTGCAGGACCCGGGCATGGTCTTTCACCCGCCGCTGCTCTACATGGGCTACGTGGGCTTTACCGTTCCCTTTGCCTTTGCCATTGCAGCGCTGATTGCCGGTCGACTTGACGCCGTCTGGGCTCGCTGGATGCGTCCATGGACGACGATGGCGTGGATACTGCTTACATTGGGTATCTCGCTCGGTTCCTACTGGTCCTACTACGAATTGGGCTGGGGCGGATGGTGGTTCTGGGATCCGGTCGAAAATTCGTCCTTCATGCCTTGGCTTACCGGTACGGCTTTGCTTCACAGTCTGGCCGTGACGGAAAAACGCGGCTGCTTCAAGATTTGGACGGTGCTGCTTGCGATCATCACGTTCAGCCTGTCACTTTTGGGTACGTTCTTGGTTCGCTCGGGTATTCTCACGTCCGTGCACGCCTTTGCGACCGACCCCGAACGCGGTATCTTCATCCTGGCGTTCCTGATCGTTGTGATCGGTCTGTCGTTCCTGCTTTTTGCCTGGCGCGCTCCGACGGTGGGCCTCGGCGGCAACTTCTCCATGGTGAGCCGCGAGTCGCTTCTTCTCGTCAACAATGTGCTGCTCGTTGTGGCGATGGGCGCTGTCTTGCTCGGTACGCTCTATCCGCTCTTCTTGGATGCGCTCAATGCCGGCAAGATTTCCGTTGGTCCTCCTTACTTTGACGCCGTGTTCGGTCCCTTGATGCTGCCGATGCTCTTCCTGCTCGGTGTGGCACCCTTTGCCCGTTGGAAGGAGGCTGATCTCACGCAGCTCACCAAGCGGCTGTGGATCATCCTTCTGGTGGCTGTGGCCATTGGCGTTGCCGTGCCGCTTCTGATGGGCCGCTGGAGTACTTGGGTCTTCGTGGGCATTACGCTGGCCGCCTGGGTTGCCGTGAGCGCTGTGGACAACATCCGCGAACGCGGCCGCAACATGAAGGTAGGCTTTTTCAAGAAGTTGGCGAATCACCCGCGTGCCTTCTGGGGTATGCATCTTGCCCATCTCGGTGTGGCGATGTTCGTCGTGGGCGTGGCATTGGTCAAGGGATATCCGGCCGAACGCGACGTGCGCATGTTGCCGGGCGAACATGTGACGGTCTCCGGCTACACCTTCACTTTCCATGGTACCGAGGAAGTGCGCGGTCCGAACTACACGGCCACCCGCGGTGACTTCATTGTCACCAAGGATGGCAAGGAAGTGGCTCGACTGCATCCCGAAAAGCGCAACTATTACAGCTCGCGCTCCATGCCGATGACAGAAGCAGCCATCAAGCACTCGATTGACGGCGACATTTATGTGAGCTTGGGTGAGCCGGTAGGTGAGGGAGCATGGATTGTGCGCGCTTACCGAAAGCCTTTCGTGACCTGGATTTGGTGGGGCACGATCTTGATGTCTCTGGGCGGCTTTATTGCCATCCTTGACCGTCGTTACCGTACTTCCCGTAAGAAGACCAACCGCGCGGCACAAGTCGCGGCTGTGGGAGACTGATCATGTTGCGATTGAAGTATCTCATTCCGCTTTTGATTTTCCTTTTCGTTTGCGTGTTTCTGTTCGTGGGCTTGTATCTTGATCCCCGCAAGGTTCCCTCGGCTTTGATCGATAAGCCCGCGCCTGAGTTCTCGCTTCCGACGATGAGCGGCGAGACCGTCACCAAGAAGGATCTTCTCGGCAAGGTCTATCTGCTCAACGTTTGGGCTTCCTGGTGCGAAGCCTGCCGCTACGAGCATCCGTATTTCATTCAGCTCAAGAATGAAGGCGTCAAGACCATGATGGTCGGATACAACTATCGCGACAAACCTGCTTTGGCCACTCGCTGGCTACAGGTTTTAGGTAACCCCTACGATGTCGTGCTTGTTGACGCCAGCGGCAAGGCTGCCATTGACTTCGGCGTGTATGGCGCTCCGGAAACTTTCGTGATCGACAAGAAGGGCGTGATCCGCTACAAGGTGATCGGCCCGATGACAGAAGAAGTCTGGAAGAAGGATGTCAAGCCCATTGTTGATATGCTCGAGAAGCAGTAAATAAGGAGAGTACGACATGACATTCAAGAAACTGTGTCTTACGACCGCCTGCGCAGCGTTGATTTCATTTGCGGGCGTTGCGACTGCTCAGTCGGCTCCTTCTATTGCTCAGGCCGTCGAAAACTCCAAGGAAGCCGTTCCGACGGCGTTTGACCCTGTGGCGCACAAGCGTGTACTGGGGATTTCCGAGCAGCTGCGCTGCCTGGTGTGTCAGAACCAGTCGATTGCCGACTCTAACGCCGAATTGGCAGTTGACCTTCGCAATCAGGTGATCGAACAGATCAATGCCGGTCGCACTGACGAAGAAATCATCAAGTACATGGTTGACCGCTATGGCGACTTTGTGCTTTATAACCCGCCTTTTAAAGCGAGCACGGTGATTTTGTGGGTGGGCCCTGCCGTACTTTTCTTTGGTGCCGTGATCGCTTTCTACATCAACCTGCGCCGCCGCAAGAGTCAGGTCGCTAAGACGGAGCGTGCATTAACGCCCGATGAGAAGCGTCGGGCCGAAGCACTGCTGCGCGGTGACAAATAACGAGCGGAGAGGAACAAGTGCTTTCTATATTTATCGCTATTGCCATTGCGCTCGTTGTCGTGGCGCTTGCGCTTATTGTTTGGCCGCTCGTCAAGAAAGATCATGACGACGGTTTGTCTCGCCGCAAGGCTGACAATCTGGCCATTTTGCGCCAGCAGTATGAAGAGCTTGAAGCTGACCATAAGGCTGGTCGCGTGAGCGACGACGAATACGAAGAGACGCGCGGGGAAATCGAAACCCGTGTGCTGGAAGAATCCAAGGATCCGGAAGATGCGGTGCCGCTTAAGCAGGGTAAGCAAGGTATTTACGCTGCTTTTGCTCTCGTGGTGATCATTCCAGTGGTTTCCTTTTTGCTTTATCTGCAAATCGGTTCACCGATTGCGATGGACCCCGACTTCACGCGTCAGCAGGAGCAGATGCAGAAGATGTCAGGTCAGCACAGCGATGCTGAACTTGCCGAACAGGTGAAGTTCCTCGAAGAGCGACTGAAAGAACATCCTGATAACGCCGACGGTTGGATGATGCTTGCTCGTACGAGCGCGGCGGTCAAGGATTGGGCCAAGAGCTCTCAGGCCTTTGAACAGGTCAATCGCCTTGTTCCTGATAACGCCGACGTGCTGGCCGATTGGGCCGACGTGATGGCAGCCGCTCAGCAAGGTGACCTTGAAGGCCGTCCGAAGGAACTCATCGAAAAGGCGCTTGCCGTCGATCCGCAACACTGGAAAGCGCTTGCTCTGATGGGAACACTTTGCTTTAACAAGGGCGACTATGAAGGTGCCGTGAAGTATTGGAGCCGTATGCTTGCCGGTGTTGAACAGGGCAGCGAAGAATGGCGCCAGATCATGGAGAACATCGAACAGGCCCGTCGTGCCGGCGGTCTGCCGCCCGATCCCTCGATCGGTTCGATTGAGCCGCAGGCTGAAGCTTCTGCTACCGCGCAACCTGCAGCTTCCAATGCTGTGATCACCGGCGAAGTTGACGTTTCGCCTGAAATGAAGAGCAAAATCCGTCCCGATGACACAGTGTTCGTATACGCTCGTCCGATCGAAGGCAGCAAGATGCCGGTGGCGTTTGCCAGTTACAAGGGGAAGGATTTGCCCATTAAGTTCCGGTTGGACGCTCAAAGCCAGATGGGCATGGGCATGAAGACTCTGGCAGATGTCAAGGAAGCCTATGTTGAAGCTCGTGTGTCGCGCTCCGGTAACTTCATGCCGGCTTCCGGTGACCTCGAAGGCGCTGCCGACGGCAAGGTTGCTGTGGGCACCCAGGGCGTTCGTGTGGTGATCAACAGAACACTTCCGTAAAGATTGGTTGACAATTTCCACTGAACGTTGCCGTGGATAGGCACTACAAACCGCCGCAGATGCATGAGATTTCCCAGCGCTGCGGCGGTTTCTTTTCCTTGTTCCGGCCGCTCAATGCGGGTGGCGAGTTGCTTGCAACAACTTCTGCCTTTTGCCGTAGCAGTTTGAAACGTTTCCAAACGCTCGCTGTTGGGACTTTTTTGCCATGATTGCACTCATCGAACGCGGGATTGCAAAACCGCGGATCTTTTAAAACAACAAAAAGGATGAGCCATGATGCGAGCTAAATCTTTCCTTATCGCTTCCGTATGTGCAGCACTTTTTGCGGCCGCCGGCGTTCAGGCCGCCGCACCGAAACCGCCCCGTGCTACGCAGGGCACGACGGTAACCTTGCCGGTAACGGCCAGTGTGGAAGTGGCTAACGATCAGGCTGTGATTGAACTCTATGTGCTCGAACAGAGCAAGGACATCGCTCAAGCCACGACCAAGGCGATTGAACGCGCCGCCGAAGGTCTCAAGCAGCTCAAGGCTTTGTATCCGCAGGCCGAACTGAAGAACCAGACGCTCACCTCAACGCCGCGCTACAGCAAGGCCAAGGAAGGTGAGGCCCCTGAAATCGTTGGTTGGGAAGTGCGTCAGTCTGTTTCTGCCAAGCTCAAGAATGTCGAGCAGGCTGCTCCGTTCGTGCAGAGCGCACAGAAATACTTTGCCTTCAGTTCCGTCGGCTTCCAGCTGAGCCCAGAGTCACGTGCTGCTGTGCAGGATCAGTTGGTTCGCGAGGCCATTAAGAACATGAAGGCTCAGGCAAAGGTCATTGCCGAAGCGATGGTCGGCCAAAACGCTCGAGTTACCTACGAGACGGTCGACTTCCACAACGCGGCCTACGATCGTCCGGTCACGTACCGCATGAACGCCGACATGGTGATGGCCAAGGCAATGGCCGCCGAAGCTGCGCCCGCGCTTCCTGTTTTTGAGCCGGGTATGACGACGCTTAGCCGTAATCTCACGGCCAAGGTCCGTATCCTTCCGAAGGCAAAGGCCCGCGTGAAGGCTCCGAAGCCGGATAACGACAGACCGCGACCGATGCATCCGATCGCCAATGTCAACTGAGATTATTGACTGATTCAACTTAAGCAAAGCGCGAAGACCGGACGTACGATCTTCGCGCTTAAACTTTGTTTGGCTCGTACCGCATCGGCACGGTGTTTTCCCATGATCAGAACATGAGCTTGACGGCTTCTAACGCCTCAAGATGAGCTCGGTCGCCGGCATCCATGAAAGGCTTGAGAGTTTCCGGATTACCGGCCGGGATGATGCCCGAGGGCGTGATGTAGCTCGTGACCCATTCGTTGGGGATGATGCCTACGAAGGGGTGACGGGAAACCGGAACCGTACCGATGTCGAAGTCCTGACCAGCAAACTCTTCGTAGGGTGCTTCTTGGGCCGAGGCAAAGTTGGAGTCAAACACGTGACGGTAGGCAACGATGTAGACAGGAATGCCAAGGTGCTTGGCGATAGCTGCAGGTCCTGTCGCGCCGGCTGGAACCTGAACATCACCGTTGGCGCAGATGCGCACGCCGATGACGTATAGAGCGCGCGCATTTTCGCGCATCATCAAATGTGGAATACCTGCATCGGTTACAAGATCCGCAGGGCACCCCGCCGCTCGTAGCTCCTTCACCGTGTAGTGTGTTTCGGCAAGCGGCGGCGACACCGGACAGTACACGCGCGGGATGCGTTTGCCAGCGTTCTTGCGATCAATCAGGACGGGAACCAGCGTGCCGCGCGCGACTGAATGTTGTGAACCGAAACCTCCCACCGCCGTAATCATGCCGTCCTGAGGAAGCGTGCTTTCGATGTGAGCGCGCATCTGTGCTTCAATCTTGTCGATGCTGTTGCAAATGATCGAATGCATACAGTTGAGCGCCTTGCAACATTCCTGAGGCGAAGCGTTGTGGCTCATGAGGGCGGAGACCAGTCGAGACACAGCGTTGGCAGTGCGGCTCAGCGGGAAGCTGTAGGGACGGGCGGCTTTGAGAACTAACACCGCTTCCTGCAAGGTGTAATAGAAAGAGGCGGGAGTCGGGGTGTTGGCGTGAATCTGGGCCTGCAGACAGACGCTGGCAGCCGAAATGCCGGGAATCAGACCGGGGCCGGTCACGATGTAATCTCGTAATGCCTGAGCCAGAGGGTTGATGGACTCAAAACGTACATACTCTTCAGTTTCAAAGTTGCGGCTGTTGCGAATTTGCAGGCCGTCTTCCGTAAGACGATAGCTTTGTGACATGGATGAAATATTCAGAGTGCTCGGTATGGAAGATAGTCGAATTCTAGAGTCGGACAATCGGCACAGGCTTGTTTCAGCATAGTGTTTTGTCCATATCCAGTTGCGGACAAAGAAAAATCGGTGCCTCTGTTTGATCCGATAGGCACAGTTTTGCCGGGATTTTGCCTGCAAAAGAGCACTTTGACCATGCAAGATCGCATAGTGGCAGATTTTGTTGCAAAAAACGTTTGCCAAAAATGTAAAAAAAAAGAGCCTCATTCGAATACCGAATGAGGCCTTGTGGAAATGTCAATGATTGGATGGAAAGCGAAAACTAGATGTCAAAGATTTTTTCCAGAGCATCACGATCGGTCGCAAGTTCCGGATGTTCGGAAAGGACGATCATGAGCTTCAGGCGAGCCTTGGCTGCCGAGATTTCGCCGCCCATGGCAAGACCGGCACGGCGGGTGTCCGTCACACTGCCTGGGTAACCGTAGACGTCAAGTACGCGGCCGCCCGGCGTACGCGTGGTGAGAACGACAGCAACGCCGGCTTTGACTGCGTCTTCAATGCCGGGAACCATGGGTGGGGGAACATTGCCGCGGCCGAAGCCCTCAATGACAATGCCTTTGCAGCCCTGAGAAACGGCAAAGTCAATGTAGTCGCGGGTCGAACCGGTCATGCACTTGATGAGGTCGACGCGAGCGGTCAGAGATTTGGGTGCGAAACGCAGTACATTAAGCGGCTTGCGACGAATAATGATCTTGTCAAGATCCACATAGCCGATCGGACCCCACCAAGGAGACTGGAAGGTTGCCGGGTTGGCCGAATGCGTCTTCATCACTTCGCCGGGAGCATGCAGAGTTTCATTCAGACACACGAGAACTCCCATGCCGACAGCTTCCTGACTGGCAGCGGTTTTGACGGCGCAGTAGATGTTCATGGGACCGTCCGGGCTGGTGTCGCCCGCGCCGCGCATGGCGGCGGTTGTGACGATAGGCTTGGGACTGGTGTGAAGTAGATCCAGGAAGTAGCTGGTTTCCTCGAGCGTATCGGTACCGTGTGTGACAATCGCCCCGGCCACGTCGTCCCGAGCCAGAACTTCTTCGAGCTTGAGATGCAGATCCCACATGTTCTGAGGCGTCATACCGGGTGAAGCAATGTTGGAGAACTGAATGAATTCCAACGGAGCAACCTCGCCGAGGCCGGGAACGGCAGCAGCAAGATCTTCACCGGTGCAAGCCGGCACCAGACCGTCTTTTTCCGGGTCGTACTTCATGGCGATCGTGCCGCCGGTGGCTACAACGACAACTTTTTTATCAATCATTTCCAATGCTCCTTGCGGGATAAAGTAGAAAAAAAGTTAGGATGCAAACACTTTGTCGTGCAGTGCCGAGTATCGTGCTGTTGCTGACTTGTACTCGGCCAGAGCTTCATCGATGCGTGCCGCCACTTTGCCGACACCAGTGAGAATCAGCTCTGCAAACTGATCGGCATCATCCATGGTGAGCGAAGGATAGACGACCTGCTCCAATTCTTTTCGTGAGATGAAAAGCGACAGACAACCGGTCGTGCCCGGAATGGAGCCGACGCCGCCCATGAGCTCGTGAATGTCATCGCTCATGAACGTCACGCCACCCAATTCTTCACTTGCATAGCGGTTGATTTCAGCAGCAATTTTGACCTTTTCAGCTGACGTAACGGCTTGCGCCAGTTTTTGTCCGAGGTCTGCGATGTGCATGCCCATCTCATAGGTCAATGCGCGCATGGCTCCGGCTCTACGGGCCAGCAATTCACGCGGGTAAACGATTGGAAAATCCAGTTCATTTGCTGCTTCTACCAGACACTCGCTGACGACAAAGTTGTCGTCGCCGGGATAGGCTCGCGTGACGAAGGTCGGACAGTCTATTTTCGAACTCACCGGTTCGGCGCAAACCTTGCCTTCAACGAGAATGGTGGGCAGTTCGTCCAGGCGAAGCTGTTTCATCAGCTCCTTTTTTCCTGCAAGGTTCACGTTACCTTCGATGTCTTCATTGGGGCCGAGGCCACCGCGTGTTGCGTTAGCCAGTGCCAAGAGAGAAACAGTGAGTCCGTCGACGTTTAAGACACAACCGAGCAGACGGCCGAAGTTGTCGTCGATATTTTCGTCGCCGACAATAAAGTAATTCGGCATGCTCTTGGCAAAGGAGTTCAAGGCTGCATTGGCTATTGCTGCCTGCAGTGCAACAGGAACCTCCATTGCACCTTGTCCCAATGTTCTTCCGAAGCATTTCATAGCAAGAGACTGCGTGCAGACTGCTTGCTCACCGACACAACGCTGTGAGAGCTCGGCCTCAAAAGGCGTAATACCTCGGCGCGGACTGGCCGTGCCGATGCCGCCTGAAGCGGTGAGAACCCTGAATTCGCCGTGTTGGCCGACCGTGACTTCGACCTTTTGAATGGTCAAGTCGAGATCGGTGGCAAGTTGCAGAATGCGAAGCGTTGCACAGAGTCCGCCGGAGTCATCCTGAATAAATCCGCAGTGACTGTTGGAGTGACCGCAGCCGGCGTGACCCACGATGCCCACGATGCTGTTGCGGGCATGATCCAATGGCAAAAGGCTTAAATGCATGACGGATCTCAGAAAAAGAGCGCTAAAACATTCGGAGAAGGCTCCGGACGCCATCGTTTGATGGGCGTCCGGATCGTCGGTAATCAGATTAGACGAGTGTCAGGATAACCGTGATCAGGAATGCCATTGCACAGCCGGCCAGAATCGACGGACGCTGGAAGGCATTGGCAGTCTTGAGGTCGCAACCCGGGATCACAGGAATAACCGTAGCCAGTGCGGCAACCGGACCGCCCGTCAGGAAGTACTGAATGAGCGAAGCGCCGGAAGCGGCGGCGAAGCAGGCAGCGAACGGATCCGCACCGGTCTGCAGAACAACCTGCAGGAACGGAACGAGAACGGAAACGCTGGCTGCGTAGGACTGAGTCAGGAAGCCAGTCAGGAAGGCAACGCCGAAGAGAATCAGCACAGGTGCCACGGAGAGCACGGGACCGACAGCGTCGCTCATGGTCTGAACCAGACCGACCTGCTTGATAACGGTGCTCATGAACAGGAAGCCGATGGTGGCAACGATCGGGGTGGCGATAAGGCTCACGCCCTTGAGCATTGCGGCTTCGGCTTCGCGCATCGGTTTGCCGCTCAGCAGCATGCAGACGATGGCGGAAGCAAGACCAACCAGGAAGACCGGGAAGCCGGCTACGAACCCGATGAAGAGAACGAGGAACGGCAGGAAAGCGCGCAGGGAGGTCGTGGAGTATTCACGGTTTTCGATCTCAGCCATGATTCGCGCTTGTTCTTCCTTGGTGATGGCCACGCCGCGGCGACGCATGTCGGCGTTGCAACGGATGGCGGAAACCAGGAAGATCGTCAAGCAGGCGATCAAGCCGAGAACATTGAACAGACCGAAGCTGATGCCTGCCGTCGCGACCAGGGCGACCTGCGTCGGGTGCGTGAAACCGGCCAAGTTGCCGATATGACCGGCGTGAGCCTGAATACCGGCGCACTTGTTGGGGTCAACACCAAGGCGAACAGCAGCAGGACCCGTAATGACAGCCGTGATAACGGGCTGCGTGAAACCGGTCAGAGCGCCGATCACACCTGCAGCGATACCGCCGGCGGAGCAAACGCCGGTGCCGCCGCCGAGTTTGTTGCCGACGCGCACGATGTCGCGAATGATAACGTCAAGGAAGCCGGTGGCCTGCATGATGCCGATGAAGAGCAAGATGCCCGTCATGTCGGCGATCACTGGGTTCAGACCGGTGTTAACCATCTTGGCAATGGTCATTTCGGCGCTTCCCATAATGGGGAAACCGGCAATCAAAGCCGAGAGCGTTGCGCCGACGATTGCGGTCATGTAGATCGGCGTTTTGCCCGTAATCATCAGGAGCAACGTCAATACCATAACCACTTGCGCAATTACGGAAGCTGTCATTTTTCATTCCTTTGGTTTGTCGCGCACGCCTTTTGATGGAGTGCGTGTGTTGATGAAACACTCGTGTCGTAGTGAGTACACTCCGACACTTATCGATCAGTCTGAAAGAAAAAAATTTCTTTACCGTAAACCAAAGAGTGAAAAACGTTGCAAAAAGATTGCATCAACGTTATGCGCCGAACGACTTTTGTCCGGAAACTCAAAGCAGAGGATCGCGGACAAGATCGCGTAGCAGGTACCCCACGCCGGAATAGGCGGAGATGACTCCACCTTGTATTCCGTTTTCCTCCAGCTTGCGACGGATGCGGGAGAAGGCTACGCGAAGGTTCTGAACGTCACCTATTGAGTGGCCGCCCCAGACTCTTTGCAACAGATGCTCGTGAGAAATAACGCTGCCGGGATGTTTCATCAGGGCAAGCATCAGATGGTATTCGCTGTCAGCGAGCTTGACTTCACGATCATTAATCCAAAGAGAACGGCTCGATTCACTCAATCGCATCGGTCCGTTACGGTACTCACGTTGTGCATTGTATTCTTCGCTGGTATGCGCGCGACGCATGACGGCTCGGATGCGGGCGATCAGTTCCTCAGTAAGAAATGGCTTGGTGATGTAATCATCGGCTCCGCTGTCAAATCCGCGCAGTTTGAAGGAGGGTTCGTTTCGAGCCGAGAGAAAGATAATCGGAACATTAGCCAGCTTCGAAAGTCGCTCTGCACACTCAAAGCCGTCCATCCCCGGCATCATGACATCCATCAAAACCAGATCGGGAGTCGGATCGGATTGAGCAAAGACTTCGAGTGCTTGCTCTCCGTCTCCGGCACAAACGACGTCAAAGCCGTTGGCTTCCAATTCCTTCGTAAGCAAACGACGAATTTTGCTTTCATCGTCAACAACAAGAATCAAAGGCAAACTGCGGGTCGACATGGTTGTTGTGATCTGGATATTGGTTCAAATAAGTTCGGGTGGCATGCTCAAGGGCAGTCTGAGCGTAAATCGCGTACCGAATTCAGGGTTGCTGAAATGAACCGCGATGGTGCCGCCGTGCGCATGAATAATACCGCGTACGATCGTCAATCCGAGACCGCTGCCGCTGTGGCTTCGGCTGGCGGTCATGTCGGCTTGATAAAACTGATCAAAGATGTGCTTGGCTTTGCCCGGCGCAATGCCGATACCCTGATCGGTAATATCGATGACGATTTGCTGTCCGTCGATTCGGGTGCTGACGTCAATGAGAGCAACCTCTTGGGTCGGCTTTTTATAGCGAGCTGCGTTGTTGAACAGATTGACGAAGACTTGCGTCAATCGATCCGGATCCACACAGAAAAGCTCGGCATCCATGTCGATATGTCTTGAAACCTTCATGGGATAGCGTGCTGCAGCGAGCTTTTCTGCCCGGTCAATAAGGCTGGCCACGTGCACGACTCGAACATTGAGCTTCATGGCTCCTGCGCGGATTCTTGAAACATCAAGAAGGTCGTCGACGAGTTGGCCCAAATGAATCGTTTCATCGGAGAGATCGCGGACATCGTTGATGGACGGCATTTGACCGTGTTCAATGGTTCGAGTCAGATCGCGCACTTGAAGCTGAAGCAAAGTGAGCGGAGTTTTGAGTTCGTGAGCCACCACGCCGACAATATTTTCCTTGACGGCTTCGAGACTGACTTCTTGGGTGATGTCGCGCAGAATCCATCCGGTTCGCTCGCCGGCAAGTCCCGGCATGTCGGAAACGGTAAACGGCAAGAGTTCCAGCACGCGATTGCCGCCGATGCGAGAACGGACGCGGGTTTTGGTTTTGTTTTGCAGATCATCTGTGATGCGGTTTCCCGTTATGCTCTCCCAGTTGGAGGTCATGATGTCGGAGAACATCAGCATCAATACGCTGTCCCCTTCGTTCAGAAGTTTGCCGGCGTATTCGTTCGCATAACGAATGAGACCGGATTTGCCGATGATCACCACCCCGTCGGTCATGGATTCAAAGACGGTCTGCAAGGCTGCTTGTTCCTGACTGAGGTGTTCGACAAGTTTGGCATTGGCAGAGACAATGGCCAGCGCATAAGCCAGACGCTCCAGCGAATTCCTCTTGTCTGCGGTGAGAATGGCTTCCTGCGGAAGAAGCAGACGGCCGTAGACGGTGCTGCCCAACCGAACATCAATGGAATTGTGCGGTGCTGGAGTCGAGATTTCGGTTTCGAAAACCAGAGAAGAAAGTTCCAGCAAAACTCTGAAGCGCTCAATGCAGTAGAAGATGACCGATGTTTTTGGCATGAAATGACCGGTGGAGGACAGCGGTGCGAGCAAAGTCTGCAATGTTTTTAATTCTTCGTTTCTTGCAACCAGGTCGCTGGTGCGAGCCTGAACCTCGTCTTCAAGCCTTAGATTGGCTTTTTGCAGCTCTTCTTTGCCTTTGTCGACAGATTGCGCCATGCGGGCGAATGTCTCCTCAAGTTTGACAAGTTCGATTGTTCCTTCAATCGCAAGCATCTTGTCGATACGAGTGAAATGACCGGTTTTACCGTAGTTTTCGACGCTGGCAACGAGCGAGTCGAAAGAACGGGTAATCGGAACCGCCATGAATGAGCCCAGGAAAAAGGTGCCGGCCAGTGCGGCAAAAAAACCGAGTGCCCAGATCACGGCAGTTTCCCTCATGGCTTCATCACGGGTTTGCTGAGCTTGCGAGATAACCAGTGTCCATCCCATGGAGCCGATGGGTACGAAGGCTTTTATGTGAGAAGAAAATCGGTCGCCTTCAGTCCGAAGCAAAAATGGTTCACCCTTGGATTCATGAAGCTGAGTAAGCTCAATGGGTGTCAGTGGATCGTAGGCGGCGTTGTGATAATGCGAATTGCTTGAGATGACGTAGATGAGCTGATGATCGGCATTAAAGATAGCCCCGGCGTAGCTTTGCCCGTACAACAGATTGGCGAAGTCTTTGGCAATCATCGAAATATCTACGGATGCCGTCAGTGTTCGATGAAGAATTCCGTTGGTCCCCGGCTGATCGATATTCAGGGTGAATACACGCGTTGCCAACGAATGCTGGGGAGTTTCGAGTGGCTGATTGTTTCGCAGAGATGTGGTAAAGCCTGTTTCATCGGTGTACGAGAGACTGCGGATGCTTGAATTTTGTGTGAGCAGGTTTTCGAATGTCCTGCTCCTCTGGGAAAGCGGAGTCTCAGGGCTGTAGGTGCTGAGTGCCAACGAGAGTTGGCTTCGGATATTGGATATGCCAGATTCAACATAAAGAGCGGCTTCTCGCGCAACGCCGAGCTGAAGGTTGTTTTGAACTTCAGTGGCGGTTTCGAAGTTTTTCTGCAGAAAGAACAGGAGCAGGATCAGAGGCAGAAGCGTTGTCCAGATCAGGACGTTGATCAGACGATTGCGGAATGACTTCGGCTCAACGATTTCTTCGAAATAGGGAGGTAATTCGCTGTCGCCGTAGAGATTGACCAATGGCTTGGGTGGAACGTTTGCAGTAGACATTGGATCAGTTGTGATCGAACTCAATTTGATCGAAATATCCCATTTTAGTGAGGTTGACAACACATTCTGTTCGATGGAGAGGCGAATGCTCAAGTCGACAGCGAGCACTTTCTTTTCATAGCACGCGAGGAAAACTGCGGCGTCAGTCGCGGGTTGCAATACCTGCAATTGACAACTGAGGACCTAAAAAAGCCCAGGCCGAGCAAAAACAGTGAGCCGAATCTGCCGTACCGAGTCAATGATGCCCAATACAGGCGGTACAAGAGCAAGGAAGTGCCCAACAGACAGGCCTTGGCAAAGCTGAAACATTCCTGCTATCAGTCTGGGTGCACGGCAACTCAAATGGAACATGCTTAACGGGAGAGTCCAGCGAAAAACGAAGGATTGAGTATTGATAATTTCTTTTCCAATCAATATAATGGCGCGTTCGACGTGCGTATTGACGGCGGCATCTCCGTTGTCAGTGCGCTTATGTCGCTGAATTTAAAGCATTTGTGTGCCTCATTTCGATGCAAGATGTGGTGTACGGAAGCTTCAAACACTAAAAGTTAACTTTTAACCCACGTGGGGTATTAAGAAAATGGCTGTTCAGCAAAATAAGAAATCTACCAGCAAGCGCGGCAATCACCGCGCTCACGACTTCCTCACCAACCCGGCAACCGCCGTTGAACCCGGTACCGGTGAAGTGCACCGCCGTCACCACATCAGCCCGAACGGTTTCTACCGCGGCAAGAAGGTTGTGACGACCAAGCAGGACGCTGCTGAAGAATAATCTCGGTTCCCGGTCAATTCTGACGACTGGAACGCGAGGCACAGGCTCAGGGGAGATCGGCAACGGGTGAAACACCGCGCCTAACCCCATGTCTCGGTCAATGTCGGAGGCATCCGGCAGCCCGGCAAAGCCGCCCCGGCCTTGAGAGTCGCTGCAGCACTTGAAAGGCGCCGCCGCTTCAAAGCTCGGTCGACAGAAAAAACTGAAACCAAGTGAAAAAGGAGATCGTCTGTACGGACGAATCTCCTTTTTTGATGCCTGCCGTTTGCTAATATCGCTTCGCTAATGCTTTTTGACGACCGGCGGCCTAAACCTGAAACAGCAGTGAGGCGAATCGGTTCGTCGTGTTTTTTTAGATGGAACGAATGACAGACTGCACCAAACGCATCTACACCCGAGTGCTGACTACCGGTTCTAAGTTAGCTGATCGTGTCGTCACCAACGACGATCTCGCTAGAGCACTCGCCGAACGGGGCATCGAGACGAGCGACGAATGGATTCGCACGCGCACAGGCATCGGTTGTCGTCATATTGCTTCTGAGGGGCAGACGACGCTTTCGCTGGCCGTGGATGCGACCCGCGACGCGCTGACCCGCGGCAATATCGATCCTCAGACAATCGACCTCATCATCGTGGCGACGACCACTCCCGACGGCTTATTTCCCTCGATGGCCTGCCGACTGCAAAATGCCTTGGGCATCAAGGGTTGTGCGGCTTTTGACGTTCAGGCGGTATGTGCCGGTTTTGTCTACGCCATGAGTGTGGCAGACGGTCTGATTCGCACCGGTGGTTACAAGCGAGCCCTTGTTGTGGGCGCAGAAGTGCTGAGCCGACTGCTTGACTGGAACGACAGAACGACTTGTGTTCTTTTCGGCGACGGCGCAGGCGCCGTTGTGATCGAAGCCTGTGAGCGGGAAGGCATTCTTGCACACCGTATGCATGCCGATGGCTCTTTCGGCGTGGATACGCTTGCGTGTGACGCTCGCATCGAAAACGGGAAGATTGCCGGCGATCCCTTTATCCAGATGAACGGACGGCAGGTCTTTAAGCTGGCCGTGAGTTCTCTGTCCGAGAGCTTTGTGGAGGTATGCGGCATGGCCGGTATCGCTCCGAGCGAGGTTGACGTTTGGGTGCCGCATCAGGCCAACATCCGCATTATCGAAATGATTGCCGACAAGCTCGGTATTCCTAAGGAAAAGACTGTGGAAACGGTGCAGATGCACGGCAACACGTCGGCAGCAAGCGTTCCGTTGGCGCTCGATTGGGCCGTTAAGAACGGAAGAATTCATGAAGGCGACACCGTAATGCTGCAAGGCGTCGGTGCCGGCATGACTTGGGGCAGCGTGCTCCTGAAGTGGTAAAGGACAGAAATACCGGAGAACGGAATTGAAATTAGCGTTTGTATTCCCCGGACAGGGGTCGCAGAAGGTCGGCATGGCCGATTGGGCCAAGGAGTCGGATGCGGCAGCGGCTGTGATGCAGGCAGCGGATCGCGCTCTCGGTGAACAGCTCAGTGAACTGATTGCCAACGGTCCCGATACGGAATTGAATTTGACAGTCAACACGCAGCCCGCTCTGTTGGCAACGAGTTACGCTGTTTTTGCGGCATGGAAAGAAGCGGGCGGCCCTACACCCGAAGTGATGGCCGGTCACAGTCTCGGCGAATACACGGCTCTGACGGCCGCAGGCGTCTTCTCGATCGAAGATGCTGTGCGTCTTGTGCGTTTCCGTGCGAGCGCTATGCAGTCGGCGGTGCCTGTTGGTGTGGGCGGCATGGCTGCCATTTTGGGCCTCAGCGACGAAGTGGTGATTGATCTTTGTGCCAATGCCGCTCAGGGTGAAGCGGTTGAAGCGGTGAACTTCAACTGCCCTGGACAGGTTGTGATTGCCGGTCACAAGGCGGCTGTTGAGCGTGCTTGCGCTCTGGCTCTTGAAGCTGGTGCCAAACGTGCTGTTGTGCTTGCCGTTTCGGCGCCGTTTCACAGCACGCTGTTGCAGCCAGCGGCTGACCGTCTGGCCGAGGAGCTGGCACGCACACCGATGCAGGAACCGACGGTTGCCGTTGTGGCAAACGTCGACGTTGCTTGCCACAAGTCAATCGACGAAATCCGTGCCGCATTGGCCAAGCAGGCCGCCAGCGCCGTGCTCTGGACCGGCTGTGTGAAGAAAATGCAGGAAATGGGTGTAACCCATATCGTCGAATGTGGACCGGGCCGCGTGCTTGCCGGTCTGGTTCGCCGCATTGCTCCCGAAATCACAGTTGCCAACGTGAGTGACATGGCTAGTGTCAAAAACGTGATTGCTCAACTCAACGCATAAATCGAGAAGAAGGAAAGAATATGCAGAACTTTTTTACCGCTGAAAGCTTTGCCGGACGCGTTGCGCTTGTGACGGGTGCAACCCGCGGCATCGGTCGCGCCGTGGCGCTGGCTTTAGCCGACTGCGGCGCCAAGGTGATCGGTACGGCGACGTCCGAAACTGGTGCGGCACAGATCAGCGAAGCGCTGGGCGACAAGGGCCGCGGCATCGTCCTGAACGTGACAGACGCAGAGGCGAGCAAGGCGGCTGTGGAAGCGATCGTTGCCGAATTTGGTCGCATTGACATTCTTGTCAACAACGCCGGCATAACCCGCGACATGCTTGCGATGCGTTTGTCCGACGAAGCTTGGGACGCCGTGATTGAGACCAATTTGACGGCCGTGTTCCGTCTTACCCGTGCCGTGTTGCGCCCGATGATGAAGCAGCGCTTCGGTCGCATCATTAACATGAGTTCCGTGGTTGGGGCGATGGGCAACGCAGGCCAGGCTAATTATGCGGCTGCCAAGGCGGGCATGATCGGCATGAGCAAGTCAGTGGCCCGTGAAGTTGCTTCCCGTGGCGTGACCGTCAACTGCGTGGCCCCTGGTTTTATTGAAACGGATATGACCGCCGCGTTGCCCGAAGACGTTAAAACGCATCTCATGGCACAAATTCCGGCGGCACGCCTCGGCAAAACGGATGATATTGCAGCTGCCGTGCTCTATTTGGCTTCTGAGCCCGCCGGCTACGTCACCGGGACCGTTTTGCACGTCAACGGCGGCATGTTCATGGGATGATGTAATTAGGCCTCAAGCCTGATAAAATCCCCCGATTAGAAAATTTTCTTCGGCAAACGGATAACCGTTTGCTCAACACAGACTAATTCCGCGGAGTAGGAAATGGAAGATTTGGAACAGAAAGTCAAGCAGATCATCGCTGAGCAGCTTGGCAAGAACGAAGCCGACATCAAGAATGAAGCTTCCTTCATCGAAGACCTCGGCGCCGACAGCCTTGACACGGTTGAACTCGTGATGGCTCTTGAAGATGCTTTCAAGATCGAAATCCCGGATGAACAGCAGGAAAACCTGCGCACCGTTCAGCAGGCTATCGACTTCATTCAGGCCAACGTTAAGGCCTAATGCCTCTTGAGGCGCTGTCCGAGAGAGGGTAAGTGACCTTGTCGTCGGGCGGCATGAAGCAAAAGGGGGCGGTAGCCCCCTTTTTTTAGCGGATTTATATTGCACAGAACAACAGGAAGGAAAATAAAAAGATGCGCCGTGTGGTTGTGACCGGTTTGGGCATGGTATCACCGCTGGGACTCGATGTGGAATCGAGCTGGAAAGCGTTATTGGCTGGCGAATGCGGCATCGGACCCATTACTGAATTTGACGCCTCCGAATTCGGCTGCCGTATTGCCGGTGAGGTCAAGAATTTTGATCCCGCTGCCGGCGGTTTGCAGGCTAAGGAAGCTCGTCGTTACGACCGTTATGTGCAATTTGCCGCTGCCGCCGCTACCGAAGCTCTCAAGGATGCCGGTCTTGATTTCGTCGGTAACAATGAAGCGGGCGATCGCGCCGGTTGCATCATTGGCTCCGGCATCGGTGGTCTGGAAACGATTTGCGTCAACCATAAGGCGATGCTCGAACGCGGCCCGCGTCGTATTTCCCCGTTCATGATCCCCGGTTGCATCATCAATATGGCTTCGGGGCTGGTGGGAATCATGAAGAACCTTCGCGGTCCGAATCTCGCTACAGTGACGGCTTGCGCCACCGGTTTGCATGCTATTGGTGAAGCTGCTTGGATCATTCGCCGTGGCGACGCCGACGTAATGCTGGCGGGCGGCACCGAAGGCACGGTTTGTGAGGTCGGTATCGGTGGCTTTGACAGCATGCATGCCTTGTCCCGTCGCAACGACGATCCGGCTCACGCTTCTCGTCCGTTTGACGTGGATCGCGATGGTTTTGTGATGGGCGAAGGCTGTGGCCTGCTCGTTCTCGAAGACTATGATCACGCTGTGGCTCGCGGCGCGAAGATCTACTGCGAACTCGCCGGCTATGGTTTGTCGGGCGATGCCTATCACATCACGACGCCGGCCACTGACGGTCCTGTTCGTTCCATGAAGATGGCTCTGAATCACGCCGGTCTAAAGCCTGAGGATATCGACTACCTCAATGCGCACGGTACGTCGACTTCTGTGGGCGATATCAACGAATCCCGCGCTGTGCGCGAACTCTTCGGTGAACACACCGACAAGCTCGTGGTTAGCTCCACCAAGGGCGCGACGGGCCACTTGCTCGGCGGTGCCGGCGGTATCGAAAGTGTCTTTACTGTACTCGCCATTCGTGATCAGGTGGCTCCTCCGACGATCAATATCGTCAATCAGGATCCGGAATGTTGCATCAATGTTTGCAAGGACAAGCCGCAGCAGATGGAAATCCGCGCTGCCGTCAAGAACAATTTCGGCTTCGGCGGTACCAACGCCACGCTGGTGTTTAAGCGTGTCTAACGTTACCACGGAGTTGTAAGGCACAGAGAAGAACGGTCCTCAACGGGCCGTTTTTCGTATTTGCACGTACGAAAATGCCCGGAGCGGTTCGCTGCGGAACTCCCCGGGCTTTCGGTCTTTCCTGGAAACGAACAGGCGACTCGTCACTGACACCCGTTCGGAAACACGTTAGCTGATTGTCCGTCAAAAAGCTATTGCGCAGATGTATTGTCTGTTGCAGACTGTTCGGCTTTAGCCTCAGCTTCTTCTTCGGCTTTTTCACGAGCAATGCGTGCGGCTTCGGCACGAGCGGCATCTGCTTCGGGCGAATTGTCGATGAACGTATTTTCCGGTCCTTTCATGATGCCGACACAACGGAACACCACGATGGCCTTAACGCCTTCGCCCTTGGGATTCTTGCCGGAAACACCGTCAAGGAGCTGAGCTCCCTGACCGTTTCTCATGCAGAAGTCTTGAGCACGCTGATATAGGAATTCGCGCAGCTGCAGTTGCTGATTGATATTCGGACGTGTGCCGGAAATACGGTAAAGGTTGTAGTCGATTTTTTCGACGTCCGAATAGTTGGCGCTTTTTTCGATCGCCTCTATCATGCCGCTGCATCCGGTCAAAAGGCTCGTGCTGAGAGCAAGAATTGCTGCACCCGTCAAAATCTTTCGCATGTTTGTCCTTTCAAGAGAATTTTTATTGCTTTCGAGAAGCGACTGCAACTTCCACGTATGTTATCAGCGCCGGGATCGTCATTCCTTGGTACGCGATCAGGCCAGCTTGGGGATGAAAGCGTCCGGTTCTCACAAGAGACTTGTGGTGGCGAAGCGAAAGCTCCCGCTGTTCGTCGTTCTCGCAGATGTAGTAGGCCTGGTATCGTCCGTTGATGTCTACAACCAGAGGGCAGGTGACGTGATTTGTGTCGGCAAAGTGCGCAAAAGTGGTCCCGGGGTAGATATCGCACAACGCTAGGTATACCGCGTTTTCAAATAGGGCGAGACGCAACGTATCGGGGCAACAGTTCATTTGTCCCGAAAGCCACAGACAGAGGCCCGGATGTCGCCAGTAGACCTTGGGGCGATCCAGTGTGCGGCGCTGCGGCTTCAGATTGACGGCAGGCACGATGTCAAGCAACGCAAACTTTTCCAAAAGTTTGACCCATTCCAGAATCGTGACGCTTGGAATCTGCGCAAGCCGCCCTATTTCGCTCCAGTTGACGGCCGAGGCTGTGGTACGCGCAAGCAGTCGGGCAACCGAATAAAAGGCGTCAAGCTTGCGCAGACCGCTGCGCATGGCCGGAAGAGACGCCTCGTGTTTCCACAATTGCGTCCAATGCAAAGCACCCCGGACTCCCAAGGATGGCGCTAAACACGCGCCGAAAGCTTCCGATTCGTTAGCAAACCCTGCGTTCGGTTCAAAAGCGGCTGCAACGCCGTTGACCATCTTCGTGGTAAAAAGGCGCGGTTCTGGTGTTGCATTGATGTCGAGCACTACGCCGAGGTTATCGGCCGATTCACGGAAGAGACGAAGTGCTGCTTTGGAGAAGCGACCGGCCAGCACGAGATCTGTGAGCGGATGATGGGATAGGAACTGAAGCGCACTCAGCGTCACACTGTCGAAGGCGTGTGCGTTGATGATCGTTGTTCCGTTGCCGTAAAGCGCAAAAAACTCATCGGGAGAAGCTTGGTATAACAACCGGTTTCCGTCGTCGGTGATGTCGGCAACGGGGTTGTCCCTGAGCGCTTCGACCATTCGGTAATCGGTTCCGGTGGGCAACGCAAAAAGGCGCAAGCGCGATTTCAGTTCTGGCTTGTTGATCATCGGTTAAGAGACTGCTCGGCGTGAATTTTTCGAGCGGTGCGTTTCCATAGAACGAACGCTAACACACCGTAGGCGACGGTCAAAAGAAGTAGATGTGCGATCTGAACCGTAACGGCGTAAAGCGGTGCTCCGTTTTGCGAGACGGCAACGAGACCGTTGATGCCCGAGGTTGACGGCAATAGTAAACGCAGTGCCAGAGCGGGTGGCGTCATGTCAAAGAGCGGATGCACGACACCCGAGAGAAAGAGTGCCGGAGCCGAAATGACAACAAAGAACTGTGCGCCGTAGGCGTTTGTGCCCATAGCAAACGTAAAGGCCAGACCGAAACTTACAACAGCGGCGCCAAAGATCGCAGCCATCAATAATGTGCCGCCGGGATTTTGCATGGAGGCAAAATCAAAGAGCACAAAGTCCGGTCCCAGAGCGTAGGCAAGCCACATGAGACTAAAGAGCCAGAAAGCGACGTAGAGGGCCGCAAAGCCGTGTACGTTGCGACAAACGGCGCGCAACACGGAAGGCGGATTTGCGCTCGCAAGCCATCCCCCCAAGCTCATGACGATGCTCACGAACATAACGGCTTGGATAATGATGGGCATGACGGCGGCAACGATGTAGCTTGCATAGCCGGAAAGCGGGTTATAGAGATTGACGTCGGCAAAGGCGACCGGGGCTGTTTGCAACTTTTTAAGGGTTTCGAGCGGTGCACCGGCTCGAACGAGGTTTAAAGCCATGCTAGCGGCCGTTGTTTCTCCGACAACACCCATGAGGCCGGCCATCACAGCGCGTGACTTTACGGGGAAGGCGCCGTTGGCGGTAAGTGCAACGGATGTATGCTTGCCGGCCAACAGGTTTTCCTCGAAATTCTCAGGGATCGTGATCACGGCCGCCACTTTTTCAGTTTTGTAGAGCGATTCGCCCTCGGCACGATCTGTTCCGATCGCAACGACATTGATCATAGCCACAGATTTGATGCGTTCGATCATTGCGCGGCTAGCCGCGCTGCGGTCGAGATCCACCACAGCCGTTTGGATGCTGGTGACGTTTTGTGCTGCGTAAGGCCACGCGTAAAAGAGCAGGTAAAAGGCTACGGCGATCACGAAAATTACGAAGGTGTCTTTTGTAAAAGCTCCGCGGGCCAGAACCGTGCGAACCGTCTCCCAAAAACCGACGGGTTCTGGGAGGTCGATCACTGGCTGAGCTTCACGCTCTTTTTGCGCCCATTTACGCATTCTCCGGGGCATCAGAGTCAGGCCGACAGCGGCTGGGATAATGACGAAGAGAGAGAGCATCGAGAGCAGATAGATCGTGTGCGAAAGCTCGCTTCCGAGCACCCACTGCGAGGAATGAAGTCTCAGGTACCATGTCAACGGAAGGAACTGAGCGAGTAGTTGCGCAGCTGCGTCCATTGAATCCAGAGGAAAGGAAAAGCCCGTGAAGGGGAAGATGGGGGCGGTTGTGCCAATCGCAACCGACATGGCAATAATCCACGACGGCGAAAGGCTCGTGTAGAGCATGGCAAGTGCCGGCATGCTCGCGAAAAAGAGCACGATCCCCAGCGCCCAGGCGGCGAGACTGCCTTGCACGCCCCAGCCCTCCCAGCCGGTGAACCAGGCTAGGTAGGTCAGCCCCATGAGCGAGTAAAGGACCAACCAAAAGCTCATGCGGCCAAGCAAAAAACCCGTGAGGTGAGAGTAAGTTTCAACGACTTGATGTACGGTCTTAAGGCGCCACTCTCGGGTGAGCGATCCCACGCAAGTCAGAATGGCTCCTAAGGCGAGCACGCCGGGTAGAATGGTGGTGAGCAGATACGCTTTGAAATTGAGTGCCGGGTTGCCTGCAATCAGAATGTCAGCGTCAAGCACGGCAAGACGTTCTTTGTTTCCGGCAAAGCCGCCGCCTACGACGGAGGCGGCCTCAAGCATTTGTCCAATTTGAATTTGTGACAGTGCGAGCTTGAGGTCGGTTTCCACCGTGGTCGCGATGGCGTAGTAGCTTTTGTTGAGAAAGAGCTCAAGAGCCGAATCGGAACGGCTGCCGGACGTTTTCTCGCTCCAGCTGTGGCCGATGACAAAGAGAGCGTAAATGTTACCTGTGGCAAGATCGGCCGTTGCCGCCTGTGGATTTTCGTAATTGACGAAATCAACCGAGGCCACCGCATCCAGAGATCGGATCAAATCCCGGCTTTCTGCGGAGTTGTCGTAGTCGACAAGCCCGACGGGTATGTTGCGCATCAGCCCGGTAGCGAAGACGGCAACGACGGCCAGACACCAGAAAACGGGGACCACGATGCCGGTGAGCCACAAAAGCGGCGTATCAGATGTGGTGCGGGCTTCCTGCACAAAAGCGCGCTTAAAGTCGGAAAGAAACGACGACATAACCGAGGGAAACGTTAGGAGCCGCGGGCTGCGCGGTCAACAATCACGCTCATGCCGGGACGCAGATCGCGCATTGGCTCAACCGGTCGGGCGCGTACTTCGAAGGTGCGCACGTCGTAACCCGTCGACTGACGGGTGGAACGCCAGGTCGCGTAGTCTGCTCGCGGATTGATCCAATAAACGGTAAAGGCAACGTTGTCTACTCCCAAAGCCGGCACCTTGGCCTTCAATTCGGTACCCACCTTAATCTCGGCAAGCTCATCTTCGCGGATGTTGAACACAACCCATTTGTCGGAGTGATCCAGCAGGGTGACGAGCGGGAAACCGGCCGGCGTTACTTCGCCCTCATGCAGCACCACACGCGTGACTTCTCCTTGTCGCGGAGCGCGGACTAAGCTTTCGGAAGCCAGACTCTGCACTTCGGCGACGCCCGAGGCGGCCTGACGCGCCAGGGCTTCTGCGGCTCGCTTTTCATCTTCGCGTGATCCCGTGAGCGCCATGTCATAAACGCTTTGTGCAGCGCGGGCCAACCCGCGGGCGGTGTCAAGGGCCGCTTTGGCTTCATCGAATTTTTGAGCCGACACAAGCCCTTCCTTGTATAGCGCATTGACACGAGAAAAAGTTTTCTCGGCAAGCTTCAGAGCACTTTGGGTACTTTCATACATTGACTTGGCTTCCCGAATTTTTTCCTTGCGGGCGCCTTCTTCCACGAGACGAGCTTTGGCTTGCGCAGCTTGTTCTTGCGCCGTGACCTGACCGAGCTTGGCGGAAATTTCCGGAATGCCGATCTCTACCATTACGGCACCGGCTTTGACCGTGTCGCCTTCCTTGACGAGTACCTTCTCAATGCGGCCGGGAATCTTGGGAGCCACTTCAATGGTGCGGGCATCCACCTGCCCTTGAAGCGGGGTTGGAGCGGGAGTGGCAGCCTTCCATAGTCCGATGCCGATAAAGGCCAGAAGACCGGCACCGATCAGGGCAACGGCGATAGTTTTAACGGATACGTTTTTGGATTCGGTCATGGCGGAAAACTCAGTACTCGAAAATGTTTGTCTGACGCGTGACGGATTGTTCAAAGGCGTTCATGTCACCGCTTACGGCGTTAAGCATGGCCCATGCGACAACGAAGCGGTAGGCGGCGACGCGCCGGGCGATTTCTGCGGCCAGCAGTTTGGTGCGTGCGTCGTTGACTTCATCAGCCGTTGAGAGTCCCTCGGAAAAGCTCTTTTCACGCAACCTTAGGTTTTCCTTGGCAAGCGAAAGCGTCGAGTCGGTGAGTCGATAGGCTTCGCGGGCCTCGTTGCTCTTGAGGTACGCTGTCTGAACAGCTGTCTGAATGCGGTTTCTCGCTTCGTCGTGCGCGGCTTGCGCTTTTGTGACGAGCGAATTGGCCGCAGCAATTGACGCATTGCGATCTTTGTTGTCCCAGAGCGTGAACTTCAGACCTATGCCGGCGATCCAGTCGGGTTCGGGGATCGTCAGGTAGTGCTTGATCATGTTGTAGTTGGCAAAGGCGTAGACCTGGGGGTGCCAGGCGGCCTTGGCGGCCGTCACGCCCTGCTCAGCTTGGCGGCGCTGTGCTACCACGCTCTTTAAGACGGGGCTTGCGCCCAACGCCTTGTCCTGCCAGCTCTTTAGCGTGCCGATGTCTTCCGTGACAACGAAGAGGGGGTTTTTGAGTTCGCCCACACTTTCTTCGCGCAAAAGGCCGGCCAATTCGCTTTCGGCCACACGGCGGTTTGTCTGAGCGGTCAAAAACTCTCGCTTGGCGGTGTCTCGATTGACTTCGACAGCCATGCGTTCGAGCTTGCTGATCGTGCCGGTCTTTTCAAAGCGAAGCGCTTTGCGCACTTCCAGCTCCTGCTGATGCAGCATTGCGTTTTGCAGTCGTTCGATGCTGCGCGCAAGCTGTACCGCAAAGTATTTCTGTGCGAGCTCGGTGTCAACGGTATCGCGCTGAGCCTGCGTGCGAGCCTGCGACTCGTAGACAGCCTCGTCGGCCGCACGAACTTTGGCATTGATGGCGCCGCCCATGTAAATAGGCAATTGAGCGTTGATGGCTGCGCGAGGGCCACCGATGTCTTCTTCGTGGTAAAGATCAATAGGAGGCAGGGGAAGGCCGGGAATAAGTCCGCCGAGATTCACTGTTCCATAGTCGAGCGTTTTGCGTCCCCAAATCTGCTTAGAGTCAAGTTCGATCTTGGGGCCGTGCAAGCTGCGCGCGCTCTTGGCTTCGCTTTCGCGCTTGGCTGTTTCGGCCGCTTCGACCTTGATGGAATCCACCCGGTCGTGAGCAAGCTGTCGAGCCTGAGAAAAATCAAGTGCCGGCGTCTGGGCGTAACCTGAACTCAATGCCCAACAGAGCGTTGCAAAGACGAAGAGAGATTTTGCGGCCATCGGAGACTTTTCGTAGAGAAAGATTTTCTATAAAATCGCTATTTTAGTGCTGAGAATCTTTTAGCACACAGATACATTGCCGAATGTCGCCCGAATGGCGAAATCGGTAGACGCAAAGGACTTAAAATCCTTGGCCTATGGCATGCGGGTTCGAGTCCCGCTTCGGGCACCATCTGCATTCAGCAATGTCTTCTGGTTTGCCCCGATTTATCGGGGTTTTTCTTTTCAGTTTCCGCTTTTCTTTATTGCGGTGCTGCACGGGATTCGCATCAGAGGTACTTTCTGGAAAGCTGTTGCGCTGTTTTTGCAAGGTTTTCTTATGGGAAGAACCGTAAAATGCGGCCAATCCATTTGCCAGCCCCAGAAGACGCTGATGTCAGAAATCGCAGACTTTTCTAAATTCCCCCTCGATTCACATATCCAGGCAGCGATTGCCGAAATGGGTTATGTCACGCCCACCCCGATTCAGGTCCAGGCCATTCCCGTTGTTCTCGCCGGACAGGATGTGATGGGGGCGGCTCAGACCGGTACCGGCAAGACGGCCGGGTACGGTCTTCCGGCTCTGCAGCGTATTCTTCCCAAGGCCAATACCTCGATGTCGCCCGCGCGCCACCCTGTGCGTGTGCTGATTCTTGCACCGACTCGTGAGTTGGCCGTGCAGGTCAACGAAAGTCTCGTGAAGTACGCAAGTAAGACGCCGCTGCGCGTTGGAGTGGTCTACGGCGGAGTGGACATCAAACCGCAGGCTGACATGCTGCGTCGTGGTGTGGAAGTCCTCACGGCAACGCCCGGGCGTCTTCTGGACCACCATGAAGGCGGCTCAGTGAATCTTTCCCAGGTCGAAATCGTGATTCTCGACGAGGCCGACCGTATGCTTGACATGGGGTTTTTGCCCGACATTTCTCGCATATTGAATCTGTTGCCGAAAAAGCGTCAGAACCTGATGTTCTCGGCAACCTTCTCGCCCGAGGTTAAGAAGCTTGCCGGCAACTTCCTGCGCAATCCCGTTTTGGTCGAAGTGGCTCGCGAAAACGCCACGGCCGATACGGTTGAGCAGATTGTCTATCAGGTACACGACTCGGAAAAAACGGACGTCCTGATTGATATTCTCAAGGGTGACGGTGAAGATGGCGGTCCGATCAAACAGGTCATTGTTTTCGTCAACGCCAAGATCACCTGCCGTCGTTTGGCCAGCACGCTTTCTCGTGTGGGCATTTCAGCCGATGCGATTCACGGGGACAAGACTCAGGAAGAGCGCATGGCAGCTCTGGAAGCCTTCAAGAAGGGCGAAGTCGAAGTGCTTGTGGCAACCGATGTTGCGGCCCGTGGTTTGGACATTGCCGAGCTTCCTGTTGTGATCAACTACGATGTGCCTTTCGGTGCGGAAGACTATGTGCACCGCATCGGACGTACGGGTCGCGCAGGAGCCAAGGGTAAGGCAGTGATGCTTGCAACCGGTGGCGACAGTCGCCTTGTTACGGCCATTGAAGAGCTTACCAAGCAAAAATTCAAACCTGAAGAACGTCATCCTTTGTCGCGCGAAGAACGTCGCTCTCGACACGGCACTCAGCGTCGCGACGGTTCCGGAGAAGATCGTCCTCGCCGCGGCCGCAAGGATTGGCGAGATGAAGATCGCGAAGGTCGACGTCCGGTGGATTTGCCGAAGATGCCGGCTCCTGTTTACGATCCGATTTTTGATGCGCCGTATGAGCCGTCCGAAAGTACGGCGGAGTCGGGGATTGATCTCAATCAGCCGGTTCGCACAGCGGCTCGCGGGCAAACCCAAGGCAAGAAAAAAGGCATGGTCGCAGCGCTGCTCGGCGGCCTGATGCGTAAGTAATCGTCTGACGGCCGGTTTTCGACCGGCTTCAAAATTTTCAATTCGACCCCGTGTCTGCCGAAGATGCGGGGTGTTCGTATCTCTGGAACATGACTGACACCGAAAAGTTTCGTTTTTGCGTCGCTCCGATGCTCGATTGGACTGACCGTCATTGCCGCTACTTCATGCGCTTGATGACGAAGCGCTCACGGCTTTACACCGAGATGGTGACGGCGCCTGCCATTTTGTTCGGTAACCGCGATTTGCTCCTGAAGTTTGACGAAACCGAGCATCCGGTGGCCTGTCAGCTCGGCGGCAGCGATCCGGAAGATTTGGCCAAGGCCGCAGCCATTGCTGCGCAGTACGGCTACGACGAAATCAATCTCAACTGCGGTTGTCCCTCCGAACGTGTTCAGAAAGGCTCGTTCGGTGCCTGCTTGATGCTAGAACCCAAGCTTGTGGCGGAGTGCTTTCAAGCGATCCGAGAAGCGAGCGGACTTGAGACCACCATCAAGCATCGCATCGGGGTGGATCATCAGGATGACTATCCGTTTGTGCAGAATTTCGTCGGAACGCTTTATGAGGCCGGGTGCCGAGCTTTTATCGTGCATGTTCGCACCGCTTTTCTCAAGGGACTTTCACCGCGTCAGAACCGAGACGTGCCCCCGCTCAAGCCCGACTATGCCTATCAGCTTAAGAAGGACTTTCCTCAGGCGCAATTCTGCATCAACGGCGGCATCCAGACGCTGGAAGAGTCCAAGACCTTTATTGACAACGGTTTGGACGGCGTGATGGTCGGCCGAGCCGCTTATCACGAACCCTGGATGCTGTCCCGAGTGGACGAAGTTCTCTTCGGAGAAGAACCTCACGAGATTCGACGCGAAGAGGTCGTCGAACAGATGACGGCCTATTTGCACCGGATTGCACCGGAACACGAAAATGCCGTGCGTAATGCAGCTCGTCACACGATGGGCTTGATGAATGGGCTACCCGGCGCTCGACTTTGGCGCCGTACACTGTCTGATCCTAAGGCATACAAGGTAGCAGGGCCCAACGTGCTGTTGGCCGCGCTGGAGTCCATGAAGGCTTGAGATTTTGTTTTGTTCAACGTTCTATCCAATAAGGAACTTGAAAAATGCTTGGAGCCATTGTTGGCGACATTGTCGGTTCGCGTTTCGAATTTGCGTGCCAACCCGACGATGGGACATATTGCGAATTCACCATGCCGCCGGCGCCTGGTTTTGATTTTCTTTCTTCGGATTGTTTCTTTACCGACGATACAGTGCTGACTGTGGCGATTTGTCAGGCCTTGACTGAGACGGGAGGCAATTCGACCGGTTTGCCGCAACGCGTGATTGAGCTCTTTTGTGAGTACGCGCGACGCTATCCGTTGGCAGGCTATGGAGCTCGCTTTGACGAGTGGCTGCACAACCCGTACAGAAAACCGTATATGAGCCTCGGGAACGGAGCAGGCATGCGCGTGAGTGGCTGCGCATACGCTGCGGAGACGCTCGATGACGCTCTGCTGCTGTCCGATTTGGTTACAGCCGTGACGCACAATCATCCGGAAGGTCTTTTAGGCGCCCGTGCAGTGACGGCGACAACGTTCTTGGCTCGGCAGGGCAAGAACAAGGAAGAAATTCGCAGTTATGTTACTGAGAACTTCTACTCGCTCGACTTTACGATTGATCAGATCCGAAACGACTACTGGAAGCAACGAGGCCTTGGCACCTGCGGCATGACTATTCCTCAGGCGTTGCAGGCGTTTTTCGAATCCACGGATTTTGAAAGCGCAATCCGATTGGCTGTCGGCCTCGGCGGCGATACTGATACACTGGGTGCGATTGTTGGCGCGCCGGCCGGAGCCTATTACGGCGTGCCGAGCGATGTAGCGCAGAAGGCCGACTCTTTCCTCTCAGAAGATTTGCGCGAAGCTCTGACGGCGTTCGAAGTGCGATTTCCTGTCTGAAAATTCTCGTTAAGGCAGACTGCATCGGCAGTTGCCTGATTTGTGTATCGCTGCATGATTTGGTTTGCTCTTTATTCGTTTTTATTTATTGCCCTGGCTTACTTCGACTATAGAAAAGGGCAAACGACGCCCGGCTATTTTCTGAACGATCGCAAGTCGAAAACGCATCAGGTCGGATTTTCGATCATTGCTTCCTGTGTGGGTGGGTCTGCTACGGTAGGTATGTGCGGACTGGCTTACGAGGTTGGGACGCCGGCACTCTGGTGGCTGCTCTCGGGAGCGGCGGGCCTTGTGGTGTTGCGGATTTTTATGGTGCCGCGCATTCGAGCTCGAGGCTCGGCTCTGACGATGCCGGAGATGATCAAGGACTTGATTGGGGCACCAGCGCATCGTTTGTCCTGCGTGATCATTTTGTGTGCCTGGGTGGCGATTCTGGCCGCTCAATTTGTAGCGATGGGGCGCATTGTTGCGGGGTTGACGGGACTCTCACCAACAGCGGCTATGGCTTGCGGAGCGTTGGTGATCGTGCTTTACACGTGGTTGGGCGGGCAGGCAAGTGTGATTAAAAGCGACGTGATCCAGCTCGTTTGTCTGGCGACGGGATTGGTTTTTCTCTTGTCCTTTCTTGTTTTGATCAATCCGGAACCTCTGACGGAAATACGATTCGAGTGGCTTAACGACAAGTTCGAGATCACCGATTGGTCTCGATTCATGTTGCTGATCGGCGGCAGCTACATTGTGTGCCCTATGCTTTTTGCCCGCATCATGAGTGCTGAGTCGGATAAGGCGGCTCGCCGCGGAGCAGAACTCGGCATTCTCGGTATTGCGGCGATTGCTTTCGTGATCGTCGGCATCGGCGTGGAGGCAAGAGCATTTCTGGGAGAAGGGGCGCAGGGCGGCGACTCTGTGCTGCCGCAGTTGGTAGGGCATTTGCCGGCGTGGGCGAGCGTTCTCTTTTTCTTTGTGATGGCAAGCGCTATCTTGTCCTCGGCCGATTCGTGTTTGATCACGGCGGCCACCGTGGCGGCCAACGATGTTCTGAAGGCGCCGAGCGTGAAAGTTTCGCGCCGGTTGATTCTTGTCATTTCTGCGGCGGCCTTTGTCCTTGCCGGTTCCGGCAAGAGCGTGCTGGGACTGCTTCTTGCGGCCAACACGATATACACCTGTGCGGTGGTCTTTCCTATTTTCGTGACGCTGGCGGCAGGTCGAAAACTCAATGCTGCGGCGGCGCTTGCGACGATTGCGACGGCCGGCAGCTTGGCTCTGGCCAGCGAACTCATGAGTTACGAACTGTTGAGCTACGTTGCGGCACTGGTTTCCGTCATCGGCAGCGTGCTTTCTCTTTTCGTTGGAACAAGAAGCGAAATGCCTCAGACCGTCGTCGTGCCGGTGCGTGTTCGAAAGCACTGAAATTAGAGAAAAATTTCGCTCAAGTATTTGATCTCGGCTGTGTTTTCTCATATAATCCGCGCTTCTTTGTGCAAGCAAAGATTTTCCCAAACCTGCGCTATGTTGGCGCGGGTCAGTAAATAGCACGCCGAAGGCTCTCCGGGTGACCGTAATCGAACGGTTTTGCCAAGGCCTCGGTGTTAGACATAACCTTGGAGAATAAGAAATGTCCGTCAGCATGCGTGAAATGCTCGAAGCCGGTTGCCACTTCGGCCACCAGACCCGCTTCTGGAACCCCAAGATGGCTCAGTACATCTTCGGCGCCCGCAACAAGATTCATATCATCAACCTCGAAAAGACGGTTGAAAAGCTTGCCGAAGCTGAAAAGTTCGTCCGTGAACTCTCCGCTCGCGGCGGCAAGATCCTCTTCGTGGACACCAAGCGCGGCGGCCGCGACACGATCATCGAACAGGCCCAGCGCGCTGGCTGCTGCTACGTTGATCAGCGCTGGCTCGGCGGCACGCTCACGAACTTCAAGACCGTGAAGCAGACGATCCGTCACCTCAAGGACATGGAAGCCACGCAGGAAGCTGGCGGCCTTGAGAAGATGAGCAAGAAGGAAGCTCTCGACTTCACCCGTGAAGTTGAAAAGCTCAACAAGTCCATCGGCGGTATCAAGGACATGGCCGGCCTGCCCGACGCTCTCTTCGTGATTGACGTCGGCTACCACAAGATCGCCATCCAGGAAGCCAACAAGCTCGGCATCCCGGTTGTTGCTGTCGTTGATACCAACCACAGCCCCGAAGGCGTTGACTACGTCATCCCGGGCAACGACGACTCCGGTAAGGCTGTTGCCATCTACGCTTCCGTGATCGCTGACGCCATCCTCGCCGGTCGTGCCGATGTGGCCACCGGTGAAGAAGAAGCTCAGGAAGAGTTCGTGGAAGTCGAAGAAAAGACCGAAGCCTAATTCTTAGACATCGATCTTTGGCGTCCGACAAGACGCATCCGTCCGACTGATCTCGCGGTCTTTCGGACGGCTGGAGAAAGGGCGCGGCAAAATATTTTCAGCCTGCGCCCTTTTTTCTGCTATTTTTTCAGGTACTGCATAGCAGGATCCTGCAGAAACAGAATTTCAATATGTTCGAGAACGGTATTCTCGGACAATTTTTTTAAGACAATAGGAGCTAAAAGAATGGCCGCTATTACTGCCGCAATGGTTAAGGCGCTTCGCGAAAAGACCGACGCCCCGATGATGGAATGCAAGAAGGCCCTCACGGAAGCTGACGGTGACGCCGCCAAGGCAGAAGAGATCCTTCGCGTCAAGCTCGGCAACAAGGCCAGCAAGGCCGCTGCCCGCGTGACGGCTGAAGGCGTTGTGACGGTTTACGTGAGCGAAGACCGCAAGGTCGGCGCCATCCTTGAAGTCAACTCGGAAACCGACTTCGTTGCCAAGAACGAAGAATTCCAGAAGATGGCCCAGGATGCGGTTCGTCTGGTTGCCGAACAGAACCCGGCTGACATCGCTGCTCTGTCGGCTCTCAATATTGACGGCAAGACCCTCGAAGAAGTCCGTACGGCTCTCGTTGGCAAGATCGGCGAAAACATGACCTTCCGTCGCTTCCAGCGTTTCGAAGCTCAGGGCCAGCTGCACAAGTATGTGCACGGCGGCTCCAAGATCGCTGCCGTTGTTGACGTTGTTGGCGGCGACGATGAAGTTGCTCACGACATCGCCATGCACATCGCGGCTGCCAAGCCGAAGGCTCTTGACCAGTCCGGCATCCCCGCAGAACTGATCGAAACGGAACGCCGCGTTGCCATCGAAAAGGCTCGCGAAGCCGGCAAGCCCGAAGCCATGCTCGAACGCATCGCTGAAGGTACCGTCAACAAGTTCCTCAAGGAAGTCACGCTCCTGAACCAGCCGTTCGTTAAGGACGACAAGGTCACGATTTCCCAGCTTCTGAAGAGCAAGGGTGCTTCCGTCGCCTCCTTCGGCCTGTATGTGGTTGGTGAAGGCCTCGAAAAGCGCAACGAAGACTTCGCTGCGGAAGTTGCCGCTCAGCAGGCTGCTGCTGCCAAGGCCTAATCGGCACACTGTCAGCTACTAGTTGAACAAGAATGGCTCGGAGCGATCCGGGCCGTTTTTGTAACAACGTTTGCAAAAACTTGCGCGGATACGGCATGCTGCCGCTCAAATGCTTGTCGGTTGCTGTATCATCCACACAATTTAGGTAAAAGTGCCCAGAAGAGTGCTTTTGCCAGGCTTGTTTTGCGCCTGAAATTCGTGAAACTTGCCCTAGTTTTCGTGACAAACCTACCTGACGGAGGCGGCGGACAAATTCGCCGTATGTGCCCATGCAAAATCCCACGCCCAAGTACAAGCGCGTTCTTTTGAAGCTTTCCGGCGAAGCCCTGATGGGGCCGGATCAGTTCGGTATCAATCGTGCAACGCTTTCGGGCATCGTTCAAGAAATCAAGAGCATGCTTGATCTTGGCGTCGAACTGGGCGTCGTTGTGGGCGGCGGCAACATCTTCCGCGGTGTGGCTCTCGGCGCCACCGGCATGGATCGCGCCACGGGCGACTACATGGGTATGCTTGCCACGGTCATGAACGCCATGGCCTTGCAGGACGCTCTGCGCAATGCCGGCATTGAAGCCCGCGTGCAAAGCGCTCTGACGCTTTCTCAGGTTGCCGAACCGTACATTCGCGGACGTGCGTTGAAGTATTTGGAAAAGGGCCGCGTCGTGATCTTCGCTGCCGGTACCGGCAATCCGTTCTTTACGACGGATACGACGGCAGCGCTGCGCGGTGCCGAAATCGGTGCACAGATCGTGCTCAAGGCCACCAAGGTTGACGGTATCTATTCCGAAGATCCCAAGAAGAACCCCGACGCCGAACTCTACAAGGACATCACCTTTGACGAAGCCATGCGCCGCAATCTCAAGGTGATGGATGCCACGGCCTTTGCGCTTTGCCGCGATCAGGGCTTGCCCATCAAGGTCTTCTCGATCACCAAGCCCGGTGCCATGCGACGCGTTGTGCTCGGCGAAGACGAAGGCACGCTTGTTCACGTTTAAGAATTCGTGGCAAAATCAACAGATTCAATCTTTTTTCTCTGACAACTCAGAAACAGAAATCAAATGAGTACTATCGCCGAAATTCAACAGCAATGTGAATACAAGATGAAGCGCACGATCGAAAGCCTGCGCGACGATCTCTCGAAGTTGCGTACGGGCCGTGCTTCCACCGGTATTCTCGAACATGTAATGGTTGACTATTACGGTTCGCCCACGCCGATTTCCCAGGTGGCTAACCTCGGCGTTGCCGACGCTCGCACGATTACCGTTCAGCCCTGGGACCGCAAGATGATTCCGGTGATCGAAAAGGCGATTCTTACGGCTGATCTCGGTCTCAATCCTGCCGCATTCGGTGACATGGTTCGCGTGCCGGTTCCGCCGCTTACCGAAGAACGTCGCCGTGAAATCTGCAAGGTGGTGCGTGGTGACGGCGAAGACGCTAAGGTTGCCATCCGCAATCTGCGTCGTGATGCCAACGAACATGTCAAGAAGCTCGAAAAGGCTAAGGAAGTGAGCGAAGACGAACAGAGCCGCAGCGAAAAGGAAATCCAGAAGATGACCGACAAGTACATCGCTGAAGTCGACCAGATCGTTGCCGCCAAGGAAAAAGAGGTGATGACCGTCTAAGTTTCCGCTACGACAGCGAAACTAAGATGTCTTAACCCGACAAGCGCCCGGGCTCGGCTAACTAAGCCGCCAGTGCGGGCGCTTTTTCGTTTGTTTGTTTGTCAAAGACCGCCATGTCGCATCCTAACCACCTCGCAATCATTATGGACGGCAACGGCCGTTGGGCTAAGAGTCGCTTTTTGCCGCGCATCGAAGGACATCGACGAGGCGTGGAAACGGTTCGAACCGTTGTCAAGGCGGCGCGGCGCCGCGGAATCGAACATCTCTCGGTGTTCGCCTTTTCCAGTGAAAACTGGAATCGTCCGCGAGAAGAGGTTAATGCTCTTCTCAATTTCTTTGTAGCCGGTCTCAGGCAAGAGGCAGAACCGTTGCTCAAAGCCGGCGTGAGGCTTCATGTGGTGGGCGATCGGAGCGTCTTTTCCGAAGAACTTGTGCAGGCGATCGAACAGGCTGAAAAAATTACTCGTGACGCCACAGCGATGCATTTAAATGTTTGCATCAACTATGGCGGTCGTTGGGATATCGCGCAGGCTGCGCATCACGTTGCTGCCGAAGGACTTGAACTGACGGTCGAAAACATTGATCGTTATATGGGTATGCCTTGGGCGGGACCGGTTGACTTGATGATCCGGACAGGGGGAGAGCAGCGCATTTCCAACTTCATCCTGTGGCAGGCTGCCTACGCCGAACTTTGGTTTACAGAAAAACTCTGGCCAGAATTTTCCGAAGATGATCTTGATGAAGCGCTCAAGTGGTTTGCAGGACGAGAGCGTCGGTTTGGTAAAACAAGTGAACAAATCCGAAACGGGGCTTAACCGTCGCTCGGCTTACGTCAAAAGTGCGTTATGCCGCGTCAAAACCTTTGCGGCTGTGTCTATCTTGTGCCATAGTTAATCTGTTCGCAGTCTGTTTTCTGTTTGATCATGCTTTTAACGCGAGTTATTACGGCGGCGGTTTTGCTGCTGATTCTCGTGGTTGCCGCGCAGGCCGGCGACCATGTTCTTAACGCCGTTCTGGCGGTCGGCTACGGTATCACGCTGGCCGAATGGTTGAAACTCACCAAGCTCTCCGGCACGCCTTCCTATTTGTTGGGCGGGTGTTTTGCATTGGCGGGAGCCGGCATGGCTCTGGGAGCGGCCGATCTTGATGTTTTTGGATCGGCCTACCTGGTTCTACAGTTGGCTGTGGCTTGCATTTGGCTTGCCGTCACGGCGGTTTGTTACAACGCACGCAACATCGGTTTCGGAGTAGCGCGTCCTGCTGCCACCGTACTTGCTTTTGTCGTCACGACTGCGACCTGGCTGGCTGTTTGGCAGTTCCTGCGCCTCGGAAGCTGGCCGCTTCTCATCAGCGTCTTCATGATCGTGTGGCTTGCCGATGCCTGCGCATACTTTGCGGGGCGTTTGTTCGGTAAGAACCGTATGGCACCTGCGATCAGTCCAAAGAAAACATGGGAAGGTGTGGCGGGCGGCCTTGTCAGTGTCTTGGTTGCTGCGCTTGCCGCTTACCTGTGGCTGCCGCACGAAATGGTGCTCACGAGCATTCTGCTCGACAAGGCGGGTTTTGCTGCCGGTTTACTGATGATTCTGGTTCTGGTGGCGGTTTCCGTTTCCGGAGACTTGTTTGAATCGAGTCTCAAGCGTCAGGCCGGCGTCAAGGATTCCGGGCGACTGCTTCCCGGTCACGGCGGCTTTTATGATCGCCTTGATTCCTCTTTGGCCGTGTTGCCGACGGCAGCGGCCATGCTGATGATTGTGTAGCTCTTATCGCATTGTTCGCGCGTGGGTACTTCGGTTGAATTTTCTCCAGAAATTAGGCAAAAGTACCCAAAAAAGCGATCATGCTTCTTTATAATTCCTTAATTCAAGAATCCCGCGCCGAACACAGACGGCGCTCTTCTTTTTGATTAGAGAAAATGACTAAATACGTATTCGTCACGGGCGGCGTTGTCTCCAGTTTGGGCAAAGGCATCGCCGCCGCTTCTTTAGCTGCAATCCTTGAGTCCCGCGGACTTAAGGTGACGATGATCAAGCTCGATCCCTATATCAACGTGGATCCGGGCACGATGAGTCCGTTCCAGCACGGCGAAGTGTTCGTGACGGAAGACGGCGCGGAGACCGACCTTGATTTGGGGCATTACGAACGTTTCATCTCCTCGAAGATGAGCCGTTATAACAACTTCACGACCGGGCAGATTTATAAGAGCGTTCTTGAAAAGGAACGCCGCGGCGAGTACCTCGGCAAGACGGTTCAGGTGATTCCGCATATCACCAACGAAATTCAGGAATATGTCGTGCGCGGTGCCAAGAATGCGTGCAACGGAGACTGCGATGTGGCTGTGGTGGAAATCGGCGGCACCGTGGGCGATATTGAATCCTTGCCCTTCATCGAAGCCGTTCGCCAGATGAGTTTCCGCGTGGGGCGTGACAACGCCTGCTTCATTCACCTGACGCTGTGCCCCTGGGTGGCGGCTGCCGGCGAACTGAAGACCAAGCCCACACAGCACTCCGTGCAGAAGCTGCGCGAAGAGGGTGTCTATCCGGACATTCTTTTGTGCCGTGCCGAACGCGAAGTTCCCGAAGGTGAACGTGCCAAGATCGCACTCTTTTGCAACGTGCCGATGGATCATGTCATCAGCGTTACCGACGCAAGCACGATTTACGAAGTGCCCCTGATGTTGCACGCTCAGCACCTTGATGAAATTGTCTGCAAGCGCCTCAATATCAACTGCAAGCCTGCCGATCTGTCCCAGTGGCAAGAAATCGTTCGCCGCATTCGCGAAACCAAGGGTGAGGTGACGATCGGCATGGTCGGCAAGTACGTTGATTACGCCGACAGCTATAAGAGCTTGAACGAAGCGCTGATCCACGCCGGCATTAAGACGGAACACAAGGTTAAGGTCAACCTGATTGACTCCGAAGAAATCGAAAAGCACGGCTGCGATATGCTCAAGGGCCTTGACGCCATTCTGGTTCCTGGCGGTTTCGGCAAGCGTGGCACGGAAGGTATGATCAAGGCGATTGAGTTTGCCCGAGTCAACAAGATCCCGTTCTTGGGCATCTGCCTTGGCATGCAGACGGCTGTGATCGAATTTGCGCGTCATGTTTGCGGACTCGGCGGCGCCAACTCCACCGAATTTGATCTGGATACTCCGCATCCGGTGGTTGCGCTGATCACGCAGTGGACGGATAAGTCCGGCAAGGTTGAACAGCGAAACGAAAAGAGTGATCTGGGCGGCACGCTGCGTTTGGGCAGCCAGACAGTTCCCGTCAAGGCCGGCACGTTGGCTCATCAGATCTACGGCGACACGGTTTGCGAACGTCATCGTCATCGTTACGAAGTCAACAACGCTTATGTTCCTCAGTTTGAGGACAATGGCATGGTGATTTCGGCTCGTACGCCGACGGAAAATCTGCCGGAAATGATGGAACTCCCCAATCATCCGTTCTTCTTCGGTGTTCAATTCCATCCGGAATTTACCTCGACGCCGCGTGACGGTCACCCGCTGTTTGAAGCATTTGTGCGCGCTGCGATCAAGCAGCACAATGAAAAGTCGGCCTAACGGCAGAGTTTGACAGGAGCAACCAACCATGAAACTTTGCGGGTTTGAAACCGGCAACAGAAATCCGTTCTTTTTGATTGCTGGTCCGTGTGTCATCGAAAGTCGTGAAATGGTGATGGAAATCGCCTCTTTCATGAAAGAGACCTGCGATGAACTGGGGATTCGCTACATTTTTAAGGCTAGCTTTGACAAAGCCAACCGTACGTCGACGAAAAGCTATCGAGGTCCCGGCATTGACGAAGGCCTCAAAATTCTTGATGACGTTCGCCGTGAGGTCAGCGTTCCGGTTTTGACGGACGTGCACACGCCTGAGCAAGTGCGTCAGGTGGCCGACGTTGTTGATGTCCTGCAGACGCCTGCCTTCCTGTGCCGTCAGACTGACTTCATCGTCGCCTGTGCCAAGAGCGGCAAACCCGTTAACATCAAAAAGGGTCAGTTCCTTGCACCGCATGACATGGTCAATGTGATTGCCAAGGCCCGCGAAGCGGCTTTGGAAGAGGGGCTTAACCCGGATAACTTCATGGTGTGCGAACGCGGTACGACGTTTGGTTACGGCAATCTGGTCAGTGACATGCGCAGTCTTGCCATCATGCGTGAAACGAAAGCTCCGGTGGTTTTTGACGCCACGCATTCGGTGCAGATGCCGGGCGGCCGCGGAACGAGTTCCGGCGGCGATCGCCGCTTCGTGCCCGTGCTTTCCCGTGCTGCGGTTGCCGTTGGAGTGGACGGGCTCTTCTTTGAGACTCACCCCAATCCTGATACGGCTCTTTCTGACGGACCCAATATGGTTCCGCTCAATCGTATGCCGGATTTGCTCGAAGAGCTTGTGCGCATCGACCGCATTGTCAAAGGTTTCGACTACCTCGAAAACAGTCTTTAAACGATTACCCGGTGAGGCGACTTGCCGGGTCTTTTACGATTCATTTATTACTTTAGGAAAAAACAATGAGCGCCATCATTGACATCATTGGCCGCGAAGTTCTCGATTCTCGCGGTAACCCGACCGTGGAAGCCGAGGTGTTCCTCGAAAGCGGCGTTTCTGCTCGCGCAGCAGTTCCTTCCGGAGCTTCCACCGGTGTGCGTGAAGCCATCGAACTGCGCGACGGCGATCCCAAGCGCTACTGCGGTAAGGGCGTATTGAAGGCTGTGGAGCATGTCAACGGCGAAATCGCCGAAGCTCTGCTCGGTGTGGAAGCATCCGATCAGCCTTACATTGACCGCACGATGATCGAACTTGACGGCACCGACAACAAGTCGCGTCTTGGCGCCAATGCCATTCTGGCTGTTTCGATGGCTGTGGCTCGCGCTGCTGCCGAAGAAGCCTGCCTGCCGCTGTATCGCTACTTCGGCGGCATGGGTGCCGTGCAGATGCCTGTTCCGATGATGAATGTTATCAACGGCGGAGCTCACGCCAACAATAACCTCGACCTGCAGGAATTCATGATCATTCCGCTGGGCGCTCCTTCTTTCAAGGAAGCCTTGCGCTACGGTGCCGAAACGTTCCACGCGCTCAAGAAGATCATCAACTCCCGCGGCATGTCCACCGCTGTGGGCGATGAAGGCGGTTTTGCTCCCAAGTGCGAAAGCCATGAAGAAGCCATTGAACTCATCATGGAGGCCATCCGCGCCGCCGGTTACGAACCGGGAAAGGACATTGCCATTGGTCTTGATTGCGCTTCGAGCGAATTCTTCGAGGATGGCTCTTATGTGATGAAGAAGTCTTCCGGCAAGAAGCTCTCGGCTGAAGAATGGGCCGCTGTGCTTGAAGCTTGGGTTGAGAAGTACCCGATCATCTCCATCGAAGACGGCATGGCCGAAGGCGATTGGGAAGGTTGGAAGATGCTCACCGATAAGCTCGGCGACCGTGTCCAGCTGGTGGGTGACGATCTTTTTGTGACCAATCCGGCCATCCTCAAGGAAGGCATCGAAAAGGGTGTGGCCAACTCGATTCTGATCAAGGTCAACCAGATTGGTACGCTTTCCGAAACCTTTGAAGCCATCGAAATGGCCAAGCGTGCCGGTTACACCGCCGTGGTAAGCCACCGTTCGGGTGAAACCGAAGACAGCACGATTGCTGACATCGCCGTCGGTCTTAACGCTGGTCAGATCAAGACCGGTTCCATGAGCCGTTCCGATCGTATGGCCAAGTACAATCAGTTGCTTCGCATTGAAGAGCACCTCGGCCCCAATGCCGTTTATCCGGGGCGTTCCGCCTTCTATTGCATCAAGCGTTAAGCGGTGCGTTTCTTGAGTGTGCCGTCCATTGAGATGTCGCACTCTTTGTCGCGTTGCCCCGTCTTTTTCGCCCTGTCTTTCGGCAGGAGCAGGAGTCGGGGCAATTCATTTTTGACATGCGCTAAAGTTCGTACGTTTCGTTCAAAGTTTCATTTTTCGTCCGGCTCTTCATGCGTGTTCGTTACTTCTTCTACATTCTGCTTGTTTCGGCAGCCATTGCCATACAGTGGCCTTTATGGTTTGGAAAAGGCGGTATTTCGCGTATGCATGCGCTTGAGGCGGAATTGACATCAATTCGCGAATCCAACGATCGTTTGCGCGCCGAAAATGATGCAGTTGCAGCTGAAATCGAGTCGCTTGAAAGCGGTAGCGGGGCGGTTGAAGAGCGAGCCCGCATGCGTCTGGGGATGGTCCGCAAGGACGAAGTTCTCTTTCGATTTGTCCCCAAGGGCGAAAAGAAAGATGTCGAAGCCGGTCTGATGCGAGACTCAAGCAAGTCGGGCAAACCAAATTACTTTGCGCCCAAGCGTAGCAATCTGTACACTGAAGGTGTCTTGCCGCCGAAGGTTGAGCCGAGTAAATAGGCTACTTTGGCAGGCACGAATTGAGTACAACAATGAGAAAGGAGAGCATTCCAATGGCTCAGCAGATTATCCAGCAGTTGACGGTTTACCTTAAGGGCGGTCAAACCGTTGTTGTTCCGTTCAATGCTGAAAAAGCAGAAGTGTTGAATCCTCAGATCGAAGCCTTCGTTAAGGCCCTTGGCGATGCAACGAAGAAGGACGGCAATTTCCTTTTTCAGGGTGCTCGCGTCGTGTTGCTCCGCTTGAGTGAAGTGGCCGGCGCTGAAGTCGTCAGCCTTGTTCGCAAGGAAAAGGAAGAGGCCGCTGCGGCAGCCGAATAATCGGTTCACATTTGACATTACACCCGGCTCGGCAATTGCTGATCCGGGTTTTTTGCTGTCTGCGGGCTTGAAAAAAACGGCAACAGCCCCCATATGCCCCAGCAGTGCAAAACGGCGTTTCGGACGCCGTTTTTGCAACGAATTCGTGAACTTTTGATTTAACAGGTGAAAGAGAAAATGGCTGCTGAAGTCCATGGTTTTCAAACCGAAGTCTCCAAGCTTCTGACTTTGCTCGCAAAGTCCTTGTACTCCAACAAGGAAGTGTTCCTGCGTGAAATCATTTCCAACGCAAGCGATGCGATCGACAAACTGCGCTTTTTGTCCATTACCGATCCGTCGCTTTTGGGGGACGATGCGGCTTTCTGCATCCGTGTGAAGGTCGACAAGGACGCCAAGACGCTCACCGTGACCGATAACGGCATCGGCATGACGGTTGAAGAAGCCAATTTGCATCTGGGCACGATCGCCAAGAGCGGCACGGCTGACTTCCTAAGCAACCTTTCGGGCGATCAGGCTAAGGACAGCCAGCTGATCGGTCAGTTTGGCGTCGGCTTTTACTCCGCCTTTATCGTGGCTGACAAGGTGACGGTTGAGTCGCGTTCTGCCAAGGCCGCTGCCAACGAGGCCGTACGTTGGGAAAGCACGGGCGAAGGTACTTATACGAGCGTAACGATCACTCGCGAAGCCCGCGGCACAAGCATTACGCTGCACCTCAAGCCCGATTGCGAAGATTTCCTGGAAACCTGGACGGTGCGTTCGGCCATCACCAAGTATTCCGATCACATCTCCGTGCCGGTGATGCTGTGGGAAGAAAAGTACGAAGAACCCAAGGAAGGTGAAGATAAGCCCACGAGTACCTGGGATTGGGTACAGGTAAACGACGCCAAGGCGCTTTGGACCGTTAATCCCCGTGAAGTGACCGAAGAACAGTACAAGGAGTTTTATAAGCATCTGAGCCACGACTTTGAGGATCCCCTTACCTGGGCTCACAATCGAGTTGAAGGCGAACTCGAATACACGTCCTTGCTGTATGTTCCGACTCGGGCACCGTGGGATCTTTACACTCGCGACAAGGTCCACGGACTGAAGCTCTTTGTGCAGCGCGTTTTCATCATGGACGAAGCAGAACAGTTCCTGCCCAACTACCTGCGTTTCATCCGCGGTTTGGTTGACACCAACGATTTGCCGCTTAACGTTTCCCGTGAATTGCTGCAGGAAAGCGCTGTGACGCAAAAACTCAAGCGTGCGCTCACCAAGCGTGTACTCGGAATGCTCGGTAAGCTGGCCGAAGACAAGGAAAAGTACGCTATTTTCTGGAAGAACTTTGGCAATGTGCTCAAGGAAGGTCCGGTCGAAGACTTCTCCAACCGTGAAGAAGTTGCCAAACTCCTGCGCTTTGCTTCGACACGCAACACGAGCGATGCACAGGACGTGAGCCTCACAGATTACATCGCTAAGATGCCCGAAAAACAAAAGTGCATCTACTACCTTGTTTCGGGCAGTTACGCGAGTGCCGCCACGTCGCCCTACCTTGAATCCTTCAAGAAGAAGGGAATTGAAGTGCTTCTGATGTGGGAGCGCATTGACGAATGGCTCATGGGTAACCTCACTGAATTCGAAGGCAAGAAATTTGTGCCGGTGACTGCCGCCGATCTTGACTTGGGTGAGCTCGAAGACAAGCCTGCCGAAAAGAAGGAAGAGGAAGTCAAGGCTGCTCAGCCTTTGGTCGACCGCTTCAAGAAGGCGCTTGGTGAAAAGGTCACGGACGTGCGCGTCTCTGATCGCCTCGTCGAAAGTCCGAGCTGCGTGACTGCCGAGCACGGCCAGATTCTGACCGCTCAGATGCGTCGTATGCTCGAAGCGGCAGGCCAGGAAGTACCCGAAGAAAAATTCATCCTTGAAATCAACCCGCAGCACGCGTTGGTACAGAAGGCCGCTCAGACGAGTGACGATGCAGCTTTTGCTAAGTGGGCCGAATTCATTTACGAAGAGGCTCTTTTGTCCGAACAGGGTTCTCTGAAGGATCCCAATGCCTTCGTACGCCGTTTAAACGAACTTTTGCTCGGTTAATTTCAACTTGCCAGAGGCGGTACTCAAACGCCGCCTTAAATCTCAACAGCCTCGGAAAGTCACGTGCTTTTCGGGGCTTTCCGTTTTTTTTCAATGCCTGTAATAGGTGAAATGTCTCTAGGACAAACTGCTTAGAGGCGTTTGCCAAATCGGCTTTTCGACTGCACAATCTTTCTTGGCCCGGTTTTCCCGGGCATTTTTTGCCGCGGGTAAAACCGCTACCGGTTGCTGGGAAGCAAGACCGGAACATCAATAAGAAAAACGAAAGGGACAGTCAATTGGCGGTAGATACAGCAAACATGCTTGTGGTGCATGTCGATATGGTGCAGGCTTTGGCGCTTGCGGTCTGTACTTATTACTTTGGCGTGTGGCTCAAGCACGTTATTCCCGTATTGGAACGCTTGTCGGTGCCTAGCCCAGTGGTAGGCGGCATGCCGTTTGCGTTTTTGCTCTCTGTGCTTGAAGGCAGCGGCATCATGCGTGTGGTGTTCGACTCCACTTTGCAGACGGTGCTGATGCTCGCTTTCTTTACCACAATCGGCATGATGGCCAGCCTCAAGCTGATCGGGCAGGGCGGCAAGCTTTTGTTGGGCTTTTTGGTTTCCGTGACCGTGCTCGCCGTGCTTCAAAATGTGCTCGGTGTGGCGATTACCAAGCTCATGGGCGTCGATTTTCATTACGGGTTGCTCGCCGGTTCCGTTTCGATGATGGGTGGTCTGGGCACGTCGGCAGCGTTCGGGCCTAACTTCGAGCAGCTTTACGGTATTACGGGCGGCACGGTGGTGGCGGTGACATCGGCAACGTTCGGTATGGTGGCGGCGCTTACGATCGGCGGTCCGTTCGGCGAATGGCTGATTCGCAAGTACAAAGTGCGCACCCCGATGACCGATCCGGAAGTGGCTGCCAAGCTCAATGTTCCCGAAGAAGTCGAGACGGACATTATTGACGAGCATGCGGCCGAACATTCGACCTTTACCGAACAGCTTCTCAAAGCGGGCGGCATGATAGCCATCTGCATGGCTCTGGGTACGATCGTCAGTCACTATCTCGGTCAGTTCATTACGCTGCCTGCCTATATCGGCTCGATGATCGTGGCGGCTATCGTGCGCAACATTGCCGATTTCACCGGCAAACTCAAGATTGACAAAGTGGGGCTCAATGCGGTGGCCGACATCAGTCTTGTGCTTTTTGTGACGATGGCCATCAATTCGCTCAAGCTCCATGAACTCGTGAATCTGGCATTGCCGCTTGTCGTGACGCTCGTCTGCCAGACGCTTCTGATGCTGGCGTTTGCCTGGGGCGTTCTCTTCATGTGCTTCGGACGCAACTTCACGGCCGTGATGCTTACGGTGGGCGGCATCGGCTTTTCGATGGGCGCAACCGCCAACGGCTTGGCCAACATGCAGGCCTTGAGCGAAAAGTACGGACAAAGCCCGCAGGCATGGCTGATCGTGAGTGTTGTAGGCGCCTTCCTGATTGACTTGATCAATGCTCTGATTATTACGTCAATGGCGCAGATGCCGCTCTAAAAACAATCAGACTCGTCCTGAGAAGAGGCTGCCGATGTGCAGCCTCTTTTCTTTAGGAGAAATTTTGAGCGACGCGCCGACGTCTTTCCTGCTAGTCTTTCGAGCGCATCAATTGCAAAGGAAGCATTCAAATTGCAGGAACTGACACTGATTCTGTCGCACTATTTGCCCGTGATACTGGGCGGCGTTTTGCTCTTGCTCGTTGTGTTGACGGCGGTTGTGATCTATTTGTCGATCCGTACCTCGGACATGAAACGAGATCTTGAAGTGAACGCCGAAACCGCAAAGGCGCTCGCGGTGCAGGCGGCCGGCACTACTCTTGAGCGCATCGACGCATTATCGCGCCAAATGCAGGCGGCCGACTCAGACCTCAAAAGTTCCCAGAGCAGTCACTTTGTGAATTTTCTCGGGTTGATCAATTCCGGAAGTCAGGCTCAAGAGCAGCGTCTCGCACAAATGAATGAGACGGTGCAAAACGCAATGCTCAATGTGAGAGCGTCGCTGAACGCCGAGCTTACTGCAATTCGCGAGGCCAACGACAAGGCGCTGGAATCCATGCGCAATACGGTTGACGAAAAGCTGTCGACCACGCTTAACTCTCGCTTGACGGAGTCCTTTAAAACGGTTGAGGGGCAGCTTTTGGCGGTGCACCGTGGCTTGGGTGAAATGCGCGAAATGGCTCAAAACGTCGACGGTTTGCGTCGTATTCTCACCAACGTCAAAACCAGAGGGACGTTTGGGGAAGTACAGTTGGCGATGATCCTTTCGGATTTGTTGACGCCCGAGCAGTATGAAACCAACGTTGCCACACGTCCCGGGTCGCGTGACCGCGTGGAATTTGCCGTCAAGCTGCCGGGCGCACAAGCGGGATCGCACGTGTTGCTGCCGATCGACGCCAAGTTTCCAACGGAGGATTACGAACGTTTGATCGAGGCTTCCGACGAAGCAGATCCGGAAAAAGAGGCGACTGCGCGCAAAGCGCTTCAGACGCGAATTCTCACGGAAGCGCAGAAAATTCGCGATAAATACATCGAAGTGCCTTTTACTACGGAGTTTGCCGTGATGTATCTGCCGACCGAAAGCCTTTGGAGCGAGGTGCTCAAGGTCAATGGTCTGGTGGAACGTGTGCAGCGGGATTGTCATGTGACGATTGTGGGGCCGACCGTACTGGCAGCCTTCCTCAACAGTCTTCAGATGGGATTCAAGACGCTTGCCATTGAGCAAAAAAGCGCCGAAGTGTGGCGTCTTTTGGGTGAAGTCAAGGCCGAATTCGGACGCTTTTCGGAAAGCGTGGGCAGCATGGAAAAACGTATCGATTCGGTCAAATCCGCGATATCCGCAATGCGCACCCGCACGAACGTAATGGAACGCAAGCTCAAGGGGGTCGAGTCCGTCTATTCGTCGGATACTGACGAGTCCGGTTTGCAAAAGAGTCCCGATTCGGCAAACATCTAAAATATCGCATTCTCGAGACAGATTTCAGAATTGATTGAGTTTTTCCATGGCTAAGAAAAAAAATAATCCCGGTATGATGCCCGATCTCTTTGCCGATTTCGGCGCCGGTTCCGACGCAACGAACGAACAAAACGAAGAAAAAGAGGCTACCCCAGAGGCCCCGGAAACGACACCATCCGCGGATAATGAAACGGTACCAACGGGTGCTTCGGTTGAGGTGCAGGAGAAGACTACAGTGCCGGCAGCAGAAGATGATTCTGTTTCGAAGTCGCAGTCCGAATCGATAACGCCCTCAGAACCCAAGTCAATCGCCGGGAAAAACAAGCTTCCTGCCATTCTCTGCGACGATACGCCGGCCGAACTCAACGGCGAACTGACGCTTGCGCGGTACGCCGCAAGCGCCTATCTGGAATATGCGCTTTCCGTTGTAAAAAGCCGCGCTTTGCCCGATATTTTTGACGGCATGAAGCCCGTGCAGCGCCGTATCCTTTATGCGATGGATCGTATGCGCCTGAATCCGCCTGCCAAAGCCGTCAAATGTGCCCGCGTCGTGGGCGACGTGCTCGGTAAGTACCATCCGCACGGGGATCAGGCTGCGTATGACGCCATGGTTCGAATGGCGCAGGATTTCAGCCTTCGTTATCCGCTTGTGGACGGCGAAGGGAATTTCGGTTCCCGTGACGGCGACGGGCCGGCTGCTATGCGATACACCGAAGCCCGTCTGACAAAGATTTCTGAGCTGGTACTCTCGGAACTTGACTCCGAAGATGTGGACTTCGTTCCCAACTACGACGGCTCGTTTAAAGAGCCCGTTCAGCTGCCTGCCAAATTGCCCTTCGTGCTTTTAAACGGCGCCAGCGGCATTGCCGTGGGTATGGCCACTGAAATTCCGTCGCACAATCTCAATGAAGTGGCGCAGGCTGTTCTTTTGCTTCTCAAGAACCCCGAAGCGACGCTCGACGACATTCTTGCGGTCATGCCCGGTCCCGACTATCCGGGCGGCGGCCGCATCATTTCAAGTCCGTCTGAAATCCGTCAAACTTATGCCATTGGGCGGGGAAGCCTGCGCGTACGTGCCTGTTATCACTTTGAAGAATTGCAGCGCGGCCAGTGGCAGCTTGTGGTTGACGAACTGCCGCCGGCGGCAAACGCCGAGTTGGTGCTCTCACAGATCGAAGAGATCACCAATCCCAAGCCTAAAGCAGGCAAAAAAACCATCTCGGCCGAACAGGCCAACAGCAAGGCAGCGATGCTCTCGGTGCTTGACGGCGTGCGCAACGAATGCGACAAAGACACCAAGGTGCGCTTGGTGTTTGAACCCAAGAGTTCCAAGGTCGATCGAGACTTCTTTGTGCAGATGCTCCTCAGTCAGACGAGTCTTGAGTGCAACGCGCCGATGAATTTGGTGATGATTGGCAACGACGGTCGTCCGGCGCAAAAATCTTTGCAGCAGATTTTGTCCGAATGGGTGCAGGCCCGATTGGAGACGGTGAGACGCCGCACTCAGGCTCGACTCAATAAGGTCAATGCGCGACTTCACATTTTGGAAGGTCGAACCAAAGCAATCGACAACATCGACCGAGTGATCGAAATCGTGCGTTTCGAAGACAAGCCCAAGGAAGCCTTGATAGCCGAGTTCGGGCTTACTGAACTGCAGGCTGAAGATATTTTGGAACTGCGTCTGCGCCAGTTGGCCAAACTCGAGTACGAGCGTGTGGAAGAGGAAATGAAAAAGCTCAACGCCGAACGTGAAACACTCGAGAAGATCCTTGCCGACGAAAAGACGCTCAAAAACGTTGTTGCCAAGGAAACAAAAGAAGCGGCCAAGCTTTACGGCGACGCTCGCCGCACCACGATCGAGGAAGCAAAGAAGGCTTCCAGCGAACCTGTGCAGGTTTCCGAACCCGTCACGGTCGTCGTCTCGCAGAAGGGCTACGTGCGTTGCCGCACCGGTCACGGACACGATGCCAAGCTGATGAGCTACAAGCAAGGCGACGGCTACCTGTGGTCGGCCGAATGCGAAAGCACTGAAACACTCATTGTCTGCGGTAGCAACGGTCGTACGTACTCGGTGCCCGTTTCTCAGTTGCCTTCGGCTCGTGGTGACGGTCTGCCGATCACAAGTTTCATTGAGCTTGAAACCGGCAGCGAAATCGTGGGCTATTTGGCTGGTCCCGACAACCTCGGCGTGATGCTCTACACCACGGAAGGCTTCGGGCTCGCTTGTTCGCTCAAAAATCTTGTTGCGCGCGTGCGCTCCGGCAAGGCTTTCATGAGCGTGGGTGAAGAAGCCGTGATGTGCCCGCCTGTTGTTCTGACCGAAGGCACTCAGTACGTTGTCTGCATGGCGCAGGACGGCCGCATGCTTGTCTTTACGCTGGAAGAATTGAGAACGCTGGCGGGTGGCGGCAAGGGCGTGACGCTCATGGGCGGCATTGATCTTTTCTGCGGCTTTAGCCAGGCTTGCGCACTGCGTCATCACGACAGCCTTGAAGTGCTCGGCGCCACAAAAACGACGGGTGAAGTCAGAAGCAAAGTGCTGCGGCCGGCCGAATGGCATATGTTTATCGCCCACCGCGCGCGCAAAGGTAAAGTGGTGCCGTGCCGTTTCGAGCCGCACGGTTTGAACGCCATTGCAGCCGAACCTCAAGAGCAGGACAAAACAGACTAAAACGCGAAACGGTATGGATTTCAACATCAAGCGCATCATTCGTTTCTACGACAGACTCTCGACGCGTCTGATCACGCTCACGGCTTTGTGGGTGACCTTCATCATCTGTGCCATCGGTTATCAGATGTACTTGAGTCAGCAAGTGCAGACGGCGGGCGCCTATCAGTACGAGGTAGGCAGCCTTCCGGCTCGCGTCTATCGTCTGAATCTGTTTGCGGATCGAGCTTTCGGGGGAGAGGATTTCGCCACGCAATACAGAGCCATTGACGAGGCGATGCGCCGCATCGGCAAAAGAGATCTGGGTAACGAGTTTTTCATTGATCGCAGTCAGGAGCAGCAGTCTGCTGATGTGCTCCTAAACGAATGGCGCAATGTCGTGGGACCGCTCTTCTTGCTTGCCCGCGAACAGTCCAACCCGATCGGTACCGATGAGCTTGAGCGCTTTATCACGAAGATCGATACCGTCAACAAGCAGATTGCCGTAAACCGAGACAAGGCTCTGATGATCCAAAAGGGCGTTCAAACGCTTTTGATGATTCTTGCCATCGGCAGTCTGTTCGGGATCGTGTACTTCCTGATGAGTTGGGTGATTCGCCCGACCGAATACGTTCGAACGGGGCTTTCGGCCGTGCGTGAAGGCAAGCTTGATACGAGACTGCATCTGGTAGGTGCCAGCGAATTCGAAGCCATTGCTTCCGACTTCAACGCCATGGCAGGCCGTTTGCAGGACTTGGTCGAAAATCTGGCGGCCAAGGTAAAGGAGAAAACCGAAGCGGTAGAGGAAAAAAACCGCAATCTCTCGTACCTCTACGAGATGACGAGCTTTGTTTCGCAGCAGCACTCCGTCGATGAAATGTGCGAGGGCTTTGCGGCTCGTCTCATGCAATACACGCCGGCGCAGGCTTGCGCCGTTTTTCTGATTGATCGTAAGCGCGGTCTCATTGAACTCTCTGCGAGCATGGACTTGCCCGCCAAGACATTTGCCTGGTTTTCTTTGAACCCCTTGCCGCTCGAAGGGGTTGAGGAAAGTTTGAGAAGCGATCTGCCTTTGCGCATCACCCCCGGGATGCCTGAAGATTTTCTTTCTCAACTGCGCGTGGAGTCCGAAAAGCAATTCCGTACCGCCTATCTCTTTCATATCCGCAGTGGTTCGAAGGATCTCGGCTTTTTCTTGCTGTATTTCCATCTGGACACCCGACTGCTGCCGCAGACTTACAAGCTTTACGAAAGTTTCGGATCGCATTTGGGCATTGCGGTCGACAGTTTGCGCTTGGTGGAAAGAGAGCAGCAGTACGCCGTTGTGCAGGAACGCAATTTGATGGCGCAAGGACTGCATGATTCGATAGCACAGTCACTCTCGTTCTTGAATTTGCAGGTGCAGCTTCTCGAAAGCGGTCTGCAGACCGACGATAAGGAGCTTGTCGACACCACTGTTGCGCAGATCAAAGCGGGTGTGCAGGAGTCCTATGAGGACGTTCGCGAGTTGTTGTTGAACTTTCGAGAGCGCGTGCACACAGAAAGCTTCTCGGAGGCCATCAACACGGTGATTGATCGATTCGAATCGCAAACAAAATTGCCTGTCAAGCTCACGATTACGGGGCCGGAGGCGGAACTCACCGACAGACAGAAGATTCAAGTGATCTTCATCATGCAGGAAGCGCTTGCCAACGTGCGCAAGCACTCCAAAGCCTCGCAGGTACTCATTAACATTGAGTACGGCGCTCAATTCAAACTTTCTGTCATCGACAACGGTATCGGCATCAATCAGGATATTCTCAAAAAGCGCAGCAAGCGCCATGTCGGTCTCAACATCATGGGCGAACGTGCGCAGCGCATAGGAGCCAAAGTTACGGTAGGGGCCGTCGCGCCGGAAGTATTTCAAAGCGGCACGTGTGTCGAATTGGTCATTTCAGATCAGGCACAAGAAGACCGCAGTTCACTACGGACATCGGCGGCTGCGGCAAGCGAGGACTAAACCATGCGCTTTGTTGTGATCTATTTGATTTTGGCGCTTGTCATCTATGTGCGCGGCATTTGTCCTGTTGTTCACGATCGTCGCAAGCGTTTGTGGTGTTTGCTTGCGGTGTTGCCCGGAGCCTTCTTCCCGAGCGTCACGCGCTTTATCGGGGGCTCAATGGTGGCCCCCGATTTGCCGGTGTGGGTGATGTATGTCGGCAGCATCTTTCAAAACTTCACGCTTTTGGTGGGAATTCTTGTCATCGGCCGAGAGATTTTGAGCATTCCGCTTCGCATTATCGGTCTGCCTTTCCCTTTTTTGGGGAGAAACCGCATCGTTGCCGGAACGATTCTGGGGCTCTCCGTGGCGTTTTCCTGCCTGGGGATGTTTAAGTCGGTGATCAGTCTGGAAGTAGTCGAACAGGAGGTGGCTGTCAAAGATCTGCCCGTAGAACTCGACGGCTTGCGTATTGCGCAGTTAAGCGACTTGCATGTTTCCTCTGTTTTCACCCGCGATCGAGTCGAAGAAATCGTGGAGCGGACCAATGCTCTAAAACCCGACTTGATTGCACTTACGGGGGATTTCGTTGATGGTACGCCTCAAAAGCGCGGGTACGATCTCGAACCTCTGAAGAATCTCAAGGCGAAGTACGGGGTCTTCGGTATTGAAGGAAATCATGAGCACTATGTCGACTACGACGGCTGGATGCGTTTTATGCCGACTTTGGGGATGACCTGGCTCAAAAACGCCTCCGCTTCTGTTCAGATCAATGGCAAGACAGTGTCCGTGATCGGTTTGACCGATCCGATGGCGCAGCGTTACGGACGAGAGTTGCCGGATATTGAAAAGGCCTCGGCAAACGTGCCAGCACAAACGTCTTTGCGACTGCTGTTATCGCATCAACCCAAGTACGCGGCGCTTTATAAGGGCAAAGCCGACCTGATGCTTTCCGGTCATACGCATGGCGGCCAGGTGTTAGCGTTAAATCCTGTGGTCGGAAAACTTAACAACGGTTATATTCGCGGCCTCTACGATGTGGGGGAACTTAAACTCTATGTCAATCAGGGTACCGACGTATGGAATGGATTCTTGCTTCGCCTGGGCACGGTGGGTGAAATCTCGCTTCTCACATTGAAGCGCGCTCCGGAAACGAACCAGGCGGCTGCAACGCAAGACAAGTAACGGATAAAGTGGAAGATCGATGCAAAACGTATGTTTATTGGGAGCCACGGGCTCCGTTGGTAAGAGTGCGCTTGAGGTTCTGGCGCTTTATCCGGAAAAGTTTCGCCTGTTTTCCATTGCTGCTCACAGCAATGTTCAAAAACTTGCCGACATTGCGGTTCGCTTTGATGTTAAGCGCGTGGGGATTGCAGATGCTGCGAAAACGGACGAATTGGCTCGTCTCTTGAAAGAAGCGGGCAGGGGCGACATTGAAATCTTGAGCGGTCCCGAAGCTGCCGTGAAACTGGCTGCGGACAAAGAAGCGCAGACGGTTATTGTTGCCGTGGTGGGGGCTGCGGGGGTGCCCGCGACCTTTGCTGCCGCCAAAGCGGGCAAGCGCATTTTGCACGCCAACAAGGAAAGCGTTGTCTGCGGCGGAGCTTTTTTGCAACAAACCGTCCGCGACAACGGCGCGGTGATGTTGCCTGTTGACAGCGAACACAACGCGATCTTTCAGTGTCTGGCCGGTGCTTCCGAAGAGGATCGACGGCAGTGCCGCCTGTGGCTAACTTGCTCGGGCGGGCCGTTTCGCGACCAACCGGAACTGGATCTCAACACCGTGACGCCGGCCATGGCTCTGGCTCATCCGACCTGGCAGATGGGACGAAAGATCTCGATTGACTCGGCAACCCTCATGAATAAGGGACTGGAAGTCATTGAAGCCCGTTGGCTTTTCGACATTCCGCAGGATCGCATCCATGTGGTTATTCATCCGCAGTCGGTGGTGCACTCGATGGTCGAGTACGGCGACGGTTCCTTTATTGCGCAGCTCGGCACCGCTTCGATGAAGCACCCGGTCGCGTATTGTTTAGGCTGGCCCGAACGACTGCCGGCCGGAACCAAGCGTTTAGATCCGTTCGCGCTCTCCCAGCTTACTTTCAGGGAGCCCGATGTGGAGCGTTTCGTGCAGCTGGGTTTTGCATACGATGCGCTGCGCGAAGGCGGTACGGCAAGCATTGTGCTCAATGCGGCTAACGAAATCGGCGTTGAGGCGTTTCTCAACGAACGCATTTCCTTTACCGGCATCGCCGAGGTCTGCAGGCGTACGATGCAGGCGCTTTTCGAGCCGAAGACTCCCGACAGCGTTGACGAAATTCTGTCTGTCGATGCGGCGGCCCGCCGTGAGGCGGCGTTGCTTCTGCCAAAATTGGCATAAGGCAACAGCTATCAAAAAAAATATTTTTTGAGCGGTTATGTCGACACTTGCCTTTTAGGCCTGATGCACAAGGAAAAAGGGCTCGGATACCTCTTTCGGGGGACTGATCTGTACCCCTTGACTCGGTCGCATCGAATCTTAGAATAACAAGCCGTTGTGGATTCCTTCGCAATTGGACCCCATATCAAGTGGTGATCCGGCGAAGGAATTTTTTCCGCCTTTTTGCCTGAAGAACGCTGATTTGCGGGCGATTTTTCAGGTTTTTGAACTTTGTATTCCCTGTTTTCGCCCCAGTAGCGGGTGGTGAGCCAGATGCCTAAAGTAGTAAAAAAAGACAACACCATCGAGCGTTTCAATGCCGAAAAAATCCAGAGCGCCGTCAAGAAGGCGGCGTTTCGCTGCGATAAGGTCATTGATGCTGATCACCTCAATCAAATTGCCGACGAGGTCTACAGCCGCGTGGAGCATCGCGAACAGGTGACGGTTGCAGAACTGCACGAGATGGTGATTGCTGTGCTCGCCTTCCTGCAGTACAAGGAAGTGGCCGACGCCTACGCCGAATACCGCTACTACAAGCAAACTTACGCCAAGACGTTCGAGCAATTGCGCCAGGACGCCGATGACGTGCTTCGTCTGGGTGACCGAGAAAACGCAAACTTCGATAGTTCCCTGGTCTCGACCAAGGGTTCGCTCATCAAGGGCTACCTCACCAAGTCGCTCTACAAACAGTTCTACCTTTCCGGCAAGGAAAAGGAACTCATTGAGCGCGGCGACATTTACATCCACGATTTGCGCGACATGATCCTGGGCTGCATCAACTGTTGCCTCTTTGACATCGGCAACGTGTTGAAGGGAGGCTTTGAGATGTCCAACGTGCAGTACACCGAACCCAAGACGGTGCTGTCCGCGCTGCAGGTGATCGGCGACGTGACGCTTGTGGCAACGGCTCAGCAGTTCGGGGGCTTTACGCTTGCCGAACTCGACAAGGTGCTCTTGCCCTATGTTTTGAAGAGCGAAAAAGCGGCGATTGAAAAGTACATGGAATTGGGCCTTGACGAAGCTAAGGCCGAGGAAGTGGCGAGCAAAGACGTCATTCGTGAGCTCGAACAGGGCTTCCAGTCGCTCGAATTGAAGCTCAATACGGTGCCGTGCAGCCGCGGCGACTTTGCCTTTACGACCATCACGTTCGGGCAGTGGGATCCCGCCAAGTACGACGAGCGTGAAAAGAGCTGGCTCTACATGATCGGCAAGATCATGCTGCAGGTGCGCCGCAACGGTCACGGCAAGGACGGCAAGCCGGTGGTCTTCCCGAAGCTTGTGTTCCTCTACGACGACAATCAGGTTAAAGCCGATCCGTTCTCCTCGGAACTCTTTAACGAGGCCGTCAAGACGTCGGCCGAGTGCATGTACCCGGACTACCTGTCGCTTTCAAGCCGTTACGGTAGCGTTTCGCAGATTTTCCAGAAGTACGGCGCCATCACGTCGCCGATGGGTTGCCGCGCCTTCCTGTCACTGTGGTGTAACGAAAAGGGAGAAGCGATCACGATCGGCCGTTGCAACATCGGAGCGGTGTCGCTCAATCTTCCGATCATTCTGAAGCTTGCCCAGATCGAACATCCCGACGATTGGCAGGAAAAATTCTGGGAAATGCTTGACGATCGCCTGGAAGTGATCCGTGCCTTCTTCAAGAAGCGCTACGACATCGTGCGCCATCAGAAGTGCTCGTCCAATCCGCTTGCTTTCACGCAGGGAGGCCTCTACGAAGGCACGAAGAGCCCGGACGACACTGTGGGTGACCTGGTGCGCTACATGACGGCATCCTTTGGCATCACAGCGCTCGATGAAACCACCTATTTGTGGACGGGTAAGCGTCTCGTTGACGAAGGCGGCAAAGTGTCGGCCTCCATTCTGCGTCATCTGCAGGAAAAGCTTGCTGAATTCAAGAAGGAAGACGGCTATCTCTACGCCATCTACGGGACACCCGCTGAAAGCTTGTGCGCGACGCAGGCCGGTCAGTACGACCGTTTCTGCGAGAAGATGGGCGTGGAAAACGTTTTTGCGTCAACCCCGCACTACAGTCCCGAATACTTCACCAATTCGTTCCATGTGAACGTGACGGAAGAAATCTCGCCGTTTGAAAAGCAGGATCACGAATTTGAAGACTTCCATCTGTGCGAAGGCGGTCATATTCAATATGTGCGTCTGGACAACCCGGAAAACATGCAGGCTGTGCGCGCCATGATTCGCCGCGGCATGGAAAAGGGGTTCTATCAGGGCGTCAATTTCGATAGTGCCTACTGCGGCGATTGCGGCGAGCACAGCACCAACGTGCTTTTCAAATGCCCGCACTGCGGCAGTTCCAACCTGTCGGTGATCAGCCGCGTGTGCGGTTATCTGGGTTACTCCAACGTCAACGGCATGAGCCGAATGAACGACGGCAAGATGGCTGAGATCAAAAACCGCGTGAGCATGTAACCAAATACGGCCATGAACTACATCGGTATTTCTGACTTTGACACGGCCAACGGCCCGGGTGTGCGCGTCTCGCTGTTCGTTTCGGGCTGCCGACTGCGCTGCCGCGGGTGCTTCAATCCAGAAAGCTGGGATTTTGACGCGGGCAAGCCCTATGACGAAAGCGTTCAGGAGCGATTGCTCAAGGCGCTTGAAGAGGATTATGTTGACGGTCTTTCGCTTTTGGGGGGCGACCCGCTTGAACCCGAAAATGTAGAGGTGCTCACGGAGCTGTGCCGCGCCGTGCGTGAAAAGTTCGGAAACAAAAAAACGATTTGGCTTTGGACCGGACGCCTTTACGATAAGGTCAAAGAGCTTGAGATTTTTCAGTATGTTGACACCGTCGTCGACGGTCCTTTCATTGAGAAGTTCAAGGTCGAAGGAAAAGGCAACTGGTTTGGGAGCTCCAATCAGCGCGTGATTCCGATACGATGCGAGGTTGCGGCGTAATTCTCGGATTTCGCTTGACTCGATCAAACGGCAAACGCAAACGTTTTGCCAATCAGATGCCTGCCGCCCGATTCTTTGATTGAGAATCGCAACCGCAGGCTTTTTCTTTGTTGGATTTAGACCATTGCAACATCTATGGCAGTGATCGGTTTTCTGATTACGCTCTCCATTCTCGTGCTTGTGCACGAATGGGGACACTACATCGTCGCACGCTGGTGCGGTGTGAAAGTTCTGGCGTTTAGCATCGGCTTTGGCAAGGTGCTCTATAAGCGCACCGACAAACGCGGCTGCGAGTGGCGGCTTTCGGCCATACCTTTTGGCGGCTACGTCTCGATGCTCGATGAAGGCATGCAGCAGAATGCGGCCAAGGATCACGGTTTGTCCGAGGCCGAGTTCAAGCGCTGGTCTTTTTCGGAAAAACCTGTGGGCAAGCGCATTGCGGTGGTGGCCGCCGGTCCCTTGATGAATTTTTTGCTCGCGATTGTGATCTATGCCGCCATAGCGATGGTGGGGACTTATCAGCCCTCGACCAAGCTTGCCGAGCCGCTGCCTCACACACAGGCCGCTCAGTTGGGCATTGAAGAGGGGTGGAGAGCGACTTCCGTCGAAGGTATGAGCGTGGAAACTTTCAACGACATGCGCATGGCGATGATTGCCCACTTGGGAGATAAGGAAGTGCGCGTCACGTTTGACGAAGCTTCCGGTCGCAAAACCGAGCGATTTTTTGATCTTTCCGGTGTCAAAAATGACGGCACCGAAGATCCGGCCTTGACTTCGGGGCTTTTTCCATACCAGGGGCCGGTAAAGCTGGTGAAGGTCGAAGAGGGTTCCGTTGCACAAGCTGCAGGTCTTCAAGTCGATGACAAGATCGTGGCGCTCAACGGCGAGCCGGTGCGCACCATGCAAAGGATTGTTCAGACCATTCGAGACAAGGCCGGCGTTCCGGTGGCACTGACGTTGGAGCGAGCAGGTGTGCGACAGACCGTTGAGGTGACGCCGGCAGCTCAAGTCGATGAACAGGGTAAAACGACGGGACGTTTGGGAGTGATGTTTACGGCTGATCCGGACCTTGTCTACACGCGTGAAGGACCGATCGGAGCGCTTGCCAAGGGGGTGTCCGATACGTGGCGTCTGACGAAACTCACCGTCATGAGTCTGGCAGGGCTTCTGACCGGGGCTGTTTCGACCGATTCTCTGGGGGGCCCGGTGATGATCGGTGAGATGGCAGGGGAAGCGATGAGTTTCGGCGTGCTTTCCTATCTGCTCTTTCTGGCGCTCATTTCGGTCAATCTGGGCATTTTGAATCTATTGCCGATTCCGGTTCTCGACGGCGGTCATCTGCTTTTCTACTGCTATGAGATTGTGATGCGCCGCAAGCCCGGTGAAAAAATGAAGAAGTACGGCCTTTATGTCGGCATGGCTTTCATTTTCGGATTGACTTTCTTTGCGCTCGGCAACGACATCACTCGACTTTTGCAATAAGACAGAAAACTGATTTTTCCAACATTCGACAGACAGCAACTATGCAGACCGTTCGCAACCGTGTGGCCGACATCCTCGGCATTGATCTTCCGATTGTTCAGGCTCCGATGAATTACATTGCGGGTCACGCTTTGGCGGCTGCCGTGAGTGCCGCGGGTGGTATGGGTGTTCTCGGTCCCAATGCCGGCAAGGTTCAGGGTGAAGAAATCTCCATGCGCGAGCGCACACTGCGCGAGTTTTCGCGCATTCGCGAAGTGACCGACAAGCCCGTCGGCATCAATGTGGTGGTGCCCGACGGAGACAACAAGGCCGCTTTAATGTATGCCCGCAACACGGTGGAAGCGGCGGCCGAAGGCGGAGCGACGGCAGCGTTTTGCGTGGGCGGTCTTCAACCTTCGATCTTTGAACTCATTAAGTCCAAGGGCATGAAGCTCGTTGTCCGTCCTCTGACACCGACGGTGAAAAACGCCCGTGAAGCTCAGGCGATGGGCGCGGACATCTTCGTGGCTACGGGGTACGATGCAGGCGGTTTTCTGCCGAGCCACCATACCGGTACGTTTTCCATCGTGCCGACGATTGTTGACGCCGTGACAATCCCCGTGCTTGCCGCGGGCGGCATCAATGATTTGCGAGGTGTGCGAGCCGCCTTTGCCCTCGGCGCCGAAGGCGTTTACGTCGGCACGCGCTTTATCGCCACCAACGAATGCGCCGCCAACGATCACGCTAAGGAATTGATCTGCAAGTTAAGCGGCTCCAATCTGCTTTATGTTGACGAAACCCAGCGATCGCTTCCGACGGAATTTGCCGCCGAAGCCTACGTTAAGCATCGTCTTGCACCGACCGTACCGACGACGGTGGACTTGGTGGGGGCGCTTCGCACCGGCATGTATGAAGGCGAACCCGACAAGGGCATCGTGACCGTCAACACCGGCATTGACGTTATCCGCAGCGTGGTGCCTGCCGCGCAGGTTGTGAGCGAACTGATGGCCGATTTCCTGCGCTATGCTGACTTTTTGAAAGCTAAGGCTTCGGCTGAAGAAGCAACGCCGACAGTTTGATCTCTAATTAGCTCAAACACAAACGGTCGCAGACATATCTCGAATGCTGCGGCCGTGTTGTATCAAGGTTTGTTAAGAACCGTTTGGAAAACCTTGCAAGGACGTAAAGTTTCGCAAGGCTCTTTCACGGCATTTTGATTTTGGTCTGATTTCAAAGAAGATTTTTCATAATTTCCGCAGGGCTTCCTCCGGAGTCTTTGCAGGAGAACGCAATGAGAAAAATCGTCTTTGGTTTCTGTGCGCTGACGGTCGCAACGTGGCTTCTTAATCTGGGATTCAATCCTCCTGCCATGAACGGCAGAGGTCTGACTCACGAAGTCTTTTTCCTCAACGGCGTGTTGGCCTGGGGTCTGATGGCGATGGCTATTGTCATTGCTGCCCGACCGGCATGGTTGGAAAAAGTCACTGCAACGCCGCTTGATGAACTCTATAAATGGCATCGTACGCTTGGCATCTGGGCGGCGGTACTCACGCTTTTCCACTTCTTTACGAAAGAATTGATGCGTCCCGTTCTTTCGCTCGTCACGCTTGAACCAGTCCCCAAAATTGTGCGCGGCGAATTGACCGATTTTGATGCGTTCTGGTCCTGGATGCGCGGATTTGCCGTCGAATCTTCCGAATGGGCGACGTTGCTTGGCCTGGTTCTCTTTGTCGTGTCGTTTGTTTCGATCGTGCGGTATCACAAGTGGCTGAGCTCCCACAAACTTTTCTCCGTTCTTTTCCTGATTCTGGCTGTCCACTGCATCCGACTGATGGAACCTGCCGACATCTTTACACCGTTCGGCTGGATCAACATTGCCGTGACCATCGTCGGTTGTTACTACTCGCTGGAACTCCTGATACGCGGCGCTGGGCGGGAAAAATCCATGAATGCTGAGATCGTTGACGTCAACACGAACAACGGCCTGACGCTCATCACGGTTAAGCCCGAAAAGCCCGTTGACATTCGTTACGGTGAATTTGCATTCCTCGGTACGTCCGGTCATGAGAAGCATCCGTTCTCGGTGGCGGGCATCAATGACGACGGGACGCTTACCTTTGCGGTCAAAGCTTTGGGCGACTACACGCGAGACGTTGTACCGACGATTCGAAAGGGCGAACGTGTGATCGTAGAAGGCCCCTGGGGGCGGTTCCGTCCGGACTTCTCGGCCCAAAAACAGTTGTGGTTGGCGGGCGGCGTCGGTATCGCACCGTTCTGCGCCTGGATGCAGGATGCTGCGAAAACTGCACACGGAAAGATCTGCCTCGTTTGGTGCATCAAGTCCAAAGAGTCCGAACCGATGTTCGACAACGTCGAAAAGATGGCCGAGCGTGCCGGCATTCGACTGGAAGTTTTCGAGTCGGCCAAGAAGCGACTCAATGCCCAATCGCTCTTTGCGGGTGCCGTTCCGGATACGGTCGCGCTGTGTGCCGGCGAAGGACTGGCTTCAGCTGTGAGTCGGGCCTACGTTGAGGCCGGCGGCAATGCCGACAGGGTTCGCAAAGAACACTTTAACTGGAGATAAGTCAGAGTATCTGTTGTTCCGAGAAAAGATAGGGTAAATTTTGCTGGTCAGGTGTCGATAGCGGCGCTTGGCCGTTTTTTTCAATGGCTAACCTGAATATGGCCCGATTATCCGCATATCCGGTTTTTCTTGCTGTCTACGAAGAGCGGCGCCTTGTGAAGGCTGCAGAGCGCCTTTGCGTTACGCCTTCTGCGGTGAGTCATGCACTGCGCGACTTTGAGCAAAGTCTCGGAACTAAGCTTTTTGAGCGCACGTCCGAAGGTGTGCAACCGACGATTGCAGGCCAGCGGCTCTACGCCAAAGTTAAGCCGCTTGTGGTCGGCATTGAGGCGGCCGAGCGGGAACTGAGGTCGGAAACGGCGCCTGAGCAAACCGATTTCGCTTTTGCTTCCATCCACACGTTTATCAAGGCGTTTTTCGTTCCGATTCTCGAGCGCATGCACAAGGCCGAGTTTCCCGCGAAGGTGCGCTTTCTGTCGCGATCCATGGCGGGAACAGTCTGGGCGGTAGCCGATGACGAGGCGTTGATTGGCAGTACGATGCTGCCACTTGAGCGACCGGAACGGTTTTACGTGGTGCCGCTGACAGCAATCCAAGAATATTTCGTTGTTTCGCCTGCGTACTTTGACGCGCTTCAAAGCAGACGAGTTCATCCACAGGAGCCTTGGTCACTCGAAGAAATCTTGCAGCAGCCGCTCATTACCTTGCCTCGTGATTCCGTTTCTTTTGCAGCCTATAACAGCCATTTCCGTCAATACGGACTTCATCTGGAGCCGCGCTACGAGGTGCACCAGGAGGACTTGGGGTTTGATCTGGCCGGACGGGGGCTGGGCATTTTCATAGGCTTTGAACCCGCTCTCTTCGGACATCCGGAGCTAAAGATCCTTTCTTGCCGCTCGACGATTCCGGTTCGCGAACTGGTGCTCTTTTGCCGCAAGGAAAGAGCAGACAAATCGACTCGGTTTCTGATGGATCAGATGGCTGCAGAGTTTGTTGCTTTGCTTCGCGATCTCAAGCGATGCCTCGATTGAATTTTTCTCAAGAGAGGCAGAGAAAAATTCTCTTTACTGAAGGCGCCGGAGGTCTAAACTCTTAACTGTGGGATAAGAAATCAAAGCCCCAGAGGAGAGATAACTATGACCCCAATCAGAATGCTGCAGACGGCTCTCGCAGCTGCTTCGGCCATGATGCTGCTTGCCGGTACCGCACAGGCTGCCGACGGCATGGACGTCGCTTCGGCAAAGACAATCTATTCACAAGGCGCCAAGGCTGACTATCTGGCCGGCTACCACATGAAAAAGAAGGTGACCGACTGCTCGACGTGCCATCCCAACGACAAGGTGACCGACAGCCAGTCGGAAATCGACAGGAAGTGCACCACCTGCCACGGTACCTACGACAGCCTCGGCAAGAAGGACATGGCCGCCGGTCAGAAGATCAGCGCTCACGCCGGCCATTTGTCAATCGACTCCTGCACTACCTGCCACGGCGGACACGAAGCTTCGTTTGCCTATTGCAACAACTGCCACATTTTCGACATGCCGATGAAATTCGGCCGTCAAAAGATTGCATACACGCCGGTGGATTTGTCAATCTATCGCGATGCGATGCCGAATCGCACGGAAAAGGCTGACTTTGTGGTAGTCGGTGCGGGCGGCGCCGGTATTGCGGCGGCTATCGAAGCTTCTCGCAAAGGCCTTAAGACCATCGTGCTGGAAAAAATGCCGATTATAGGCGGTAGCTCTTTGCTGTCCACAGGCGGCATGAATGTTGCCGGTTCCAAGCAGCAGAAGGCCGCCGGCATCAACGACACGCCCGAAATGTTCACTCAGGATACGTTGAAGGTCGGCAAAGGCACGAACGACAAGGTTCTCGTCAACGTGTTGACCGAACAGAGCAACTCGGCTCTCGAATGGTTCGAATCGCTGGGCGGCAAGCTCGACCTTGACCCGGGTGTTTACGGCGGCTGCCAAGCTCCGCGCATGCACTACACCAAGTCGGGCGGCATCGGTCGCTACATGATCAAAGAAATGAAGCCCGCGCTGGAAAAGTCCGGTGCAGATGTTCGCGTCAACTCGCAGGTGGTTCGTCTTGAGCGCGATAAGAACGGCGCCGTGACGGGCGTTCTGGTCAAAGGCAAGAACACGGGCCTGTATCGCATCAGCGCTCCGACCGTGCTTCTGGCAACGGGCAGCTACGCCAACAACGGTACGCTCGTGAGCAAGTACCATCCGGAATTCTTCGGCATGGTGACCTCGGCTCAGCCGGGCTCTCACGGTGACGGCATCTATTTGGGCCAGGACGTGGGCGCGAAGGTGACGCATCTCGAACGAGTTCAGGTGCATCCGAACATTGCTTCCGGCACGAGCCTGATGATCACTCTTGCGATGCGCACCAACGGCGGCATCCTTGTCAACAACAAGGGCCAGCGTTTCTTCAACGACAATGCCCCGCGCAACGAACTGGGCGCCGCGATGCTCAAGCAACCCGCTCAGAAGGTCTGGTTGATCTACGACGACGCCGTTGTTGCCAAGCGTCCGAAGGTGCATCAGGGCTACGTGCGCCTCGGTGTGGTGACCGAAGCCGATACGCCGGAAGTGCTTGCCAAGAAACTGGGGCTGCCGGCAGAGGAATTTGCCAAGACCATGAAGCGTTACGCAGGTTTCGTAAAGGCCAAGAACGACGCCGACTTCGGACGTAAGGAACTGCCCGAACCGCTCAACCAGGGCAAGATCTACGCGATCGACGTGGTGCCTGCTATCGGCGGTACGCTGGGTGGCTTGCGCACTGACGCCCGCACGCACGTGCTCGATACCAACGGCAAGAAGATCCCGGGTTTGCTTGCTGCCGGTGAAGTGGTCGGCGAGTGGCACGGTGACGACCGCTATGGCGGCAATGCCGTTGCCGGCAACATCGTCTTCGGCCGCATCGCGGCTCAGGAGGCAGCTGCAGCCGTCGGGAAATAATGCTTGATTGACTAGCCGCTTGCCGTATGACAGGCGGTGAGTTTCAAAACCGGGAGTCGGCCCGCATTGAGCAGACTTCCCGGTTTTTTGTTGGATTCAACGCGGTAAATGTAAAGCGCTCTGAGTTAAAGCAAATCGGCGCCTTTTTTGCGACATTTCTCCATATCTTTCGAGAAAGAAGTTAGGTATAACCTCCTAGTCAAAACCACCTAGTTGATCGCTGGATCAACATCAAATTAGGAGAGAAGAATGGCTCTAACTCGTCGCAATCTGATTTCCGCAACGATCCTGGGCGCTGCCGCTGCAGCCGCTCCGATGGCTCAGGCAAAGCAAAAGACGCCTTTGAAGCCTATGAAGGTCAGCCCGAAGCGCCGCGTGCTCATCCAGTCGAGTTCTCGCTACCACAATTCCGGATATCTGGACTTTGCGGGTGATCAGTACGAAAAACTGTTTGGCAAGGAAAAGTACGAAATTCTCTTCATTCCGTATGCGAAGGTGGCTGGAACCTACGACGCCTACGAAAAACAGGTTCAGGATGCCTTCAAGCCCTACGGCCACAAGATCGTGAGCATTCATCGCTTTAAGGATCCGCAGAAGGCCGTGCGCGAAGCCAAGGCGATCGCTGTCGGCGGCGGCAACACCTGGGCTCTGGTGACGCGCATGTACGAAGCGGGCATCATCGATCTGATCCGCGAACGCGTCAACGCCGGAGTCCCGTACTGCGGCTGGTCCGCAGGCGGCAACGTCGCTTGCCCGACGTTGCGCACCACTAACGACATGCCGATCGCAGAGCCCCCGTCCTTCAACACCTTCGGCTTCATCCCGTTCCAGACCAATCCGCACTTCATTTCGGGCGGCACGCAGGGCCTTAACAACGAAACCCGTGAAGACCGTCTGGAAGAGTTCTTGTGGTACAACAAGGACGAAGAAGTGATCGGTCTGCCCGAAGGCACGGCGCTCTTTGTGACCGGCGAATTCGACTGCGAAGTGATCGGCCCGAAGGACAGCGAAGCGCTCTACTGGTTCCGCCAGTCCGAAAAGGGTATGAAGCTTGAACGCATCCCGCTGGGCACGAAGTTCGATCTGCGTAAGATCGTTCCGGGTGGCAAGCTCTGATTAACGAGAAAGTGAAATGACCGTCGTTCTTTGAAGTGTCGGTTAAGAATCGGGCGACAGACTTTTTGCGAAGTTTGCCGTCCGATTGATTTTGCAGTTGTGAAACGAGTCGAAGCATCTCTTGCATTTGACCCGTTGTCGGATCTCTAATCCGTGTGCGAAACAGCAGGTGTCTGGATTATTTCTTCTCAACCTTGGCCCACGGATCAAACTTGGGCGTGTTGGGACCGGACGGCGGCAGTACCGGATATTCAACCTTGGGCTGATCGCCCGTCAAGGTCTTCAGGAACGCGGTGATGTCATTGATTTCCTGCTTGGTGTAGCGTTTGCCGAGCTGAAGATCGCCCATGATGGAGACGGATTCTTCAAGCGACCAGACGGCACCGTCATGGAAGTACGGATAGGTAAGTTCGATGTTGCGCAGCATCGGGACCTTGAAGGTCATGCGATCCTGATCGCGTCCGGAAATGGCCTTGACGCCTTCGGCGGTGTTCGTGGTCTTATAGGGACGCACGACCCCCATCTTCTGGAAGGACTGACCGCCCAACTGAGCGCCGTTGTGGCAGATCGTGCAGCCCGATTCCTTGAAGAGCTTGTAGCCGTTCAATTCCTGCTGGGTGATTGCGTTTTTGTCGCCCTTGAGCCACTTGTCGAATCGAGCGTTCGGGGTAACAAGCGTGCGTTCAAATTCGGCCATGGCTTCGGTGATGCGCTTGATGTTGACCTCAGCGTCGCCGAAGGCCTTTTTGAAGTAGGGAGCGTAGCCGGGAATTGACGCGATGACCCTCACCGCCATTTCGTGGGTGGATGCCATTTCAAGCGGATTGGCGATGGGGCCGGCAGCTTGTTCGGCAAGCGTTTTGGCTCGGCCGTCCCAGAACTGGGCGACCTGACCGAAGGAGTTCAATACGGTCGGTGAATTGATCGGACCTTGCGCCCAGCGGTCGCCAATGGAAGTCTGCAAATTGTCTACGCCGCCCGTAGCGAGGTTGTGGCAACTGTTGCAGGAAATAAAGCCGGAGCGGGACAGACGCGGTTCGAAGAAGAGCATTTTGCCGAGTTCGACCAGAGCCGGATTTTTGACTTCAACCGGTTCAATGGGGTCAATGGGTTCGGCGGCCTGAACGGAGGCACACAGCGACATCAAGGCGCCGGCGATGGCGCAGCTGAGAGCAAGTTTTTTCATGAGAGTCTCTCCTGTTTTTGAGAAGGCTGCTTGCAGTAGAGAAGGTGTCGCAAACAGGTTGCGAGCATCGTAGGCAGAGGAGAGTGCGGGTGTCCAATACTGATTTTCTACCTGGTCGATAGGCCTTCACTATGAGGCGAGCAAAGACCAGGAATTACAGGTGAACTCGATCTGTATCACTTTGATTAAAAAAGAAAAAATGTCCTAGCTGGTATTGTGAATACACAAACGACTTCGGAATCAAGAATTCGGAAAAACGCGAATGGATATTTGTCTCGGATGAAGAAAAGTACCTGAAAAGCGTTGTTGTGTTGATCTTCAACCGAGGTTTGCTACAACCTCTGCCGAGCGCTAGTCAATGTCAATCAGCGACCTGCAACGACGGTGTTTGCGGTTTTTGCCGTATTCATTCAGAAGCCCCGAATTGAGTCACGGAGAGAATTCGGTAACTCTAAGTATGGAGCGTGAAAACTCAAGCGTAAATAATCTTTGATGTCGGACTCGATATGGCCGATGTGCCTAGCTTCAGCGTTGGCAGAGGCAAAGCAGCGAGGCGGGTATGCGTTCTCAGGCGGACTTGTGACAAAGAATTCGCAAGAAAGGTTTCTGACGCTTGAGCAAGGTTATTTGAGTGCGGATTTACACCGATTTTGAACTCAAAGATACAACTCGTCGAAAAATGTCCTCATAAAGATAGCTCACACGCGGTAAACTTACGCGACATTTTGTTTCTGCGATTCCGTCCACGGTTGGCAAGGCGTTCGACCGCGGGCGGTTTTGTGCATGCACTGACAACACAGATTCACGCTTAACTCATGACGGGCACGTTCATCAAAACAGCCCTGGCTGGGGCGGTTTCGGCATTTTTGGCCGCGGCTGCATCCGCGCAGGTTTTCACCATTTCCGACATTCGCGTCGAAGGCATTCAGCGTACCGAGCCCGGTACGGTCTTTTCGCATCTGCCGTTTCGCGTAGGTGACGAATACAATCCGGAGCGCGGTGCGGAAGCTATTCATCAGCTCTATTCCTCCGGGTTGTTCCGTGACATTGATCTTTCAATCGACGGGACCGTGCTGGTGGTGAACGTTGTTGAACGTCCTGCCGTGGCCGCTATTGATACGAATGGAATCAAGGCCTTTGACAAGGACGGCGTGGAAAAGAGTCTGCGTGACGTCGGTTTGGCAGAAGGCCGTATTTTTGATCACTCAATTCTTGAACGTGCCGATCAGGAATTGCGCCGTCAGTACTTGTCTCAGGGCTACTATGGCGTCGACATCAAGACATCGGCCACACCGCTTGAGCGCAATCGTGTACGCATCACGATCAATGTTGACGAAGGTGCCGCATCCTCCATCAAGCAAATTCGGTTTGTAGGTAATACGGTTTTTGACTCGGACGAGCTGGCCGACCAGATGCAGCTTTCCGAACACAAGTGGTCGAGTTTTTATACCAAGCGCGACCTGTATTCGCGTGAAAAGCTTGCTGCCGACCTTGAAACCCTTCGCAGTTTTTATCAGAACCAGGGCTATCTTGACTTCAAGGTCGATAGCGTCCAGGTGTCTGTGGCGCCGAATAAATCCGACATTTTCATCACGATTAACGTAACCGAGGGCAAGCAGTACACTGTCAACGACATTACCCTAGGCGGCGATATGCTGGGGTTGGATGACGAGATCAAGCCGTTGGTTATTTTTGAGCCGGGCGAGATCTACAACGCCGAACGCATCAATGAGATGACGAAGACGATTGTGGACAAGTTCTCAGCTTTGGGCTATGCCTTTGCAACCGTTACGCCCAACCCCGTTCCTATTGAAGGCAAGGACGCTGTCAATATTGTGCTGACGGTTGACCCGGGGCGTCGCGCTTATGTACGTCACGTCAATATCACCGGCAATACCCGTACCCGCGACGACGTCATTCGTCGTGAAGTTCGTCAGTACGAGTCCGCATGGTTTGACAGCGAGAAGGTAAAAATTTCGCGAGATCGTATTGATCGTCTGGGCTACTTTGATTCGGTGACTGCCGAACCCAAGCCTGTGGAAGGCACGCGTGATCAGGTTGACCTGGAAATCAATGTGAAGGAACGTCCGACGGGCTCCATTTCGCTTGGTGCCGGTTACTCCACGTCCGACGGCGTGATTCTGTCGGCCGGCTTTGCGCAGGACAACGTGTTCGGTTCGGGCAAGTCCTTCAGTGTTGAAGTCAATACGTCCAAGAGTATGCGCACTTACGCCGTGAGCTTGGGTGAACCGTATATCACGCCGGAAGGCATCAGCCGCCACATTGACTTGTACGATCGCCGCGTCGACTTGGACGAACTCGACGTTTCGAATGTGGCTTACGAAACGATCGGTGCCGGTCTGAGCTTCGGTATCCCCGTGACGGAATTGGATCGTGTCTTCTTGGGAGCGCGATTGGAACAAACCCAGGTTGATCTGCGTGGTAGTCGAACTGGAGCAATCGCCGGTGATAGTGACAACAACTCCCCCGAACGTTATTGGAACTACGTTGACCAATACGGCGACAGTCCGAAAGCTGCCCTTTTGACATTAGGATGGTCTCGAGACTCGCGTGACAACGTGCTGGCGCCGACTCGCGGCCGTTACCAACGTGTGTCAGCTGAATTTGCTCTGCCAGTCTGGGATCAGCGCTACTACCGCGCGACCTATCAGTTGACGCAGTACTTCCCGTTGTCCAAGGCCTGGACGCTCGGCATGAACTTCCAGTTCGGCTACGGTGATACCTACGGCGACAAGATGTTCCCGTTCTTCAAGAACTTCTACGCCGGCGGCATCGGGTCGGTACGCGGTTTCGAAACATCGTCAATCGGTCCGCGTGACACCAACGACGATCGCTTGGGTGGTGATCGTCAGTTGATTTTCTCGGCCGAATTGCTGACACCGTTGCCGGGCGCAGACCGTACGTTGCGTGGTCTGCTCTTCTTCGATGCCGGTACCGTATGGGGTTACGAAAGAGTCCTGGGTACCCACAGTTACGAACGCCAGGACATGGACTTCGGCGAATTGCGCTACTCCGTCGGTTTCGGTGTGGCATGGATTTCGCCGTTGGGGCCGCTGAAGTTCTCTCTGGCCTTCCCGCTTAACAAGAAGGACAGCGACGACGTTCAGCGCTTCCAGTTCCAGATCGGTACGGGCTTCTAACTCTCAGGTATAAAATAAAAAAAACTGTGTGACCGAATGCACGGTATGGCCGGCATTCGGTTGTCTCAGAGGTTCGGCGGATACGCCATGTAACTCTTTTTATCGGCAAAACGGCGTAAAAGCTCCTAAGATGCGAGCAAGACGTTTTCCGACAAGACTTTCAGACTCGAAAGGAAGCAAACAGATGTTTAAGAAGATTCTGACGGCTGCTGCCGTTGCTGCTGTGATGTGCGGTTCGGCTTCGGCTGTTGCTGCGGACTTCAAGATCGGCCTTGTTTCTCCGGCTCGTATTCTTGCCGAATCCGCCCCGGCTGTTGCTGCACAGGAAAAACTCAAGACTTACTTCAAGAAGCGTGAAGACGAACTCAACCGTGACATTCGCGACTTCCGCACGCGTGCGCAGAAGTTTGAGAAGGATAGCCCGGTGATGACTGACAGTGAACGTCTCAAGCAGCGCCAGTCGCTTGCCGAGACCGAACGTGACATTGCTCGTCGTCAGCGTGCTCTCGTTGAAGAACGTAACCAGCGTGCCAACGAAGAGAGCCAGATCATCCTGCAGCGTGCCAATCGCATTATCCAGGACATTGCCAAGAAGCAGAAGTTTGACCTGATTATTCAGGACGCCATCTGGGTGAGCCCGAAGGTTGACATCACCGAACAGGTGATCAAGGAACTCAACAAGCCTGCCAAGTAATTTATGCTTGTACTCGAAGGGCATGATCGAAGGCCATTGGAACACCTCTTTCCCAGTGCTGTCGGTCGCTCTGAGAGCGGGGAAAGAGCAAGCCGCGCCGACTTTTCCGGTCGAAGCGCGGTTTTTTGCAGATGATTTTTGCCGATCCTTGTCGAACGAGGATTTCGGCGCCTTCAGGAAATGACGCTATGTTCCGAATCGAAGCTTTGATCCGTGAAATCGAAACGCTCTCCGAAGGGCGACTGACAAGTACGCCGCTGTGCGGAGCCGAAAATTTGACTGTGCGCACGTTTGCGCCGCTCAATCATGCGGCAGCCGATACCGTTGCCTTTTTGGCGCAGTCCAAGTACCGTGACGAAGCCAAGGCTTCGCAGGCCGGCGTTTTGGTGATCTCGCAGGCCGACAGCGACGCGATGTACGGCGAGCAGGGGCCGCAGCGTCCTGTCGTCATTACGAAAAATCCCTACGCTTGGTTTGCTTATGCGCTGCAGATCATGACCCGTCGTCCGATGCCCGCCGGCGGCATTCGTGAAGGCGCACATGTCGATCCGACGGCAAAGGTTGCGCCTTCGGCAGTGATAGAAGCCGGTGCCACGGTGGCTGCGGGCGCCGTGATCGGCGAAAACACGCGCGTGTATCCCGGTGCCTATATCGGCGAGGGGACAGTCGTGGGCGACAATTCAATTATCTATGCCAACGCCACTGTCTACCACGGCTGCCGTATTGGCAATCGCGTCATTCTTCACTCCGGCTGCGTGATCGGTGCCGATGGTTTCGGCTTTGCGCCGCTTGACGGCCATTGGGTGAAGATTCCGCAAATCGGCGGCGTGACGATCGAAGATGACGTTGAAATCGGCGCCAACACGACGATTGACCGAGGCGCACTTGAAAACACACTTGTTCGCAAGGGCAGCAAACTGGACAACCAGATTCAGCTCGGCCATAACTGCAAGGTGGGTGAGTGTACCGTGATGGCTGCCTGCACGGGCGTAGCAGGCTCTACGCATATCGGTAACCACTGCATTATCGGCGGCGCGGCCAATATTAACGGCCATATCGAAATTCCCGACGGCGTAAGCGTCGGACCTGCCACCTCGCTTATGAGCTGGCACAAAGGCGAAAAAGTGATGTCGGGCTTCTTCCCGGCCATGGGACACCGCGAATTCGAACGCGCAGCCGTCCTTGTGATGAATTTGCCCAAGATGCGCAAGCAGATAAAGGATCTCGAGACGCGTCTTGCTGCTCTTCAGCCGAAAGGTTGAAGCGGGTCTTAGTGCTCGGTGTTAATATTTTTTCGTCTTGCGCTCGCCGTTTGCGGGCGTAGACTTCAACCCGGTTTGTCGAGATTTCCGACGACATTGAACTTTCTAGGACTGCCCGAAGAAGGCAGATGAGATAACCCCAATGGCTGACACGAAAACCATTCATGACATCATGCGGATTTTGCCGCACCGTTTTCCGTTTCTTTTGATCGACCGTGTGCTCGAAATCAGTGATGATCACACAACGTGCAAGGTTCTCAAGAATGTGACGGCAAACGAACCGCAATTCACCGGGCATTTTCCCGAATACCCCGTGATGCCCGGAGTGCTCATCATCGAAGCGATGGCTCAGGCTTGTGCCGTGCTCGGCATTGCGCGCCTTACTGAAGAGCAACGCCAAGAAAAGGCCCTGTTTTTCTTTGCCGGCATTGACGAGGCTCGTTTCAAGCGCGTTGTCCAGCCCGGCGACCAGCTGATTTTTGAGTGCAAGTTCGTTAAGGCTCGCGCTGGCATCGGTTGGTACGAAGCCCGCGCGCTGGTTGACGGTCACGTAGCGTGCGAAGCCAAGCTCATGTGCGCTCGTCGCAAAGCCGAATAAACATTTAAACCTCAAGCCTCAATTTTTTTTGAGGGCTTTTCAAGTAGCGCACACGGGACAATTCTTGTGTGCGCTATTATTCGCGCAGGCGTGTGAATAATTTTCACGGTTTTACGACGAAGTGCGGGCGAAACTTTGCCCGAGCGTTCTCCCTTGGAAGGGGAGACATTTTCTTATTGCTGCTAGAAATGGGCTCGAGTGGCCCTGCGAAAGGATAGTCATGGCCAAAATCCATCATTCCAGCATTATCGATATTCGAGCCGAACTTGACGATGACGTTGAGGTCGGACCGTTTTGCATGGTGGGGCCGCACGTTCGCATCGGCGCCGGTACCGTTCTCGAAAGTCACGTGGTTGTCAAAGGGCTGACCACGATCGGTCGCAACAATCGCTTTTTCCAAGGTGCTGCTATCGGTTGCGAACCGCAGGACAAAAAGTACAAGGGCGAAGAAACTTATCTTGAAATCGGCGACGACAATGTCGTTCGTGAAAATTGCACGATTTCGACCGGCACGATTCAGGATCAAAGTATCACCCGCGTCGGCAGCCGCAATCTGCTGATGGCAAACGTTCACGTCGCGCACGACTGCGTGCTTGGCAACGACCTTATCATCGCCAATAACGTGGCTCTTGCCGGACATGTGCATGTTGATGACTTTGCCGTGATCGGCGGTCAGACCGGTGTACACCAGTTCGTTCACATTGGTACACGCTCTATGACGGGGGGCGTTTCGGGCCTTACTCACGACTTGCCGCCGTATGTGATTTGCTCGGGCAATCCTGCCAAGAGTTTCGGACTCAACCTAGTGGGTTTGCGCCGTGCAGGGTTTTCGAGCGACACGATCGGCCGAATCAAGGGGCTGTACAAGGCGCTTTACATGGAAGGACTCATGGTGGCGCAGGCCGTTGAACGGATGGACGCTCAGATTGCCGATGCTCCCGAAGAAATCCGTCCGATTCTTTCCGCAATGCGCGACTTCGTTGCCAGCAATACGCGTGGCATCGTCCGTCCGTAAGCCGAATTAAAGTTCGAAGAGCCCGTCGGGAAGCTCATTTCCTGCGGGCTTTTTCTCTGTAGTACTTTGACACCCCGAGGTTTATATGACCGAGCAGGTTGCCGAATTGAGCACCGCAACAGCCCAGCCGTTGAGCTATGCCGACGGTGCCGCCTGGCTTGCCGGCGAAGCCAGTGGAGATTTTTTGGCCAGTCTTGTGCTCCCAGAAGTTGCCAAACGCATGGACGGCGCGCCTCAGTTTGGCGTGGGCGGCGAGAGGATGCTGGCGGCCGGCCTTGAGGGGTGGTATCCGGCAAACCGCCTTTCGGTGCGCGGCTACGTTGAGGTACTCAAGAAGTTGCCCGGCATTTTGATGTTGCGGCGCGCCATGCTCAAGCGCATCTCCGAAATTCGTCCCCGTGTTTTCGTGGGTGTCGATGCGCCGGACTTTAACCTCGGTGTGGAAGCCAAGTTAAAGCAAAGGGGAATCCGTACGGTTCACTTTGTTTCGCCTTCCATCTGGGCATGGCGTCCTGAGCGAATCCATAAGATTCGCGCTGCCGTCGACCATATGCTTTTGGTTTTTCCGTTTGAAGAGGAAATCTACAAGCGCGAAAACGTGCCTGCAACATATATCGGACATCCGCTTGCTGGCGTCATTCCGATGGTGCCGGACACCGATGGTGCACGTCGCAAGCTCGGCATTGAAGCCAAAGGCGAACCGGTTTTTGCCGTGCTTCCTGGCTCTCGTAAGGATGAAATTTTCGGTTGCGGTCCCGTGTTTTTTGAAGCCTGCGAGCGTGTGATCGAACGCATCGGCGCAGGGCACTTTGTGGTGCCTGCTATTGACGCACAAGCTCGCGAATGGATTGCGTCCGTTGCCACGCGCAACCGCCGTCTAAGTGACCGTCTTACTGTCGTGACGGGACAGTCCCATGCGGTGCTGGAAGCTTCTGATGCCGTTTTGCTGGCTTCCGGTACGGCTGCTCTGGAAGCGGCACTCTACAAGAAACCCATGGTGGTGGGTTACGCAATGCCTGCTTTGTCGGCTTTGATCATGAAGGACAAGGGACTGATTCCCTATGTGAGCCTCCCCAATATCCTGGCCGGCCGAGCCATTGTGCCTGAATTCTTGCATTACTACTGCACGGCAGACGCTATGGCCTGCAGCCTGATCGATCAACTCAAAGACAGCCGTCGCAAAACACTCGAAGAGATTTTCACGGCGATGCACGAGTCACTTTTGCGTCCTACGGCGGATTTGGCTTCTGAGGCCATCATGCAGACGGCAGGAGCGGCTCGCCGATGAGTTCCAAAACGATTCCGATTGCCGACGAATCACAGGCCAGTTCTCCAATGCGTCTTCCGGTGCCGATATCCGGGCGCATTCGCATTGAAAATGGACAACTGATAGATGAGCGCGGTCGTCCTTTGCGCGATCTTCGCATCTCGCTTACGGATCACTGCAATTTCCGCTGCCGTTATTGCATGCCCAAGGAAAAGTTTGATACCAAGCATCAATTCCTGGCGCATACGGAGTTGCTTTCGTTTGAAGAAATCAAGCGATTGGTCGGTATTTTTCTGCGTTTCGGTGTTCAGAAGATTCGTCTGACGGGAGGTGAGCCGCTGCTGCGCAAGCACGTTTGCAATCTGATTGCCGACTTGAAGGCCTTGCGCACCACGAGCGGCAATAGCCCTGACATAGCCATGACGACCAACGGCACGCTTTTAAAACGTATGGCTGCCGACCTGAAGGCCGCGGGACTTGATCGTGTTACGGTCTCGCTGGATGCTCTCAACGAGGAGCTCTTTCAGTCGATTAATGATGTGGGTTTTCCTGCCGCCAAAGTGATCGAATCCATCGAAGCGGCGCAGGCGATCGGAATTCCGGTTAAGCTCAACACGGTCGTTAAGCGCGGAATGAACGAAGGAGAAATCATTCCGATTCTGGAGCGCTTCCGCCACACGGGCGTGATTGTGCGCTTCATTGAGTACATGGATGCGGGGACCGCCAACGGCTGGCGCATGGATGACGTTGTGCCGTCTGCTGAACTTGTGGAACGCATCAATGCCGTTTGGCCGATTGAACCGATTGATCCCAATTACACAGGGGAGACAGCGACTCGCTGGCGTTATAAGGACGGAGCAGGGGAGATCGGCTTTATTAGTTCCGTGACGCAGGCGTTTTGTAAAGACTGCTCTCGCGTGCGTCTTTCCATTGAAGGGAGCCTAGTGCTGTGCCTCTTTGCCGATCGTGGCTACGACTTGAGAACGCTTCTGCGCGGCGGCGCAACAGACGATGAAATTGCCGACGCCATTGCGCGTATCTGGAGTGCGCGTGACGATCACTACTCTGAGATTCGTTTGTCGGAAACGCAAAAGCGTAGCCGAAGCAGAATCGAGATGCAGTTCATCGGGGGATAGAGAGAAGGCGGCACAGAATGCCGCCCGTAGCTCTCATTTTTTAAGATCGTGCAGTAGCTTTTTTCGCACTCTTTTCCTTAAGAGCTTCAAGCGCCTTCACGACGTCTGATTCTTTCCATCGGGTGCATCTTTTGCTGAATCTCTCGCCTTTAGGTAGCTTGCCAATGGCAGCCCATTTCTAAACGCAAGATTTTGCGATCCCTAAAAATTCTGCGCTCTGCTTTGCGCTCAAATATTTTTCCATGAAGTTACCTCCTGGTGGGGACTCCTGAGTTGGTTCAGGAGTTATTTGAAAATCCGTTTTTGTAACGGACGATTCCCGGCATGCCTGCCGAGGAATGACAACAACTTTCTACTCATAGGTAGCGTCAGTGTTGCTATGATCTGCAGGGCGCTCGGAACGGCTTTTTGCCTTCTGGAGAAAGATTTGTTTGAAAGGAAAAATATGAATCGTCGTCGTCTTTTGATGTTTGTGTCTTCTATTGGTGCGGTTTCTTTGGCTGGTTGCGCCTCTTCGCAAAAGGGAGACAAGCTCGTCGGTACGTTTCATATTGATCCAAACGATCCCTACGGTAAGCTCAAGCAGTACAGAAGTTCAATCAATCTTCTGAGCGCTCGTCTCGCAGTGGCGTTCCAGAACCTCTTTAGCATCGGTGAGCTGTACAAGGAAGGCCCCCGTGGCGACGAGATCATGAAGGCGAGTCTCGAGGACATCAAGACGCTTCACGCCGAACTCAACAAATACCTGCAAAAAGCCCCTGAAATCCGTCAGACGACCCAGCCTGAAAACGCTAAGCTCTTGGCTGCTTACGACGAATACATCAAGGCGCTTGCCGGGGTTGCAGCCATTGACTACGGCGATATCAGCCAGGAACGCATTGACGCACTCGTGAAGGCCGGTTCCGATATGGAGCCGCTGATTCCGTAACTGCTCGGGTTCTACAAGAGACTTTCTCGAAAATCCGAAAAACGATGCGCGGCCGCCTGAATTTCAGCGACGGCCGAATTGTGTTTGCTGTCGCTTGAAGTACACTATGACTGACCAGTCGGTCATTTATAGCGGAGCCTAAGATGACGCAAACATCAACGCGCTGAATCGCAAAGATTCTTTGTGCCCTTGCCGCCACAGTCTGTGCGGCCAGCTCAGCTTGGTATTGGATGGTCGGCAGACACCAGGAAACGACGGACGACGCCTATGTGAGCGGCAACGTCGTGAGCGTCATGAGCCAGGTTTCGGGACGCGTCGAGAAGGTTCTCGTCAGGGACCATCAATACGTCAAAGCCGGAGAACGGCTGATCGTTATCGATCAGACGGACGCCAAGTTGGCTTTGGATGCTGCGTTAAGTTCGCTTGGCATTACGGTCCGCGAAACGGCACAACTTACGCATCGGCTTGCAGAGGTGCGAGCACGCATCCGCAGTGAGAGGCTTAATCTCAAACAGAAGAAAGACGATTACGAACGGCGTCACGCGCTGTTTGCCAATCGTGCCGTGAGCAGTGAAGAGTATTTGCACGCCAAAGATGCCTATGGGGCCGCACTATACGACCTTGAAGCGTTGCGAGCTCATCATCGCCGTCGGCACTACGCCCATTGAACGGCACCCGAATGTGCTTGCCGCCTCAGAACGTGTGCGTGAAGCGGCGCTGGAGCTTTCACGCACCGAGATTCGGGCCCCCGTATCGGGACGAATCTCAAAGCGTAACGTACAGGCCAGTCAGGTGGTTTCGGTCTCACGTGCACTCATTGGGATTGCCGCCGTGGATGAGCTGTGTGTGGACGCCAACTTCAAGGAGTTGCAGCTTGAGCGAATTCGCGTGGGGTTTTGCTAGTTGACTAAAAATCTACCAAATCTCCCATAACGGGTTTCATAGCAACGTTAAACTTGGAAAAAAGAAGAGACGAGCTCGCTCAAAGTCAGCGGAGGCAATCATGACGCTGTACTCCATCGGGATCGTTGCCAAACATTACGGCGTGTCGCCAAGCACCATTCGACGTTGGGCTGAGAAAGGCCTTCTTGCCGTAGCCTGCCGCACGTTTGGCGGTCACCGTCGATTCGATCTGCAATTGAATCCGGTGGAAAGCGGTGTCGAGCGCAAACACCTCGGTTACGCCCGCGTCTCTTCCCACGATCAAAAAGAAGACCTGCTTCGTCAGGCCGAGCGTCTCAAGGTAGCCGGTTGCACGGAAGTCATCACAGACATCGGATCCGGTCTTAACTGCAACAAGCCGGGTCTCAAATCGCTACTCAATCGCATCTTGAAAGGGAACGTTCACACGCTTTCTGTCGTTTACGAAGATCGGTTGCTGCGTTTCGGAACCGCATTGATTTGGCTGATGTGCCGCAAAACCAGGACGGATATGCGAGTTTTGGAGGAAGCATCTCCCAAAACCTTCGAAGAAGAACTGGCCAAGGACGTTGTGACGCTGATGACTGTTTTCTGTGCCCGTCTATACATAATCGTTCCGAACAAGAGGTACATATGCCAAGAAAAGTTTCTGCACAACACCGCGAAGCCCTTCTGGACGCTGCGTTTGAATGTTTTTCCAAGCGCGGCTTTGATGCGACTCGAGTCGAAGATATCGCACGATTGGCGGGAGTGGCCAAAGGATCCGTCTACACCCACTTCAAAGATAAGGAAGCACTGTTTCAGGGGCTCATCGAATCGACTCTGTTGCCACTCTATCGGCAGGTGCAAGAGATTCAAAGAGACAAAACGCTCACACTGAGAGAAAAAATCACGCGCGCCGCTCAGCCGCTCCTGGACGACAACGGTAATTCGAAATTTGCACGAGTGATGCGGCTTTTTTGGTCGGAGAGTCTGCACAATCCCGCGTTTGTCAATACGTTCTACCGTGAATTTGTTGACGGGGTTCTGGCATTCGGTGCTCAGACGCTCATTGATCCGTCTGACAGAGACATACCCGAAACGCTGCGCGAACATCCTGAACTTCTTTTTGCTGGGCTTGTGCAGGGCCTCCTGTGGCAAGGTGTTTTTGCCGATTCCTGCGCTCTGGACTTGCAGGCACACTGGCAAGCGCACCTTGATTTGCTCTTGGGCAAAGACGAGCCGTGAAAGAAACGTCGGACAAGCCGGCGTCCATGAAAAGACTGTGCGTCACGCCGCTAGGTAGGGCAATGCATACAGGAGCACTGCCAAAATGCAGGCGGCGGCTACGATGACTTTCCAGATAAGGTATTCGCGATCCATTGCAGCGATTTCTGAGGGATCTTGCGGCATGTCGAGTGCGCCGGTTTGCTCGAGCGTGGGCGTGGCGTTCTGAGCCTCTGCGTTGCGTCGACTGCAGTAAAAGTAAATTGCCAATCCCAACACGCACCAAATGACGCCCGTGATGAAGGCGTTGGTATCGAGCTGCGTCATCATGTAAAGATAAATGATCGCAGACACGGGAGCGCCGACTGCAACCAGAGGTGCTTTGTAGGGGCGTTGCAGTTCAGGGCGACGACGGCGCAGCGCCCAAGCGGCCAGGATGCCGATGACGTAGTAGAACAGGTCGGCAAAGAGCGATAGCGACGCAATGTAAATGAGCGAATCAGTTGCGATCAAAGCCATCGTGAGCACGCCCAGAGTGATGATGGCAACGTGCGGCGTCTGAAAGCGGCTCGTCTTTGCAAAAACGCTTGGCATCACGCCGTCTCGCGCCATCGTAAAGAGGTAGCGCGGGATGGTGGCGATCGCGGCGTTCATGGTGGAGAAGTCGCCGCCGAAGGCAACGCCCGCTGCCAAAAGAGCCAACGGCAACCCCAGGATGCCGGCTGCCTTCATGGCATCGGCATAGGGTGCCTGAGCGGTGGCCAAAGAGGCGAGGCTTTCCACCGGCGTGATGGCGATCAGGAACCATTGGAAAAGCGCGTTGACCGCAAACACGACAAAGGGTGCCAAAAAGAGCGCGCGAGGAATATTGATGCGCGGGTACTTGATTTCTTCACCCATGGCGACGCACGCTTCAAAACCCGCAAAGCACCACCAGATCATGCAGACGCTTGCCGCAAAACTCATTTGTCCGTCTTTGGGCAAAAACGACGGTGCCTGTACGAAAGAGGGGAGATTGATGTTGGGGATCATGGTGAGAAACCAAATCACCGCTACGCCCCAGAAAAAGAACATAAAACCGTTTTGCAGTCGCCCGGCAATTTTGACGCCGCAGACGTTGGCGACGATGAAGCCGGCGGTGATGACAACGGCAATGGCGACATCGGAAAACGGCAGCGTGACGCCAAACGCAGAAAACAGCGTCTTGAAGTAGTAGCTGAAAGCGAGAGCTTCTCCACCCGTGACGGCCACTAACGAGATGATGAAGTTCCAGCCGGCAAGAACGCCTGCTGCGCGCCCGATTCCGACGGATGCAAATTGGTATGTGCCGCCGGCGTAGGGGAGCGCAGCGCCCATTTCAGCATAAAGAAGCGCCGGATAAACACTGATCAAAAGCGCGACGACCGTAGCAAAGATGACCGATGGTCCCATCAAGCCCACGATGTTGGAGCCAACAGTAAAAAGTCCCACGCCGATGACAGAACCGGCCGTGATGGTGACCGCTTCGCGCATACCGAAGCTGCGTTTGAGCGCGGGTGAGCTGTTGAGTTCGCTCATAGAAAAGTCTCCCTGATTTTTGTTGCTTGTTTGTCGGCTCTCTTGTCGAAGCACGAACTGAGCGGTCTGTTGCCGCAGGGAAAATTATCCGGCAAAAATCCCTTGAGAAAAGACGATGCTTCTAGGTAATTGAGCTTGGAAAGCTTGACGCTGAACAAAAAGAAACCGCCCCGGCCGAAACCGAGGCGGATTGCTAATCAGTGAATCTCAAGAAGAGATCAGATTAGAACTTGTGGCGCAAGCCGATCATCACACCAAAGACGGTGGGATCCTGATCCTTGGCAACCTTATCGCCGTATTCAAGGCTATCCTGGGTGTAGGTCACAACGCCATAGACGTCCGTGCGCTTGGAAAGCGGATAGTCGTAACCGGCAGACACGATCCAACGGGTCATTTCGTCACCGTTATCAACACTATCAGCGGCTTCAGCATCGAGGTAGGCTGCGCCAACAAGAACATTGCCGCCTGCAACAGGGATGTTGCCAGATACTCCAAGGCTCCAGCCCTTCATCTTGGAAGCGAACGAGCCCTTGTAGGTGTTTGCTGTTTCAGCATCATCGTCCCAATCATCTAACGTGGCGTTGTTGAACCATTCAACACCAACAGCATTAACAGCGCCCTTCATGTTGGACAGCTTAACTTCGTCGAAATACTGAGCGCCAGCAAAAATCTTGACGACTTCGAAGTCATAGTTACCGCCCAGAGTCACGGTCAGGCTGTCATCGATGTCGCTAGCGTTAGCCAACGCGCCATTAGCATCGGCGGTCTGATAGTTGATGGAGTCAACCGCGAAATAGAGGTTCAGAGGACCATTAGCATAGGTTGCGCCAATAGCATAGTAGCGATCGCTTGAAGACTCGTTCTCGTTGTTGTTGTCACCCATGCCATACTGAGCAAACACTTTGAAGCCAGCGAAACTCGGGGTTTCGTAAGCGATCATGTTGTCCCACATGCCGCCGCCAACAGCCCAGGTGCCAGCCTGAGCAGAATAGTTGCCCCAGGACGTGCCGAAAGCCGAAATCATGCCGTACTTGCCCCAGGAGCTCACGCCGCCGTTGATGGAGCCCAAACGGCCCATTGCGAACTTACCGAAGCTACCTTCAATGAAGAGGCTCGATTCACGGTTGAACATGACGTCATCATCAACGCCCGTGTCGGACTTGATACCATCTTCAAGAATGAAGCCAACCGTCAGACCATTGCCAAGATCTTCTGTGCCCTTAAAGCCAAAGCGGGAACCGGACTGCATACCGGATTCCATCGAGAAGGCATCAGTAGCGTCATAGCCAGCACGAGAGGCGTCAGCATCAGTATGGAGATACTGGAAGCCCGTATCGACGATACCGTAGAGCTGAACGTCAGCAGCCAGAGCGGAGCCAGCGAAAGCACCGAGAACTGCAACAGCAGCCAAAGTCTTTTTCATGATTTTTATCTCCTGGTCTTGTTAAGACCTGCAAGTAAAAAATTTTTTTGCAAAAACCGCCGGGCCGGAACATGAGCTATGGACTCTTGCAAAGACATAGCTCAGCCCGGCGAAGTCCCTTCGGACGGAGTCGATCTTGTCACCGAGGACTTTTGACTAACAAGAAAACAGTGAAAAAAAAGTGCTTGGGGGGGGGTATAAACCCTAGGAAAAATTACAACAGATGGACTTGCCAAATGCGTTTGGATGAGGTCTTCCTAGGAAAAATTGAATGCAAAAAAATGTGTTTCAGGAGGATCTGACTGTAAGGCAGCAAGGCCTTAAATGGCCTGTGTTTTTCTTAGATTCGGATGCGTCAAGCGTGTGTGGTTTGTTAGACTTTCCGAACACAACAAAACACAACAGGAGATCGGTTATGCAGAGCATCCTTCCATGGGTCGGCATTGTGATTCTGTTTTTGACCGGCTGGGCCGTTGTCAAGAAATATCAGGTCAACATGGTGCTGCTGTTGGGCGGTTTGGCGCTTAACATCCTTGCGGTCGCAGGGGGCTTGACATCGTTTTTGCCCAAAAACGCAGCGGCAACGGGCTTTGTTGGCTTTGACTTTATGGAATTGCTGCGAGCGATTTCTCGCACTCAGATTGCTGGCGTTGGCTTCATTATTCTTGTCTCGGGCGGTTTTGCTGAATATATGAAGGCGATCGGCGCCTCGGATCGTTTCGTGACGGTCTGCGCCAAGCCGCTCTCTCTTATTAAGAATCCCTACCTGATTTTGGCGGCAGTCTTTATCTTCGGGCACTGCTTGGGACTCATCATTACGTCGGCCGCAGGGCTAGCGATGCTGATGGTCGTAACGGTGTATCCGCTCATCATCCGCGTAGGTTGCTCAAGTCTGGCGGCTGCCGCGGTGGTTGCCAGTGTACTTGCCATCGGTTATGCGCCGGCCTCCGGTGTGGCGGTGATGGCAGCTGAACTGGTGCACCTTGATCCCATCCAGTATTTGGTCCAGTACCAACTGCCGATGGCCGTGCCTACGATTCTGGCAATGGCTGTTGCTCACGTGGTGGTTCAGTGGTGGTTTGACAAGCACGACAACATTAAGGGTGAAACGGCCGATTTGCAGGAACTCGAAGAAAAGCGCAAGGTGCTGGAAAACGTTCCGGCGATCTATGCCGTGCTGCCGATTATTCCGATCGTGCTTTTGCTGATCTTCAACAAAATGGTGTACCAGAGCATCACGCTCAATGTGGCTACGGCCATGTTCATCGCTTGGGTGCTTTCCTTCTTTGTGGATCTCGTCGTGAGACGCGACGCCAAGAAGTCGTTTGATCTGAGCTTTGCGATGTTCAAGGGCATGGGCAGCATTCTTACGAGCACGGTGGGCCTCATCTTTGTGGCGGCGTTCTTTGCAACGGGCCTTCAGAACATCGGCATTGTCAACATGCTCATTGAAGGCGCCAAGCACATTGGTTTGGGCGAAACTGGCACCGGTGTGTTCCTGTCTGCCGTTATCGGTGTGGTGACGGTGTTGACAGGCTCGGGCGTAGCGGCTTTCACGAGCCTTGCGCACATCATTCCGGATGTGGCCGCGCACCTTAACAGCGACGGCATTTCGATCATGCTGATGATGCACACCGCAAGCGAAATGCTGCGCGCGATTTCGCCGGTGGCAGGCGTCGTCATCATCGTGGCCGGTTTTGCCAAGGTCAATCCGCTGACGATGGTCAAGCGCACGGCCATTCCGTGTTTGGTCGGCTACGTTACGATGTTGATTACAGTGACGGTGATGTTCTAACTTGCTTGGGTCGATCGTACGGTCGGCCCAATCTTTCAGAAAGAGATGTAGAAAGATGGTTATCGAATTAACCGGGAAGGTCGAAGGAAGCGTTCGTAAGCATAACGAAGCGACATTAAAGGCAGTTTGGGACAACGCGCTTTTGGTGTTGCCTCAGGAGCAGGATCCCGAACACGTGATTGAAACGACGCCAGCGGCAGCCAGTAACGAGTGCTTCAGCGACCGTTATCCGACTTTGATTTTTGCGCACGGTAGCTCCGGTATCACGCCAGCGATTCGCGAATTCGCCCGCTTCATTGCGCAGGAAACCGGCTGGGCTGTTGTGGCCCCCGATTCGATGCAGACGAAAGACCGCATCACCTATACCTCTCCCGTAGCCAGAAGCGACTACGAAGCGGTGCACTCAATGCGCAGCGAAGAACTTCTTTATTGCGCTAACAAGCTTTTTGCCGAGCCTTGGTTTGCTGGTACATACGCCGTGGCCGGCACCAGCGAAGGGGGAGTGGCGGCTGCGCGATTTGACTCCCAAAATCTGCAGATTCGAGAAAAGGCCAAGTTGATTTTCTCCTGGTCGTGTGAGTCCAACTATCACGTAGAAGTGCCGCGGTCTGTGCTACCTGACGACCTTCCTGTTCTCAACGTTATGAGCTTGGCCGACAAATATTTCAGTTCCGCCAATTCGTACCTCGACAACGGTGCGGCGTTCGGCTATGCACGTGAAGCGCTGAAAAACAATCCCAACGCTTCGATTCTTCTGTTGCCGCAGGCGCCGCATACGCTTTTGAACCTTCCGCAGGTCCACGCTGCGGCGGCTGAGATTCTGCAGCGCGTGGCGCCGTAGGTCATTGTCGGCATCTCAAAAGTTTCCTACAATGCAGGCCTTTCGAGGGTGCAAAAGGCGCCCTCGAATCCCGTGTGTGCATCCGAGATTGGAGTTCGTCCATGTTTGCTTTGTTTCCGGCTCAGTTGTCCGAGGTTGACGCTTGTTACGACCTGATTGATCAGGGACGTGAGTTTCAGCGCAAACAAGGTTTCGTCCAGTGGACGTCCGACTATCCTCAGCGCGAACATGTTGCCTCCGACATTGAAGCTGGCAGAGGCTATGTGCTCAAGGACGAATCCGGTCATGTCGCAGGTTACATTTGCATCGACTTCGGCGGTGAACCTGCTTACGATTCAATCAAGGGACAATGGCGTTCCAAGGAGCCGAGCGGCGTTTTGCACCGTATGGCTATCAGTCCCAACTATCGCGGACAGGGGCTGGGCGGCGTACTTTTGCTTGAATGTGAACGGATCTGTAAAGAAAAGGGCGTAACCTACTTGCGCGCCGACACGAGTCCGGACAACACACGTATGCAGCATGTCTTTGAAAAGGTAGGTTATGTTCGCTGCGGTTTCGTGGAACTTCGCGGCTCGGACAAAATCGCCTACGACAAACTTTTCGGTTGATACCGTCGGCGGCAACTGTTTCGGATCTGGGAGACATCCATGGCAAACTTCCGTTCGGTAGCCGCTCTTTTCGCTGCCTTTTCCATGCTTGCCGGCAGCAGCGCCTATGCCGCCGGTCAATCCAATGCTGATGTTGTTTCGGAGTCTGTTGACATTGCCTTCGACTATCAACGAGGCGGCATTGCCTCGAGTCAGTACGCGATCTGGGTGGAAGACGCTGCCGGCAAGCCGGTCCGCACGCTTTTTGTGACACGTTTTACAGCAACGCGCGGGTTTTCCGAGCGGCCGGACGCTGTACCGAGTTGGGTGGCGCGTTTCAATCCTTCCCAAATGACCTCCGCTCAGATTGATGCGGTAAGTGGCGCCACGCCTTCAAACGCAACTTTGCGTTACACCTGGGACGGAACCGATGAACAAGGCAAGCCTGTTCCCGCTGGTACTTACACAGTTTTTCTCGAAGGTACGCTTTACTGGAGCACTCGTGTGCTGTACTCGGCGCAGGTTCAGTGGGGAGGCAGTACACCAGTACAGCTTCCCGTGACGGTTCGCAAAAACGGCACGTCAGATCGCAATAAGGACATGCTCGACAACGTCAAAATTACCCATACGATGGCGGTGCAACCATAGTTGAGCGCCAAAACAAAAAAGGCCGGCAAGCCGAGCTTTGGCGTTTGCCGACCGATCGCTGGTCTTGAAAATCGCGAATTGCGTGAGGCGATTACTTCACAAGACCGTACTTCCACTGAGACGTGCCGTAGGCGTTGTAAACGTTCTTGTAGCCCGTTTCAATCAGGATCTTGGAAGCGTTTTCAGCGCGGACGCCCGACTTGCACTGCACCAAGACCTTGTCGTTGAGATTGGGAACGGCCTTCAGTTTCATGCCGGGCTTCAAAACCGACATCGGCACGTTAACGGCGCCCTTGACATGACCTTCTGCGAATTCATCGGGTTCGCGAACGTCAATCAGAACCACGCCTTCTTCCATCATCTTCTTGGCCACATCCGGCGTTACCTTGTGGTAGGACGGGTGTACGTAAGTAAGCGGCTTGGCGGGCTGCGGATCCACTGGTTCCTGGGCGCAGGCAATGCCCATCGAAAGGACCGCGGTCATCATGGCGGTGAGGCCGATACGCATCAGATTCATTTTGTCTATCTCCAGATTGATTGTCTCTATGCAAACGCTTGCTTAGCGAGCTGTAGGGATTTTCTGATTGTCCGAAAGGAGAGTCAATACGTCTTTTGCTCAATTTGCTTCAAGCAAGTAACAAAGCAATTGATGAGAAATAGCACTGTTCGGGGGTTTCAGCCCGATTGTTACGGATAACTGACAAACGCCGGAATTGGTCTGAAAGGACGATCTGAAGGGATATTCGGTAAGGAATTGAGTGAGAAATCTTAGGTCGATGGTGGGAGACCGGCTTCGACTATTGACGTATTGAACCGGTATTCAAGCTCGTTTTACGATAGGCCTCAAGCGGCAGAGCCTTGTTTAGCAGCAGGTGAACAAAACGCTTTCCGCACGATTGATTTAGAAAGGAAATTTGAAATGGCCAAGTACATTAAAGAACGGTATGGATTGCTGATTGACGGACAGTGGGTGGATGCCGAAAACGGAGAAACCTTTGTGACGACCAACCCGGCAAGCGGCGAACAGCTTGCTGTTTGTGCCAATGCTTCTCCCGCAGACGTGGATCGTGCCGTACAGGCAGCTCGCAAGGCATTTCCGGCATGGGCGGCAAAGTCGCCGGCTGACCGCGCAGCGCTTTTGCTGAAGATCGCTGACAAGATTGACGAGCGTGCGCAGGAGCTCGCCGCCGTCGAAACGCAGGACAACGGCAAGCCGATTCGTGAAACGACGCTTGTTGATGTTCCGTTGTCTTCAGACCATTTCCGCTATTTTGCGGGTTGCCTGCGTGCCGACGAGGGCGAAGCCGTCATGATTGATGAAAATTCGCTCTCCATGGTTCTGCGCGAGCCGATCGGTGTCGTTGGTCAGATTATTCCGTGGAACTTCCCGCTGTTGATGGGCGCATGGAAGATCGCCCCGGCACTTGCCGCCGGCAACACGGTGGTGATCAAGTCTTCGTCTACGACGCCGCTTTCACTTCTCGTACTGGGTGAAATTCTCAACGAAGTGCTCCCGCCGGGCGTTGTCAACATTATCACCGGACGCGGCGCTTCGACCGGTCAGGCGATGCTTGATCACCCGGGATTTGACAAGCTCGCGTTTACGGGTTCCACCGAAGTAGGCTACGACGTTGCGAAGGCTGCGGCCAACCGTCTGATTCCGGCGACGCTCGAATTGGGCGGCAAGTCGGCCAACATCTACTTCGATGACTGCCAAATCGACAAGGCGATCGAAGGTGCTCAGATCGGTATTCTCTTTAACCAAGGTCAGGTGTGCTGCGCCGGTTCCCGTATCTTCGTGCAGGAAGGTATCTACGACGAATTTGTCGCCAAACTGGTTGAAGCCTTTAAGGCCGTCAAGGTAGGCGATCCGATGGATATGCAGACCCAGATGGGCTCTCAGATCAACAAGCGTCAGCTCGAAAAGATTCTCGGCTGGGTTGAAACGGCCAAGAAGGAAGGCGCGACGGTTCTGGTGGGCGGCGAAGTTGCCAAGGTGCCCGGTTTTGAAGACGGTGCCTTCATGCAGCCGACGCTTCTGGGCAATGTCACCAACGACATGGCGGTGGCTCAGAATGAAATCTTCGGGCCGGTTGCCGTGGTGATCAAATTCCGTACGGAAGAGGAAGTTGTGGCCATGGCCAACGACTCCGAGTACGGTCTTGGCGGCGCCGTGTGGACCCGCGACATTAACCGTGCCCTGCGCGTGGCGCGAGGCGTTCGTACCGGTCGTATGTGGGTCAACACCTACAATGAATTGCCGGCTCATACGCCGTTTGGCGGATACAAGAAGTCCGGCATCGGACGCGAAACCCACAAGATGATGCTTGAGCACTACAGCCAGCACAAGAACATCTACATTTCGCTTTCTGAAAGCAAGCGCGGCTTCTTCTAAACTGCGTACATCAATGCTTTTTGTAAGCTAAGGAAAAACGAACGCCCGGACTCGAAAGAGAATTCCGGGCGTTTTGCTCGTCAGCCATCATTATCTTCGACGATAGTCGAGTTGCTTTTCTTCCAGCCATTCTTTGAGTACTGTAGCGATCTCTTGATTGTTTTTTCGGCAAATGGAAAGTGAGAATTGCCGCGAATGCCGATATCGGGCAGACGGATCACTTTCGCATCGCCGCCGTGACGGTTGACCACAGCAGCGAAGAGGTCAGCCATTTCAGATGCTGCCCGCCAGTAGTCGTTGTGCGGATGTGTGGTCATGTAGTCGCTGTAGAAAATCACGATGGGAAAGCGCGTGAGCTTCAACAAGCCATTTTTTGAGACTGGTCTTGTACTTGCTTTTCTTCTTGTCAAGGATGATCGATACTTCAACGCCGCGGTCTTTGGCGTCGACAAGCGCTTGGGCGATTATTTTGTCCTCAAGTTTGTATGCGCCGACGTGAATTTCTTTTTTAGCACCGGCGATGGATTCAAGGATCGCATCGCGGGCACCGCCTTGAGGAGAAAACCAAACTTCAGTCTGTGTGGAGATGCTAGCTGAAGCGGCATAAGCCGAATTGGTTACAAGAAAAGCCGAAAGTAGGAACGCAATTTTTTGCATGTTCTACATTCCTTCAAAAAAAAGGCCCGCTGTCCAAAGGAGTGGATAGCGGGCCTAGCTTAATAGCTGTTTTGAGATTAACCGAAGAAGATCTGGTTAAAGATCAAAGTCGTGATCAAACCGAGAGTCATCGGAATCCAGGTGCGGCGTACGATGGCCATGGGCGAGACACCTGCGGCACCGGCCACAGCAATGATCACGCCTGCCACAGGACTCATGGCGCGGATCATGCCGCTTGCAAACTGCATCGGGGTGACCAGGGCTTCAACGGAACCGCCGAAACCGGCCGCCACGTCCGGAGCCAGAGAGGCGAACGAGGAGTAGGCACCGACACCGGAACCGGTGAGGAACGTCACCAACGACACAATGGCCGTCAGAATCACCGTCATCACGCCCATACCGGCACCCACGCCGTTGGCCGAATTGATGATGACGTCAATGAGGCCAGAAGTCTTAAGGCCGGTCGCAAAGAACTCAGCGCAGATGATCAGGGCCACAATGCCCGTGAACATCTTGCCCATGGCCTGGAACATGGCCATGCCGTCTTTGAAGATCTTCTTGACATCGCGCAGGCGGATCAATTCGACGATCACCACAAACACCCACACCATGAAGAGAGCAGCCACCGTATCGAGCTTGACCGAGGTAACGACGAGCTTGGAGAAGATAATCAGCAGGGCGATCGGAAGAACCGGGAAGAAGGCGTACCACTTCGGAACGACGGGGACATCAACTTTTTTAACCTCGACAACTTCAGCGACTTGATCGTCATTCTTTTTGTCGTAATAACGTTGCACAAAGTAGTGTGCAATCGCCGCAACGATTAAGGTCGGAACAGCCAGCGGAAGCTGGTATTGAACGAGATAGATGATCGGATCAAGACCGCCCACTTTGGCAGCCAGGCTTGCGGTACCGGCCGTCGGTGCAAAGGTCATGCCGGCCGAGGTGCCGATGACGGCAGCAGCGGCTGCGGCAGAGACGCCCACAGCTTTGAGAATCGGGAACAATGCCACCAAAAGGAGCATTGCCAGACCAGCGGCCGACGGGATCACGGTTACGAGCAGTTGGCCGACGATGTAGCCGAATGCCAGCACAAGATACGGTGCCTTGAGTGCCGACAGAGGTTTGACTGCCACGTCAACGAGCGCTTTGGCCGCACCGATACGGTCCATGTAGGCAGCAAAGCCGCCGGCGGTCATGATAAGAAAGCCGATGCCCGAACTCTGTTTGGTGGCAATTGACTTCAAGGTCGCAAAGATGTCAAAAAGCCAGAAACCCGACGGTTTGACTCCCTTGGGCAGGAAGCCCGTGCCAGCCAAGGCCACGCAAATGAGGATAGCCAAGCCGGCAAACAACAGCACCATATGCGTCTGAACGCGCTTGATGAGCGCCCAGCCTGCGATCACCGTTACGATCACGGCAATCAGTGGCAATACCGAAGACATAGTGTGATCTCCTTAAGTTTTGGAATCAAAGAAATTTTGAAAAGGCAACTTCGAGCTCACCGATCGCTTTTTCGACCTTGGCACGCAAAGCGCCGGTCTTGGTTTGTTCTTCTTTCAGCGTTTCAGTGAACCCGGAAATCATCGCGTCAACCTCAGCGGGAGAGGCGCTGCCCTTGGTCTTACGGTTGGCAATGATCTTGCGCGGGTCAAGCGCATCGAGGAATTCCTCTTTGCTCATGGGGAGCACCTCGGGACCTTCCGGGAACTCTTCGCGAATTTCTTCAACGTAGATGCGTTGCATCTGTTCATACGGGAAGTCCTGCGGCAAAACATTGTTGGCGCGTGCCCAGGAAACCATGCGGCTGGCGACGTGATGGCCGATGCGGAAAGGCAGTCCGTGGTCGTGCATTAAACGATCGGCGATTTCCTGAGAAGCCGTCCAGTCGCTGTTCAATTCTTCAAGCGCACGCGCCGGATTGATGCGAAGGGCGTTCAAAACCTTCAGGAAGCGCTCGAGCATGGAGATGGCGGCCTTTGTCATGCGGCCGTTCTTGGCCACGCTCTTGCCGTCGACCATGCCGGGCACGAGGTTGTGCACGCGGGTAAAGACCGCGGTCATTTCAGAAACGACATCACTTGCGTCGCCGCGGCAGTTGTTCATGAGCCCCGGATTGCGCTTTTGCGGCATGGCAGAGGACACATACGTGTTTTCTCCGCCTTCCTGAAGAATAATCCAGGGACGGCTCTGGGCGTACTGAACCATGATGTCGTTGATCATGGAGCCGACGTGCACTCCTATGGAAGCCGCAACGGACGACACTTCGAGCGCAAAGTCAACGGGAGTTTCGCACGTGCAGTCAAAGGCGTTGAGGCGCGGACGGTCAAACCCGAGAAGTTTGGCCATCGTGTCGCGGTTCAGAGGCCAGCCTGTGCCGTTTAACACGGTTGCTCCCATCGGGCACTCGTTGTAGCGCACAAGACACTGATTGAGTCGTTCTCGATCGCGCAGGAAAGCCGCGGCAAATCCCAGCAGATAGTGTGCGTAACTGTTGGGCTGGGCTGCCACACCGTTGGTGTAGTTGGGCACGACCGTGTCGCGGTGTTCTTCGGCCAGAGCAAGAATCTTTCCAATCACAGCATCAAGCGCTTCGCACAACGCTATCGTTTGTTCGCGCAGGATGGCCACGCGCATGGTCGAGAGAATGTCCTGACTCGAGCGCCCGGCGTGCAGAATCGTCACTTCGGGACCCGTGGCTGCAATCACCATCGGTTCATAAGCGATGTACTTCTTGACGCGTTTGGAAGTGTCCGCTTCGGCTTGCTGCTCCACCGTCACGATGCCACGCGCAGCAAGTTTTGCTGTGGTTTCGTCAAGCAGTTTTTCTTCGCTGTTTGACACCACGCTTGCTTTGTTGATCTGAGAAATCCAGTAAAACTCGTCGTGAATCACTTTGTTTGGCTCCAAAAGAAAGCTCTTTTTGAGGAATCGACATTAGTATCGGCCGCTCAATGAAACTCTACAAATGCATTCAAGCAAACTAACTTTGCGTATTGCGCAAAACATGCCGCAATGCGACCGCATAAAATAAAAGAAAACGGGAGGTAGAGGTGACAAAACTGGATGATTTGACGGCATGGCGCTACCTGCTTGCGTTTTCCAAAACGGGAACTTTTCTGGCTGCCGCAAACCTGCTTGAGGTTGACGTTTCCAATATCTCTCGGGGCATTGCTTCTCTGGAGAGGTCGCTGGGGTGTGACCTCATCAGGCGCAACTCCCGACCGATGGAGCTCTCCGAAACAGGGAAGATGGTGGTCAGACGCATGACGCAGATTTTGCGGGCGCACGACTCACTCATGCAGAAAATCATTGACGACAACAGCGCTCTCACGGGCAATATTCGGCTGTCGTCGGCTCCCGGCTTTGCGGCGCGTCGCTTAACGCCGCTTCTGCAGCGGTTTCATGACATCCACCCGGACATCACCATTGAAATATTGGGAGGTCTGAAGCCCGCCGATGTCCAAAAAGGACTTTGTGACGTGGCAACCATTACGGGGGAGCCGACATTGCCCGGCCTTTGCTATATGAGCCGCGGACGCAACGTTTATTTGCCCGTGGCAAGCCCGGGCTACATCCAAAAGCACGGCATGCCGATTGATCCCGTGAGTCTTCGTCAGCATACGGGGCTTGTCTACAACGGCCCCGTACGAGAAGAAACAAAAGTTTTGTATCGCGGGGATCGTTCCGTCCCCATCACATACGCTTCTTGCATCCGTTCTACTGACATTTTGGCAATCCGCAATGCGCTTCTTGAAGGGATGGGCGTGGCTGTGGATATGCCGTTGGTGCAGATCTACGAGGATCTCTTGGCCGGCCGTCTGGTTGCCATTTTGCCCGGTTGGTTTCATCCGCCCGTGGAGTGTTTCATCGTGGCAAGCCATGAAGCCTGGCACATGAAGCGCGTACGAATTTTCTTAGAGTGGTACGCCAAGGAAATGCAGCGACTGTTTGATTCTTACGAGGCTCAGGTCTCTGACGTCGTCGGTTTGCCTAAAGACAGTCGGAAGTACGATCGAAACATGCTTTATCGCACTTGAAATCCGCTTTTTTGGCACTTTCGTCCGTCGATAGTGAGGAATCAGTTTGCGTAAAACACAAAATAATCTTGCGTAACTGCCATTGCCCCCCCCCCTTGCCTTTTTTCTAAGCTCGAGACGCTCCAATCAAAACCTAAGGAGAATCAAATGTTTAGAGCAAAGAAAATTGCCCTTGCTGTGGCGATGGCAGCCGCCACGATGAGCATGGCACAAGCCACCGAAGTTGAAGTGTTTGGCCGTTTTGACACGGGCATGATGTACACGATTAATTCAGGTGACAGTAAAGACAATTTCCAGATGACGTCCGGTCACACAACCGGGAGCCGCTGGGGTATCAAGGCCACAGAAAAGCTTAACGCTGACTGGACTGTTAGGGCTCATCTGGAGTCGGGCATTGAATCAGATACCGGTGAATTATCTAGCTCCGGCCGTATCTTTGGTCGTCAGATGACAATTTCTCTGAAGAATCCCTCTTTTGGTGAAATCGCTTTCGGTCGTTCCGGTAAGCCTCTGTCCGGTTCCGATCAGTTCACGCGCATTCGTCCGTTTACTCCGTTCGGTGTGACCTATGGTGACGCAGGGCTGCTCTTCTATGGTAAGGGTGGCCGTATTGATAATGCTGTGTTCTATCAGTCACCGAAGTTTGCAGGCTTTACCGTTCTAGCCGCGGCATCTACTCAGACTTCCAACCAGGAAGAAGCGGAGTGGACTGATAACACTCGTTTCTGGGGCGGATCCATTGACTGGAAGGGTGGTAATGTCGGTTTGATGATTGGCGCAGAACAGACCGTTGCCAAGGCAAGCGACAAAGCCAAAGGAGAGGAAAACCCCACTACGCTCTATCTGGGGGCTTACTACGATTTTGGTGTTGCCAAAATCATGGCCGGCTATCAGCGCGGTTGGAATCTTGACCGTATTGGATGTCTGCGGGATGTTGAAATTGGCAGTATCGACACTGATAAAACAACGAAAAACTTCGATGCCAATTTCTACTTGTTGGGTGCAACAATCCCTGCCGGCAAGGGGCTTGTACGTTTGAGCGCCATTTACATGGATGGTGAAAACAGTCAGGAGCTTGGTCCCAACCTTGGGAAAGACGCCAGCTACTGGTCTCTTGGCGCAGGTTACACCTATCCGTTTAGCAAACGCACCAGCATCTACGGTGTGGTTGCTCACTTGCATGGCGAGGATGCTATCGACAAGGATAACAATGCATCCAATGGCGACGGTGATCTGACGCGTTATCAGATTGCAGTTGGTCTGGTGCATAAGTTCTAATCAACGGCTCCATTGTGCTTGCCGCCGGTCTGATATATCTGCCGTCAGAATCGGAGGCAGGCACGCCGCCCACTTTTTTCGAGGGTTTGCAAATGCGTTTTTCTTTTAAATCGACCGCCTGCCTTTTGGCCGGATGCCTGATGATGGGCTCCGCGATGGCTTTGGATAACTCTGTTAAGCCCGAAGTCACCACGCCGCTCGCATCCTCGCCGAAAGTGGCTCTTTTGATCGGCAACTCGTATTCCTTCTACAACTGCGGTGTTCACACTTACCTGCGCGGGATGATGCGGGCGGGCACTCCGAAGGAGAATATGAAGACGCGCCTTCTGACAATCAGCTCCGGCGCTTTGTCTTTCCACGATGTGGCTTATTACCTCAAGCCGCACGAACAGGATCCGTACGCAATTGTTGAAGACGGCAAGTTGAAGAAGCCCATGTTCGATGTGGTGCTTCTGCAGGGCCATTCGGCTGCAGCCACGTCCAAGAAACGTCTTCCATATTTCGAGAAGTATGCGGTTGCTCACGCTGACACGATTCGCAACGCCGGCAGCACGCCGCTTCTTGTCATGACGTGGACCAAGCAGGACAAGCCCAACGATATTCGCAAACTTGCCGACAACACAATCGAAATAGCCAACAAGGCCAAGATGATGGTTGTTCCGGTGGGTCTGGCATTTGCGGAAGTTCGCAAGGTTAAGCCCGATCTCGTGATGTACATGCCAGACAAGAGCCATCCGTCGGCCGCCGGCAGCTATCTCTATGGTGCCGTGCTGTATTCCACGTTGTTCCACCGTACACCTGCCGATATCAACTATCTGGGCGAATGCGAAAAGCCGCTGGCTCCCGAAACGGCCAAATTCTTGCGTGAGATCGCCTGGAAGACGGTGACCGAGTTCTACGGCTGGAAGTGATCATCTCAACCCACCAAAGCTGAAGTCTTTTTTTGTTCCTCAAACGCATGCTGCTTGATTCCGGGCGCATGCGTTTTTTTAGAATACAAACATTGAGCAGGTTGTTTTTGCTGTCATTGAAATCGCAAACGACAGAATAAAAGACGAACTGGAGATGACCATGGATTGGTTAATGCAACTTCTGACGGATGCCGATTCGGTCGGTCATATTTTGCTGGTGTATTCCATGGTGATTGCACTCGGTATGGCCTTGGGACGCATCAAAGTCTTCGGTATTTCGCTTGGCGTCACATTCGTTCTCTTCGTTGCTCTGGGTGTGAGTTACGCCGGCGTCACCGTCAACGGTACCGTTCTTAACTTTCTGCGTGATTTCGGACTTATCCTTTTTGTCTTTTTCATTGGCCTGCAGGTCGGGCCGTCTTTTTTCTCGTCCTTTAAAAGCGGAGGAGTGCAACTCAATCTTCTGACGCTCCTTGCGGTGGGTTTGAGTCTGGTGGTGACCATAGCGCTCTTTTTCCTCTTGCAAGGTACGGTGACGCTACCTCAAATGCTCGGTGTTCATTTCGGTGCCGTGACGAATACTCCGGGTCTCGGTGCAACACAAGAAGCGCTCGATATGCTGGGCTACAAGGGAGAAAACATTGCCATTGCCTATGCCTGCGCTTATCCGTTGGGCGTGGTGGGCATCATTGCCACGGCGGTGATCTTGAGAAAGATGTTTCACATCAACCTCAAGGAAGAAGACCGGCATTGGGACGAGGAGGCGAGCGCCAACAGTGACGCTCCGATTTTCTTTCACGTCGCCGTAACCAACGCCGGCATCAACGGTCAGGCGATGCGCACCATCCGAGACTTCATCGGTCGGGCCTTCATCTGCTCGCGCGTTTTGCACGACGGCGTGATCACAAGTCCCAGCCCGGACACGCAGGTTTTTGTGGGCGACAAGCTGAGGATCGTTGCCGGAGCTGAGTCCAAGGCGGCCATTGTTGCCTTCTTTGGTCAGGAAGAAAAGGATATTGATCTTGCCACGGCGCATTCGCCTCTGATTGCCCGCAATATTCTGATCTCAAAGGATCAGGTCAACGGGATGCGCTTGGGCGAGTTGCATCTGAGTCGCTATGACGGCGTCAACATCACGCGCGTCTTTCGTGCCGGCATGACACTGTTTCCGTACCAGAATCTGCATTTGCAGATGGGTGATCAGGTCTACTGCGTTGGTCCGCAACGTTCAATCGAGCGCCTTGCTGATCGTTTGGGCAATCAGGTGCAAAAGCTTGATCACCCCAACATCATTTCGATCTTTTTGGGCATTGTGTTGGGTATCTTGTTGGGCTTTCTTCCGATCGCGATTCCCGGTATGCCTGTGCCGCTTCGACTCGGTCTTGCGGGCGGGCCGTTGATCGTGGCCATCCTGCTTGGCTATTGGGGACCGCACTTCAAGCTGATTACTTACACAACTCACTCGGCCAATCTGATGTTGCGCGAAATGGGGATTGCGCTTTTTTTAGCGAGTGTGGGTTTGAGCGCAGGCGATCGGTTTGTCAGCGCATTCCTTGAGGGTAACGGTGTGCTCTACGTGGCGTTGGGGCTGATTATTACGGTTGTTCCGCTCATCATCACAGGAATTGTGGCACGCCTCAAATTCTCAATGAACTATCACTTGATCGTCGGGCTTCTTGCCGGTGCGACGACCGATCCTCCGACGTTGGCGTACGCCAATACGATTTCTGAGAAGGACTCTTCGGCGATCGCTTACTCAACCGTCTATCCGTTGGCGATGTTTTTGAGAATTCTCTCGGGTCAGGTTGTGCTTCTGGCTCTGTGGAGCTTTGTTGCTTAGCCGAACAAAATTTGTGTTCAGACAAGCGGTTTTCTCAGTGTGGGAGAGCCGCTTGTTTCGTCAGTGAGTTTCAAAGCGTTCCGGCCTTGCGGAAGGCTTTTGGAGACATACCGAAGTGCTTCTTGACGTACCGTGTGAAGTACGACGCTGATGAAAACGACAGCTCGTCGGCAATCTGCGCAATCGATAAACGCTTGTCGGAAAGAAGCCGCGCAACTTCCTGCAAAGTGAAGAGATCAACAAAGTAACCCGCACTGCGTCCGCTTGCGCGTCGGCAGATCTCAGAGAGGTAATGAGGCGTCACGCAGAGCTTTTCGGCGTACCACTCAAGATTGCGGTGCCGACGAAAACTGCCGTTGGCTAACTCTTCGGTAAAGCGGCGCAGCAATTCCGCGGCGCGCGTCGGAAAGTGTTCGGGCAGACAGTTTCGTGCGTGAATGTTATACAGGTCGAGGATGTGCGCGGCCAACAGATGGTCCACCATTTCGTCGTGAAAGTAGTGCTTCGTGTCACGAGTTCGCTCAAAAAGCCGCTCAATATCGGATCTGCAACGCTCGAAGTCATGCTGAGAAAGGCGCATCACGGGGTTCTGCAGTAAGGACAGGTGACCGATGATGCCGTAGTTGGAGCGAATTGCCAGTCGATTGCCGATGGAGGGAGACAGCGAAAAAAGGAGCGCCTTGAAGTCGCCGGAAGCTGCAAAGTCCTGCGCAAGTGCTGCGTTGGGAAGAATGATGTAGTCGCCGGGTGCGGCGTTGTAGCGCGTTGTCTGGTGCAAGAAACTCAGACTTCCTTGCGTGAGCACGATGTGCATGATGCGAGATGAACCGATGTCGCGAACCATCATCGATAAATCGTCATAGAGGCGTAAGGCGGCATCGAATTCGGTTGTATTGGATTCAGTGTCGTTTCGCATGGCTCAACTGAAAAACCACGAAAAGTGAAATTTTTTCTCTGATTTGGCTCTTCCGGCAACAACAGAAAATTCCTAGGATTTCAGGCGTGTAACAAGCGATGATAGTCGCGTGAAACCATGAAAGAAAAAGGAATTGATCAAGATGAAGGAAGTGCGTCTGAATAACGGTGTCATGATGCCGTCTGTTGGATTTGGAGTCTATCAGATTGCAAAAAGTGAAACGAAGCAAGCGGCTCTTCAAGCACTCGAAGTCGGTTACCGCATGATTGACACGGCAGCCAGCTACTTCAACGAGCGCGAAGTGGGCGAGGCGATCCGCGAAAGCGGTTTACCGCGTGAATCTGTTTTCGTGACAAGCAAACTGTGGGTTCAGGACTATGAATACGACGACGCGTTGCGCGGTTTTGATCGTTCTCTGTCGGAACTTGGGCTTGATTACATCGACCTGTATCTGCTGCACAAACCTTACGGCAACTACTACGCAGCCTGGCGCGCACTTGAGCGTCTGCACAAGGAAGGTCGCATTCGTGCGATCGGCGTGACGAGTTTTTCCAACGAACGTTTGCAGGATTTGTTCCTGCACAACGAAATCAAACCCGTGGTCAATCAGATCGAAACGCATCCTTTCCAACAGCAGCAGGATGCCAATGCCTTTTTGAAGGCAGAAGGCATCGTTCACGAGGCCTGGGCGCCTTTTGCAGAGGGACAGAAGGGCATTTTTGTCAACCCGGTGCTCAAAGACATTGCGGCAACTCACGGCAAAAGCGTTGCCGCTGTCATTCTTTGTTGGCTCAATCAGCGCGGCGTGGTCGTGATTCCCAAGAGCGTACGCGTGGATCGTATCCGAGAGAACTTCAACATTTTCGATTTCAGATTGACTGATGCGGAAATGACTGCGATTTCTGCTTTGGATGAAAAGAAGAGTCCCATTTACGACGACATGGATCTCGCAACCGTCCGTGCAATCGGCACGTACAAGATTCACGAATGAAGAGGAAGCAACACCATGAAAACGATTACGCTCAATAATGGCGTCGAGATGCCGTTGCAAGGTTTCGGCGTTTTTCAAATTGCGCCGCAAGATTGCGAAAAGGCTGTACGTAACGCGCTTGACGTCGGCTACCGCATGATTGATACGGCGCAGGCTTATTACAACGAAGAAGGCGTTGGTCGTGCTTGGCGGGCGAGCGGCATGGCCCGCGAAGAGCTTTTCCTCGTGACCAAGGTGTGGATTTCCAATGCCGGCGACGAGCGCGCGGCCAAGAGCATCGATGAATCGCTACGAAAGCTTCAGACCGACTACATTGATCTGTTGTTGATCCATCAACCTTTCGGAGACTACTACGGCACTTATCGAGCCATGCAAAAGGCCCTGGCGGCCGGCAAAGTGCGCGCCATCGGTTTGAGCAACTTCTACGATGCCCGCTTTGTCGATCTGGCTGAAAACATGGACATTAAACCTGCCGTGGTGCAGTTGGAAGCCAACGTGTTTATGCAGCAAAAGAGCATGCGCAAATTGATGGCTTCCTATGGAACGCGTCTAATGGCATGGGCACCGCTGGCCGAAGGTCAGCACGGCATCTTTACGAATCCGACACTCACGCAAATCGGTGCCAAATACGGCAAGACGGCGGCGCAAACAGCCTTGCGCTTTTTGATGGCAGAAAACATCATTGCGATTCCGAAGTCGGTGCACCGCGAGCGTCTTCTTGAAAATCTGACGTTGGATGACTTTGAGCTTTCCGATCAGGATCTGGAGGCGATCCGAGCTCTTGACGGAGGGAAACCGTTATTTGCTGATCTCAATGATCCGGCTTTGGCGAAGTTCCTTCTGGAGTACGACGCCCAGTTCAACCCGGAACGTTGAAGTACGAACGAAAATTGCTGCCAGACGGCCAAGGCTGCATCCATTTTTTTATCGGATGCGGCCTTTGTTGTTCTTTGGTTAGTTATTTTTCTAACTTGTAGCAGGATCAGAGTCGATATCCCAAATCGGCTGGACGACGACATCGCAAGCTCCGAATCGAGGTGTTTTTTTATGTTCACGATCAACATGTAACCAGACTTCACGAGACTTTCTGATACCGCTAAATGCTCGGGCTACGCAACAAATTGAGAAGAGTTGACCTAACAAAAAATGTTCGGCAGATAGTGAGCTCATAGAAAATTAGTGAATAATCGCGAGTGGTTTTTGTTGTTTATGTCGGTAAATGAGGTGCTCGTCATGTTGTCTCGTCGAGAATGTCTGAAAGCTGCTTTCTGTGCGACGTGTTTGGTATCTGCTGGGAGCGTGCTGGCAGCATTGCCCGAATCGGGTTGGAGTGCAGAAGCTTTTTCCGCAGCAAATCCAAGTCTTGAGGCGGTCAAGAGGCACGCATTTTTGCAAGGGGTTTTTCAAGGTACGTTGGCAAAAGAAAAATTTGCGGCGTACCTTTGCCAGAATATTGGCTATCTCGACAATTACGCAAGGTGCCTTGATTATCTGGCTGTTCGCTTATCTCGTAGCCGCGGTTTTGAAAAGGAAGTTCAAGCGCTCAAGCAATGGGCCCAGGAAACGAGAGACATGCGCGTTTGGACAATTGATTACGCAGGCAGCTTAATCGGTCAGAAAATTGATCCCCTAAAGATTGTTCCGTTGCCGGAGCTTCTGGCGTACCAGGATTTTGAGTCGCGTTGCACACGGGATGCAGAACCGGCGATTGCCATGGCGGCTCTTTTGCCATGCTTCTGGGTATGGAATGAGTTCGGGAAGGCTTTGAGACCGGGTGCTGTCATTGAGGGTAATCCTTTCCGAGACTGGGTTGAAGGAATGGGTTCGGAGGCTGCGGATGTATCTGCCCGGAAAGCTGCCGCACTAGCGGACGGACTGGCAGCTGCGGCACCTGACGATGTTCGCAAAAGAATGATCGATGTCTTTGCCGCAGGCTGTTGGCTGGAGTGGCAGCTATTTGATGCTGTTTCACACGGATAAACAAAACAGGACGCGAACCGAAATCCGCGTCCTGTTCTATTTCCATCAATTAACCGCGAGGCTTAACGATCCGCTCCAAAAACCGTTCCGCTTGTGTCGCCGACCGGTTTGGCATTGCGAGGCGCTTTCACCAGCAGGTTGGGCTTTGTGACGGACGGATCGGGAAGCGGGGCAATGTGCTTGCGATCCGAGTGCTTCTTCAGCAATTCGCTCATATCCCCGAACTCAATGGCGCGTTGCGGGCAGGAGTCCACGCAGACGGGATTGAGACCCTTGGCGAGACGATCTTGACAGGCGTCGCACTTGGTCATCTTCTTAGCGACCGTATCGAGTTGCGGAGCGCCGTAGGGGCAAGCCTTGGCGCACATGCCGCAGCCGATGCACTTGTCGCGGTCGATCAAGACCAGACCGTCTTCCTTGCGTTTGAAGTGAGCTTTGGTGGGGCAAACCTTGACGCAGGCGGGATCTTCGCAGTGGTTGCAGCTCACAGAAACGTAATAGGCAAACGTATCCGTGTGCCATGCACCGGTGGCGCGATCCTGTCTCCAGCCGCCGCCTTCAAAGCTCAGTACATGCCGGAAATTGCGGCCGACGGGCAGGTTGTTTTTGTCTTTGCAGGCAACCTCACACGTCCTGCAGCCCGTGCAGCGGGAGGCGTCAATCAAGAAACCGTATTGTTTAGCCATGATGAACCTCCTTTAGATCTTGCGGACTTCGACGAGATTGGTGTGCTGCGGGTTGGCCTTGGCCAACGGGCTCTTCTTAAGGGAGGTCAGCGTATTGATGGACGGACCTTTGTCCACGCCCTTGGCGTCAGGCGTGTACCAGCCGCCTTGCGGGAATGCGACCACTCCCGGGAAGATGCGCGGCGTGACGTGTACAGGCAACCGCACGCGTCCGCGGTCGTTGAAGACTTCCACCATGTCGCCGGTTTTGAGCGAACGGCTCTTGGCGTCGATCGGATTCATCATCAGTTCATCGGGCTGGACTTCACGCAGCCACGGCACATTGTGGTAAGTGGAGTGCGTGCGACCGTGACCGTGGTAGCCGTAACACTGCAGCGGATACTTCTTTTGCAGCGGATCGCCCGGCATTTCCCAGGTGCGGCAGAACTTGGGCAGAGCCGAGATGACGTCGCCTTTGGGAAGCGTCCAATCTTTGGCGAGTTTGGCCAGACGCTCAGAATAGATCTCGATCTTGCCGGAAGGCGTCTTCAACGGATTCTTCACGGGATCGTCACGGAAGGCTTTCATCACGACAGTCTTGCCTTTACCCAATCCGGGCACCTTGACGATGCCTTGTTTCCAGAAGGTGTCGAAATCGGGCATAGCATCAGGATGCTTTTTGCGTGTTTCTTCGTAGCACCAGCGCACCCAATCCTCCTGTGTGCGGCCTTCGGTGTACTTGTCTTCGATGCCGAAGCGCTTGGCGATCTGCGAGCAGATCCAATAGCCGCTACGCTGTTCCCATTGCGGTTCGACGCACTTTTGCAATGCAACCATGAAGTTGCTCGTGCCTGTGGCGTAACCGTCGGCGGCGATGTCGTTGAGTTCCTGCTGCATCACGTCAGGCAGAATCAGGTCGGCCCAGCGAGCGGTGGCGGTCATCTGGTTGTCAACGACAAGGATGAACTCGCACTTCTTTTCGTCGGCCAGAATCTTGGCCGTTCCGTTGTGGTCGGAGTGCTGGTTCATATTGACGTTGGAGCACTGCGTCCACAGGAACTTGATGCCGACGTCAAGCTTGTCCTTGCCGCGCACACCGTCAGCTGTGGCGGTCATCTTTTCGCCGTGGTCGATCGCATCCGTCCAGGTGAAGAACGAAATAAGCGTTTTCACGGGGTTCTTGCCTGCGGGCAGACCCACATCGCCCATGCCGATGTCGCCTTCGCGGCCGCCGTGACTGGTGCCTGGCAGGCCAATGTTGCCGGTCAGAATCGGTAGCATGGCAATGGCGCGGCAGGTCTGTTCGCCGTTGGCCTGACGTTGGGGGCCGTAACCTTGGGCAAAGAAGACGGGCTTGGTCTTTGCCATTTCACGAGCGAGACGAACGATCGTTTCGGTCGGAATGCCGGTGATGCGGGAAGCGTATTCCGGAGTCTTGGGCGTCTTGTCTTCGCCTTCACCCAAGATGTAGCTCTTGTAGTCGCTTTTGGCCGGAGCGCCCTTGGGCAGCGTCTTTTCGTCGTAGCCCACGCAGTATTTATCAAGGAAGGCCTGGTCGACCAGGTTTTCTTTGATCATGACGTAAGCAAGACCTTCAACGAAAGCGGCGTCGGTGCCCGGACGGATCGGCACCCATTCGTCTTCCTTGCCCAGACACGTATCCGTGTAGATCGGGTCGACGACGATCATGCGCGGACGGTTCTTGCCCTGACGCGCGCAATCGAGTTCCCAAGCCTGGCCGCCGCCCGACTGGCGTGTCACCATCGTGTTGTTGCCAAAGGAGACGTAAAGCTTGGCGTTGGCGACTTCGGTCATCTGAGAACCGCCGGCGCCCAGACCATAGGTGTACGGGAATGCGCCGTTGATCTGTGCCGAAGAGTAGGTGCCGTAGCAGCCCAGAGAGCCGCCAAGCATATTGAGCAGGCGATCGGCCGTGCGGCGCGTGGAAACGAGCTGATATGAGCCCGAACCGTATTGCAGATAGATGGCTTCGTTGCCGTATTTTTCAATGGTGTACTTGAGTTGCTTGGCGACGATGTCAAGCGCTTCGTCCCAAGAGATGCGTTCGAATTTGTTTTCGCCGCGCTTTCCCACGCGTTTCATCGGATACTTCAGACGTTCAGGCGAATACAGGCGCTGGCGCATGGAGCGGCCGCGCAGGCAGGCACGGACGTGAGGTACCGCCAACGGCATCTTGGTCGAGTCGGCGCCGGTGTTTTCCGGTTCGATGCGAATCACCTGGCCATTCTTGACGATGGCTTTCAGCGGGCAACGGCTGCCGCAGTTGACAACGCAAGAAGTCCAGCGAACGGTTTCCATATCATCCATGGCCGCAGCAACGGCTTGACTGATCGGTGTAAGAGAGAAATTGGCCAACACGCCTGCAGCGGCGGCGGACTGTAACAATGTCCGGCGGCTCAGGCCTTGGGTACAAATTGACATGACGATCTCCTGCTCAAAGAATCTGCTTGATTTCGGGATTTCGGTTACTTTGACGAAGTGCCGGAATTCTTTTGCGGCAGATTTCTGGGTAAGTCCGGTCACGGAAAGGTGCAGCAAAGCATTTTTCCGTGCCGTAAGAGCAGGTTAGCGCCGAGGCTATGGGGGTTTCACAAAAATAGTTATTCTAAAAATGAATAACGTTTCATAGTTGCTACAGTGATTTTGTTATATTTAATATAACGCCGTGGTTATATTAAGCCATTCAAACTCATCTGCCTGGTTGCGGCACCTGACCGAACGTGTTCTCAATGCCTTCGTCTCAAATGTTCCAAATCGAGTGGGCAACAACATCGGAAGCCAAATACCGTGGTTTGACTGTCATACAAATCTGCGCGCCGCTACCGCGCTTGATCGGGTTGCCTTTGATGCAGTCGAAGGCTTTGATCATGCTTGCCTGCGGGCTTTGAAACCCTCTGAATTGCAGTTGGGTAGAAATGGTTAGGTTTTCAGTAACGGCTTTCGGTCGTCTTAATTTAGATCGGATGGTCGTGCGTGCCGTCCTGGTTCGCATCAAAAAACAAGTGCACTTTGCATAAAAAATAAAGTACGGTTGTGTTTTTGTGCAAAGTACGGAGAGGCAAATGCCGATACGAGCAGGAAGCTTGTCCTCTGATTAGTTGTGTTTGGATAAATCCACTGCCTGCCCTAGAGACGGACGCTTAGAGAGCGTTCCGCGCGCATGCAAAACGGCATACCACACGATGCAGAGCAGCACGACAATGGCATTCAGCCCGTATATACCGTCATAGCCGACGTGTGGCGCTACATAGCCGGCGAGATAAGGGGCCACACCCAGCCCGAGGTCAAAGAAGATATAGAAGGTACTCGTTGCCTGAGCGTAGCGCTCGCGGGAGACCATGCTGATGGCCGAAACCTGAGCAACCGACTGGAAGTTGCCGAAACCGAGACCGGCTAAGGCGCCGGCGAGTAGAACCGACCAGCCTTCATGTACACCCCACAAAAGCGCCAAACTGCCTGTCAGAAGCACGAGAGAGGGATAGAGAATGACCGGTGCGCCGTGCGCGTCGTATATCTTTCCGGAAAACGGACGGGAGATGAGAATCGCGGCGGCGTAAACAAGAAAGAACGAAGAGGCGGCCGCCACAACGTCAAACATGCGGGCGTAGGCGCTCATGAAAGCCTGGATATTGCCCCAAGCCAGACACACGACGCACACCAAGAGGCTGAACGGAATGAGCTGCGGCTCAATGAAGTCCGAAAGCGCGAGTTTGTGCGGTTCGAGTTTGCGTTCGGACGTGACGCTTACAAACGGGACAAGAAGCAGGTTGACGGTAGCCAAGACCGTGCCGATTGTGAAAATGCCCGAGTAGCCCAACGTGTCGACCAGTGCAATGCCGATGAAGGGTCCGAAGCACAGCGCAAAGGCCGTGCTCATGGAAAAGTAGGCGATGCCTCGGCCGTGAAATTGCGACGGAACCACCATGGCGACGATGGTGCCGGTGACTGTGCCCACGATGCCGATCGCAATGCCTGAGACGAAGCGCACCAGAAAGATGAGCGCGAGAGAATCAGCAAAGAAGTAGGCGGCGTTTGTCAGCAGGTAGAGCACCACGCCGCAGAAAAGAACGCGCCGATAGCCGGCCGTATGGACGATGCTGCCCGTAAAGAAACGCCCCACCAGACAGCCGATCACGATGATGCCGGTGGCAAGACCCGCGATAGCCGTCGACGCATGAAAGACCTCCGAGAGAAACTGGGTACTCACCACGAAAATGGCGTAGTAGCCAGCCAAACCCAACATATTGATGAGCGAAATGGCGATGAAGGTTTTCGAGAAGATGGCTTTCAGAGCGGAGGAGGACATGGGCGAACAGACACAAAGCGGACGTTATGAGCAAAGACGCGCGCGTAACGAGAAAAATCAAAAAAGAGGTCGATACTAAGAAAAACGGGACTTTACTCCCAATAAGCGCGAATTAACAAAAGCGATGTCGTGATTCAGATCTTTGATGTAAAAGAAAAAAGCCCGTGATTTTTCTTTCTCAAACCACGGGCTGTTACAAACACTCGACTAAGCGGTTGCGTTATTTGGCGGATTCAAGCGCCTTGTTGACGGCCTCGATGATGCCTTTGGAAGAGTTGGTGGCGCCGGTCACGGCAGCGATACCTTCCGTACCGTTTGTCTTGACAATTGCCTTGGACAACTTCTTCTGAGCGGCATTGAGTAGCATTTCCGTTTCACCGTGCTTGAGCACTTTGACGGAAGAGATTTTTCCGCCGGAAACGACGACTTCCACCTGAATCTTGCTGGCGTTGCCGTTGCCTTCACCGGTATAGGTACCGTCTTTGTAGGTTGCGGCATATGCGCCCGAATAGATGGCAGCAAAGGTCAATGCCAAAACGATGCGTTTGATCATCGGTGTTTTCTCCTCATGGGTCAGTACGACTTAGCTGGCTTTGGCAGCCTTGGCTGCGCTTTGACCGGCCACGCGACCGTAAGTGAAGATGTCGGCCATGGCGTTGCCGCCGACACGGTTGGTGCCGTGCACGACGCCCGTGATTTCACCGGCAGCCCAAAGACCGGGGATGATCTTGCCGTCGCGGTCAATGACGCGCGCTTGCGTGTCGATCACAACGCCACCCATCGTGTGATGGCGCTTCATAGTGACCTGACCGGCGTAGAAGGGGGCTTTGGCAATTTTGTTGACCAACATGGAAGGTGCGCGACCGAGCGGATCCTTCTTGGTGTCGACTGCCTTGTTGTAGGTATCGATCGTGGCTTTAAGGACCTTGGGATCGACCTTCATCTTCTTTGCAAGGTCTTCGACGGAGTTGCCGATGTAAAGCGTGCTGTCTTTGAGTGCCGCTTCGTTTTCCGGACCCTTGGAATTCTTTTGCAGTTCAAAGCCATCGGCGTCAATGATCGTCCAGGCGATCATTTCGGGCTGAGCAAGCATGGCGTCGCGCAGCACATCGCGTCGTGCGTCTTCATGGATGAAACGTTCGCCCTTGAGGTTCGTGAAAATAAAGCGGTCGACGTGCGTAAAGAGGTTCGGATACTTCTTGCCGTCGGGCAGGCCGCCTGGGATGCACTGGATATAGTCGAGACATGTCGTTTGAGCGCCGAGATCAATAAGGCTGTTGAGCACTTCGCCGGTGGCACCCGGGTGGTTAGTTGTGCCGAGTTTTTCCAGACGCGGATCATGCAGACCGCACAGTTTGCTGTTGGCAGCAAAACCGCCCGCGCAGACGATCACGCCGGTCCGTGCGCGAATGTTGAGAACCTTGCCTTCCTGTTCGATCTGTACGCCGAGAACGCGTCCACCGAAGGGCTTTTCACGCAAAACGGCTACCACCTTGGTTTCGAGTTCAACCGGAATGCCCAGCTTGTCGCAGACGTCGCACAACGCCATGATATAGGCCGAACCGCGCGGACCCTGGGGATTGCGTGCACGAGGATGCAGGCCGCCGTAGATCTGATAGATGCGATCCTGGAATTTGACGCCGTGATCCTTGAGCCACTGAACGCTTTCCGGTGCCAGAGCCGTCAGTTTCTTCACGATTTCGGGATTGCCGCGATAGTCGCCGGCAGCCAATGTCTGACTGGCGTGCAATTCCGGGGAATCTTTGATGCCTGCCTTTTCGTAGTTGGCTTTGATCGCCGCATTGAAGCCGCCGCCGGCACGGACAGTGTTGCCGCCAGCAAAAGCCATTTTTTCCAGAACGACTACATTTTTGACACCGGCTTCCTTGGCAGTGATGGCGGCCGTCAAGCCGGCACCGCCGGCGCCGACAACCACCACATCAACCGTACGATCCCATTTGGCAGGGACTTTGAATGGATTGTTCATTGCCAAAGCAGGCAAGGCATTTGCAGCTCCGGCAAGGGCGACAGCCCAAACAAATTGACGACGCGTCAGTTTCGTCATGATGATTCTCCTTCAGTGGGTTGGAAACGAAACTGATTATTGGTGTTTCAATTAACAAATACAATTGATATATTTTTATATATCTATAAACAATGTTTATGTAAATGGATAGAGTTCTTTCCCAGATCAGCTTGGACCTCCTGAATGTGTTTCATCAGGTGGCGAAATTCGGCAGCATGACGCTGGCTTCGAAGGCACTTTTCATCACTCAACCGGCGGTTTCTCATTCCATTGCTCTCTTGGAGGGACAACTGGGTTATCCGCTGTTTGAGAGAGCCGGACGCAAGTTGCTTCTGACCGACGAGGGTAAAACGCTTTTTCAGACAACGAACGGCTTGTTTTCCGTTTTGACTGAAGGAGAGAGACAACTTAAAGATTTGCGATCGGCAAAAACGGGTGTTTTAAAAATCGGGTGTCCGTTTTTGCTGCTGCAAACATGCTTGACGCCAGTCTTGGCAGCGTTTCATAAGGCGCACCCGGAAGTTCGTATTCGCGTGGAGATCGAAAATCGAATGCAGCCGATGCTCGACCTGCTTCGTCAGGACAAGGTGGATCTGCTCTTTTTGGCTACGCCCGAACAGGGACGAATTGAATCGGAATTTGCTGAGCGAACACTTGGAACTTATCGCTACGCATTTCTGGCGAGCAAAGACCATTTTCCTTTTTTACGGGAAAAGACGCTGGCACTTCAGGATGTCAATGAGCAGCCAATTGTTATTTTGCGGCCGGGTAATAACACACGCGATTATCTGGAACGTCGTTTTGCCAAAGCCGGCTTGGTTCTGAACGTGCAGTGGGAGACGGAAACAATGGCTGTGACGGAAGAGTTCACCAAAGCGGGATTCGGATTGGGCGCCATGTTGCTTGACAATCGACCGATTGTGGCGCCCCACCATGAAGGGCTGTTCGAATTGAAAATCAAAGAGGATTTGCCGACGGGACGCTACCTTGTTTTGCACCATTCTCAGAAGTCGTTGTCGGAAAACGCCGTGCGTTTTCTTACGATGGCGCGACATTTTGCCGATGGTGAGGCTTCTAACGCCCAATAACTGAGCGGGCGGAAAAGAAAACAGCGCCGCTACCGACATTGTTCGACGCTGCCTTTTAATTGTCGACTCAATTTGTAGTATCAAACCGCTTCGGTTTTCTTTTCAAAACGTTTGATCACACGCTTGATCACCTGTTCGTTTTCTTGAGGAGTCAATGTATTGAGATTGAGATGCTGGAGGTAAAAGAGACCTTCGACAGCAAGAATGGCAAACAAAACATCCAGGACATCGTCTCCGGCCGTTTTTGCCATATCAAAAACTTTTTCGTACCACTCGCGAATCGGTGCTCTTAAGGTTTCGTTCTGAGCCGAATAGGAGAGAATCGCCACACCGAAAGAAGAGTTGGTCTGTGCCGTGGCATAGAAATGACGGTACCAATGTGCAAAGCCGCTTGCGACGGTATTGGAACTGTTTTGGGCAGCGGCAATGCCGAGCTTGAGCTGTTCATCCAGATGCTCGACATAGTTCTTGACGAGCTCCAACAGCAGGTTGTCTTTGTTTTTGAAGTGATAGAGAAGGGTGCCTTTTGCGACGCCGGCTTCTTTAACAATGCGATCAAAAGTGAGCTGACCGACACCGTGTTGTACGACGATGTGTTGTGCGGCCTTGAGAATCTCTGATTTTTTTGTGGTGCTTTGAGTCAGCGCCTTGGGGGGACGTCCCCCTTTTTTTTCGGTTGCATTTGACATAACTCGATTCTTTTCATCATTTTTACACTGACTGGAGTTTATACCAGTTGGACTATTTTTGTTGTTGGGCCTATGATTAAACCGTCTAGACGGTACAAATAATTTAACACCCTGAGGAGAAAAGGAAATGACACAGCACAACGGTGTTTCCCGGCGAAGCTTTCTGGGCGCAGGTTTGGCTGCTGCTGCGGCAGCGGCGGCAAATGTTGCTCAAGCCGCACCGAGAGCCACTGAGGTGGATAGTTGGGACGAAGAGTTCGACATGATTGTTGTGGGCAGCGGTTTTGCCGGTTTGTCGGCTTGCTATGAAGCCCAGCGTCTTGGTCTCAAGAAGATCGTCGTGTTGGAAAAGATGGAAGCCTTCGGCGGCAACTCCGCGTTGTGCGGCGGTCTGATGTGCATGCCGCTTACGAAGCTTCAAAAGGCCAACGGCATCAAGGACGATCCTGAACTGCTCGTCAAAGACATGTTTAAGGCCGGCCGCGGTTTCAATCATCCGCAGCTTGCCCGCACGCTCGCCGAAAACGCTTACAAAGCCTATGACATGATGCAAGCATGCGGCGTCAAATTGAAGGACAAGGTCATCCGTCTGGGCGGACATAGTGCTCCGCGTGCTCACCTTCCTGTCAATGCTTCGGGCGGCGGTGTGGTGGTTCCGCTTCACAAGTATCTGCGCGGCAAGGGTGTTGAATTCCGCAATCGAGTCAATGTCAAGGAACTCGTCGTCACGGCCAAAGGTTGCGAAGGTGTGATCGCCGCCGTTGATTACGACTGGCGTACTGACACCGAAGGCAAGTTGAAGGCCTTCAAAGCCCGTTATGGTGTGGTCGTTGCTTCGGGCGGCTGGGGTCAGGACAAGGAATTCGTGAGCACCACGATGCCTGTCTATTCTCAGTTGGAATGCACGTCTCAGCCAGGCGCTACTGCCACGATGATCAAGGCGCTTCTGTCTATCGGCGCTTTGCCTGTGATGCTTGATATGTATCAGTTGGGTCCCTGGGCTTCGCCCGACGAAAAGGGGGCCGGTCCCGGCAGCTTCTTTGCTGATTACGCCTTTGCCGAAGGCATTGCCGTTGATCCCAAGACCGGCAAGCGCTTTATGAACGAATTGGCTGACCGTCGTACTCGTGCTGATGCTCAACTCGTTGTGCTTGCCAAGGGCACCAAGGAAAAGCCCAACTATCCGTTCTGCTTCTGCAGTGAGGAAACCACGAAGCATGCCGAAGGCTTCAAGGCCGCTTACCGAGAAGGCACCGTTAAGAAGTCCGATTCGGTTGAAGAACTCGCCAAGCTTCACAACGTTGATGTGGCTGCTCTGAAGGCGTCCATTGCCGATTGGAATGAAATCGTGGCCGGCAAAAAGGCTGATCCTTTCAAGAAGCCTCTGGACGTGAAGACGGAACTCAAACCGCCGTTTTATTCCATGCGATTGTCTCCCAAACTGCACTACTGCATGGGCGGCGTGGCCATTACTCCGAAGGCCGAAGTCATCGACTGCCGCAGCTTGAAGCCTATCGCCGGTCTTTATGCCGCAGGTGAAGTCGCCGGCGGTGTGCACGGTATGGATCGTCTCGGCGGCTGCTCTTCCGTCGACGGCATGGTGTTCGGTCAGATTGCAGGTCACGAAGTGGCTTCGCGCAAGATCTAATAGGAGAGACAATCATGAAATTGAAGTTTTGCGTTGCCGCTCTCGGTGCCTGTTTGATGTTCTCGGCCGCCTCGGCTGCCGAAGTTGCGGGCGTTCCCATGAAGGACTACCACGTCAAGGCTTTCGGCGGTGCCGTTCAGTGTGCCGTTTGCCACGAAACGAACGTACCCAAGTCTCGTCCCAACGACAAGACCTGCCGCATGTGCCACGGTCCGATGGAAAAAATCAAAACGCCTGACAATCCTTTCGACAAGAAGCCGCACCAGTCCGCTCACTACGCCGATACGCTCGAGTGCACGGCTTGCCACGCCGAACACAAGGCAAGCAAAGATCTCTGCAGTACCTGTCACAACGTGAAGTGGACGAAGTTCCAATAATCAACCCCAAGGAGAAAACATCATGTCCCAGTCTCTCAAGCTTCGCCTGACGGCTACGGCCGCCGCTCTCGCTGCCCTGCCTCTTTTTGCCGGCAACGCTGTCGCTGCGACGCATACCCTTGACGGCAAGACTCTGACCATCGACGAACTGTGGTCCATTTCGGCTCCCGGCGAAAAGGTCAAGATCAGTGCCGACGGCTGGAAGCGCCTTAAGGCGAGCTACCGTGCACCGATTGATGCCGCTACCGACGGTCGCGACATCTACGGTCTGACCGTGAACTACGGCGACCTGAAGGATCAGCGTGTGGCCGGTGCTCGTGTTGAAGATGAACCCAATCGCACAGCCTCGATCGAATTCAACGAACGCCAGATGCGCATTCAGGCTGCCGGTGTTGAACCTTTCATGCCGGATCGTCTCTCGAAGATGGCCATGATCATCCGTGTCAATCAGATGGCTGCCGGCTTTACCGGCATGAGCGTTGATGCTGCCAACGCATACATGGAATACATCAACAACGACGTCTGCCCGCTGATCCCGTCGCGCGGTTCCGAAGGCGCCAACGACCTGAGCATGGTCACGCACATTGGTTTGGCTCTGATGGGCGAATGGGACGTCTCCTACAAGGGCAAGCGCGTTGCCGCTTCCAAGGTTCGCAAGGAACTCGGTCTGAAGCGCTTCCGTCCGTTCGGTATGGACGGTATTTCGATCCTCTCCAACTCCAATGCTGCCGAAGCGCAGGCCGTTGCCGCTCTGAAGAAGGTCGAACACGTTCTCTCCATTTCTCCCACGATCATTGCAACTTCACTGGAAGCTCTGAACGGTAATGTGAGCCCATTTGTATGGCACACGGTTGAAACCAAGGGCTGGCCGCAGGGTCATGAAGCCGGCGAACAGATTCTTTACGCTCTGAAGGGCTCTTACCTTTGGAATGCTGATCCGAAGCGCTATCTGCAGGATCCGCTGTCCTTCCGTTCCTCCGGCTTGATCCTTGCAACGGCCATGGAAGAATTGCGTCAGGCTAAGGAACTGATCAATCAGGCCATCAATCACACGACCGACAACCCGATCGTGAACGTGGGCGGCCGCAATGATCTGTGGTACAGCAAGTCGGATGCCATCAAGGCCATGCAGGTCGGCGGCAAGAACGTCTTTGTGAACTCCTGCTCGAACTTCGACAACACGCAGCTTGCTGTCCAGCTCGAAAGTGTCGGCCGCGCTCTGGCTCAAGTTATCCATACCTCAGCTTGGCGTACCACGCAGCTCGATGATACGCATCGCACCAACCTTCCGACGTACCTCGTGGCTAAGGAAAACAAGGGCGGCGACGGATTTGCCAACATCGCCCAGTCCATGTCCGGTCTTTACGCCGAAGCAATGGGTCTTACCAACAGCGTCATGGGCTACGGCGTTCCGACTTCGATCGGCATTGAAGAAACGTTTAGCAACGTCAACCAGACTGCCGATCGCTTGAGCAAGATGGCTGACATCGCTTACGAAATCTACAGCTACGAAGCTCTGCATACGACGCAGGCTATGGACATGCGCATGCAGGACGGCAAGAAGATGGGCGAAGGCACCACCAAGTTCCTGAAGGCTTATCGCAAGTCGGTTCCGTTCGTTTCGAAGGATCGCATCTACACGCCTGACATCAACAACGGCATTAAGTTCCTCCGTACGCTTGATCCGGCCACACTGAAGTAATTCGGTCATAACTCGTATTCTTTGTTTCTCCTGATTTTCTCTGCGGGTTCCTGACGTTAAGCCGGGGACCCGCATGGGAAAGTCGAATCTTCGCAAATCAAACCACATCATGAAAAAGACACTCACCGCAGTTGCGGTTTTGGGCGCACTCTCCGGCGCAACCTTGGCGGCGGACGTAACGCTCTACGGCGTCATCGACACGGGCTTTACCTATCAGCACACCGAAGGTGGCGACGACTCGTTTGCCATGACTTCCGGCAGCTATGCCGGTCCTCGTTTCGGGTTTAAAGGCACCGAAGCTCTGGGCGATAACTTGACCCTCGGTTTTATTTTGGAAGCGGGTTTTAACAGCGACACCGGTGTGCAGGGTGAAGACGGTAAGATCTTTAACCGCGAATCGCAGATTTATCTCACGGGCGACTGGGGCACTTTGGGCTTCGGTCGTGTGGGTGGTTTTTCTTCGGGCATGAGTTCGCTTTCCTGGTACTGGGACTTTGAACCGTTTGAAACCGGTTACGTTGACGCAGGTATTCAGGCCTCTCAGGTTAATGTCTGGAACGTACACAGCAATACGATCTACTACGTTTCGCCTACGTATGCAGGCGCTAAGCTCGGCGTACAGTATTCACTCACCAATGAAGAGGATCAGGAAGACGCTCGCTGGGTCAATAACAGCAAGTGGCTTAACGTCGCATTGCGTTGGGACGGCGTCAACACGAAGGTGATCGGTGCGGTTGAAGCTGAGTTTTATGGCGACAATGCTGACACGAAGAATTTCGAAGATGCGTACAGCTTCAAGCTTGCGGCCACTTGGACGCCGGGCGGAGCAGCCACGACTCTCTATGCCGGCATGAACTACATCACAAACTACCGTCGCATCAGTGATGCCAATTGGAACGATTTCGACATTGACGGACTAGCCGAAAGTTCCGACGGCTACGATGCGATTTCGGGGTTCCTGGGCGTTCGCTATACCGTGGGCGCAGCCAACTGGCTTGCTCAGGTGCAGTATCAGGATGGTGAGTTCGAAGGGGCCGCGTCTGGTCAGGACGGCGATTTCAAGCGTTACGCCGTGGGCCTGGGCTGCCATTACTACTTCAGTAACCGAACGATGGGCTACGCCGTCGTGTCCTGGGCCAAGGGCGAAGGTTGGCTGAACAAGGACGAAAACATTACGAACCGTACGGCTGCTTCTCTCGGCTTGGTTCACTACTTCTAATCGGCCAGTAAGTACGGCTTTCGCCGAAGTTAACCCTGTCTCCTGCCGAAGACGCATCCAGCGACAAGACGCTTGTGATGCGCCTTCGGTTTTTTACGCTGCCGCAGACAACCTTACTGCCGCCGGCCCTTGCCGGTAGCTACGTCAGAGGCTCTCGTCTTCGGTCTGAATCGAATAGAGGTTCTTTACCATTTTGGCAAAAAAACGCATCATTTCATTGGCATCGCCCGTTTCGTAAAAACGCCCGAGCTTTTCGTGGAACTCTTCGGAATCGCGGTTAAGAACTGTTATCGGCCAGTAGCCGTTTTGCATCAGACAACCGTTCATCATCAAGGAGGCTGTTCGTTTGTTGGCATCGAAGAAAAACTGCGACCGCGACATGAAAAGGAACAAAGCCACGGCTCTTTCTTTCGGATTTTTGATTTCTGTTTTCAGAAACTGAAATCCCCGGGCAGCCAAAGCGACAAGATCAGAGTGATGCGGCGGTGTGTAATCATCACCGTGGATTCCGAGATCCAAATTGCGGAACACGCCCCATTCCAGAGCATCCTTAAATCCGACAAAGCGATGAATTGCGCAAGCACATTGCTCAGTCAGATCAAATTCTTTGTTTAGTAACAAACGAATAAGCTCTCTTGAACCGTCGCCGTAATTTTTAACCTGAAGCAAGTCGTCAATACTCAAACCGGAAACGGATTGGCCTTTGAGAATCGTCTGCGTCTGTGGAAGTGTTGACGGATTGTTCTCAAGTGTCGACATGCAGTTCCAGGTGATTTCAGCCAGGTTCTTTTTGAATACAAAAACCACCTTTTCAGTATCACCGAAATAAGGTATTTGGAAATCGATACCGATATCCCAAAACATGCCATTGAGAGGATCGCTGATCATTATTCAAAAAATCCAAATTGCAGGGATACTAAAAATTTTGTGGGATGGAATGTGTAGATAAAAAAATGAATTCAACAGGTTAGAGCTTAATCGGTGCCGAAAAGCACCTGAAAAAACATTGCGAACGGAGTATATCGCAGGTCGTTGACCCAACATGATCCTGTTGGTAACGATTTTTTTTCTGATATCAGCAGATTATCTTGTGAGGAGTCCTGAAGAGTCAGAATGTGAGACTTTTTCCTTTGCTTGAGCCTGAATTCGGGCGTACCATCGAGTGAGTAGGCGTTTATCTCTACTGAGCACATTTTTTAGGTGATAGCGCTATGTACGGAAAGCTCGCTCGGGTTTTGTTCGTCCTGCTTGTAATGCATTCCTGCACGACCGGCATGCGGTTTTGCGTGACGCTTGATGCGCTCGCGCACGGGGCAAGTTCGTTTGAAGTCGGCGCGATGCTCGCTAGCGTCGCTTTGTTTCCTGCATTTGGCGCCATTGCGGCGGGACGTTGGTTGGATCGTTCGGGACCCAGGCCGTCGCTTGTTCTGGCGATTTTTTGTGCGGCATCGGCCGGTGCAGCGACGCTGCTTTTTCCGACCAAGGTTGCAGGACTCTGGCCGCTTTTTGCTGCCTGCATTCTCGTGGGCACGGCTTTTTTGCTCACCAATACGGTCGTGCAGCGCCTGACCGGTGACGTCTCCACCAACGAAACGCGAGCATTGGCCTTTACGCTGTTGTCAATCGTGACGGCCTTAAGTGGTCTGCTTACTCCGATCATCACGGGCTACATGATTGAGCACTTTGGCTTTGCCAGTTTCTATTGTTGGGTGGCGGGCGCTCCGATCTTTGTGGGACTGATGTGTCTGTTGCCGTTTATGCGGCATGTACTTCCTGCAGGAGGCAATGGTGCTCGCAAGGCGGCGGGAACGCATCCTCAAAAGGTGATGGACTTCTTCAAAGACCCTCCCATGCGAGCGGTCTTGGTCTGTTCCGTCGTCGTTTCAGTTGCCTGGGAAGTAGGCAATTTGTTGATTCCCGTCTACTGCGCATCCGTGAAGCTTTCGCCTTCGGACATCGGCTGGGTGCTGGGTAGTTTCTCGGCGGCGTCCTTTGCCGTACGGCTTCTGATGCCGTATCTGATGCGGCACATGCGCGAATGGATCATGATTGCGCTTGCGCTTCTGATTTCGGCCTTGGCCTTCGTTCTCTTTCCCTTCTTTGAAAGTCAACTGCCGCTCATGGCCTGCGCTTTCCTGTTGGGCTTGGGACTTGGTGCGTCGCTTCCGAACATGATGTCGCTTGTCTACCGTTTGGCTCCGAAGGGACGCACGGGGGAGGCGATCGGACTGCGGCTGATGCTGATCAATTCAAGCAAAGCGACCTTCCCGGTGGCCATGGGTGCGCTGGGGGCTGTTATCGGTGCGGGAGCGTCCCTGTGGGGACTTGCCATTTTCGTTTTTCTGGGCTTTCTTTTTGCGATGCGATCGGCGCCGACGGTCATCGGTGCGGTAGCAGGCAGCCATACCGAACATTAGGCAAGCACGGGTCTTCCGATTGAGTTTTTCAAGCAAAGGCTGTTTTCTGGCGATGTCTTGTCAAAGACATGTTGCCGATGGCTTATTTGTGGCTATAGAGAGCAAACAAAAGCCTTTCCGGGAAGGAGCGACCCGGAAAGGCTAAAAAATAGATCGAAAAATTTTTCTGGTCAGTGGTTGAGAATCTTCGATAGGAACTTCTGAGCACGTTCCGTGTGCGGCTTATTGAAGAATTCGTCAGAAGGAAGATTTTCAATGACTTCACCGGCATCCATAAAAATCACGTGGTCGGCCACTTTCTTGGCAAAGCCCATTTCGTGCGTCACCACCATCATGGTCATGCCTTCGTGAGCAAGTTCCACCATCACGTCAAGCACTTCGTTGATCATCTCGGGGTCAAGCGCCGAGGTGGGTTCGTCAAAGAGCATGCAGATTGGATCCATGGCAAGCGCTCGGGCAATGGCAACACGCTGCTGCTGGCCGCCCGAAAGCTGCCCCGGAAACTTTTCCGAATGCTTCAAAAGACCCACTCGATCGAGAAGTTTTAAGCCGCGTTCTTCTGCTTCGGCCTTGTCGCGTCCGAGCACCTTGATCTGGGCAAGCGCCAGGTTGTCGCGGATGCTCATGTGGGGAAAGAGCTCGAAATGCTGAAACACCATGCCGACGTGGCTGCGCAGTTTTGCGAGATCCGTTTTGGGATCACCCACGGAAATGCCGTTGATGCGGATTTCGCCCTGCTGGAAAGGTTCAAGTGCGTTGACGGTCTTAATGAGTGTGGACTTGCCCGAGCCCGATGGCCCACAGACAACCACCACTTCGCCTTTTTCGACGTTCACCGAGCAGTTCTTGAGAACCTGAAAGTCTCCGTACCACTTGCTCACGTTTTTGATTTCAATCATCGACATTTTTCTTTTAATCCTGTAATTCCGGTTTTGTGCGATGTCCTTGTGCTCTTAGCGGGCAGCCACGGCGATCTTGCGCTGCAGGCGACGCACGAGCATCGAAAGCGACACGGAAACGGAGAGGTAGCAGACGGCGGCAAAGGAGTACATCAAGACGAGCTGACCGTCGCGCTGAGCGATCTTGCTTACGGCGCCCATGAAGTCGTTGCCGCTGATCACGTACACCAGACTGGTGTCCTGGAAAAGAATGATGGTCTGGGTGAGCAGCACCGGCAGCATGTTGCGCACGGCCTGCGGCAGGATGACGTAGCGCATCGTCTGACCGTAGCGAAGGCCGAGCGCCATGGCCGCGGACATCTGCCCTTTGCTCACGGACTGGATGCCGGCACGCATGATTTCTGCAAAGTAGGCCGCTTCAAAGAGCACAAACGTGATGATGGCGGTCATCTCCGCGCCGATCATGACGGGATGATCGAGGCCCAAAAGCACCTTTAAAACTTCAGGCATCAGCAGGAAGAACCAGAAGAGCACGAGCACAAGCGGCACAGCGCGCATCAAGTTGGTGTAGAGCTTGGAAAACTCCGAAAGAATCTTTGACGTCGACAAGCGGCAAAGCGCCAGACCCGTACCGAGAATCAAGCCGCCGATGGCCGTGATGACCGTCAGTTCGATCGTGTACTTGACGCCTTCGAGAATGTAGCCCCAGGAGTTTGTAATCGAGGAAAAATCAATCATGGCTTAACTCCTCTCTTACTTGGCAAGAATGAGGCCGGGGACGGCGCTCTTTTTCTCGACGACGCGCATCACGTTGTTGACCACAAGCGCAATCACGATATAGATGATGGTTGCCCAAATGTAGGCGGCGAAGAACTGGAACGTGTTTTCGCCCATTTCATTGGCTCGCATCGTGAGTTCCGGCAGACCGATCGTAAGCGCCACGGCGGTATTTTTCACGAGGTTCATGGCTTCGCTTGTAAGCGGCGGAACGATAAGGCGCATTGCAAGCGGCAGGATCACATAGGCGTAGGTCTGAACCGTCGTAAAGCCCAAGGCTTTGGCAGCGTTGGGAAGTCCCTTGGGGACGGAAGCGATGCCTGCGCGGACCTGTTCTGCCACACGAGAGGATGTGAAAAAACCCATGCAGATGAAGGCCGTCAGGAACTGCGAATAAACGGGATCGACCGAGTTCATCCAATCCTTGTACCAGGGAATGAATTCGGGAACGACAAAGAACCAGACGAAAATCTGAACGATGAGGGGAATATTGCGAAAAAGCTCGATCCACACTTCACAGATCGTGCTAAGAAATTTATTTTGCGATGTTCGCAGCGTACCGACAATGATGCCCAGAGCCAGTGCGAGGGCAAAGGACGAAAGCATCAGTGCAACCGTCCAGCCGGCGCCGCCCAGAATGTATGACCACCAGGGTTCGTCGGCAAGCAGTGCGGGCTCAAACAGAGAGTTCAGATTGAAATTGAGAGCCATTTGAACTTTCCTCTTTTAGTGTGTGGCAGCTCGGTGTCCGGGGTGAGACTGCCGCAACCGCGGGAAATGAATCTTTAAAAAGGCCGGGGCGGTTCAACGTTGGCGCCACTGAGACCGTCCCCGGCTTAAAACTTCGTATCAGATGCCCTTGTCCGAAGGATTCGCAAAGAGTTCCTTCGTGTAGTTGTTCATCTTGAAGTTCAGGTTGACGTTCTTGGGCGGAATGGGAGATTCGAACCAAGTCTTGTAGAGCTTTTCGAGTTCTCCGCTCTTGATCATGTTCGTGACGGTCTTGTCGACCAAAGCCTTGAACTGCGGATCATCCTTGCGGAACATGGCGCCGTAGGGTTCGACCGAAAGAGCCGCGTCGAGGATCTTGAAGTCGGCTGCGTTCTTCAAGTTTGCGATCTGGCCCGCGAGAAGCACGTCGTCAAGAACGAAGGCGTCGGCACGCTTGTTGGCAACGAGCTGCATGGCTTCGGCAAAATCCTTGGTCATCATGTAGCGCACGCGGATGCCGTTTTCCTTTTCAAACTTCTTCATGAGCGCAACAGAGGTCGTGCCAGAGGTGACGGCAATCGTCTTGCCGTTCAGGTCCTTCATCGAATTGATGCCGCTGTTCTTCCAGACGGCGGCAGAAACCTGAATGCCGAAGTAGCTCACGGAGAAAGCAGCTTCACGCTGACGAACCAGAGAGTTGGTGGTCGAACCGCATTCGATGTCAACCGTACCGTTCTGGATGAGCGGGATACGGTTGGCAGACGTCACGGCCTGATATTTGACGTCAAGCTTGGACAGGCCGAGTTCTTTCTGTGCGGATTCGGCAACTTCGCGGCAAACCTCAAAGGCGTAGCCGACCGGCTTGCCGTCGGCGCCTAGGTAGGAAAACGGCACAGAGCTTTCACGATAGCCGAGCGTGATCGAGCCGGTTTCCTGAATCTTTTTAAGCGTTCCGGTGAGCTCCGCAGCGGTGGCTGCGTTCATGGCAAGAACTGCGGCGGCGACGGCTGCAAGGGCAAAGCGGGAAGTGTGCTTCATATCAGGCTCCTATTTGAGTGTGTGATCTTTCTCGGTGCGCGTGAATGAGTGCGCGCCTTTTGTCTATAACTGTTGCAAGGAGCGTGCCAGTTTTGGGCGTGATAGGGAGAACCCTCAAACGATTCTTAAATGGGTAAGGTTTAGTGACTAAGAAAGCTAATCGTTACTGATTAGTTTTTGCTTGGAAAAGCCTGATAACTAAGCCGAAGGAAGTAGAGACGCGGGAAAGCTTAAGACGGGGCTAAACGGTAGCGAAAAGCACCGTTTGGGTGCGCTATAGGCAGTTGTGATGCATCAAATTGGTGCATGCACTCAGTGCGGTTTTGATGAGCAGTCGAGAGTTACGTTTTGATCGCACGCAAGCACAAAGTGCTGGTGAGAGTTATCACCAGTATTCGACGTTGTTGCAAGTCGTATCTGCTTTTGAAGCTTTTCAGGCGTCATCTGCTCGAAAGCGGTGTGGCACCGGAAAATATTCTCATTCAAGTCTGATTTCTCGCTTTGGTAACGTGGAACAAGAAGTTGAGTCATCAGCCTTGTCGGGTTTTGCACAGATGTGTGGACAAAAGTTGTGCATAACTTAACAAGGCTTGAAAAATCAGAGGCTTATCGGCGTGCTTAAATTTTGGGCACATGAATGTTCTAATCGCAGTCCAAAGTCAGTGGTCGTCAGCTATCGCCACTCTTGTCAGAAAAAACTGACGAAGGTTGGAGTGGACGGCAGGCATTTGGCAGACCTGGATTTCCCGTAAGAAAGGAAGACAGCAGTCTTTTTTCTAAAGCAATGTGCCTAATTAATCTGACGCTGGCCAAAATTTGTGCGGATTGGGTTTGCACAATGCCGGGTTTGCCTGTCGGGTGAGTGATAATCCAAAAAGTTTGTGTCGTTTTTCGTCGCAGGAAAGTTCGCCATGGATTCTCTCGTTCGAAACAGTGCCTCCATTAATGAAATGCTCACGCGTTACGGCGTTAAATTCGGGCTCTACAAAAACGGCAGTTTTCACGAGCAGATCTTTCCTTTTGATCCGATTGCCAGAACCATTGAAGCCGACGACTGGAAGGAACTTTCAGCGGGTTTGGCTCAACGTGTTCGAGCGCTCAACGCGTTCTTGCTGGACATCTACGGAAAAAAGAGAATCATCACGGACGGCATCATTCCTCCCGAGTTTGTGTTTTCTTCTCCGGGCTTCTTAAAAGCATGCGACGGCGTTACGCCGCCGGGAGGCGTCTACACGCACATTGCCGGCATTGATTTGGTGCAGGCTCATGATAAGAGCTGGTACGTTCTGGAAGACAATCTGAGGATTCCGTCCGGAGCATCCTATCCGCTGATTGCTCGCGAAATTTGCCGACGCGCTTCACCTCAGACATTCAGAACGGCCAACATCATCGACAACCGCCGATATCCCGAAATGCTCTCTTGCATGATGCAAAGCGTGGCTTGCGACGGCATCTGCGTTGTCATGACGCCGGGACGCTATAACGCAGCTTTTTTCGAGCACAGTTATCTGGCGGAGAAGACCGGCTTTGCGTTGGCTGTCAACGACGATTTTTTTGTGGAAAATAACTGCCTTTACTATCGAGATTGCGCACAAGGAAAAGTTCGCGTGGGAGCGGTGTATCGTCGCATCTCCGATGAGTATCTTGATCCGCTTACGTTTCTACCTGAAAGTCTCATCGGAGTGCCGGGCATCATGGATGCCTACCGATCGGGCAATGTAGCGATCATCAACGCGCCTGGCAACGGCGTGGCCGACGATAAAGGCATTTATTACTTTGTTCCCAAAATGGTCGAATACTATTTGGGTGAAAAAGCGATCCTGAAAAATGCGCCCACCTATCTGCCATTCTTTGAAAAAGATCGGGAGTACGTGCTGTCCAACATTGAAAAGCTCGTCATTAAGGACGTGGCGGAAGCCGGAGGTTACGGTGTTGTCTTCGGACGCGATATGGACAGCGAAACGCTTGCCGGCTGGCGTGATCGCATTAGCAAGGAGCCGAGGCGCTTCATCGTGCAGGAAGTGATCGATTTTGTTGATTTGCCGGTGATGGACGGCGACGAAACCGTCTATCGAAAAGCGGACCTGCGAGCCTTTGTGCTGACCGGGAAGGATTCGGTTGAAGTTTGGCCGAGCGGACTGACGCGTTTTTCCCGCGTTGCCGACAGTTTTGTCGTGAATTCCTCTCAAGGAGGAGGTTTTAAGGACACGTGGGTGAAGGCCTCATGAAATCGGGCGGACATCAAGGGACAGGACAGTATAAAGTGAGGATGCTGATGACTTCGAAGCCGGTGCTGATAGCCATTTCTGCCGAGCAGGCCGACCGCTTGTATTGGCTTGGGCGGTATGTAGAGCGCGTGTTTTCAACGGTTCGCATTTTCAATCAATCGCTTGATCGAATGATTGATCAGGACGGAGAGGACTACGTGGCGTTTTGCAAGCGCTTGTCGATTCCGTCGGATATCTATCGGGATGCCGCCGATTTTGAGGCCAAATACTTGTTTGATGCGACCAATCCGGATTCGATTTATTCCAATCTTTCACGGGCATACGACAATGCCATCGTACTGAGAAATTTCATCACCACCGAAACGATGGCCTTTATTCAGTTGGCTTTGGATCGGTTGGAACAAGGTAGCATTGCCGAGTCCGCTTTTCTGGAAACACAGCGCGTAAGCGATCTGTTGCTTGCGTTTTGGGGATCGGTAGACGATCGCGTTGTTGATGTTGAGCGACGCGACCTTTTGAAGGTCGGAAAGTATTCCGAACGATTGGATCTGATGATTCGACTCAATTGTCAGGAATATGCTGTTGACGAGCTTCTCATTCGCATGCTTTCCCATACGAGGCGTGTGGAGCCGCTCCTCAATCGTGAGGTTTTGCAGCAACTGCGCAGCATGAAAGAGCCGGCGCTCGAAAGCAACCGAGCACACCTGTTGCACCTTATCAACGCTTTGCACTGAGTCAGTCGAGTTTTGCCTTGAAGTGCCGTTTCACCTTTACCACGGCGTACCGGTTTTCTGCCCCCGTTTTCAGACACGTGTTTCACATTCGAGCGTTTCCCTCGGACACGCCCGGACAAAGGGTCTTGGAAACGCATCTCACAACGAGTCTGCCTCAGCCTCTGGCTTCGGTTTTTGATTCCGTTTGCGGCAATTTGACTTTAACCGGACGCATGGACGAGCCCCATGACGAGTTGTTTTTTGAGTCTTCGGGCATTGTCCGAACTTGCGTTGACGACAACCAAAGCGACTATCCTGCATCGCCTTACTTTATCTATCCGACGCGACTCACAAGGCCGGGTCCGACCGTTGTTAATCTTTGGGAGCGTGCCAAAGGGACTTTGACCGGAGACGTGCGAACCGATGCCCTTATTCTGATGCATGCGGTTCACACGAGCCTTGTTTATACGCCGGGAGTCACGGATGTCGGTACAACGGCTGAGCAAGCACTGTCATACGGCAAGGGAGTTTGTCAGGATTTTTCGCACGTCTTGCTTTCACTTCTGAGGCTTGCTTCAATTCCTTCCTTGTATGTCGCCGGACTGATGGCGGGAGAAGGCGCCACTCATGCCTGGGTGCAGGCGTGGGTCAACAACAGGTGGATGGCGTTGGATCCGACGCATGACTGTTTGGCTGAGGGAGCCTATATTGCTCTTGCCAGAGGGTGCGATTTTGAAGACGCAGCCCTTGAACGAGGCATTTTCTTGGGAAGTGCCCGGCAGTTTGTGCAATCGTCTGCCGTGGTTGAAATTGTCGAAGAAAGGTCAACTACCCCGCTCTAAAGAGCGAGGCTTGAAAAAAGTCTTGGTTGACTAGCCTCAGGCCGCCCAAAAGGCGGACTACGTTGGTTGGGAATGCATAGGCACCGCGGGATGTCAATCCTAGTCCTGCGCTCTGCGGTTCACGGTTAAAAGCTCTGAGAGGTAGGAGCGGTGCCGCGAACAGGTAAACCCCTTCCAACATTGGCGAAGGATTTCAACCGGTCGCAAGACCGAGGAGACAAATCTTGAGAGTATTTGTTTTAAACAAACGTGGGCAACCGCTGATGCCGTGCTCACCGGCAAAAGCAAGGTTACTTCTCAAAGAGAGAAAAGCAATCGTCAAAAGGCGCACGCCTTTTACGATTCAACTCACGATCGCAACGGGCGAAGCAAAGCAGCCTGTAATGCTTGGCGTGGATTCCGGCTACAAGCACATTGGTCTTTCGGCCACAACTGAAAAGGCCGAACTCTATGCTTCGGAAGTCGAACTGCGTCAAGACATTACGGGTCTTTTGTCTGCGCGTCTTGCTTTGCGCCGCTCTCGCCGCAGCCGCAAGACGCGCTACCGTGCGCCTCGTTTCGACAACCGGGTGGCAAGCAAGCGCAAAGGCCGGCTAGCTCCTTCGGTGGAAAACCGCATTGCGGCGCACATGTCGCGTGTAGAAGCGGTCATGCGGGTCTTGCCGGTGACTGCCATAACCGTCGAAACAGCGGTGTTTGACACGCAACTGCTGAAGACCCCGGACATTGCCGGAGCGGCGTACCAACAAGGTGAGCAGCTCGGATTTTGGAACGTGCGGGAATACGTGCTTTTTCGGGACGGACACGTTTGTCAGCACTGCCGCGGGAAGTCCAAAGATCCGATACTCAATGTTCACCACATTGAGAGCCGACGGACCGGGGGCGATGCGCCGAACAATCTCATCACGCTGTGCGAGACCTGTCACAAGGCTTTCCATCGAGGGGAGATCGAACTCAAAATCAAGCGGGGAAAGTCGTTCAAAGCAGAAACCTTCATGGGCATCATGCGTTGGACGCTCTTTGAGCGTTTGAAAAAGGCTCACCCTGAACTCAATGTTCACAACACCTACGGTTATCTCACAAAGCACAAGCGCATCTCATACGGGATCGCAAAGAGCCACTGTGCGGACGCGTACTGCATTGCGGACAACCTTAGTGCAAAGCGACTGAAGGGCTTTTTCTTTCAAAAGCAAACCCGAAAGCACAACCGGCAGATTCACAAGCTGTCGATTCTGAAAGGCGGATTGAGAAAGAAGAACCAGGCTCCCTACGAAGTCAAAGGTTTCCGTCTTTTCGACAAGGTGATTTGCAAAGGTGAAGAAGCATTCATCTTTGGGCGAAGGACTTCGGGAAGTTTTGATGTGCGCCGTCTTGACGGTACTCGGATTTCCGCCGGTATCAACTACAAAAAATTGAGGCTGCTGGAACCTCGAACTACCTACTTAACAGAATTTAGAAAGGAGGCGGCGCTTCCTCCCCTGCATGAATGCAGGGGTTTCCGCGCCGAATTTCTATGATCAAAAACGTCGTATCGATTCGTCTGCCGGTGGCCGAAAAGGCGGTGATTCGCAAAAACCGCATTCTGCCGGCCGGACTTTCTGAAAAAGAGGCCGAAAGCCGTCATTTACTCCGTATCAGCGTGGTGACGGGCACGCACGGAGACGAGTTGGAAGGTCAATATGTGTGTTTTCGATTAAACCGGATATTGGCTGAAAATCCTCAGTTCGTAAGCGGTATTGTCGACATTTATCCTGCTGTCAATCCTTTGGGCATTGATTCGATCACGCGGGGTATTCCGCGTTTTGATCTGGATATGAACCGCATTTTCCCGGGAGACGCAAAAGGCACCACGGAAGAGGTGATTGCAGCCAAGATCATCTCCGACATGAAGGGGGCTGCCTGCGCCGTTGACATTCATGCGTCAAATATCTTTCTTCGGGAGATCCCTCAGGTTCGTGTCAATATCAACACGGCGGAAAAATTGTTGCCTTTGGCCAAAGAACTCAACTGCGATTTCATTTGGGTTCATGCGGCGGCCACCGTTTTGGAGAGCACGCTTGCCTGGTCGCTCAACAGGATCGGAGTGCCGTGTCTGGTGATTGAGGCTGGCGTCGGGATGCGCATTACGCAGGAGTATGGCGAGAGAATCACTGTCGGTCTGTTACGCTTGATGAAGCGCCTGGGTATTTGGTCAGGCCCCGTCAGTGAGGTGGTGGAACCCATTGTTTCAACCGACGGTCGGGTGAAATTTATCAACGCGGACTATCCCGGCGTCTTTATCCCGAAGGTGCGGCACTGGATGAATCTTCACGAAGGCGATTCGTTGGGAATGATCACTGATCCGATTGACGGCACGGTTCTCCAGGAGGTGAAGAGTCCTTGCAACGGCCTGGTTTTTACGCTTCGTGAGTATCCGGTCGTCAATCCCGGTTCACTCGTTGCTCGCGTTTTGGCTGTAAGCGAACCGGGAAAAGATAAAAAAGGAGCGGCTAAATGAGGCGCATCAGGATTTTTGAGATGCCTTCGCTTTACCGCGAGCCGATGGTTATTACGGGCTATCGTTTCGGTAAGGGTGAGAAATCGGCTGCGATTGTGGGCGCCATGAGAGGCAACGAAATTCAGCAGCTCTACATCTGCTCTCAGTTGGTGCGACGACTCAAGACGCTTGAACAAGAAGGCCTGTTGACAGTGGGGCACGCCGTTGAAGTCATCCCGTGTGTCAACCCGTCTTCCGTGAACATCGGAAAACGTTTCTGGGCAATGGACGATACCGACGTCAATCGCATGTTCCCCGGTTACGACAAGGGCGAAACAACGCAACGCATTGCTTCCGGTCTGTTTCAACATCTGATCGGGTGGAAGTGGGGCATTCAGTTCGCTTCTTTTTATCTCCGAGGCGATTTTGTGCCGCACGTGCGAATGATGAGTACCGATTGGAGTGATGCGCAGACAGCTTGTGACTTCGGGCTTCCCTATGTTTTCGTGCGCGAGCCGCTTCCGATCGATACGACGACACTTAATTACAACTGGCAGATATGGGACACCCGGGCTTACACGATATTGACGAGTGAAACGGATCGCATTGATGTTGTGTCGGCTGAAATTGCCGTCAACGCCGTGTTGCGCTTTTTGGTTCAGCGGGGTGTTCTGTCCTGTCAAGTGCCAAAGGGGGTTCTCGCTCAGCAATTGCGTGACGATGACATTGTGAATGTCCATGCCGCAGCCGCTGGTATTTTCCGCTGTTTGGTGAAGCCGGGAGACCTAGTCTGCAAAGACGATCTGCTGGGCGAAATCATTGATCCTGGTGAAGGGCATGTGCTAAGGGAAGTTCGCAGCCACGGGCAGGGGTGCGTCTTCTTTGCGTGCCGCGATGCACTGGTGATGCAACGACAGATTCTTTTCGGACTGAAGTTGGCGGCGGATCAGACTGCACAATAGTTTTTGTCGGAGGCAGTGCAAGCTGAAGAAGACACGCGATACCGCGCGTTTTGCTGTGGAATCTTTGCGGATCAAGGAACAAGCGCAGATTTAAACATCGTAAAAAAAGTTTTTATTGAGATAAAACATTAAATATAATGTCTTAACAAATAACAGGCAGTCAAGGTAGATCGACCTGAAAGATATCGGACCGGTCTCAGGTCGAAAGAGCTTGTTGCAAGAAGCGATAGCAACAAAATAGACAAGCCATAGGTAGTATACCGTTCGTTTAGACATCATAAAAAACGTTTTAAGCATGAAGCAGCCATCTACAGCACTCGCACGCAAACAACGGGAACGCGTGTATTTCAAGTCCGTGGACGTTTTTTGTGCTCGACTTGGTCAATATATTTCTTTGGCTCGTCGCAAGCGGGGATTGACTCAGATGGATATGGCTGAGAAGGCTTGCACGTCGATTGCCACCTACCAGCGCATCGAAAAAGGTGATGGCACTGTTGCACTTGCAACAGTGTTTCGAGTTCTGGCGATTCTTGATCGCCTTGAATCGTTCGACAAAATTCTGTCTCCGATGGAGGATCGGGTCGGATTGGCTTTGATGCAGGACAATTTGCCAAAACGTGTTCGTACCAAGGCCGACGAGTTTGAAGGATTCTGATATGCAGCAGAGGCTTTCGGTCTACATCGGAGAGCGTAGTGAGCGAGTCGGTACGCTTGTATACGATCCGGCACGTGCGAGTGTATCCCAGTTTTGCTACGCCGACTCTTGGGTTTCGCAACCAAATGGATTTGCTGTGTCTCCGGAGCTGCCGTTGCTATCCCAATGGTTTTTTCTTAACGATGCAGAGCGCAATAGTCCGTTTCCGTTTGCTTTTGCCGATACTGAACCGGACAGTTGGGGGCGACGCCTCATCAAGCGATCTTTCAGTAAAGCGGGTCATAGTCGGGGCCTTTCAGAGATTGATTTTTTACTTGGCGTAGACGATTTCAGTCGCATCGGAGCGCTTCGCTTTGCTCTCGAGGGGTGTCAGCCTGGAGAATCGAAGGATGGGAGGCGTCGAACGCCGCCTTTGTTGGATCTGGGCAAAATCGCTCGATCATCACGACGGTTTGAATTGGACGAGGCGACAGACGATGATCTTGACTACCTCGAAGGAAAAGGCACTTCACTTGGCGGCGCTCGTCCGAAGTGCACAGTGCTTGACGAACACGGCAATCTGGCAATCGGCAAGTTTGCAAGTGTCAACGATGAGCGTAGCGTTGTCAAAGGCGAAATTCTTGGTCTGGAGCTGGCTCGGGCAGCAGGTCTTAATGCGGCTGTCGGGCAGGTGGTGACGGTTGATGGCGTCAATGTCGCCGTTGTGAAGCGCTTTGATCGCACGCGCCTTGGGCGTCGAATTCCGTATTGGTCGATGGCGACATTTTTGCAATGTACTGACAATGGCTATCCGCCGCCGAGTTATCAGTTGCTTAACGAAAAACTGTTTTTGCAGGCCGATCGTTCCGATAAGTCAACAGCTAAGGAACTTTTCGGGCGTTTGCTCCTTAACTTCCTGATCAACAACACGGATGACCACGGTCGGAACACAGGCTTGCTGATGCAAAACAACGGAGCGTGGGTATTGTCGCCGGCTTTCGATATCAATCCAGTCCCGCTGAGCCGGCCTGATGCGCCGTATTTGTCAAAGTGCTATTTGTCTTCGGAAGAAGGTGAAATGGAGGACGTACGGCAACTTTGGAAGTGTCGACCGGCTTTCGATCTATCCGAGGATGATGGTATAGAGGTATTCAGGCGCGTTATAACCGCCGTACAAAATTGGAAAACTATAGCGGTAAGGCCAAAGGTTAGGATGAATGCTTCGGATTTACGCGACTATGCTTCGGCTTTTTCTCCTGTCCGGTTGCAAAAAGCTCTTGATATTGTTGCTTGACCTGAACAACTTCCCATTGAGGGAAGGTTTCCTTCGACAAACTACTGACTTTTCCACCCGCTCTGATCCGGACTAACACCTGTTCAGTTGGCAAATGGCTGTCACCAGCACAACGAAGGATTTTCTGACGAACCATCTCCCGTGTTATCGCTTTTTGTTCCGGCGCGAGTCCGGGATCTCGCCGATCCCGACTACAGCGTTGATTGTAGTGGGCAGAGAGAAAAAACGTATGTTGCGAGTTCTTAGATTACGGATCGGCGTGACTCAACGAAACCAATACGGTCTGATCCGAAATGTTTTGGGCTGAATCAAAGAATATGAACGTCTTTACGAAGGAACACTGTTTCTACAGTCGACGCGCCTTTTGGCTCTCTGTCAAAGACAGCAAGAGACTACTAAAATTCTTAACTTAAGCTTCACGAAATCGGCGCAGACCGTTCCCTCTGAAGTCGAACACGACATAACAACAATCACTAAAGGAGAAGTGCTATGTTTGGCGTCGTTGTTACGCTGCTGGCCGTTGTGCTGCTCGCGTACTTCGTTATTAAAAATTACTACCCGCCCGTCATTCTGTTGGTACTTGCGCTTGTGCTCCTGCTTATCGGCAGCTTCATGGGCAACCCGCCGGTTTCGGCCAAGACCGCTACCAACTTCCTTGGTTTTGACCTTGCGCAGGCCTTTACGGATCTTACGAAGAGTCGTATCGGCGGTCTGGGCCTCAACATCATGGCCATCGGCGGCTTCTCGTTCTATATGAACAAAATTGGCGCTTCTACAGCTCTCGTGAAGCTGTGCGTGCGTCCGTTGTCGGCCATTCACTCGCCGTATGTCCTGCTGGGCCTTACATACGTTGTAGGCCAGTGCATGGCTTTGTTCATTAACTCTGCCGTCGGCCTCGGCTTGTTGCTGATGGCTTCTGTCTATCCGCTGCTCGTTCAGCTGGGCGTGCGTCGCGCTGCCGCCGCTGCCGTGATCGGTTCGACCTGCTGCTTGGATCTGGGGCCGAGTTCGTCCAACGCCATGCGCGCTGCCGACCTTGTCAATACCGACGTAGTGACGTACTTCGTTACCGGTCAGATTCCGGTTGCCATCTGCATCATTATTGCTGTGGCTGTGGGGCACGCTCTGGTGCAGCGTTGGTTTGACCGCCGAGAGGCTGCCAAAGGTATCAAGGATGACACGAGCGCCGTCGCCGGCGAAACCAAGGATGCCTTTGCCGATGCCGGTCCCGCTCACTACGCCATCCTTCCGATTCTGCCCTTGTTCCTGCTGATCATCTTCTCGCCGATGGTCTACAACGGCATCAAACTCGGTCTGGTGACCGCCATTGTGGTTTCGATCCTGATCGCCTTCCTGGTCGATCTCGTCACGCGTCGTGCCTTCAAGGACGTTTGCAAGAGCTTCCAGGCATTCTTCGAAGGCATGGGCAAGGTCTTTACTTCGACCGTCTCGCTCATTATCTGCGCTGAACTCTTTGCTTTTGGTCTCACCAAGATCGGCGGCATCTCCACGATGATCCAGATGGCTGCCGCCCAGCAGGACGTCGGTCTTTACCTCATGCTCTTTGTGATGATGGGCATCATGGCCATCGCCACGATCGTGACGGGTTCCGGCAACTCGGCCTTCTTCGCCTTCTCGCCGCTGCTTCCCGAAGCAGCTGCGAGCGTTGGCTACAACACGATGGCTCTGGTGGTCCCGGTGCAGCTTGCCGCCAGTCTGGCTCGTCCGATGAGCCCGATTTCCGGTGTCATCATCGCCGTGTCCGGCATCGCAGGATTGACGCCCATTGAGCTCATCCGTCGTACGATTCCCGTCATGGTCTTAGGTATGGTGGTGAATGTCATCGCCGCTCAGATTTTCCTCTAATACGCTAGGAGAGAAACAAATGGCATTGCTTATCAAAGGTGCGCACGTTTATGCGCCTGAAGACCTCGGCATCTGCGACGTTCTGACCGTCGGCAAGCAGGTTGTGGCCGTCGGCAAGGATCTGACCGCGACTTTGCCTGAGCTCGAAACGATTGACGCCAAGGGCTTGATCCTCACGCCGGGCTTTATCGATCAGCACATTCACGTGACGGGCGGCGGCGGTGAAGGCGGTCCCAAGACCCGTACGCCGGAATTGGTTCTTTCCGAGCTGATTGCCTGCGGTACCACCAGCGTTGTGGGCGTATCCGGAACCGACGGTTCGAGCCGCTCCATGCCGAACTTGCTCGGTAAGGTACGTGCGCTTCAGGCCGAAGGCGTTTCGGCCTGGATGTACACGAGCAACTATGCCTATCCCCCGACGACGCTCACGAGCTGCGTGCGAGACGATCTTTATTTCGTTCCCGAAGTACTCGGTGTCAAGATCGCCATGGGTGATCACCGCTCAAGCTTCCCCACGCAGGAAGAAGTGATGCGCCTGCTCACGCAGATTCGCGTGGGTGCCATGGTGGCAGGCAAACTCGGCGTACTGCACATTCACTTGGGCAACATCGTCGGTCCTTTCGATATGTTGCTTGAGTGCGTCAAGCGCGGCATGCCGATTCAGCACATCCGTCCGACGCACTGCGCACGTCACCCGGACGTGTTCAAGGGGGCTATCGAGTTCGGTCTTGCCGGAGGTTACGTAGACATCACCACGGGCGGTTCCTGCGCTGTAGGCACGCCTGCTCATGGCGTGAAGTCAGTGCTTGAAGCCGGTGTGGCGGCCGATCACATCACGATGAGTTCTGACGGACACGGCTCCGTGCCGCGCTTCAACGACAAGGGTGAAATGATTGGCCTGGGTGTTGGCGGCGTTGCCTGCAACCTTAAGGAAGTCAAGCGCCTGATCGGTGAACTCGGTGTGCCGATGACCACTGCTTTGTCCGTGATCACGAGCAACGTTGCCAAGGCTCTGCAGCTGCCCGGCAAGGGCGTGGTGAAGGCCGGCAATTGCGCTGACCTCAACCTCTTTGACGAAAACATGAATTTGGTTCATGTCTTTGCCAAGGGCCGTCAGATGATGCGTAACGGCGAAATCATTGTGAAGGGTACTTTCGAAGAATAATCTTCTTCGATTGACAGGAAATCCGTGCTGCGGTCCAACACCCGGCACGGATTTTTTGCAACAATTCTCGCTTGAGCAAAAACTCTCTCAAGTCAGGTTGTGACGCAGACAGATTCCGCATATTCCGCCTACGTTCATTTTGAACCCAACGGCGTTTCGTTAGTCGGTTCGGGAGGTGTTGCCCGTTTGGCGGCAGGTTGTGTGCTTGCTCTGATGCTTGCTTTTTCCAACGCTGCCGTAGCAGATGCGGAACTGGACGATGTTTCCGGTGATTCGGCTTTGCTTTTGGACAATGTCGATGTACTGTCCTCAGCATCCATTTCGACGCTGACGCCCGTAACAATCGGCAAGGGTGAAAGGTGGACGGTGCCCGCAAGCGGCGAGATGCACCCGGTAGTCACGATCGGCGTTCCCGATACGGCTGATCTTGGGCGTGAGCGCCCGATGATGATTTCCACGATCGAGCGATTGAGTCGAGCCATGCCAGGCACGCAGTTCCGTCTGCGTGTGATTTTGTCTGCCGACGGCAATGCGCAGCTCAATATCGTTAAGCCTGACTTTATGTTTGCTCCGTCCGGAGCCGATGCGATTTGGCAGCGTGAAGGCATTGAGTCCTACCGTATCGCCACGCGCAAAACAGCCTCGGCCAAGGAGGCCGGCAAGAGTGTGGGTTCTGTTCTGGTCACGCTAAAACAACGTGAAGACCTGCGCGACATTGCCGATCTGAAAAACAAAACGATCGCGGCCGGACTGCCTGATTCTGTTCCGGGTTGGCTTGCTGTTTTGGGGGAAGTCCGAAAGGCCGGATTCGACCCGGACGAATTCTTCGCTTCGAGTGAATTTCTCTTTGAGTATTACCCGGAAATCATTGCGGCTTTGTGGGGTGGCAAGGCCGACGCAGTGGTGCTTCCAACCTGTATGTTGGAGTCCCTTGAGCGAGAAGGATTGGTTGCCACGGATCAGCTCAAGGTATTGCACGACAAAAGCGATGATGCGCTGGCCTGCAAGCGTTCCACCGATCTCTATCCGGATCTGAGTCTTGTGGGCTTTTCATGGACGCCGGAGAAGATGGCCCGAGACGTGACTGTTGCCTTGATGTCGCAGCAGTCGGATGTTGGTTTTGAGTGGCTTTCTTATGTGTCGCATGCCAATGTCGATCAATTGCTCAAGGACCTCAAAGCCGGTCCCTACAGTTATTTGAGAGATTTCAGTCTGAAGGCACTGTACGCCCGACATACGGCTGTGTTTTGGGCCATAGGGGCGGTGCTTTTGTCCATGGTGCTTTACGGCGTTCTGTTGCAGGTTTTGGTGCGCCGCCGTACGCGGGAACTTTCCCAAACGCTCGAGCACCAGTGCCGCATGGAAGAAGAGGCTCGGGAACACCGGAGACGATTGGGACATCTGGAAAGACGCAATATCGTCAATCAGATGTCCGGAATGATTGCTCACGAAATCAATTCTCCTGTGGGCGCCATCTGTAACTTCAAGGCCATTTTGGATCTGCTTTTGACTGAGGAGTCGCGACGAGACGCCAAAATCCGTGTGGCGCTTGACGGCATTGAAAGCGAAGCGCAGCGCATTGCGGGCATCGTTGGCCGAGTCAGAAGCTATGCGAAGAAACAAAAGCACGCTCATAAATTGTGCGATCTGGTGGACATTGCCAAACGAGCTGTTCGCGCTTTTTATGTGAGTTCTCCCTCCAAAGCGGATATTCTGGAAACCTACGAAATACCGTCGGCACCCGTACTTGGCGATTCGCTTGAACTGGAACTTCTGGTTTTAAATCTCATTCGAAATGCAAGCGAAGTGGAACCTCGAAAGGGCAGCCGCGTCAAAGTAAAGATTGTTGTTCGAAGCGCACCCGACGGGCGCTATCAGCTGCAAGTTCAGGACAATGGCAAAGTGATCGGCGACGAGGATTTCGGACGTCTTACCAAGATGATGCAGAGTGTCAAGCCGGAAGGGCTTGGCATGGGCTTGTCCATTGTGCGCGGCATTGCCGACAGTCACGGCGCGGAATTGGAGTTTAAAAAGGGCGAAAAGGGCGGCTTGATCGTTCTTCTGACGCTTGAGGCCGGAAAGGATGCTGCAGAAGAATCTGTGCCAGGTACAGAAGAGTCGCATGCCGAACAAAACGACATCAAGGAATCGAAATGACAACAAACGTGCCTTTGATCCGATTGGTTGATGACGATGAACTGTTTCGCGTTTCCCAGATGATGCTGTTGAAAACGCGCGGCTGGGAAGTGGAGTGTTACGAAAGCGGCGAGGAGTTTCTCGAGAAAGCGGATCTCAAACGCCCCGGCTGCATCATTCTTGATGTGCGCATGGAAGGGTTGACCGGCATGCAGGTGCATCGCGTACTTGTCGAACGAGGGTGCAAGCTTGCTGTTATTTTCCTGACCGGCCACGGTGACATTCCGATGGCGGTTCGCGCTATGCAGCGCGGTGCCGTGAGTTTTCTGGAAAAACCGGTCAAACCCTTTGATCTTCTTGAGGTTGTTCAAAAGGCGGTTGACGCGTCCCTGGCTGAGGCTCAGCGCGACGAAGAAGCGTCAAAAAACCGAGCGATATTTGACGATTTGACTGCGCGCGAAAAGGAGATCGTCATGCGTGCGGCTCTTGATACACCCAATAAGGTCATCGCGCGGGAACTCGGTATTGCGGAGCCCACCGTCAAAATGCATCGCGCAAACGCTTTTGCCAAATTGGGCGTGAAAAGTCCCCTGGAAGCCTATCGAGCGCTTGAACGCCTGGGCGTGTTGGACGAATCGGCGATTGGTGCAAAGAATGGAGAGTAACTCATGCTGCGTCGACGCTGTTTGACCGGATTTTGTGCATTGGCGGGACTTCATATGCTGCCAAGAGCTGTCCAGGCCGAGGGCATGTTGTCACGGGCGTCGGAAGGCGTGCAAGTGCCTGTTTACGATGTGGTCGTTGTCGGCACCGGATTGGCCGGTCATTGTGCGGCGCTTTCCGCGAAACTTGCCGGAGCCCAACGAGTCATGATGATTGATAAGGCGCCTCTGGTCGGCGGACACTCGGCCTTGGCAAGCGGATCCATTGCTTTTGTGGATGAGAAACGTCAGGCGGCACAAGGCATTGTTGATTCGGTTGATAAGTTTGTCGCTGACGCCCGGGTAACGGGGGGCTCGATTGACGAAGAGCTTGTTCGTTTCATTGCGGAAAAATCCGGTGAAGGACTCGATTGGTTGCAAACGCAGGGCGTGCGTTTTTCGCCGAATATTTTCCGCGCCTACGGTGGTATGCATCCTCGATGCGTAACAGCGTTCGGAAACATGGGAGCCCGACGCTATATTTTCCAATTGCATGAACGCAGTCGTGAACTTGGTATTGAAACGCGGCTTATGACGCGTGCCGTAGGATTGCACCGGTTTGAAAAAGACAAGCTCACATTGCGGCTGGCGGATGAAAAGACCAAGTCGGAATACGTTATTCAAAGTCGTGCAGTGGTGTTGGCCACTGGCGGGTTCGGAGCAAATCTCGCTTTGCGAATGCGATATAACCCAAATCTGGACTATGAGATCGCTACAACGGCCAATCCTCACGGTTTCGTTCAAGACACGGCAACCGGTGATGGGCTCTATTTGGCCAAAGAATTGGGCGCCGTCTGGACGAACATGCCGAACATTGTGTTGTTGAGCTACTGGGGCGGCCGCATGCTTGACTACATCGGTGCGGAAATATACGTCGATAACGAAGGTCGCCGTTTCGTTGACGAAACAACCACGACGGCCAGAATTGCCCAAGCTATTTTGAAGTTGCCCGGACACTCCATGTACGTTATTACGGACGCGAAATCGGCCAAGGGCGTTAACGTCGGCGCCAAGATCACAGCCGGCAGTATCCGACTTTCAAATTCCGTTGCGGAAATGGCGCGCGGAATGAACGTACCGGCATCCGAACTTGAACACACGCTCGAGGAATACAACAAACATGCGTCCGAAAAAAGTGCGGATGCGTTCGGGCGTACGGTGTATGCGCAAACAATCGATAAACCGCCGTTTTATTGGGGACAGGAGCGGTTAATGATTCACGCGACGTTGGGCGGGCTTAAAACCGACCTGCACGGACGAGTTAAGCGAAAAGACGGTTCGGTAATCGAAGGACTGTTTGCTGCCGGCGAGGTCGCCGGAGGCATATGGGGAACTGATCGACTCGGCGGCACGGGTCTATTGCAGTGTGTGGTGATGGGAAGAGCGGCGGGGCTGGAAGCGGCAAAACTGGCAACGGCAGTTTTGTGATGTATTGAGTTGCCGCAGCGAATATCAAGACAAGAAAACGCCCGCATCCCAGGAGAAAAGGATGCGGGCGTTGTTGAAAGGAAGCTTTCAGTCGTTGGCTTAGGCCTTCATCTTGGCGAACTGTTCGCCGGCGATCATGCCGAAGGTGAGGGCGTCGATCACGGCCACGGTACCCAGACGAGAGGCACCGTGTACGCCGCCGGCCACTTCACCGCCTGCGTACAGACCCTTGATCGGAGCGTGGGTCGTGGCGCTGATTACCTGAGCGTTGTTGTTGATCATCACGCCGCCCATGGTGTGGTGAATCTTCGGGCAAACTTCAATGCCGTAGAACGGGGGCTTGGAAACGTCCAGACCCTTGTTGAACTTCAGGATGCGATGGAAGTCCTTGTCGTTGCCTTCCTTCACGAAGTTGTTGAACTTCTTGACTTCGGCAAGGAACGCGTCCTGCTTGATGCCGAAGTGCTTGGCCAGTGCTTCGAGCGTGTCGAACTTCTTGACAGTGCCCATTTCCAGAGGCAGGCGAACGAACGACGGGTTGATGGCCTTGACGATGGCGTCATCGCAAACGGCGATCGGGTAGTTCTTGTCGTTGCCGATGACCTTGAACATAGCGTCAGCCTTGATCTTGCGGCCGGCGTGTTCGTCCATGAAGCGCTTGCCGGTCTTGCGGTCGACCACGAGGCCCAAGTCCATGCAGGCGTGGTTGGTGAAGTTCACGGAAACGCCGAAGCCCTTTTCGTTCGGGTTGCAATAGGGAAGGAACTGCAGCCAGCAGAGCTGAACCGGAGCAGCACCGATACCCAGGGCCTTGATCAGAACGCCAGCGGTTGCGCCCGGCTGGTTGGTGGAGTCGGTGGAGGGCACCACGCGCGGATCCTGGATCTGACGGAACCAGATGTCGCGGGAGAAGCCGCCGGCGGCGAGCATGACGCCGAGCTTGGCGCGAACGGTGTGGCTCTTGCCCGTCTTGTTTTCAAGGTCGTCGCAAACGAGCTTGTTGTTGAAGCGATAGCCGGAACGATAGGTGACGCCGAGCACTTCGCTCTTGTCGTCGCTCACGATGAAGTCGTCGAACTTGGCGCGAGTGCGGATCACGACATTCTTAATCTTCTTCAGTTCAGCGTGCATCGGGCGAATGTAACCGGAGCCAGAACCAGCCTTGATTTCGTAGGAACGGGGAACGGAGTGGCCGCCTTCGAAGAGCATGTGGTTGGGCACAAATTCGCAACCGCAGTCGACAACCATCTTGATCGTGTCGTTGCAGCGATCGGCGATGGTGGCAAGCAGATTGGTGTGGTTGATGCCGAGGCCATCGCGCAAGCAGTCTTCAATGAAGAGTTCCTTGCTGTCCTTGATGCCCTGAGCCTTCTGTACCGGATTGCAGGGGCAGGCAACGTTGCCGCCGCAGATGGCGGAGTTGCCGCCGACGACGCTCATCTTTTCGAGCATCAGAACGCGCAGACCGGCGCGGCCGGCTTTGAGAGCGCAGGCCATGCCGGCGAAACCGGAACCGATGATGACGACGTCGAATTCTTCTTCATAGGACTTGACGGCGGAAGCGGGGATGCCGGCATTGGCAGCAGCTGCGGCCATGATGGCGCCGGAAGCGGCGACGGCCGATTTCAGAAAACCGCGGCGGGAAGTGTCAACGTTTTCCATGGTGAATCCTTTTGTGGTTGTTTGAAGTGTCTTATAAAACGGCTTGTAAAGCGCCGCGGGTGTGAGGAGCAGTTCTTGTTGTTGTGCGTCTTGCGCCCCGGCGTTTTTGCCATTGACCGGAATTCTCGACCGATGCGCTTTTTCTGAATACATCCCGCGGGATGCATACCGAGGGATGTAGTGGTAGCCCGAACGGCTCTTCACAATTGCTCCCGACCTCCATTTCTATTGAAGCCGCGCATTTGGGTGACGGCTAATTTGAATTCATTTCCGGGAGAAAAAAAGATGTCAAAGATGACCGGGACCGCCAAGTCTGTTTTGTTTGCTTCGCTTTGTGCGCTCTTTACCGTTTCGCTTCCTGCCCAAGCTGCCGACAACTTCCTGGCCGAACGGCACAAGTCCAAAGGATTGAGCTGCCAGATGTGCCACGGGCCCGACGCGAACAATCCTCAGACGCCCACGATCGAAACATGCACGACGTGCCATCAGAAGGACGCACTTGTGAAAAAGACCGCAAAGGTCAAACCTACCAATCCGCACGTTTCTCCGCACTACGGCAAGGACTTGGAGTGCACGAACTGCCATATGGGTCATATGGAACCCGAAAACTTCTGCAATCAGTGCCACCAGTTTGACTTCAAGGTGCGCTGAGGCAACAAATCAAATTCTCAAACCAAAGGTTGATCGATTGTTTTATCGCTGACAAAAGAAAGGACAGAAAATGCACGCGATGAAAAAGACAATGCTTGCCGCTGCAGCGGCTTTAGGAGCCACTGCAGCCTGCGCTGCCGATGTGACCGTTTACGGTCTGGTGGATTACGGTCTGATGTATACCGGCACGGATAACGGTTCAAATACGAGCCATGTGACGGAAATGACGTCCGGCAAAAATCTGGGCTCCCGCTTCGGTTTTAAAGGATCGGAAGACCTCGGCAACGGCGTGAAGGTGGGCTTCATTCTGGAAAATGGTTTTAGTGCCGATACTGGTGCGTTGCCCTCCAACGGTAAGATTTTCGATCGCGAATCCACGATTTATCTCGAAGGCAATTTCGGCAACCTCAAGTTCGGTCGCATGACTCGCCTGACGGGTTCGACCGGTTCGTCTTGCATCTATGCGGGCAACATTGCTCCGATTTCCACGGGTTACGGCGACTCGATTCCCGGCTACAACGCCGTGTTTGCCGGCAACCTGCTGCGTTATGACAATGTGGCGATGTATACGACTCCGGACTTTGCTGGCCTTAAGCTCTATCTGCAGTATTCGGGCGGTTACGACGTTGACGAAGACAAGGGTGAAGTCGAAAACCAGTCGTCGACCGATCGTTTTTACGCTTTAGGTATGAGCTATAAAAACGGTCCGTTCAATATGGCCGGTGCCGTCGAACGTTTCAATTGGAAGTCGTATAACCTGACTGCAGACGAGCGGGAACTGGACGACGGTTTGGTGGTTTCGGCTGGCGGCGCTTACGACTTTGAAGTCGTCAAGCTCTTCCTGATGGGCGTGTATTTCGACCACATGCCGCTTTCCATGGGCTTCTTCGGTGACGAAAATAAGTTCAAGGTCGGCAGTGAAGAATTCAAGAACGAAGACCTTCAGGGCTTTGGCATCAATACCGGTATCAATGCTCCGGTATTGGGTGGCAATTTGCGTTTGTCTCTGACTTACATGAATGCCGAACCGTCGACTCAGGTTGCTGCTGACTTTGAAGTCGATCGCTGCAACGTGACGGTCGGCTGGGAAGACAAACTGAGCAAGCGCACGACGCTCTATCTCGGTGCCGCTTGGACGCAGGACGACTACCAAGTTGTTGAAGCCACGCGCTACAGCGCCACGGTCGGCCTGATTCACGCCTTCTGATTCAAGCGTCGGACTTGAAGCTCCTAGCTTCAAGTCCGACCTTGCTGCGATTCATCATTGTTTCTCTCCTCACCGCTGTCGAATTCAGATTCTTCAGCACGACAGGACCCACGGAATGCAGATTCGTGGGTTTTCGGGAGCCGCAAGGCTCCCATTTTTTTTGTGGCGAAACACAATACGGCAACGAGGCTTCTGCATTGCCGTGGGTTTGATAGCGTGCCGAGAATATAGGTACAGGCTTCGATCAGACCGAAGAGTTTGCAAAACGCCTATGTAGGCTCGTCAACGACCGGAATCTCAGGTGTGCCACGAAAATGCAAAACCCGCCTCAACCGAAGTCGAAGCGGGTTAGAACTAATCTAGTACAGCGTTCGTTAAATAACGCTATTTATTAGCTCGTGGACCTCCTCCATTTTCCATTTCCATCGGAAAGGAACGGGGTCCTCGTTGCACTCTGCCACCCAGCGTTCGATATGGCTCCGAAGCTCGTCCTTCGAGTTGACTCTCAGTCCGCGAAGGCTCACACGGGCCATCTTGCTGAAGAACGCCTCAATCAAATTCAGCCATGAAGCATGCTTGGGCGTAAAAACTAACTGGAAGCGTCCTTTGCGGGTATCCAGGTACGCTCGCGTCTCGCGCGACGTGTGAATGGTGTGATTGTCAAGAACCATGAATATCACGCGGTCTTCAGGGTAAATCGCGTCAATCAGCTTTAGAAAGTCGATGAAGTCAGTGCTTTTGTGGCGTTCGCGAATCAGGCTGTGAACTTTGCCGGAAATCAAATCGATGCCGGCAAGAAGCGACAAAGTTCCGTGACGTTTGTACTCATAGTCGCGACGAGTAAAACCATTCCCATCTACCGGATTCCTATCCGGATGTACGTTGCCAATTGCCTGAATACCAGGCTTCTCGTCGTACGAAACGAAGACTGCGCCGTTCGGCTGCGACGAATTTCCCAAGGTATTCCTGAAGACGAGTTCCATCTCGACGCGCTTGTATAAGAGCAAAACTTCGCGACACTTGACGGAAAAATCCGGATCCTTCTTCTCAAGGTAATAGCGGATGCGGTGGGGCTTGATCTCGTCGCTATCCAAAATCGACCAAATGGTTGATTTAGAAACCTTCGCCAGCTCGCTCCCAAATGGCTTCTCGCTCGCGTGCTTTCGTACGTATGCAGCAAGCGTATCCATTGACCAAAGCGCTTGAGTTGGGCCGTCGCTCAACTCCTTGGGCGGCGTGCACGCCAATTCCTTAACCCAAGTTCGTGCCTCGACTCCAATAACCGCAGGGCGACCGCTTCGCCTGAGATCGTCGAGCGCCATCATCGGTCCAATCTGTAATGCTTTACGAAGCATGCGAGCAACCGCACTGACAGATAGACCAGCCGAAGCGGCGATCTCTCTTTGCGGCTTCCCGTCGGCGGCAGCGAGGAAAACTTTGGCTCGCTGCACTCGCCGGAGCTCCTCGCTACGGGAACTGGCTATTTGATTCAGGGTTGCGAATTGCTCGGGAGTAAGTTCGAGTCGATTGCTGATAGGGCGGCCACGCGGCATGGGAAGGTATCCGTAATAGGTAAGCCCCCCATTGTACCGCATATCTTAATTATTAGCTTTATTTACAGAACGCTGTGCTAGGAGAAATAAATCATGAAAAAGACTTTGGCTGCAGTTGCAGTGCTCGGCGCTTTCGCTGGTTCCGCCCTCGCTGCTGACGTTCAGCTCTACGGTATCGTTGACTTGGGCTTTAACTACACCCACATTGACGGGGATCTTCACAACGGTATCGGCTACGACGACAAGGATACCTTTGAAATGAAGTCCGGCCAGCAGTCCGGCTCTCGTTTTGGTTTCAAGGGTACGGAAGATCTCGGCAATGGTTTGACGGTTGGTTTCGTTCTTGAAAACGGCTTCTCCGCTGACACGGGCGCTGACAATGCCACGTTCTTCGATCGTGAATCCATGCTCTTCCTGCAGGGTGGTTTCGGTAAGGTTGCTTTCGGCCGTATCGGTTCCTTCAACCAGGGTCAGGGTTCCTTCTCCAAGATCGGCATGCTGACGCCGTTTGGTACGTCCTGGGGCGACTACGTTGTTCAGGCTGGCGCCATTTTCGCCTCCTCGACCCGTTATGCCAACTCCATCGTCTATGAAACCCCCTCGTTCGCCGGCTTCCAGGTGACGGCCATGTACGGCATGGGTGACGACGGTGTAGAAAACGAATCCGGTTCCGATCGTTACTATGGTGTTGCAGCCACCTACAAGAACGGTCCGGCTTCCGCTTATTTGGCTGTTGACAGCACCAACTACAAGACCGCTGGTGTCTTGAATGGTCAGAACGTTGATGACGCTTGGACTGTTACCCTCGGCGGCAACTGGGACTTTGAAGTGGCTAAGCTGTACTTCGGCGCTCAGTACTTTGACGAAGCCAAACTCAGCAGCCTTGGCGGCATTGTCGGCAAGAGCCCCTACACCAACGGGAATTTCTCTACCGCCAACCTCAAGGCCACTGGTTACAGCGTGACGATCGGTGCCGACGCGCCGCTCGCCGGCGGCAAGCTGATGGCCGCTGCCGCCTATGTTGACGGTGAACAGTCCGATTTCGAAAAGGATTACGGCGAAGGCAAATATGACTTCACCCGTTGGGTGATTTCTGCCGGTTACGATTATCCGCTCTCCGAGCGCACCAACGTCTACGGCGTCATGTCCTACATGGATGACGAAATCGAAGGAACGGGTGACAACAAGGGTACGGATTGGAATCCCAGCGCCTATACCTTCATGGTCGGCATGCGCCACAAGTTCTAATCTGATCTCTTTCTGAGATTGATTGATTAGTTGAAAACCGCTTCGGTTACGACCGAGGCGGTTTTGTGTCCTTCAGAAAAGGATTTTTCTCGCCATCAACCTTAAGTGTTGTAATTTATCCTAGGGTTTACCCCCCCCCCATGCTATTGACTTTTATCATTCCCTTGTAAGCCATTTCTCTTCGGTGCCATGATCGTCCCTGTCCTGCAAGGACTCCGCCGGATTGAGTTGCGTCTTTGCAAGAGTCCGCAACTCTTGTTCCGTCCGGCGGTTTTTGCAAAAACTCAAAACTTGCGAGTCTTTTCTAAGACTAGGAGATTTAAAAATGAAAAAGACTTTGGCTGCAGTTGCAGTTCTCGGTGCTTTTGCCGGTTCCGCCCTGGCTGCTGACGTTCAGCTCTACGGTATCGTGGATACGGGCTTAGGGTACAACCATGTTGATGTCGACAAATTTGAAAAGGGAGTCAATTTAGGGATGGCAGGTACGTATTCAGCCTCCGATTCCGACTCCTTCTCCATGAAATCAGGTCAGGCTTCCGGTTCCCGCTTCGGCTTTAAGGGTACAGAAGATCTTGGCAACGGCCTGACAGTTGGCTTCATCCTTGAAAACGGCATCCTGTCGGATAGCGGTGTTGACGACGGTGTAGCCTTCAACCGTGAATCAAGCCTTTTCGTTCAAGGTAGTTTTGGTCGCTTCGCCATGGGGCGTCTGGGCTCCATCAATAACGGTCAGTCGTCTTGGGCCAAGATCGGCATGATCAACGCCTTCGGTACGTCGTCTTGGGGCGGTATCACCGCTCAGGTCAGCAACCTGATGTCGACCGCCGGCCAGTGGGACAACATGATTGCTTATGAAACGCCTGACTTTGCTGGCTTCAAGGTGTTTGCTCAGTACGGCATGGGTTCCAAGAACGAAAACGAGTCTTCGAATGACCGTTACTATGCTATCGGTGCCACCTACAACAACGGCCCGTTTGCTGGCTACTTCGCAGTTGACTCCATCAATTACCAGACCGCAGGTCTCAACAATCGTTTCCAGAATCGCGACAACGTTGATGACAGCCTGACTGTAACCCTCGGCGGTAGCTACAACTTCGAAGTTGCGAAGGTTTACTTGGGTGTCCAGTATTTTGACGAAGTCAAGCTTAACTCCCTGGGCGGCGTCACAAAGGATCTCATCGGTGGCCATGACATGAACAAGGCCTATAACAAGAATCCTGGTCAAGGATATTCCAAGGTAGACGCTCTTACCGTTGGCAACTTCCTCAAGGTCAAGGGTTATGGCATCAGCCTGACTGCTGACGCACCGGTTGCCGGCGGCAAAGCCATGTTCGGTGTCGGTTACGTCGACGCTGAAGCTGCAGACAGCATGACGGACATGGCCAAGGACGCAGTCGGCAGTGCAGATCTGGATCTTAAGCGCTACATCGTAAGCGTCGGCTACGACTACCCGTTCAGCAAGCGTACCGACGTTTATGCAGTTGCCTCCTATTCTCAGGATCAGCTTGAACTCAAGGGTGACTATTCTGGCGATTGGGATCCCTCGACCTATTCCTTGTACGTCGGTCTGCGTCACAAGTTCTAATCTGATTTCTCTTTGAGAATCTCTGATTAGATCTAACCCGCACCGGTTCGCCGGCGCGGGTTTTTTACGTCTGACCTGTGCTCGAAGCATTCAACGCCTATAATCAGCCTCCTCACTGTTTCTTCTTTGTTCTCTTTTTGTATCTCTTCCTCTCACCATGCTTCAATCGTGCTGGATGCTTGTGGCTTCGCTTTTGGGGAATGCGGACGAAAACTTGGACCAAAAATCAACGAAATGAGGTTCAGGTTATGTACACGCAAAAAGAAATCAACAAGGTGCTACGGATCTACGACAAGTTGCGTTCGCAACGAGAAACTGTTCGTGTTCTAGGATACCCGTCACGCAATCTACTGAGACAATGGCTCCGGGAAAGAGACAAAACAGGCCAAGCGATCGCCAAGCACAGAGGGGATCTTGAGCTGAAGAAAAAAGCTGCCAAAACATACATTGAGCACAGGCGCGATCTATCTGCCGTAATCGATTTGCTTGGCCACCCCGTAACACGGCGAACGGTGCAGTACTGGGTTCAACAGTTTTATCCCAAAGCTCGAAAGCTCGTCAGCGGGCAACTTAAGCTGCAAGCCAAACGATATTCTTGGGAAACCAAGGTCAGAGCCGTACTTGCCATGAGGCGGTCTGATCGTACGGTCATGAGTGTGGCTCGAGAGTTTTCCGTGTCTCGTCAAACGCTTTATGCTTGGGATAAAGAAATTCCCAAGCCGCAAATCGATGTACCGGAGCCAGCCATGTCACCGATTCGAAAACCTCCGAAAGCGACGGCGGTTTCACCGGAAAATGAGGAGCAACGTTTTGAACGCGCTTGCAAGAGAGTCGAGTTTCTTGAGAAGCAAGTGACGCGTCTTGCCCTTGAGTCCGAAGAACTGCAAAAACAAATTCGTCACCTTCAACTCCAAAGGGATGTGCTCGTAGAGGTGGCCAAAATCTTAAAAAAAGGCGAGGACGGCAATCCAACAACCTTGAGCAATCGCGAAAAAACGATCGTGATTGACGTCCTGCGAAAAACCTTCAAGCTCAAGGATCTTCTGGAAGCTTTGAGACTTTCCAAGAGCAGTTATTTCTATCAGCGCACAGCCTTATCCCAACCGGACAAATATGCGCCTGTGAAAGAGCAAATACGCGAAACATTCAACCGGAATTACCGCTGCTACGGCTATCGAAGGATTTGGTACAGTCTTCGGCGAGACGGCTTCCGACTTTCGGAGAAAGTCGTTCGGCGAATCATGCGTCAGGAAGGCCTGTACGTTTACTATTCTAGAAAACGCAAATTCTGCTCGTATTGCGGAGAAGTTTCCCCATCGGTGCCCAGCCTGCTCAAACGTAATTTCCGAGCAACGTCTCCCAATCAAAAATGGCTGACGGATATCACTGAATTCTCATTGCCTGCGGGCAAAATCTATCTGTCGCCGATCATTGACTGCTACGACGGCATGCCTGTGAGCTGGACCATCGGCACCAGTCCGACAGCTGAACTGGCCAACACGATGCTCAGGCAGGCTGTCGCTACGTTAAAACCGGGCGACAAGCCTATCATTCACTCGGATCGGGGCGGGCACTATCGTTGGTCGGAATGGATCGAAATCACAAAGAAGGCATCTTTAACAAGATCAATGTCAAAGAAAGGTTGCTCGCCGGACAATTCAGCGTGCGAAGGATTTTTCGGCAGGATAAAGAATGAGATGTTCCATGAGCGGGATTGGCGCGATGTTTCGCTCAGGAAGTTTATGCAAATTTTGGATGATTACCTGCATTGGTACGCAAGCGAAAGAATCAAAATCACACTTGGCGGACTAAGTCCGGAAGATTTTAGGCGAAGGCATTTGAGCTGTCGATTAGCCGAAATGCGCTGAAAATTAGGTTCGACTTACCCCCACCCTGCGGACTACGGCCCAGTAAGTAGGCTGAGCGTCCGCAGGGTGGGGATAAGTCTGTCTTTTGCCTGTTGGTGATGGTTCCGTGAGGTGTTTTTTCGGTCAATCGCTTCCAATCTTAATGACGGGAGCGTGCCATTTTTTAGACAAACAAGCAGGCGCAGTAGCGAGATTTCAGGTATCGTCAAAAAGTCCAAGAAAATGTCCGCACTCTCGGATGGCTCAATTCTTTGTCGTTTTGTGGAAGCTTACAGTGTCACCCAACATTTGTTGTCAGTTGCTTCGTCTGACAATTGTCAGCACTGTCGGAAAAATTTCTGACAACTTTCAACTTTGTCTAAGCATCACCCCCCCCCGATCTGCGGGGCTTCTGGCTCGAGGGCTGACAGCAAACAGGGTTGTCAGAGCAATTTCTGACAGCTGTCACTTTTGTCAAAAAAATTTCTGACAACCGTCAGCTCTGTCATTCGGCTGAAGAAGTACCCTCCAGATGACATCCAGGCTCTGGAGTTCTCTGTATAGTGAGATGAGGGTGCTTTTTCCGGACTTGTTAACGAGGGCGAAATAGGTCACGATACCTTCCCCCCTGTTAGGAGTCCTTCTCATGGCTGCACCTCGCCGCAAATACACCAACGAAATGAAGCTCAATGCCGTCCACCTCGTTCAAAATGAGGGACGTCGAGCCTGCGATGTCGCTGACGAACTCGGCATTGACCGCAACACCCTCTACGCCTGGCTGCGCGATACTCGCAACGGTAAACTCTCCACTGATGATCCTGCCCGCGAGGTCACGCCCGAGCAGGCTGAAATTTCTCGCCTGCGAGCTGAGCTCGTGCGCTCCCGTCAGGAGTGTGCGCTGCTAAAAAAATTCGCGGCGTACCTCAGCACGACCGGCCTCAAGTGAGGTACGCCTTCATTCGTGAGACCCTCGCGGATCGCGAGCTCTATGGCATGCCACTCTCTGAACGGTGCCGCATCCTTGGCGTCAGCACCAGCGGGTATTACGAATGGCTGCACCGCCGGAATGGCCGACCTCGAAAGAAACTTCATGTTCCCAAGCGAGTAATGCTCAGCGACGAGACCGTGCTTGCAAGCGTCCGCCGCCTGCGCGGACTGCTCGGCTACACGCCCGGATACCGTCAGTTCCATGAACTCCTGCGCAAGCGGGGGATCCGGGTCGGCGTTACCCGCCTTCAGCGCCTGCTTAGAACCAACGGCTTCATCGGATATCGACACAGCAAGCGCCCCTACAAGACAACGGACAGCAACCACGACATGACGGTGTGGAACTGGGTGCTGAAACCGGAATTTTGAATCCCACCGAAAAACGAGCTAGGAA